>SCPN01000052.1_pt1 | contig 525761 bp, 489 predicted proteins | sample 6106831 | NCBI WGS metagenome assembly SCPN01 (sample SAMN10720447, study PRJNA508395) | human gut metagenome | isolation source: Participant 1, 0 month | reverse complement strand
TATCTCCTATTTCATTGTTGTATATTCCAATTAAAGTTCAAACTCAAAAGCGAGTAACAAAGATAGATATTTCTATGAAATTAAACCGGGATTTGGTCTAAAACAAGGAACCTGGTTTTTAGAGGGCACTGGGAAAAAGTTCCCCATTTGTAATAAGTCTCTCCCTAATGCAAAAAATAGATTGTGAATCCTTTTCTTTGGGTTCCCAATCTATTTTGTTTTTCAGCTTTTGTGCCACCTATGCAGCCATCTATCCTCTTTTGATGGTTGTTTGGCTAAAATGGATTTTCTGACCTTCTCTTAGATTAATTTGAGAATTCTCTTGATATTTGATGCGAAAATAGCGCCGCCTTGCATCTGCATACAATACAGGCCATATGACTGCGCCTCTCTCATAGCCATACACGTGCTTTAATTCAGAATCTTGGCTTCAATCTTATATCTTTTCCTGGCTTTTGTTTTAAAATCTTTGTCTGTTGGTATTCCAGCTGGGTTTCTTGTTGGCTTGTCTTAATGGAAACACTATAAGTCTTGCTCTTTGCCCCATTTTATAACATCCTTTCCGCCATGAACATACCTTTACTTCTCTACATCAAAATAATACGTCCAAGTTTGATTCCATTTACCATCGCTCTTTCCTTTTTTGGCTTTTCTTATAGCCATATGTCCGGCAGGGCACAAACATACCGGCATCTTTATTGAAATCGAATTTATCGTCCTCCTTCCTGAATCCGTTGCTAATAATAGGATGTATCCTGGATATCAACTCGAATCCTTTTCTTCATCTTCTGCCAATTTCAGATTTTCGTTTCCTGAGTATGTGGTATCACCAATAACGGTATCGACCTGCATACCGTTATTTCTGCTCTTCCACCAATGAGCTCCAATTGGGGCCGTCTCCTTTATCTCCGAAGTAACTATAGCCGCGGTGATGATACGTTCATCGCTCATGGCTATATGTGTCTTGTAACCAAAGAAGGAACTGTCTTCACTCTTATGACCAACTCTCGCGTCCTCGTCTATGGACGTAGTATAGTGGTCTTGAATGTCATCAAGAGTTTCCCTCAACATATTAAGACGTTGTTTGACTGCTGGAATATTGGACATGCTCTGGTTATCCTCTATTGTAGAAAGAAGTCTTTGGGTATAATCCAACTCACGGGACAGATCATCGTCTTCATTCTTTTGCGGCAGTGAATCTTTTATAGCCTCGTCAACTTGCGCTTTTCTTAATTGTTTGCTACGTAGTTTGAGAAGCTCTATGGGAGAATATGGATTGGATCTTGATGCTGTATGAGTCGCATCAACAATGATTGTCCTGGAAGTGATGACTCTTTTCCACAGCCAGACTTACAGTCTTCTTTATCAGAAGAGTTAGCAAGTCCATATCTTTGAGACGCATCTTGCGGAATTTACAGAGAGAACTGGGATTGATGACACCTTCCTCAGGAGCCATACCTAGGAAATACTTGAATGACATGTCATATTGAGAACGCTCAACAACATCTACATCGGAGATATCATAGATGGTTTTGAGCAAAGGTATTTGAACATACGGATAGGACTCTCTGCAGTACGTCCATTATCACTACAATACTTGCTAACCAACTCTTGGTAGACAAAAGAAAAATCCACCAAATCATTAATACGCCGTAAAAGGTTATCCTTTGACACCACCAGATCATATAGAGCGGTGTAGGGGCTGAGTATAAAATCTTGTTGCTGTGATAACATGCCAGTCTGAATTTGTAGCATTAAGATACTAAAATATCTGCACAGAACCAAACGAATTGTAAGGTATGTGCAGATATTTTCTCTTAAAAAGGAAGGGAGGACTTTTTCAGTGCCCTCTGCTTTTATTCACCCTTTTTATTGTAACTTTGCCACACGAAATACCAAACATATTATTTGAAATTCCCTATTAACGATAAAAACCTATGAAAGAATTTATTAAAGTCATCGCCTTCGACGCAGATGACACCCTGTGGAGCAACGAACCTTTTTTCCAAGAAATAGAAAAGCAATATACAAGCCTGTTACAGCCTTATGGCACTCCCAAAGATATTTCAGCCGCCTTATTTCAGACAGAAATGAATAATCTGAAACATCTCGGATACGGTGCCAAAGCTTTTACCATCTCCATGGTTGAGACCGCTTTGCAAATCAGTGGACAAAAGATTCCAGCCACAGACATTCAACACATTATTGATTTAGGGAAATCATTACTGAAAATACCAATTGAGCTATTACCCGGAGTAAAAGAAACGCTGAAAGCATTAAAAGAAAAAGGACAGTACAAGTTAGTTGTCGCTACAAAAGGAGATTTGCTCGATCAGGAAAACAAACTGGAACGCTCCGAATTAGCCCCCTATTTCGACCACATTGAAGTAATGTCCGACAAAACCGAGAAAGAATATCTCCGAATGCTGAATATCTTGCAAGTCACTCCTTCAGAACTCGTCATGGTCGGCAATTCTTTGAAATCAGATATTCAACCCGTTTTATCATTAGGTGGATACGGAGTGCATATTCCTTTCGAAGTTATGTGGAAACATGAAGTGGCAGATACATTCACACATACCCATTTGAAGCAGATAGAAAGATTCGATGAATTGCTTGCCCTGTTCGGATAAGCCTATCCCCAATTCAGGCTAAAATATTTCTCCCATCTGCATATCTATAATAATTTCATCAACTCAGCCGCCCGGCACGCTTCGATTGAATTACTGACAGAAAGTTTCTCCAGGATATTCTGCCGATGCCGGTTGACTGTGTTCACGCTAATATAGAGAGTAGCGGCTATCTCTTTACTTGACAGTCCTTTGCGTATGCAACGGAGTATCTCCTTTTCACGTTCAGACAAGATATTGCAATGTTCTTCCGACAGAAACAGTGTTTCCACTTCCCCATGTTCCATGTGGGTAATGGTAGGATATATCCCTGCTCCGCCCTCTGGTCTGCCGACAATGTGTAAAGGCAAAAAATCAGCCACACACTTCCCGAAGGAGTATTTTCCATGATTTGGACTAAATTGTCTATATACTGATATTCTCCTTTCTCATTCTTCATCCGCAGCCTGCATCTTCCCCTATACTTCAACCGTTCCTCGGACGACAACGAAAATGTTTTTTGAAAAAATTTATATTCCAACAAACGTTTTTCCACCAAGTCCTCCGGATGAATCCTCCGGTAGATGCAATCTTCATCCATCGAATCAATGACGCTTAAAGCAGCTTCTTCCTGAGTCAGCCCCAGAAAATGCGCCCACCGATGAACCGTTACATAACTTTTCCGGTTCGAAAGGTCAGAAATGACAGCGCATCCACCGTTAATCTCCGTCAATGAACGGACAAAATGCCGATGTTGCTCCACAATACCTTTATCTAATACCTCATTAGCTATCGGTTGCGTAGCATACACCTCATCAATTTCCTTTTGTAATACGTCCATCCTGTAAAATGGTTATTATTCAGTATTGCTGCATATCAGGGCATGGCCTATCTTTGCACCACAAAGATAATCAAATAAGAAACTATCATGCAACATTTAAAAATCAAAATCATGTCGATTGCCTTGATGGCGATAGCAACTTCTTCAATGGGACAAAGTCTGAATAAAATGAACTGGCTGAACGAGCCTCAACAATGGGAGATAAAAGAAGGTAAAACCTTAGTTATGGACGTACCGGCAAAAACCGACTTCTGGCGAATCTCCCACTATGGATTTACCGTAGATGACGGCCCTTTCTACTATGCTACCTATGGCGGAGAATTCGAAGTGAAAGTAAAGATTACCGGCAACTACGTGACCACTTTCGACCAAATGGGACTAATGCTGCGCATTGACCATGAAAACTGGATAAAGGCGGGAGTTGAATATGTTGATGGCAAACAGAACGTAAGTGCCGTGGTAACACACCACACGAGCGACTGGAGCGTAGTACAATTACCGGATGCTCCCCGTTCTCTATGGATAAAAGCAATCCGCCGACTGGATGCAGTGGAAATATTCTTCTCGCGTGATGACAAAGAATATACCATGATGCGCACTTGCTGGTTGCAAGATAATTGTCCTGTCATGGTAGGTCTGATGGGAGCTTGCCCGGACGGAAAGGGATTTACCGCCATATTCGAAGAGTTCAAAGTGACTCCGCTAGCGGATCAGCGAAGACTGGAATGGGCAAAGAAGCAACAGGATAAATAAGGATAACACAAAATAATTCTGTCCGGATTCAGCAACTGCTGATTCTGTAAACGGATATCCGGTATTTTCATATAAACAAATTTTATAGCACAAATATAAAAATTCCTTGCCACAAATCACCATAAACTACAGAATCTTGAACTTCAGGAAAGGAGAATCAAAGAAAAATGCCTATTTTTGTCATCGCAAACCTAAGATTATAAAATAATGCGTTATAGACTTTCAGCTCCTTCCGCAATCAAAGCCACAATTCAATTGCCGGCCTCCAAGAGTATCAGTAACCGTGCACTCATTATCAATGCATTGGCAGAAAGCAACTGTACTCCTAACAATCTATCCGATTGCGATGATACACGCGTGATGATAAAAGCCCTCACCCAAGATGAAGAAACAATTGACATCATGGCTGCCGGAACCGCCATGCGCTTTCTGACAGCCTATTTGAGTGTCACACCGGGAGAACGGATAATCACAGGCACAACACGCATGCAACAACGCCCCATACAAATATTGGTCAATGCCCTTCGTTAACTGGGAGCGGAAATAAGCTATACCAATAATGAGGGATTCCCCCCTTTACACATAAAAGGTGTAGAACTGAAAGGGAACGAGATTACGCTGAAAGGAAATGTCAGCTCCCAATACATTTCAGCTTTGCTGATGATAGGTCCGGCACTAAAAAACGGGCTGACGCTGCATCTGAGCGGTGAGATTATCTCACGTCCTTACATCAACCTTACATTACAGTTAATGCAGGACTTCGGTGCAAAAGCAGCATGGACTTCTTCAGGCAGCATCTCCGTAGCTCCACAACCTTATACAAGCATTCCGTTTACAGTGGAGAGTGATTGGAGCGCAGCTTCTTACTGGTATCAAATTGCAGCATTATCCCCAAAAACTGAAATTGAGTTATTGGGATTATTCCGTAACAGTTATCAGGGAGACAGCCGTGGAGCGGAAGTATTCTCGCGGTTAGGAATAACCACAGAGTTTACCACCAAAGGAGTTAAACTCAAAAAGACAGGGAAAGCACCGGAAAGACTGGAAGAAGATTTCATTGACATACCTGATTTGGCACAGACCTTTGTCGTCACTTGTGCCTTGATGAACATTCCTTTCCGCTTCACAGGGCTGCAAAGTCTGAAGATAAAAGAAACCGACCGTATTGCCGCTTTAAAAAACGAACTCAAAAAGCTGGGATACGTTATCAAAGAAGAGAATGACAGCATACTGATGTGGAATGGCGAACGGTGTGAACCAGAAGAAACTCCTGTGATTGCAACATACGAAGACCACCGGATGGCAATGGCGTTTGCTCCGGCAATAATCTGCCACCCTACTATGCAAATCGCCGACCCGCAAGTCGTTACCAAATCATATCCCGGATATTGGAAAGACCTGAAACAAGCCGGATTTCAGATTATAAACGAAGACTAACCGCCCCGATACAGTGGAAGATTTCAATAAATACACTTCCCATATCAACTATTCCCCTATTGTAGATTTTGTATTACAACAGGGGAAACAGACCTATTATGAGAAAGGAGACTATTTTTCCCGACAGGGAGAAATCTGCAGGACGATGGGCTTTGTCAATTCCGGCTCTTTCCGGTACTGTTGTATCAACAATCTGGGAGAAAGTAATATCGTAGGATATACTTTCGACAATTCCTTTGTCGGCAATTATCCAGCTTTTCAATTACAGGACAAATCGAATGTGGACATACAAGCCCTGTGTGACTGTTCGGTATATGTGATTAATCATCAGCAAATGACCGATTTCTATGAAGCTAACAACGACAACCAAAAGCTAGGACGCCGCATTGCAGAAACTCTGCTATGGGAAGTCTACGACCGTATGATTTCAATGTACAGCCTGACAGCGGAAGAACGGTATCTTGAAATTATCAACCGTTGCCCCGACTTACTGAAACTGATTACATTAAAAGAACTGGCATCTTATCTCTTGATTCGCCCGGAAACACTAAGCCGCATCCGAAGAAAAGTGGTACAAAAGTAATTTCTTGATTTCAATCAAGAAATTATCTACGCCCACTCCCTACTTTTGGAACCAAATAGAATGAAAATCATGCAGAAAATAATAATTATAGGTGCAACTTCCGGCATTGGTCGCGGTTTGGCAGAAGCGTATATTCAAGAAGATTGTCTCATCGGCATTACCGGTCGCAGAGAGAACCTGTTACAAGAAATATACACCCAAGACAAAAATAAACTATTCTATCAAGTATGCGACATCACCGATGTGCAAACCAGTATCCAATGCCTGGAAACACTCGTACAAGAAATGGGTGGAATGGATATACTGACAATCTGTGCTGGCACGGGAGAGCTCAATCCCGAACTTTCTTATCAACTGGAAGAACCGACTTTATTGACCAACGTAATAGGATTCACCAACATAGCCGATTGGGGATTCCGTTACTTTGAACAGCAAAAGAGCGGGCATTTAGTCATCATTTCTTCCGTAGGCGGTACACGTGGTAGCGGCATCGCACCTGCCTACAATGCATCAAAAGCCTATCAAATCAACTATATGGAAGGACTACGGCAGAGAGCCACCAAATCCCCTTATCCTATTCATACGACAGATATCCGTCCGGGGTTTGTAGATACAGCAATGGCTAAAGGAGAGGGACTGTTTTGGGTAACTCCTGTTGATAAAGCCGTGAAACAAATAAAAGAAGCTATTCATAAGAAGAAAAAAGTAGCATTTATCTCAAAAAGATGGAAATACGTAGCCATACTATTTCGCTTGATACCGTCAGCTATTTATTGCCGGATGTAGCAACTGATAATAGTTTATACGAATATTGGTATCTACCGGATTTCAGCCATGTCTGTAATCCTTCTTAAACATATTCCCACAATAATGACGATAGACTCACAAATATACAGGATAAGCGCAATGGGAACGGATTTTAAGACTCAATAATTAATGATGGAAAAATAAGTTCTTTCAGAACTAGGATGATTTATAAATTAGAATTAACAATACAAATATATAATATATTTTAATATATTGCACTCATTTATAGAAAAAACTTCAAATTAAAGTGCATTATTTCTTTTTAAAAGCACAACAATGCTTATTTTATACTCAATTCTAATATAAACACATATCTTATTTCCTTAAATATCATTATTCTATCAAGTAAAAAACAGTCATCTAACAAATATAAAAACGGTAGATAATAAGTAGAAAATACAACGTTCCAAAAGAGTAGATTCCCGACTTTAAAGTTTTAAACCAAGCATTATATGTCAAGAATAAGTTCTGAAAGGACTTATTAAAAAGTAATTCCGGACTCTAGGAAAAAACTTTAAATTCAATGCTATGTTAAAACAACTAAAGTCAGTCAGCATGTTGTTGTTCCTACTGACAGCGTCAGCAGGAACCGTTTATTCGGAGACTGGTGGAAACACCTTGAATGTTTCCGTTGTACAGCAGGGTACTACTTGCAAAGGTGTCGTAAAAGACGCAACAGGTGAAACCATTATCGGCGCATCCGTTGTTGTCAAAGGCACAACGAACGGTACAATCACCGGACTTGACGGTGATTTCTCTCTAAGCAATGTAAAAACAGGAGACATTATTGTCATCTCTTTTGTTGGTTATCAGACCCAAGAAGTCAAATTCACCGGACAATCATTGAATATCATTCTAAAAGACGATACTCAAAAGCTGGATGAGGTCGTTGTTGTCGCTTTCGGTACACAAAAGAAAGTAAATGTGACAGGAGCCGTATCCACTGTAGGAGCAAAAGAAATCGCGGCACGTCCCGTCAATTCTACTATCGAGGCTTTGCAAGGTGTAGTTCCGGGCATGAACATCTCTACCGGTGACGGTGGCGGCTCCTTAGGTTCGGATAAAAAATTCAACATTCGTGGCGTCGGAACAATCGGTGCCGGTTCGAAGGTAGAACCTTTGGTACTTATTGACGGCATGGAAGGAGACATGAACGCTATCAATCCACAGGATATTGAGAATATTTCCGTACTGAAAGATGCAGCCGCTTCTTCCATTTATGGTTCCCGTGCACCAGGTGGAGTTATCCTGATTACGACAAAAAAAGGTAAATCGGGAAAGACGGTAGTCAACTATAACAACAACTTCCGTTTCGTATCTCCGTTGAATATGCCGGAAATGGCTGATTCTTACAACTTTGCCCTAGCTATCAACGACCAGTTGACCAATGGAGGGCAAACTCCGATGTACAGTGCCACAAAACTTCAACAAATCCAGGATTTCCAAGCAGGAAAAGGCACACAGTATATGTGGCCGACCGATGCAGGAAGATGGAACTCATTCGACGACCCTCAACGTAAGGACGTGATGCCTGCCGGCAACACCGACTGGCTGAAAACATTATTCGGCAACAGTTTCACTCACGAACATTCATTAAGCGTAAACGGTGGTACGGATAAGATACAGTATTATCTTTCAGCCAATTATCTCGACCAAGGCGGTCTATTGAAGTTTGGTGACGACAACAAACAACGGTACGCTTTACAGCAAAATCAATGCCGACCTGACCAAATGGTTAAAGATTAGTTACAGTATGCGTTTCAACCGTACAGACTATGAAGCTCCTTCATTTGCCGGTGGAGATATTAAGAGCAATGTATTCTATTTCGATGTATGCCGTTATTGGCCTGTCATTCCGGTGGTAGATCCGAATGGATTCTACACTGTTGAATCCAAGATTTATCAATTGACAGAAGGCGGACGCTACAAATCGCAAAAAGACATGATGGCACACCAGCTCGCTTTCATCATGGAACCCATCAAAGACTGGAGAATCAATGTGGAGTTGAACTACCGCTCCAACTATAACTTCGACCACACCGACTACCAGACCGTTTACGGCTATGATGTGAACAAAGATCCTTATATAATTGCCAATCAAACATCAAGCGTGACAGAATATGCTTATAAAAGCAACTTCTTCAATCCGAACATCTTTACCGAATACAGCAAATCACTGGAAAGCGGACACAACTTCAAAGTAATGCTGGGCTTTCAAAGCGAATTGTTCAAACAACGGGATATTACTGCTTCACAAGATGGCATCATGTCGGGAGTCGCCACACTGAATACTACCCAAACGAATGCGCAGAACAGGGGTGGATACAGTGAATGGGCAACCGCCGGATTTTTCGGACGTCTCAACTATGATTACAAAGGACGTTATCTGGCTGAAGTCAATATGCGTTACGACGGAACATCACGTTTCCTTCGGGATAACCGCTGGAATCTGTTCCCGTCCTTCTCTTTGGGATGGAACATTGCCCGTGAAGCATTCTTCGAGGATTTTACCGACTTAATCAGCACACTCAAAATACGCGGTTCATGGGGTGAACTGGGTAACCAGAATACCGACAACTGGTATCCGTTCTATCGCACCATCGACATTAACAAAAACCAATGGGGTAATTATGCATTAGGTAGCTGGCTGGTAAACGGTGTGAAACCCAATATTTCCAAAGAATCCGCTCTGGTATCTTCTTTGCTGACCTGGGAAAAGACACAAACACTGGATCTAGGTTTCGACCTGTCGATGCTCAACAACCGCTTGAACGTAACCTTCGACTACTTCCAACGTAAATCGAAAGATATGGTAGGTCCTGCCCCCGAGCTTCCCAATCTTCTGGGTATTGATGTCCCCAAAGTAAACAACCTTGATATGACTTCCAAAGGTTGGGAGATACAAGTAAACTGGCGCGACCAGATCCGCGACTTCAAATATGGAGTTACCTTGTCTTTGTCAGACAACCAAGTAGTTATCGACAAATACCCCAACCCGTCAAACACGATTCTTGATAAAGACAACAATAATACATATTACGCAGGTGCTCACGTAGGTGACATATGGGGATTCCAGACAATCGGTATCGCAAAAACCGACCAGGAGATGAAAGATCATCTTGCCAGCATGCCCAATGGCGCACAAGACGTACTGGGGTCAGGTTGGGGAGCCGGTGATGTCATGTATGCCGACTTGAATGGTGACGGTCAGATAAGCAGAGGAAACAAGACCCTTGCAGACCATGGTGACTTGAAAAAGATCGGCAACAGCACGCCACGTTACAACTTTGGCTTGAATCTGGATGCCGCCTGGAAAGGCTTCGACCTGAAACTGTTCTTCCAGGGAACCATGAAGCGTGATTATATGCCGGACAGCGGCTCCACCATGTTCTGGGGAGCAGTAGGTTACTGGCAAACCAACTTCTTCAAGCAACATCTGGACTACTTCCGTGGAGAAAGTACCACCAATCCGTTGGGTCCCAACTTGGGCGGTTATTATCCTCGTCCTCTTGAAGACGGCAGAAACCGCAATCCGCAAACCCGTTATTTACAGAATGCAGCTTATTGCCGTCTGAAGAATGTAACTTTAGGTTATACATTACCGAAATCACTGACGGAAAAATTCTGTGTGAATAACCTGCGTTTCTTTGTTTCAGCAGAGAACTTGTTTACTATTACCAGCCTGGCTGACACGTTCGACCCCGAAACTGTCGGTATCGGCAACTGGGACGGATGTACCTATCCGCTATCCAAGACTGTATCATTCGGTTTAAGTGCAACATTTTAAATGACAGACGATTATGAAAAGACATATCAAACTTTGACAATAGGGACATTGCTGTTGGGCGGACTGACCGGTTCCAATGATTTTCTGGACAGGGAACCACTGGACAAGGTAATTCCCGAAAAATACTTCGTATCCGAAAGCGATTTAGCCGCCTATACCATCAATGCTTACCCGTTTGAAACAGTGACGGATGCATATGGCATCAATTTCTTCGGCAAAGATAACGATACTGACAACCAAGCCAGCGGTGACGCTCCGGAATTCTGGATACCCGGACAGAAGAAAGTGCCATCGGGCGAAGGAGACTGGGACTGGAAGAAGATACGTGCCTGCAACTATTTCTTTGACAACACCTTGCCTAACTTTGAAGCGGGAACTATCACCGGCAATCAAGACAATGTAAAACATTATATCGGTGAAATGTACGTGATTCGGGCATACAATTATTATAAACTGCTGGTTTCTCTGGGAGATTTGCCTATCATCACTACTGCATTGCCCGATGTGGAAGAGACTTTGATTGAAGCCAGCAAACGCCAACCACGTAATAAGGTGGCACGTTTCATTCTGGACGACTTGCATAAAGCGACAGAGTTACTGCTTGATAAAGCTCCGGGCGGCAAGAATCGCATCAGCAGAAACGTAGCACATTTGTTGCGAGCCCGTGTTGCTCTATTCGAAGCAACTTGGGAAAAGTATCATAAAGGAACCGCATTCGTACCCGGTGGAAAAGGATGGCCGGGCAATTCCGCAGACGTAAGCGGCTTCAACATTGACACTGAAATAGCTTATTTCCTTGATGAGGCCATGAAATCTTCCAAAGTAGTAGGTGACTACATCGTCGGAAAACTGGCAGATAATACCGATACCCCCGAAGGTATGAATGCCAGTCTGGTTTCTATCAATCCTTATTACACCATGTTCTGCGATGAAAACATGGAAGGATATGATGAAATATTGATGTGGAAACAATTCAAGGAAGGACTGGTGACCAGTAACCTGCAGATGGAGCTGGAACGTAACGGCGGTGGTTCCGGGTGGACGCGAGGTATGGTCAACTCTTTCCTTATGCGTAACGGACTTCCTATCTATGCAGACGGCTCGGGCTATAAAACCGAATGGGAAAAAGAAGGAGTAAACTCTACTTTACAGAATCGTGATTCACGTATTGTCATCTTTACCAAGAAGCCGGGTGACGCTAACACTGAAAACGAAGGTGATGTAAACTACTACGGTAACGACGGTACTCCCAGCTATTGTACTATCCGTTTCATCTATGGCGACAAGGGAAGTTTGGCAACAACAGGTTTCATCATCAAGAAAGGCAAGCATTATTCCAGCCATATGGCCAATGACCATAGTGCCGGCACATCAGGCGGTATTGTTTTCCGCGCAGCAGAAGCTATGCTGATTTATATGGAAGCTTCGTATGAGAAGAACGGTAAAATCGACGGAACAGCCGATGGATATTGGACAGCTTTACGCCGACGTGCCAAAGTGGATGAAGACTATGATAAAACAATCACTGCAACAATAATGAGTGAGGAAGCCAAAGGTGACTTCGGAGCTTATTCTCACGGACAACTGATAGATGCTACATTATATAATATCCGTCGCGAACGCCGCAACGAACTTTGCGCAGAAGCCTTGCGTTGGGAAGACTTGAAACGTTGGCGTGCATGTGACCAATTAATATCCCAACCTTACCGTGTGGAAGGTATGCTATATTGGGGAAGTAAATATGAAGCACAACTGGCAGATTTATGCAAAGTAGACCCGGCAGAAGGCAATATGTCCTCATCCGATTTAAGTAACTATATCCTTCCGTACGAAAAGATTACGAAGAACAATCTGATTGCAGGGCAGAAAGGATTCCTCTTTACACCCGCCCACTATTTGAATCCGATAGGTATGGCAGTATTCCGCCAGACAGCTTTGGACAAGAATGACTTTGCAAGTTCGGTTGTTTATCAAAATCCGGGATGGAAGATTGAAGGAGATACCGGTGCACAACCTGTAGAATAACCAAGAAATGATTAAAGTCTGACCTTTTGGTTATATTATACCAATAAAATCGACCTTAGTATTATAAATATATCACATGATTATCTGTCATTCTGAACACAGTGAAGAATCCCCCACTCCTGATAAATAAAGGAGAGTTCTTCTACTGCGTTTAGGATGACAGATAATTTTAAAATGACTTCTCATTCGCCATCTTCCACATATTAAGGAAAGACGCTTTCGTGATTTCCACAACCTTATCCCAGTTCAGCCGGTCGGCATGATCGGACGGCTGGTGATAATCAGGATGTCCGTCCGTATGATACCAAATGATAGGAACGCCAACTTTAGCGAATGTTCCGTTATCACTTCCGCCTATCGGGTTGTCCCATGCACGGTAATCCGGTTCCAACCGCAAGCCGTATTTCTTGATATCTTCTTTCAGCCAATCACCAAAAGCAGGATGGGCAGCCGTATAGAAATAAACCACATGGCGGGGTCGCTGAGGTTTGCTATTACGGCCAATCATATCAAAGTTCAGATAGCCTCTGATTTGAGAGACAAAAGGACAAGTCTGCACAAAATATTTAGAGCCAAGCAATCCTTTTTCTTCTCCGTCCCAAAAAGCGAAAATTACATTTCTTTCCGGTTGTTGTCCACTGGCAACAAACGCTCTTGCTATTTGTAGTACAGCCGATACACCGGACGCATTATCGTCCGCACCATTATAAATCTGGTCGCCATCGAGTGCAGGGTCTATTCCCAGATGATCGAAATGAGCACCTACTATCACATACTCCTTAGTATTTTTGCCGGGAATCATTCCTAAAACATTCCTCATGGACAGCTTCTGGTGAACTTCCTTTTTAAGTTTGGCAATAGAATCGGGATGAACTTCCAGACGCCCTTTCTTCTGGCGTTCTTTTCGATAGGCATCGAAAGGTTGGAAATAGTTTCCATTTAAAGGTTGTACACCCATCCATTGTAATAAAGAAGCAATGTACTCTGAGGATACATACGAGCCATGAAATCCCGCTTCGCGTCCTTGAAGTTCATCTGCTGCAAGAAAGCCGATAGTGGCTTCGGCAGAAGAACGGTTGATAGTATTCAAAGCTTTGTCTACGGGAGACTGGGCAGATAAATACCGTTCCGCCCAACAAAAAAATGAGTAAATAAAATCTTCTTTCATTAGATTCAAGTTCATGTTTATATTCAGTTTTTATCTGTGTCTATATACCAATTTTTAAGTATGCTCACATCACAAGTGTCCTCTCCCGGATTGTCATAGAAAGATATTCGATAATCCTTTTCGTGTTCAGGAGTAGATGGCTTGGGAAGTGGAATCAGTGCATCAAATATTTCATTTAATACATTTGCTTTCAGATTACAAGAATGGCAACGTAATATTTGCACCTGATTATTTGCCGGGATTGATAAATGGTTCAGATTTCTATTGAAACTGCAATCCAAAAAACGAATCGACCGATGATTGGATAAATCTAACGTTGTCAGTTTATTAGAGCGGCAGCAAAATTCCGAGAGCACAGGCAATTTTTCCAAGAAAGCTAATGAGCTAAAGGTACAGTCTTGTATAAATAATCCGGAAATAGCCATATCCTCTTCAAGTTCAATGGCAGTCAGAGGATTACTATTACAATATAAAGTACGTAACGCAGGCGTTCCTTTCAAAGAAAGAGTGGTTAATCCGTTTCCGGCACAATTCAAGTCCTTCAGCTTTGGCAAGTTTACAATACTCAAAGATGTCAATCGGGGATTGGTGTAGATATCCGCTCTTTCCAGTTGCTTGCACTGGTTTATATCAAGACGTTCCAGGTCAGACCAGTTGCCGATATTTAGATCTTCCACATTAGGGCAAGAACTGCTCAAGTCAAGTTCAGTAGTGCCCGAAAAGCTGTTTAGATTCAAACTCCTTATTCTAGGCAAATATCCCATACGGAGATTCGTTGTAGGAAGAAGCAATCCGCTCACACTGAGGAAGTCCAATTCTTCCGCCCATATCCTTACCTGATAACTTTTCCTGTTGCCATATTTATAATTTACAGGTCCTGTTGCTCCCGGATTTTCTATCTTTTGCAGACGCCCGTCTCCCCATTCAATAGCCATTCTTCCTCCACCGGCAATCACTTCTATCTGTTTCCAGTCACTGGCAACCTCTACTGTAAACCGAACCGTATTATCGTCTGTCAATTCGGGAATCTCAATATCATCTCCGAAGATTCTTTTCTCTTCAGCACAAGATATAAATCCGAAAAATAAGCATATACCTAACAGACCGGAGAACAATTTATTAAATTTCATGGCTTTATATTTAAGTTAGCAACACACAAAAGTAAGAAAAGAAATAGATATCATACGCCTATAGAATGCAAATTTATAAGTAACTTTGCAGAAATTTGATTTAGTACGATTATGTGGATACTCATTATAAGTCTGGTATTGCTGGGTGTTATCGCACTGATAGCCGGAATCATCCGCAACAAGAGACTGCAAAAGAAAATAGAGAGAGGCGAACTGGACCGTATGCCGGAAGTGAAGGAAGTGGATACCGAATGCTGCGGACAACACGAAGTATGCGAAAAAGACAGTCTGCTGGCTGCTGTCAGCAAGAAGATAGAATATTATGATGATGAAGAACTGGACCAATTCATCGGACGCGAAGGGAATGCGTACACGGAAGAAGAGACAGATATGTTTCGGGATGTACTGTATACCACCAAAGATGATGAAGTGGCCGGATGGGTACGTAGCCTACAACTTCGCGGCATCGAATTGCCGGACGAGCTTAAAGATGAAGTGTTCCTGATTATCGGAGAAAGAAGAACATGAATCTACTACAATATACATTCTTTCAACATGCCCTGCTAGGGAGCCTGCTAGCAAGTATCGCCTGCGGGATTATAGGAACATACATCGTTACCCGCCGCCTGGTATTTATCAGCGGTGGAATCACGCATGCTTCCTTCGGCGGGATAGGCTTAGGATTGTTTGCAGGAATTTCCCCGATACTTTCCGCCGCCGTCTTTTCCGTACTGTCCGCCTTTGGCGTCGAATGGCTTAGCAGACGGAAAGATATGCGCGAAGATTCCGCCATTGCCGTATTCTGGACGTTGGGCATGGCATTAGGTATCATGTTCAGCTTTCTGTCGCCGGGATTCGCTCCCGACCTCTCCGCTTATCTGTTCGGGAATATCCTGACTATCAATCAGGCCGACTTATGGATGCTCGGCATACTGGCACTGCTGCTGACCGGATTCTTCTACCTGTTTATCCGCCCCATTGTATATATCGCCTTCGACCGCGAGTTCGCACGTTCACAGAAGATTCCGGTAGAGATATTCGAATATGTGCTGATGATGTTCATCGCACTGACGATTGTAGCCTGTCTGCGCATGGTGGGTATCGTACTCGCAATTTCCCTTCTCACCATTCCACAGATGACTGCCAACTTATTCACATATAATTTCAAGAAAATCATCTGGCTGTCCATTGGTATCGGTTTCTTGGGATGTCTGGGCGGACTGTTCATTTCTTATCATTGGAAAGTTCCTTCGGGAGCTTCCATTATATTCTTCTCTATCCTGATTTATGCTGTTTGCAAAATAGGAAAGAGTTGTTGCAGGAAATAGTCATCATAATAGATTAGTATATGGAAATCAAAATTCAATCACTGGAAAATATCCATGAAGCAGCCCGCGAATTCATTGCTGCCATGGGCGACAACACTGTATTTGCTTTGTACGGAAAGATGGGTGCCGGCAAAACGACATTCGTCAAAGCACTCTGCGAAGAATTGGGCGTAGAAGACGTTATCAGCTCTCCCACCTTTGCCATCGTCAATGAATATCGTTCGGACGAGACAGGAGAATTGATTTATCACTTCGACTTTTACCGTATCAAAAAGCTGAGTGAAGTATATGACATGGGATACGAAGATTATTTCTACAGCGGTGCCCTTTGTTTCATCGAATGGCCGGAGCTTGTAGAAGAACTGTTACCGGGTGATGCCGTTAAAGTGACGATTGAAGAATTGGAAGACGGAAGCAGAGTTATCAAGCTATGACCGGACAATATATCGTACAAGGAATCTTTGCGTTGGCAGGGACTGTCTCCCTGCTGGCGTCATTGCTCAACTGGGACTGGTTCTTCACAACGCGCAATGCACAGACCATTATCCGGAACGTAGGACGAAACCGGGCACGGTTATTCTACGGCATACTAGGGATTATCATCATCAGCATGGCTATCTTCTTCTTTGTGGAAACACGGAAAGCTTTAGGAGTATAATCTCTTTTTGAAGAAATACATTTGCTATCTTCTCTTTTTTTACTATTTTTGTATTGGAAGGAGAATATAAGAATGAAAACAACCAACGAATATCTTGCAAAGATTCGCCAGTTCAAGCAACAGTTTGCCGAGAAATATGGAATTATTTCTATCGGCATTTTTGGTTCTGTGGCTCGTGGAGAGCAGCATGAAGAGAGCGATTTGGATGTTTTGTTGAGTTAAAAGAGCCGGATCCTTTTATTATGTTCGATATAAAAGAAGAGTTGGAACAGATATGTAACTGCAAAATAGATCTTCTCCGATTACGTAAAAATCTCCGTTCACTCATTTCCCAAAGAATAGAAAAAGATGGAATATACGCTTAAAGAAGAAATTCAAGACAAGTTTCTTCAAATATCAGAATCAATATCTATCATTGAAGAAAGGTGTAAGAATATTCAGCAGGTAGATGATTTTCTATTATCACCTTGGGGAATGACCATCTTATGATAGGAGAAACAATCAAGGCGATTGATGATAAAACACAAAAGAATTTTCTTAAAGATTATCCTCAAATCCCGTGGGTGAAAGTCATTGGATTAAGAAATATTATTTCCCATGAATATGCTAATATTGACTACGAAATCATTTGGGTAGTCATACAAAAACATCTTCCTCCTTTAAAAGAGACAGTTGAACAAATCATTAAAGACTTATCATAGCAACTGCCGCGCTTTCATCTCCAAATACTTATTAATCACATCTATCGAAAGATTCTCCGGTGTAGTTAATAAGGAATAGATTCCATGCTGTTTCAAGGTAGAAACAACCAACCGCTTTTCGTAAGCGAACTTTTCCGCAATCACATGGCGGTAATAGCCTTCCGTATCTTTGGCAGGAGTGGCAATATATTCCTTCAATTCGGCATCCTCGAAAAAGACAACAAGCAGACGGTGTTGACGGTTCAATTGCTTCAGATAAGCCAACTGACGATTCATGCTGGATATACCGGAGAAATTTGTATATAATACCAACAGACTCCGTTTGCTGACATGCTTATTCAGATGCACACAAAGAGCCGAGAAATCCGTTTCCCCGAAAGTAGTCTTCTGGCTGTAAAGTTTCTCAAGCAAAGTCTGCATATGTCCCGGTTGTTTGGAAGCAGGGACAAACGTATCGAAATGCTCATCAAAAGTCACCAAGCCCGCCTTGTCCTCTTTCTGCATCGCAACGTACGAAAGTACGAGCGAAGCGTTTATCGCATAATCGAGCAAAGTCATTCCACGAAAAGCCTGCTGCATCACTCTCCCCTTGTCTATCACATTATAAATCTGTTGTGAACGTTCATCCTGATAAACATTCACCATAAGTTCATGTCGGCGGGCACTCGCTTTCCAGTTTATCGTACGGTAATCATCACCCTTCACATACTCTTTTATCTGCTCAAACTCTGTGTGGTGACCTATACGGCGTATACGCTTTATTCCCAGTTCGGTAAGATTATCACTGATAGCCAGCAATTCATATTGATGAAGCATCAGATAAGACGGATATACTTTGATATCCGTCGGTTCGCCGCAAGTGTATCGACGGGAAACCAAACCTATCCGCCCGGTAACGAAAACCTGGATATGTCCGAAAGAATAAACGCCCCGACGCGTAGGACGAAGCCGGTAACTAACCGTTTTCCCTTCGTTTGCCCGAAGACTGACGCAAAAGCCAATATCACGCTTCTGAAATATAAAAGGGATTTCGTCAATGATTTCCAAAGCGACAGGACGGGAATAACTACTCTCTACCCGGATGCTTACCTCATTCTCGTCCCCATTGGAGAAACGGTCGGCACATTGGCGGAATGCCTGAATTCCACGAACACTATAAAGCAGATAGCCATCCGCCAACACAGTCAGGAAAAGGCAAAAGCACCCACTGTCCGATAACAAAGAGCGGAGCAAAGGCATATCCACTACCCAACAAGAGGATAATTACGACAAGGGCAATATAGAAACGACGGGTTAAATACAACTTATCAATCAGATATTAAAGATTAAAAACTAAAGACCGTAGACAGGTGATAATCGACTGTCCATTATTTAGGAACTTCGACCTTATCAATCAAGCGTTGAGTCACCTTCACCGGAGAATATCCTTCCATTTCCGCTTCCGCCGTCAAGATAAGGCGGTGCTGAAGTACGTAAGGAGCTACGAACTTAATATCTTCCGGCGTCACAAAATCCCGTCCCTGCAAGAGTGCATAGGCCTTTGAAGATTGCAGCATGGCTACGGATGCACGCGGAGAAGCTCCCAGATACACAGCCTTACTGGTACGCGTCTGTTGCACAATCAATGCGATATATTGAAGCAGTGTACGATCTACAAATACCTGATTCATAAAAGCACGAAGCGACAGAAGTTCTTCTTTTTTAATGGAAGGCGTGATGTTATCCAGTTTCACCAATGTGGCATTAGTATGATGGCGCTCAAGAATATTCACTTCCTCTTCAAGGGAAGGATAATCCATCGTAATCTTCATCAGGAAACGGTCGAGTTGCGCTTCGGGAAGTTTGTACGTTCCTTCCTGTTCCACAGGATTCTGTGTGGCAAGAATTGTATATAGTTCGCCCATCCGGTGTGTAGTTCCGTCGATACTGATTTGACGTTCTTCCATCACCTCAAACAAGGCAGCCTGCGTTTTGGCAGGCGCACGGTTGATTTCGTCCACCAATACGATATCCGCGAAAATCGGCCCCTGATGAAAGTCAAAGCCATTGGTTTTCATATTAAACACCGTCGTACCCAATACATCACTCGGCATCAGGTCCGGTGTAAACTGGACACGGCTGAAGTCAGCATCAATCAGACGGGCCGTCAAACGTGCCAACAGTGTCTTTGCCACTCCCGGCACACCTTCTATCAGCACATGACCATTAGCCAAAATGGCTGTCAACACCAAATCCACCGTCTGTTCCTGTCCGACAATGACGGAAGCAATCCGGTCTTTCAACTCTTGTATCTTCTCGGAAAAGAGAGTTAAATCCACTCGCTGTTCTGTATTCTCTTCCATAAATTTCTTCTTTAGATATGATTGATTATTTCATTCATTTTATCAACAAACACTTTCATTTGTTCAGAGTCGATAGTTCGCCCACCATAAAGCACCGGTCTGACTTCATGGATAAACTTCGCTATATCTTCAGCATCCATTCCCGTTTTCCGGGCAATCCTCTCGAAAGAACGCTTGTCATCCGCCACTTCTTCAATATCCACCTGAATTTCTCTTCGCAACACTTCCGCCAAATACGCAAACTTCTTACGAATCAGGTCCACATGGTCTTTCTTCTGGAAATAAAGAGTTCCAATCAATTCTGTAAATTCGAGAGACTTGTTTGCCGGCTCTCGAACAACAGGAATGGCACGTTGCCGTCTTTTTGCCGTGAATATCATAAAAAGCAGGATAGTAATCATCGTCAGGTACAGAGCCCAACGGAGCGGCTGGTGCGCAAGCAGATAACGGAAAGGCGACTGTTGCACCTGTGCCGTCGCTTTCACATATCCTTCACTACGAACGATAGGGAGTTCCCCCATCTGCGACAGTAAACGGAAGATATAATTTGCGTTATTCCCGTCCAACACGCCATAATTCGTAAACAACAACGGAGTAGAGACGAGCATGATTTCCCCTTTCCCCCACGGACGAACCATTGCCATCAACGGATGATAGTTATTGTACGCTTTCACAGAATCAGAATCAGCCAACGCATCACCGATAGCGTCCGACATATCTTTCTCCGCCAACTTCCGTACCGGCAATGAATCATAACTCCTGAAATAGGAATTACAGAATTGCGGATAACAACGGTATAGCTGCCGGGAATAGACAGAATCGGCAATCCAATAAATACTGTCTTTCCTGAAGATAGAAGAAGCGTACTTCTTGAAAGCAGCCGCACTAAAATGAGAATATGTACAATAAAACCGCAAAGTATCTTCCAAATACTTAGGATAGTTATTGCTTACCAGCATAATCTTATTCCCCCGTTTCGCCATTTTCAATAAAGCATTCACGTCTGCCTCTACCATAGACAAATTGTTGGCTATCACAAGTATGCCCTTATTGCCATTGTCCGTCGTATCCCCCTCCATCTGATAGAACGTCTCCTTAGATATGGAATAGCCATTTGGCAAAGAAGAATACAGCAGGCTGTCGAACACCGCACAACCGAGCGGCTGCTCATCGTAATGGCTGAAAGTAGGTGTCCACACAAACTTTTTAGGCAAATGATACTCTACCGCAAACATAACCAGCAGAAAAGCTACAATAAAGATAATAAACCAGCGGCTTCCTTTCATGAGACGCCTCCTTTCCCTATTTCTTCCTGCAACGTCTGCATGATACGGAAAAGTTCTTCCGTAGCCTCAAAGTTTCCATAACGCACCCGCAAAAATGATTGGTAAGCTGGCGGAAAGCCGGCAAACGGACTTCATTCAGGTACTGTGTAGGCGTTTTATAAAGTTGCCAGTCGATGCGTTCCGCATCGCTGAGCTGTTTCAATGTCTGCAAATAAAGCAAGCGCACCGCTTCCCGATAGTCCCGGCGGGAAAGCGCTTCGGCAATTCCTCCCGGAAAATCTACGCCATAAATCGTATCTTCCCCTACGGTATAAGGCAATGCATTCTTAGGTGAACGCATGAACAGTTCGGGACGTTTTTTGTAAACGAACCAGATAATCAGAAGCAGAAGAATAATGGCAATACATATCAGAATTATTCCCGAATACTCTTCCGCAAAACGGCTGCCGAATATCTTACGCAGAAATTCTCCGAACTGTCTACTGATCCACTCGAAGAGATTAAGCTCCGGAGTAATCAGTTCACGGTTATAGTCGTATGCCGGATCAGACTGCCAAAGAGCAATCTTCGCCGTATCACAGACCAATGTATCAGCCGGGGAAGTGAGATTCATCTATTCGGGATTTATTTTAGAGTTTATCAAAGTTGTCAATATCACTTTCTACCGTAATGCTATCCACCACTTCCGAGGCATGCCCGTACTGATATACCAGCCCTACAATACTGAATATAGCCGACAGATAAGAGCCGTACAACATCAGAATAGAAAACAGATATTGAGCAAAGTTCAGTCCGACAGACGAAGAGACTTCACCACCGTCACTCATGGCAAAAACCATTTTCACGATATAAATAACATACCACGGTATGGAAACAATCCCCTGCAATACGCTGGCAATAATTCCCATCACAATCAAAATCAGGAAAACTCCTCCCCAAGTGGCAAATCCCAGCCGGAATGTCTTCTTGAACGCCTCCATCAGCGAAATATCTTCAAACAAATAGATAGGAGCCATCAAAGCCATAGGTATCATAAATGCAAACAACAACGGGAAAGTGAGCAGCAATGTAAAAGGAGTCAATACAGCCAATAGCACCATGATAACAATGACAAACAGGAACAAGAAACTGACAGCCACCCCCATGAGAAACAATCTCTTGACATTGCGAAGCAACAACGGTTTTATGTCACTGAATACAATACCGTTCAGACGCTCTTCACGCTCATTATACAATCGAACCATTCCATAAATCAAGGAAGTCAGCAGCAAGGCCCCCAAACACGAAAAGAAGATAACTCCCGCATAGTTCAATACAAACGCAGGTCCCAAAAGTGCGAAAGGATTGTCACCCATATTTCCTGATGCCTGCATGGCGGTAAGGTCTGTCATACCTCCCATCAGTCCGCTAAAGTTTGCAGCCTGGAGTAAACAGACAGGGAGTACCAGATACGTTGAGTACTTAAACAACTGTTTCCAATTCTCTTTTATAAAGTCAAAAGAAGCGTTCAACTTTTCGCCGAAAGGACGTTTTACGTACATCGCAATCTTAGGTTTCTGTGATTCCATGTTTTTTTCTATTTGGTAAATAAATATAGTAGAAAATGATAAATGCCAGAGAAGTAAGGATCACTCCCAGCCTCAACATATCCGGAAGTTCGGTGTGACGGGTGAGAAAGCCTTCGATAAAACCTGCCATGATAAATACAGGGACAGTGCCGATTACGATTTTCAGCCCTCGTTTCGCCCCTCTCCGGAAAGATTCCAGCCGCGAATACGTTCCGGGAAACAACCATCCGTTACCCAAAGCCAGTCCGGCAGCGCCGGCTACGATAATCGCCCAAATCTCAAGCGTTCCGTGCAGCCAGATGGCAAGGCTGGATTCCCAAAGCAAGTCGTGCTGATAAAAGAAAGTTTGAAAAGCTCCCACCATAATCCCATTGGAAAGAAGCATATATCCCGTTCCGAAGCTGGTCAATAATCCCATTACAAAGCAGTAGAAAGATACCATCACGTTATTGAGGGTAATCCCCAAGAACATCGGAACTTCAGGAGAACCGTTATACACCGCCATCGGTTCCCCATTGGCAATATTCTCCAATGTCATGTCCACATAGCCATTTCCTAAAATCAGACGAACAAAATCCGGGTCGTTCGCAGCAGATAATACGCCAATCAGAACACTGGCCAGAAAAATGAGGAACGAAGCCAACAACTCCCGGCGTGCGTCATACATGGTCAAGGGAACTTCCTGTGTCCAGAAAGTGATAATCCGTGTCCACTTCTCACGCTTATTGCGATAAATTTCATTGTGCAGCGCGGAAGCCAGATTATTCAGATAAATCGTAATGCGCGATGTCGGAAAATGTGTTTGGGAAAACGCCAGGTCGGCAGTCAAGTCCGTATAGGCATCGGCAAGTTGGTCGGGGGACAGGTTTGCAGCCTGCTCCACCACCTTCTCAGTCTCTTTCCATTTTTCAATGTTCCGACGGATAAATGTAACTTCCTTCATGCCTTTCAATAGTTTTCGGATAAGTTTTGTCCGAAACCGGAAGCAAAAGTAAGAGAATTATGATATATTTGCAACGGAATCCTAAAAATGTTTAACCCAAAATGGCAGAATCTACAATAATCACCGGACAATTCGTCCGTATCAGCCAAACACCCGCCAGTATCGGCGAGCGATTTCTGGCATTAGTCATTGATTATTTTCTGATTGTACTTTATGTATATGCTACAGCCGCCCTTTTAATGGAGTTGCGTTTACCATCGGGATTTCAGGCTATCTTTCTTCTGTGCATCATCTATTTGCCAATACTTGGATATTCTTTTTTGTGTGAGACATTCAATCATGGACAAAGCTTCGGGAAAAAACTGATGAATATACGTGTCGTCAAGGTGGACGGCTCCACTCCTACCGTCAGTTCCTACCTGCTACGCTGGCTTCTTTTCATAGTTGACGGTCCACTGACAAGCGGTCTAGGGATTATTGTCGTCCTGCTCACCAAAAACAGTCAGCGGCTGGGCGATCTCGCAGCCGGTACTATGGTAATTAAAGAGAAGAATTATCGCAAGATACACGTCAGCCTTGACGAGTTCGATTACCTGACCAAAAATTATCAACCGGTCTATCCGCAATCCGCCGATTTGTCGCTGGAACAGGTAAACGTGATTACCCGGACTTTGGAATCCGGTGAGAAAAACCGGACACAACGCATTACGGCACTTGCAAAAAAAGTGCAATCACTCCTTTCCATTACTCCACGAGACGGCAATCAGGAGAAATTCCTTCAGACAGTGTTGAGGGATTATCAATATTATGCACTGGAAGAAATATAATTCGTTTTTTATCCTGACCTTTGTTCGTATAGAATAAAAACAGAACGATTATGATAGTGACCGCCGCCTCGTGGAATAAGTAAAAGGATATGCGGCGGACACAAAATGGAAATTTCCGAATTATAAGGTCAGAGCCTATGTAGTATATATTATGTGGGAATAAAGGTTATAGATGCCGGGAAGTGTAAAAGTTCAGAGCTACACAAGAAAATATAAATGGCAATTATCTGCCATCTGCAACAAAACCGCCGTATCCTTCTTATTCACAACGAATTACAGCGTTGCAGATACCTGTTGCAGATGTGTTGCAGATGCAGTATCTGCAACACATCCGTTTGCTTTATGAAAGCCTGGCAACATGATAGACAGTACTGCTACGTACACGTTTCGACGGTATTTCGTGTTTGCGGAGTATTCGTCCGAATACACTCACCCGCTTGTTTGATAACGGTATGGCACTGTTTTTCTTTATATCTTCCAGAATCTCTGCCGGCGAAAGCCATTCACCGTCCTCTTCTTCCTTGACCGGACGAAAATAACGGTAAAACAACTGTTCTTCGAGTGAAACTTGTTCAAACTCACGATTATTCTCCATCATAATCCGTTCTTCAGCCTGGTCAAACCAGTAACGTTCACCATGATCGAGTTCATACATAGCCTGTGCATAAAGTTGGTCGTAATCTATCGCCTTACTTGTGTCTATCGTGCCGATTACTTCGATGCAAATGAAACGGCGGCTACCCGAAGGGTCGGTCAGCAAATCCTTCTGGTTGCTCGTTGCGATAAATGAAGCATAACGGCGCATTTCCAATACAGCATTGCCATAACGTTTGCGCATATTTATAATCGGTTTCTGGAGGATATGCTTCAGGAAACCTTGTTGGGTGGCGCTAATCTGGTCAAATTCATCAATGTTGATGAGTGCAAAGCGATTGAGATAAACTTCGGCATCTCTCTTCTGTGAAAAGTCAATGCTGTCCGTATAATAGGCACGTATGGCAGGCGGGATGATGCTGCGACAGAAAGTCGACTTGCGGCAACCTTGCACACCTACCAGTAAGGGAGAAACATTGTTTGCATATTTTTTATCTGTTCCACGCCAGTGAACAACCATATTGAGAAACCATCGGTGAAACAGTTCCACCCAATGTTTGTTGTTGCAGGGCACAGTCTGCGCCAGTCCGCGGATACGGTCTTTGCCATCCCAAGCGGGAAGATGATAAAGGAAGTCTTCCAACGGATTGAATACAGGGATGCGGTTGGAGTAAATATACCGGCTGATATCCCTGTCCCATAGCGGAATACCTTCGGCTTGCGCATCCAGCGCGATACTGTTCAGCACCCGTTTGTCGATAGCGTTGAAATAAAAACGGAATGAGTTCCGCTCGCGGTATTCCACTTCGCCCACTTGGGTATTGTAACGGAATTCATAACGCCGCTTCATAAATTCCTCAGTTTGAAGTGACAGAAACTGCTCTTTTCCTAAACTATTTTTCTTTCCGAAGCCTTCCTGTTCGCTATATACATTTTTGACCAACTGGCGAATAAGTGTTTCTTCCCGGTGTAAGTAATAGTGAAAGATAGTACGTTTCACCGTTTCTTCTTCGGGAATGCCCGAGTGGAAGCAATTGACAGCCAGTTGTGTCACTACAGCCTGAAAGTCCGCATCTCTTTGGAGAGCACCTTCATCTTCCGCTCTGTAAATTTCTTCATGCGTCTTTCTCAAAGCCGCTTCAAAAAGCATGAATATGGCACGTTCTGTATCATACCCCGGCACAGCCCGTGTCAACGGAGACTTTTCCGAATGCACTACTTCCCGATAAGACAGTTCTTCGGGCATCCCTCCCGGCTGCGACAGATAAAACGGAACGGAATCCGGTCTGTACATAAGCTCCGGATCGTATGATAACCGTGAATATTGTTCCAGGGCAGGTTCTTTTGACAAAATATTGAACGGGATTTGGGGCTGGTAACATTTCACGGCCAACCGATAAGCATGTGCATGAAACACTTCCGCTTCCTCTCTTTTCTGTGGAAGCGAATTATCGGGACGGGTAAACCTCGACCAGATTTTCACTGTCCGCCCGCTGGAACCGGTAAAAACACAGTAGGTTTGCGGCTGTTCCCAAGCCAATTGTTTTACCAGCGCAACTTCCGATCTCCCCGATAGCGGACCGACTGTCAGCTCAACTATTCCGTTATAACTTTTCATTTGTTTTCCACCTTCCGTCCTGCGAAATTCCGCAGCCGGAAGAATCTTTGGCAACTTGTCGGCCTCGTAGCAGCGTGAGTCGGGCAGGGAATATCGCAGCACTTCTCTGAAAGCCGATACTGGCTGCATTTTAGTTTCAGTCCGTGTTTTTTCTATCCACGTTTCCATATCCATTGTAGTCAGCGCAGTAGTTTTGTCCTTGTCTCTTAACTGTGTAATCTTCATTATTTTATTTGTTAATAAAATTCTGCTAAGTTAGCCATATTTGTTTGCTCATGCAAATAAATACGATATTTTATTCTGTTTGCCTTTTTATCCGTACATTTGTGGAATTTTAAAATAACAAAACCGATAAAAAGCAATGAAAGAACCGTTCGATTATTCCTTAGTCCCCTATACTTTCGGCATGTGTGCAGCCGAAGAATGCCCGCGTGCCGCAACTTGCCTGCGGCGGATTGCCTTAGAGTATGCTCCGGCAGAGCGTGTTTTCCTGTCAATGGTGAATCCCAACCGGCTGAGAACGATGAAAGACGCGTGTGATTATTACCGCTCCGACAAGAAAGTACGTTATGCACGTGGCTTTATGCGTACGATTAATGCGCTTACTGTTCGTGCGGCAGATACTTTTCGTTATCGTATGATTGAGTATATGGGTAGAAAGAACTACTATTTGAAACGCAGAGGAGAAATGAATCCTACTCCGGCAGAGCAACAACGGGTTATCACCATAGCCAAAGAGCTTGGTGTCATTCAACAAGAATACTTTGACGGTTACGTGGAGGAATATAACTGGGGGTAGTCTCGTAAATCTCCTTTGCAAGAAAACAACAGCTACGAGAGTCCCATAGTTTCCATACTAAGAAACTACAGTATCTCTAGCTGGAAACTACAGTATCTATAAGCAGAAACTCCCGTTTCCACACTTGGATACTCCCGTTTCCAGCCTGGAAACGGGAGTTCCGACGCTGGAAATCATCTCTTCGGATATAGGAACAAAACTTACCGTCCGGTGGGAAAATATTTTAGGCTTATATTGTGTTGCAGATAAAGGTATCTGCAACCTATCTGCAACAGGTATCTGCAACGCCACAATCAACTATCTATCAATCCGTTATTTCGGTTTTGTTGCAGATGGCAGATACTTTTTCTTTTTTCAAACTTTATGGTAGTTGAACCTGAGAGTCCGATATTCATTCAATGCCCTTTCGAAGATTACGAATAATAAAAAAAATAAAAGCCTGGAAAGATTTGCATCTTCCAGGCTTTTCAGAATTTTATCTACTAATGAGACTGGTTCCTGTTTAATCCACCTGCCCAGAGAGTTTCCGTATTCCATCTCTCCCTGAACCACAAAAAGGATCTCTTCAGGATCATATTCTCCTTGTCCGTCACTCTTAGCTTCTTTTACAATGTAAGCCACAACCTCATCCAAATCGATGTTAACGTAGCCGTCTTCATCGGGCTGAGCGTCGAGAATACCACTTTCAGAATAATATTCGTCGATCAAGTCGATAAAATAATACAACTCGTCATCTACGAATTTCTCCTTCAGCTCCTGAGGCAGATAGTTTTTAATAAATTCGACGGTCTTTTCGTCATCAGCATCTGCCATAAAAAAATCTTCTTCCAGTCCCATAATAATTTAAGTATTAAGTGATAAGTATTAGGTATTTGCCACCTAGAGCAATTTCTTTACTTTTTCGACAAATACCGGTTTGCCTACAGCACCTACCTGCTTGTCTACAATCTCACCATTCTTGAAAAACAATACGGTAGGAATGTTACGGATACCATACTCGGCAGCCATATCACCATTTTCGTCCACATCGCATTTGCCGATGATCACTTGTCCTTCAAACTCTGTTGCCAGTTCTTCGATAATAGGAGCCACCATTTTACAAGGGCCGCACCAAGGAGCCCAAAAATCTACAACAACCGGTTTGCCTTCTGCAAGCACCTCTTTATAGTTGCTGTCTGTAATTTCAAAAGCCATTTCTTTAAGTATTAATTATTAAATTATAGTTTCGCATTCAACTGCGCTACAAATATAATCAAATTATTCCATTTGGTCATATCCGTAGACTTTTTTAAGAGACACAGACCTAAAAGAGAGAATGCTAATAAATAACAATTATCGCTTTTTATAAATAAATCGAGAATTAATGATTGCAGTTCCCGACTATTGTATTACCTTTGCCACTGTTTGAGTTACGAATCGTTATCGCTTAGTTCTTCTTTTTATATCCTTATTATTAAGCAGACCTCTCCTTTAATTATCTCCCTCATTCTTTCTTAGTATTTAATTAATTATTTTTTAAAATGAACATTTACATTTCAGGTTTAAGCTTTGGCACAAATGATGCTGACTTGAACGAATTATTCTCAGCGTATGGAGAAACATCTTCATCAAAGGTTATTATGGATAGAGAAACAGGCAGATCCAGAGGATTCGGCTTTGTTGAAATGTCCAACGAAACAGAAGGTCAGAAAGCAATTGACGAACTCAACGGAAGCGAATTTGACCAGAAGACGATTGCAGTAAGCGTTGCCCGTCCCCGCGAAGAAAGACCCCGTAACAACAACGGCTATAATTCCAGACGGTATTAATGTATATTCCATCAAGAGTAGGAGATTTATTCTTCTGCTCTTGTTTTTTTTAAAACAATGCACAAATTAAGGACATTGCCAGACGAATAGAATACCGGAAGTATATTTATCCGCTTACTGTCTTATCACAATATCAATTATATGAAACCATTTTTTATTGGAAATATAGAAATAAAAACACCTATCATACAAGGTGGAATGGGAGTCGGAATTTCATTATCCGGCTTGGCGTCAGCCGTAGCCAACGAAGGCGGCATAGGTGTTATTTCATGCGCAGGCTTAGGCTTGCTATACCCGAAAGGGAAAGGAAGCTACACCGAGAAATGCATTTGCGGACTGAAAGAAGAAATACGCAAAGCCCGGCAGAAATCAAAAGGAATCATCGGAGTGAATATCATGGTGGCCTTATCCAATTATGCCGAAATGGTACGTACTGCCATAAACGAAAAAATAGACGTAATCTTTGCCGGAGCGGGATTACCCCTTGACCTACCCTTATATCTGACACAAGAAAGCAAAACGAAACTGGTTCCCATCGTATCTTCTTCAAGAGCTGCCAGAATTATATGTGAGAAATGGCTGAAGAACCACGATTATCTGCCTGACGCCATCGTAGTGGAAGGCCCCAAGGCCGGCGGGCATCTAGGCTTCAAGAAGGAACAGTTGGAAGATGAGAAATATGCTCTGGAAGCACTGATACCGGAAGTAGTAACGATTGCATCGAGCTACAAAGAAAAAAAGAATATCCCTGTTATTGCCGCCGGCGGAATCTCCACAGGCGAAGATATTGCGAGGTTCATGCAATTGGGAGCCTCAGCCGTGCAAATGGGAAGTATTTTTGTAACCACATTGGAATGCGATGCTTCGCAGACCTTCAAAGAAGTGTACATCGACTCTAAAGCGGAAGATGTCCTCATCATTGAAAGTCCCGTAGGAATGCCCGGAAGAGCCATCAACGGAGAATTTATCCGCAACGTAGAAAAAGGACAGGAAAAGCCCAAGTGCTGTCCGTTCCACTGCATCAAGACGTGCGACTATCAGAAGAGCCCTTATTGCATTATCAAGGCATTGTATAACGCAGCCAAAGGAAACATGAAAAGAGGATATGCATTCGCCGGAAGCAATGCCTTTCTATCTGAAAGGATACGCAGTGTCAAAGAAGTGATCAGCACATTAAACAATGAGTTTCTTCTGGCAAGCGGCCAATTGTCGACAATGAAAATAAGAGTTTAAAAAGAAATGACATAACGAAAAAGAGTATGCCTTGACACAGGCATACTCTTTTTTTGTTTTCATATCCAAGTTCAAACGAATCCCCGGTCAATTTATATGAAATCCCAGTTCGGGACGGTCTTTTAAGTAGGTTATTAAATCACGTCCTACCGAAAGCTTTATCGGTCGGGAAATCAAATCGACCGACATATGATTCACATCGGCATCATCTGTCACCTTGAAGTAAAGTTCCGTATTCCCTGGATGTTCTTTCGTCAATGTAGCAAGTTCCGTGACAAGCGCAGAGTTCAATACAGACAACGGGATAATAATTGTAATCTTCTGCACCAGTTCTTCCTTGACGTCCGGCAGAAGCTCCATAGAGGTAATTTTCACCTCCAGTTCATCCTGCCGCCATTGTTTTGGCTGGCAACGGGCTTTGATATATAAGAAAGTACCTTCGTTGAGATATCCTTGATAAGTCACCCAGTCATTTCCCCAGAACGGGATTTCGGTAGAACCCGAATAGTCTTCTATCTTGGCGATGCCGTAAGGATTTCCATTCTTGCTGATTCCACGGCGGACACTGGTCACAATGCCGCCCATCGTTATTTCACGACCGGCCAGTGCGGCTTTATCTTCCAAATCCGCCATACGTGTGTTGCAGACATGCTCCAACACAATAGAAAACTCGTCCAACGGATGAGCGGAAAGATAGATACCCACCAAATCGCGTTCACGGTTCAGACGGTCGAGATCGCTCCAGCGTTCCACCCCCTGAGGTATTTCAGGAGTTGCCACATCAATCACGTTCTCACCACCGAACAGAGAGTTGACCGCAGCCATCTTATCTGCCTGATAACGGTTTCCATAACGCATCAGAGTTTCCAAAAACACTTCCCCTTTAGAGTTTACAGCGAAATATTGTTCGCGCTTCAGTTCCGGGAAACTATCAAAGCCACCGGCCAGTGCGAGACATTCCATATTCTTCTTGTTGCAGGCATTCAGGTTGACACGCTGCACAAAGTCGAAAATTCCGGTGAAAGGCCCGTTCTTTGTACGCTCTTCCATGATACTTTGCACGGCGGCTTCGCCAACCCCTTTCACTGCGCCAAGTCCGAAACGGATATTACCGTCATGGTTGACGGTGAATTTCAGGTTACTCTCATTTACATCCGGCCCCAAAGTCTGGATACCCATCGCCTTACATTCGTCCATCAGTTTTGTGATATCGGTAATGTTCGACAAACTTCGGCTCATAACAGCCGCCATATATTCGGAAGGATAGTTCGCTTTCAGATAAGCCGTCTGATAAGCAACCCATGAGTAACAGGTGGCATGCGATTTATTGAATGCGTAAGATGCAAACTTTTCCCAGTCCGTCCAAATCTTCTCGAGCACTTTCGGGTCGTGTCCGTTCTTCCGTCCGCCTTCGATAAATTTGGGTTTCATGTGATCCAGTTTGTCACGCAGTTTCTTACCCATCGCTTTACGAAGGGCGTCGGACTCGCCACGGGTGAAGTCCGCCAGCAAGCGTGACAAAAGCATCACCTGTTCCTGATAAACCGTAATGCCATACGTATCTTTCAGGTATTTCTCCATTATCGGAATATCATACTCAATCGGCTTACGTCCGTGCTTACGGTCAATGAAATCGGGAATATAATCCATCGGTCCCGGACGGTAGAGGGCATTCATGGCAATCAAATCTTCGAATGTAGAAGGCTGCAACTCGCGCAGGTACTTCTGCAGATTCGATTCGAACTGGAATGTAAACGGCCGTCACTGTATAATTTATAGGTAGCAGGATCGTTTATATCTATCGTATCTACATCGACTTCGATGCTACGGCTCAGGCGGATATTTTCGACGGCTTCCTTAATGATGGACAATGTTTTCAGTCCCAGGAAGTCCATCTTAATCAGTCCGGTATCTTCAATTACCGAACCTTCATACTGGGTGACGAGCATCTTTCACCCGTTTCCTTATCGTCGGCAGTGCTGACCGGCACCCAATCGGTAATATCGTCACGGCAGATAATCGTACCGCAGGCATGCACACCCGTACCACGCACGTTGCCCTCAAGCATCTTGGCATATTTGAGCGTATCCCGTACCAATGGGTCGGGAGATACTTCAGCAGCCTGCAACTCAGGGACATATTCGATGGCGTTGCGCAGGTTCAACTTCTTGTCGGGAATCTTGTCCGGTACTAATTTTGCCAGACGGTCGGATTCGGAAAGAGGAAGTTTCTGTACACGGGCAACGTCTTTAATTGCCAGTTTCGTAGCCATTGTACCATAAGTGATGATATGAGCTACTTTTTCCTGACCGTATTTATTGGTTACCCAACGTAACACTTCACCACGACCGTCATCATCGAAATCCACATCAATATCAGGCAATGAGATACGGTCAGGATTCAGGAAACGCTCAAACAGCAAATCGTACTGGATAGGGTCGATTTTCGTAATTCCCAGACAGTAGGCCACCGCCGATCCGGCAGCCGAACCACGTCCCGGACCGACCGACACGCCCAATTCCTTACGTGCCGCATTGATAAAGTCCTGTACAATCAAGAAGTATCCTGGGAAACCCATCGTCTTCATGATGTACAATTCAAAGTTCATGCGTTCCTTTACTTCTTCGGTCAACGGTTCGCCGTATATTCTCTTCGCCCCGTCGAAAGCCAGCTTGGCAAGATAGTCTCCTTCGAGTTTGATACGATAAAGTTTATCATAACCGCCCAAGCGTTTGATTTTCGCTTTCCCGTCTTCTTCGCTCAGCACCACATTACCATGTTCATCCTGGGTAAACTCATCGTAAAGGTCTTTTTCGGTATATTTTGCCCTATATTCCTCTTCCGTCCCAAAATCTTCGGGAATAGCAAAAGTAGGCATGATAGGTGCATGGTCGATGGAGTAATATTCTACTTTATCAAGGATTTCCAGTGTATTGCTCAAAGCTTCGGGCACATCGGCAAAGAGTTCATTCATCTCTTCACGTGTCTTCATCCACTCCTGCTTGGTGTAAAGCATACGGGTAGGATCATCCAGATCTTTACCGGTACTCAAACAGATCAGACGGTCATGCGCTTCAGCATTTTCCTCATCCACGAAGTGAACGTCGTTCGTACAAATCAGCTTGATGTTGAACTTCCGGGCATACTCCATCAAATGTTTGTTCACATTTACCTGCAACGGATAACATTCATGATTGGCACGAGGAACAGTCGCCTTATGACGCTGCATTTCGAGATAGAAGTCATCGCCGAACAAGTTCTTATACCATTGGATAGCTTCTTCGGCTTCTTCGAATTGTCCGGCAGTAATCCGTTTCGGTATTTCACCACCGAGACAGGCCGAGCAGACAATCAGTCCTTCATGATACTTTTCGAGCTCGCTGCGATCGGTACGCGGACGCATATAGTATCCGCGCGTCCACGCGTGCGATACCAATTTAATAAGGTTATGATACCCTTTTTCGTTCTTGGCCAACACTATCAAGTGATAACCGCTCTGGTCAGGTTTTCCTTCTTTCAGCTCCATCGTGCGGCGGGCCACATACATTTCACAACCGATGATGGGTTTGAAGAGTTTATTTTCCGCTTCTACTATCTTGGCCTTGCAAGCGGCAATCTCCGCTTCCTTGTCCTCACATTCTATGGTGCCGGCTTCAATTCCCGCTATTCGCTTCTTCAGGTCTTTGACTTCACCTTTCGGACCGCTATTCTTTTTATTGACGTAATTCGTAAATTCCTTGATACCGAACATATTTCCATGATCGGTCACGGCAATACCCTTCATTCCGTTTTTCATCGCCTTATCGACCAGACGAGCCACGCTAGCCTGACCGTCAAGAAGAGAATATTGGGTATGGACATGTAAATGAACGAAATCCTGCATAATGATAAGTAGTTAATTTGAAGGCATAAAATTACTACCTCTTGGGTTATAAACAAAAATAATCCTCAAAAAGTTATCAACATTCGCATTTCTATGCTCATTTACTTGCTGATTTTTTAAATTAAGTATATTTTTGCAGACAATATCATTAAACAGCATTCATGGGCCGACTAAAGAAATTGAAAAAAATACGAATTCACCGCGAAGGAACACATATATTATGGGCAAGCTTTTTGCTATTGCTATTGATTAATGCAGCTCTTTATTGGGGAATCGATTGCAAAATACCTTTTTATGTGGTAGCAGTAGCGAGTATAGCAGTCTATCTGCTAATGGTGAACTTCTTCCGTTGTCCGATCCGTCTTTTCGGACAGGACACCGAGAAAATAGTCGTGGCACCTGCCGACGGAAAAATCGTCGTTATCGAAGAAGTCGATGAAAACGAATATTTCCACGACCGCCGGCTGATGATCTCTATCTTCATGAGCATTGTGAATGTTCATGCCAACTGGTATCCGGTAGACGGTACCATCAAGAAGGTGGCTCATCACAACGGTAACTTTATGAAAGCGTGGCTGCCGAAAGCCAGCACAGAGAACGAACGTTCTACGGTAGTGATTGAGACTCCGGAAGGTGTGGAAATACTTACACGCCAGATTGCCGGTGCTGTGGCACGCCGTATCGTAACCTACGCCGAAGCAGGTGAAGAATGTTATATCGACGAGCACATGGGATTCATCAAATTCGGTTCCCGCGTGGATGTATATTTACCCATTGGTACGGAAGTCTGTGTCAGCATGGGTCAATTAACGACCGGTAACCAAACGGTTATCGCCAAACTCAAATAATTCTGTCACAATGACAAACGTTATTAAAAACAGTATTCCGAATACCGTAACCTGCCTGAACCTTTTCTCCGGTTGTATCGCTTGCGTCATGGCTTTTGAAGCAAAATACGAACTGGCACTGCTTTTCATTATCTTAAGCGCTATTTTTGATTTTTTCGACGGTCTGTTGGCCCGTGCGCTCAATGCCCATTCCATCATTGGAAAAGATTTGGATTCGTTGGCTGATGATGTCAGTTTCGGCGTTGCACCTTCGCTGATTGTATTCTCTTTGTTTAAAGAGATGTACTATCCCGCAAGTATGGAATTTATAGCTCCTTATCTGCCTTACGCAGCATTTTTGATTTCCATATTCTCCGCTTTGCGTCTGGCCAAGTTCAATAATGATACCCGGCAGACAAGCTCATTCGTCGGTCTTCCAGTTCCCGCCAACGCTTTATTCTGGGGGTCTTTGGTGGCAGGGGCACATGACTTGCTGGTTTCCGAAGGTTGCCATCCTGTCTATCTTTTATATTGGTTTGCCTGTTTTCATGGCTGCTGGTATCAGAGATACCTATGTTTTCATTGAAATTCAAAAACCTGACATGGGGTGACAATAAAGTCAGTTTTATTTTCTTGATTATTTGTATTCCTTTCCTTGTTTTTCTAGGAATCAGTAGCTTTGCAGCCATCATTGTATGGTATATTTTACTTTCACTTTTTACAAGAAAAAGTAAATAAACAATCTCTTGGCACGTTTGTTGTACTATGAGTTTTATCAAAGTTACAATATAAAAATCATAGCCCGATGCATATACTTTTATTTATACTTATCTTTATTATTGCCATTGTCGTATTTGGCCTTTCTATTGTAGGTTTCCTGTTAAGAACCATTTTCGGGATAGGCCGCCGTTCGTCGTCGTCATCATCGCGCCCGAACCAGACAGAATCCGGGCGTGCTGCCACGGGGCAACAAAGCTACGGTCAAAACGCTCAGGATATGGCGGATAATGAAGAGGAAATATACTCGGAGAATGTATCGGGAAGAAGACACAAGAAAATATTCACGCAGGATGACGGTGAATATGTGGACTTTGAAGAAATAAAAGAATAACGGCTATCTCCGTTTAGCGGCAAAGAACTCTTTCATGAGCGTGGCGCACTCGTCAGCCATCAGACCTTTAACAACAACTGTTTTAGGGTGCAGGGCCGAACCGGCATATTTCTGATAACCGCGTTTCTCATCTTCGGCGCCAAACACAAGTTTGCCTGTTTGTGCCCAGGCAATAGCTCCGGCACACATCACACAAGGTTCAACCGTGACATACAAGGTACATTCATTGAGATATTTACCGCCAAGCACATTGGCTGCGGCAGTAATCGCCTGCATTTCAGCGTGTGCCGTTACATCATTCAATGTTTCCGTGAGATTGTGGGCACGTGCGATAATCCGCTCTTTACAAACCACGACAGCTCCCACGGGCACTTCTCCCCGCTCGGCAGCCTTACGCGCCTCTATCAAAGCTTGTTTCATGAAATAAGTATCGTCCAGCATCCCAGCCTTTATTTTAATCCTTAATTATCAATTACCGTCTCATATCATGCTCACCAAAAGGGTCGGATAATCTTCTTCCATATTCTTATGAATAAACATGAGAATCGTTTCGCGAAGCCAACGTGACTTATTTGTTATCTTGTATTTTTCAAGATAACGGTCCACAATCAGTTGCTCTTCATCGCTCAACAAAATGCTCATCCGCCGTTCTCTTTTAGTACACTCGACGTGCATTTTCAGGCATTTCTTACTCCTTTTTCTCATATCTTCTGCAAAATTACTTTTACTTCTGTAAATTCAAAGAATAAAAGCAGTAAATTTGCAAAAAAAGATGGCTAAACATAACGAATTGGGTAAAGCCGGAGAAGATGCCGCAGTAGCCTATCTCGAACAGCAGGGCTATATCATCCGTGACCGGAATTGGAGAAAGGGACATTTCGAATTGGATATTGTGGCTGCAAGCGACTGTGAATTGATTGTAGTAGAGGTGAAGACCCGCAGCAACACTCAGTTTGCGGAACCGGAAGACGCCGTTGATTTACCCAAGATAAGACGTACAGTGCGTGCCGCAGATACGTACATGAAACTATTCCAGATTGACGTCCCCGTACGTTTCGATATTGTCACTGTAGTAGGTGGGAACGGAGATTTCAAGATTGAGCATATGAAGGAAGCGTTTTATCCACCTTTATTTTAAGGTTTGCCACAGAGAATGCAGAGTCATACAGAATTTATTATAGATTTGATTTATTATGAACGTAGAAACTGTTAGAGAATACTGCCTGAGCAAGAAGGGGGCCACTGAATCTTTTCCCTTTGATGAGGTATCCCTAGTTATAAAAGTGATGAACAAGATGTTTGCCCTTATTGATTTGGAAGAAGCAAATCACATCGCGTTGAAATGTGATCCGGAAAAAGCGATTGAACTGCGTGAACATTATTCCGGAATTGAAGGAGCTTATCATTTCAACAAGAAGTATTGGAATGGTGTCCGCTTCGACAGTGATGTAGACGACAAACTTATGAAAGAGCTCATAGACCACTCTTATGATGAAGTAATCAAGAAGTTTACTAAAAAGCTACGTGCAGAATATGATGCTCTCCCCTGAATTATTTCCGGTTCCATTGATTCATATCAGTGAAACGAGTTCTACCAACAACTATCTGCAAACTTTTTGCGCCAAAGAAAAAGCCGGAGAGTTTACGACCGTAGTCGCCGACTTCCAAACTTCCGGACGGGGGCAGCGTGGAAATTCGTGGGAATCGGAGCCTTATAAGAATCTCCTTTTCAGCTTTGTGTTTTTTCCTGAATTTCTGGAAGCACGCCGCCAGTTTCTTATTTCCCAAATCGTGTCTTTAGCTATTAAAGAAGAGTTGGAGACTTATACCGCTGATATTTCTATCAAATGGCCGAATGATATTTACTGGAAAGAGAAAAAGATATGTGGCATATTGATAGAAAACGACCTGATGGGACGCAATATCAGTCAGAGCATTGTAGGAATCGGAATCAATATTAACCAGGAAGCATTTCACGGCGCAGCTCCCAATCCTGTTTCGATTTATCAAATCACAGGAAAGCAATATGATATTTTTGAGATACTGAAAAATATCATGCTACGCATCCAGTCTTATTATTGCCAGCTTAAACAAGGATGATACAACATCAATCGCTATTCACTATGAAAAGTCACTTTTCAGAAAGGACGGAATGCATCGATACAAAGATGCTGACGGAGAGTTCCTTGCACAGATTGTATGTGTAGAGCCCGAAGGAAGATTAATTTTGGAAGATGAGATACAGACAAAAAGAGGCTATATGTTTAAAGAAGTGGAATATTTATTGAAATAAGTAATCTACAAACTGATTAAAACATTATCTTTGAAGCCGATGTTCTATATAAAAACTCTCTCATTTATGAAAACTAGATTAATATTCCTGTTTCCATTACTATGGATGCTAATAGGTTGTAGTGATTCGGAATCCTCAGACACAGCCACCTTAAAAGTTTCGGAAACCTCATTCAAAAACATAAGTGCGAATGGAGAAACGATAACAGTAAATATTCAAAGTAATCATAAGTGGAACATCAGCAGTAACAACTCGTGGTGTACTACCGATATTACATCTGGAGAAAATAATGGTAAGATAAGAATAGAAGTTAATAAAAACAGTGAAGCATATGCTCGCGCAGCAACGATTACAGTTGAAACTGATGGCCAACAAGAAAAGGTGTCAGTCATACAGAATGGAAAGCAACTTTCTGTTGAAGAAATAGAAAATCATCACTATAAAATACCAGTGGTATTTCAAGTTCTTTATAAAGATCCCAATAACACAACACAAAACATGAGAGCCAGTAGAGCTTCTGATCTAATTGTTGCATGTAACAAATACTATCAAAACTTACTAGAAAGTGCAAGCGTTGATATGAATCTTGAGTTCGTTCTTGCAACTAGAGACCCTGAAGGCAACATACTACAGGAAGCAGGAATCAATCGAACGCAAATTAATGAAGCAACAATGGATTGTGAAAAGTTTATGGAGAATAAAGACAATCTAAAATATCTTTGGGATACTGACAGATATATCAATATCATGTTGTACACATTCAGCAACGAAAATATATTAGGTATCTCGCATTTACCCTATACAATCGCTCCAGACAAACTTGATGGACTCAACCAGCTAGACTTCCTGCCAGAACATTCCAACTTAACATATCCTCACTGCGTATCTATTAATAATAAGTATATCTATTCATCTGCCAGTATAGAAAACAGAACGTATAATTCTGTAGATGTAATCCCAACTATCGCCCATGAATTAGGACATTATCTTGGTTTATTCCATGCTTTTTCTGAACCAGAAAATAAAGAAACAGGTATTAATACATGCATAGACAGTGACTATTGTGATGATACTCCAACGTATGACAGAGATGCATACATCACTTGGATGTCAGACTATATAATCTCAAAAAATGGAATAACCAATATGTCGCAGAGTGAGTTTAATAAATTATTTGAAAGACTAGATTGTGTGAGTAAAACGGTCTCTATTCCCAACAACATTATGGACTATGATATTTCATGGTTAAATCGTTTTACTAATGACCAAAGAAATAGGGTTAGACATATGTTGGCTCGAGGTGTACTAATTCCGGGGCCTAAAGAGACTAGAGTAAGCACAAGAGCAACAGGGCCACAGAATTTCCCAATGAGAATGATTAAATAGCAGGTAAAATATCATCAAAAGAAAGAGGTGAACCGCCTAGCGCTTCACCTCTTTCTCTATTCTCAATATCTTGTCCAATGTCTTTTGGGCTTCTGTCGACGGAAACCTTAGAACAACCTTCTGCAAAGAGCTCCGTGCTCTTTCATATCCTGTAGAAAACACTTTCGATAGTCCATCCCGATAGCGGGCATATTGCATTTTCGTTGGTGATGGTATTTTCTTATAGTCGGCTTCCAATTGCTTCTTCTCCCGCTCAGCCATCAAATAATAGTAATTGCCTAAGAAGATGTTAGCCGCCAGATTATCTGCATCCAGTTGCAATATCTTTTCATACATATGCAGAGCATCCTTTTCCTGTCCACGGTATACCTGCATCTCTGCACATGATTCAAGATAATCTACATTATTGGGAGCCTTTTGAAGCAACTCTTTATAAAACAGATAGGCCTTGTCATAATTCCGATTCTTTTTATAAGCAACCGCCAGTTCATTAGCCAACTTCACACTCACTTCACTATTCTTGTCGACATTCGTCCAATAGTACATTTCCGTGCGGTCAATATTCAGACTGATTGTCTGTCGGAAATAGCTCACAGCCTGTCCATTCTGCCCGGCTTCGATAGCGGCAGACACTTTCTGCAACATCTCATCAACCGACTGTGCATTCAGCATCAGCGGCAATGAAAACAACGATAAAAAGAAGATAGTTAAGGCTCTCATAATCCAATATTTGCTATTTAGTTCGTGACACACAAAGATACAATAAAAAAATAAAAAAATGTACCTTTGCGGCATAAAAGAACAATCAATTTGATAAAAGTGTTTCTATAAAATGATAGATAAAAAACAAACCTCTGAAAACAGACGAATATTACAGATTGCCATACCATCGATTATATCCAATATAACCGTTCCGCTACTGGGACTTATTGATGTCACTATCGTAGGTCACCTTGGTTCTCCGGCTTATATCGGAGCCATTGCCGTAGGGGGAATGCTGTTCAATATCATCTACTGGATTTTCGGATTCCTGCGTATGGGGACGAGTGGCATGACTTCGCAGGCCTATGGTCAGCACGACCTTAATGAAATCACCCGGCTGCTGGTACGCTCCGTAGGTGTAGGATCAGTAATCGCCTTTTGCCTGCTGATACTCCAATACCCTATTCTGAGACTGGCATTTGCATTTATACAAACGACACCGGAAGTCGAGCAACTGGCAACAACCTATTTCTACATCTGCATTTGGGGAGCTCCTGCCACATTAGGGCTTTATGGATTCGCCGGTTGGTTTATCGGGATGCAGAATTCACGCTTCCCGATGTACATCGCCATTACTCAAAATATCGTCAATATTGCAGTCAGCCTATGCCTTGTTTATCTACTGGATATGAAAGTGGCAGGAGTAGCCACAGGCACCCTTATCGCACAATATGCAGGTTTCATTATGGCAATACTGTTATACATACGCTATTATAGCAAACTCCGTAAACGAATTATATGGAAAGAAATAGTACAGAAGCAAGCCATGTACCGTTTTTTCCAAGTGAACCGTGACATATTCTTCCGCACGCTCTGCCTTGTCATAGTCACCGTGTTCTTCACTTCGGCCGGAGCGGCACAAGGCGAAGTCATTTTAGCGGTCAACACCTTGTTAATGCAGTTATTCACTCTTTTCTCCTATATCATGGACGGCTTTGCCTATGCGGGCGAAGCATTGTCAGGACGCTATATCGGTGCAAGAAACCAAACAGGCCTGCACAGCACGGTACGCCACCTATTTTATTGGGGATTCGGGCTTTCAATGGTATTCACCATTCTATATTCGGTCGGAGGAAAGGAATTCTTGGAATTACTGACTAATGACGTTTCGGTAATCAAAGCAGCGGATTCCTACTTTTATTGGGCACTCGCCATTCCATTAGCCGGTTTTTCCGCCTTCTTGTGGGACGGGGTCTTTATCGGTGCCACTGCTACCCGCCAGATGCTTTACTCTATGCTAGTTGCTTCCGCCAGTTTCTTCGGGGTATATTATGCATTTCATTCCCTTTTGGGAAATCATGCCTTATGGCTGGCGTTTCTTGTTTATCTTTCATTAAGAGGAATCGTACAAACTTTCCTGGGAAGGCAAATCATGAAAAAAGTAATCGTATCCTAATAAGGCTATCTGACAAATTATCTCTATATTTGCGGCAAACTATAAAAAGCAAAAGATATGGCTAAGTATAAAAGAATCTTGCTGAAACTAAGCGGAGAGAGTCTGATGGGCGAAAAGCAATATGGCATCGACGAGAAAAGACTGGCAGAATATGCAGAGCAAATCAAGGAAATCCACGGACAAGGTGTACAGATAGGTATCGTTATTGGCGGCGGAAATATCTTCCGTGGGTTGAGCGGAGCCAATAAAGGTTTCGACCGCGTGAAAGGTGACCAAATGGGAATGCTGGCAACTGTCATCAATAGTCTGGCATTGAGTTCCGCATTGGGAGCGGCCGGAGTCAAGGCACGTGTATTGACAGCAGTCCGCATGGAACCTATCGGTGAATTTTACAGTAAATGGAAAGCTATCGAATGCATGGAAAACGGTGAGGTTGTCATCATGTCCGCAGGAACGGGAAATCCTTTCTTTACCACAGATACAGGTTCTTCATTAAGAGGAATAGAAATTGAGGCTGACGTAATGCTGAAAGGAACCCGTGTAGATGGTATTTATACCGCCGATCCGGAAAAAGATCCTACCGCAACCAAATTTGACGACATCACGTATGATGAAGTACTGAAACGCGGTTTGAAAGTAATGGACTTGACAGCTACTTGTATGTGCAAGGAGAATAATCTGCCTATTGTCGTATTTGATATGGATACGGTAGGTAACTTGAAGAAAGTAATCAGCGGAGAAGAAATAGGCACGATTGTACACAACTAACCTACTCCTTCAAAATATTCAGAATAAGACAGAAGTCTCTTAAACGAGATTATCTGTCTTTTTTCGTATATAATTGCCTGCAATAATAGTTTTTAGCATACGAAAGATTAAATTATACTATCAACAGGGTAAACGCTTGTTTATCATTTACGAACTGCGTACTTTTGCACGCCATTTAAAAAACTTAAAACGATGAACAGCAAAACCAAAGGTTTTATCTATGGAGCGATTGCCGCCGCAAGTTACGGTATGAATCCTCTTTTTGCACTTCCGCTCTACGCAGCAGGTATGAGTGTCGATACGGTTTTATTTTACCGCTACTTTTTTGCTGTCATTGTATTGGGGATACTGATGAAGATGCAACACCAGTCTTTCGCTCTTCGGAAAGCGGACATTCTTCCTCTGATTATTATGGGATTGCTGTTCTCATTTTCTTCACTACTCCTATTCATGAGCTACAACTATATGGATGCCGGAATTGCTTCTACAATCCTGTTCGTCTATCCGGTAATGGTAGCGGTCATTATGGGAATATTTTTCAAAGAAAAGATTTCCGCGATTACCGTTTTCTCAATCTTGCTGGCACTTTCGGGCATCGCCTTGCTGTATCAGGGAGACGGTGGCAAGCCGCTGTCTACCATAGGTATCATCTTTGTGCTGTTGTCCTCACTTTCATATGCTATATATATAGTAGGTGTAAATCGTTCGACATTGAAAAACCTGCCGACAACCAAACTTACGTTTTACGCTATCCTGTTCGGACTCTCGGTTTATATCGCCCGTCTGAACTTCTGCACGGAACTGCAAATCATACCATCTGTCTGGCTTTGGGCAGACGTACTGGCACTGGCTATTCTGCCTACTGCCGTATCGCTCGTTTGCACAGCACTGGCTATCCATTATATAGGCTCTACACCGACAGCCATCCTAGGCGCTTTGGAACCTGTGACAGCTTTGTTTTTCGGAGTTCTTTTGTTTCACGAAAAACTCACGCCCCGGTTAATGACAGGTATTTTAATGATTATCACTGCCGTTACCTTGATTATCATTGGTAAGTCGCTCATAAAAAAGATGAGTATGCTGTTGCAGATGAACAAAAAATAATATACTTTTGCTAATTAATCAATCGAATAGCAACTTTAATTATCGAAAAATATGGTAGACGTAAAGACTTGCCTTGACAATGCACAAGAAAAAATGGATATGGCCATTATGTATCTGGAAGAAGCACTGGCACATATCCGCGCCGGAAAAGCGAGTACCCGACTGTTGGACGGTATCCGTGTAGACTCTTATGGAAGCATGGTTCCCATCAGTAATGTAGCTGCCGTGACTACTCCCGATGCACGCAGTATCGCCATCAAACCGTGGGATAAAAGCATGTTCCGTGTCATCGAAAAAGCAATTATCGACTCCGACCTCGGCATCATGCCCGAAAATAACGGTGAAGTAATCCGCATCGGTATTCCTCCTCTGACGGAAGAACGCCGTAAACAACTGGCGAAACAGTGTAAAGGCGAAGGCGAAACGGCTAAAGTTAGCGTACGTAACGCACGTCGTGACGGTATCGACGCACTGAAGAAAGCTGTAAAAGACGGATTGGCAGAAGACGAGCAAAAGAATGCGGAAGCAAAACTTCAAAAAATCCATGACAAGTATATCAAACAAATTGATGATATGCTGGCTGAAAAGGACAAAGAAATCATGACTGTCTAAAAAAAACAAGAAGAAAGCGTGCACGGATTAGTAATCAAAAACACAGGTAGCTGGTATCAGGTAAAGACCGATGACGGGCAACTTATCGAATGTAAAATCAAAGGTAATTTCCGGCTCAAAGGTATCCGCAGCACCAATCCGGTAGCGGTAGGCGACCGTGTGCAGATTATACTCAACCAAGAAGGTACTGCTTTCATCAACGAAATAGAAGATAGGAAGAACTACATTATCCGTCGTTCTTCCAATCTTTCTAAACAATCCCACATCCTTGCCGCCAACCTCGACCAATGTATGCTGGTGGTAACCGTCAACTATCCCGAAACTTCCACTATCTTCATCGACCGTTTCCTGGCATCAGCAGAAGCCTACCGGATACCTGTCAAACTGGTATTCAACAAGATAGATGCTTACAACGAAGACGAGCTCCGCTATCTGGACGCGCTTATTAATCTATATACACATATAGGATATCCCTGTTTTAAGGTTTCCGCCAAGAATGGCAACGGGGTAAACGAAATCAAAAAGGCTTTGGAAAGCAAAATTACTCTATTCTCCGGACATTCGGGAGTAGGAAAATCTACACTTATCAATGCCATACTACCGGGAACAGAAACAAAAACCGGTGAAATCTCTTCTTATCATAACAAGGGAATGCACACCACTACTTTCTCCGAAATGTTTCCCGTAAACGGAGACGGATATATCATTGATACTCCGGGTATTAAAGGCTTCGGCACCTTCGATATGGAAGAAGAGGAAATCGGTCATTATTTTCCCGAAATATTCAAGATTTCCGCTGACTGCAAATACAACAACTGTACCCATCGCCACGAACCGGGATGTGCCGTACGAAAGGCAGTAGAAGAGCATCTAATCAGCGAATCACGTTATACTTCTTATCTGAATATGCTGGAAGATAAAGAGGAAGGCAAATACCGGGCGGCTTACTAATCTTTTTTACCACATACTATCTTTCAATCAAGGAAATATATTCCATGATTATTTTTCTTATACCCTACAAAATAAGAATCATGATATTTTACTTTTAGAAGAAAAGTCCGAATATCCCCCTACAACATACTCAAGCATTAGAATATCTTAGAAAAACACATACAAGTACATACAGAACTTGGTCATTATTTCATCGTCTTTTATCAAAAGAATAATTGTACAGCATTATAAAATATGAACTGCTTTATACTTCCACGTAATTTTGGCATTTATTCCACTATGTAATACCATAACGGAACAAAAGTATATATTCTTTTGCAAAACAATAAAACACATCTTTTTTTTCATGAACCTCACATTTATACCGAAGCTTAAAGTAAAATATATACACCAATCTCTTTTCAGCCACCCTATTTATTACAAATAAAATTACAAACCTCTCAATATCTTACCAAGTTCTGTATGAACTATGTTAATAAAGCAATCAGAGCTTACGTAAAAAATAGTTTAGATAAACAAACCTGAATGTCAACTAAAAATTTAATTATTATGAAGAAAATCACGAGACAAGTCTCAATGTTTTTAGTGATAGGTATACTGGGGTTTCCCGCCACCTTGCAAGCTAAAATCGAGACGGAAGTTTCAAACCCGGAAATGGTGCAAGAGAGAGTTACAGGAACAGTCACAGATGCTTCCGGTCCGGTAATCGGGGCAACAGTCATGCAAAAAGGTACAACAAACGGTACCATTACCGACATGGATGGGAAGTTCTCTTTAGATGGAGTGAAAAAAGGAGATGTAATCCAGATTACTTATATCGGATACATCATGCAAGAGATTACCTACACAGGCAAACCTATTCAGGTGACATTATTGGAAGACAGCAAAAAACTGGACGAAGTGATCGTTGTAGGTTATGCCACTGTAAAGAAGGCCAACTTGACAGGTGCCGTTTCTGCCGTAGACAGTAAAATACTGGAAGACCGTCCGATTATTAACCTCGGACAAGGATTGCAGGGAACAATTCCTAATCTGAACATCACTACCAGCGGACAACCGGGGAAAGGTTCTACCTATAACGTCCGCGGCGAAACATCCATCAATGGTGGTAGCCCGCTGGTATTAGTGGACGGAGTAGAAATGGACCCGAACTTGATTAATCCCCAGGACGTTGCCAGCGTATCTGTATTAAAAGATGCCGCCTCCGCTTCGATTTATGGAGCACGTGCCGCTTACGGCGTAATCTTAATCAGTACCAAAACCGGAAAAAAAAATATGCCTACCCAAGTATCACTTGATGCTTCCATATCATTCAACAGCCCGACGACACGTCCAAGTTACATGAACTCCATGGAATATGCCAACTGGATGAATGCAGCCAACAACTTGACTAACGGTCGCGACCTCTTCAGCGCTGACGAAATGGAACATATCACGGCTTATTTCAATGACCCTGCGAACAATTCTCCGGTATTCGTCACCAACGATCCGAACAGTTGGCAATATGGAAACTGTCAAGCAGGCAAGTATGCCTATTGCGGGAATACTGACTGGATGAAAGAAATGTACAAGAAGAACTATCCGGTACAGAAATACAATGTGAACATCAGTGGCGGTAGCGACAAGGCCACCTACTACACTTCAGTGGGATATACCGACCAAGGGTCATTATTACGCCACGGCGACGAAGGATTCCGCAAGTTCAACATGGTGAATAACATCAATTACAACATCAACAATTGGTTGAACGTATCAATGAAAACAAGTTATATCCGCACCGAATTGTCCGGCATCGTACAAGACGGAGTACATGGTGAATCCTGGGTTGGTAATGACACACAGCCCTTAATGCCAGTGAAACACCCCGATGGAAACTGGGCCGGACAAGGTAACTATACCAACTTTGCAGCCGTATTGGACGAAATGGGCTCTCGCAAACTACCAAGAACGACTTCTGGAATACACTGGCATTAAAGCTAACACCTCTGAAAGGTCTGAGTATCAATATGGACTATACCTTCAATTACTATTCCGAACATAATAAGAACCACATTAAGTCCTTCAACGAATACGGTGTGGATGGAAATTTCCTGCAAGTGTTCCAATATTCCAAACCGAATGGCGTGTTTGAAGGCCAGAATAACGACACTTATAATGCATTCAACTTCTTTGGCGATTATGAACGTACCTTTGGAAAACATTATTTCAAAGTTATGGCAGGTTACAATCAGGAAACCAAACATACACGTTATTTTTATGCCCAGCGTCAGAATCTTATATCAAACGATCTTCCTTCCATGAATTCGGCTACAGGCGAAAAATATGTCGGCAACTCCGATGACAGTTGGGCTACACGAAGCGGTTTCTTCCGCGTCAATTATACGTATGCAGACCGTTATCTGTTGGAATTGAACGGACGTTACGACCTTTCTTCAAAATTCCCCAAAAATGACCGGGCTGTATTCAATCCTTCTTTCTCTGTAGGTTGGAAACTCTCTGAGGAAAGCTGGTTCAAGAATCCGACCAATGGCTTCTTTGACGAATTAAAGTTTAGAGGCTCATACGGTAGTCTCGCCAATCAAGCATTGGACAATGGCTGGCATGCTTATTTGTCCAACTACAGCAGCGGGACAATGGCTTACATCATGGGGGGTATACAGAACCAAACTGTAAGCCCCGGCGGTCTTGTGAGCTCTTCCATCACTTGGGAGAAAGTGACCCAATGGGACTTAGGTCTTGACTTTGCCATATTAAACAGCCGCTTGCAAGGTACTTTCGACTATTACCAACGCTCCACCACAGGTATGCTGGGCGCAGGCAAGGTGCTCCCTAATATTCTTGGAACAAACGAGCCTGAAGAAAATGCGGCAGATATGGTGACTAGAGGTTGGGAACTGTCTCTCTCCTGGAACGACAGACTGGAAAACGGACTCCATTATAACGTAAGTTTCAACCTGTCTGACACGCAAGCCGAAATAACCAAGTTTGACAACCCTACAAAATCACTCTCCAGCCCTTACTATGAAGGGCAGATATTGGGGGATATCTGGGGATATGAATCTACGCTGTTTCAGTCGCAAGCCGAAATTGACGCAGCTCCCGACCAGTCACAACTGGATGGCGGTATCAAGAAAGTGCCAGGTGACATCAGATTCATTAATCAAAATGGCGACAATGTGCTGGACAATGGTGAAAATACGGTAGATAATCCCGGTGACATGAAAATTATCGGTAACAACAAAGCGCGTTTCCGCTATGGCTTCAACATCTCCGGTGACTGGAAAGGTTTTGATCTGGGCATCTTCTTCCAAGGCGTAGGAAAACGTGACCTGATGTTACCCAATACATTCAAATGGCAATACGCCAGTCAGTGGCAAGTACCTACCGCAGCAGCTCAAGACTATTGGCGCGAAGACAACACAAGTGCACTTTTCCCAGTAGCACGCTTTAACGGAGGTACCGCACTCAGCAAAAATCAAACACGCTACTTACAGAACGCCGCCTATCTCCGTTTGAAATCATTATCAGTAGGCTACACTATACCGCAAACACTAACCCAGCAATGGGGAATTCAGAAATGCCGCATTTATTTCAGCGGTGAAAACTTGTTGACATTCAAACATACTCCCGAAGGATTCGATCCTGAACTGGACGACCCGTATAAGTATCCACAACAGAAATCATTATCTGTCGGTATTAATGTCGTATTTTAACCTTAAAATGATAGAATTATTATGAAACTGAAATATATGATTTATATAGCTGCAACTCTGTCACTGACAAGTTGTAACGATGCCTTTCTCGAAAGAGCTCCTCAAAACCTGAATGAGCAAACTTTCTGGACCAGTGCAAACGATCTCAAGACATATGCCAACGGTTTTTACAGTCTGATACCCTCCGGAGTCAGCAATCTCGACGATACGGATAGTGACACGCAAGTCCCTAATAACATCAATACCTTCTTGTGGGGACAATATGTCGTACCTACAGAAGGGGGAGCATGGAGCCAAGACAACTGGTCTACTATACGGAAACTCAACTATTTTATGACGCATTACCAAAGTGCACAAGGGACTGAAGCGGAAATTAACAACTATGTAGGCGAAATACGTTTCTTCCGCGCTTTGCAATATTTTGACAAAATAAAGACCTTGGGAGACGTTCCTTGGCTGGAAAAAGATTTGAACGTCGATAGCGAAGAACTCTACGGACCGAGAACTGCACGCAATGAAGTAGCCAAGAAAATTATCGAAGACCTGGACTTTGCCATCCAATGGCTTCCTGATGCCGGCAGTGAAGAAGCCAACCGCCTGAATAAGGATATTGCCCGCCATGTGAAAGCCCGCGTTTGTTTGCATGAAGGCACCTATTATAAGTATCATACGGAACTGAACTACGCGAGTGAGGCCAACGGTTTATTGCAGCAGGCAGCCGAAGCATCCGATGCGCTCATCAATCCCGGCAGGTATGAAATATATAATACCGGCCACCCTGAAAGCGACTATCACAATCTTTTCATTATGGAAGATAAAAGTAAGCTGAAAGAGGCTATTCTTTATATCGACTATATGGAAGATAAGCGTATGCATAATATGAGTCATGGTTCCGAAGAAGCCAGTGCCGGATTCTCAAAAGATTTTGTAGACTGTATTTTGTATAATGACGGACTTCCTAAAGGAGTGACTACCCAACCTACAGCCGACAATACCATTAAAGAAGAAATGAAGGGGCGCGATCTACGATTCTCCCAGCTCATAAAGAACGACGCCTACCTGACGGAAGAAGATCTGGAAAAAGATAATTATGACGACGATTATGTAGATAACTATCATCTGACCGGTTACCACACCATCAAAGGGTATAACCCGAATTTGCCATCAGGCTATTATATCGAGACTTCCGACGGCATCGCCTACCGCTACGCAGAAACATTATTGATTAATGTCGAAGCCAAAGCCGAACTGGAGACATTGACTCAAAAAGACCTTGACAATACTATCAACAAACTACGCGATCGTGTAAACATGCCGCACCTGAATTTGAATGTAGGATTTACAGACCCGAACTGGCCAGACTACGGATACCCTCTTTCCCCATATTGCAGGAGATTCGTCGCGAACGCCGCATAGAATTGGCAGGAGAAGGTTTTCGTTTCGACGACCTATGCCGTTGGAAAGCCGGACATTTGCTGGATAATGTAAAAACATACATCGGAAAGAAACTTTCTACAGGTAAATACGCGATTGTATATCCCAATTATACCAATGACGATCTCTCCTATCAAGAAGGAAAAAGCCGTAAATGGGATGATAAAATGTATCTCTATCCAATTGCCACAGGTGAATTGCAGCGCAACCCCCAATTATTGCCGCAAAATCCGGGATGGAAATAACTTAACACAATCCCTCATTTTTTTAGTTAATAACTTAAGGTATTAGATTCTTTTTATTCGAGCCCGGCACTATACCGGGCTCTTTTTACATAATCATTTTCATTTCTTTACTTTTATTTCCAGGAAAAAACATTTTGAGATTAAACCATTGCAAAGATACGGTGTCTAATCAACGAAAGAATAATTATTCAATAGCTATATACGATACTAAACCATGAATAAGAAAACTAAATGGGGCATCATTATTCTTGTTGGTGCCGGAATTATTGGTGGAGGAATCTACTCACAATTACCCAAAAAGAACAACGAACTAGCCGCTGCCGACAAAGTAATGGGCGGTAATAAAAGAAAAGGAAAGCAAACTTTAAATGTAAACGCCAAAGTCATAAAGCCACAATCCCTGACGGATGAATTTACAACCACAGGAGTACTTCTGCCCGATGAAGAAGTGGATTTGTCTTTCGAGACTTCCGGAAAAATTGTCGAAATCAATTTTGAGGAAGGAACATCGGTGAAAAAAGGCCAGTTGCTTGCCAAAGTAAACGACCGGCAGTTGCAAGCACAATTACAACGTCTTGTTTCGCAATTGAAATTGGCAGAAGACCGTGTGTTCCGCCAAGATGCGCTATTGAAGCGGGATGCTGTCAGTAAAGAAGCTTACGAACAAGTAAAAACGGATTTGGCTACTTTGAACGCAGACATAGAAATAATCAAGGCCAATATTGAATTGACCGAGCTTCGCGCTCCGTTCGACGGAGTTATCGGACTCCGCCAGGTCAGTATCGGTAGTTATGCCTCTCCCACTACGGTCGTTGCCAAACTAACTAAAATAGCTCCTCTCAAAGTGGAGTTTTCCGTACCGGAACGTTACGCCAAACAGATAAAAAAAGGGACTAACTTAAACTTCAACGTGGAAGGCAACTTGATGCTTTCGGCGCACAAGTGTATGCTGTGGAATCAGCTATCGACCCTAACCTGCACCAGTTTACCGCCCGTGCACTATATCCGAATGTGAACCATATCCTGCTTCCCGGCCGCTATGCAAGCGTGCTGATAAAAAAAGACGAGATAGAAAATGCCATCGCCATCCCTACGGAAGCGATTGTGCCGGAAATGGGTAAAGATAAAGTCTACCTCTACAAATCCGGAAAAGCCGAACCAGTGGATATCACTACCGGAATCCGCACCGCATCGGAAGTGCAGGTGATAAGAGGATTGCATATGGGAGATACCATCATCACTTCAGGAACATTGCAACTCCGTACCGGACTTGCTGTGACACTTGACAACATTGATTAATACCAGTGCCTTATGAACATATCCGAATTAAGCATACGCCGCCCGGTATTAGCCACCGTACTTACGATTATTATCCTACTCTTCGGATTTATCGGATACAACTATTTGGGTGTCCGTGAATATCCGTCAGTGGATAATCCGATTATTTCCGTCAGTTGTTCTTATCCGGGAGCTAACGCCGACGTTATCGAGAACCAGATTACCGAACCATTGGAACAGAACATCAATGGTATTCCGGGTATCCGTTCTTTGTCCAGTGTCAGCCAACAGGGACAGAGCCGTATTACGGTAGAGTTTGAATTGTCCGTCGACCTGGAAACGGCGGCAAATGACGTGCGTGACAAGGTTTCACGCGCACAACGCTATCTGCCGCGCGACTGTGACCCGCCGACAGTATCGAAAGCGGATGCGGACGCCATGCCTATCTTGATGGTAGCTCTGCAAAGCGACAAACGTACCCTTTTGGAATTGAGTGAAATTGCAGACTTAACGGTTAAAGAGCAATTACAAACCATTTCTGATGTCAGTAGCGTATCCATTTGGGGAGAAAAACGCTATTCCATGCGACTCTGGCTCGACCCGGCAAAAATGGCAGGCTACGGTATCAGCCCTATTGACGTAAAAAATGCAGTGGATAATGAGAATGTGGAACTTCCGTCAGGCAGTATCGAAGGAAATACAACCGAGTTGACGATTCGCACATTAGGATTGATGCATACAGCGGACGAGTTCAACGACTTGATTATCAAAGAAGAGAATAACCGTATCGTGCGTTTCAGTGATATCGGACGTGCCGAACTGGGACCTGCCGACATCAAGAGTTATATGAAGATGAACGGCGTACCGATGGTAGGCGTTGTAGTTATTCCACAACCGGGAGCTAATCATATTGAAATTGCAGACGCTGTATATCAGCGTATGGAACAAATGAAAAAGACTTGCCGGAAGATGTACACTATAATTACGGTTTTGATAATACCAAGTTTATCCGTGCATCTATCAATGAGGTGAAGTCGACTGTATATGAAGCTTTTATACTCGTTATCATCATTATTTTCCTTTTCTTGCGCGACTGGCGTGTTACGCTGGTGCCGTGTATCGTGATTCCTGTCTCCCTTATCGGTGCATTCTTCGTCATGTATTTGGCTGGATTCTCAATCAATGTGCTTTCCATGCTTGCCATCGTATTGTCTGTGGGATTGGTGGTAGATGATGCTATCGTAATGACAGAGAATATCTATATCCGTATCGAAAAAGGAATGACTCCGAAAGAGGCGGGTATCGAAGGGGCCAAAGAAATCTTTTTTGCCGTTATTTCAACGACTATCACGCTGATCGCCGTATTCTTCCCCATCGTATTTATGGATGGTATGACGGGACGTTTGTTCCGGGAGTTCAGTATCGTAATCTCAGGGTCGGTTATCATCTCTTCATTTGCCGCATTGACTTTCACGCCAATGTTGGCAACCAAGCTACTTATAAAGCGGGAGAAACAAGGCTGGTTTTATACAAAGACAGAACCTTTCTTTGAAGGAATGAACCGGCTATACAGCCGTTCACTTGCCGCTTTCCTGAATAAACGATGGATTGCACTTCCATTCACATTCATCACGATTTGCCTGATTGGCGTTTTATGGAATGCAGTTCCTTCGGAAATGGCACCTTTGGAAGACCGTTCGCAAATCAGCATCAATACGAGAGGTGCAGAGGGAGTCACTTATGAATATATACGTGATTATACCGAAGACATCAACCAGCTTGTCGACTCCATCCTACCGGATGCGGAAGCCGTGACCGCCCGTGTATCCAGCGGTAGCGGGAACGTACGTATCACGCTGAAGGACATGAAGGACCGTAACTACACACAGATGGAAGTTGCCGAGAAAATCTCGAAAGCTGTACAGAAGAAAACAATGGCGCGTTCGTTCGTGCAACAGCAATCTTCCTTCGGCGGACGCCGTGGAAGTATGCCTGTCCAATATGTGCTTCAAGCCACCAATTTGGAAAAACTGGAAGAGGTATTACCTAAATTCATGGCTAAAGTGTATGAAAACCCAGTCTTCCAGATGGCAGACGTTGACTTGAAGTTCAGCAAACCGGAAGCCCGTATCCAAATTAATCGCGACAAGGCCAGCATCATGGGCGTAAGTACAAAGAATATTGCCCAGACTTTGCAATACGGATTGAGCGGTCAGCGTATGGGATATTTCTATATGAACGGAAAACAATACGAAATCCTTGGCGAAATCAACCGCCAGCAAAGAAATAAACCGGCCGACTTGAAAGCGATTTATGTCCGTAGCAATAATGGAGACATGATTCAATTGGACAATCTGATTGAATTGGAAAGTGGTATTGCCCCGCCTAAACTATACCGCTACAACCGTTTTGTATCAGCCACTATCTCTGCGGGACTGGCGGATGGAAAAACAATCGGACAAGGGTTGGATGAAATGGACAAGATAGCCAAGGAAACATTGGACGACACTTTCCGTACTGCTTTGGCAGGCGATTCCAAGGAGTATCGTGAAAGTTCTTCCAGTTTGATGTTCGCCTTTATTCTGGCTATTCTTCTGATTTATCTGATTCTGGCAGCCCAGTTCGAGAGTTTCAAAGACCCGTTGATTATCATGTTGACGGTGCCGCTGGCTATTGCCGGAGCATTAGTGTTTATGTATTTTGGAGATATTACAATGAATATTTTCAGTCAGATTGGTATCATTATGCTTATCGGACTGGTAGCCAAAAACGGTATCCTGATTGTGGAATTTGCCAATCAAAAACAGGAAGCCGGAGAAGACAAGATGAGTGCAATCAAGGACTCTGCCCTGCAACGTCTCCGTCCGATTCTGATGACAAGTGCTTCTACGGTTCTGGGACTTATCCCATTGGCATTTGCCACCGGAGAAGGTGCCAACCAGCGTATCGCCATGGGTACGGCAGTAGTAGGCGGCATGGTCGTTTCCACTTTGCTTACCATGTATATCGTGCCGGCTATTTACAGTTATATTTCGACGAACCGAATCAAAAAACTAAAAGAATGAAACAGAAAGGAATTTGCATAAAACGCATCGCATATATAGTTACCGCATGTGCCTTCTTATCAGTTTCTACTGTAAAGGCACAGGTGCTCACCTTAAAAGATTGCCTGGAGGAAGGATTACAAAACAATTACTCTTTGCGTATCGTCCATAACGAAGAGCAAATCAGCAAGAACAACGCGACATTGGGAAACGCAGGCTATCTGCCGACGCTGGATTTTTCTGCCGGATACACCGGAAATTTGGACAACATCGAAAGCAAGGCCCGTGCCACCGGGGAGATTACAAAGAACAATGGAGTATACGACCAGACAATCAATGTCGGCCTCAATCTTAATTGGACCATCTTTGACGGGTTCAATATCAGCACAACTTACAAGCAGTTGAAAGAGTTGGAACGACAAGGCGAAACTAACACCCGTATAGCTATCGAAGATTTCATTGCCGACCTGACGTCAGAATACTATAATTTTATCCAGCAGAAGATTCGTCTGAAAAACTTCCATTATGCAATGTCACTTTCTAAAGAGCGCTTGCGCATAGCGGAAGCGAGCCATCTTGTCGGCAAATTCTCCGGCTTGGATTATCAACAGGCGAAAGTGGACTTCAATGCGGATAGTGCCCAATATATGAAACAACAGGAGTTACTGCACTCTTCACGTATCCAGTTGAATGAGCTGATGGCTAATAATAATGTAAATCAAATTATTATCATCAAGGATTCTACCATTGACGTATACAGCGACTTGAAGTTCGAAGAATTGTGGAACAGTACATTGGCAACAAACGCTTCTTTATTAAAAGCTGATCAGAACACAGTACTCGCACAATTGGATTATAAAAAAATAAATTCGCGCAACTATCCATATCTTAGATTAAATACCGGATACGGATATACCTTCAATAAATACGACATCAACGCCACCAGTAGAAGAGGCAATTTAGGCTTTAATGCCGGAGTTACTGTCGGATTTAATATCTTCGATGGAAATCGCCGACGCGAAAAGCGAAATGCGACTCTTGCATTCAAAAACCGACGTCTGGAACGACAAAACCTTGAACTGGCACTCCGCTCCGACCTCAGCAACTTGTGGCAGGCATATCGCAACAATCTTCAACTCCTGAATTTGGAACGACAGAATCTTGTAACTGCCAAGGATAACCATGATATTGCCATGGATCGTTATATCCAGGGAGACCTTTCCGGTTTTGAAGTACGCGAAGCACAAAAGAGCTTATTGGATGCGGAAGAGCGCATCCTCTCCGCAGAGTATAACACGAAACTTTGCGAAATTTCCTTATTGCAGATTAGCGGAAAGATTACAAAGTATCTGAAAGAATAAAAAACATAAGAACAAAGGAATATACGCTCCACGCTTAACATTCCAAGAATAGTGATATCGGAAAGCATATGTTCTTTTGTTCTTATGCCCCTCTCTCCAAAAAGGCTTCCAGCTTTTATCCCATAATATATTTTGCAGGTTTGCCAATACGGTTCACCAAATTCACTATCAACCAAGAAGCAGCAAAAGCTACTATCGCAGCAATCGGCATCTGCAAAGGAACAGGTATATCGAGAGCTCTCACCAATACCACCGACGGACCGGTGAAGAAATAATGTATCATATAAACACCGAAGCCACAAACTGTCAAATTAGCTAATGCTTTCCGTATTCTCTCCGAACGGACATCGACTTTTTTAGCCAGCATAAATACAGGTACGGTCATCATCACCACATTAAGAGAACAATAAGTAAAGAAAAGCTCTAACATTTCATCTGTACAATCCGGCAAAGCCGTCATATAGCGGAAACCGAAGAACGTCACCACATAACCTACCACAAACATAGGAATACCGATTACCAATGTTTTCTTCAAGCTCCAGTCAAGGTCTTTCAGATAATGTCCCAATAATAAATATCCGTTGAATCCGGCAAATGCATACAACATTCCGAAAGAATTCCATGAACAAGAGCCCCACAGGTAAGGGGAAACGAACTGATAATAATAAGGCAGAAGCAAGGTCACACCCCAAGCCAGCAGGAACATCAATTTTGCACGTTGCGAAGCCCTTTCCACCCATGCCGAAAACATAGGCAAGTAAAGATAAAGCCCGATAAGCAGATAAATATACCACATATGCACTGCCAGAAGGGAGAAGTTAAAAGGAATCATCAGGATATATCGTACAGCTACCGAAAAGGATTGCTGCATCACTTCCTCACCGGAATAAGGAAAGAAATCAAGAATAATCTTAGGATCCAGCCCCAATACGCCTGTCAGCCAAGGAAAAAGATTATAGATAACAGACCAGATTAAGAACGGATACAGGACACGGGTAATACGTTTCTTATAAAAAGTGGAAGTATCACCCTTGACAGGCAAAAGCAATGCGCCCGTTATCATCACAAACAGGGGCACACAAGGACGGAGGACAGCTCCATAAATGGCTCCCCATAATTTAATTTCCCCAATATTGGGAACAGTACCCGGATAAAAATTAAAAGGATCGGTGCAATGGCAGCAGACAACTGTAAACATTGCGATAAGGCGTACAACATCCAGCCATACGATGTGCCGGTTCTTTTGAGTAGTCAGTTCGATTGTCGGTGGTTTCATAATGTTAGTGAGTAGAAAGGAGAAGTTAATAAAAAAGGGATACCCATACGAAAGACAGGTATCCCTCAAATGAATAATTTTATATAAACGAATTTATTGACTGCTTATTTAGTGCAATTCCATGGCTTCAACTGCTTGAAGAAGTCATTGCCCTTATCGTCAACCAGAATGAATGCCGGGAAATCCTCTACTTCAATCTTCCAGATAGCTTCCATACCCAGTTCAGGATATTCCACACACTCAATGCTCTTGATATTATTCTGAGCAAGGATAGCTGCCGGACCACCGATAGAACCCAGATAGAAACCGCCATATTTCTTACAAGCATCCGTCACCTGCTGGCTACGGTTACCTTTTGCCAACATAATCATGCTGCCGCCATGACTTTGGAACAGTTCTACATACGAGTCCATACGCCCAGCCGTAGTCGGCCCCATAGAGCCACAAGCCATACCTTCCGGAGTCTTTGCCGGACCGGCATAATAGATAGGATGATCTTTGATATACTGCGGCAAATCTTCGCCACGATCCAAACGCTCTTTCAGTTTAGCGTGAGCAATGTCACGGCCTACAATAATCGTTCCGTTCAATGACAAACGGGTCGATACCGGATATTTAGTCAGTTCTTTCAGGATTTCAGCCATCGGGCGGTTCAGGTCGATTTTTACAACATCGCCTTCTCCCGCTTTACGCAGTTCCACCGGAATAAGTTCGCCCGGATTTGAATCCAGTTTCTCAATCCAGATACCTTCCTTGTTGATTTTACATTTGATGTTACGGTCGGCAGAGCAGGATACGCCTAGACCTATAGGACAAGAAGCACCGTGACGCGGCAAACGGATGATACGGACATCGTGAGCCAGATATTTACCGCCGAATTGAGCTCCAAGACCAATCTTGTGGGCTTCCGCCAATACTTCTTTTTCCAGTTCGACATCACGGAAAGCACGACCGTATTCATTTCCAGTTGTCGGCAGGTTATCATAGAAATGAGTAGAAGCCAGCTTCACTGTCAGCAGGTTCTTCTCAGCAGAAGTACCGCCGATAACGAAAGCAATATGATAAGGAGGACAAGCGGCTGTTCCCAAAGTTTTCATTTTTTCAACCAGGAACGGAACCAATGTACCCGGATTCAGGATAGCTTTTGTTTCCTGATAGAGATAAGTCTTGTTTGCCGAACCACCACCTTTTGTTACACAAAGGAATTCATACTCCATGCCTTCGGTAGCTTCGATGTCAATCTGTGCAGGAAGATTACATTTTGTATTTACCTCATCATACATATTCAGAGGTGCATTCTGAGAATAACGCAGGTTCTCCTCAGTATATGTCTTATAAACACCCAGTGAAAGAGCCTCTTCATCCGAATAGCCAGTCCATACCTGTTGTCCTTTCTCACCATGGATGATGGCAGTACCCGTATCCTGACAGAAAGGAAGTATCCCCTTTGAAGCAACTTCCGCATTACGCAGGAAAGTCAATGCCACATATTTATCATTTTCACTTGCTTCCGGATCGCTCAGAATCTTAGCAACTTGTTCGTTGTGCGAACGGCGAAGCATGAATGATACATCACGAAAAGCCGCATTAGCCATCGCAGTCAGACCTTCTTTCTCAATTTTCAGAATAGGATTCCCTTCAAACTCGCTTACCGACACATAGTCTTTTGTAAGCAGATAATACTCAGTTGTATCTTTCCCCTTTTCAAACATGGGCTGATACTTAAACGGAGGTGTTGCCATAAGTTTCTTATTTTATTACGTAATGTTAGTTAGTGTGACAAAGGTAGTAATTAAGAATGAAGAATGATGAATGATGAATGAAGAATTAAGAATGAATAACGGAGAATTGCAGAACGGAAACGAAAACGGTGGACAAGTTGTGCTTTAGTTACACAATGCCCACCGTTTATCATTTCACAGGTTATGGTTTATTTACTCTTGTATGTTTTCAATACGTTTAATCAGTTCATTTCCAAGCGCTGTTTTCTCTTCAATATGTTTCAACACAGCCGTCACAAACGTATTGCTCTCGAAATCACCGCGCACTTGTTCAAAGTCCTGCTTCATTTCGTCGTGAGAACCGTCGGCACCGAATCCGGTCATGGAAGACAGGGAGAATTCTTTCTTTGCATCCTCATATACCATCTTATCCAGTCCGACGACAGCTTCCTGCCAGGATTTTACGATACGAATCACATCTTGTGCCGTAATAGTCTCCGGATTCAAGCCATAAAATTCCTGAATCTTATTGTAAGCCCACGTCCATTCGTATGTGTAATAATTCTCGTGCATCTCAGCGAAGCAGGCATTGATTGACTTCAAACGGTTGATAGTACCGTTCTCAATACCATCCAACAGACGGTCTATCTCGCTCTTTGGAGCAATCAGCCCGGACACATCCACCCACTCACCGATTCCGATTTCCGTATCCGGTTTCAAACGATGACGGATTTCTTCGTTGCTCTGGAAGTTGATGCCTTCCAACCGCTTAATGATTGAGTTCCCCAAGAATTTATGAATAGCTATTTCATAAAAACGGATACCGTTATTCAAAGAAGAGTTTTTGATTTTGGCACTTTGGTAAGAATAGATTTCGGATGTCACACCGGATACCCGTCTCAATTCTTTCAGGATAGAACGTCCTTTGAACATTTTCTGAATGGTATAAGGACTCAACAGGTTGTAATTGATATAATCCAACCGGTTCGGGTCCTGCCGTTTGTCACGTTTCGGCCATTTCTGAGCGTCACGGATTGTACCGACGCTCCGCAGATTAACTCCCGGAACCAGATAAGTCGTATTCCGTTGCTCTATCAAGTAAGAAAAAGGAAGATTAGAGGTATCTGCATGATTGACATGGCGCCCCATCACAAGAGAGAAAGCTCCGACACGCGCCGGCCACAGGATATATGAATCTGAAGTGGTTTTCGCTCCTCTCTCCATCGTTCCCTGATGAATCGGGCCCAGCTTATACATATGGTTACTCTGATTGGAGCCCGAACCTGCATTCATAAATGAGAACATTCCGGCAATCAGCAAAGTAGATTTGTGATGTGTCACAGTGAAAGGACCTGCGAAAATGGCACATGCTTCTCCATTCTCTCCCTGACAATTGCTAAAAAACAAGGAATCGGAAGCGGAATAGTTGTGTCCCAATTTACAGGACTGTCCGACGAAGCAACGGCTCAACATCGTGCCGTCATCTACCTGCGAACCGGACGAGATAATAAAATCATCACAAATTACTCCATGTCCGATATGCACAGGAGCTGTCACGTTACTATTAACGCTACCATTGGTCAGACGACAAGTTCCGCAGATATGGCAGTAATCGCCAATCCGCACATTCCGGATGGAACCAGTATTGAGAATCATCACGTGATTGCCAATACTGCCAACGGCAGACGCATGTTTGTTGGAATAATAATCCGCAATGGATTTCATGCGGTTAATCAGTTCGGGACGGTGACGGTACAATGCAAGTATATATGCCTGATGAGCAGACAACTTATCATTAATCAGCACCTCGCGTCCTCCGGTTTCATTGAGAACTGCCACTTCCACCCCATTACCGAAAGTTGTCAACCCATCCACTAAGATGATATCCACATTTTCGATAAAGGTATCGCTGCCAATCTCATAATTAGCAATATAATTCTGGATATTCTCAATGCAGCAGTTATCCCCAACTGTCACATTGTGCAGCGTCACATGGCGCAATCCCGAGTGTTTCTTAATGCCTCCCCGCAGTGTGAATTCAGCCTCAAATACCCCTAGCTTCACTTCGCCCGAAAGCGGGTGTGATGGACATACTCACAATTAAATCCATCGGCTACCAGAACATTTCCCCAATCATCGGCCAGACACGACTGGCTCTTCAACTGAAGCACCTCATCTTCAGTCAATCTACGATAGTCTTTCATATAAATAAATATAGTAATGTGCCGCTTCCCCAATCAGCAAAGCAGCACATTGATTAATTATTCTTCCTCTTCGTAGGTCTGATAAAGAAAATCGTTATAGGGGTATTTCTGAACGTGCAATTCTTTCACTCGTTGATAAACTACATCTTTCAGTTCGTCTATATTGATTCGTTCGCGGGCGGAAATAAAGAGACAGTTGTCCTCCATCTTTGCCATCCACGTCTTCATCAGTTCTTCGAGTGTTAAGTTTTCCTTAGTTCGGGGGGTAAGGTCGTCCGGCGCTTTCTCCACGTAGGTATAGGCGTCTATCTTGTTGAATACAAGTATCATGGGTTTGCCACCGCCGCCAATTTCGGCAAGTGTCTTGTTCACCACCTCAATCTGTTCTTCAAATCCGGGGTGGGAAATATCTACTACGTGCACCAGCAAATCCGCTTCGCGCACTTCGTCCAAGGTCGATTTGAAGGACTCAACCAAGTCGGTAGGCAACTTACGGATAAATCCTACCGTATCCGATAACAAAAACGGAAGATTATCTATAATCACCTTACGCACGGTAGTGTCCAACGTAGCGAACAGTTTGTTTTCCGCAAACACCTCGCTCTTTGCCAGCAGGTTCATCATTGTCGATTTACCGACATTGGTGTAACCGACCAGTGCGACACGTATCATGCGTCCACGGTTCTTACGCTGGGTAGCTTTCTGTTTATCAATTTCCGCCAGGCGCTCTTTCAGTAGTGACATACGGTTCAGGATGATACGGCGGTCCATTTCGAGCTGCGTTTCACCCGGACCACGAAGTCCTACGGAACCTTTACCGCCACCGGCACCGGAACCACCGCCCTGGCGTTCCAAGTGAGTCCAAAGTCGTTGCAGACGCGGCAACATATATTTGTACTGCGCCAGCTCCACCTGCGTCTTTGCATTGGCAGTCTGGGCACGCATGGCAAATATATCGAGAATCAGCGAAGTACGGTCCAGTATCTTCACTTTCAGTTCGGCTTCAATATTACGAATCTGTTTCGCGGAAAGTTCGTCATCAAAGATTACCATTCCCACTTCACGTTCTTCTTCCTCTTCGTTATGGATATATTGTCTGATTTCCTCCAGTTTTCCTTTTCCTACATAGGTCACCGAGTTGGCTGTCGGCAACTTCTGCGTAAATCGTTTCACAACTTCCGCCCCAGCCGTCTCGGCAAGGAACGCCAATTCGTCCAGATACTCGTTCGTCTTACGCTCATCCTGTGTCTGAGTGATAAGTCCGACAAGTATTGCTGTCTCTACTTTGGCTTCGGATATTACAAATTCTTTCATTCTTTACTCTTATATAATAATGTGGGCGCAAATATAACAAAAAATATGGAGCTTGTGATTGAGTTCCGTCATTTTCCTCAATCACAAACTCCATTTCAAAGAGATAAACATCCCCGGAGCAAATAAGTTTATTTATATCCCGTATTCTGTTCCATATTCGGATTAGCATCCATTTCCGCCTGCGGAATAGGCATCACAGTCCGGTAGTCACTCCATTTAACCGTTATCAAATCATTACCATTCAAGAAATGAGAGCCACCCTGACGAGTAATTTCTGCTCCTTGACGTAACACATCGTATAAACGATGTCCTTCCAGTACCAATTCTTTACGACGCTCTTTGGCTATCAAATCCAATGTAGCATCTTCCTTTGAAACGCTTGGACTAGCACGATGTCTGATTTCATATAAATAATCATCCGCCAAATCCTGATCAGGTGACGCTTTCTTCAAAGCAGCCTCAGCAGCAATCAAATAGATATCCGATAAGCGCAAAACCCGTACATTGTTAATTGTAACCGCACCACGTCCCGGATACTTGTTTATAGTACGCTGTGTACCATTCTTATCAGTAACCAACAAACCGATACGTACATCGTCAGAGCGTTCATTCAAAAGATCAACAAATGCTTTTGTAGCAACGACTGCTCCATATTCGCTCGGACTGACTACCGCTCCCCATAACTCACGGTCGCCGGAATAGGAAGTTGACGACAACGCTAAATCAAAAATTGATTCACTGTTTTCTTCCTGTCCCCACACTGTCAGATAATCAGCATTATCAATCAAAGAATAAGGGCCGTTCTCCACCACATCCTTGGCATAAGAATAAGCTGCATCATAGTCACCTTTATACAAATTGACACGTGCCAACAGAGCTTTCACAGCCCACCTATTAAAATGCCCATAATTTTTCTCTTCATTTATCAGTCCCAACGCATCCGACAAATCGTCCAATACAGCCTGATATCCCTCTGCTACCGTCGAACGCCCCGGAAGGTCGGTCGCTGTCAATACTTTTTTTACCACAGGCACTCCTAATGAAGCTCCGTTATCTTTCAAATAGGGTGTTCCATAAGTAATAAGCAAATTAAAATGTGCCAATGCCCTAATAGCCAACGCCTCACCTTTTGAATTCTTCACAACATCCGTCATTGGGACATCACCATTATCTATTGCATTCAAAAGCACATTCACTCTGTTAATAACCGCATATGGAGTATACCACAAATCTTGTGGGGCATTATTCTGACGGTATGTAAAACGGTAGTAATTTTCTGTACGATCACCGATTTTATTTGTCTGAGTGTCATCACCACCAACCTCGGCACGGGCCAGAAAATCCATTCCATAATAATAATACGTATCACCATCAGTTCTTGCACTAATCAATCCGGCATAAGCACCATTCAACGCAGTTTTTGTATCCTCAGGTGTACTTATCGCTCCGTCGCTCACCAGAGAATCCGTAGGCAAAGTTGTCAGATAATCGTTGCAGGACGATAACATGATCAAACCGGCGAAAAGGACTCCCCCTATTTTTTTATTTATATTGATTGTTTTCATCATATTCTGTTTTTCTTATTAAAATCCGATTTCAATACCAAATGTCACACTCTTCAGATTCGGGAAGGCAAAAGTAGGAATACCGTTAATCGGCTGTTCTGGATCAACATTCTTATAAGAAGTCCATGTCAAGAGATTACTTCCCGAAATAAACAAGCGTACATTCTCCATCTGTGCACGACGTACCAATTGTGCCGGAAGAGCATATGACAGACTCATGCTCTTCAGACGCAAATAGTTCAGGTCTTTCATAAAACGGGAACTTCCGTAATTTCCATATTCGTAGTTGTTAATACGTCTCGGAACATTCGTTACATCACCCGGTTTCTGCCATCTGTCAAGCTGGTCGACTGAAGAGTTATAATAAACCACATAACCGTCAGTATCAGTGAAACTTGTTCTCATTGTATCGAATACTTTTCCACCTAATGAGAAGTTGAACAACAGGTTTAATTCCAGCCCTTTCCATGATACGGAGTTTCTCCAACCACCGGTAAGTTTCGGATCCGGCTTACCGATAACAACTCTCTGTGCCTGAGCCGGATCTTTCGTCAGTTCCTTATTAAGGCTTCCATCCTCATTCTTAGTATTCAACACCCATTGTTCCTCACCTGTCGCCGGATCAACGCCTGCCCATTCACGACTCCACCATGCATAGTATGATTCGCCTTCACGAATGATACTGGTACCGTTTATTATATCTTTTCCTTCATATAACTTTGACACTTTATTGGAGTTGTGCGAAAGTGCCAAACCTGTATTCCATTTTACTTGTGTGTGTTTGAATACATCAACATTAATATCAAGTTCCACACCTTTGTTGGTCATCTCGCCTACATTCTTCAACATCGTCTTGAAACCAACAACCATTGAAGTCGGTACATTCTGCAACAAATCGCTAGTTCTACGACTGTAATAATCGAAACTAATATTCAAACGATCAAAAAGAGATGCGTCAAAACCAATATTGAAGTTTTTATTCTTCTCCCATGACAAATCAGGATTAGGAACTGATTGAGGTGCCGAACCCGCAATGTTTTGATAATTATAGCCATATCCATACAAACTTAAATGACCATACAAGTCTCTAGGCAATGTCCCGTTTATACCATAAGAAGCTCTCACTTTCAAGTCATTAACCTGTGTGATACCCTTCATGAAACCTTCCTGTGTCAATCTCCAGGCTGCTGATACAGACCAGAAATTAGCCCAACGGTTATTGGCTCCCAAACGTGAGCTACCATCTCTACGGAAGTTTACGGACGCATAATATTTATTATCATAATCATAATTGACACGCGACAATAAAGAAAGCAAATGGTCTTCCGTATAATAAGCAGAGCCTTCCTCAGGTGTAGCCGCATTGATAGATTCAGGAAGTTTATCGTGTGGATATCCCGAAGATGTAGCAAAGACATACTCAGTACGACGGTCATCTACATCCCAACCGATTAATGCATCCAGATTATGTTTCAGCTTAAATGTTTTTACATAATTCAAGGTGGTAGACGAATAGCTGTTTTGTTGTTGCATCGGATAAGTAGCTCTCAATCCGCCGGTCAGTGTTCCATTGTTAGAGTTTAACGGCCAGTAAGTAACAGAGTTATTGTTCACATAATCATAACTAATACTTTGTTTCAAAGTCAACCCCTCAATAAACTGGTACGAAGCCCACAAATTATTGAAACTTCTGAAAACTTTCGATTCATTTTTATCCAGATTAATATCTTCTACCGGATGCGTATGAGGAAATACCTGCTGCAGGAACGGATGCGTATAGTAATTACCCTCATCATCATAGATCGGCATATTCGGAGTACATACATAATTAATCAGGAAGAAAGGATTCGCATAAGCTGTTCCTTCACTTGAAACTGAAGAATTTTGTCTTGACATCGAAATATTGGCTCCCATTTGCCATTTATTATTTGCCGAACGATGAACAGCGTTAATACGTCCCATAAATCCATCTAATGAAGATGTTCTTGATTTACCTTCTTCTTTCTTATATGCCAACGATGCAAAAAATGAATTGCGTTCATCACCACCTTGTGCTGAGAACTCATAGTTTTGACTAGAACCATGCTTACGGAAAAAAGCATCCTCCCAGTCAACATCATATTTGGCATCAGCATAAAAATCTGCCATTTCCTGTGCATATGCTTTTGCATCTTCTTCAGAAGCCGGCCCCGTATAGTTACCGTCACCATCGGGAATACCATAAATGGTAGCTTCATTATAACATGCTTCATATGTCAACTCGTGACGTTGCTGCCCATTCACGCTTTTACGATTCTTCATCGCCCAATCCGAGAATCCCCAATTTGCCTTGAAATTAACACGGGTCTTGCCACCTTTACCATGCTTCGTCGTTATCAGAATAACACCATTTGCGGCACGTGAACCATACAATGATGCGGCAGCCGCATCTTTTAACACTGTGATATTCTCAATATCACTCGGATTAATGGACGACATGACATTGAATGCTTTCGAATCGTTTGTCACAGCAGATATTGCAATATCTCCTGACACAACCGGCACACCGTCAATAACGTACAACGGTTCATTAGACGCGTTCATAGAACCGGTACCCCGCACACGGATCTGTAATCCTGCCCCCGGTTGCCCACTGGTAGAATTGATAGTCAATCCCGGAGTTGTTCCAGAGAGAGCTTCTTCGAAAGAAGTCACTGGAATATCCTTCAAAACCTTATCTCCCTTAACGGTAGATGCAGCACCTGTAAATGATGCCCGCTTTGCAGTACCATAAGCAACTACCATTACTTCGTCTATTTGTTGAGAATCAGATTTTAGTACAACCTTCAAACGAGGTTTAATAGTGACTTCCTGAGTCTGCATGCCAATGTACGAAATCTGCAAAGTCTTTGCAGAACTAAATATTATTGTAACCTCTTTATTATTAGCGATAAACAGATAATGTAATATCTATATAGTATAAATGCAATTTGAATATACTGTGCAGGTAATCAACATGTTAATGTTGATATAAAATCTTGAACCAATAATTTATTCTACTATATTTCCACCAAAATAATTTGTTTATTCATTTGATTATCAGTGGCGTATTCTTAACAAATAGCTGAAATGACAAACATAAATTGTTACTATTTTATGATAGGTAACCATTTTTATATCATTAATTGTTATAAATTTCGACCTTGAATGAACCTAACTTTACAATATTGAGCTAGTTGATGTGATTTTCTCATTACTATAAAGTTGAAAAGTGTGTAAGTATCTGCAACGCTGCAACAATGCTGCTATAACTTGCTGATATATAAATAATTAAAATGTTGCAGATACCTGTTGCAGATGGTGGCAGATACCCTTTATCTGCAACACACTAAAAACAACAAATCCTTCATGTAAACGCTGTAATCCTATATATGCAACAATGGTTTCCTACGTCTAAACACCAGTTTCTAGGCAGGAAATGCAAGTTTCCAAGTAAGGAAACGCAAGTTTCTGCGTATAGATACTAGAGTTTCCCTATGCGGATACTCTAGTTTCCCAGTATGGATACTGACATAACGCAGAGTCATTTCAACTTTATTGTAATGGGAAAATCACATCAACTAGCTCAATACCGCACGAATCGGCTTATTTCTTGTATGGAAATGCATAAGACTTTTAATACAGCCAGTCTATAAATTGGCTACTCTTACCTATAAAACAAGAATTTTAGAAATGGAGTTTTGAGTCTAATTCTTATGCGCGTTCTTTTCTTTCAATGAGGCTGCCTTCTCAAGATCACGTACAACCGTAATGTCCATTATATTTGCATATACTTGGGTGGTTTTCACACTTTTGTGACCTAATAATTTTTGTACAGTGGTTATATTCGCACCGCTATATAATAATAAAGTTGCATTTGTATGGCGGGCAGTATGAAAGGATACCCGCTTATCAATATCTGCCAATTTTGCTAATATATTCAACTCTTTGTTAATATTGGAATTATCTTTTAACTTGAAGAAACTATTCAGTTCTTCTTTATAGCGCTGCAATATACCAATTCCTTTACCTTCAAATAATAGGTATAATGGCAGACGGACTTCAATCCCTGTTTTTACAGATTTATATATAAGCCAAGTCTCCTGATGAAATTCGACAATATTCGCAGGTGTCAGATTTATAAAATCGGAATATCGCAGCCCTGCATAGCAGCAAAATAAAAAGGCATCTTTGGTCTTTTGTAATTTTGCATATCTTCCTGTTAACTGTAAATCCTCAAATTTGCGCAATTCTTCCGGTGACAAATGCGTATGATTACCTTCTATACTTTTAATCTTATATTTTCTGAAGGCATATTTTTGCACATCCATATATTCTTTGTTAATAGCAACGTTAACATATCGTTTTAGGTGCTTCATATGTTTGGCTATAGTGTTAAGGTGATACCCTTTGGATTGCAGGTAATTGTCAAATGAAGAAACAAATTCAAATGTCAAGTCCGTAAACGAGATGTCTTTTTTGAACTCCCGAAGTAATTCAAGCGTGGAAAGGTGATTTTGCTTGGTACTCTCTTTTAGAGAAGAATTTGCAACTTCTTCTTTATAGAAACTTAAAAATGATCTTCCATTGCTTATGGGTTTGTCAATGGCCTCCTTCAATAAATCCAGTGAAATCGGTTTGCCTTGTTGCCATAATCCAAGTTCAGCTTGTTCAATCGCCGCTATATATTCGTATAACATGCGGTTTATAACATCAGCATTAGGGTGACTTTTCACCATTCTTCGTTTAGCATCCCACTGATCAACTTTGAGATATATTTTGGTGGAGAAATACATTTTTCTCCTATTGAGATAAGCTTCGACCTGTACTAATGCCATTCCTTTCTTATTCAATTTCTTTTTTCTGTTAAAAACAAGATTGTAACTAATTTTTTCCATCCTTTTCTTTTTTAATTAATAATAGAACAAATTAAACGTAGTTCTGTGCTACATCGGAGATGAATATGCATTAATATCTCTAAAAAAATAATCTTTGAAAAGCTAAGTATTCACAAAACTTTAAATTATATGCCACTTTTTTATAGCTATTCTTCCGCAAAACAAAAAGTAGCTCTATAAAAGCTGTTTTGTGACGAAAAACGAGCAAAAGAAATATTAAATCGTACATTTTGCTCAATCAAAATGTTAGTATATGGTTTTAAAACTAATTATTTTTATGTTTCAAAAATATGCTTATCAACATAAAAAGTACATCATAAATAACAATATGTTAGATTTGCAACCTTTTTTTATCAAAATAATTGTTAGTTTCATATTTATTAATATATTTGCAAATTGTTAGAGTAAAGAAACAATTAATGTAAAGTTAAACTTTAAGAGAGAATTTATGAAAAGAAAATTGATGCTGTTATTGGCATGCCTTTTTGTGGGCATAAGCCTAGTAACTGCCCAGACTCAGAAGGTCACAGGTGTTGTGATTTCTGAAGAAGATGGGCAGCCGGTTGTTGGCGCTTCTGTGTTGGTAAAAGGTACCACCCAAGGTACAATCACAGATGTAGATGGTAACTTTAATTTGTCGAATGTACCAAGTTCTGCAAAGACTTTGCAGATTTCGTACATTGGTATGCTGACTCAGGAAGTGGCTATTAAGCCTAATTTAAAAGTCATTTTGAGGGCTGACGCCAAGAATCTAGACGAAGTTGTAGTTGTTGCCTACGGAACTGCGAGTAAAAGTCCATACCAGGAGCTGTATCCTCACTGGATACCAAAGACATAGAGATGCGTCCTGTTACCAATGCGGCAGCGGCATTGGAAGGTGCTGCACCGGGTGTGCAGATTAACAACACGTACGGTGAGCCGGGAAGTGATAAAATGTCTATCAGAATCCGTGGATTCAGTTCGGTAAACGGAGTTAACTCACCTTTAATCGTAGTGGACGGAACACCGTATAGTGGCAATCTGAATGACATCAGTAGTGATGACATTGAAAGTATCTCTATCTTAAAAGATGCTGCTTCTTCTGCACTTTATGGAAATAAGGCAGCCAATGGAGTGGTGCTTATCAACACCAAACGGGGTAAATCGGAACGTCTAAATTTCCGTATTAACGTAAAACAAGGTATGTATATGCGCGGTCTTCCGGAATATGATAAACTTGGCATTAAAGATTGGATGGAGACAATGTGGAAAGGAGAAGCAGAGTATGCCGCTGTCGATATGGCAGATAAATTAGGCAATTTAACTCCGGGAGAATATGCCACAAAAAATTTAATGGGAATCGTTAAGTCTAATATATTTGACGCTGCAAATGATAAGCTTTTCGATAAAGACGGAAATTTCACAGCCAATGTATTGCCAGGATATGACGATTTGGACTGGAATAAGGCTATGGAACGTACAGGATATCGCCAAGACTACAATATAAGTACGGACATTGCAACTGAAAAGTACGATTTCTTTGCATCTATGGGCTACTTAAAAGAACAAGGATATACTATAAACTCGGATTTTGACCGTTTTTCGGCACGCTTAAATGCGAATGTCCGCCCTGCGAAATGGTTTAAAGCAGGTGTAAGCCTCAACGGAGCAATCAGCAAAAACAATTATTCCGAAGGCGCCAGCGAGGGTGGAGCATTGTATGCAAATCCTTTTTATCAAACGATGATGATGGCACCTGTTTTCCCTATTTATAAACACAATGCAGATGGTAGTATTGTGATAGGACAAGACGGTGATAAAACATACAACTTACATATTGGTGGTGCAGGCGATTATCTTAATGATCGACATATCATTTATGAAATGAAAAATGACTTTGATCGGAAGAATCGAAATACTCTTAGCGGACAAGCCTATGGAACAATCATGTTCCTGAAAGATTTTGAAGCGACTGCCAAAGGAGATATTTATACCTATAATCAAAATCGAGTACGTTTTAATAATACAAACGTTGGAGATGGTTCTGCCAATAACGGACGACTGTTTTCCTATGACACCCGCCTAAGAGAGTATCGTTTTAGTCAAGAAATCATGTGGAATCATGATTTTAAGTTGCATCATATAGATGTATTGTTAGCTCACGAATCCTATAAATTGACAAATTCCTATAATCAATATTCTAAAACGAATATGATGCTCGAAGGCAACACACAAGGAGCTAACTTTGCAGAAACAACCGGAGCTACGGGTTCGGAAGATAACTATACAACAGAAAGTTATTTAGGAAGAGCACGCTATAATTATAGTTCAAAATATTATGTCGATTTCTCTTTCAGACGCGATGCTTCTTCCCGGTTTAAGGATCCTTGGGGAAATTTCTGGTCTATCGGTGGAAGTTGGATTGTTTCAGATGAGAAATTCATGAAACCGCTCCGTTGGATCAACAATTTAAAATTACGTGCTTCTTATGGAGAAGTGGGTAACGATCAAAGTGCTGCCTATTACGCTTACCAAGCACTCTATCTTGCAGATACCAATGCACATCAAGGAGCCTATATCAAGAGCCAGCTTGCCAATCCCCTTCTGAAGTGGGAAAAATCAAGTTCTGTAGACGTTGCATTGGAAGGCCGTTTATTCGATCGTTTCAATTTCTCTATTGATTATTTCGACAAACGCTCCAAGGATTTATTGTTCGATGTTTATAATCCTTTATCTGCAGGTCCGACAGATTTGTGGGGAACTTCCACTGTGGATCCTACCGGACGTTCTGTCATCACCAAAAATATCGGTACGGTATCTAACCGAGGAGTCGACATTGCTTTGGATGCAGATATTATCCGCGCCAATGCATGGAAATGGAATTTAGGAATCAATCTTACTTATCTAAAGAATGAAATTGTTAAATTGCCCGACCATAAAGACATCACAAAAGGGGTACAAAAATTGAGTGAAGGCAAAAGTATTTATGAGTTTAACACTTATACCTATGCAGGTGTAGACCAAATGGATGGTATGGCTCTTTATGTAGCCGACCCGGAGAAAGTAACAGAAAAGAACATTGAAGCCGGAAATATCATCGAGATAAACGGGAAACATTATTGTTATAATCCGGGAGCATATGGAATTCGTGAATGGCATGGCTCGGCATTACCCAAAGTATATGGTAGCTTGAATACTTCATTGAGCTACAAAGGTATTTCGTTGACTTTGTTGGGCACATTCTCATTAGGCGGTAAAGTATATGATAGCAATTATGCCGGATTAATGGGTATGTCGGCCAACAGCGCAAGTGCACTGCATGTTGATATGCTCAAGTCATGGAATGGAAAACCGGAAGGAATGACAGAAACATCCCCCAACCGTATCGATCCTAATGGAACACCCCGTGCTGCCATGTCTACAGATTCGCAATATTTTGGTTCTGCCAGTTCGCGTTGGTTACAAAACGCCTCTTATTTCGTAATGAAAAATATCAATGTGGGCTATGACTTCCCAACATCAATCACAGATAAATTGAATATCAGCGGATTAAGAGTTTATGGTGCAATAGAAAATGCATTTACGATTACAGCACGTAAGGGTATGAATCCACAATATAGCTACAGTGGTGGTTCTGACCAGACCTATGTTACAGCACGCGTTGTATCATTCGGATTAAATCTTAAATTTTAAATGTATTAAATATATCATATATGAAAGTTACAACTAAATACATATTGACTTCCGTATTGTTCGGATTATTAATGTTAGGTACTGGTTGTTCGGACAGTTGGTTGCAAACAGAGCCAACAGATCAAGCATCGAACGAAACCATTCTCAGCTCTACGGAAAATGCCAAAAAAGCAATCAACGGTTTATGCAAATTGATGACAATGCAGCATGGTGCTTATTGGGATTATTTCGCAAACAACGGTGAAGGAACTGTGATTCAATACTATTTGGAATATCCAGGACGCGATTTTAACTATCCGTTAATGTCACCGGGATGGTCTGTTATATTCAATAATAAGTACACCCAAAATGTTACTTCCGGCTATTGTGCTTACCCTTGGTATTACTATTACAGTATTGTTGGCAATGCCAATACTATTATTGCCAACATTGATAATGCAGAAGGCGACCAAAATGAGAAAGACTATATTAAGGCCGGCGCTTTGACTTTCCGCGCTTATGCTTTTTTGCGCTTGAGCCAAATATATTGTGACTCATGGAAAGAAAGCAATAACGGGGCAACCGAAGGTATTGTGCTCCGTTTAGATGAGTCCACCGGTGATTTGCCATTGTCTACTTTGTCACAGACATACGAACAGATCTACTCGGATTTGGAAAAAGCAATTTCTTTGTTCAAATCCAATAGTAACATTACGCGTGATTCGTTTTATGGAGGAAGTTCTGCAGCTTGTTATCCCGATTTAAATGTTGCATCAGCCATTTTGGCCCGCGCTGCCCTTTCTAAGAATGATTATCAGACAGCATTGGATAATGCGCGTACCGCCCGTGAAGGCCACGATTTGATGAGTAATACAGATTACAAATCAGGATTCTTTAAAAGTAATAGTGAATGGATTTGGGGCACATTCAATGATGCGCAAGAAACTCTTTATTATGGTGCTTTTTTAGTAACATTTGCCCGTAACGGATATTATGCAACCAAACAACATTATCATGTTTGCATAGCTCGTGATTACATTGATGCTATTGCCGATTCTGATATTCGAAAGGGATTATTCCTTCATCAAGGAACCTTCCTTCCAGAAGGAAAAACGGTTAATGATGTATTAGACACGGAAACATCAAGTCAAGTGGGAATGTTTGCAGAAGGAGAAGACGGAGATGAAGCCTACGATAAAGCCACAACATATATAAGAGAAAACTTTCCGGATATGTCAGCTACTCCTTACAATGCATACACTAGTTTGAAATATGCTTGTGAGGGAATGCCCGGAATCGGCTCTATCCCCTTAATTCGTTCTTCCGAAATGCTGTTGATCGAAGCTGAAGCCAATTATTTTCTTCATAGCAATAATCCCACTCTTGCACAAGATAATTTGATTGCCTTGAACAAAACATCGGGAAGAGATCCTAACTATACCTGCGATTTAACAGGCGAACAGTTATTCGAAGAGATTGCCAAATACCGTCGTTTGGAATTATGGGGCGAAGGACATAGTTGGTTGGATTGTAAACGTTGGGGAATCCCTGTTGTCAGAAAAGCTTTTGCAGAAGGTGGAAACTACGATGCATCTGTTGCCGGTACTTTCGGATACGTAAACGGAGCATGCGTAAAAACTTTTTGGAAATGGTCTATTCCTGTAGGTGAGACTGACTTAAACGGTGATATTAAGTAATTAATATTACTTTATAGAATTGGAGCTTGCGATTGATGAAAAAGCAGAAGATCAATCACAAGCTCCATATTTTTATTATCGTGGGGTTGAATCATTTTTATGATATTCTGTCATGAACCGGCAACTATTATCAAAAGCCCATCCCCTCTCTCACAATATCCACCAATATCGGCTTCGCCCCGCTCACGAAACATTCCACAGCAATCACCATCAGAATCAATCCCATAAGACGCATCATCACATTATTTCCCGTTTCACCCAAGACGTTCACCAATTTTGTGGAAGCACGAAGAATGAAGAAAGTCAGCAGATAAATCAATGCAATAGTACCTATCAGTATCCCTTTCATTTCATAAGAATGGGCATCCTGCATCAATACGATGGCGTTGGCAATCGCACCGGGACCGCACAACATTGGTATGCCAAGCGGAGTGATAGAAATATCATCCGCATACGTTTTGATTTCCTCATCTTTCAGTTTCATCGGTGTATAGCGGGCTTGAAGCATATCGAAGCCTATCTTGAAGATTATCACTCCACCGGCAATACGGAACCCGTTGGTAGAGATACCGAAGAACTTAAAAAGGAACTGACCGGCAAAGACGAAAACCATTATTGTGATAAACGACACAATAGTGGCACGACGGACGATAGACTGACGCTCTTTCTCTGTCATCCCGTGAGTCATAGTAAGAAAGACAGGCATTGTACCCAAAGGATTGGTCAATGTAAAAAACGAGGTGAAGCAAAGTAAAGCAAAAGGCAGAAGTGCACTATCCATGATTATATCGTATTTTTATGCATTTATTAAACGCAACAAAAATACGACTTAATCCAGAGAACTTATAATAAATTCATTAATTCTTTCAGAGAATGAATGTGATAAGTAGGAAGAAAAGGGAAAGTAGCCCGTTCCGTCACATTGTAGAAGGCTTGATGCATTCCTATCCCGTGCGCTCCGGTAATATCCGCTTCCCAACTATCACCAATCATCAACGATTCGCGCATCTCAGATTGGGTGGCGGACAGGGCAAAATTAAAGATTTCGGGTCGGGGCTTCAACACTCCGAGGTCTTCCGAAAGAATCACTTTCCTGAAATAACCATCCACACCCGCCGAACGCATCTTACGTGATTGCAACTCACGAAAGCCATTGGAAAGGATATACAGGTTATATTTAGGAGCAAGATACTCCAACACCTCTTTTGCATGAGGCATCAGACCGCTTTTAGTAGGAATAATGGCAAAAAAATCTTTCGAGAACCGTTCGGCCAAGATTTCATCTTCCACTCCTACCACCTGCAAAGGATAAAAGAAACGTTGACGGTTCAATTCATCTTTCGTCACCTTTCCTTCACCGTATTCAATCCAAAGTTCGGTGTTACGTTTCTGATAAAGTGTATAATAATGGTCGAACGAATCAAAGTAACGGTTGAATGCATATTTCTGATATACTTCTTCAAAAGTGTCACGGGCATTGCGGGAGAAAGCCCAGATAGTGTCGTCAAGATCAAAAAACAGATTTTTATATTTCATCAGCAGTAATGGGTGTATATAAAAAATAAAAAAGCCAATGTGCTAATTTCTTGAATCCAGGAATCAGCACATTGGCAATTCTTAAAAAGGAATCCTACCTTATTTCACCTGGATAACCAAGTATCTGGATACACTCCAGAATTCATTAGGATTAGTAATCTTCAATGTCAGTTGACCTTTGTCATCTTTCACCAATTCATAAGAACCGGCAGGATGAGTAGTCAGCAACTCAGCACGTTTAGAGTACAATTTGATTTCTTTTGTTGTACGAATATCGATCTGAGTAAAATAATCCTTGTTGAAATCAGCGCTCTTCAGGACATCTCCGCTCTGAAGGATCTTCTGAGCTTTCAATTCAGATTTTGTTCCGAATACGAACCAGGCAGCGTTCAAGCTCTTTTCCTGTTCGGCAACGGTTTTAGCTTTAGCTTCGTTTTCTGCAACCAATGTTTCTTTGGCAGCAGACAAGTCGCTGACAGCAGCGTCCAGTTCCTGAATACGGATATTCTTGGAAGCCAGCTCTGTCTGAAGTTCCTCGATACGCTGTTGTTTAGCGTTCAGTTCGGCAGTCAAAGCGGCAACAGCCTTTTTCATCTGTGCAGAATTGTAACTGCTATTCTTCAACTGAGCCTGCAATTTGGCAATCTGGGCCTTGTTTTCTTCCATCTGTTTAGAGATGAACTCGATGTCAGAAGCTATCTGCTGTTTGGCGCTGGCTGAGTTTTCAGTAATCGTCCCGCGTTGTAAGTCCACGCGGCTTTCGGCAGCATTGATCTTACGGAAACCTTCCTGTACTTCATTGAAAGTTCCCATCATATCATCCAGTTCAGCATTGCGCTGGGTCAGTTCCATCAAAAGAGAATCATTTTCAGCCTTCAGGTCTTTGCTTCCACCTTTAAAGCTATCACACGAAGCCAACATGGCTGCGCATACAAATAAAACTGCTAACTTTTTCATACGTTTACGTTTTACGTTTTTAAATGAAGTTATTTTAATCGTCTATTCCTGCTAATACTATCACAATCTCGCCCCGTGGTTCGGTGGCGGTAAAGTGTTCTATCAGTTCTGCCAAGCTGCCGCGAACCGTCTCCTCATGGAGCTTGGATATTTCACGCGACACGGTTGCCTGACGTTCAGCACCGAAATATTCGGCAAACTGTGTCAACGTCTTCAACAGACGGTGGGGCGATTCATAAAACACCATGGTACGGCGTTCTTCTGCCAATGCCTTCAGTCGTGTCTGACGTCCTTTCTTTTGGGGCAAAAATCCCTCGAAACAAAACTTCTCGTTCGGCAGTCCCGATGCTACGAGTGCCGGAACAAAAGCCGTTGCTCCCGGCAAGCATTGCACTTCGATACCATTGCGTACACATTCACGAACCACCAAGAATCCGGGATCCGAAATCCCGGGCGTTCCGGCATCCGAAATCAACGCAACTGATGCACCGCCCCTTATTTTATTAACAACACTTTCCACCGTTTTATGTTCATTAAATTTGTGGTGAGATTGCATTGCATTCTTTATTTCAAAGTGTTTCAGCAAGATACCGGAGGTACGCGTGTCCTCTGCCAGAATCAGGTCAACCTCCTTCAGAACTTTGATAGCCCGAAAGGTCATGTCCTCAAGATTTCCTACCGGCGTAGGTACTACATACAACTTTCCCATATATTTTTGTTTATGCTGATTGGTTAAAATACTTCTTCAATAACTCCAAAAAGTCAACTACCGCTTCTTTCTCTTCGTCTATTTCAACTTTCGAGGAAAGAAATGCGACAGCAGTTTTATAGGAACCCATTACCGATATCTGCTCAATCACACGATTCATCAAATCAGTATCCCCTTTAAATAATTCGCGTGAGAAACGGAAAGAATCATTCAAGCTGATAGAATGACGCAAACCGGCAGCCAGTTTGATACTTTCTCCCAACACTGAGGACTTTGGCTCTTCCTTCTTTATAACAACAGGGCTTCTTCGGAAATAACAGGCTGAGGGGATTGAATAACAACAGGTGACTGTTCTTCAGAGACAACAATCTCTTTTTCTTCCACTATTGTTTCTTCTACAACAGTTTCTTCTATGATGGAAGAAGGAACATCACTCACCACAACAGAACCTATTTCCTGCGACAGTTCATCCAAACGTCCCTGCATACGCGCAATACTCCGCTTCAACAGTTCAGACAAAGTCTGATTCGGCTCTTTGGAAAAAGACTCCATGAGACACTTTAACTCATGAACATCCAGTTCGATATCTGTTAATAGCTTCTGTTTCATGTCTATCCATTATTAATATGGTGCGAATGTAGGAATAATTTATGCAATAACTTAAAATAATGGATATTTTAACAGTTCTTGCACATTGAATTGTTTACCTTTGTGCAGTCATTATTTAATCAAGAAAGCACAAAATCACATGGTATTATTTTCAGAAGACCACATACAGGAGACCAAAAGAAGAGGTCGAATTGAAGTTATCTGCGGTTCTATGTTCTCAGGAAAGACAGAAGAGTTGATTCGCAGAATGAAACGGGCAAAGTTTGCACGTCAGCGTGTGGAGATATTCAAACCGGCTATCGACACCCGTTATTCGGAAGAGGATGTCGTTTCGCATGACAGCCATTCCATCGCTTCCACCCCTATCGACTCATCGGCAAGTATCCTGCTGTTTACTTCCGAGATAGATGTGGTAGGCATCGACGAAGCGCAATTCTTCGACAGCGGACTGATAGACGTATGTAATCAGCTCGCAAATAATGGAGTTCGCGTCATTATTGCAGGCTTGGATATGGACTTCAAAGGGAATCCTTTCGGACCGATGCCACAGCTTTGCGCCATAGCCGATGAAGTATCCAAGGTGCATGCCATCTGCGTAAAATGTGGAGATCTGGCATCATTCTCACATCGTACAGTCAAGAACGACAAGCAAGTCCTTCTGGGTGAAACAGCGGAGTATGAACCTCTTTGCAGGCAATGCTATCTCCAGGCGTTGGAAGAGGACGGGCAAAAGATATAAACTCAACAGAAAACAACTATGGAAAGGAAGAAGATAACATTCGACAGTTTTATACGTGGTGCCATCGGATGCATGATGGTGGTAGGAGTCTTAATGCTTGTAGAACGACTGAGCGGAGTGCTATTACCTTTCTTTATTGCCTGGCTGATTGCCTATATGGTTTATCCGTTAGTCAAGTTCTTCCAATACAGGCTGAAGTTGAAAAGCCGTATCCTTTCCATTTTCTGCGCTTTGTTTCTGATCACTGTTGTGGGAGTGGCATTATTCTATCTGTTAGTCCCACCTATGGTTTCCGAAATAGGCAGGATGAATGATTTATTGGTAAGCTATCTCACAAACGGCGGTGGCAGCAACGTCCCCAAGACGCTTTCCGAATTTGTCCATGAGAACCTCGATTTGGTGGCATTGAACAAAATGCTGAGTGAAGAGAACATCCTTGCCGCAATCAAAGAAACTGTACCTAGAATGTGGGCTTTGCTTGCAGAATCACTCAATATTCTGTTCAGTATCTTCGCTTCCTTTATCATATTATTATATGTAATCTTTATATTACTGGATTATGAGGCCATAGCCGAAGGATGGCTGCACCTGCTCCCCAATAAATACCGCAAATTCGCTTCCAACCTGGTTTATGATGTGCAGGACGGCATGAACAGATATTTTCGTGGACAGGCACTGGTTGCATTTTGCGTAGGTATTCTTTTCAGTATCGGTTTCCTGATTATTGATTTCCCGATGGCTATTGCCTTGGGACTTTTCATCGGAGCTCTCAACATGGTTCCTTACCTGCAAATCATCGGTTTCCTCCCCACTATCGTATTGGCTATCCTCAAGGCTGCCGATACCGGACAGAACTTTTGGATTATCATCGCGTGCGCATTGGCTGTCTTTGCCATCGTACAAATTATACAAGACACTCTCCTCGTCCCCAAAATCATGGGAAAAATTACCGGACTGAATCCTGCCATCATCCTTTTATCTCTTTCTATTTGGGGGTCTTTAATGGGAATGTTAGGAATGATCATCGCGTTACCTTTAACCACTTTAATGCTTTCCTATTACCAACGCTTTATTATCAACAAAGAAAAGATAAAATATGATGAAGCAGAAATTACTGATAATCAATAGACAAGCAGTAAAGAAGAAAAATAATTGAAACTTTTTTCTACGAAAAACTTGCAGATTAAATAAAAGTCACTACCTTTGCACCCGCAATCAGGAAATAACTGATTTGCAAATAAGGATTGATTCGCTAGCTCAGCAGGTAGAGCACAACACTTTTAATGTTGGGGTCCTGGGTTCGAGCCCCAGGCGGATCACTTAGGAGAAAAGACAATACTCCGCCAAACTATGACAAAGCTCTCTAAACTAACGGTTTAGGGAGCTTTTTTTACCCCATACGGACAGTAAAAAGAACTTCAAAAGCCAATTTCAGACTAATAATGGCGCATGGTAATAAACCTGTGTATGTGAGATGAAATTTTTACCTTTGCAGAAGTAAAAAGAACTGCAATGGAAAAGAATCCGTATATAGAACTGGCCGAGTGCCTGCTGCCCGAGGAAATGGTTGAATACTTTGAAGTGGTCAAGGTTGAAAAAACCAAAGAAACACTTGATGTGACACTGGAAGAACGTGACAATGGAGTTGACGGCTATGAGGCCGGACAGCTACGTCCCAACGGGTTCTACGAGGAAAGCACAGTGCGGGACTACCCGGTCAGAGGCCGGAAGATGACCTTTCACGTCAAGCGTCGCCGTTGGGTTGAGATTGAGACAGGTAAGAGCGTTTCAAAACGCTGGGACATAGTAGCTGAAGGCACCCGCTTCTCGAAAGAGTTCGCGGCTTTTAAAAGGTATGCTTGGACAGATACCCGATTACGGGCCGCTCTCTTGAGTGGTTCTTCGATATTGACGGAGACCTGTTCGAGCGTCAGTACAAACGCCATCTGAGCGGTTACTGGCAATGGAAAGACACCGCAGAGGGACTACATGCCGAGCAATGGCGTGTCTTCCCTGAAAACATCGGAGAACACCTGAGTATTGATGAGACATCATTGAGTAATGGCGAACTATATACGATTGTTACCAACAAAGCAGCTCACGGGCGAAAACATTCCATAGTGGCCATAGTACTTGGAACTGACTCTGATACGGTACTGCACGCATTAAGACAGATTAACAGTCGTCTGCGCAACAAGGTGATTGAGATAACTCTTGATCTGGCCGACAGCATGCACCGTATATGCCGCTATGCTTTCCTAGGGCAAAGCGCGTTATTGACCGCTTTCATGTTCAGAAGCTGGCGCTGGAAGCCGTGCAGGAGATACGCATCAAGCATCGCTGGGACGCCGTAAATGCTGATACCGAAGCGCGTGAACAAGCAAAATTATCAGGCGAGAAGTATGTGCCTGAACGGCTTCCAAATGGCGACACTCTCAAGGAGCTACTTGCCCGTGGACGTTATGCATTGTTCAAATCCCCTGATAAATGGACTGAATCCCAACGGCAGCGCATTGATCTGATGTTCTCGCTCTATCCTGATCTTAAAGAGGCATACTGGTTATCTCAGCATCTCAGAGCAATATTTTCTAGCAAGAAATCCACTCCCGATACCGCCCGGCTCAATCTTGCTCGTTGGTATAATAAGGTGGCTGAATCAGGTTTTAAGTCTTTCAACACCATCGCTGCTACCTTTTACGAACACTCCGATGAAATAATAAACTTCTTTGATAACCGATCTACAAACGCATCCGCCGAGTCCATCAACTCTAAAATAAAGGCATTCAGAGCCAAACTACACGGTGTCAACGATACTAAATTCTTTATCTTCCGCCTTTGCAATCTATACGCATAAACACAGGTTTATTACCATGCGCCCTAATAATCGTTACCAAATCGTTACGGTATTTTGTTACGGAGAAAATCGTAACGATTTTAATGCTAAGTCATTGATATGTCGCATATTGTCACCCGTTAGTCCGCTTCATTCCGAACATAGAAAATAATTTTGTAAATTAAAAACGTTACGGTATAAAAAGTACATTTAGAATCCTCTTCTATTTAAAAAAGAACGAACCGAAGAAAGACGGACAGTGACTATTATAGTACGTATAACAGTCGATGGAGAAACCAAGCAATTCAGCATGAAGAAAACAATTCTCCCTGAAAGATTGGGATATAAAATCAGGTCGTACAGTTAATAAGAGCGGAAAAAACACTAGTGCCAAAAATATCCAAGTCGAATAAAGAACTGGATGATTTACGTGGTCAAATCTTCATACAATACACCAAGCAGCTAAACAACAATGGATATGTAGAGCCGAAGAAGTTACGCAATAACGTATTGGCTATAGAGGAAAAGCAATACAGCCTACTCACTTACTTTACGGAACATAATTTGCAATATAAAGATAAAGTAGGAACAACAGCTACACAAAAAACTTATTCACGTTATGAGTTAACCAAGCAACGCTTGATAGATTTTATGAAAGTGAAGTATAGAGTTTCTGATATCCTTATTCGGGAAATCAATGCGGTGTTCATTGAGAACTTCTATCTTTATTTAAGAAACGAACATGGCATCAATAACAACACTGCTATGAAGTTTGTACAACGCTTTCACTCCATACTTATATATGCAAAAAACAGCGGATTGAATTTTATTGATCCTTTTGGTTCATTCAAGTTCAGTTTTGACAAAGTGGACAGAGGATATCTCAATCAGGACGAGATAGACCTTATTTACAATAAAGAATTTTCGTCCGCCCGATTGACACAAGTACGTGATATGTTTATTTTTAGCTGCTATACTGGATTATCCTATATCGACCTGTGCAATTTGACTAAAGAAAACATCAGACTCGCTTTTGACGGAAAACTTTGGATAATGACCAAACGTGAAAAGACGGGAGTCGATTCCAATGTACCTTTACTTGAAATTCCCAAGCAGATATTAGCCAAATATGAGGGCAAGATGAAAGGTGGCAAACTCCTTCCCGTTATCAGCAATCAGAAGATGAACGAATATTTGGGAGAGATAGCAGAAGTATGCCAGATCGACAAAAGAATCACCTTCCACCTTGCCCGTCATACTTTTGCAACTGAAATTTGCTTGACACAAGGCGTACCCATTGAAAGCGTTTCCAAGATGTTGGGACATACAAATATCCAGACTACACAAATATACGCCCGTGTGGTAGATAGGAAATTAAGTCACGATATGGCAATATTAGAACAGAAACTCCAAAGCAAAGGAAAACGTGCTATCGCCATAGTCAACCCCTGATTAATAACAGCGTTCCGGCAAGATTTATATCATATATCTTACCGGAACCATAAAATAACAAAATATAAATAACTAATTTTACCCCCAAACAAAATCATTATGGAAAGAGGATATATTAAAATCACAGAAGAAGAAATCGGCAAACCCATTGTCGAAGTCAAAATAGTAAACGGAACCGTATGGATGTTCAAGCATGAAATTGCCCGCCTTTTCGACGTATATCTCCAGACGGTGGGCAACAACTTCCGCTCTATCTTCAAGTCCGGCGTGCTTCATGAAGACGACGTAACGATGGAACGTAAGATGAAGAACGAAAAGGTCAGGATATTTACGTCACCTTTTACAATCTCGAAGCCATCATTTTCCTAAGCTACCGCATAGATTCCCGCTACGCCAAAGCCTTCAGAGAATGGGTGATGAACGCCCTTTGCGAATACAACCGCATGGACAAGAAAGCAACCGAGGTAATTGTAGTGTTCAATGCCGACACCCGCCATGCCTCCATCCAGTACCCGCAGATACCCAACTAAATCCCCCTGATATGGTAAATCAGAGCCTGATGCATAAATAAACGTATCAGGCTTTTTTAATATCCCCAAAAACCTCTACCTTTGAACAAACTATTGATTATGATTGAGAATCTTGTCGTTTCCGTTCCGTTTGAAGATTTAGACAACGCACCTATATACAACTACTTCCAACTTGTTGAAATGCCTGGCGAGTTCCTGGTCATACAGAAAGAGAATGGAATGTTCTACTTCCTCTGTTCCCACGACTGCCCGATAGAAAAGATAAGCCGTTCCTTCGACTGGTACATCGTTTCCAAAGACAAATTCAACGACCACCTAACAATCGGTGTTGGGTTGGCAGATAAGGAACCAATAGAAGGCAACTCTATCGCCTGCAGGATGAAACCACCCTGAACCTTTGGCGTGACATACTCCGTTTTACATTCGAGGGTGATTTCGTCCGTCAGTTCTTTCCTTATGATACCTATTTTAAAGGCAAGGTACGGTATGACGGTACATTATGTTTTTATATCCACGATTATTATCCAACCAGAACCAAAGAACTGACCCTATATCAAAAAAAGGTCAGCAATTTAGTATTCCGTTTTAAAGAAGGAAGCGAAAATGCCGCTCCTTTACTTGCTAAAATTTTCTCACTCTGTATAGGTCGTATGCCATTCTTTAAGGAAATGAATGATCCTATCCTTATACCTATCCCCGCCGCTACACGTGAACGAAATATCGCTCGCTTTGCCCGTTTTTGTAGCCTTTTATCTCGTCGTCTAAAAGTAGCGGACGGTTTCCGTGCTATTTGGATCAAAGAAGACCGGGAACAACTAAAAGGCAGTACTGGTAATGATAAACTTGCCAATCTCATTTTCCATCCCGAATATATTCAAGGAAAAGATATAATTCTGGTCGATGATATCGCAACCACCGGCCAGAGTTTTATCCAGATGAAACGTAAATGTATGCGGTTGGGAGCCAATTCGGTAGTGGGAGTCTTTTTGGGAAAGACAATCTGATGATTTCGTTTCATTATTTCTATAACGTCTTGATACCATAATACCAGCCAGGAAGAGAACAGGTGACCAAACAATTCTTAGAATCGTTATTCAAAAAACAATCAAATATAAAACTACTGATATTTAAAGTTTTCGAAGTCTTTCATTGGTATAAAAACGGTTTATCCGTCAAAAAACAATTTCCTGTACCTTGTACCGGGATTTACATTTTGCCTATCCATAACCGCAGAAAAGTATTCATCTGGCCATCGAATATAAATCTTCACCAGCCAGCCGAAAACATTTCTTTTCCGATTATGTCAAAAGGTAGTTTTTATGATTGTTTATCCCATTCGGATGTTAGCGAGAATTGGATTATTTATTTTTCAGTGCTTTCATGCTACTGGAAAGAGCAATATCCATTGCTTCATAATGGTCATTATCATATTTCATCAATCCGGAAAGTAGCCTATTCAAAGCATTGATAGCATTTATACCCTCCTCTGAACTTCCGCATTTTGAAATAAGGTCGATAGCAGTACTTAAATCCCCCCGTAATTTTACGAGATCACTGACTTTTTCGATTTGTAAGAGATAGAACAGTTTTCCATTATCTGTTCCTAAAATACCCTGCAAAGGGGTTTCATTAAATTGTTCCATATCATATAAAATTAAAGAACGTGACACTGCCAATTACAGTTCCAAAGGCATCGCCAAACGCCCAACACAAAAGTAACTGACAGGTCACGTTAGTATATGACCGAGCCAGTTTACTTACCTTTGTGTTTTGAAATTGGCGATTTCTTGGAACGGTAAATAAACTCATTAAATACAGAGGACATTTATCCTCTCGTGGCAAAAATAAGAAATTTATAGCATATATCTTAGGGATTAAGGCAAAAGATTAATGGCATTTCGTCTTTAAGAAGTCATGATAATAAAATGGATAGCTCCCAGCGAGCTATCTTTTTTAATGGTTATCACAAAGTTTTTTCTTCATTTTTCTCTTTATAATTTCTTCCTCATTTACTCCTGCCAGTCTATAGGGAGCCAACTATTAAGCAGTGTTCCATGTGCGAAGATAAACGACCGTCTATTGCCTGTCAAATTTTTATTTGTAAAATCTCCAGCCCTTCGGGTAGTATTTCACAAAAAAAATTTGCCCGTTCATATCCGACCATCTTCTGATGCACACGAAACACAGCTCAACAGCCGGCTCCGATAAGGCATAAAAAAAAAGTCAGAAATTATGAAAAATGAAGAAAAAAATAGGAAACAGCAGCTTACGAGCCTTCCAATCAGCATAAATATTTTGAAAGCCGCTTTGATGGTGGCTGGTGTGTATTACTTTGGAGTAAAATTCCTTTTAGCCATCCTCTTGTGGTGGGCAGTACGTCAGCTACTCCGCCTGTTCTTCATCACTCTTAAAATCCTGTTTTGGGGAGTGATAGCTCTATTTATTCTATGTGCAATTATTTAATACTTAAAAATATATGATTATGAAAGTAAGATACAGTAAGACGGTTTCGCAGCAATGCAGATATTACGAAGTGGAAAACATATTCGAGTACATGGTAAGCGTTTATCTGAACGGTAATATATCAGCGTTCACCGCACTTTCAAAGAGCTTGAGAAGGAAGCACGCAAAGACTTCATAGATTACATTTTCAATGAAGTAGAACCGATATACTGGACTGAAATATTAAAAGCAACCATCTAACAACGTATTTCTAACGGAAGCGTGCAGTATATAAAGAACCGATTGTTTTTGGTCGAATTTTAACCCATTAATAAAAAACAAATATGAAAACCTTATCTCAAATGACACGAGAAGAGAAGTTGCAAGAGATTTTAGAATACAATCCATGTAGAGTAGAACGCAATATTGTCCTTCGTTATCTATTGGCAATGCGCCATAATGACAAGGAGCAGATTTCCTACTTCGAGAGTTTCGGTAAAAATGTACATCAGATTATACGAAACATACAAACATACGAAAGAGGTCTGATTTTCGGATATAACGGCAAACAATTTAACGAACACGGTTGGTTAAATGGAATGCTGCCCATTGTAGAAGAAGTCAAACTGGACAATATGAATTATATCCACATCGGACAGTCCATAAATGGAATGTATGCTGTTAGCATTAATTGGAGTACTGGTTGTGCCGGTGGAGGTAGTCACCCATCTATTTGGGATGAACCAATAGAAGATTATAAAGAAGCAATTCGGCAAGGACTTCACCAGTTGGAACAGCAATACATCAAAGCAGAACGTTGGTCTGTTTCCGATAGTAGCAACTATAATCCCCAAATCATACGTAAGCTCAAAGCCAAACTGCTGGAATTGAAGCAGCGATATACCCAGCCACAACAGTTAAGCCTGTTTTAATCAGGCAGTTCAATACATTATAAACTATAAAAATTAAACATTATGAAAATTTACAAGCCATGTTACAAAATTGTAAGAGTCAACTTCACAAAAATTGCTACCTGTGAAGAATTTGAATGTAGAGAAGAACGGTCTATTTCATTGGTTGAAACCGATTTCAACGAAGTTACTAAACTGATTGAGCAATTATATAAATCAGTTTTAGTCAAGCAGAAAAAAGCACCATTGAAAGATCGGGTGAAAATCACAGTAAAAGAACTGAAAGCTCCGGACGGCAAAGCGTAACTAAGAACCAAAAGTCAGAAACTTCATATTCTGCTTATGGTATAGAGGTTGATGCAATTATCAAGCTAGTTGCAGAAGTGAATAAGTCCGGCAAATAGAAATTCACCATTTCAATGTGATTTTCAGAATAGTAAAAATCCTCTTGTCAAAAACAAGAGGATTTCTTACATTTCAGTTTACTATTCTATATCTGTTTCCCATAGATCTACATCTGACGGAGCATGATATATAGACCAACCAATGCAACATCCGGTAATAACAAGGAAGCTGCAATAAACGAACATACTAATCATCCTCCCTTTATCTTCATTAAAGGTTTAATCAACTTTTCCATATCTTCATGCATCCGACTTTGCAAATATTTAGAATCACGTAATTCCTCAAAATAATTTGTTTAGTGGAGTACTTTATAACAGAAATAGCTTGAATTGAAATACACACCGTTTTTTTCAGTGAATTGTATCCGTTTGTCAAATAGTAGAATTTGCATTTCGATTTCCTTAAACAACCTACAAGGGCACTACTGTTTAACCAGAGGTTAGTAAGTAGTAACGCAAAAGGCTTATTAAAAGACAAGCAGCGTTCTAAAATCTGTTTTTTTATACTGAATGGAGGATTGGAGACAATAATATCCCATTCAGTTGGTTCGTATTCAAAAAAATCTTGCCCGGTTCCTATATGCGAATGAATGACTTTAAATCCAGCTTCTTTGAGTGCAATAACAAATTCACTATGCGCTGTATCAAATGGACACCATATTATTTTCTTTTTAGGCAAATATTTCAGAATTGGCAAAACTGCATATTGCGGTGTATATTGTTCGTCTCCTCTGGGATTATTTCTATATCCGGCATAAATCATATATCTTCCTCCTTATCCAGACTTTCATTATTGAAACTGAAAGTTTTTTGTATCATCTGTCCATGTGAATCTAAGATATAGACATCAATTGTCTGCTGGTCAGTACTCAAAGATTTATAATACAAACGAAACTTCTCCTTTTCCAACGGGTAAAGGTCATTAGGTAGTAATATAGTATTGTCTTCCAAACGTAACTGTCCCTTTCCTTCTGGCTGAAAATATCGAATATAGTACTTCGTTTCCTGATACACTCCGCCTCTTATTAATTCACAACGGATTTCAGCTTCTTCACCCACTACAATTTTATTTTGAACCGGCAATGTCGCCATATCAAACTCATATACCTGCTGCACATCCAACTTGTCACTACAGGCTACTACACACATTACGCCGACCAACATAAGACCGAGCACAAATATTGTTTCAAACATCTTTTTCATTATTTACTGAATTAACTATTATACAATGGCGGTATTATTCTTAATACGGGTAGCTACCACCTTGACTACTGGTACACTGACAGCATTTCCCAATAAAGAGTATCGATTGATACGTGAGATCACCTTCGCTTCATCTCCATAATTACCGTATTTCGTAAAGTCATCAGGAAAACCTTGCAGACGCTCACATTCTACTTCCGTAAGCATCCGTAACCCCTTAATTTGTTCGGAAGTAAGTTTTCCGTTATACACATCCCCCGGTTTAAGAGACAAAATATAATTTCCGATATTCGGTTGCTTGCCGTAATTCTTTGTTATTGTTCCACAAATACGAGAATGGGACGCATCTTTCCTGAACGAACCATACATTCCACCCGGCGCCGGGAAAGGAAATACGTCTCCGGTACATTTCTCTGCAAGACGTCCGACAAGGTAGATTCTCTCTCTATTTTGGGGTAGAAACCATGCTGTATTAAACAGTTGCCATTCAAGTCTATAACCGCCAATGTTGGCAAACGCTTGGATGATGTTCCAAAAGTCATTGCAATGTTTTGAGAAGAGTACCCCTTTAACATTCTCCCAGATAAAAACGTCAGGCTTGAATCTCCTAACGGCTTCAACTGCATATCGGATAAGGGAGCTGTCCTTTCCCTGCAATCCGGTTCCGTCTCCTGCAATACTAAAATTCTGGCAAGGACTTCCGAAAGTGATGATGTTTGGTCGGCTGATGCCAACACTTTCGATTTCTGTAACTGTTCCAACGTGTTCTGCATAAGGAAAATTGTATTTAAAATTTGCGATTGCATGTTTGTCTATCTCTGAAAAGTACACCTTGTCAAAGGTGTAACCGGCAGCTTCCAGCCCTTTGCTGAAACCGCCGATACCTGAAAATAAATCCAGTAACACCATAAATTTAATTGATTAAGAATTTAATTCCCGCTCCGAATTGAAAATGAAATCTTCCCGAATCACTTCCCCACAAGCAACGTTCACGTGCATTCAGAAGTAATACAATACGATTGCTTAAATAGGTTTCCAGTTCCAATGATACAGCACCGCCATAAATAAAGTTATCCCCGCTTCTGAGTGTTGAGCCGTCATAGAGTAGTTTTTCTCCCCAATTGTTCGTTTCATATCCGGCAAGTGCCGAACCTCCCAGCGAAAGCAGAAACATTTTATTGGCATCCGAGAGAAAAGTATAATAATAGCCGCCTTCCGCAGTAAACTGTGAGGTGGGTATGCGGACAGACTTATACGGATGATACTTTTGCAGGTATTCAGCACCGAATACCCATCGGTTACAATGCTTAGTATACGTATCCAGTAATAGCCCGAAATAATATCCCAGCTCATTCCGTTTGTCCGAAGTATGGATACCGTCCACCATTCCTCCCGTGATCCGAATGCCACGCATACCGGGTAAACAACGTTGGGCATGTGCCATGTCCGTCAGGACAAAGCACATTACCATACTCAATAGAAATATAACTTTCTTCATCTTACTTCATTTTCAGTTCGTTAATCACTTTCGCACGAATCAACTCTGCATTACCAATCACGAATTGCTGATGCCGTCCTCCCGCTTGTTCGTTCATTTCCACTACCAACTGCTTGTTGTCCGGCAATGTAAACTTAGGCAACGTAAATACCGTTCTTTCCTTCCTTTTCCCGTTTACCACCGTCACATAATTATAGGCACGCAACGGGATAATCACCTGTTCCTGAATTGCCGTGCGTTTTGCAATCTTCCTGTCCGCCACCTTAAAAGTGATATAATCTACATTGAAAGGAACGTTAGACGAGTTCTTCAGTTCCGTATGAAAATAAAGTAACCCATTGTGCGTATAAATCCCTTTCAGGGCATACTGTATACCGAACCTTTTGCAACCGATATGTTTCACTAACCTGTCGTTATTCTCATGAATGGACTTCATAATCAATCGCACTAGCAACGGCGATTCACTGCCCAGTTCTTTGAGATAAATCTCCATCGAGTTGTTCGGACGGTTCACTGCCTCTCCGTCGTGGATGAAGTCCTTCATCTCAATATTCAGTTTTGCAGGTTCATCCGCATACTTGACATTAAATGTGAAATAACTTCCATCATCCGTAATTACTGCCAGATTTGTCTCCCGTGAGAAATCACGCAGTGCAGCTTTCACACGCAGCACATTCTCCGAACCGTCCGCTTTGCCGGCAATAATATCCGCAGAGCCTAAATCCACATAGCGGATAGCCGAAGGGAAAATAACATGAACCGTCTTATAATAAGTTACTTCCAATCCGTATGGAGGTATCATACGATTAAAAGTCACAGTTCGGGTAAGTCCCTCGTACAAGTCCCATAGGCTAAGCACCCGGCGCCTTGCCGTGTTTTATCACGGTAGGTTTCCAAGCACTCGCCTCCGAACCGTGCATACAGGTCTCCCCGTACACGGCTCTCCACCTTCTCATTCAGTCTAACTTTCCTGCGTGTATCTTGTGATGACATACTGAACATACTGCTAATGTTTTACGTTTACGTGAAATCATTTTAATCTCCCAATCACTTTTGCCATTAAGGTCTTTAAGTTTACGTACATGGTGCATTTCGAGGTTGTCCGTAGCACCGCAGTTTTCACATACCCGTGCTTGAAGTCTCTTGATTAAACCATTTCTGCCGCCTGTTATGGCAATCGTGTTGGGTAGTTTGTCATCTAAATACCGATTAGGCAGTTCCTTACGTTTAAAGCCTTTGTCATAGAACTCACGTTTGAACTCATATCCATTTTTATTGGTGTACGGTATGGCAAACACTCCTTTTTTCTTGTACCTTGCTATGATTTTCTTTTTCGAGGTACTGTATTTTGCGGCATATGTCTTATACATACTGTATTCCATTATATTATAGAATGAATCTATCACAGGACTGTTGTTTGCAATCGAATAGAAGTTATAGAACCCCATGATTTCGGAGTTATATTGGCTTATAATCTCCAAATCATCAAGACAACGCATGTATGAACGACCTTTTGGCTTCCAGACTTCCTTTCCATTTTGTACGGTGATTTTTACCGCATCATATTCAAGGAGTTTCTTTCTCATAACCTCGGTTGTCACATACAAAACTATCTTGTGGTCTAAGCTTCTTGTTAAATGTCCGTTTTTATCCCTATGGGTATCGTTTGACTTTCTCACGAATATGTCATATCCGAGAAATTTAGCATGTTTCCTTGCATTAGTAATCAGCGTTTTCTCATCAGATAGTTCCAATTTCAATTTTTCAGCCATAAATTTCTTTATGTCCTCTTTGATATGGATACAGTCTTCTTTACTGCCAATGATTCCAATTAGAAAATCATCCGCATATCTCACGTATTTCAGTCGTTTCATATCCGAGTCCATTTCATCACTTGCGGGATACTTAAGACGTTCTTTAACAATCTCTTTGATTTGCATCATCAGTCGTTGACGTTCAACTTCGTCCGTTGACTTTTTTAGCTTCTCAACTAACTTGGCTTTCCGTTGTCCAAAACGTTTTACTATCGGATTTTCTTTACGCCTTTTCCCTTTATCAAATCTATTGATGTATTCCTTAATGTATTTGTCAAACTTGTCAAGATAGATATTTGCCAATATGGGACTTATTATTCCACCTTGAGGTGTTCCACTATACGATTTGTGAAATACCCAATCTTCTACATACCCGGCATTCAGGAACTTTCGGATAAGACGCAGAAAGCGTACATCCGAAATACGTTCTGAAAGAATTGCTATCAATACTTCGTGGTCAATATTATCAAAGAAACCTTTGATGTCTCCCTCGATAAACCACTTTGTATTGTTGAATCTTTTTTGGACGTCCCAGAGTGCAGTCTGTGGACTTCTCTGTGGTCTGAAACCATGAGAGGAGTTCTCGAAACTACCCTCATAGATTGCTTCCAAAATCATTCGAATAGCTTCTTGTAGGAGCTTGTCAATGAATGACGGAATACCCAGCGGTCGCATCTTCCCGTTTTTCTTGGGAATATACACCCGTTGAGAGGGATTCGGCTGATACGTCTCATCTTTGAGCGTATCAATCAACCGTTCAATATGAGATATACTGAAGCCGTCAACGGTTTTTCCGTCAACACCTTTGGTCATATTGCCCGGTTTCGCATATATGCGTTGGTAGGCAATATAGTATATCTCTTCATTAAACAGTATCCGGTACAAACGTTCAAACTTGTACTCCAAGTCGGAACTATGTTGTGTTAGACTGTTTAATACATACTCTGGACTTCTCATAATGTCTCTCACATTTTCCAAAATTTGCATTAAAATATTGGCTGCTTCCCTTCGCCATGTACAGGGCTTTCCCCTGCTCAGACTACTACGGAAGCTCCGTTGCCATATGGGTTGCCCCACTTAGGCAATCCCCGTTTAGACATATAATAACTATTTGGCATGATAGATTGTCGGATACGACTTTCGTCCTTTACTATGTATGTAGTTGCTCCGTGATAAGTTCTTTTGCCCAAACAACCTACAGGGAGAAGTTGGGTATCACGGCTTGGCGTCTGTAACTGTCTTCCGCCAAGGCTTACGCATCGAGCCGCTGAGACTATCGTTTAACCAGTATAGGCTTTATCCTCATATCTATCGTTTCACCTCGCCACCCGGTCAGGACTTGACAATTAGTCCACTTGTGGCTTTTCCGACATGCTACACTCCCCATCGTCTTTCGTTGAATGGATAAGTCGGCTGGTGATAGGTAATTATTTCAAAGAACACTTACCTAATAGCTTGCCAATGCTATATTTATTATATGCCCTTACGGGCGCACTTGGAGCTGCTCCATCGCGCCTCCTTTCCAGGCATCCATAAACGGTGACAGATAATTCTCCAGCTCCCGGTAAGAAGTGAGTATGGTAAAGAGGTCGGAGTATGGTTTGTTCAAAAGTTCGATCGCATGCGGGAACGTACAATACCGCCCGTTTTCATAAATTTTGAGATACCAGATCAGGGCTGCAAGCAGGATAATCGGGCTTTCCACAAAGAAGTCCCCCTGTTTTTGAATCCAACTCTTGTTCAAGTTAAGCATAATTACATACGCGGACTCGTAAGCATCCGCAATGTCGGACAGGAATGCCGGGTTGAGCGGGTTGCACCGGTGGCTGTGGCGCGGATCATCGAAATTGATGACATAGAACCCGACCGGACGGGCATATTTATCCCGGTTCTTAAGCAGCTGGTTATAAGCGATCAGGCTTAAATCCGGAAACTTGAAGTCATAGCAGTAGAGTGCATAGCCTTTCTCTATTTGCTGCTTGATGAACTGGTTGATGACACAGTAGGATTTCCCGCTACCGGGACATCCCAGCACGATGCACCCCCTCTGCGGGGATACGACATTGATCCAGCCGTTGTGCCATCTTTTCTTGTAATAGAAACGTGTCGGCAGGTTCACCGAGTATTCATTGGCAATCAGACGGGTTTCCTGCATGAAGCTCTCGTTCTCATCGTTAAAGACGTCATCCATGAGCTGGTTCTTCAGCAAGCGGGTAATCCAGACTCCGGCGGTAAGCAGGCAGATATATCCGGCGGCTACGGTAGATACATATGATAAGGTAAGAAGCGTAACGGAGAAACGGGTTGTCAATAAGAACTCACTACCGAAAAAGAGCAACACTCCGGCTGTAAGATAACAGCCGATATGCTTTCATGACATCTCCACATCCTTCCGTCCTTTGGCTCCCATACAGGAGAAGAAGAGGAAGAGCAGGCTGAAGGATTTGCTGACCAACGAGTGGGAAAACAGTCCCGTATCCCGTTGGAAGTTGAGCAGTATCTTATCCACTACACCGATGGTCAGATTCATGGAAAGAAAGTAGGGATAACAGAAATAATAAACATTCATTACTAAAAGATGATGCTGACAGCCCTCATAAAGTCGAGGTTCTTATTAAGTCCTCTGGTTTCGTCCTGTGACATATTATCATAATGGATTAATAGTGATACATTGTATTAGCCGAGATGCGGACCTTTGCGCTTTCTCTTTTTCTTTTTTCCGTAAGGGCTTTGGGGCAGGTCTTCTGCCGGATAAGGATAGGATTCCGGTGAGAAGATGTCCAGCATTCCTTCCACCAGTCCCAGTTCTTTTGTTTCCAGTCCAGTCGGATGCAAGACAGGCACTTCTTCTTCCTTTCCCGATAGAACCACGCCATACTGTCGGTTGACGACCGATGCCGAGTATTCCTTTCCCAATGCCGAACCTTTGAATACGGTTCGGGAGGTATGGTCAATATAGGTAACTCCGTAAATCACTCCCGCAGCGTTCTCATAAAGCATGGCGGTGATGCCTTTCTTACTTAAAGCCTGCAGGAATTCCTGACGGGTATCCTGTTTCAGAGCCGTGGCAATCGCTTCTTTCGTCCCCTCGGGTATCGGATGTTTTGCCATCCATTGCTTACTTTTGAAAAATTTCTTTTGAAGTGCCGCATATCCTACACTCTTGCCGATCTTGCTGGATTTGATGGCTACGCCCACCCGGTCACCCTTCTCATCGGTAGCCGCATAAACCAGTCCATGGCAGGTCTTCCCCTCTATCGTTTTACGGGTTTCTTCCACCGTCACATGGAAAAGCCCGAGCAGGGCTTTAAATTCCTTAATGGATTGGAATTTGTACCCTTGCATGACGGGCTTGACCACACCTGCTATCTGGTGCTTGATATCCCCTTTATAGTAATCAACGACAGCCAGCGGCAAAGATTCACGACGTTCCTGTTTCTCGGCAGGCAACAAGTGGTATTTTCTTTCCAGCTCCCGGCAAACGGTGGTAGAGCGTTGCCACTCTTTATAATCATTGATTTTCTTTCCTTGCCCGTCGATACGCAGGGAGACGATATGGATATGGGGCCTGCCGATATCCTCGTGCCGGTAGATGATATAGGGCTGGTCACCATACCCCATCATTTCCATGTATTCCTGCCCGATGGCTGCCAGCTGCTCATCAGCCAGTATATCGTCCAGGTGCGGATTGAGTGAGACATGGATAACCGGTTTCTCGGTGCGACGGTTAGCAGCCAGGTACGGTTCAAAGGAACGCATGCAATGCTGGATGGACGGATGACCGTCTGCCGGTTCCATGATCCGGTTTCATGACAGTGGCCGTGCCTGCTGCTTGTCCACTTTTTCGTGATTATAATATAATGCCCCGTAAACAGAGGCTCCTGATGTTATTTTTGCAACCATTGTTCGAATTCTTGGGTGAGACGGATAATCTCCCGGTTCAGGGATATTAGTTCAATAGTCAGTTGCTCCAATTTATAGAGCATGGCGAGGGCTTTCTTCTCAGAGAGTCCGGTATGCAAGGTCTTGACCGCCTGGTTATAGTTCACACCTATGCGGCGGTATTCGCTTTGCAGGTTGGTCAGCTTGATGTAGTAGTCCGTTGCCACCTTGTCGATCTTTACGACTTTCATCGGTTTGTCAAAGAGGGCGGAAAGGATGAACTGGGATTTGTTTTTAGCTCCCGAGTTCTCGAAAAGCCTTTCGAACTCGATGTTCTGGAATTCGTCCAGGCGGAAACCATAATAGTAGGAATGAAGCTGGGATTCCTCCTTGGGAGTCCGTCCGCCTCTTCATTTGCCTGATTTGTCAGCCTGCACAGGCTTGCGCGTATTACTGATCTTTGCCATACTTTTAAGTGTTTCATTTATTCGGCAGCAAAATAAGTGATAATATTCATACGAACCTAAAATCGGGAAGTGACTACAACTGACAGGAGATGACTATTTGTGACAGGGGGATTTTTACTCTCTGTTCACTTCCCGATTCCGCAGTTCACGATATTCTTTTCAAAGGTTTCCCGGAGTTTTGGAAGCAGCACCGAGAGGCTTTTCTTACGTCGGGCAAGATCCGCACGCAGGTCGTAAGGTTTGGGGAGGTTGACATGAAAGAACGACTCGAATGCCGTCACCAGTGAAGCGAATGACTGTCGGTTTCCTGTACCGTCCGTAACCAATCCGGAATAATCCAGTGAGGCGATCAGTTCCATCAGATTGACAAGGGAACCCTTCCAGTAAAGCGGGGGCAGATCCGGCCCCTTCCCTTTCATAAGGGAAGGGACTGTGTGGTATTCGGGATGTTCCACGGAAAAGTGAAGTAGTCCGATTTCCGTCTTGACAAGAGCCGCAGCTTTCGCCAGACAGATATGCAGATACTTTCCGGGTATCTCCTTTGCCATGTTCAGGCAGGTATCCAGTTCCAGCTCCAGATAGTATAGGTGTCTGAGTCTTTCAAGAAGGGGCATTTCATCCTTTGCAAGTCGTAACAGGTAATCAAGAAACTCATCATAGGCGGATGACAATATGTTTTCCGAAACGGTGTTTCTTTCCTGGACCGCTTCCCGGAAGCAGTCCAACAGGCGGTGTGTCGTCAGTGTTCTCATGCTGTTAATTTTCTTGGTTTGACAATGGTGCCTTCCGGCGAAGATGCAGGGGCGAATATGATGCCGGAGATAACCGTTTGGGGTATATTGTCGGTTAACAGAATGAATACCAGTCAGATAAAACAAAATCTCGGCCGTAGAGTGTAAACACAAAAGGCGTACACCGCTTTACAAAATTGTACGGCAAGCGTACACCTTTTGTAAGGGATGTGCCCGAACATGCCGTTCTCAGGGTACGGTTTCCGTCAGCAGGATACACAATTGGTCCGTATCATACAGCGGAGTGCTCATGGAACAAGGGCTTCTATTTGGGAGAGCTTCCTGAAGAACACACGTCCTGTGCCCGGTTGGGCATATCGACAAGAGCGAACGGCTTTCCGCCGGTTGTCAGGCGAAAATTCCCTCTGTACCATTTCCGGTAACTGATCCTTTTAAGGGTGCTTCTTTCAATTTCAGCCGTTATGGGGATGACCAGCTGCTCTTCTATGATTTGTGACATGCTTCCGTGCACCGGACGGAAATCACCGGGAAGGAGAAAGCCGGTCCGCCACATTCTTCTCCGGCGTTCAAAATCGCAGACCTCAAAACCGAGTCTGCCGCATAAGGGTCGTATATTCATATTCAGATTGAATTAAAAGTTGTTATAGACTAAAATGCCATTCATATCTCCCGGCAAACATATCCCGAAGCGGGCGGAAATGCAAATAACGGATGTTAATAATATCCGGTTTCGCGACGAAGGATATCGTACTTTTTCAGCTTGTCATACAAGGATGTCCGGCTAATACCGAGTATCCGGGCCGCACGGGCACGATTCCCGCCGGTCCTCTCAAGCGTGGCAAGAATCAGCTGCTTTTCCTTCTCCTCTTCCGACAGGACCGCCACCTTATCCTGTCTCATACTCAGGTCCAGTTTCAGAGACTCTACGGATATCCATCCCCCCTTGGCAAACACGACCGCGCGTTGGACCGTATTCTTCAGTTCCCGGATATTCCCCGGCCAGGCGTATTGTTGCAATGCGGCGGTCGCCAGCCTCTCGAAGCCGTGGACCTCCTTACGGTACTTTACGGAAAAATGTTTCAGGAAGAATCCGGCGAGTGGAAGGATGTCCTCCCTGCATTCCGAGAGTAACGGTACCCGGATGGTATACTCGTTCAGCCGGTAGTACAGGTCTTCACGGAACCGCCCTTCCGCTATGGCCCCCTCCAGATCCGCGTTGGTGGCGGCGACAAGACGGACGTCGAAAGGACGTTCCTTTACTGTTCCGACCGGCAGATAACGCTTCTCCTGTAGGGCACGCAGCAGTTTCATCTGGTTTACGGGAGTAAGGTTCCCGATTTCATCCAGAAACAGCGTGCCGCCTTCCGCCGCATGGAAAAGTCCCACCCTGTCACTGTCCGCTCCGGTGAACGAACCCTTACGGTGGCCGAAAAACTCGCTCCCGCCAAGTCCGTCAGTTACGGCCCCGCAATCCACGGCTATGAAAGGCTTGTTCCTGCGCAGGCTCTGTTCATGAATCTCGGCGGCGATATGTTCCTTGCCCGTGCCCGATGCGCCACGGAGCAGTACGGACATGTCGGAACGGGCCACCGGACCTATCTGCCGGTACATCTCACGCGCCTTTTCACTTTCACCACGATAGAACTCCGTTACGTCATGCCTCGGATGGTTGAATACTTTTTCAATGGCTTCAAACAGCCTTTCCGGTTGTACCGGCTTGCAGAGGTAATTGACGGCCCCCAGTTGCATGGCTTCCACCGCATTCTCCACCTGGCCGTAATTGGTCATGATAAAGAACGGGGCAGAACAGTATTTCCCGTTCATCCATTCCAGCAACTCCGTACTGTTACCGTCAGGCAGGCGCAAGTCGGCCAGGACGAGATCGAACTCCTTTGCCTGGAGTTCCTTGCGGACCGCCGAAAGCGTACCCACATGGGCGGTGTCCATTCCTTTCTTCCTCAGCCAGTTGCCGATACTACGGCCGAAGACAACGTCATCCTCTATAATCAATATGGTTTTCATGAGTGTCTCATTTCATTTTCCTGTCTTATGTTCCTCTTCATGTTTTCCGCACAAGCAATTAGTCTTTCAGCGGCTTCCCATATTTCACGGATGCATTTTATCCGTTCTTCCGTCCAGAGTTCCGGATCGGACAGTACGATGGCGCGCAGTTTCTCCACCGGATAATCAAGGCGAACGCTTGTCCATAGGGGAAGATTCTTGTGCAAAATCTCCCGAACCGCCGGTCGGTCATTCTTTTCCAGTGCCTTGCGTAGCCGGTCAAGGTCCTTGCGGCTTTCCGAGATGAAGACATCAAGCATCCCTCCCTGTCATCCTCTCCCGAGAGGATCAGGGAGAATCCGGCTGCCATGCTCTCTGCCTGTCCCTGCCGACACTCCGGGAGACGACCGCCATCAATTCCTCCATCCGGAAGGCTTGCGGACATATCCGGCAAATCCTCCAGAAAGGTATTCAGCTTCCGGCTCCACGCCGGCTGTCAGGGCTATGACCGGAATCCTCCTCGCCCTTTCTATATTGGACGAGCGCAACAGTCCCAACAGTTCGAACCCGTCCATGTCGGGCATCCGGATGTCGGTAAGCAGGACATCATAATCATTTTCCCGGAGTTTTTCCACCACTTTCCGGCAGTCGGTACAGCAGTCACATTCGACCCGGTTACGCCTGAACATCTCACGTGTGAGGGAAAGCTGCCTCAAGTCATCATCGAGCAAAAGAATGCGGGCTCCCTCAATCCGGCAGTCAATCGGTAGCCGCTGTTCATCTTTCAGTGACTTGCTATCGGCAAGGATAAGGGGCAGCAACACAATGAAACAGCTGCCTTCACCCGGTCTGCTCTCCACCCGAATGGAGCCTCCTGTTTGCGAAACCAACCGGGAAGTAATAGCAAGGCCGAGCCCGAACCCGGGAATATTGCGGGCGTTGTCCAGCCGTTCGAATGCGTCAAATATTCGTTTCTGCTCATTATTGTCCATTCCCGTTCCTGTATCCTGCACCTTGATACAAAGTTCTCCCTTATGGAACATTGCTTCCAGTAGGACATGTCCCTTTCCGGTAAATTTCAAGGCATTGGAGAGCAGATTGTTTACGATCTGCTGCAGATGCCCCTTGTCACAACTGACAATCGCGTTCATGCCGGAAAATCTGGTCAACAGCTGCAATTCTTTTTTTTTAGCTGATGGCAAGTAGCTGTCTGCAATCTCCCGAAACAGGGATTCCAAGTGAAAGATGGAGACGTTCTCCCAGGCCTGTCCGGTATCCAGCAGATAGAAGTTCATTAGCGTGTCCACCAGCGAAAGCATATAGTCTGACGCATGTTGGATATTTCCGGCGTATTCCTCCTGCATAGCCCTTTCCTTTTCACCGGGCAGCAGTTCCGCCGTTGCTCTGATAGTGGCAAGGGGAGAGCGCAGGTCATGGGCGATAGTCAGCATCATACGCTTCCTGGATTGGAGGAGTTCCGTGTTTTCCAAGTTGGAAGCTTCCAGCTGACGCCGGTATCGGTTCCGCCGGTTCAACTCCCGATGTATGATGATATAAAGTAAAATAGTCAGCAATGAAATAAAGACGGCAAGAGTGGAAACCGTATAAAAGGACCGGTCTCGTGCCCAAAGGAACTGCATGTAACGTTCCTCAAGGCGCCGGTCGGTCTCCAATTCAAAATCCTTGATAATACCATACAACCTACAGTTTAATGCCATATTGTTATTGTACAGATACTCCATTTGTACCAGCAGACGTTCACGCTCAGTCTCCTGCCGGCCGGTCAGTTCCCTGTTTAAAGAATGAAGCATACTTGCAGTTGAGACTTTCCGGTCTTTTTCCGCAGGTTGCAGCCGTTCCCGTTTTTCCTTCTGTTCCGAATAAACGGATTTTCTCTTCTTGCGTTTGAGGAAGGACCAGAAACTTTTCTTCGGAACTTCCTCTTTGACTCCAACAGGCGCTTTCTCATTGCGGATATGGGATGCAATCACTGGGATTTTCCGGTTTATGATTTCACCGGCTTCACGAAAACGGCTGAATGTATGCATTACCGTGTCAAGCAACTGTTCCTTTCTCTCCAGAAGCAGGCACAGCGAATCTATACGCACCCGTTGTCCGAATGTATGCACATATTGCTTCAAGGACTGTAATGTGCCACATACCTCGTTTCTCCTTTTCTGATAAGTACCCCGATCGTTCTCTTCCCACACACTGACCGTCTCTCCATAAGTGGCCAGATCCAGCAGGCCGGCGTAGGCTTCTCCGGTCAGATGCCAGAAATGAAGCAGTTCCTGTTCATCCTGTTGCAAATAGTTTCGCTTCATCTGTTCCTTACGAAAAAGACAAATAGTCAAGACAAGCAGGAATATCAAGATAATATATCCCGAGAATATTTTAATTTTTAAACACATAATAATCTATACTAACATCCTTCATTCCTGCTTGACTACCCCCAAAATAAGTAGTGAGAAAAAATTCCCTAATCAGCCATATAATATATTTTTCAATATCTAGGTCTAGTCGTATTAGATTCGTTTTCCATTTGAAGTCCATAATAGTACTAGGCTTTGGCTCAACAGAATATTATTATATACAAAACAGCCTTTTCAATAAAAAATATAACTACACATTTTTTTATTTTCCGACAATCGCCCAGTATAGTTGAAATTTCCATCCCTATTCTGTTCCTTACTCTTATTTCAAACAATTCAATTGCTTTCCTACGAGAAAGCCTAATAAATATTTACATCTTATGAGTTATATTAAAATTCAGATCTTATTTTAATTCAAACAGAACAATTCCCTTAATATCTCTTGATGAACTTCCAATAACCGCTTCAAACTTGCCCGGTTCGGCCACCCATTCGTGTTTAGCATCATCGAAGAAGCTCAATGCTTTCTTATCAATCGTCAGCGTTACCGCTTTCTCTTCTCCCGGAGCCAATTTCACTTTTTGGAAACCTTTCAACTCTTTTACCGGACGAGGGAGAGAGGATTTCTTATCACTGATATAAAGCTGAACAACTTCCTGACCTTCACGAGTGCCTGTATTCTTCACATTGACTGTGAAAGAAATGGTATCATCTGCAGTCATAGTTTTCTTGTCGGCCGAGGGTTTTCCATAAGCGAAAGTAGTGTAGCTCAATCCATGTCCGAACGGGAACAGCGGTTTGATTTTTTCTTTATCCGCCCAACGGTAACCTACAAAAATATCTTCCCGATAGATTTCATTAATCGTATCTCCTCTATGTTTAGACTGTGCCAGTTCTTCCTTATTGCCCGGATATTCGCCCAATTTATGAGCCCCTACATCTTCCAGTTTTGCCGGGAAGGTGAAAGGAAGTTTTCCCGAAGGATTGGCGTCTCCTACCAATACGGAAGCAAGAGCTGTTCCGGCTTCCGAACCCAGGAACCAGCCTTGTACAATGGCCGGCACTTCATTTACCCAAGGCATAGCCACAGCATTGCCGGAGATATTGACCACGATCAGGTTTTTATTCACCTTTGCGAGTTCACTAATCACTCTATCCTGCGCGTATGGCAAACCCAAAGAGGCACGGTCCGAATCTTCACAATCCTGATGATTGCTCTTGTTCAAGCCACCGAAGAAGACTACATAGTCGGCATCTTTAGCCACTTGCAAAGCTTCTGCAAGCAATTCATCTTCCGAACGGTTATCTTTCAAGTCCTGACCGGTTTTCACACCGTTATACTCTCCTGTCGGGTCGCCTACATACCCACGGGCATATACCACTTCTGCTTTTGAGCCCACACGACTTTTCAGTCCATCCAACGGAGAAATCTCATATTTCACTTTCAAAGAAGAACTACCACCGCCCACAGTCATCATCTTAATGGCATTTTCACCGATAACGGCTATTTTTTTAGCTTTATTCAAATCGATAGGCAGTACGTTACCGTTGTTCTGCAACAGTACAATCCCTTCTTCTCCAATCTGACGTCCGGCTTGCCCGTGTTCGGGAGAACCTAAAGAGCCAAATGGTTTGTGCGGGTCCATTGAAGTACGGAAAATCAGACGAAGAACATTACTAACCTTTTCATCCAATTCTTTTGTTCCTACTTTACCTTCCTTGATTAATTTCAGGTAAGGGAAAGCAAGGAAATAATTATCATAGGCATTCCTCGTTCCGGCAGACAGTCCGTTCGTCCATGAACCAAACTCGAGGTCCATGCCATTGTGGATCGCCTGTTCGGTATGGTGCACACCTCCCCAGTCGGACACTACGACGCCGTCAAAGCCCCATTCATCGCGAAGTATATCTTTAAGCAGGCGTTTGTTGTGACAAGCATGCTCTCCCTGATAGAGATTATAGGAGCCCATAATCGACCATGTTCCACCTTCCTGGACAGCCGCTTTAAAAGCAGGCAGATATATCTCATAAAGAGCACGATCACTTAATTGTACATTGGTGGTATGACGGTTGAATTCCTGATTGTTCAATGCATAATGCTTCACGCAAGCAGCCACTCCATTCTCTTGCACACCTTTGATGTAAGGAACCACCATTGTGGCAGAGAGGTACGGATCTTCTCCCATATATTCGAAGTTACGTCCGTTCAAGGGTGTACGGTAGATATTCACACCGGGGCCCAACAGAATATCTTTTTTGCGATAACGAGCCTCTTCACCGATACTTTTTCCGTAAAGATGAGACATTTCGGGATTCCATGTAGCAGCAAGGCACGTCAGTGCCGGATAGGCAATACAGGAATCGTTTGTCCATCCTGCCTGATCCCATTCATCCCACAACACTTCCGGACGGATACCGTGAGGACCGTCGGTAGCCCATACTTCGGGAATTCCGAGGCGGGGAACGCCTGCCGAACTAAATTTAGACTGTGCATGAATCATCTTCACCTTTTCTTCAAGAGTCATCTGGTTCAATGCATCTTTCACTCGCTCTTCGATTGGTCTATTCGTATCCAAATAAACGGCAATATCGGATGTTTTTCGTTCTTGATCGCTAAATGAGTTTTGTTGTCCCATTACGATTGGCATACTCATACAAAGTATCCCTAAAATTGTCATTTTTCTTTTCATATCTATTGTAAATGATGTGTGACCTTCATACCAATATGTATCATGCCTACAAATAAACACACTTATTAATAAATAAAAAGCGAATATTTTGTCTAAAAAAGACAATATTTTACTTTTTAACCATTTCACCACTTATCTAACTATTTTATTAGTCGCTATATATCCTAAAATCTGTTTGTCCTTCTTTTCGATATCCAGTTTATCGCTTAATTCATATAAAATATCCCAATCATTTGCTTCTCTTCAACGTCAGCACCGGTAAGAAAATAAATACCCCGATTACGGACATTATCAATCCACCGATAGTGCCTGCCGCCAACAGGAACCAGAACCCTTCTTTTTCCGCTCCCACCATGAAAGGGATAAAGCCCAGGATAGTGGAAGCCACCGTCAGGAAAATAGGAATCACTTTCGTGTTCCAGGCTTTCACGTAAGCCCGGAGCGGTGAAAGACGCGGAAAACGCTTGCGGATAGAATTATATTCATTCAGGATATAAATACTCGCATTTACCGTAATGCCGCAAAGCAGGACAAAGGAGGCAAAACCGCCCTGGTCGAAATTCAGTTTGAACCAGTAGAACGTCAGGAATACGCCGATATAGGATACCGGAATCACAAAGATAATCGCCAACGGCTGTTTCAGAGAATTGAACAGAATACTTGTAATAAAGAAGATGATGGCAATCACTATCAGGAGCAGGCGATACTGCTGGTTGCCCTTTCCACCCCATGACCAGTTGTTTTCTTCCGATTTGGCGGTATATCCCATCGGAAGAAGTTCGTTAAACTCTTCCAGGTCTTTCTTCAACAGTTTGTTTCCCTGTTCCGAAGAGCCGATATACTCATATTGCAGGCATAATCGATACTGCTGGTTCTCCTTCGCCACTTCCTGCGGCATCTGTCCTTTTTCTACGGTTGCCAATTCCGAAAGCTTATACTCCTTACCGCCCGCCTCGAAAGGGTAATACTGCATCGCCCATACATCCCTCTCTTCCGACTGCCGCGAAGATAGCTTTATCTTTTCCGTGCCCTCTTCCGTCACCACCGAACCGATTTCCATATTCCGCCCATATACCGGACGAATGGCGGAAAACAGTCTCCCGGCTCCAATCCCTTCCTCCGCCATCCGCCGTTTGTCCAGATTGAAATAGAATTCCATATAATCATCCTTCCACCAGGAGAAATCGGAACCGATGGTCACTTCCCGGATACGGCGGTGGGACAACAACTTTTCTTTCAACTTTTCCGCCTGCGCATACAATTCATCATAATTGTACCCGTACATCTTCACCCGGAAAGAGCCCGCATTCTCACGTACATTATTACTGAATCCCTGGTCTTGCAATCCGTATATGCTCCAGTCACCGCCGCCCAATTGAAGCGCCTTGCCAATCATATTGGCTTTCAGCGTATAAGGAAAACCGCTTTTCTGATGTTCTTTCGTGAAATAAATATGAATGGATGCCCTGCGGGCACTTTCCACAGAAGTCTGAAACTGCTTGATTTCCTTAAATCCGCTCAGATAGGTTTCCATCTTCTTAACCAGTGTGTTCATCTGTTCCAGTGTACTTCCATTCGGCAGATTGGCATTGGCATGGAGCACTACTTCTTCATTGCGGGTAAAGTAACTCCCCTCATATACCTTCTGTACAAACAGCCTTAACGTTCCGCCCAGTGCCTTGTCCACTACCGGTTTCACCTTTTCTTTATAAGTGGAAGTGCCCAGCGTCTTATTATACGCTTCCGCCCACTTGTCATCCCCTTTCATCTTTTCCGGCAACAGGAACACCGGTAATCCGAAAGCCAGCAATAACAGTATGCAGACCGCCACCCGCCAACGACAGAGAATCCGTATCAGCCACCCGTAAAAACGGCTGAAATAAACCGGAACACGCCGCATCTTAGAACGTATCCACATAAAGGAACGCACGCTCCCCATCCGCCTTCCCGGTTTTGAGAGAGATGTTTTCTTCCGACGTTTCAGTCCGATTTTATCAATCAGGGAAGGGACAAAAAACAGGGCGACCAGCAAGGAAACTCCCAAATTAATAATTACCACAGCAGCAAAATCCTGCAAATTAAGACGTATCTTCTCATCCAGAAAGAAGATGATAGCCAGTGCCCCTATCGTCGTCAGCGTAGCCGCCAGCACGGACATGAACGCTTTCCGGTTCCCACGTCTCAGATAGTGGTCGCTCATCACTATCGTATTGTCAATCACAAGATTCAAAGAGACGGTGATGCCTGCCAAAGAATACAACTGCATTTCCAATCCGAACGCATAATAAAAAATAACGGCTATCGCCATATTGACGGAAAGGCTGACTACAATCAAAAACAGATATTTGGGACTGAAAGTAATCAGCAATACAAACAGAAGCAGAATGGCCACCGTCACTCCCGTACGCAGATAAATCTTGTCTAGTTCTTCCTGAATAAACTCCGTCGCGTCATAACTGGTGTGAATCTCATACCCTGCCGGAAGCAGCGACCGGATACCATCCATATACGCTTTCACTTCCTTGCTCAACGCCAACTGGTTGGCCGTTTCTTCCGCCACGACAGACAGGTAAATCGAGTTCAGCCCGTTAATCCGGTAATAGCTCTGCGGCTGCTCTTCCACACGGGAAACCTTCACCAGTTCATTCAGGCCGATAATTCTCCCGTCTTTCATCTTTACCTGTATGCGTCCCGCATCAAAATCCCGGCTTTCCGGTTCGAAGTCTTTGTTTTCAGATTCGGGAACCAGTGCCAGACGTATCCACTGCTTGTCCAAAGCACCCTGCTCTACATCATAAGTACCCATGAACTCTTTCTGATAATGCAACCGGACTGCCTCACGGATATCATCCGTACTTATCCCGAGCGTGCGCAACTGTTCGGAATCATACTCCAACCGCCACTCCATCGGGGTAGCACCGCTAAGGTTAATCTTATAAATACCCGGAAGTTGTGCCAGGCGTGTTTTTATATGTTCTTCCGCATACTGCTGAATCAACACAGGCGTAGCAGGCGCATTAATTGTAAACGCCATGAAAGGAGACTGGTTGCTCTGTCCGGGACTCTGCATCTGGATATACGGATAGCTCACCCCGTCCGGCAACTCCGGCCACGTCTGGCGGATAATGGTGGAAGCCTCGAAACGGGCGACCGCCGCATCCACATGCTTGTCCAGGTTCACGCTGATACTTCCCCACCCGTTTCCCGAAGTGGAGTAAATTCCCCGAATCCCCTTTACGCGGGCAAGCATCGCTTCCAGTTTGCTGGTAGCCGTCATTTCCACCACACGCGCCGAGGTGCCGGGCATACTGAAACGCACCGTGAAGCCGGGCAGCGTCCGTGACGGGTTCAGTTTGACAGGCAACAGAGGAACAAGTGCCAGCCCGACCAACGCTACACAGACAAAAGCCACAATCAGCGTAAAAGCGGAAGCCTTCGGAGACTTATTTATTTCAGAATCCATACTTTGCATTATCATCATTTATATAAACGGGAATCATCATTTAACCAACTTCCCTCCATTGAAATCGAACCTGTCCGAAAGTGAAAGCTTCGCTGCGAAATCGAACAGGGTAAGCCGGCGTATCTTATAATAATTCAGCCAATAATTCTGCAAGGCTGAAATATAATTCCGCTGTGCCTGCTGCTGCCTGTTGAGTGAAAGTGTCAGGCTGTTTATATCCGCCTTGCCGATGATAAAACGCTGTTTCGTCTCATTATACGCAAGTACAGCCAAGTCCAGCGCCTCTTCCGCGCTTGCTATCAACTGCTGCTGGATATTGAAATCGCTCACTGTCATAATCACTTCTTCCTCAATACTTATCTCGTCCTGACGTGCCGAAATCTTCACCACGTTCAGATTATTGCGCGCCATATTATACTTGCCCTTGCGGACGCCCCAGTCCAATAACGGGATAGAAACACTGACCGCCACCAGGTCCTGCTGCATCGGTTTATGATACACATCCCCGAAATTATCCGCCACCTGGTTAAAACCGATGCTCGCATTCACGCTTGCGTTGAAACGGGATTCTTTCTTAGTCTTGTCCACATTCCGCTGCGCTTCCAGTACATTCTGCTTCAATTCCAGCAATTGGGGGTTGTTGCTTCTACCCCAGCTCAGAGCCTCGTCCACCGGAATCTCTATCATGCCCGGACGGGAAGGGAGTTGCAGTTCGATTTGCGTATTCTTATCCAGATTAAGAAAAGATGCTAAAGAGAACATCGCCCGTTTCAGGTCGCTTGCCTTGTTCTGTAATGTATTCTGTGCGTTTACACGGTCCAGTTTCAACGTCAGCAGGTCGGCTTGTGAGATAGCGGCTATCCGGTGGCGTTGCTGCCCGATACGGTAAAGCGTATCCGTGGAAGCCAGATTGTCTTTTGCCAGTTTATACTCAGCCTGTGCCATGGCGAAGGGAAAAGAAATAATTCGTGGCCGTTTCCGAAACTTTCTCCACATTATAAAGGAACTCCTTCTTCACACGCTCGTATTTCAACGGTTCTATTTTCCGCTCCCACTTGAAAGGGTTGTAGCCTACCAGGCTCTGCGAATATCCAAGCCTTATCGGGACGCTGGTGAGTTGTGTCGCGCTATTATCCCCGAAGTTGCGCATATAGGCAAGATTCGATTCCAGATAGAATGTACCCCCGGTCAGGTCGAGGTTCTGTCTCACGCTCAGTCCGCCGTAGGCATAATAAGATTGCTGCGTGCGGTACACGTCCAGGTTGGAGTCCCGAATCATAACGTTTCGTTATATCCCGGTTATATTGCGCCGGAGTAAGGTCCAGCGTCAGGCTGGGCAGGCGGTTCGCCTTGTATGTCCGGTATTCCCAGTAACCGGAGAAGATACATATTCTGTGTGCGGAATGACTCCAGGGAGCTGTCGTTGGCAAGAGCGATCGTACGCTCCAGGTCGAGCACAAGGCGCTGCTGCGCATGCAGCCCTTGCAAGCCGGTGCAGGAGAAAAACAACCCGGCAAGCAGGCTGTTATGAATGAGACGGAATGGATGGGTCATGGTTATCATCTTTTTATATAAAAGTTGTCAATGTTACAAACAAGAGGCATGGTTGTACCAAGTAATGAATACGATAGTGCCAAACTATGGGAACTGTTGTGCCAAGCTATATGAAACAACCGTGCCAAGCTATGGAAACTGTTGTGCCATGCTATACGAACCGGAGTGTCAAGCCGGAGGCGCTGCCTTACGGCGGTAAATGAACCAGTAAAGCAACGGTATGATGAACAGGCTCACCGCCGTGCCTATCGACATCGTCCCTATCATGGCAATGGACAACGGCTTTTGCAGTTCCGAACCCATATCCGAAGAGAACAAGAGCGGAACCATGGCGAAAACCGTAGTCAGCGAGGTCATGATAATGGGACGCAGGCGCCTGCGTCCGGCTTCATGGATGGCTTCCAGCAAAGGGACACCTGCTTTACGCAGTTCATTGATTGCGTCCAGTTTCAGGATAGAGTCATTGATGACGATACCGCAGGTGACGATAAGCCCGATGGCTGACATCAGGTTCAGCGTATGCCCGCAAATCCAAAGCAGCAGAAGCGCGAATGCCACGTCTATCGGAATTTCCGCCAGGACAAGCAGGGGTTGCAGAAAGCTCTCGAACTGTGCCGAAAGGATGAAATACATCAGCAACAGGGAAATCAGGAGTATCACTACCAGTTCGTCCAGCATTTCCCGGTTCGAGAAGAAGCTGCCGGAAAAGCCGGTATCCCACTCCCCTGTATTTCCGGCTACCTGCTTCACGTCTTTTACCAGCCTGTCCGCATCCCGCACTCCATAAAAATCGAAAGGCACAAACTCCCCGTTACGCCCGGCGGTAATACTTTTCAGGTCTTCGGCAGGAGTTACCTTTACCAGTTCCCGGAGCGGGATATATTCTATATTGCCTTTGTTATCCGGCTGTGTCTGTATCAATGTCTCCTGCAAGACCCTGTTCACTGTTTTCTCATTCCCCGCAATAGTAATAGGAAGATACTGCTGGTAGGAATGTAGCATGGTCACGCTGTTTTCGCGGAAAGCCGTTTTCAGGACACGGTAAAGTTCATTATAGGAGACACGGTAAAGCAACAGTTTTTCCTTGCTGATGCTCAGGTCCAACTGGTTCTCAAAAGCGATGCCCGTAGGATTGATTCCGGTTTCTACTGCCAGTTCATATTCCAGTTTGCGAATCGTTTCCGCAACAGGAGCCTGTGCCCGGTTGCGGGCATAAAACTTCGGCTACGATATCCGGCTCGCCCGTTACAAAAAGTTTCTCGAATACAGTCTCCGGCGGAGAGAAAGAAATGACGGAGAGCGGATAACGTTCTTTCAGCCGTCGGTATATCTCCTGTTCCAAAGGGGCTATTTCACCGGAAGTTTCCGTCCGGAAATAAAGTTCCGCTTCGGAAGAGGAAAGCTCCCTTTCCCGGTTCAGGATAAAATCCTGCCTGCCGACAGAAGCCGTCTGTTCCAGGGAGCGGCCGTCCAGTTCCTTAAAAAGTTCGTCCACACGCTTCCTGTTTTCATCCACGTGGATATTCTCATTCCATTCTATGCGGACAATCAGTTCGTTTCTTCTATATCGGGCATCCGCTCTTTGTCTATAAAGAAAAAGAAGAATACACAGAGCGGAATGGAAATGATGCAAAACAATACGCTGGACGTTTTATGACGGAATACCCAGTCTACTCCGGCATCATAGAAACGGTCCAGTGTATGGTCTTTTATCGGGTTATTGAATTTAAAGGAGAGCCACTTCCATTTCCGGGTATGGATACCTGTACGGTAGACCAGCAGATAAAGGACGGGAAGCAGCATGATACCTGTAAAATAAGACACCATCAGTCCTACCGTAACGGAGAAAGCCTGGTCGTAGAAGATGGCTCCGGCAATGCCGCTCATAAAAATCAGGGGAGCGAATACGGCGATGGTGGTCAGCGAAGAGCTCAGCATGGGCGTCACCACTTCACTTGTCCCTGTGATACAGGCACGTCGCAAGGAATATCCCCGTTCGCGGTATTGCGAAATATTCTCGGTCACGATAATCGAACTGTCAATCATCATTCCCAGAGCCAGAATCAATCCGGCAAGGGAAATGATATTCAGTGACATATTACAAAGGTAGAAGAATACGAAACTGATTACGATGGAAACCACCATGCTGAGCCCGATAACCAACGGGGATTTCACGTCACCCAGGAACAGGACTGCTACCAGGCAGATAAAGAGGAATCCTAAAGAAAGGTTCTGCCTGAGATTGGAAATCGTGAAGTCCAGCAACTCCGTCTGGTTACGGCTGATACTGAAATCAATGTCCGGATATACCCGCTGGAAATACTCCATCGTTCCTACCAGCGAGTTCCTCATCTTGTCCATATTCTCATCCGCCTGCTTGATGACAGCCAGTGTCACCGCACGCTTTCCGTTCGACAAGGACACGCCCTTTTCCTTCACAGGCACGATATTTACCTTGCAGAAATCCTTTAACTGCACAATGCGGTCACCCTTGCGCAGATAGATATTCTCCACATCTTCCGCCGTACGCAGCAATGTCGAGAATTTGATATTATATTCGTAGTACCCGTCACGTACCGTCATACTGCCCGGTTCTACATTGTTGGACGACAGGGCGGATTCAATATCCTCGATGGCAAGTCCCATCATGGCAAGCTTGTCCTCATCGGGCACAATCTGTACCTGGCGTTCCACCAGTCCGGTCACGTCCACCATAGCCACTTCTTCGAGCTGCTCTATCCTGCGCTTGATAACCGATTCGGCAAATTCACACAAGTCAAGAAAGGATTGCTGTCCCGTGGTAGTGCTATAAGCACTGTCATTCTTCAGGGTCAGATTCAGGTAAAACACGGGAATATCCGTTGCGCTCGCCTTGATGACTTTCGGACGTTCCGTTTCTTTGGGAAGATAGTTCATTGCGGCGTCTATCTTCTCATTGACCTCGATAAAAGCAAGGTCCGTATTAGTGCCGAACTCAAAAGACAGGCGGATGATACCCGCTCCGTCCCTCGATTCGCTATGAATATCCTTCAAGGTGGAAACTTGAATCAGTTGGCTGCGCAAAGGTTTCACAATCGTGTTTTCCAGTTCGCGGGCGGATGTATTGGCGGCAGAAACCTGTACGGTAATCTCCGGAATGGCGATATTCGGAAGCAGCGATATCGGCAGTGTGGAATAGGTAACCAGGCCGATTATAAAACAGGCGGTGAAAGCCATCAACACGGCGATAGGACGCTGGATTAAAAATTTTATCATGCTTACTTGATTTTGGGACGGATTATCTTACATTTACTTCTGCTTCATGCGCCAGATTCAGATTCCCGGTCACAATAACCGTGTCTCCTTCCAACAGACCGTCTTCAACTCCTTTCCGGGATTTATCGGAAACAATGTATTCCGTCGCATTCTCCAGTCCCGTATGCACATAGTTCCACATGGCCTTGCCTTTTTCCAATGTAAACACCACCTGCTTGCCGGAACGCAATACCACAGCCGTCTTGGGAATCACCAACTGTTCACCCAAGTTCCGCCTGACACTAACCCGCACATTCATACCGCTGAACAGCTTGCCTTCACCGTTTACGTCAGCCTTTACCTTTACTATTCCATTGGTATCCACCAACGGATTGATTTCGGATACGCTACCTTCAAAAGAACTTCCTCCGGCATAAGGAATAACCGTCACCTTATCACCTTTTTTAATAAAGGCAAGTTCATTCTCCAATACGGTAAATTCTGCTTCCATCCCTTTCGTATCAAGAATAGTACAGAATACTTCCGAGGTATTAGCCGGGTTATAAGGTTTTGAGAAAAGATTAGCCACCACCCCGTCAAAAGGCGCGGTAAGCGTCGCGTGTTCCGTCTCCCTTTTTGTCAGTTCGTACTGGGATTTCGACTGCTCATAACCGCTCTTCACTTTCGCAAGTTTCATTGTCTCCACAGGAACCTTACTGAAATCATCCGGCGTATATCCCTGCCCGATAAGCACATCTTTCAATTCGAGTTCAGCTTTCAACAAAGCGTCTTCCGCTTGGGACAGTTTCTGCTCCAGACGGAATTTATCCAGTTCAGCCAGTTTCTGTCCTTTATATACACGGTCGCCATTCTTCACATAAATACGGGCAATGACTTCACTCGTTTCAAAACGCAAATCGGCTTTACTCCGGGCATTCACCTTGCCGTTACTTACCAGTTCATGGTCAAAATTACGCTTCTTCAGAATTTGAGTGGTAACTTCATTCTTTACGTCAGGAAGAACGGTGGTCACTCCTTTCTCCTGTTCATCAGCACTATTTTTCTTGTCAGAGCAAGAAGGTGTCAACACGAATGCCAAACATAGCATCAACCACATACGATTACATTTTTTCATTATATTTCCTATTTATAGGTACTCAAAAGAATATCCATATTCTCTAATTTATCTATAACTCCATTCTTTACTTTTGCAACCACAGGATACATGGATTCTTTACACTCTGGAAAGAAATACAGATTTTCATAATCCAAACACACATTTTTCTTTTGCAGGTTACTCTTACCAAGCCGGATTGCCAACTCTTTACGCGAATATATTCTTGTGAAAACAAATTTAATTTTCATATCATCCACATGAGACTTTAAAAAATATTCCGCCTCTGAAATGCAACCTGTACAACCACTATTCGGTATAAGAAAAATATAGTCATATTCTTTCATTTCTTTCCCTAGTTGATTGGTCAACGCATTGCTTATTTTATCAGAATAATCGTTAATACAACAACTACACACTAATAAACTTACAATAGCCAAATATAATAATATCTTAATTTTCATTTATAACCACCTTATATTGCTCAAATATTAATTTATCTTCATCATCAGTCAAAACCTGTATATTAAGCCCATCCTTTGAAACAAAACAGTTATTTATACGGTAATTACCTTCTTTTGCTGGAGGAAGAATTTCTTCACCCAAATAATGCAATTGACTATCTAACACAATAATAATAATTGGCTTATTATTTCCTCTATTCCCAATTTTATAATTAGTGTCCGGAAGTCTGGCTATCCTATAATATAATTCTCTATACTTATCATAAAATACACCTTCATAAGAAGGAGTATTCATATACCACTCAAAAACACGATATTCGTCCATAATAGAAACTTCTTCTTTTGATGTTGCATACGGTTTTATATATTCAATCATCTCACTACCAGCATACAATGAATCCGTCCGATTACTTATCAAATTGCAACGCCACAAATTATGGTCAGCCGGAAAGCTAATAAGAAGATTTCCCTTATTATCCAAACCAGTGTATGGCAATCTATGCGTTAATCCACCTCCCCAGTTGTATTCAACATACTGTATCGGATAATGATTTAAGAACTCCAGACTCGACTCATCTATATTATATAACATAGTAACCGGACGATTCTCTTTAGTCTCATAACTTGTTTCTCCTGATATAAACCCATTCAGAATCAAATTTCCATCTACATACTTCATAGGATTATTAGTCATCAGATAAGGATCTGGATACATCATTTTCTCTTTTCTTTTAAAATTTTCAAACAATGCTTTAGTCCACAGAATCTCACCTTTACAATTTGTTAAATGTATAACAGAACTCCCATACTGATAAACAAAAATTGAATCACTGTTAAGAAAATAATACCCTTGTACCTCACCAACACCATTGTTACCTTCTTTATCATATCGGATAGTATCAACTAATAATCCATTGCTATAATCATACATGTATATCATATTTGTTGGATAATTGATAAACGAAATAATATTATTAACACTATCATTTATATATTGTAAATATTCCACCATTACAGATGTTCGTTCGTCCAATGCAAGCTCTTTCTTTCCAACGTATTCCAAATTACATTTATCTTCAAAATGCCCAATCTTACTGTTTGTTACAACCTTTTTCTGACATCCAACCAGAACCGTTGTCAAAAATAAGATAATCAATATAAATCTCCACATATTTAAAAGGATTAAAAGTACTGGCTAAAGATCATTTTTCAGACTTCAACCAGTACCTGATAAATTACAATTTATTTATAACAATCATTGGTTTCATACCAAGAAGAAGTCACACAGGAAGCTCCACTTCCGTCTACTTTCAACTTGCATTTTCCAGTATTACTACCCGGCATATTTCGACAATCGGTTTCAGAAGTTGCTAAAGCTTCCAACTTTGAAATAACCAACTTAGAAAAGAAATCAGTCTTTTGGGAAGAATAAATATTATGCCCACATACCATAGCGCATGCTATAAACGGTATTATTACAAATAATCTTTTTTTCATGACTTATTTTTTTAATTAAACCTCAAAATAGTGCTGCATTTATCATTTCAGCAGTAAACTATACTTTTTTCACTTCATTTTTTCTTTTATTTTAGTATTTACACCTCCTTCTTCTTATTTATACTCAATTTACCTTCACATTATAGTCGACTATTATTTTCTTTACCTCTTCTCTCATTTCATAATCCTCTCTGTTTTTTATTTCATCTGTAACTTAAAGATGACAGGATTATCATCATCCGTAAGTTCATCATAAAGACTTTTAAACGCTTGTCTATCTTTATTACGTACAAAAGATTTGTTCGAATAAATCGCATTCCAAGATCTTCTAAAAAAATAAGCGGGATGGACGAGATAAAAGTTATTATTCCATATTTCGAATCCGGATATATACAAGCCTCCCCACTTTTCCAGCACAAATCTCTCCGTTGTTTCAGTACCCAATGTTTTTTTTATCAATCACGACATTTTTATTCAGTCCTCTGTCACTATATTCAAAGAAAATATATTTATCACTATTTTTAATATTACTCATTCCCAAAATATAGTCGGTAGAACGTTCCATGAGCGTCATTACATCCATATATTTCATATCCTTAGGCAGTGTGCGTTCAGAAAAACAAACAATCATCTGAGGGAAAAGACTATCAGGAGTCAATGTATAAATGGTGTCATTCAAAGGATAGATTATCAACGCCGAATCTTTATTTTTAGAAGAATATCCTTTCAGTCCCCATGCAGAATTATTTTCTGCAACTTTTGCATCAGCAGGTATCAAATGGGTTATTTCATTATTTTGTAAGTTCAATTTATGCAAATTAAAACATCCGTTTTCGTAATTCCGATAGTTGGAGACGAAATAAAGTTCCGAACCGAAATCTATCATCTCATCCATATAGAAGTCTTTTAATAATAAGGTTTCTACAGAGTTATCTTTCAGTCCATAACGTAACACCTTGTTTTTATACAAGTCCTGAATATATATATAATCCTCATTTACTACAAAATCCCCAATAGAAGAATATTCTGTCGGTCCTTCTCCACGATGTCCTATTCGTTTGATATACTTTCCCGTATCAGAGAAGAATTGAAACACACATTGTGCAACTTCATCCGACACAAAAATATAATCATCCGTAAACTGAATCTTCAACATTTCTGATATTATACATTCTTCCGACATTTCTAACGGCATAATCTCTATATCATCTGCAAATAAACCGGATATATCTAGTTGTTCATGCGATTTATCTACATCAACAAAACATTTACTGATAGAAATATTTCTCATAGAAACATCTTGACAGCCTGTAAATACCACTATAATAAAAAACAAAAATACTTTTATATTTTTCATAAAAATCATTCTGTTCTCAAATTAACAAAGTGTTTTTATCCTTCATTTTATCCTACATCAAACACCACTTCCTTTCTTTAATTATAATCATTTCAATTTCTTTCTAACCCCCAAAGAAAAGCATTCACAGAGAGACTTTAGAACAATATTCTACCTAAAAAAGACAAAATTCTGTCATATCGCCTATTTTCTACATTTCCTCCTTTATCTGACTTTTTTCAGAATCCGCTCCCAACGGATTTTTCCTGAATATTTATCTTCCGAATACCAGATGCGGACTACTTTACCTACAATATACTCTTCCGGTAGCATCCCCCAATAACGCGAATCCTGCGAATTTGCCATATTGTCACCAGCAACAAAATAATAGTCTTTTTCAAAACGATATTGTGTAATCGCACTATCCCCCAACAGAATCCGTCCGTCTTTCAAAGAGAGCTTTTTCTTCTGTTCCCAGTCTATCAGCTGCCTATACAGAAAGAAATTCGTACGGTTCATCACTACCTTCCGACCCTTTTCGGGAATTGCCAAAGGGCCGAATTCACAAACAGTCCATCCTTGCTGTTCATCGTAAGGAAATGCATCCACTGCAATGCCGTATTGTTCCGCATGTTCCAACTTCTCAATATACCGTTCGTCTTGATTCCCCAACCTCTCGCCACAGCCACGTACCTTATATCGCCCTCCCCGAATCTCCAACGTATCTCCCGGCAAAAGCAATACACCGTTTCACGTAATATCGCATAACATCCATGCTGATACTGTCCCAACGATTCTCCGGATAAGGAAAATTGAATACCAGCACATCATTCCTCTTAAAATCACCAAAACCGGGTATCCGATAGATATCTACGTCTTTACCCTCGACAGCCGCAAATACATCAAACAACCGGGCCCCCTTTATCATCTTATTAACCAGAATGTAATCGCCATTTACCAATACCGGCTCCATCGACTCGGAAGGAATTCGAAATGAAGTATAACAAAACACCTGTACAAAAAAGAATAATAACACCAAATAGCACACTCCTGTAAACAGTTTCACAAACAATGTCAGCAACTTCTTTATAACAGCAAGAAATCTATCCATATCGCACTTCTTTATTATCCAATGATTACTTTACGGCTCTCTCCCTCTCCTCCAGCAATGCTCGTACCTTTTCCCTCATATCTTCTATCGCCTTCGACATCACCTTCGGCTCCTTAGTCAATACGATACGGGCATTTTCCTTCATCTTCTCAGGCTGAAAACATACAGGGTCTGCATAAAACTTCGTCAGTACATAATAAGAATATATACGTATAGGCAGGACATTGCGGGAACGAATCAGACATTTTTCCGCTTCTTCATATCTGTTCAGCTTCCAATAATTCATCCCCTGCAGATACCAAACGACTTGTGTATTACATAATTCCAACGCCTCTTCCACGATATCGACTGACTGTTCATATTTCCCCAACTCATACAAAATGTGCCCATATTCATATAAGAAATTATGATTGCCTTTCAATAACGGATACAACCGGACATATTTCTCTTCCGCTATCTCGTATTTCCCATTATAATACCATCTACTATCTTTTTTCCAATTTACGTAAGCAGAATATGAATTATCGGTACAAATAGCCCATCCTGTTCCTCCCAAAAACAATACAATCAGAACAAGCCAGAACCTACTGCGCAGAATATCCTCCCAAAAACACATGCCAATAATAGCATAAAAAGTAACTTGCAGCACTGGAATCTGCAATGGATAAGAGAAAAAAGCAAATACAGACAACGACATCAACACCGCACAAAATCCATACTTTTTTCTCCTATACGCCCTATACCATGCCAGACAAATAATAGCCAAAAAGAGAATTAAGACCAACAGCCCCTTTTCGACAGCTATCTGCAAATAATCATTAAAAGCATATTCCGGTATTCCCGCCACATATTCTTCCCAAGCTTCATAATCTCCACTGGCAAAATGCTTTTCCTGCAACACTCCGCAGACATGCATAAAACTGCCATCCCCATATCCGGTGAGTGGTTGCCCGGCAATAGCCTGTATACATAATTTCCAGATAAACAGCCTTCCTAATGCAGAATTTCCCTTTATGACAAATCCCAAGATACACAATAATCCCACGCACACCGATAGCAACATCACTCCACCGGATATTACTTTCCATTTGTTCTCATGCAGATAATGCGATAATCTCCTGTGCCATGAGTATCGGACAAAACACAACCAAACACTTGACACACCTACACCCAACCACGCTGCACGGCTCATGGCGGCAATCAGCACACACAATAAAAGAACAAGCACAATCTCCACAACAAAGTAAACAGGCGTACGCCCGCCCTTTTCTTTCAACCGTAGCCATTCATTGAAGCAAAGCATATATCCTACAGCCACATACCCACTATATGGTCCGGGATTATTGAATGTTCCCGTAAGTGTAAACAACAGATTGCCAGGCATTGCGCAACCAGCCAGTTGCAACAGCCCCCATACAGCTTCTATAGAACTTAAAAATATCAATGTCCAACTAAAAAGAGAACCAAGTTTGTCTGCTTTTATAGAGGGGCTTAACAGCAATGCCATCAATACCAAACTTATTGACAAACTTATAAAAGCCCGGCCAATCCATAACCAATGTCCCTCAGTTGCTCCTACAGGTATATCTTCAAACCTCAGAAGAACAACACTCAACATGGAAACAATTCCTAACCCACCCCAAAAATATGCAACAGATTCTTTTTTAGTCAAACACATACACTTCAATGTTTAAAAATCAGTTTGTTTACAATCAACACATTTTCACTCATACGCAATTCATCATATTTTTCCGGGAAATACTCGTCTATAAATTCATCATTAAAACAAGTAACCCAAGTATTGGAGAGATTGGACGGCATCCAATTGCCGAGATTGATCAAACCTGGAATATCCATTTCGGGATAAGAGCAGTTCTCTACTTTCTGAGTATTTTTATCCAATAAAGTAAAAGAAGCAGTCATATCAGGCAAAGACCAAATAGACAAAAGATACCTGTCTGTATTTACAATTATATCACAATTCGCATGTTCTTCTTTTATATAATAGTTACTTTTAACGCCTATAAAATCACCGGTCATTTTATAGTTCGATTTATGCTGGAAAATCTTATGTATCGATTCATCTTGAGGATTGAACGAATAGAATATGCCAACAGGAGGATCGTAAATTTGAATAGTTCCATCTTCCTGCAAAGTCATTGTATCCCATCCGGAACTACTAAAAGGATATATCTCTGAAATCGCTAAAACTCTTTTAGAAAGTTTTCCTTGTCTGTCCATAATCCAAACTCCATGGGTATTTTCATTAACACCACTCACGGTATGACACAGAAAATTACCATTTGGCAATTCCCGTATATAATCGTATACTAATTCAAAAGGATGTGAAATTGTACCTATATAGTCTCCATCAAAAGAATATTCATAAATCCTGCTTATGTAAATATCGGCTATGTAAATCGAATTCTTTCCTAAAAAGCAGGATGTAAGTTCGGCATACTCTCCCGGACCTTCACCTCGTTTGCCAATCGTATTCAGAAACGTTCCATCCGAATTGAAACGATAAACAATGTCTTGTTTTGAATCGACTGCATAAATGCCGGAGTCATCAAACAAAATATCTCCCACCCTTCCAAAAAAGCAGGATTCCGGCAATTCCAAACGAATGAACTTCACCGTATCAATAAAAGTTGATAATGGATAACTTTCTTTGATATTGGTATGATCATACTTTACTATTTCATAAGTGTCGTCATGAGTAGAAGTACATGAAACACAAAATAGCAATACACATAAAAACAGATTTGTTATTCTTCTCATAGTACTATATTTATAATAGTAAACATATATATCCTTTAACGCTTAAAAATCAATTTATACACAAACAATGTTCTTTCGCTCATATGCAATTCATCACGTTTCTCCGGGAAACACATTTCCATGTATTCGTCGCCAACATAAGATACCCAAGTATTAGGAAGATTTGAAGATTTCCAAAAATGAAAAGAAAACACTCCAGGCACATCCAATTCAGGGAAATTACAAGTTTCCGACTTCTTCGTCTTTTTATCATATAATGTATAATATAGATGGTCCGTTTCAGGCAGACTCCAAACAGAAAAAAGATATCTATCCCCATTGAGTACCCAGCCGCCATCAGCATACGATTCATTAATAATGCTGTTAAGTTCTTGCCCGACAAAGTCACCTGTCATTTTGAAATTTGACTTATGTCGAAGCACTTTCTTTATAGATTCATCTTTAGGATCAAACAGATAGAAGACACCCACCGGTGCATCATATATCTGAATCCTTCCATCTGCCTGCAAGGCCATTGTATTCCATCCACATCTGCGGAAAGGATATTTTTCAGGAATGGACAGCACAGTCTTTTCCATTTCCCCTTGCCTGTTCAATATCCACACTCCATGCCCGTTTAGAAACCCATCTACAGTATGACATAAGAAATTTCCATTAGGCAATGCCATAATATAATTATAAAGCAACTCAAAGGGATATGAAATCGTCCCTATATATTCACCGTTAAAGGTATACTCGTGAATCTTTCTAGAATTTCTATCACTTACATAAATCGATTTTTCTCCTAAAAAGTGGGAAGACAGTTCTACATATTCTCCAGGGCCTTCACCACGTTTACCAATTGTATTCAGAAAAATCCCATTTGCATCAAATCGGTAAATCACTTCTTGTTTGCTGTCATTTATATAAATTCCAGATTCATCAAATAAGATATTGCCAACTCCGCCAAAGAAATAAGGCTCGGGCAATTCCAAACGAACTGTCTCAACTTTATCGACAAAGGAAGATAAAGGGAAACTTTCCTTTATATCGGTGTGGTCATACTCCACCATTTCACAAGTGTCATCATGGGTAGAAGTACATGAAACACAAAATAGCAACACACATAAAAATAAATTTATTATTCGCATAGTATTTTATAGCATTATGTTCATATGTTTTTTATCGTTTAAAAATCAGTTTGTTTACAATCAACACATTTTCACTCATACGCAATTCCTCATATTTTTCCGGATAATACTCGCCTATAAATTCGTCATTAATGTAAGTAACCCAAGTATTGGAGAGATTGGAAGATACCCAACGACCAAAATTGAACAAACCTGAAATATCCATTTCGGGAAAAGAGCAACTCTCTACTTTCTGAGTATTCTTATCCAATAAAGTAAAAGAGGTAGTCATATCAGGCAAAGCCCAAATAGACAAAAGATACCTGTCTGTATTTACAACTATATCACAATTCGCATGTTCTTCTTTTATATAATAGCTACTTTCAACGCCTATAAAATCGCCGGTCATTTTATAGTTCGATTTATGCTGAAAAATCTTATGTATCGATTCGTCCTGAGGATTGAACGAATAAAATATGCCAACAGGAGGATCGTAAATTTGAATAGTCCCATCTTCCTGCAAAGTCATTGTATTCCATCCAGAACTAATAAAAGGATATATCTCTGAAATGGCTAAAACTCTTTTAGAAGTTCTCCTGTCTGTCCATAATCCATACTCCATGCATTTTGTTCATTCCACTCACTGTATGACAAAGGAAATTACCATTGGATAATTCCCGTATATAATTGTATACCAACTTAAATGGATGTGATATTGTCCCTATATAGTCTCCATCAAAAGAATATTCATAAATTAGGCACGGACCAATATCGGCTATGTAAATCGAATTCTTTCCTAAAAAGCAGGATATAAGGTCGGCATACTCTCCCGGACCTTCACCTCGTTTGCCAATCGTATTCAGAAACGTTCCATCCGAATTGAAACGATAAACAATGTCTTGTTTTGAATCGACTACATAAATGCCGGAGTCATCAAATAAAATGTCTTTTACTCTTCCAAAAAAGTAGGATTCTGGCAATTCCAAACGAGTGAACCTCACCGTGTCGATAAACGATGACAAAGGATAGCTCTTTTTGATATTGGTATGATCATATCTAACAATTTCACACGGTTCTTCATACTTAGAAGAACATGAAGCGCAAACTAATAGTGCGCAAAGAAACAGATTTATTACTCTCATTATATATTTATTTTTATCTTCGGTAAAAGATTTCAGAAACTCGAATCATCATGGCTAATCTTTTGCCGCATACTTTTATCCAATATTTCCAAAAACTTTTACCGAATGTCATTACTCATTAATTACATCTGTCCAGCCCTCTCGCACACCCACTGTATTGGCTGTCAAACTTTTCACAGCAAGGAATTTGAGTTGGCCGATCGTACTCTCCTATCCAGAAAAGCTTATGACTCAGTCGATAATATGGCTCCAATGTCTCATCTATTTCCGGATCACATGCCGCAGAAAAAGCCTCAATATTCGCCACTAGATTTAAATCCTGATTTCTTCTGTCTTTCAGGTTCACCGCTATTGTTACAAGAACAACTGCGAACAAATAAATAAAATACTTTACTTTCATGTTAGTTCATTAAATTAAAATACAACTCGCGTATCCTTTTACGGAGCAAAGGATTACCCACACATATTATTTGATTGTTTTGGTCTAACAAGAATACATGAGTGCCCGGAAATTCCATTTTATTGATTTTTCTAAACTCGGCACCATCCGTACATACCGGAATCTGAAAATCTTCATCCTTCAATACATCGTACAGATTTCGCTCAGAAACAGGCTTCATCACAAACAAATATCTTATGTTGGCATTTGTCAATGAATCCACATCCGTAATAAAACGTTTCCAGTCGTCTATCCTCAATTGACACTCTATGCAGGATACAGAATCCATGAGTGCCAATATCTTATAGTCTGCTGTAGAGTAATCGTAGTCTACCGACTCTTTGCCATACAAGCGAAAAGTCATCTGCTCCGGAAAAATCAGTTTTTTACCGTACCATTCCTTGACATAACGAACCTCATCTTGCACAAAAAACTCGCTTCTCAAAACTAAAAATCCTAAAGCCGACAATACCAATAGTATGGATATTGTCTTTACAAACTTTATCTTCATCAAATAAACTGTTATTGGGAAAAATCCTTCCCACTTATGATACATTTTTCTCGTTAGCTCGCTTTTATCATTTTAGCGAGAAGTAGCCGGACTACTTACAGAAAACACAACTGTTCTACTATCGTTTCACCTCCTTTTTTAATATGTTATACTTTTTTCTTTCACCCTTTCTCTTTCCAACGGACAAGCTCACGATATGCGGACAATCCTTGTTCTTTTTTAGTACATTCTAAAGAAGCATCCGAAGATGCCACATTCCTGATGGTATAATTCTCCAAGAAATCCGCCCATTGACATAGAACCGCCCAATGCATACCCGCAAAAGCAAAGTCCTGTTCCTCCTCCACAATGGCAAGAATCATCTCCAGCATATCGGCAGTGATCTCTACCACACTATTCCCTTCTTTCACTTGCCGGGAAGCCACGGGATACAACCCCATGTCATAAGGTGGATGCTTTCGCTGCCAACAGGAACTCCCACAATACTCAAATACCGGTTCGAGCAAAGCCTTCATCCAATCAATGCGGTGGAAAAAACTCAATACGGGAAAACTCTCGTAGGCATCTCTTACATTGCCCAACGTATCAGCAAAGCAGAAAAGCTTGTTGTCCGATGAAAGGAAAAACGGTGCGACGCTACAAAATCACGATATGCAGGCAACATCTGCCGTGCGAACACGGTATCACGTTTGCCAAAGGCTTTACTGTTCCATCTGCAATCGAGCCTGTCGCAGTCCGCTTTTATCTCCTGATAGTGATTACCGACCGATTGCATCAGTCCGTTCATCGTTCGTTCACCATTCCCATTCCAAAAGGATACAAGCTTTCGCCAGCAAACAACAAGTGTTCTCCTTCCTCATATCCAACCACCAGTATCCCCTCATACCCATTTTCACCCAACTTCTGGAAAGAACGATATGTCCTTCTTCGCTCGTAAACGCAGTACCCTCTTTCATAGCCAAATGCAACCCCTCACACCGGACAAGCCGCCATCCACCGTCTACCCGGCTCTCTGCCTTGGCTTTACCGAACATACATTTCACATCCATATCGAACAATATTTCCACCTCGTGGGCACCGTCATCGTCTCCTTCTATCCGATAGGATACAAAGCCTACAAGCCACCCTGTCATATTCCATTGTTCGGACATGGACGAGGATACAAAATCAAGCCGAAGATGCAGGTCACCGCATTGAAACACATAGTGTGCCTGCGTGGCTTGTATATCCACATATTGCAACAGAGCAGTGTCGGCATCAGCATAGGTCTTATTCTCTACATACAGCCCGAAATCCATTAAGGCAGGGCCACCCGTGTTGCGTCCGTAAACTGCCAGAAGGTTATCTCCTGTCCGAATAGCCTCCATGTCCTCGTCCGTCAAAACATGGCATTCGGCAGAGGGAGTAAAGCATTCCTTTTTAAACCAATATTGTCCGTTGCAATAAATGGTCAGTCGGTCATCGCAGACATATCGGACGTACATTTTATGTCCTCTCAAGGCTTCTTTGTCCGTCACCTCGAATTGCCGGCGAACATACAGATTGTCCGCCACCCATGCTGTATGCACCGGATAGTCTTCATACCCGAAACCAAATCCTCCTCTGCCCGACTGCCACGAAGATTCATCACATCCCGGTTGTTCCCAGCCTTTTCCCGGAAATAAAAAAGTATACTTACACTTCCAACCGGAAATATCATCTTCCGAAAACGAAGCCAAAGGAAACATACGCAAGGAATCTCCGCCACAAAAGCGGTACGTCTTGCCATCTACCCTCACGATTCCCGTCAACGGAAAAGTTGAAAGTCCGGGCGACACCGTCCAATCCACATGCCCGACGGAAGAAACACCGGAAAAAGGAATATTCCGACTGTCCGAACAGGAACAGGAGCAGATGCAAATCAGTGAAACACAACTTACTCCCTCGATGATTCTCTTGACAATTGTTGTCAATCTGCCATTCATTCTTATTTCCATAATTGAATTTCGTTTTCGTAACTAAAAATCCGTTCATCGACTCCACGTGTATGATTGCGTAAAAACAACAATACATTTTCGGGAATCCCACAAAACACCAACGAATCGGAAGCAGCCTTTACAGTGCCTGCCGATTTCCAATGGCAGTCGCAATAAAACAGTTCATACACATCTCCGGGACGGATATAATTGTCCCGGTTGCGGGGAGTATACACAATGTGGTCTATGCATACCTTTCTACCCAAGTCAAGACCTGCCCAGCCACCGGAAGGATGAGAATAATCAAAGGATGTCCAGGTTTTACCGTCAAACGCGTTCATATATTCGTGCGTACCGTCATTGTAGAAACATCCTGGAGTGCCTATTGGCTTCCCTTTGACGGAAGCCGTATCGCCTTTCTCATAAAAAGCGATTTCCGCCACGTTGCAATGAGAGTCGGCAGGTCCCTTATATCTAAGATAACGATACGCTTTGTCCGAGTAACTTCCCGCTACGGTATTTAGCCGGGCAGGCACATCCGTTATTATGTATAATGTATCCGCATCCACAAAATCCGGACGGTTACTTCCTTCGAAAATACCTCCCAACATACGTTCACGGAATAAATCTTCTCCCCCAAAATCGCATTTTGCATACAACACGACCTTCTGCTTGCCTGTGCCGGCAGTACAATAATGCACTTTACCACTCTGCCTGTCGATATAAAAGGGATCGGTCAGGAAGGTGAGTAAACCATTCTCTATGGTAGCCACTCTCATCACTGCACCATTGCGCACATTCCGGAAAATCAGATGGCGGGCATCATACTCTGCCCAGTCCACAGGCACCCAGTTGTCTCTTCTACTCGCACACAGATAGGCTATTCGCCCCTTACGTTTGTCGTGATACTGCCTTTCGAGAGGGATAGACAATTCTTTGCTAAAAGAATGTCCATAAGTGGAAGTAACGTCGATGAACTTAGGAAAATTCCAGAAAGGATACACCTCCTCCCCATATGCTGTCATCTGCTTGTGCAGCTCTCTGTTCACACTGAAAGTATACCTATATATTTTAGGGCTGAAATCATCATTATACAATGCACTCTTATGTATTTTTCCAGTTTCCCCATAAAATCGGATGTATATTCCTCTCCATTTTTATCCCAAGTGACCACCCAAAAGTGTCCTGCATTTGTATGTCCGCGAAGAGGCAGGAAATCGATGGCGCAAGGAATGCCCAACGCACGAAACAGATAAATCTCAAAGTCGGTCAGGTCTTGGCAACGCCCCACCTGATATTGCACGTAATGAGGGCCGATATGCCCGAAAGGAAAAGGCGAAACAGATGTATAAAAAGAACTGTTGTCCTGCAGCCGATCTCTCAGATATTCGGCTACCACAAACGGGTCTTCACAATCCAGTGAGTCGGACGACCGCAAAGAATCAAGCATCGAATTGTACTTCTCATAGTACATCTCCCGCCAGTAGGTCAACGGTTCGTCTCCGATACGGTAAGGAAGCAGATACTCGCAAAAGGTTTCAAAAGAGACGTTCTTTCCCCAAGGCTGTTCATGCCAGACTTTAAAAGCCCAGTCAATATTGTGGCACAAGTAAGCGGAATCGACTTCGAGTATATCTCTTTTCTGTTGCATCCTGTCTATCGGTCCGAACAGTTGTCGCACAGAATCCGCCAACTGTTCAAACGACCTTGAACGAGTCTCTTTCAACCATATATAATAGGATTTGTAATTCTCCAATTGCTCGCTCTCGGGATACGTATAAAAAGGCATATTCTCTATCAAAAAGCAGGCAGCGGCATATTTCAGACTGTCGGCAGCATTCGCATGGTAACGCCGGAGCACTTTCTCCAATTCTACACGATTGTTGCCCGCCGCACGTAAGGCAAACTCCAAAGCAGTAACAGATTCCTGAGGAAGCATTTTATTCAGAATATCTGTCCCAGTTATCATAAACACCAGAATCAGAAACCCGTACATGTATTTTAAATATACCTTTACCATCTGTGTTTTTTTATTATAAGTATTAGTTTCGATTTCCAAGCACGCTGCAAAACAAGTGGTTTCAGTACGAAATCCAAGCTAATATTTTGCCTAAAAAAGACAAAATTCTGTCATATCGCCTATTTCCTACATCTCTTCCTTTATCTGACTTTTTCAGAATCCTCTTCCTACGGATTTTTCCGTTCTCCTTGTCGCTCAGCCGTGGATTCCGGTTTAGCAACTTTCGCATCGGATATGTCAGTCCTATCAAATTAAAACAGCTTACATATAAGAGGACGACTTAAGTTGTCCAATCGGCCGACAGCGGTTGTCCTATTGGCCGACCTCTGTCGGCTGAATAGACAACTACCGTCGGCGGTTAGTAATTAGAAATAAAATATATAATAAGAATGGCAAGTTTCCACTTCTTTGCCTTCTTATCATATATCTCTGAATAATAGCCATGCCAGTTCGTTTATACCGGCATCAGAACGTTGCCGGAAGTGCCAACAACTGATACAGCAAAGTTTTTGCCATCCTGCGATGGCCTGTCGCATTAGGATGCAGCCTGTCGGTATCCGCATCATGAAAAAAAATGGAGCACGAATCGTTCAGCGGGTATAATCCGCTAAGGCTATGAAGATCGATGACGGGTACTGCCCATACATTGCCGGCTTCTTTAACAGCTTGGACGTATTCATCTATATAAACGCCTATTTGATTGGCGAATCCTTCGTCGGGCTGTACATTTTCACTGCTGAAGCGGGCTTGCGCACGATGAAGCGGAGTCAGCAGAATCACTTGCTTGTCCGGATAGTTCGTCTTCAGAAAGTGAAGCACCCTATTGATTCGCCCTTTGAACGTATCGTTTTTCAGCAATGGCATACGATATTTGCGGGAATATTCCAATTGTGTATCCGCTACTTTCGTTTTTTTACGTATAGGGTCCGTATACCACTCTCCTAACGGCACATTTGCAAAAAAGTCGTTGGTACCGGCAAAGATGACAATAGCGTCTACTGTATCCTTCTGCTCTTCCCGCAATTTATGCGCCTGCTGCAGAACTCCGTTCCATTCGTTTCCATTGATGCCATATACCAAGGGACACAAGCCGAGCCACTCTGCCAAATACTCCCAATAACACTTTGTGGTACCCACTCGTTGTTCATCCGTAATGGAATCACCCAAGAAAGCAACCCTCTTTCCTTTCCATTGACTTTCCGTTATAACGACACTTGGCGTAACGGTTCCTTTGCATTCGCCAAATGGATATGTATCTGCCGCTAAAAACAGGACAGACAACAAACAAGTCACAAATTTTCTTTTCATATACAATACAAATCAATTAGTAAACTATATTATCTACAACTTATTAGAGTGACCATAGAGAAAACTCTTTCTTCGGGATTTTTTCCCAAAGAAAGAGTTCTTCCTTTCTTGATTAAGATAGGTGATAAATAAACGCTATTTGGCGTCTTTACCCCACAGATAAATTTCAGCAAAACCTATCCAACTATTGGGATTTCCTTCCATTTCTGTAACTTCTATCATGAAATAACGCCCTTTTGCATTTTCATTATTGATTGATATTTTTTGGAAATTCGCACTGCTTTCTAATGTTATATCCGCATTATTCACCTTTGTCCATCCCTCACTCCATTTTGTTGTATCAAGAGTACCATTTCCACCATGAGTATTCCAATGCCAATCACCTTCATAGCCTTCTGTTCCTCCTAAATCTCTCAATGGTTCTCTCCATTCCCATTGGTCTGTAACATAGAAATTACATTTATACGGACCTGTGATGTCTCTATGTTCCATAATTTCCACTCCCGTAAACACATAGTTGGCATTCTCACCAAGATCAATAACCACATAATAAGGTTTGTCACATCCCCGATAACACCAATCGCTACGCCAGAATGTATTCGTATCACCATCTATAAGCTTCATAAATGATTCATCCTCATTCTCTTCAAATTTACCGGTTACTCTCCAACCTGTACGTTCCAATCTTTTTGCTGCCGTTACAGTCAAGGTTCCCTGCAACGTACCATCGGTCCAGTCTTCCACAATCGGATCGGACAGTGTGGCGCCACGTTCACCTACGTAAAGGTCGTAAGTATAACTTCTACCGGCTTCGGCTGGTTTGATGCCTGTAATCTTTCTTGTACCGCCAGTCGTCGTTCCTACTTCAACAAACGTTTCCGTATTGCTACCCTCGCCCGGTATTACCAAAGCGGCATACGTATCATTGCCCATTGCATAGGGTGTGATGGATTTCACGGGGCCTTCCACGTTCACCGGAGAAATGGCGGCATACTGAGAGCTGACGGTCAGTGACGCCACACTGCCCAGCCCTTCTTCTACACCGGCTATTTTGATGATAACACGTGCCATCCGACGGTTCATATTCAGTTTCAATACACCATCGGCAGGCTTTTCGGATATTTCCGTCGTACCAGTCATGTAGTCCGCATTGGTGATGTATTCGTTCGATGATTGGTCGGCAGGCAGAATGAAAGTGTTGAAAGAGACACTCGCCACTGCGGGATAATACGCATGATAAGCTACCGCTTCCGGATAAGATTCCGCCCATACCAGACCGTTTTCCCCTTCGGTTGCCCAGTTCTTGTCCGCGCCCATCGTATATACCACAGGGAGCTCATCGCCACATCCAACCGCCAGTTTGTCACCTTGATTAAATGTCTGTTGGCTGGCATCATTCGCCCCCATAGGGTTGCTACGCGTAAACAGCGAATTGCCATCCACCACTGCGTTTATCAGAACCTTGTCGGCATTTGTCGCCGAGCTTTGTCCTTGCACTTCATCGTCATCGTTGCCGCAAGCTGAAAATGTAGTAAGAGCTGCAAGCAAATAAAAATATCTGAATGTTTTCATTGTATATTCTACTTAATTGAGTGACTAATTGTTATCTGCCTATTTGATTGCCTCCAGATTCGATTCAGAAGTAACCACATCCATCGTCAGAGTATAGCAAGTACCCTCCGTGAGTTGAGCTTCATCAGATTTCCATTCATAATCCGTATCACCTATATTGAAAGTAACGGTTAACGTTCCGGCATTTTGCGGCAGCAAAATACACTCGTAAGCTCCCTCCGCATTCTTGAAAGGCGTGATGCTTGCCGTGCCGGCAGCAGAAACGGCTACTACGGCCGGTGTTGCCGTCGTCAAATCGCAAGTTCCGCTTAAAATTACGCCATTCGCCTTCAGGTTGTCCACCGGTGCTGCAACTCCACCGCTAACGGGTTTGATAATCAGTTTGCACAATTTATGTTTCAATTTGATATCAAGTCTGCCATCCTCATTTTGAAGATTGACCGCTCTCTTCGCCAACAGGAAGTCTGCCGTCTTCAAAGCATCTTCCGTGCTCTGATTAGAGGGTACTTTTACTTCAAGACTTCCGTTTGTCAATTGCACGTTGTCTTTAGCAGGCGCAAAGGCACATACTGTTATATTCGGATTATTGGAGTCCCACATCAATGACTCGCCACTGGAAGTATTCCACCCATCATCGCCCTTTTGCATCAGAATGTTGTAGTTATACTCCACATTTCCGGGGTTGTCGATAATCAACTGGAACTGTTCTAAGTTTTCACTGTTATAACCGGCACGCGTCTGCAAGTCGCCTACCCCCACCGAAAGTTGTATCCGACGGCTATCTGCCGTAGAATTATCGACAGACAGTCCTTCTGTCTGTGAGCAGCTTGCAAGTAGTCCAATAACCGCTGCCGACAAAAAAATCTTTTTCATATTATCTAAAAGATTAAGAAGTTTAAAAATCAATTAAAGTCCATTCGCGAAATAATAATCTGTTCAGACTTCGCTCCAAAGAATCACTTCGGGACCGACCATATATGAACGGTCCCAAAGCTGCTTCTTTCAATTAAGAGTTGTCATTCAATCTACCGTCTGAAGATCGATTTCTGCAAACTCAACCATATCCCGAGTACCACTATATGTCACTTTGATAATGAAGTACCGACCTTTCACGCTACTGTCCAAATCAAAATATTCATATTCGGGGTGATGCAGACTCTTCATCTCTGTCACCTTGCCCACAGGCACCCAGTTGGCTTGATTCTCCCAGTTGGTATCTGTCTTCCATCCATATTCAGTCCAGTCAACATCTCCACTTTCTTTTCCTTCCCAAAATTTCTCATGGTCAAAATTCCACCAGGTCTTGGAATCGGAACTAACATAAAACTCAAGTTGGTAATTATGCTTATCCTTTTGATCATCATTATTTATATGCATAAATCCGATTTTACCGAAAGAATGCTCTTCTTTCGTATCTATAACCAAGACAGGAGGAAGATCTCTTGCATTAGGCCCATCCCAATGGCTTGCCCAATATGTTTCAGGATCACCATCCAAAAGATGTTTGAATTTACCACCCGAATTATATCGTCTTTCTTCATATTTACCTGTAACCTCCCAGTTACTGCTATGATGAATGACCAGTACGTGCATATTTTTCTCCGGTGAAGAAGCAACAGGATCACTACTCATACGAATCGGAAGTACATAATCTCCCCATTCCAATTTCTCACCGGTAAAGGTTATAAACAAGTCTGCGGTCTTTTCTCCCTTGCGCAACTGTATATTTTCGGAGAACTCATAACATTCTGCCGGCAATAGCTTATACGTAGGATACATTGCAGTCGCATATGTTTCATCAACCGCGAATGTACATGTAAGCCCCCACTGGTTTTCCGCATCAATACCAAACTCAACCGAGTTGACGCGAGGAGTGCCATTCTCATACTGTACAATCCGTTCGACAGCACTATTGAAACCTACAGACGGACTAACGACGTTGATTTTCATGAATATCTCATTTTTTGCAGCATTCACCAGGTCGCTCTCACTACGTAAACATATGGGTAATACCCATGTAGAATTGGGGGCAGTGTTTATTTCATCCTCAATGACTTTGGGTGTCATAGACACAGTAACCTGTTTGTAGAACTCTTCCGTTGCAAAATCCAAATGCGAGTTGTCAATGGAATAGCCTTTGGTAAGTACCTTGTAATTGGTCCCTTCGGGAATGCTGTATTTTTGGTCTACCTCTGCCTGTGTCAGCGTATGGATGTCGCAAGCAGCCGGCTGCGCCATAAAGTCCTTACCACCAAGATTGACAGAGAAAGAATATGTACTCTTCTCATCAGCATTGTATAAAGTGATTTCAGGGGTTCCGTATTCTTTTATATACAACACTTTATTATACTCCTCAGGAACCAAATTGTCCAATTCATATTTATCTTGCTCGCAAGCCGCCAGCAAGGCGAGCATACTTGCAATTCCTATAAACTTAGTTTTCATAATGTATTCTTTTATTTATTAATAACCGGGTGACTGCACTAACTGCGGATTACTGTATATTTCCGTGTCATCCGATGGAAGTAAATACAAACGATTATACCATCTCAATGGTTGTTCCGCTAATATCGGTTTATTAAATTCCTCAAAAGTAGGATCTACCTTGTTGTTGTTCAAAACATAAATTTTACCGGCACCTGATACTTGAGGAGCGATTGTCCAGCGACGCATATCGTAGTAACGATGTCCTTCCTTAAACAATTCAACAAAACGTTCGTTACGAATCAAATCAACTACACTCATATTCATCCTTGGCATATCCGCCTCTTCCAAATCATCAAAACCGGCACGTCTGCGTACGAAATTGAGTTGTTTCAAGGCCTCCTTATTATTCCCTAATGCAGCATAACATTCGGCAAGATTCAAATATAGTTCCGCCATACGGACAAACGGCAACCGGGTAGGAGTTCCCGTCACTTTGTTCGTCTTGTCATACTTGATATCGGGTGTCATAAACTTCTTCGTCATAAATCCTGTTCCGGTATAGTTACGGTCATTAAGCACATATCCATTCGTAGCACTATTCTTCAGATTAAGCCAAAGTGGTTCTCCATCACGTATATTCGTAGCATACTGACAGCCATCAAAAGCAATCCACGCATAATAACGAGCTTCCCGACCGGCATTAAACTTGATAATGTCATTCTTTACGTCTTCCTTATCAATATCATCTCTCTCTAAAGCCGGACTTGAAGTACCCTCATAAAAGCGGGTATACCACTCGCTTTTATGATAGAAATCATTATCATCAGCAGGCAATTTCCCATTTTCCGTATAAAAACGCTGTACAGTGTTCAACGTCGGCGCATTGAAAGACCAACCACTCATTGAATGCCATGTAGTTCCGTTCGTCTTGATAATCTTTCTGGGGGCTTGCGAAATTACAGGCCAATAGTCCGTCGGTCCCATACGCTTCGTGTTCACTCCCCAAATAAGTTCGTTGTTTCCGTCGCTTTCGTTCGAAGCAACCAAATACTGGAACATACGAACACGTTCTTTAAATAACTCATTCTCCGGTGTATCTTCTTCTTTGCCGGGTATAAAAGGCAATGAAACTTTTTGTTTTTCAGCTATCGAATTGGCGGTTTCTATATCAAACAATTTATAACCCGCCTTATCGGCAGCTGCGAAAGCCTCCTGACATGCAGTCAACGCAGTTTCCCATTTTTTTCGTTCATATTGCGAACTTACCAGTTCATTTCCATATCCCGGAGTCTCGTATTTGCTGTTTTTCCAGCTCTTATCGTAGAACGAGCCATTCCATAAAGGAGAAGCGGCATAGAGTAATATACGGGCTTTAATGCACTTGCAAATAGTGGCATCAGCACGTCCTGCATCACTAAGTTCCCGTTTATCGGGAAGCAGATTGGCAGCCTGGTCAAGCTTTTTAGCAATGTATTCCACACAAGCATCATAGTGCGAACGTCCCGGCATCTCATTCTTAGTTATGTTAGGGTCCATCATTTCCGAAACGATAGGAATGGGGCCGTAAGTATTCAGCAATCGGAAATGGTAATATGCATCCAAAAAGTAACACTCGCCTTTGTATTCGTCTTTATCATCTTCTGTCACTCCGACCGGATTTAAGATATCAATCTGTTGTAGAAAACGATGTACTTGCCCTAATGCAGAATACCATGTATACCACATTCCGATACCATCTGTTGTATTAGCCGTACCAAACTGAATTTTCTGGCATTGCCCTGACCACGTCAGTGGATAAAGTGTCTCGTCCGAACCATTTTCAAGATAATTGATATTATATGTATGAAACTCCAGTATTGGAGCATAGCAGGAAAATAAAAATCCCAGTGTTGCAGCTTTGTCTGTCATCGTATCTTCCATATCCGGTTGTGCTGGCGGAATGACATCCAAGTAATTGCATGAGGAAAAACAGGCCAGGCAGGTTATACCGACAAAACCTGATTTTATAAATCGATTGGTATACTTTAAAATGTTCATATCTGAATTATTTTTATGAATTGTACAGTGTTAGAATGTAAGTTGTACTCCAAGATTGAAAGTACGTTGCAATGGGTAGGCATTCCATGCAAGCTCCGGATCCCACAATTTGAACGGGCTGAACACTGCAAGATTGTCCCCATTGAAATAAACACGGCAATGAGGGAATCTATAACCGAATTCCAGTGTCTTGAACCGTAAGAAATTAGCATTGCGCATCCAGAAGGAACTCTTCACAATATTATTCTGAATGTCACTGATGGTTGTTCCCAAGCGGGGATAAACCGCATTTGGATTCGGATTATCTACCGACCAGTGCCCATCGGCAATCCATTGCATCAAGTTGGTCGGCAGAGTTTGCCCCGAATGTCCGTCACCTCCTCCGCTTTGGAAAGGAGCATATCCCTCATTAATCATAATCTTACGTTTGGCAGAACCATTGAAGAATACGCCAAAATCAAACTTCTTATAAGTTAGATTTAAGCCAAAACCGTATTGAATATTGGGAATGTCTGCATAGGGAGAAAGCATTACTTGGTCTTGTTCCGTGATTTGTCCGTCACCGTTAATATCCCGATACTTGATATCACCCGGACGCAGGTTGTTACCTCCCAATTGTGACTGGTCAGCCCAGTTGTCTATCTCTTCCTGACTGCTGAATAAACCGTCGGCTAAATATCCGGTTAGTGTATTCAACGGTTTGCCAGTTTTCGTCTGCCATACATACGGATAGTCCGGTTCGTCGGCATATTCATATTTATTACGGTTGAAAGTAAAGTTTCCGCGGAAATCAACAAACCAGTTCTTACCGAATTGTTTATTCCAATTCAGGCTTATTTCCACACCTTTGTTGATTACTTCACCGATATTACTCCAAGGCGCATACCCTCCATATCCCAATAAGCTGGGGAAAGAAGCACGCTTCATCAGAATTCGGTCACGGTGGTCATAAAAATAATCAAACGTAAGATTCACTTGATCGAAAAATGAAATGTCAACTCCGACATTTAGTTTCTTCACACGCTCCCAACCCGCATTCTGTATGGCAAGAGTTTTGAATTCAGGTCCTTCACGGACAATCGTACTACCCGGCATACCGGTAGAGTATATTAATTTCTTGTCGTGAAACTCTTTGCATCAGCATTAGGAGAAATTAATCTGATTGTAATAGAGGAAGTGAGGAGCATCCTTGTGAAACTGGTCGCTACCAACCAAACCGTAAGAACCTCTGACTTTCAAATGATTGATAGTCTTTGAAACCGGTTCCCAGAAATCTTCGTTACTTACCACCCATCCGAGAGACACGGCAGGGAAAAACTCGAATCGTGTGCCCGAAGCCAGACGTTCGGAACCGTTATATCCGAAGTTGAACTCTACAAGATATTTATTGGCATAGTCATAAGTGATACGGCCTGAATAACCTTGGTTACGATTAGGAAGTATGGAATTGCGATATTCACGCATCATGTACATTGCCATGGCGGTAAAGTTATGATATCCGAAACTACGTTTCCAGTCCAACCGTGCATCCAAATAGAAAGTCTGATCCTGTTCTTTTTTGTGATCGGACTCTTCAATAAAATATTTTCCGGTTTTCAATGTTTCCAAATCATACTCATTTGTTTCCGGATCGAAAGAGTTCGCTTTCATCTGATAATAGAAAGGGTCGATAGAACGTTTATATTTGGAGTATGAATAATTTTTAAAGTTAACCAATACCTTCGCGCTCAGTCCTTCAGTGATGAAATCTAATTTCTGGGCCACATTCAAAGAAGTGTTCATTGTATTATAATTGACTTCTTGAAACGACTTCAACATATTGGCATATGGGTTCTCACCATATACTCCCGGAATTAATACTACATTACCGAAACGAATATGACCTTTGTCCCCCTCTTGTGCCGGAAAAGCAGCAGGAAACGATACGGGATTGGTGGCCATCACACTTTTATACATATCAGCAGTAGAATACTCCGGACCATTACGATGTCCCATTTGTGTCATGATACGCAGGTCTACTGTTGTTGTATTGGATAATTTGTAGGAGATATTGTTCTGAAAATTATATTCCCACGTGTTGAAGTTAGTGTCATAGAAATAGTTCTTTGGCGTATTCATCAAACCTGTATCGTGGTTGGCCTGCAAGCTTAGGAAGTAGGTAACTCTTGAACCACCCCCCTGTACATTAACATTAGCACGTTGGTTAAAATTTCCTTTTTTAAATATAGTATCATACCAGTCCACGTTTGGATATGCGTACGGATTGATTCCATCTGCAGTGTATTGAATTTGGTCGGCATTATAAACGTCATCATAATCACGTGCCTGACGGGCTTCGTTAAACTTGCGCATGTAAGTAGGACCGTCTGCAAACTCAATACGATTCATTGGCTGGAAATAAGAAGCTTCCAACGACACGTTCACGGTTGCTTTCGTATTTTCAGAACCGCTTTTCGTTGTCACCAACATGACACCATTCGCACCCCGGTTACCATAAATAGCCGTTGCAGATGCATCTTTCAGTATGGTGAAACTTTCAATTGTTTCTGCCGGAATCGTGTTCAAGTCACCGGATGAGATTTCCACTCCATTGAGCAAAATCAAAGGTGTGGCTACGCCACTGAACGTATTGATACCACGAATATAGAAATCGGAAGCTGCTCCCGGTTCACCACTATTCGTTTTTGCAACCACACCAGACAATTTACCGGCAAGGTTGTTGGTCAATGAAGAAGACGGAGCTTTCAGGACAGTACCTTTCACGCTGGCAATAGAACCTGTCACTGAGACTTTCTTCTGCGTACCGGCACCGATAATCACAACTTCATCCAATACTTCATTATCCGACACCATTTTAATCTGGATAACGCCCAAATCACCTACTATTACCGTCTGGCTCTTATAACCGATATAAGAACATTCCAATTCCGTTTTGTTAGTCACCTCTAATTTGAATTTACCATCAAGGTCAGTAATAGTACCTCGGTCACTACCTTTAACGCGGATATTAACCCCTACCAGTGACTCGCCACTGGTAGCATCAATCACAGTTCCATATAAAGTGCGTTTCAATGGAGCTTTGTTTTGCAAAACCTCTTGCACAGGAATACCACTATTCTCAGCCACGGCATCCAACGGATAACTGCCGAGAATACAAGCAAACAATGGCAAGGCAACCACCATTCTTTGCTTCTTTTTCAATGAATTTAAATCCATACTGAAAATTATTAAAGTTAACAATAGTTTTTTGATCATTTTATTTCATGTGAAACCTGTCCGGTTCACGTCATTTAATCTGATCGAAAAAATATTTTGATAAATAATTAATTTACTCAATCACTCCCACATATCCTCCGTTGCGAACCATCTTCAACGTCAATGTAGAAGTAGAGCGAATCTCTGACTCCCGCCTTATGTAATCCATCGCCGAACGGTCGGCATTCATGCCGTCGGCAAAGCCGGTCAGATGAAAATCCCTATTGGGAGAAAGGAAATCGAGGTTGACCGTGACAGTACGCGGCTCACCATTCGTAATAGCCCCCACGAACCACTTATCTCCACTCCGACGGGCAATAACTATATATTCGCCCAACTTGGCATCCAAAACTCTCGTCTCATCCCATACCACAGGAACACTGGCTATGAAATCCGTACAGGGACGTTCGCGATAATACAACGTAGGACTGTCCGCCAACATTTGCAGCCCGCTTTCAAATACTACATACAGTGCCATCTGATAGGCACGTGTCCCCGAAGCGGCAGGATTCCCATGCGTCCATATATCAAAATGGTTTTCTTCTGGATGAACATTATTCATGGCTCCCGGAGTAAAATCCATCGGTCCTACAGTGTTACGGATGAAAGGCAGCCAAATGCTGTTCGCAGGATCGCAACGCTTGCCCATCTCCATACCTACCACTCCTTCGTACGAAAGCACATTGGGGTAACGGCACTCCAGTCCGGCAGGCTTGAAAGAACCATGGAAATCGATTACGAGTTTGTGTTTGGCTGCTTCTTTAGCTACACGCTCATAGAAATTCACCATCCACTGGTCGCTGCGTTCCATAAAATCTATCTTTAATCCTGCTACTCCCCATTCGGCATACTTGGCGAACAATTGGTCAAAATGTTTTTCTACTGTAAGCCAACTCAGCCAAAGCAGAATCTTCACATTATGCTCTTTGGCATAGCGGATAACCTCCGGCAGATCGATTTCCGGATGAGGAGTCCAAGGATCACTGGCGGCTGCCATCCAAGCACCGTCCATCAATGTATATTCCAACCCCAACTCCGCTGCAAAGTCTATATAATATTTATAAGTCTGCGTATTGGCACCCACTCTGAAATCTACATCATAAATACGGGGATTCCACCATTCCCAACTTGATTTACCAGGTTTTACCCAACTATAATCGGCAAGTTCACAGGGTGCTGAGAGTTTATATACCATTTCATTCTCAACCAATACCTTTTCGTTTTTCGCAATCACGAAGAAACGCCAGGGGAAACTTCTTTTTCCTGACGTCCGGGCAATATACGAGGCTTCTTCCAAAATTTTGAATTTGTAATCATTATCGTCCTCGAAACGGACAGGACATTTGGGAAACAAGGCATACATTCCATTGTTACCTGTACTTTTCAGAAACATACAGGGATAATCGATAAGGTCGGCTTCCGATATCAGAATCTTACAACCAACGGGCGTTTCAAGCAATGCCGGCAAATAAGCCATGATATCATCCGTCCGGTAACTTTCCGTCTGCATACAGGTGTAAACAGACTCATAAGAAGTGGAGAAAGCATGTGCTTCGCCCAAACAGGCACGATAATCGGTAGGAAAGTTGATATTGAAATCTTCTCCGACTACTTCTATCGGACTTTTTCTATCAGTAATGAAACGATAGGCTACACCGTCATCAAAAACCCGAAATTCTACAGTATAATCTCCTGCCATATTCATACGCAAATAATTATAATGATTGCGCACCGTTTCATTTTTCAGGGGAATCTCCCGCTTCCTGCTTTCATCCACCGTGCCTTTCCGCACTTTTCTCAGCACAGGTTTTACTCCCAATGTACCATCGGAAAGGGTCATCCCCATCGTACACCTATCTAATAATATATCATCACCGGTAAAGACTGAATAATAAATCTTATCTTTCAGCTCGATGCTGACTTTTACAGTACCATCGGGAGAATATACGTTCAGTACTTTCCCGTAGACAGCACCGCTGACTGCAAGTTGAATGAGCACACCTATCACTCCAATGAGTATCTTTTTCATTTTATCGAAATTTTTATCAACATAACTTAATTTTAATGTTTGCAAAATACGATATTTAAATTTGCAAGACAGGCGATTATTTTACCTAAAAAAGACAAAATTCTGCCTTTTGTATATTCTCCGCTATACTCAGAACTCCTTTCACAAACCTTCTACCTCTACCCCTGTCTACAAATCCGTTTGGCAGAATTTTAGCCTTTATAGGCAAAATTTTAGCCTTTATAATCCTAGGCAATTTATACATTTGCACATTATTATATTTATAAAATTGCAAATTTCTTATGAGAACAATCACAAAAAACGTATGGAGAAATTTCTGTATGGCGGCAGCTATGACAGCAATTTACTCATGTACCCCGTCCACTCAAAAAGTAGACGGACAAACAGAAAAACAAGATGACTATTATGTGGCAGCTTATATCTGGCCGTCATGCCACAACGACCCTATGGGACAAGACACTCTATGGGGAGAAGGCATCGGTGAATGGGAAGTCATCAAAAAAGGTAATCCTCGTTTCGAAGGGCACTACCAGCCGAAGGTACCTTTGTGGGGATATGAAATGGATGATGACACGCAAGTCATGGAGAAATGGATTGATGTGGCAACCGCCCATGGCATCAATATGTTTATCTTCGACTGGTACTGGTATGATGGACAGCCTTTTCTGGAAAGCACCGTCAACAACGGATTCCTGAAAGCCAAGAACAATGAGAAAATGAAATTCTACCTGATGTGGGCCAATCACCACGTGGCACACAATTATTGGAATGTACACCGATACAAGGATGACAAATCGCGTTTATGGAACGGTACGGTAGACTGGGATAACTTCAAAATCATCGTAGAACGGGTGATACGCCAATATTTCCACAAGCCAAACTATTTCAAGATAGACGGTTGCCCGGTATTTTCCATTTTCGGTTACTACGAATTGCGCGAGAACTTCGGTGATGCCAAAGGAGTGAAGAAGGCGATGGATTACTTCAGAGAAGAGGTGAAAAAAGCCGGATTCCCGGATTTACATCTCCAGCTTATCGGTGATGGTTTCCCCTTCCCCGAATTTATGGAAATGGTGGCTACGGTAGGCGTCAACAGTGTAACAAAATACAACTGGGGATGGCCTTTCGAAGAAGACTATGTATCATGGGGAACAAAAGCCATGCAACGTCGGGAACAGTGGACGCAAGCACTGGATTCGCTCGGAGTTCCTTTCTTCCCGAATGCATCTATCGGTTGGGATGATTCCCCCCGGTTCCCGAACAAAAAAGCCGATGAAATCGTGCATTATAACGATTCGCCCGAAAGTTTTGCTGCTTTCTTGCAAAAGACGAAAGAGTACGTAGACCAACGCCCTGGACGTCCCAAACTGATTACAATCAACTCTTGGAACGAATGGGTGGAAGGCAGCTATCTCCTGCCCGATATGAAGAACGGTTTCGGTTATCTGAACGCCGTAAAACGAGTGATGAACGGTGAATATGAGAATTTTGGAAATAAAAACTAATCAGTACTATATTATGATGAAACGAAAATTTGGAATGTTAGGACTCCTGTTTCTGTCGCTAACTTTCGGTGCATGCCAAGATAGCAATGAGAATGAAATAATTGAGCCGGAACCACAGCCACCTGTAGTTATGGGTAAGGACACGACATTAGAGTCACCTGATGGGGGGCTGAAAGTGGAAATTTCGACTGAAGGAAATATCACGTATACCGTCTCACACAATGGTGTAACAGTGGTAAACGCATCCCCCGTCTCCATGACACTGGACGACGGACAAACCTGGGGAAAAGGTTCTACTTTCATCGGTTCTACCAAAGAATCGGTCAACACAACCATTGATTCGCCGTTTTATATCCGCAAATCGGTGAATGATATCTACAATGAACTGACATTGCACTTCTCCGAAGAGTTCCGCATCGTGTTCAGAGCTTACAACGAAGGAATGGCTTACCACTTCGAATCAGAGCGGAAAAAGAATTTCAAGGTCCTATCGGAAGAAGTGGATTTCAGTTTCCCCTCCAGCTTCACTATGACAGCCGCTCTTAGTCCGGGAGCTACAGATACGTGGCAGAAAAACGCAAACAACAGCTACGAGAATTTCTATCAGTATGATATCAAGGAAATCTCCGGCGGATGCCAGTTGGCTATGTTGCCGTTGATGGTGAAATGCGAAGGGAAAATCTTGTGTATCGCTGAAGCGAATGTCAAAAACTACCCAAGTATGTTCATTCGCAAAATGCCGGGCAACCACTTGGCAGGTTATCAACAGGAACGTGTCAGAAGTGCCTATCGTGACGGTTCATACAAATGGCCTTCCGAATGGTATAAATATATTGCCAGTTGCGAGGGTTCCATGACATTCCCCTGGCGCATCCTCATGGTGATGGACAAGGAGTCACAGTTGCTGGACAACGACATGATATACAAATTGGCACCAGCACGCAGCAAATTGTTCGACACATCGTGGATTAAACCCGGCATGAGCACATGGGACTGGATGACAGCCTATTCTCTTGATGGAGTAGGTACTCCGGGTATCCATTTAGAAAATTATATATACCACATCAATTTTGCCAAAGAAATGGGTATCCCTTACATTACTATCGATGCAGGAAGTATCAATATGTGGGAAAACGATTTCTCTTATGATTCTTGCTTAAAAGATGTCATCGAACAGGCTAGAAAGAGTAACATAGGTGTATGGGTGTGGATGGAAGCGGCTTTCTTCTCCGATGTATTGGAGAAGGCAGGCAACAGCACGTTTGAATACATATTCAGAAGGCTGAGCAATGACGGTATCAAAGGTATAAAAATAGACTTCTTTGAACGTAGCGACCAAGAATATATTGACCTGCAATGGAAAATAGCGGAAATGGCAGCTAAATACAAACTCCTGCTCAACCTGCACAGTTCTCCTGTTCCCCACGGACTGCACCGTGCCTATCCGAACATACTTGCATACGAAGCAGTAAAAGGACAGGAACATCTGAAATATGAGGGCGGCAGAAATGGCGACTGGATAACTTATGACGTCACTTTCCCCTTCCTGCGCGGTATGGCAGGACCCACCGACTACACTGCGGGGCTGATGCGTAATGCTTCTCATAGCAAGTGGACAGTAAACCACGACCGTCCGATAAGCAAAGGTACCCGATGCCGACAAATAGCAGACTACATCATATTCTTCTCCGGATTAGGTACGCTGGCGGATAACATCACAACGTACGAGAAAGAGAAAGAATGTGCCCGATTCCTAGCTTCCATCCCCACCGTATGGGATGAGACAAAGGTACTGACCAGCAAATTAGGAGAGTATATATCCATTGCACGACAAAACGGTAAAGACTGGTTTGTAGGTGCACTGAATAATCGGACAGATTCGCGCAGTCTTACACTTGACCTTTCTTTCCTTGATTCAGGCACATACGAAGCTGAAATATTCAAAGACGGCGATAACGCCAACACGGATGCTACAAGCTACAAACGAGAGCTCATCACTATCTCCGACAGCCGTCAGTTATCAATAGAGATGAAGAATGGCGGCGGATTTGCAGCCCGTATCTACAAGAAATAAGTTGAACTTTAAATAACAAATTAAATAAGGTATATGAAGAGATTTATTTTTCTGTTTTTTATATTGTGCGGTTTATTAACTGAAAGTTGCAGCAAAAACGATTCGCTGATAAACGAACCGCCAAAGGAGACTCCAGGCACAGACAATAAAGACGATGACAAAGAGGATACCTCCAATGGATTAAAAGTATTATGCTTGGGAAATTCCATCACACGGCATGAGTACGCCCCAAGTATCGAATGGTTCTCTGCCTGGGGAATGGCAGCTTCGAAAGAAGAGAACGACTATTGCCATCAACTGGAGAGAATGTTGTGCCAACAGCGTCCCGGCTCAAAAGTGACTCCACTAAACATAGCCGATTGGGAGCGCAATCTGTCCATGAACCTGAATACATTGCTGGACCAGCATTGTAAAGACAAAGATGTCATAGTCATTCGTTTGGGAGAAAATGTAGAAGATAAGACGGCTTTTAAAACGGCAATAGGCCGGTTGGTGAGTTATTGCAAAAAACAAGCGAAGCATGTGTTTATTACCGGCTGTTTCTGGAAGGACGACGAGAAAGAGGCGGCTATCAAACAAGCGGCAACAGCTTACGGAATTCCTTATGTAGACCTTAGAGGAATCGACCAAGTGGGTGTCACTCGCCCTTCTACAGGAGATATTCTGTATGATTTAGACGGAAAACCTTATACGATAACGAAAGATTTCATTATAGCCCATCCCAATGATAAAGGAATGAAAAGAATAGCGGAGGAAATTATGAAAGCGTTCTTACTTCATATCAAAGACGACGAAACAGCACCCAGCTATGCCGCACGTTCGTTCACATTAGATAATCCTCAAACTTTTGTTTTTCTACCTGCCTCCCACACTGCTACGGGACGGGCCGTTGTGGTATGCCCCGGCGGTGGATACGGGTATTGCGAACCGGAAGACAATTATGAAGGGAATGGCTGGGCTTCATTCTTCAACGAACGGGGGATTGCCTTGATTGTGGTAAAATATACACTTCCCGCAGGTAACTGCCAATTGCCGATCGCTGATGCGGAAACAACCATCAAACGTGTTCGCGAACATGCGAAAGAATGGTATGTAAACAAAGATGATGTGGGAATTATGGGATTCTCCGCAGGGGGACACTTAGCTTCAACTATTGCCACCCACTCCACAGGAGATGCACATCCCAACTTCCAGATCCTGTTCTATCCGGTTATTACAATGGGAGCCCAAGGACATGCATGGTCACGTGAAAACTTCTTGGGTAAAAACCCTTCAACGGCACAAATGGAACTTTATTCTAACGAAAAACAGGTAAAAACAGATACGCCACGTGCTTTCATTACATTCACCGAAGATGACACGGAAGTTCCTCCCACCGTAAACGGCAAAGCCTACTATCAGGCATTGATAAATAAAGGGATACCTGCAAAATTAGTCAGCTGGCAAAGCAGCAACGGATGGGGCGCCGGACATGGATGGGGAAATATAGGCTCTTTTGTACATCATGAGGAATTAATGTCTCAACTTTCAGACTGGTTGAAGTCATTTTAAAATGTAAAAAATAATATATGAAAAAGAATAATTTATGTTTGTCTGTCTTATTGTCCGGCTGCGTGCTATGCAGTTGCAACGGACAGCGATGGACGGAATCCGTAGCAGACGGATATCATCTGATAACGCAAAAAGACGGCGCCACATTGGGATACAGCCCGATGTCAGGAATCACCATTATCCAACAGGATGGCTACGCATTCAAAGACTTGAACCGCAACGGCCGACTGGACGTGTATGAAGACTGGCGGCAACCGATAGATGCGCGTGTGGCGGACTTGACCGCCCAACTCAGCATGGAAGACATCGCAGGGCTTATGCTGTACAGCAGCCATCAGACCATCCCCGTGAACAGAAACGTCTACAACGGCAAAACGCACACCGAAAGCGGTATGCCTGCCTGGGAACTGACCGATGAACAAAAGACGTTTCTCGAGAAAGACGGAGTACGCCACGTGCTTATCACCTCTGTGGAAAGCCCGGAAACGGCTGCCCGTTGGAACAATGCGGCACAAGGTTATGTGGAAGGTCTGGGATTCGGCATTCCGTGCAACAACTCTTCCGACCCCGCCACTCATCGCGGGCAGATGCGGAATTCAACGCCGGCGGAGGTGGCAAAATCTCCATGTGGCCGGGCAGTTTGGGCATGTGCGCCACTTTCTCACCTGAAATCATGAAACGTTTTGCGGAAATAGGCTCCATCGAATACAGGGCACTGGGGTTCGCCACTTCCCTCTTCCCGATGGTGGACGTAGGAACCGACCCGCGATGGATGCGCTTCTGCTATACAATGGGAGAAGGTACCAAACTTGCTACCGATATGGCACGTGCCTATTGCGACGGTTTCCAGACATCGGAAGGCGATGCGGAAATATGTGACGGATGGGGTTGGAACAGTGTAAACACGATGGTGAAACACTGGCCGGGCACCGGAGCATGCAACGAAGGCGGACGCGACGGTCATCAGGGATATGGAAAATACGCCGTTTTCCCCAACGGCAATTTCGAACTGCATACGTTGCCTTTCACGGAGGGTGCTTTCAAGTTGGAAGGCAAAACCAAGGTATCGGCTGCCTTGATGCCCGACTACTCCGCTTGCGTAGGATTCGAACCGGACGGTGTAGGTAGTGGATTCAGCCGGAAGTTTATTCAGGATATGCTACGTGAACAACAGAACTATGACGGAGTGATTTGCTCCGACTGGGGAATCACGCACGACGAAGTAGGAGTATATGCCTGCAAAGGAAAACCATGGGGCATGGAAACCAAAAGCGTGGCGGAACGCCATTACAAAGTTTTGATGGCAGGAGTCGACCAATTCGGTGGAAATAACGACCGGGGACCTGTGCTCGATGCTTACCGTATAGGAGTGGAAAAACAGGGTGAAGAATGGATGCAGAAACGTATGCGGACTTCCGCCCGCCGTTTATTGACCAATATCTTCCGCACTGGTTTGTTCGAGAACCCTTATCTCGATCTGGCACACACAAGCGAAGTGGTAGGCTGTCCCGAATTCATGCAGGAAGGATACGACGCCCAGTTGAAAAGCGTTGTCATGCTAAAGAACCATGCAGGCGTACTGCCGTTGGAAGGAAAGAAGAAAGTGTATATCCCTGAGCGTTATGTCCCCTCCTACATTGACTTCTGGGGTGGACGTATTGAGGAACAGCACATCACTCCGCTGAGCAAGGAACTGGTGGAAAGATACTTCGAGCTGGTTTCCACTCCGCAAGAAGCTGACGCAGCTATCGTATTCATCGAATCTCCCAACAGTGGTTACGGTTTCGACGAAGAAGCTGCACGCACAGGAAAAGATACGGGTTATCGCCCTATCAGCCTGCAATACAGCGACTATACTGCCACGCATGCCCGTGCGCAAAGTCTGTCTGGAGGTGACCCGTACGAGGATTTCACCAACCGCAGCTATCAAGGTAAAAGCGTGAAGACTATCAACAAGGGCGACATGGACCTGGTCATCCAAACAAAGAAGAGCATGGGAGAAAAGCCGGTGATTGTAGCCATCAATGTACTGAATCCTCCTGTGTTAAGCGAAATAGAGCCTTATGCCGATGCATTGTTCTTGTTGTTCGACGTACAGCGTCAGACGATTCTCGACCTGATGGCAGGAAAAGCGGAACCTTCCGCCTTACTGCCTTTCCAAATGCCTGCAGACATGCGCACGGTAGAGGAGCAGGCGGAGGATACTCCACATGATATGCGTTGTTATCACGATGCCGACGGTCATGTGTACGATTATACATATGGACTGAACTGGAAGGGTGTGATAGACGATGAGCGAGTGAAGAAATACAAGTAATATCCGTTTTTCAGTTTTCAATAAAAGTTCTGCACGTATGTCGGCTGATTCACTCGCTGGACACGTGCAGAACTTCTTTATTCTAAAGTCCGGAAGGCTTACGAAACACTTCTCCTTCTTTTGCCGGTTTGCCCAGCAAAGGCAGACCTTCTTCATCCCAACCGATGGGTTGCATCCGTAAAGAACGGCTATCCACCATAAGCATATCATGAAGTGAATTACGCACCAAATAAAGCATATACCACTCTTTATAATCCGGCGAAGGGACAAAACATATATTGCCGGGAGCGTATGCGTTATTTTCGGGCGATTGTCTGAAAACCGGTTCAGACAATTTAGTCCATGAAGCCGGAGAAAGTGGGTCGCTGTCGGCATTAGCAACTAGTAATCCTATGCAGTGATAGGGAGTCCAGTTGGCACTAGCGGAATAATAAACAAGAAGTTTGTCTTTGTCGCGGGAATGAAAAAGAAAAGGCATCTCGTTGACGTAGACCGGATAGGCAGCTTTATTCCCATCGGTTCCCACCCATTGACATTCCCATTCATACTTGGGTTCAGATATCAGGACACGTTCGGATGCCAACGTCCACGGATCGGACATTTCGGCAATATACAAACATTGCATTTCCTCAAAGATACGCCTGTTTTCCAGCCGCTCCAAAGCAAATACAGTTTACCTTTATGTACAAACGGATGTCCGTAAATAGCAAGATTATTGTAAGGATCGGTAGAAATCTTGCCTTTCAACACAAATTCTCCTTCCAACGGGTCGGGTGAAGCATTTTCCAGTACATGCAACTGGCGGTTGTCCGAATCGCCGTCGTCCATACTAAAATACACATACCATTTTCCATTGATATAATGTATCTGCGGGTCCCAGATATGAGAATAAGACTGACTGTCGTTCACCGGCCATATCGTTTTGGTAGGTTCATGCGTTATTTCAGTAATGTCTTTCAATGCCCACAAACAGATTTTATCATCCACTCCGCGAATGTAATAATACATACCGTTATGGAACAGGGCACCAAAAGCCGGACCACCAATCGACAAAAGCGGATTCGTATAACAGGAAGCGGAATCTATGGTTCCCGATGCGTGAGATGTTGCTGATTTATACTGGCAGGAGAAGTTACTGAACAAACAAGCCAATATCCCCACAATATGTATAAGACGTATCATAAAAAATGAACTTTAAGGCTAAAAACTGCGACAAAGGAAGTATAAAAAAAGCAAATATCCGCATTCTAACAGGATTTTATTCCTTACAGGCAGAATTTTAGCCTTAATAGGCAAAATTTTAGCCTTTATTCATCCGGAGATTTAAGACTTTTGCAAAGTGAACATGAAAAACAATTTAAGAAACACATAAATATTGGTCTGTATGAAAACAGTAATGAAAGGGATGGCGAAGTATTCGTACATCTATGGGGTGTTAATCATGTGGGTGTGTTGCACCGGCTCTTATGCCCAATGGAAACCTGCCGGTAACAGAATCGTTACAGAATGGGCAGCACAAGTAGACGTAAGTAACGTATTACCCGAATACCCGCGTCCTTTGATGGAACGTGCGGAGTGGATAAACCTAAACGGACTTTGGCAGTATGCCATTCTTCCGTCGGGCAAAGCAATGCCGAAGACGTATGACGGTGAGATTCTGGTACCCTTCGCTGTAGAATCCGCACTTTCCGGTGTAGGAAAAGAATTGGGAGAGAACAACGAGTTATGGTATCAGCGCACCTTTTCCGTGCCTTCCCGCTGGAAAGGGCAACGGGTGTTGCTGAATTTCGGAGCGGTAGACTGGAAAACCACCGTATGGGTGAACGGAACCAAACTCGGTGAACACTGCGGCGGATTCACTCCTTTTGCATTCGACATCACACAAGCGCTGAAAAAAGGAGACAATGAAGTAGTGGTGCGGGTATGGGACCCGACGGACAAAGGCAAACAGGCACGCGGCAAGCAGGTAAGCAACCCCGGACATATCTGGTATACACCGGTGAGCGGCATCTGGCAGACCGTATGGCTGGAACCTGTCCCCGAACGTGCCATAGAAAACATCCGGACGACTCCCGACATAGACGGCGGCAAACTGACGGTGGAAACAACGGTGAACAACCCCAAAGCCAACGACCGGATAGAAGTGAAAGTGCTCAACGGCAACAAAGTCATCGCATCCGGCAGTGCATTGAACCATACTTCCGTAGAAATACCGATGCCGGCAGATTGCAAACTATGGTCTCCGGACTCTCCTTCGCTTTATGACTTGGAAATCTCATTCTATGCCGACGGCAAATTGCAGGACAAAGTGAAAAGCTACACCGCCATGCGGAAATTCTCCACGCGAAGAGACGAGAAAGGGTACATGCGCCTGCAACTGAACAACAAAGACATCTTCCACTTCGGTCCGCTCGACCAGGGCTGGTGGCCCGACGGACTGTATACAGCACCGACGGACGAAGCCTTGTGCTACGATATCGAAAAGACCAAGGAACTCGGATTCAACATGATACGCAAGCACCTGAAAGTGGAACCGGCACGTTGGTATGCGCATTGCGACCGTCTGGGAATGATGGTATGGCAGGATATGCCTAACGGCGACAAGAATCAGGACTGGCAATACAAGCAATTCTACTATGGTCCGGAGATGGTACGTACTTCGGAATCGGAAGCTGTCTACCGGAAAGAGTGGAAAGAGGTGATGGACTGTCTCTATTCTTATCCCTGCATTGGCGTATGGACACCGTTCAACGAAGCGATGGGACAATTCAAATCCGTAGAAATAGCTGACTGGACCAAGAAATATGACCCGACGCGCCCGGTGAATCCCGCCAGTGGCGGCAATTATTTCCCTTGCGGGGATATTCTCGACCTGCACAGTTATCCGGAACCCGTCATGTTCCTCTTCGATGCCGACCGGGTGAATGTAATCGGTGAGTTCGGCGGAATCGGCATGGCGCTGAAAGGACATCTGTGGAACGAAGACCGCAACTGGGGATACGGCGACCTGAAAGGCAAAGAAGAAGCAACGGAAGAGTACCTGAAGTATGCCAACCGCCTCAAGGAACTGTCTGCATTGGGACTATGCGGTGCCGTATATACCCAAACAACCGATGTAGAATCGGAAATCAACGGACTGATGACCTACGACCGCAAAGTAGTGAAAATGAACGCGGATGCATTACAGAAAGTCAACAGTGAAGTTTGCCGTTTCCTGGATAATCCGCTTCCTGCAAAAAATTCCCGTTAGTAGACATTAAAAAACATAATTTGCTATTATGACAATTATAAATAAAAGAAATCTGTTTTTCCTAATTTCCGTCTGGCTGTTGTCTACACTTCTGCCAGCGCAGAATGTCACCATATCCACTCCCCATACACAGTTGCTCCTCTCGGCACCAAACGGCGGTACACCGGAACAACTGTATTACGGCTCACGCACCTCCGATGCGGATATCCGAAGCATTTGCGAAACGGCACGCGGGAGAAATGCTTATCCCGTCTACGGAATGGGGTATCCATGCGAAACGACATTGTCCGTCCGCCATGCCGACGGCAACCTGACACTTCAAATGGCAGTAGCAGGCGTAAAAGAAACACGCCTTACAGAAGAAAATGCCACTTTGACGGTGATAGAACTGAAAGACAAAGTGTATCCTTTCTTCGTCAACATCTGCTACAAAGCATGGCAGGATGCGGATGTCATCGAAACATGGACTGAAATCCGTCACGAAGAGAAGAAGCCTGTCCAACTTCAGCAGTTCGCTTCCGCCTACTTGCCTGTCCGCCGTGGCAATGTCTGGCTGGCACATCTTTCCGGTGCCTGGGCAAACGAAGGACAACTCTGCCAGGAAGCGTTGCAACCGGGTATGAAAGTCATCAAAAACACGGACGGGGTACGCAATTCCCAATCGGCACACGCGGAAGTGATGTTCTCGCTCGACGGTAAACCGCAGGAGAACACGGGACGCGTCATCGGTGCAGCACTTTGCTACAGCGGCAACTACAAACTGCGCATTGACACGCAAGAAGACGACTGGCACCATTTCCTCGCCGGCATCAACGAAGAAAACTCCTGGTACAACCTGAAAAAAGAAGAAGTGTTCCGCACCCCCGCATTGGCACTGACCTACAGCGACGAAGGAATGAGCGGATGCAGCCGGAAATTCCATCAATGGGCACGGCTGCATAAACTTGCCAACGGGAATACTCCCCGCAAAATTCTGCTGAACAGTTGGGAAGGCGTCTATTTCGACATCAACGAACAGGGCATGGACCAGATGATGGGTGACATCGCTGCCATGGAAGGCGAACTGTTTGTAATGGACGACGGTTGGTTCGGCGACAAATATCCGCGCAAAAACGACTCTTATGCCTTAGGCGACTGGACCGTAGACAAGACCAAACTCCCCGGCGGACTGCAATCATTACTTGACAACGCCCGGAAACACGGCATACGGTTCGGCATCTGGCTGGAACCGGAAATGGCCAATACCAAAAGCGAACTGTACGAAAAGCACCCCGAATGGATTATCAAGGCACCCGAACGGGAAGTGGTATGCGCCCGCGGCGGCACACAAGTCGTACTCGACCTCTCCAACCCACAAGTGCAGGATTTTATCGTACAGACGGTGGACGAACTGATGAATTCCCATCCCGACATTGATTATATCAAGTGGGACGCCAATATGTCCATCATCACCCAAGGTTCGCAATACCTGACCAAAGACAATCAAAGCCACCTGAACATCGAATACCACCGGGGCTTTGAGAACGTGTGCCGGCGCATTCGCGCCAGCTATCCGCAACTGACGATACAAGCTTGTGCCAGCGGTGGCGGACGTGTCAACTACGGTGTACTTCCCTACTTCGACGAATTCTGGACAAGTGACAATACGGATGCACTTCAGCGTATCTACATCCAATGGGGCACTTCCTATTTCTTCCCCGCCATCGGCATGGGGGCACATATCAGCGCAAGCCCTAACCATCAGACATCGCGTTCCGTTCCACTGAAGTTCCGTATTGATGTAGCGATGAGCGGACGCTTAGGTATGGAAATACAGCCCAAGGATATGACGGAAGAGGAAAAGGCATTATGCAGAAACGCCATTGCCGAATACAAGACGATACGTCCCGTCGTACAGTTCGGAGATATTTACCGTTTACTTTCTCCGTATGACAAACAGGGCGCAGCTTCGCTGATGTATGTATCGCCGGAAAAGGACAAAGCCGTATTCTACTGGTGGAAAACGGAACATTTCTGCAACCAGCACTTGCCACGGGTGAAGATGGCAGGACTTGCTCCGGACAAATATTATAAGGTGCATGAGTTGAACCGCATCGACACCGAACCTTTGAAATTTGAAGGTAAAAGTTTCAGTGGTGCATACCTGAATGACAACGGACTGGAAATTCCCTCTACCCACAGAGTAGAATCTTCGAAACAAAACGAATATGCCAGCCGCGTGCTTTATCTGGAAGAAGTAACTCCCTCGTCTTTCGACAACCGGATAGCACAATGCCCTCCGTTGCGTGTTCTTTGCTTAGGCAACTCCATCACCCGCCACGAATATAAAGCGGACATCGAATGGTTCTCCGAATGGGGCATGGCAGCATCCAAAGAAGAAAACGACTATTGCCATCAATTGGAGAAGATGCTCTCGCAAAACCGTCCCGGCACAGTGGTTACCCCGCTGAACATCGCCTATTGGGAACGCAACTTGAATTGCAGTATCGACTCACTGATTGGTGCTCACACTACAGACAAGGATGTGATCGTTATCCGCTTGGGAGAAAACGTACAAGATAAGGAAGCATTCAAATCAGGTATCCTTCGATTGGTAGAATATTGCAAGCGGAAAGCAGACAAAGTAGTCATCACCGGTTGTTTCTGGAAGGATGATGAAAAAGAACGTGCCATCATCAACGCTGCGCATATGCATGGACTCACTTATATTCCGATTGACTGGATAGACCGCTTGTATGATTCACGTCCGAAAGTCGGAGACACTCTTTATAACATATACGGAAAACCATATACTGTAACCAAAGATTTCATCATCGCCCATCCCGATGACAAAGGCATGAAGAAGATAGCAGAAGCAATATATAGGGTTCTCTAATAGCTCCCCGGTTTTTCGTACTTCCATTATTTACACCTGTAGTTTCCATACAATGAGAAACTACAGGTGTATGAATAGAAAATCTCAGTTTAAACCCACCAAACACAATTGAATTAGCTATCAATATTTATACGATAAATATTCCTTCATGTCATCATTTTATAGATAATATCTTTGGAGTTTATTCCATTAATCCTTTATTTTGTACAGAAAAACATAAAATTGTAACATGAGCGAAGAACAAATATTTGACGAAGCATATAAATTGTATTACCGAAAGTGTTTACTGTTCGCCCGGTCTTATACTCATGATATGGTACAAGCCGAAGACATCGTTGCCGAAGCTATGATTGTGTTATGGGAAAAACTCTGCAATGCGGAAGAAATAGGTGCGACATTACCCTTTCTGATAGGCACTATCCGCAATAAAATACTACAATATTTCCGCAGGGAAGCCTTCAAACTCAAAATCCGCTCCACCCTCGAAGAAGACAGCATGCGCGAATTGCAAATGCGCATATCTACTTTGGAAGAATGCAATCCCCAAGAGCTATACAGCATGGACGTGCAGAGTATATTAAAAGAATCACTGAAAACAATGCACAGCCAAACCCAAACTGTCTTCATGCTCAGTCGTTTCGCTCACAAAACCAATGAAGAGATTGCCCGGGAACTGGGCATTGGAGTAAAAGGAGTGGAATACCACATTACAAAAGCACTGAAAAAGCTACGGACAGACCTCAAAGATTTCTATCCTCTCCTGGACGTACTGCTTTAGTCCCTGTTTCCCGTCTCTCCTACTCTCCCTTGCAAAATACATATATTCATTACTTTTTCTTCTTAACTACTATACAGCCCCAATAAATTTCTTAATCTTTTTTAAAAAAAAATCATTATTCCGCTAGGGTTATTATTTTTTCAAGCAACTATTATATAGAACAGCAATTAAAATAATGCTATGAAACGAAATGTAATTCTTAAATACCTGCGGGGAGAAACCTCTCCCGAAGAACGTATCGAGATGCTCCGATGGATCGAAGAAGACCCGGCACATTTGAAAGAATACAAATACCTGCGCCGAATTTTTGATGCAACCTTATGCAACGAAGAGAATATACCCTTATCTATTCATTCGTCACGCTCCACCAACCGGAGAATATGGATGCAAGTAGCGGCAGCCGTGGCGTTTATCTGTCTTTTTGCAGGCGGAACATGGCTATACACACAGCATCTTTCCGAAAACCAGGCAGAGTTGTTAGCTACACGAGATATCCACGTCCCTGTAGGACAACGTACGGAAATCACCTTGAACGATGGGACAAGAATATGGCTCAACTCCAATACGACCCTGCACATAGAAAGCCAAAAAGGAAAAGACCTGCGCCGCGTCCGCCTGAATGGTGAGGCTTACTTTGAAGTAGCACCGGACAAGCACCTGCCGTTCGTGGTACAGACAGATTCCCATGAAATTCAAGTATTAGGAACAAAGTTCAACGTATTCGCCTATAAAGACCGGAACGATTTTTCCGTCAAACTTTATGAAGGAGCGGTCGACGTGAGTGACAAACAAAACGCCACCACTCTCCGTCTCTCTCCCGACGAAGAAGCGAAGATATCCGACGGCGGACAATTGATAAAAGCCCCCTTCGACAAAACAGAATCACTGCTATGGATTGAAGGTATTTATTACTTCGAAGACACGGACTATGCTTCCATCTTCCGACAAATGAAAGAATATTATAAGGTAGACTTTGATGTCCGTACTCCCCAAATACTACAATATAAATGTACCTGTAAATTCCGGCAGGAAGACGGTTTGAAACATATTCTGGAAATCCTGCAACGAATCCACCGGTTTGAATACGAATGGAGCGACGATGAACAGACCGTCATTATCCGATAAATTATCACTTTTTCAGTTAACCCTATTCATTATGAAAAACAAAGATCCCGTTTATTTAACTAAAAAACGGCCGGAAGTGCTCCAACACTATCCGACCGTAAAAGTCGTGCATACTTCCCTCGTTACCCAACGGAGAATGAACTCGTTATATTACACAACTTATTAAAACATACAAAGTTATGAATAAAAAAATAACTCTTTTGTGTGGAATAATGTTTTTTATATTAAATATGACTGTTTTTGCACAAAATAAGACAGTTACACTTCATGAAGAACAAAGTTCCATTCAAACAATCCTTTCGAAGATTGAGAAACAGACGAAATACCTGTTCGTCTATGACAAAGCACAAATCGACGTAAAGCGTAAAGTTACGTTGAAAATAAACAACAAACCGGTTTCGCAAGTACTGAATACATTATTTGCAGGCACACAGGTTTCTTACACCCAGAACGGAAACAACATCGTAATGACCGTAAAAAAAAGCAGTAAACAACCGACGAAAACCGTAAGAGGCGTAATCACCGATGCAAACGGTGAACCTGTTATTGGCGCCACAGTGACATCAACGGCAACCGGCAAGGGAACAATTACCGATATGGATGGTAAATTCACTATGGACGTTCCGAAGAACACGCAACTGCAAGTATCCTATATCGGATACAAGAAGCAGGAAATTGCGGTAGGAGAAAAAAACACGCTAAAAATTGTGTTGGAAGAAGAAAATGCAGTATTGGAAGAGGTGATTGTAGTAGGTTACGGTACTATTAAACGGAAAGAGATGACTTCTGCCATCTCGCACATCGGTGCCAAAGATCTGAATCAGATGCCTACAATGGATGCATCTATGTTATTGCAAGGAAAAGTATCCAGTGTGTCCGTATCAAATATAAATTCCGCCGACCCCGACCAGCACGGTAGTATTCAGATTCGTGGTGTATCATCCCGTAGCGCAGGACTGGGTCCGCTCATCGTAGTAGACGGTATACCGGGCGGCGACCTGGCGAATATCAACCCCAATGATATCGAATCCATGGATGTACTGAAAGACGGTGCGGCATCTGCCATATATGGTACACGCGGCTCAAACGGTGTAATCCTCATCAACCTGAAAAAAGGAGCACGTGACAATCAAGTACACGTCACCTACAACGGTTCGCTTACCATCACGGAAGCAAAGCCGTGGAATTGGAACCACTTAGTGCCGACGAATATCGTAAATACCGTTGCGAACAAAATCCGGGCAACGACTACGGTGGAAACACCAATTGGCTCGATGCCATCACCCATACAGGTATTACCCACATGCACTCGCTTACTTTCTCGGGCGGCGGAGCGCAAAACAATTACCGCGTAACGGCAGACTACCGGGATGCTGAAGGTATCCTCATCAACCAAAAACGCAGGGAATACGGAATGCGTGCCACTGCCAACCTAACCACTAAAGACGGTCTGTTCTACTTTTCAAGCACCGTAGCTCCCCGCATCATCGACCAAAAAAAGGGAAAATATTACAACTATCAAGTGGCATTGAGAAACAATCCTACCGTACCTGTATATGACGAAACCACAACCAACGGCTATTTTCACTTGCCATTAGGCACAAGCACGGAGAATATCGTAGAAGATCTGCGTGTCGTTTCCCGCGACCAGACTACACGCCGCATCGAATGGAATGCCACCGCCGGCATCAACCTTCTGCCGCTTTTCCTGCCCAACAACCAAAACAACCTTCTGCTGAAATCGCAGGTCACTTTCGCCCAACGACATGATGACGAAATACATGGTAGTTACTCGCCGTCCACCTACACGTGGATGATACAGAACAATCGGAAAGGTGAAGCATCGCGGGCATATTATAAAGCTATGACCAACAATTTTGAATGGGTTACGAATTTCTCCGCCACTTTCGCCAAGCACCACAATGTGCGTGGCATGGTAGGCTACTCTTACAATTACGTCGTAGCCGAAGGATTCAATGCAGCCAACAAAGATTTTGCCACTGACGCCTTGCTCTACCACAATCTCGCACAAGCTACGTATGCCGCCGAAGCTGGTAAAACGGAGATGGGTTCGTACAAAAACGATTCTAAACTTATCTCTTTTTTCGGTCGTGTGAACTATGACTGGAAAGGTCGTTATATGATGTCGGCAGCTATTCGTCACGAAGGTTCAACACGTTTCGGTAAAACCATAAATGGGGAAACTTCCCTTCTATCTCGGCAGGATGGCGTATTTCCGATGAGAGTTTCATGAAGAATGTAAAATGGATCGACGACTTGAAGTTACGTTATGACTTTGGTGTAACCGGTAATCAAGATTTTGATAGTTACAAGTCACTTTCCACCTATTCCTCTTTCGGTTACTACTCCTATAATAATACAGCTTTCCATGTATGGGGACCAGGCAAAAACACGAACCCCGACCTGCGTTGGGAGAAAGCCAAAAACCAGAACATCGGTCTTGATTTCAGTTTGTTCAACAACCGCGTGACGGGTTCGTTCAACTATTTCATCCGCAAACAGGAAGATTTGCTGGGCGACTACCAGACTTCGGTTCCCCCCAGTCTGTTCGCCACCATCTTCACCAATGTGGGAACCATGAAGAATACCGGTTTTGAGTTCGACGTGACAGTGAACGCCGTACGCTCCAAAGATTTCAATTACAGTTTCACACTCGTAGGAGCCACAAACAATAATAAATTTGCCAGCTTCTCCAATGATGTATTCAAAGGACAGAAATACTATTCAACCTGTCAAATGGTCAGCCCCAATAATCCGGGATATCTGCAACGCATCGAAGAAGGCGAACGCGTAGGTAACTTTTTCACTTGGCGTTATGCAGGTGTCAGCGATGACGGCAACTGGTTGGTTTATAACAAAAACAACGAAGTAATCCCTGTCGGTGAAGCCAAGGAAGATGACAAAGCCATTACAGGCAACGGCCTGCCCAAATTCACAGCTTCTACTACCCATTCTTTCAAATGGAAAAATCTGGATGCATCCATCTCGTTGCGTGGCGCATTCGGCTTCCAGCTCTTCAATGTGCACGAATTTTACTTCGGGCTGCAATCCATGCAGAGCAACCTGATAAAAGAGGCGTACGGCAAAAACGCACACATCACTACTGGTATGAATGTGCTGACAGACTACTTCATCGAGAACGGTGACTATGTGAAAATCGACAATATCACACTTGGCTATACCTTCCCGTTGAAGACACGGTTTCTGGATAGCGTCCGTGTGTATGGTACCGCACAGAACCTTTATACATTTACCGAATTCAGCGGTATAGACCCGTCCAACTTCGAAGTGAACGGCCTGACTCCCGGCTCCGGTGGTGGTGATTATACCTATTATCCGTCGGCATTCCAGTTCAACTTCGGTTTGCAAATTAATTTTTAATTGAAAAAAGATTATGAAAATCAAACATATATTTCTAGGCATAGGCTTGCTGGCAACCGCCGGTGGCGGACTTTCATCGTGCACCGACCTTGAAGAGAAGGTTTATGACCAGGTGACAAGCCAAAACTATTATCAAACGAAAGATGATGTGATTCACGCTGTTTTTCGTCCTTTTGAGCACACTTATTATTCCATGTGGCAGGTGCACGAACATGAAGAACTGCCTGCCGACCAGTTGGTTACCGTCGTACGCGGCGACTGGTGGTGGGATGGCGGCAAATGGATTATGTACCACCGCCACCAATATGACGGCATCCAATACAACAACCCGGGTTCCGGCGAATGGACATCGGAATGGGAGCTGATGTATCAGGCCATCGGCCAATGCAACCTCGTTCTTGACGACCTTGCCGAACTCAATCCCGCCACATTCAAGATTACCGATACCGAATGGGCTTCTTATATAGCTCAGTTACGCTGCATGCGCGCTTTCTGCTACCTGCGGCTCATCAATTGCTACCGCAACTGTCTGCTTGTCACCACAAGTGATGCCAGCGTAAGTATGCAACCCGAAAACCGCAAGCAAGTGGAACCACGGGTGCTGTTCGAGTTCATCGAAAGCGAACTGAAAGATTTCTGTCTGACCAACTTGCCGCCGCGTAGCGGAAACTACGACGGCCCCATGCAGGGACAATTCACTCAGGGAGCTGCCGCCGCACTGTTGGCACGTCTCTATCTGAATGCTGAGAAGTGGATTGGCGAAGCCCGTTGGGACGACTGTATCAGAATCTGCGAACGTATCCGCAAAGGTGAATTCGGCCATTATGAGCTTGCCGAACGTTGGGATGCCCCGTTCGACTGGAACAACGAAACATGCAGTGAAGTAATTTTTGCATTTACCGCTTCGTTTGCCACGACTTGCCATCACATGACCAACTCACGCCAGACAGTCTATGGCCGTATGCTTCCCTATCAGTGTGGTCCATATCTGGGTATCGAGAAAGACGGTGAACGCAACCCGCGTTACTGCATCACTCCCAGTTACGACAACTCTTACCCCAATCGTCAACTCTTCGATTACAAGTTGGGACAAGTATCGCAGAAATTCCTGAAATACCCTGGTGACTTGCGTTGGAAACAATATAAGAATACAAGCAACAACACACGCGAAGGTATGATGTTCCTCGAAGGAAAGATTCCCAACAACACACAAAGCGAGGGATTCGGAAAATCACCGCAAGGCTATACCATCTACCTGCGCGACCAGGTCGGACAATTCTTTACAGGCGGTGAAAGCGGACAAATCACAGGCGACAGCGAATCGAAATGCGAGAACGGTGATTTCAATTCAGGTCTGTTCGTGGTGAAATATCCGTTCTATCCCTACGAAGGCGGTGCATATAAAGAATCAGACCATGCGGTAATCCGTCTGGCGGAAGTGTATTACACCGAAGCCGAATGTTATTTACGTAAAGGAGATGCGCGTACGGCAGGCTCGCTGCTGAACAAGGTACGGGAACGCAATTACTCCAGTTTTGGAGACAATATCGCCTACGAACCCGAAGGTCGCGTAAAACTGGATATGGACGAAATGCTTGACGAATGGGGACGCGAATTCCTTGCCGAAAGCCGCCGACGCACCGACTTGATTCGCTTCGGGCGCTTCCAGGAAGCATGGTGGGACAAAAAAGCGGATGCTGACACGCATTATGAACTTTTCCCGCTTTCACAAGACCAGTTGGAGCAAAATCTTTATCTGAAACAAAATCCGGGTTATCCCGATATCACACGTTAATTTTTTAGATTATGAATAAAAACAAATACAATATGTTTTCTTTTCTACTTTTAGGACTGGCGCTAGCTTTGAACCCCAGTTGCAGCGATGATAAAAATCTGGAACCTGCGCCAGAAGCCGTAAACATCAAAGTAAGCAACTATGCCATGTTGTACGAAACCGTACATGTTAATACGACCAATGTGGCTTCGGGAACCACAGTCACCGTCAACTTTGGCGAAGGCACCGTAGTGGAAGGAAAGAGCGGCATGGAGATTTCCCATACCTATACCCGCCCCGGACACTACACCATTACAATGGAAGCCGACGGATACATCACATCTACCAAGGATATTGAAGTAGGCTCCAAACCCGGCATAAGCGAAGAACTGAAATGCCTCAAAGACCCCGATAACAAAAAAGTGTTTGTAGCGGCACACCGTTCTCATACAAGCGACACGTCCATTCCCGACAACAGCCTGCGTGCCGTCGAAGCTGCCATTGCAGCCGGTACGGACTTTATCGAAACGGATGTCTGGTGCACTACGGACGGGGTAATCGTTGTTAACCATGATTATGATATTTTATGCAATGACGGCGAGAAGGTGGATATTCGCAAAGTGAAATACGAACGTATCAAAGGTACGCGCCTGATAGACCGCCACACAGGCAAGTTCAGTGAGAATCCTGCAGATGTATTGCCTACACTCGAAGAATTCCTGAATGCCGGCCGCGGACGAGTGTTCTACAGTCTCGACAAGATTGAATATAATCCGTCTGTCAGTTATATTGTAAAGGAAGTGGAACGTCTGGGCATGATAGAAAGCGTTTATTTCTATGCCGGCGGCAATCCTCAGACCATTACTACTATTCTGGAAACAAATCCGCATGCACATGTAGGCGTATGGTCGGGCAATATTGTTCCGTTCCGCAACTATCCCGACGGTATCTTCTACTCACAGGGCGACTACTTGCCTTCGCAGGGCTTTGATACCAACTTGCATCCGGACATCGCGGAAGGAATCTTTCCTTGGATCAACTATCTGGGTGTACACGATGAGGCCACTACGGAGAATAGCCTGAATGAGGCTCACCTGGATGCTATCCTTGCCGAATATCCGTCGCTTGCCTTCATTCAGTGCGACGTGCCCGACCTGATGATACCCGCTTTAAAGAAACGCGGTCGCCGTTAAACATAGAATACACAATTAAAAATAAAGATTATGCATTTATTCAAAAAATATATGAGTGTCTTGACAGCCGTCATGTTATTGTTCTGCGTGAATGCCTGTAAAGACGAAGACGAAGGCGAACTGGCACCTTGGTTCCGGTTCACCAATTCGAATGGTGTAGTATTCCCTTCGTTGAACGAAGTAGACTTCGGTGCTCACGAATATGTCATGAACGTATATACCAATATCAATTGGGAAGTCACTTCTGATGCGGAATGGCTCTATGCCACTCCCGACAAGCGTCTGGGCTGTGTGCAAGGCAAAATTATCATAAAGGAAAATACAGTGGAAGAAGAACGTACGGGAACAATCACCGTACGTTCCGAAAATCCGAAACTTCCCGTCCACACTATCGTATTCCACCAATCTGCCGCACCACACAAAGTAGAAAAGTTATTTATCACACCTGAAAAGAAAGGTACGGGCGACGGCTGGACATGGGAAAACGCCATGGGAGCAAAGGAACTGGAAACTCTGTTGTCAGATGCCACCGACTTGTCCGAAATCAGCATCTATCTAAGTGAAGGTACGTTCAATATCACTGCAGGAACAAATATCACCAAGAAAGTCAAATCTATCGAAGGCGGCTACACTCCGGAAGGGGAACCCTCTTCCAACCCGACCATACTGACTTTCGGAACGAAACCTTCGGCACTGACTTCTATGTTCAGAATGAATGAGAATGCAGAAGTAACATTCAAAAACTGTATATTCGATGGCGGTTACAATGAAACCGAAAAAGGATATGGCCGTGCTTTCGAGATAAGGCATAAAACAGCCTTGCTGCAACTTACCGAATGCGATATCCAGCATTTCAGTGTGAGAGGTACAGACTCGGGCGACCATTCCGGTGCAGCTATCTTTGTCACGGAAGGAGCATTCAGGCTGAACAAAGTAAATATCACTCATAATGTAGTCCACCAGCGCGGAGTAATTTATTTAAATGTAGACGGCGACCGATACGGCTACGGCTTTATGAACAATGTATTGATAGCGGACAACATAAGCGAAAGCTGGTGGGGAGTAGCCATTCATGCTAAAAAAGCCCTTTGCATGAACAATGTCACCATCTGCAATAATACTAATGAAGGCAACGGCAACCATGCAACAATCAATGGAAGTGGTAGTTTCTTCATTGCCAACACTACCGTGATAGCCCAAAATCCAACAGTAGAAACCACATGGACTAATTTCGGTGCATTCCGTTGCGAAACTAATGTCTCCAGTGGCGAATCGGCTGTAATTATCAATTCCATATTCGGAAATGATACGGATGATGGACTGACTATGACAGATAGCGGAAGCGGAGCTTCTTTCAAATCCGGCGGTTGGTGTCTGTATGGAAAAACACAAAATTGGTTAGTTAGCCAGCAAGCTACTACCGATACTTCCTATACTGACCAAGCGATAGCCAAACTCGGCAAGTATGAAGACGGTGCTTTCCAATGGAACCCTACAGCAATAAATACGCTTCAGTTTGCTAAATATGCCGATATTCTGAAAGCAGCCAAAGAATTCACACCGGCTTCCATCCCGACTTTGGGACAAGACTTTGTGAACTGGATGGGTGAAGAAGCCTTCGGTCTTGACGGCAAAGGTAACCCACGCAACCCGAACAGGATGCTGCCCGGAGCTTATGATACCGGATTGCAATAACCGTTTAACGAATAACAATCTTAATATCAGCCGGCTATAACTTCCCTACGTTTTCTCCTCTTTTCTAATGAGAGGAGAAAACGTACCGACAATCGTTAAAGCAAACTGACGTTAAATATCTAATTATCTTAATTATTGAATAGTATGAGAAAATTTTTTTGGACTGCAACGGTCATCGGATTATTGACCGCCTGCTCACAGACAGACGAGATACCTGCCAAAGATTCGATGGCAGACAACCAGCAGATACGTATTCATGTAGGTGTGAACAACCTGCAAACACGTGCCGGATATGACAATACAAATTTAGACCGTTTCGGTCTGATTATAAACAACACCGTGGATGCCACTTGCAACTACAATGTAGAGATGCTAAAGACAGGCAATGCGTGGGAAGCTGCCGACGGTACGCCACTGACATGGGACGAAAAACGTTCCCCAATAAACGTATGCGCCTTTGCTCCCTACCAAAAGGATGTAACCATGGACGGAAATCTACCCATAGGAGTACCCGTAAGTTATGCGGATGCCAATGAAGTAAAAGCTGCGGATTTTCTGCTGATGAAAGCCCAAGTGAACCCTCAGAGCGACTTAACGGAAGACGGCAGCCTCCGCATCAATCTGAAACATAAATTATGCAAACTGACAATCAGTTTCACCGGTGCAAGTGAAATTACCGACTTGAAAGTAAACGGAACAGTGTTGAGCGGTAGTTGCAACCTATCAGCAGAAAATCCTGTAGTAACTGCCAATGGCACAGACGGTAGCATCACGCCTTTCAAAGAAAGCGACGGCACATATCAATGCATCTTGATGCCACAAACGGTGGAATCGGGTAAGCTGAACGTCACCTTCACTACCGGCGGACGCAACTTCAGCTGGACCTCAAACCAAGCAATCACATTCGAAGAGAACCACTCCTATACGTTGCCTTTGGAAGTGGCAGGCGCAAGCCTTTCACTTAAGAAAAGCGTAAAAGCACGTGCGTGGGATGTCACAGCTGAAAATGAAGTTTTAACTATAGACAAGTAATCATTCACTAAAAATAGATTATTACATGAAAACATTTAGATATTTTTATTTACTCACCGCTTTGATGGCCTTTTCGGCATGTGGCGATGATGAGGAAACGCAAATTCAAGTTCCGGAGACAGATTTCACTCACGTCAAAATTGACGCGATGGTGGGTAGAAGTTCATTGTTTACGCGCAGTAATCCGATGGGAGAAACAGCCAAACAAAGTGAGTTCAACAAAGGAGACAAGCTGTCAGTCAACAATGGTCGCACCCATGTAGTCTATACAATGGGAGACGACGGATGGACGGCAACGGGCGAAGGTCTGAAGTGGGAAGAATTCCCGACCACATTTCAAGCCTATTATCCGGCTGCGGAAGGTGTCTCCTTCCAATCGTTTACATTGCCTGCCGACCAGGCAAGTGCCGAAAAGATTGCTTTAGCAGACTATATGACTTCCACCCGCAAAATCGATGCCATGCCGGGAGAAGGAAAACTGATACTGGACATGGCACGGCAGACGGCACGCGTTATTGTGAACGTGAGCGGAGTGGATGCATCCTTGGGTGGCTCCCTGTCTTCCATGAAGATTTATTCGCAATATGCATCTATCCCTGCAAGCGGTACTGCAACAACCATTGCATCTTATGTATCCGGTCATACGTATGCCGCTTTGGTAGTGCCGGGTGAAGGCAGCGATAACCAAGTATTCCTTGAATTAACAACCGCCAACGGTACGAAAAACGGTCACAGGTATCAGAGCTACCACAGCCGGTAAAAGTTACGCATACGATATCTATGTAGGAGAAAATTCTATCGAACTGTCTGAACCCATTGTTACGGATTGGGAAGAAGGTTCCACTCTGCCCGGTGATTTACAGGAAATCGAGAAACCGATTGCCCCCGGCTATTACGTAAAACCGACAGCGACAGGTAATGCTTCCGGTACAGACTGGGAGAATGCTATGGGAGCGAATGAACTGCGTGACTTGCTAAAACGACAGTCAGCAGAAGAACTGGACGGAAAAACAATCTACCTGGCAGGCGGTGAGTATCCTCTTGTAACCTATGAACTCACCACAGGAATAGAGTTGGGAGGCAAGATGGTTATCACCCTTCAAGGTGGTTACAATCCGCAAAGTGAAGGAAAAAGTGTAACCGACCGTAATATTCAAGCATACGTCACGTCATTTACCAACACCGCATCTTTGAACGCAATCACTAGAATGTTCAAATTAGGCACTGATTTAGACATTACATTCGATGGTATTACGCTAGACGGTAAGTATAAGAAAGACCAGAATGGTCACCTTCGCGGTATCCAAGTAGAAGGCTGCACACTGAACATGAACAATTGTGTTATCAAGAACTTCAACACAGGAGCGGTAGATAACGGTGACGGTCAGGGGTCAGCTCTCCGACTGAATGCAGGCTTTATTAAACTGAACAAAGTAGAGATTATAGATAATGTCGGACCATCTAGAGGAACAATTAATTTGAATTGCGGTGATAATGGCTATTCTTTCTTTAATAACTGCCTGTTCAAAGGCAATATCATCAGACTGTATTGGGGAGTTGCTATCCAATCCAATGGAAATGCTTGCATCAACAACACTACCATCTACAACAATAAGAGTGAAAACACAACAGGTCAATGTGCCACTATCAACGGTAGTGGCAATGTATTGTTCGTGAACTCCACCATCTATCACAATAAAGAATTGATTCCGAAGGAAATGGGTATTTACCGATATGAAGGTACCTACAACCTTCAGTTCATGAACAGCATTATCGTATCCTCCGATGCTACTGTGGCTACCTTTAAACAAGAGAACGGACAATGTACTTCCAAAGGATACAATGTCTATCAAAACACAACAGGATTTGCAACAGACGAGAACGACAATCTGATAAACGGACCATGGAGTTTCAATTATAACAATGGCGTCTGCGAATGGAGTGCACCTGGTGACATGCATTTCGCAACTAAATCAGCCGTTACCAGTGTCGTAAGAGCATACAAGACCGACAACTTCCCAACTATGGGACAAGACTTCGCCAACTGGCTGGGCGATGATCTTGGAAAAGACCAAAACGGAAACATACGTAACCCAAACAAGATGCTGCCCGGAGCTTATGATCCAGGACTGTAATCCGTAATTTACATTATATTTCCACTAAAATCCTGCCATTTGGAATAAATGGTAGGATTTTGTCGTTTTTAGGCAAAATTTTATCGTTCTTTTAATTTAAAATTTTATCACTTTGCAGCAACATTATTAAACGATATATGAAGAAACAAAAACTTTATGCAGCAGGACTCTTGCTCCTTTTGCTAGTATGGACAAGCGGATGCAAGCCCGCTAAGGAAGCAAACGCTCCTTTATCGCTGACTTGGGAAATGGGCAAAATCCATCCCGAAGAAGGAACGTATGAAAACTCCTTTATATTGAAAAATCTTTCAGATGCTCCGGTCGGCAAAGACTGGGTGATTTATTATGCACAACTCCCCCACCATATACAACAAGAAACATCATCAAAGGTGAAAATAGAATGGATTAGCGGCACCTATCACAAGATATATCCGACGGCAGAATTTACTTCGCTGGCTCCGGGTGATTCGATGCGGGTAACATTCAAGTGTGACGGTGAAGTGCCCAAAGCCTCACACGCTCCCGAAGGTAGCTATTGGGTAAGCCGGTCGGGTGCGGGAAAGGGACAGCCGCTACCAGTGGAGCTGCGCATCATACCGCTGGCTCCAACCGAGGCACAAACCGCCTTCCTGCATCGGCTTTATGAAACAAATGCACATTTGCAACAGTATACTTTACAGGAATTACGTCCTGTTGACATCTTGCCGGCAGTGAAACAAGCCATACCTGCCGAAGGTGAGATGCTTATCGGAAACAAGATTGCCTTGTCATTCCACAAAAATTTTGCCAATGAAGGAAAATTGCTGAAAGAAAAACTGGAAAATACATACGGACTGGAAGTAGCAACGGAAGCAGAGGAAAGCATCCTATTGGAATATCTTCCCGAAGACCAGGAAGTACCAAACGATGAGTACTACGAACTAGACATCAACAACCGACAGGCTATCGTAAAAGGGAAGACATCGCATGGCATCTTCAACGGAACACAGACCCTGCTGGCAATGCTGAAAGGACAAGGAGAGACATTGCGACTGCAAGCAGTCTCTGTCCACGACTATCCCGACCTCTTGTACCGCGGACAAATGCTCGATATCGTCCGGAGCTTCACCACAACAGAGAATCTAAAAAAGTTAATAGACATCACCGCATCTTATAAACTTAACACATTTCATTTCCATTTCTCAGACGACGAAGGCTGGCGTCTGGAGATACCCGGGCTGGAAGAACTTACTTCGGTAGGAGCACGCCGCGGACACACTACGGACGAAACTGAATACCTGTATCCTGCTTATGAAAACGGATACGACCCGAATGCCCCTACATCGGGAAATGGTTTCTACAGCCGTGCCGAATTCATCGATCTGTTGCGTTATGCTGCCGAACGACATGTACAAGTGATTCCAGAAATAGAGTCACCAGGACATGCACGGGCGGCCATCACAGCCATGAAAGCACGGTATGAGAAATACATCGGTTTGAATCCGGAAAAGGCTACCGAATATATGCTACACGACCCGCAGGACAGTTCCCGATATATCTCCGCACAATGGTATACGGACAATGTTATGAACGTGGCAATGCCTTCCACCTATCGTTTTATAGAAAAGGTGGTACGGGAAATAAAGGAAATGTATCGCGAAGCAGGTGTCCCTCTGACAACGATTCATGTCGGTGGCGACGAAGTTGCAGAAGGAGCCTGGAGCGGTTCTCCCCTATGCATGCAACTGATGAAAGAGAAAGGAATGACACAGATGCACGACTTGGCAGAATATTTCATCACCCGTGTATCTGAATGCCTGCAACAACAGGGCATTTCATTTGGTGGTTGGCAGGAAGCAGCGTTAGGGCATCGCACGGAAACGCATGCGGCTCTTGCTCCACGATCCGGTGGTATCTATTGCTGGAGCACGGTTGCCGAATGGGGAACAGACGAAATTTCTTATCAAATAGCCAACAACGGATATCCGGTGATTCTTTGCAACGTGAACAACTTCTATCTGGATTTGGCTTACGATGCGCATACTGACGAACCGGGGCACTTTTGGGCAGGATATGTAGACGAATCCAAATCCTTCTCCATGCTGCCATATCGGGTATACCGTTCCTCACGCACTACAATGGCAGGACGTCCGGTGTCGCCCGATTCCATGGAAATCGGTAAAACCGCCCTGACTGCATTGGGAAAACAACGAATCAAAGGCGTACAAGCACAACTATTTGCAGAAACCATCCGGAATTATCAACAAGTAGAATATTATACATTTCCTAAAATAATGGGATTGGCAGAACGTGGCTGGAATGCACATCCGGTTTGGGAAAACTTATCAGGAAGCACAGAAGCACAGGCATACGAACAGGATTTGTTACAATTCTATCGGAAAATCAGTCGAAAAGAGATGCCCCACTGGGTTCAAAACGGTATTCACTTCCGTTTGCCATATCCGGGGCTGTGTCTGAAAGACGGAAAGCTATATGCCAACACTTCCATTCGTGAAGGACAGATACGGTATACTACGGACGGAACGGAACCAATGGAAGATTCTCCATTATGGGAAACTCCCATAGATTGCCAGACAGAAGTGGTCAAAGCCAAGCTTTTTTATTTGGGCAAAGAAAGTATAACAGCTGTGTTAGAACAATAGTTTTCGGTAAAACAAGATTAAGGATAACAATAGCAGGAAGGTGACAAGTGCATCTTGTCACCGCCTTTATTTTAAAAGCCACATTATTGCATGTTACCGGAAAATATATATCTTTGTTCCATGATGATTTCGTTTCAGAGAATATCCGAAACAATGTAGAATTGGAAATATCATGAAAAGCATATTTATTTTTTTCTTTTATATCATTCTTTTTGCAGGACCTCTGTCAGCTTCCGTCACTTTTCCTTTCAAAAAGTACCAAGTATCCGATGGCCTATCACACAACACGGTATGGTCTATTCTTCAGGATTCTTACGGTTTTATCTGGACAGGGACAAGCAACGGTCTGAATTGCTATGACGGATATACAAACCGGGTGTATCGACATGTGGAAGGAGTTTCCCGCTCATTGGGGAATAACTTTGTATCTTCTCTGATGGAAGATAGCCAGGATATATGGATAGGCACCAATAATGGTGTATATATCTATCACCGTTCTACAGATGATTTCTCTTTTTTCGACAAGAAAACACGATACGATGTATTCGTCAGTTGTGAAGTAACCGAAATATGGAAAGCGGACAACGGACTGATTTGGATTACCACCTTGGGACAAGGGATATTTGTATACAACCCGCAAACAGGCGTTCTACGACAAAATATCCTACAGAATTCATTTGCTAGAGATATCTGTCAAGGGGTAGATGGACGTATTTATATATCCTCTATCAACAAAGGAATATTTGTATTCGACCGGATGGGCTATTTTCTATCTACCCTTTCCACACTTACGGACGAAGCAGAAGAAAAGAAAAAAGTAAATGGTCTGTTAAGTACCTCTGAAGGTATCTGGTTCAGTACTGAAAATACACTAGAGTGTTATTCCGAAAAAGAAAAAATGGTGAACAGTTATCCGCTTCCTTCCTCCATCTCTATCCTCTGCATGATAGAATATGACAGCGAGCAACTATTAATAGGCACGAATTCGGGACTTTTCCTCTTCGGTAGACAAAACAAAGAATGGAAGAAAGTAGAAACTACAGGCGAATATGCCATGAGTAATCCGGTAGTAAATGCAATGATGCTGGATGCCGAAGGAACTCTTTGGCTGGCAACAAACGGAGGGGTGAATTACATGCCGAGGCAATTACGAAGGTTTGAACATCATATCATCCCCATGGGACAGAAAATCGCCCAAGGCGTCAACACTTTTTGCGAAAAAGAGAATGGAGAGGTGTATATAGGCACCCAACACGGATTATGGCTCTACCAGCCGCGGACACAAAGCTTGACGGAATGTGTGTTATCGCCGCATACTGAAAGGAAATACAACATCAGTGCTTTACATTTGGATGGTGAGCGGCTTTGGATTGGCACACATGAAAACGGACTGTTCAGATATGACCTGAAAACCGGTGTTAGCAAAAATTACACCCATTCCGACCGTATGATTAAAACATTGTCAAGCAACAATGTTATGTCAATCGGCAAAGACCACAAAGGGAACATTTACATAGGAACCAGTATGGGACTTTGTACCTACAATGAGGAACAGGACAATTTCTTTGTGAATATATACGTAGGAGCAATGACTCCCGTCACCGATATATATGAAGATTCCAACAGAAATCTATGGATTGCCACTTCCAACCTGGGAGCTTTCTGCTATTATCCAAACGGACAATGGAAACACTATGGACAAAGAAGTAACTCTTCGATAATTCCCGACAATACAATCACTACTTTGTTTGAAGACAGCAAAAAGGTGATGTGGCTGGGAACCAATGGAAACGGACTATGTTATTTCTCTCCCGAACAGAAACGTTTTGTCAACAACTGCCCCGAAAATACGCAATTACAAAATGTGACCATCTATTCCATCGAGGAAGACCGGAACGGTAACTTTTGGATTTCGACAGACAAGGGATTGTATAAAATCGACCGGAAAACAAACGATGCACGCTTATTTACCATCAATGACGGTCTGCTGAGCAATCAATTCATTGCCGGCGCTTCTTTATTAACATCAGACGGCAGGTTGTATTTTGGTGGCAGCAATGCTTTCAATGCTTTTGTCCCCGAACAAATAATAAAAAACACGTATGTTCCGCAAGTATATGTGACTGACATCCATTTCCCCTATTCCAATGACGAGAATACATCTCGGGAAGCGGCAAACACCCATGAAGAACTTCTCTACCTAAAAAAAGAGTAATCAGATTGCCCTACCAAAAGAATAGTTTCACCCTTGACTTTGCAGCTCTGAGTTATGGAGAATCACAAAGAAACCAATACAACTATATGCTGAAAGGAATAGACCCGACATGGATTCGAAATACAACTACCAACTCTGTATCTTACAATCATCTACCTCCCGGTGAATACACATTTATGCTAAACGGTTCGAATAACGATGGAGAGTGGAACCGGGAAACTACAATGCTGAAGATTATAATCACACCACCATGGTGGCAGAGTGCTTGGGCATACATAGCCTATTCATTACTCCTGACAAGTATCATTATCTATGTAGGATATCGCTGGAATCTATATGTCAAACGCAAATACAAACGGCGGATGGAGGAATTCAACCTTGCCAAAGAAAAAGAGACTTATAAACTAAAAGTAAACTTTTTCGTCAACCTTGTACATGAAATACGTACACCGCTCAGTCTGATTTGCCTGCCATTGGAGAAGTTACGAGAAAACAAGAGGGAGGATGAATATGTGTCGATGATTGATAAGAATGTAAATTATCTGTTGAATATCACTAACCAGCTCCTCGACTTTCAAAAAATAGAAAGTAATGGAGTGCTATTAAATCCCAAACCTTGCCATTTGAATCTCAAACTTGTTTCCATCTATGAGCAATTCCATAATATTGCAGCATTGAAGGATATCGAGTTGTCAATCGTTCTCCCGACAGAAGATATATATACTTCCATTGATATTGACAAAATAAGAACCGTCATAGTCAATTTATTAGGCAATGCAATAAAATATGCCCAATCGCACATAGAATTAAAATTAGAGACTACAGAGGATACAATCACGATTCAGGTAAACGATGACGGATGTGGTGTACCCAAAGACCAGCAGGAGAAAATCTTCCAATTGTTCTATCAAGTACCGGATGTTCCTTCCAACAAAGGAACAGGTATCGGGTTGGCTTTCTCCAAAATATTAGCTGAAGCCCATAAAGGAACATTGTCACTACGAGACATTCCTTCCGGTGGTTCATCTTTTATCCTATCTCTTCCAAAAGTAAACATGACCGATACTGTGAATGAAAACTCAGCACATAAGGAAGATATTTGCGAAATGGAAACAAACAAGGAAGTAAATACAGAAAAAGAAAAGACTACACTCTTATTAGTGGAAGACAATCCGGATTTGCTGAGTATAACACGTAATTCCTTACAACAATGGTATCATGTAAGATGTGCCGAAAATGGTCGGAAAGCCTTGGAATTATTGACGGAAGAGAACATCGACATTATTATCAGTGACGTCATGATGCCAGAAATGGACGGTATTATTATTATCAATCAAATAAACATTGAATATTCTCATACCGGGGAGTCATCCATCCTGCTTTGACTAGAGACTACATTGTCTGCCAAAATAGAAGGATTGGAAAACAAAGGGCAGACGTATACATGGAAAAGCCATTCTCAATCAAACAGCTACATAAACAAGTTGAGAATCTGATGGCATTACGATTGGCTTTCCATCAATTGCTAAGTGATTTTCCCAAAACAAACGACAGCATGTCCGAGCCGGAAAAGATATGCATATTTCTTCGAAGGATATGGAATTTATTAAAATTCTGGATGAGATATTGGCAGAACAAGTGGACGACATAGATTATTCAGTAAATAATCTGGCAGAAAAAATCAATATGAGCCGTAGTAATTTTCATAGAAAAGTCAAGGCTGTCCTAATTATGCTACAATACTTATGTGTTGAATTATCGTCTGAACATGGCTGCCCAATATCTATCCGAAGGAATGCGCATAAATGAAGTTTACTTACAATTAGGTTTTACCAGTTCTTCCTACTTCGCCAAATGTTTTAAACAGAAATTCGGTGTATTACCAAAAGATTACACAAAAAATAAAAAAAGTATGATCTCATAAAGATTCTGTAGAAATCTCTACAAACTTAATATAGCACTGAAAATCAATAAGATGAAGCGCTAGTTAATATAGTGTAATTTACTTACCACACATAGCAAGTTCTATTTAAAGCACACACGCAATAAACCTCAAATAACGAAACGTGCCAACTCCATAATTTGAATTTTGAAATTAGTACAATTACTGTTAAAAGACCCAGTCTCCTTTAAACGAAATCCAACTACCTAATTATATGTTCAAATATAAAACCCTCATAAAAACAGTTGTGCTTGAAATATATCGAACTCATTTTTTACATATTTTTAGTCAAGTTCCAAAATAACAACCTATACACAAATATGGAAACATCTTTTATCCTATACGTTTCAAATATTTATCATCATTTAATATTTGGTAATATCACCGCCACTATACTTGTTTTTTAACAACTATAAGCGATTGATTAAATGCATCTTGTGCATTTCTTTTTTCCAAAGTGCCCCTCTATTTGAGCTATATATTTATATAACTTTCATTAACAACTAATCTTGTTTCTGAACAAGAACTGAAACTGTGATATAGTCAACCAGCACAAAAGTAGTAGAAAGTTCTCCCTACCAATAACTCCCGTCCTGTGGAGGCATAGTATAATATTACAAAATCGAACGTGAAAAGCCCGCTATGAAATAAAATGTGACTTTGGAGCATGATTAGCTACAATTGTTTAACGGCTTCTGCCGTTAAACAATTTCTGTGACCAATTCGTGACCAGTCCAATCCTTGGAAAAATAGGTCACGGAATGTCTAAAATTGGCTAAATGTTGTCCCAATTTGTCCGGTCTGCAAATATCTCATTTTCAATCAATAAAAGTAATTTTGTAACTAAAAAAGTGAGATTATGAGAAGTACTTTCAAGCTCTTGTATTTCGTAAAACGAAATGCAGCAAAGAAAAACGGCAATGCACCCATCATTGCAAGAATCACCATCGACCAAATTGTGGCACAGTTCAACACCCAAATGGAGATAAACCCGGCTAACTGGAGTGTGAGCGCAGGAAAAGCAACCGGTAGAAGCGCCGAAGCTATGAGTATCAATTCCATGTTAGACAGCATCCGCAGCACTGTACACCAACATTATCATACTCTATTAGAACAAGACGGTTATGTGACTTCTGAACGGGTAAAAAACGCATTTTTAGGTAAGATTGAACGGGGTAAAACCTTAATTGAGTTCTTCGAGATGCACAACGAGCAATATTTGCAAAAGGTGAAGATGAACACAACAGATAAGACTTATTCACGTTACGAACTGACAAAGAAACGTCTTATCGAGTTTATGAAATTAAAGTATTCGGTATCGGATATGCTTATCAAGGAAATCAATGTCGTATTCATTGATAATTTCCTATTGTACATCAAAAATCACTACGGATGCACTCACAATACGGCGATGAAGTTTATACAACGCTTTAGAACCGTTGTGAACTTCGCAAAGAATACAGGATTAGTAACTGCTGACCCTTTCGGGAATTATCGGGTAAAGTTTGAGCAAACGGATAGGGATTATCTAACAATGGAAGAAATAACCGCCATCTACAACAAGAAGTTTGCTTCTAAAAGGTTGGAACAGGTACGGGATTTATTCATTTTCAGTTGTTATACGGCGCTTTCATACATTGATGTATGCGAGCTTACCAAAGAAAATATTCGTACTTCATTCGATGGTAATTTGTGGATTATGACGAAAAGACACAAAACAAATGTGGCATCCAATGTTCGGTTGCTTGAAATACCTAAAGCCATTCTTGAAAAATACAAAGACAAGTTACCCAACGGAATGATTTTACCGATTATAAGCAATCAGAAAGTTAATGATTACTTGAAAGAGATTGCAACTATTTGCAACATAAACAAAAACCTGACATTTCATGTTGCGAGACATAGAAAATTTTATTTCTCGCTAAAATTCAATAGCTTACAAAATATCTCGGCTTAATAGGTAACGATTTGGAAACCAGCAAAATTCTGTATTTCACTTCGTTTTGCAGTAATTCAAAAGAACGCTTCTTTCAATCGCAAAGATAGTATTTTTCTTCGTTGTAGCCAACACTTCTATCCCCCAAAGCTATAAAAACAACATAAAATAACGCGAGTTATGAGTCAAACGGTTCAAATATTTGCATCCACACATAACGTAATCACCTCAGACATAGTTGGAAATCAAAATAAATTTGTAACTTTGCGAAAAAAATTAGCAAAGATATGCCAGATTTACAAAGCCAATTAAATGAGCAGAAGCGCAAAGTCGACTTCAATACATACGACATGAGCCTAAAAGAACTCGTGTCGATGATTTCAGACGGCATTATTAATATATCACCAGACTATCAACGTCAATTTCGCTGGGGTGACGACCGTCAATCTCGGCTTGTAGAATCTTTGTTTTTAGGGATTCCTGTTCCGTCATTGTTTATGGCTACTAATTCTGATGGAACATGGGAAGTGATAGATGGGGTACAGCGTCTAAGTACCGTGGTTAATTTTGTTTCAGATATTGATACACCAGAACGAGAAAAAATAGGTAAAGCAACTCCGCTGACATTGATTGACCTTGAAAAATTGACCAGTTTCGTCGGAAAGAAGTTCAAGGATTTGTCCTTAACTCTACAGAGAGAATTTCTTTTAAAGCCTATTAAGGTTATTACACTTAGCGATAAGAGTGACAAATTAGTCCGTTTTGATTTATTTGAACGTCTTAATACAGGAGGCATTAAGCTTACAGATCAAGAAATACGTAATTGCATTTTCAAGGGTGATTTTATCAATTTCATTAAAGAATTATCTCAAAAACCAGATTTCGTCAATACTGTAAAATTAAATAGCCAACAGAAGACAGATGGAACTGCTGAAGAGTTTGTGCTTAGATTTTTTGCATGTATATATGACAAGGACGCATTTGAGCATAGTGTGAAAGATTTCTTAAATAAATATGCAGAGAAAGCTTCTCGCCAATTTAATTATCGAGAAGCAGAGCAAATTTTTACAGAAACTTTCGCTCAACTAAATCGCTTACCACATGGCCTTGTAAAGGCTGCTGGCAAGAACTCAACATCTGTAGTATTGTTTGAGGCCGTAGCAGTTGGTGCCGCAGAGACCATCTCAAAAGGCTCTCATGAATTAAACATTGAGACATTTTATGATTGGGTTTCTTGTCCTGAATTTAGTAGGCTAATAACTGGAGCAACGAACTCCAAACCAAAGTTTGTAAGTAGAATCAAATTTTGTTTCGATAAGTTTTCTTCTGTTCGATAATGTTTTTAGATATAGACAAAGAGACTACAGACAGACTTTCTGAAGCTAAATGGTATCTTGATAACATTGCAGAATCTCACAGTACTCCACAGGAGATTTTCAAAGAGAAATTATATAAAGGTTCTTTCTTTGTGAATCTATATGGAGCTATTGAGTATACTGTATGTAATTTGGTGTCGAGGGTTATTGACAAAATCAATGAAGACCAACACGTTCAAGTTACTCATCTGAAACCTTCTCTTCTTTCATTGCTTTTACATAGCGAATGTGATGCTCTATATCAAGCTTCAGATAAAAAATGGATAAAACGGCTGCTCTTATTCAATCGCATTAAGGACGAGGAAAAAAGCAATATTATAAACACATTAATGCCAGCACAATCTGGAAATTTGAAAAGACAGCAAATAGAACAGATTTGCGAAGTATTTGGGGCAGAGTTCCCTGCGATAAACAATCCTGATGTCGGGCACAAATTAAGCACGATAGCAGATAACAGGAATGCGATAGCACATGGCCGCAAAACAGCCTGTGAAGTAGGTAGTCAATATACGAAAGACCTACTCAACGGATATTATATTGCGATTCAAGAGTATTGTTTATATCTAAACCAGCAATTCCACAAATACATTGAAAACAAGCACTATATAAAACTTGAAAAAAGGTAATCTTAACACAACTTTTACAGAGAACTTTTTCGTTATGGAGTGCATTCTGGAGCTACATTTATTAGTGAAGAGGGCGGAAAATAGTTTGGTTACCTTCAAAAGTTTTGTGTCTAACTTTTGAGGTGTAGTTCACTTTATGTCCCACACACATTTGTATATAGCCAAATTCAGCAAACTACTGGCTATGATTGCTGAAACTTATACTTCAGCCCATACTCTTCCAGTTTGTTGTACAGCGTCGTACGTCCTATCCCGAGCAGTTCGGCGGCAACCTTACGGTTCCCGTTTGCCTGCTTCAACGCGCGTAAGACACGTTCCTTGTCTTCTGCATTGCTGCGCAGGGCGAAACTGACGTGTGAGGTAGTCCTCGTCACGGCAAGTTCCAGATGCTCTTTCGTGACAAGACCCGTCTGCGCTTGCAACACCGCGCCCATGATTTTCTGACGAAGCTCGCGGACATTGCCCGGCCATGCATGGGTCAGCAATGTCTTTCGGGCTTCTCCGTCAAAGCTGGTGACATCACATTCCAGTTCCTGGTTCGCAATTTCACGGAAGAACTCGGCCAGCGGCATGACGTCTTCCTGACAGTCACGCAAGGGCGGAACGGTTATCCCGAAGTCATGCAGACGGTAAAACAGATCCTGCCGGAAACGCTTTTCACTCACTGCCGCCTCCAGATCCTCATTGGTGGCGGCGATGATGCGAACATTGAAACTGCGGTCTGACTTGTCGCCAACGGGACGGAACCGACGTTCCTGTATGGCACGCAGAAGCATCTGTTGGGTTTCCGGTGCGAGATTGCCAACCTCGTCCAGAAACAGCGTGCCGCCTTCCGCTTCATAGAAATACCCTTTCTTGGTACTATCCGCACCCGTGAACGCGCCTCTAATGTGTCCGAAAAAAGCCGACGGCGCAAGTTCTTTGGTAAGAGAGCCGCAGTCCACCGCTACGAAAGGCTTGCCAGAACGCTTGCTCTTATCGTGCAGCTGGTGGGCGATATACTCCTTGCCTGTACCGTTTTCTCCGTATATCAGCACGCTCATATCAGTGGAGAGCCACCAGCCTTATTCGTTTCATGATGGCTTGAAATGCCGAGCCGTCACGGGAAAACATGGGCATACGGCTTCGTCCTGCGTGCCGTTCCTTCAATATGCCACGGAGCAGAGGTGTGAGTTTGTCCTCTACAAGCTGCTTGGGTATATAGTCTATCGAACCGAGCTTCATGCTTTCCACTGCGGTATGCACTTCGGCATAGTCTGTCATGATAATGAAAGGCTGCATCTTTCCTTCCTTGCGCATCCAACGCAAAAGGTCAATGCCGTCGCCGTCGGGAAGACGCAAGTCTGAAACTATTATGTCGTCTTCTTTTGCTTGTTGCAGAAGTTTCTTCGCGGTCGAGATGTGGAAAGCCTGCACGGTGCGGAATCCCTCGTGCGTCAGCAGGTTACAGACAAACTCACAATACACGATGTTGTCCTCCACCACGATGATTCTTGTTTTATCCATTATTATATTTTCTCCTTTCTTCTTTTGCCAGCCGGATAATCTCCGAACCCATGTCCAACACGGCTGTTACTGCATTGCTCAATGCTTCATGATCTGGAGCGGCACTCTCATGAAGCAGTTTATAAAGCTCCCTTAATGGCTGGTCAGCACGGAGTATCTCCCACGAGCTGCGCAAGTGGTGTGTCAGGGCGTCCAGTTCTTGAAGGTCTTTCCGCCGTTCTGCACAACTGACCGCCTGCATTTCTTTTTCTGTTTCCGCTATCAGTTTTTCTAACATGACGGATTCATTGCCGTAGGAGAGCAGAGTGTAGAAGCCCAGTTTTTCGTCCGATGTGCCTCTCATTGCGTATTTGTCTGAGACTTCCATCAGTTCCAATATGGAGAAAGGTTTGAGCAGGCAACCAGAGAAACCACGTTCCATAAGTTCCTCTTTGCTGCAACTACCTGAAGCGGTTGTCACGACTACCGGGATAGTCTTTGAATTGCCAACGTTGGAGGTGCGCAACAGTTCCAACAACTCGAAGCCATTAATCTCCGGCATATTCAAATCCGTAAGCAACAGGCTGTATTCATTCTGGCGTATCATTTCCATCAGCTCCGCAGCATTGGTGCAGGTGTCGCAGTGTATCCCTTCCTGCGCATACATCTCTTTAAGCATCAGTAGCAACACTTCGTCATTGTCGATAGCAATTACCTCATGATACGCCTCATTATGGCGGACATATCCTTGACGGGATTGTACTGTCTGTTCATCAACTATCGGCATAGGTATTTCCACCGTAAAACGACTGCCTTTGCCTTTTTCGCTCTCCAGTCTAATGGTTCCGCCGAGCATCGTCACGATACGCTGCACTATTGACAAGCCAAACCGAAACCATTTTTGTGGTGGCATTTGAAAGACGTTCAAATGCACCGAATACTCGTTGTTGCTCATCTTCGGTCATGCCCGTACCGGTATCTTCAACGATAAGTTTCAGCAAACCGTTATCATAATCCGTTGTCAGGGATACGCTGCCGCTCTCGGTAAACTTGATAGCATTTGACAGAAGATTATTCCCGATTTGCAGGATACGTTCCTTGTCGGTTAAGACAACTACATCCGCATAGTTCGTCACAGAAAGAGCCATATTTTTGTCCATAACAATAGGCATAAACTCCGTTTCAAGAATGTGCGTGATTGCAGAAATTCTGCAAACGGAAATAACAGGCTGTTCCTTGCCATTATCCAAACGGAAAAAGGTAAGCAGGGTATTGAGCATTTCGCGCATCCGATTGGATGATTGCTGTATGTTTTGGATATACTTTCGGCTTGTATCCGCATCGCTGTTTTTCTGCATCAGTCCGGCATAGCCAATTATTGCTGTTAATGGTGTGCGTAATTCATGGGTGATGGTATGCACCGCCTTCTTGCGGGAGGTTATCAGTGCCTTGTTCTGTTCAACAGATTTTTGAAGTTGTCCGATTAAATCCCTCGTTTCTTGTTTGTATCGCTTGATACGATTCGCATTTCTATGGATGATGATATAAGAAATGACCAATAACAATAGAACGAATCCTGTCAAGCCACCTATCTGGATGAAAGACCTTTCGCGCATGGCGGTTATTTTCGCTTCCCGTTTCTGTAAGTCTGCTTGTACCTTCTCGTCAATTTGAACTATCAGACCTTGCAGTTGCTTGTTGATTTCCGCATTTCGTGCCGCAAGACTATCCGCGTGTTCTGATAAACGACGGCTTTGCGCCTGTTGTTCGGTTATCATATTTTGATTAAGGGAATGAAGCATCGTGGTAGTCACGGTGGGTTTCACTTCCTCCTTTTTGCCAAAGATGCCCAAGAATCCTTTTCGTTTAGGCTTCTTAGGTTGTTCTCGAACACTATTCTGCACAATTACTGGCACTTGACGGGTTATCTTTTCATTGATGGCTTGTTGCTGTTCAAGTACCTGCACAATTTGGCGCATCTGTCGTTCCTTATCTTCAAGAAGATGGCGCACACTGTCGATGCGCTCTGCCGGATAGGTTATTTTGAAACGACATAGCATACTGTCCATTACCATACATTTAGTATGATAATGCATTAGATCTTTATCATCCCATTCCAATATAGTTTCACCTAATAGAGAAAATTCTATCAGTTGAATATAGATATTGTTTATGTCTTTGCGGAATTCGTCAATCTGGCGGTTGTCGGATTCTAACGCCTCCACTTCTTGCCATTCATTATGCCAAATATAAGCAATACAGCCAATCAACAATACAATAAAGCCATATCCCCAAGCTGTCAATTTCAATAATTGCATTATTAATTGAATATGATTAAATAAGGAGAATTTGTACGTGGACTCCTTATCAGTACCTATAAATAATCCTCCCTTTGCGGTGTGAAGACATCGATTACCTCACCGCCTTCCAATACTTCGAACGAATGCGGCATGTTACCGGGAATGGCATAACTGTCACCGGTGTGCAGAATCACATTAATCGGATTCTCCGGAAGTTCTACTTTCAAGCGGTATTCGCCCGATATGACATAGCCGCACTGCTCGTGGGGATGCTGGTGCGTTGTGGCGAAATTGCCTTTCACATAATTCATTTTGGCGACCATCGACTTTTCACCCACGGCAAGCGAATCCAACGAAACACCCTTGAACTCGCGCTTCATCGCCTCTTCTTTTCTGACTACGATTTTCTGCATGTAGATATTATTTTAATGATTAATATTGTTCCGACATATTGGGAAAGTCGCAATTCTTGACATCCGCGATATAGCGGCCGACAGCCTCTGTCATATCACGATGAAGATCGGCATAGGTGCGCAGGAATTTGGGACGGAATCCGTCGTTCTTGCCCAGCATGTCGTCCACCACAAGCACCTGTCCGTCGCACATGCCGCCACCGATGCCGATGGTTGGGATGGAAAGCTGTGCCGACACCTTTTCGGACAGGGAGGCTGGGATTTTTTCGAGCACGATGCCGAAACATCCGATTTCTTCGAGCAGCTTGGCATCCGACATCAATTTATCGGCTTCCTGCTCGTTGCTGGCACGCAGTCCGTAACCGCCGAACTTGTGGATCGACTGCGGAGTCAGTCCGAGGTGTCCCATGACGGGGATTCCCATCTCCACGATTTTCCGCACGGTATCGCCTATTTCCTTGCCACCTTCAAGCTTCAGAGCGTCGCATCCCGTTCGCTGCATAATCTTTACAGCATTATCGAGTCCTTGTATCGGGTTGGTATAGGAGCCGAACGGCATGTCACAGATGACGAGCGCATGTTCCGTTCCGCGCACGACCGAAGCTGCATAGACAATCATTTCATCGACAGTCATCGGCACGGTCGTATCGTAACCCGCCATGACGTTGGCGGCGGAATCGCCCACGAGAATTGCATCGATGCCCGCAGCGTCGAGGATTCGGGCTGTGGTAAAGTCATAGGCCGTAAGCATGGATATTTTCTCTCCGTGCCGCTTCATGTCGATAAGCGTCTGCACGGTAATCTTTTCTTTGCAGGTGTATGTACTGACATAACGATTTTTATTTGAGTGTCAATTCCATCTGAATATCGCCGCGCGCGTAGGCGGGATGATATTCGGCAAGTTCACGGAATCCCAATTTTTTATAGGTATGAATAGCCGGCTTAAGCAATGTGTTGCTTTCCAGAAAGAGATTCTTTGCGCCGAGCGCCTGCGCTTTGTCCACTACCGCCTTGCAAAGCAGATAACCGATGCCCTTACCGCGCACATCGGGGCTGACGGCGAGTTTTGCCAGTTCGTAATCGTAGGCAGGATCGTCCATCTTGCAGAGGGCACAGACACCGACGGGTTCGTCATGGTAGAGGGCGACGAAGATGTGGCCGCCTTTGTCGAGAATGCTCTCCTGCGGATGATCGATACACTCCAGGTCGTGCTCCTCCAACTGCCAGTGCTGCGTAATCCACTGCTCGTTCAGCGAACGGAATACCGGTTGGTGACACGGTTCATAGGGAATGATTCGCACCTCCTGGCTTTCGCGTGCCTTGCGTGCCTCTTTCACCCGTTGCAGAAGGCTTTTTTGTGCGAGCTGTTCTTCCCATTCGCCGATGGCGCGCCACAGGTCGTGACGGGTTGCGGACGAAATATCCTCGACGGCGGCAGCCACGTCGTCGCACACCACTGCCAACCTGTCGCAAACCTTTCTGCCTTGCGGCGAAAGGGCGATAGTCGTCCGACGTTTGTCCGTCTTGTCCGCCACTTCCCGGATCAATTTCCCGGCTGTCATCTCCTTGACGATATTACTCACGGACGGATGGGTCTGTCCGATCTCTTTCGCAATACCCGTGATTGTTTTTTCCTCTCCTCCCGAAAGAGCATAAAGCACAGGAAACCATTTCGGTTTGATATCCACTCCATAGAGTTGATAAATCCCTGCGGCATCGGTCGTGATACGGTCGGTCAGCATCCGCAAACGGCTTCCGATCGCCATTTTACCTGTTTTATCGAATAAATCCATATATTTTAAGTTTTGAATTACGTAATTAATTACGCAAAATTACGTATTTTCTTTTTTCCGGCAAAGCAACTGAAGGAAAAAACGCAGTCCGATTTATTAGCAACTGAATCGAAATGCATATAAATTACTTTGAAATATTGGACAAAAAGGCTTGAAAATCGTGCGAGGCAAAATATAAACCGACCGAATCATTATGTAGATGCGGTCGACTTATTGTGAGGCATATCAAATCTTTACTCCCTTAGAGTGGTTTTCTTCTTTATATATAATCCTTGTCGCTTGATGATGATATGGTCAATAATGAAATTATGTGACGGGCTTCGTTCATTTGCCAGATTTTTGTCTTCGGTATTCTATGAAATTTATTCTTTCCGTTCTTCCCACTTGGCATACATCTCCCTTGAAAGTTCTACAATTTCCTTGCTCAATTTCACAAGGTCGATGGTATGTTTCTCCAACTTGTAGAGCAACGCCATCGCCTTCTTCTCCGAAAAATGGCAGCGTAATTCCTTCACGACTTGATTGTAGTTCGTGCCGATGCCACGGAACTGGGCGTGAAAGTCCGACAACTTGGTGTAGTACTCTAACATCACCTTGTCCACTTTCAACACTTTGAATTTCTGTCCGAAAAAATGCGCCTTGAGAAAGACGGCTTTCGCATACACGTTCGATTCCTCATACATCGTCAGGAACCTGTTCCATTCCACATCGTCGAAGCGCACCATCACGCAGTGCGTCTTCGGATTCAACTTGGGATTTCTCCCGTACTTGCTCTTCTTTTTCATTCTTCTTATTCTTTTAATTTTATGGCTTGTCCATTGTTTAATCTTTGATTAAGGAACCCCGAAATTATCCGACTGCGGAGGATAATTCTGCCCACGGCGGTGAAGGTGTTTCAGTTACTTAGAATTATTCGGGTAACTGAAAATATACCTTGCTGTGTCTTTGAAGACACAAGAATCCTCCGCCTGTCGGATTGGTTTGTGAGTATAATAACTCATTTGGAATATCGGTCAAGCCGATGGAGTGTATCCACTGACTTGACCGATTTTACCGTAATCCACTCAGAGTTTGCGCCACTGCTCGATGTCCTCCCAGTAGGCTTCAAGGTGCAGGCGGGCGAGATTCTCAATAAGTCCCGATGCGCTCATGCCACGCCCGCCGAGACGGCGGACAATCCCATCCAGCCGGTCACGCACCTCACCGCTGACGAACACAGGCTTTCGGTCGGTTATCTTAGGAACTTGCAGGTAAGCGGTACGGTACTCGTCCAGCGACAGCCTGCGTTGCTTGCTGCTGACACGCTTCTGCGGCACTGCCATATCTTCAGGTGTTTCGCCTGACGGTTCATCCACCGTCGCTGTTTCCGCTTTTTCATGACGGTCTTGCCGGGTTGTGCCAGCTGTTCCTGATCCAGACTGATGTTCCTGTAGAAGTCGTCCATAGACTTCTCACTGCGGTACTCCCTGCGTCCCATTCTTTCCACGATTTCACGAGCCTGCTGCTCACTGATACTTGGTTCTCTTTTCATTGTCATAAAACAGATTGATTAAGTTATTACTGTGATTTAGGTCTGTGTCTTGACCGATTATCGTAAGTAAAGTAAGATACTTTGGTGCAGTCAGTCAAGCGTTTGGACCCGAATAGGCAATTTTGTGAGACTTTGCTTTATGGTGATAGAGATATCGGTGAGGACTTCACAGATTTGCCGGATTTGAATAGCCGGAAGAACAAAGGTGCGATTACAGTCAGGTTTGAATTAAGCCCTTGTTTTCACTCTTGCCACATTGCTGATTTCCGGAATTAAGAATACATCCCCAATCTGTGCCAACCTCTACCAACCTGTGCCACATGCTTCCACTTTTTGGAAATCCATTGCCGGATAACAGATTATGTATTCCTTTGCGGCAAAAGGAATACGTAACGAAAAGAAAGAGAGTATGGAAATTTCAGTCGCAGATAATCGACTGACGGCATACCGGACAATGATTACCGTATTAGCGCAACACGCTGCCACTTTCTGGAAATCCATTGCAAGACAGTAGATTATGTATTCCTTTGTGGCAAAGAAACAGTAACAATAAAAAAGTATGTATATGGAAATCGTATCTATTGAAAGAAAGACCTTTGAGGCGATGGTCGCCAAGTTCGACCGTTTCGTCAGTCGCATGGATGCCATCTGTCGGCGGTACGGAGAGAAGAAGATGGGCGAGTGGATGGACAATCAGGACGTTTGCCGGATGCTCAACATCAGCCTACGCACGTTGCAGACGCTTCGGGACAACGGGACGCTGGCTTACTCGCAGATAAACCACAAGACGTATTACCGTCCCGATGACGTGCAGCGTATTGTTTCCGTTGTGGAGGACAGGCGGAAAGAGGCGAAGTTCAAAGGTAGGACGATATAAACTTGATGAAATGAACGAAGTAAACTAACAATACCCACTAAATCCAAAGTAACATGAATGAACTGATTAACAAGGACAGCGAGTGGATAATCCACTTCATGGGCAGCCTTGACTGTCTGCTGGACGGCTTCGAGCATCTGACCGCCAACTATCGCCCGACACTGGGCGGCGAACGTTTCTTCACAGACAAGGAAGTATCGGCACGGTTGAAAGTGAGCCGCCGGACACTTCAGGACTACCGCAACGAGGGACGGATAGCCTATATCCAGTTGGGCGGAAAATCCTCTATCGTGAATCCGATATAGAGAGATGCTAAATGACGGCTACCGCTCCGCTTATCGGCTGACAGGCACGTGATTTTATTAAAGGAGCACAGTTTGCCGTCTGCCCAGTGATTGCGCCAGCAATGGACTTCCGGCAAAAGAAAAAGGGAACGGCTTACGGATGAAGCGTCAAAATTCTGTTTCGTCTGTAAGCTGTTCCTTTTTTCCTGTCTTCTGATTTTTCCGTCAGTCGCTTGTTTCCGTTACCGGATGCCCTTCAAGCGTATGGCAGGCAGAGGCAAGGTTTTCGGGCTGAATACGCTCCACAGGAGGAAGATTCTGCCCGAAACAGCTTTGCCGCCCGACTTTGCCGCTGCCATCAGTACCATGCGCTACCTTTGCATCCGAGCATCGGGAACTGGTGACTGGCGGAATGAACTTCAATTATACCATCGGTTGTTATCCCTGCCACAGGAAACAAGCAATGTAACCGGAGTTCCTCTCTTAGTGCCACTGATTTCATTTATTACAAATCGTCTGAACAGGATACTCTCTTTACTGCATATTCTGAATGCTATGGCTACAATCATTTCAAGGCTGTAAACGTCATAATTGATTCCAGCCGCTTGCCTGAGATACTTCATTGTATTAAGTTCATTCAGTTCCTTGTTCTTGTAGATGGAATGAATCGCTTTGCGAATATCACATGAAAACACCCCGAATAAATCGGCTATCTCGAACTGCGTCATCCACACGGATACAGTCGGCATAGTGATCGTACCCGTTTCACTGATTGTTATTATTCCTCTGTCCATAATGTACTGAATTGATACTGTTTTACTTATTGCTGTCTGTCTTTTCGCCGGTAGATTGTATCTTTCTGCGTTCCATCAGTTTGTCCATGTCCTTCGAGATTTTATCATCGGTTATCCGTGCGTAACCCTGTGTCGTCCGAATATTGGAATGCCCCATCATCTTGGCAATACTCTCAATAGGTATATCCGCCGAAATCAGGAATGTTCCGAAGCTGTGCCGACTTTGATGATAGGACAAGTTATCCTCTTTCCCTATGATAACGCCCATCTCGTGGATATCAAACCAGAGGGCATCACGGCTGAGAAGAGGGAACACGGGCTGTTCATCGTCGGTTGTGTTATACAAGGACAATATCTGTTCCGCTATGGGATGCAGAGGCACGAATGCCTCCACATTCGTCTTCTTGCGGTTGATGCGGATATACCGCTTGCCCTCCGCATTACGTCCGATATGGTGCGGATGCAGGAGCTTTATGTCCACATACGCCAACCCGGTCAGTGTGGAAAAGATGAAAGCTCGCCTCTCAAGTTCCTGACGCTTGTCATACATCGGGGTGGCAAGGATTCTCTTGAACTCCTCACGGCTGATATACTTGTGTTTTGCCTCTGGCTTCGGTTCATATTCCAAATCCTCGCAAGGGTTCACACGGATAATATCCCTGTCCACGGCAAGATACAGCAGACGGTTCAGCCAGCACATACATTTGTTGGTCTGGGATGCCCCGAAATTCTTGCACTTTTCAGATACGCCTTGTAGGACTTACCGAAATCTTCCGTCACTTCTTCAAGGGCAATGTCCTTTTTCCCGAAAGACGTGAGATAGTCAATCAGGTACTTTTGGTAATACATTGAGTGGCGGTAGGAAGATATGGAATCTATTTCCTCGGAATGTTTCCTCAACCGCTCCCGTTCCCATTCGCCCATTTGCAGGAGGGTAGTCGGATGGATATTATTCAAAGTGATATAGTTCTTCAGTATCTCCGCACTGACCACACCTTGCGATTTCAGTATCTCATTATAGGCTTCCTCCGTCAGACGTAGGTATTCACGTAAGCGGTTGTTCTCCTTACGGTTTTTATTTCGTTCTTCTTGCCGTTCCAATCTTCAGGACGGCAATAGATTCCCGTACTGACGGCAGTCTGCTTCCCGTCAATGGTTATGCGGCAAAGAATAGCGGTCGTTCCGTCCGCCTTCACCCTGTTGCGGTTGATGTAGGGTAACAATGAGAATGTACTTCGCATATGGTGTTCGGGGTTAAAGGGTTAATTGAAAATCTTTTGTAGCTTCTATGAACTTATCCATGTCCTCGAAAAGTTTCTTCGGGCTGACACTGGCATAGACCTGTGTCGTGGAAATATCTGAATGTCCCAACATCCTGCTGATGGTCTCAATCGGCACTCCGGCTTCAAGCGTTATCAGCGAGGCGAAGCTATGCCTTGCCTGATGGTAGCACAAGTCATCCTTAATTCCTGCCAATGCCGCCAACGCTTTCATATGCCTTCTGAGATTTGACCAGCGAAGCAAAGGGAACAAGGTTTCCCTGTCCTCACTATGATACTTATTGATAAGTGCCAACGCTTCGGGAAGGAGTTTCACACTCGCCCGATGCTCGTTTTTCTTTCTGCGGTATTTCAGCCATAACGCTCCGTCCTCATCCGTGTACAGGTTCTCGTTTGTAATGAAAACCACATCGGCGTATGACACGCCCGTATAGCAGGCAAACAGGAAAAGGTCACGCGCAAGCATGTGGGATTTTCTGTAAACTGGTATTTCCACGTCACGGATTTTCTCGAATGATTCGCGGCTTAATGCCCGTGGAGTCCTTTCCGATTGCTGGGGCAGGGAAAAATGCTGGAAATGGCATTTTTCCGAATACCCTTTCTTGTAGGCGAGGCGGCAAATTTTCTTCAAGACGGCAAGATGGTGGCGGACTGTATCTATAGCATATCCCTTCTCTTCCGTCGCGAAAGCCTGATACTCGTGGATGAACTGTTCCGTCAATTGCCCAAAAGCCAAATCCTTGACCTTGTACTTGGTTTCAATGAATTCTCCGAGTGCCAGCCGCATATAGTGATAGACAGGGTAAGTTCCTTTCGCGCGGTCTATACCGATACGAGCCTTGATGTCGTCACATACCGCGTCTGTCATTTTCATGAGCGTCATCTGTGTTTCCATGCTGCCTTGAAAAAGGTCTTTCACATCGGTGGCATTAAAATCGACCTTACGCCCCACAAGGCTGTCGAATGCGGTGTTTATCGCCAACAATAGCTTTTCAATCTTGGCATTAGTCTCCACCGCCTCGCGGCTCTTCCCGTTCAAACGACTCTCACGGGGATTCCACAGTTCAGGCGTACAGGACAGCTTGCATCCGAATTGCGCCATCATGCGGTTTACAGTGATACGTCCCATGATGGGAGCTTTTCCCGACTTGTCCAATCCGCTCTTTTTGAGGTAGAGCAGCACCTTGAATTTTTCTACTTTCATACACTTATATTTTTTAAGTGCAAATTTACTTGCCATATAAGCGTTCCTTGATATGCAAAATACTGTGTATGAGTGCAAACAAAACGGTGAAGATTTCTTTTCATTGCCTGCCGTTACCGGTTCTCGTTTTGGTAACTGTCCGGCTAACGTTTTGGTAACTGAACAACCTCAATATTCCGTTGTCATTTGCATTTTCTTCACTTGGCAGAATATTGAAACAATGCTCATTTCAAACGGTTTACGTTTTATCTTCACCTGTCCGCTTTTTCTTGCACAGCCTATCAGTTTCCATCAGAGAAGACATTCGTGTGCAACTTCGGTGCTTATCGCTAATGGTGTACCTATCGAAACAGTATCTAAGATTTTAGGGCATACCAATATTAGAACTACTCAAATTTACGCCCGGATAACCGATTTAAAAGTAAGCAATGACATGGAAATATTGGCACAGAAGTTAGATGTAGCTAAATGAATTTCAGGTTACTGAAATTGTTATCATTAGATAACAGCAAGGTGTATTTAGAGCTGCTGAGAATTATCTCAGCAGCTCTAAACCTTTACAAAAATCACTCCGAAGTCGTGCTTCAAATGAAAAAAAATTACTAATTAAATCATACTATATCAATAGAAATCCATAAATGAACTTACTATTCTCATAGCATATTTTTCACATAAATATTTTCATCGATTTCAAGAACTCAATAAAATGAAATCGAAATCTCTCAAGCTATTCCGTATTGTAGTACATTTAAGATACTTTATCAGAAAAGTTTTGAGTTATAAATTACAATGTAACTCATATAATTAGTATTTTTGTTAATGACTTGGGATTTGTTTCAACTAACTAATTTCAAATATACATTGCATACTCAAATTAGCTATTGGGGCAACATACAAGTCTGTTGCAGATTTTTTTTATTAAAAAAGTAAATATGGACTATAAAATTGAAGAAATTAGCTTATTTCCAAAACTTGAAGAATTAAAGTTGGCACTTCCAAGTACATTAACTTTTTTCCCAGAGAATATAGAAGAGGCAAAACAGAAAGAAGATTTTGTTTTTACAGATAGCATGCTCGATCTAAACAAAATTTTCAGGCAAGACAATCTTGACATTACATTGTTAGGAGCTGATACAGAACTCTAGGACCAGAAAGAGTGCAGATATTTACCTACCTGCAATCTTTTTCAGTCTTTCACTAATAACTGAAAACCCATCAATAGTTTCCATCTCTCTAAATGTATTATCAAATTATGTTTATGACCTTTGTAAAGGCTCATTTAGTAAAAAGACAGCTAAAATTGACTTATACATAGAAACAAAAGAAAAGGGAAAAATAAAGAAGATCAGCTATAACGGGAACTCTGAAGGATTAAAAGATTTAGAAAAAATAATAAAAGCAATGAGATGAAAGATATTTTAGTAGATCCCAATTTGTTAATTAGCGAATTTAATAAGATAGCAGCTATTGCTCAAAGAAAAGCATTCATTACTATTGGTTCAGAAATCCAAAAGGAGGAAATCAAAGCTCTAGAGATATATAGAGGAGATTTGCTTGAAATAAAAAGAAAATATGTTGAACATGGATTAGAAAATGAAGCTAACCTCACGTTTTGTCTCGACCAATCTTTACAGGCAGTACAATATGAATTACAAATGCTCATAAATTTGAAAGAAGACAACATGGGCGAAGCATGGAATAATTTAGTAAAAGCGCAAATCACCTATGAAGATGTTGTTAGAAACAGCCCATATGAGTCAATATCTGAAAATGGATACATAGCAAGACTTGAATGGTATGAAAAATTACTTTTCCCAGAAATGATGTTCGCAAGCGTTGGTGGTATTATTAAAAAAAGTCATTGTTCTATCTGTAATGAAAGTTATAGCAAATGTAATCACATTAAAGGGAAATTATACGGTGGGGAACTGTGTGTAAGAGTAATTACTGAAATGGAATTGGAGGAAGTTTCGTTGGTTGATGTGCCTGCTAATAAACAATGTAGAGTATTAACAACGGCTTATAATGGGAAAACTGTTGATACGCTAACATTAAGAGAAGTGGAGCAAACAAACAATGAGCAATTTAGTTAAAGCTAGTCCAACAATTTATTTATATTAAATGGATTTCGTTTGTTTATTACAATCACTCTTTCGCTCGTCGGGACGGGTGGTCCCGCCCCTTGCCGCTAGGCGTTCCCCGACCGATGAGTTTTTTAGTGAATTCTTGAAATATTGTTTTCTTGAAATATTGATAGCATGATTTCTTGACAACTTGTTTTCTTGACGTCAAGATTGCAAGATTTCATAGAAGTAAGATTGTAAGACGGGCAGAATGATTGGCAGACAACATTATATATTTCACGTATAGGCAAAAAATATTTTCTCTTTTCAAAAGCCCATGTAGTTTATGAGGGACTTGCGAAAAGAGAAAATAATTTAGTAGAAACATACAGGAGGTTAATTGTCGTTTTCGTCCATTTTCCGAAGGAGCTTTTCTATTAAGCTATTAAGAAACGCCGTTCTGTCCCTTTTGCGCTCCCTGATGGTAAGATAGGTTCGGTAATAATCACCTAAGTCTATTTTAAAAGATGCTTCTAAATAGGTCATTATTTCCTTTATATCCGCATTTCCATTGTTCAATACCCCTGATGCATATATAGCATACCCCAATTCAATAGCAGCAATCTTTGTTCCTGTCCATCGAAATGGATTATCAGAGAGAGATGCACGACTGGTTTCTACTACTTCTATCCTTTCTACGCCTTGTAACCGCTGTTGCAAATAGATTTCCAACATATCATTAGCCAACATCTTGGCTACCCTATGGTCGCAGCAGGTAGAAAACAATGGGTCTTTATCCAATAAGCCACAATTATGGCATAACTTGTAGTTCTCATATCCCCTAAGAAAGTAGTATTTATCCAAATGTGTCGCCTTAGAGCGATAATATTGGTAAAAGTCAAGGTTGCTGTTACAGAAGTCTACGATTGCAGCCTGTTTCTTCTTGTAATGCTCTTTAACCACCTCTTTATTACCATTCGGTTTCCTCAATTCAAGTGTATAAATATCATTGTAGTATATCAATTTGCTTAGAATTAGCGGCTTGACATATTTAAAGAAGTTTATTTCTTCTTCGCTATCCTGAAATTTGTATTTATGAATAAATTCTCTTAATTCTTCAAACAAGGGTCTGATAAAGTTAATCATATATAGAGCCTTGTCAGAGGATAAATCATTATCAATACAGGATATTTCTATTTCTGTGTTGATTTTGGAAATTATTTCATCGGCAATTTGTCTCATGCTTTTATTTTCTTATCAAATTGTAAAGCCAATTCATGAACAAAGCATAGATTAACTATTAATACCATTGTCCCAATAATAAAACATATAACAATCATACTTATAGAATATTGAGAGCAGACTTTATATGTCCCCCAAACAATATAGGGCAGAGATAAAAGCGATGTAATAACAATAGGAATATATTTTCTAACAGCTATCCATTGACCAATATGGATTAAAATGTGAAGTGAAAATCCCATGAACACAGCAATCCATACACTGTACCATTGCAAAGTTAGAGCCAAAACGGTTACAAGACCAACAAGTATAAATTCTTCTAACACAGCCAATGCAAATGCCGGAACTGACAATCGCTCATAAAGAGTTATTTGCTTTGCTGCTTTGGGGAACTTCTTCATAATCCATAATCCATCTTTAACCACCCAAGATTTAAAGCCTATAATCTCCTCAAATTCATGGAGCATAAAAATAATAGGGAATAGGCTTACAATTAGTTCTAATTCATTCATAATCTTTAATTTTACTGTTTTTAAATTTATTTGCAAAGTTACTTTGCTTTGTATTTGGAGAATTGAAATTTAAGCCATAAATTTGTCCAATCACGCCAATATTTATATGATGTATTTAACAGCAGGAACATTCAATATTATACTACGGCAAGCTAGTCTGCTTGAGATAGAGGAAACAGACATTTTTGATGTGTTAGACATTGATAACTCATTATTTGAGAAAACGACAAATAAGGTCGATAGCAGCATTGTAGGTCAATCACTCGAATATATGGCAAGTCAAAGACCTAACATACGAATAGGGCTTAAAATGGGGTTCAATTTTCCGGTGTCTGTAATGGGAGTTATACTCAACGTATATCAGAACTGCCGTATATTGAAAGATGTATTTGACAAATCACCTCATTATGCCCCAGCAGTTAATACAATATGCTTGTTTAGTAACCATACAGATGAACGCTACTTTTATCATTCAATGAAAGTAGCAGACGAATTTTCAAATAACTACCCTATTGCAACAAGACATATTTATGAGTCCCAATACGGTATTATACTCCAACTCATCTATGCTTTAACAGGAAAACATATTATCCCCGTATTGGCATATTCTCCTTATAAGCAGGAAGCAAAACCCGATTTACTGGAAACATATATATCATGCCCCGTAAAGTTTAACGAACCATTTATGATGGTTTTTGATAAAGAGATATTGGAAACTCATATCACTAATGCAAATCCTGAAATGCTGTTTATAGCCGAGCAGTTGATTTCTGGGCTACTTGAAAAGGAACAGCAGCAATCCGTTTCATCTATTGTCCGCAAATATATGCTTCAAACCATTCCGGGAATAAATCTAAGCTTGAAAAGTGCTGCCCGTGATCTGAATATGAGCGAACGCACTCTTCAACGGAAGTTACTCGCAGAAAAGACATCTTATCAAACAATTCTTGATGATGTAAGAAAGGAATTGGCAAATAAGTATCTTGAAGAAAATATATCATTGGTTGAAGTTTCTTTTTTGTTAGGTTTCGAGTCTCAAAGTGCTTTCAATAAGTTTTTCAGAAAGCACTTTGGTAAAAAGCCAACGAGTTACAAAAATGAATTATAGTTTTCAATATCAATGACTTGCATATTTAGGAAATAATATGTAATTTTGAACCCAAGATATAAGCAGACAGACACCGGACAGGAACGGACAGTTTCTTAGGGCTAAAACGTGACAGATACAAGGCTTATAATTCCGAAGGTACTGATTTTTAGGAGAATATACCGCAAGGTTCACGAACCAGGCGGATCACTTAAAAATCAAGCAGTTATCTAAATCAGATAGCTGCTTTGTTCATTATAAACACTACGTTCTGCGGTATTTGTGTAAACCAAGAAACAGAAGCGGATAAAAAAAGGTGTTAAACGACTTGCCAGTAGAAGAACACTAAGAAAAAACAAACAAAATCGTACCATCAAGCAAATACTTGGTCATTTGCTTGATTCGGCATCTAACAATCATCAACGAATGGTTCGTCTGCAATATAGCAAAGATCTGCTTTTTCCCCGATTATCGTCAGGATAATGATCTTTGGATAGCTCTGCAAGATTATCAAAATGCGGATTGAGCTAACTTAATCCAGTTATGGAAGTTTTATAATTTACATCTCATTCAAGTTATTCAGTCTGTAGATGTAGCAAAATTGGATAGTTATTGGTGCGATTTTGAAGGAATAAAAGTCATGCTGAAAAGATATGATAGAGGGCTATTGGGCTCATTTACACTTGCATATAAAAGAAATTCATAAACTAATTATTTGAAAAACAATCTAATAATCCACTTAGTTATTTGCGCCAACTATAATATTTTGGAAGTTACAAATAACTCTTTTTCATATATAGAATGTTTTATCGAAGCCTAAAAAAGAGTTCCCATTAAATTTGTTTTCAGAAAAACATTAAAATAGATCTCTATTTAAAGAGAAATCACTATTTTAGCACACTGAATCAATACACTCTATATGTAGATACGCGGATATTCTATCCATACAAGCTTTTAGTTGTAGCAGAAACTCTTTCTGTTACTTGTTTGCGTATCATTTCTAACATTTTAGTAATATTATCTTTAGCCCGAAAAAGGTGCGTAATTTTTTATGTTTGTAACGGATAGTTGTATTTCAGATCCCGCTATGGGATTTTTCTAATAACAAATATTCAAAATACAAATGGAAATCATCAACAAAAAACCAATTTTATTTGAAAAGTCCAATCATAATATTTGGACTGATCCTTACATTCAGCAGAAATATTAAAAAAACATCTTGATTTTCAGTCCGATGAAGCAAGTCGAAAGCAAGAATCCATTTTAAAGATTGTAAATTTTGTGCTTAAACATTCAAAATCAGAAAGCCATTTACTTGATTTGGGATGTGGTCCAGGATTATATACGTCACTTTTTGCAAACGAAAATTATGATGTAACAGGCATTGACTTTAATAATTCTTCAATAGAGTATGCTACAGGAAAACAGAATGGAATTAAATATATTCTGAATGATTACATTAATGATTATCCCAATGGTAAATACGATACTATAACCATGATCTATTGCGATATAGGAACCCATTCAGATAGTGACCGTGACCGATTACTGGATAATATATATTGTTCACTGACTGATGGCGGAGTTTTTATTTTTGATGTTTTCTCGGAAAAGTTAATTAGTGATAGACAAGAAAATAAAAGTTGGGAATATGCACCTCACGGTGGTTTTTGGGATGAAAGTGAATACCTGCTATTGAGCCAAACTTTCCATTATCCTAAGAATAAAGTATTTGCATACCAATATAACTTAGTACTCGAAGGAACAATCAAACATTTCATTATCTGGGAAAGGTATTATTCGGAAAACGAAATAACAAACATATTAAAAAAGGTCGGATTTCGTAAAGTTTCAATTTATAAAGATTTACTAGATAAAAACAATTTCACATCGAGTAGTGAAATTTTCATAGTTGCAGAAAAATGAAATGTATGATTGTATATGTAACGTAACTATTTAAAGCATAAGTGAAACGTTTCTTAGAAACAAAGTTATTCAACCTACTCTCTTGCTCTGTTAATGGTAAAGAAATTGATCGTATAGAATTATCAATGACTTATGATGATTTTGTACGGCAAGAGGGTGTCTGAAAAGGGCATCCTCAACTTATTTGCATCCATTTGCTGAACTTTGCTTCATCAATCGATTGGGAATCTTAATGTTTAACTTAAAAATGAAGCAAAATGTATATAGACAATGAAGACTTTGAAAAATGGATGGCGAAGTTATCCAAGAAGCTCACCGAAATAGGGCAAGACCTGTTTTTATGGTTCTTCTTCAAATTTGGTGGTACTTCTTGTTTTATTGTGAATAAAGAATCTTCGCTCTGAACTTTTTAATTTTCGCATTCAACGATTCTGCAGCAGCATTTGAAGCTCTATTAATATAGAAGTTTAATATCTCCTCACTTTTATATAATGTAGCTGCTATTGTGTTAAACGAGTCAAATCGACGGTATAATCATGCTGGACGATGATAGTCTGACTTCCTATCTGGCACCCACCAAACTAAATAGTTAGGGAAAGAATCTTTAGAATATTAGTCAGGGAAAAAGATATCATTGTTCAAGAACTCAGTCAACTGATTACCAACGACAGCCAACAAGAAATATTCCTAGCCATTTCTACTGGCGAACCTATCTCACGTGTAGCAGTACGACATAACATGACCTATCAAGAAACGATTGAATCTTACAGTTATATTCTCAAGAAATTAAGCGAAAATACAGAAAGAATTGCCACATATCGCAACAGAACAATAACAACTCTTTTTGATCACAATAATTTATCCAGAAAATATGCATCCGGACTTGGGCAGTTCTTTCATCCGAATTATGCGTTACCTCCCCCTTTTCACGACTTTTACTGCTACAATCACCAATGGCAGTGAGTACCAGAATCTGGGATATTAAGTAAACATTTCAAGATGTACAAGTGCCATGAGAGTAATCCCAGCACCTGTACATTATCATATTTCAGGTTTCGCCCTCGCCCTTGATTGAGCGCCAAACAGAGAAAGAGCCCCTCTACCTCATCTTCCAACCACCAAAAAGTGTTTTCTTAAAGCAAGCCTTATTCCTTTTCGCCTCGTCCGAATCATATTCTATAGCACGATCGAAGTACTCTATCGCTTGAGGTATATCCTGCTTTGTCCCTCGTCCGAATCCATAAGCAACACCGAGAGCGTTCAATACCATGGCATCAAGAGGCTCCCACACTTCATCAAGCATATCATTCTCTTCTATCTCGGAAAGGAATTCGAAAGCGGCATCATCATCCTGAAAAGTACCAAGACCATTTTGATAACAGACGGCAAGCTCAGCTGCCGGTTGCCAGGAGTCTTCAGCATCCATATTTTGATACGCTTTATTCAACCATACCACTGCCTTAGCATAATCCTGCGCAATATTGCCACGCCCTTCAAAATAAAAGTTTCCTATCTGGAACTGTGCTTTTGCGTTGCCTGCCTCCGCTGCTATCATATAATTCTCAAAGGCCTTATCCAAATCTTCATCAACGCCATAACCGGTTCCGTAACACACAGCCACATTATAGGCTGACTGGATATCCCCGCGCTCCACTGCCATTGTGTAATAATGGAAGGCTCCTTCCGCATCATCATACTCATCTTCCAACAACTTGCCATAGTCATTGCAAGTAAGCGGATCACCTATATCAGCAAGCTGTTTCAGATAGTTTTCGTATACCTCTTCATCAATATCCGCCAGTCCGGACTCATAAATCGTACGATAATTGCCGAATGCAGCAGGCAGACCATTATCGAACGAGTTTTCATAGTATTGTGTCGCTATGGGATAAGCAAAAGCGTAATACTCATCTTCAGAATTGTACTTACGTCTTTCTTCGTCACCGCGAATAACGAGATAATCGCCATAGAACAGGACGTTTCCCACCATATACTGACTAAAGGCATCTCCTTCCTGCGCTCGCTGTATCACCGCCGTAAAAGCTTCCTCAAGCGAAGCGAAAGGCATCGTTTTCTGAACTGCGGGAGACAAGTTGCCGGTACGTAAGGCACACAGTACCCCATCGGCACTACCCAGACGCACACTCTCCTTTATCAACCGGGATGCCAATTCCTCATCTACGGGAAATTCCGCCCCGCACCAGACAAATTCTTCCCCCAAATGGCACCGTCCAAGATAACAGCAAGCATCTGCATCTCCCTTTTCCACTGCCTGACGCAGAAGTTCATACCCTTCCCACATTTGTTCTTTGTCGTAGCTTTTCCATATTTTGTCAATGGCAACAGCTACCGTTTCACTGTGTTTCATTGTTACAAGTTATTATACCGTTTTCTTTCAAAAAGTCTTTTATTCATCGTCGGCAACTTCATCCGTTATGTCCGTCCATTCATCCGTCATCCGAGGAAATTCACGTTTATGATAATAATTGTAAAGCCAATATCTGACACGCCCGATATAAGGAGCATGAGTCATGAATACCACCCAATTCCCTTCTTCATTATTCCCTCCTGTCTCAACGATATAATCGTCTTTCGTCCCTCTCACTTCCAGATAACCGTTCTGACAGCCAGGAGTCTTCAACAACATCGAAGCGCATTTACCGGCTTCGAGATTCTCGAGAGCTGCTAAAACATCTTCATAAGTGATATATTTGTATTCTTCGTTGTCCACGTACAGATAATACGGCTCATCGTCAGGGGGCACCGGAGTGTAATGTCCTTTCTCCCAATCACTGATTTCCGGAATTTCAAGCCGTTCGAAGTAATTATAGAACATCCGGACAATATCATCCGTTCTATATCCACCACTGACATACCTCGTCAACCCGTCAGCCATGGCGAAATATACGGCAACCTGCGGATTGCCATCCGGCACAGCCATACACGATATCCCCGAACAGTTGCCGTAAGGAGTTATTACAGTACGACAGTTACTAAGCCATATGTCCCCGTATTCATCAAGATTATCGATCGCCCGCCGAATTTCTTCTTTGGAGACTCGTGACGTCTGTTCACGACCTTCCGAATAGTTCAACACAAACTGCATGGACGGTTCCGACGGTTCAATCTTTTCTATCTTTTGCTTTTTCCCCGAAAAAATTTGTTTAAAGAATGAAAAGCCCATTTTATGCACTCTTAAAAAGTTTTGCTAATGCAAAAGTAAAGAGATATTTTCAAAATAAGAGCAATTCTTTTCCATAAATCTCTTCATTATATTCTGCTTTCATAGCATATAAAAAAATAATCTGCAATATTATTTATTCACTTTTATGCTTATATTTGTACCAAAAGTAGAAATATGAAAAAGAAAATTCCAAAGATAGATTTACCTGATGATTGGGTTGTATACACCAATGTTAACCAAGATTTCTTAAAAAAATACTCCGACCATCCCGTACGTCTAAAATGTGAGCTATTATTACTTTGTATGGAAGGAGAAATTGAAGCCACAGTCAATATAAGCCGAATAACAGCAAAAGCCAACGATCTGATTATACTTACCCCGGGAAGTATATTACAAATTCACAGGGTAGACAATAACTCAGAATTTCATATTCTAGGATTTTCACAACACTATATAGAACATCGTATTCCCGAAAATATCATACCCGAAACTTTATATGTCGCACTAGGAAAAGCAAAACTAATCCTGAAGCCGGCAGAAGCCAATATGATAAAAACTCATTTTATGTTTTTACGGCAGTTATACCTATCAATGGATGAGAAAACGAGGAAGAGAGTCACATACAATATACACTTAAACGCACACACCGGCATATCCATACTATATAAACACAGAGAGGCAGATACATTAACTCTTTCAAAAAATGAACAGTTATGCCGGAATTTCGCACAATTAGTATTCTATCATTACGTACAAAACAGAAAAGTCGCCTGGTATGCCGAAAAGCTGGGAGTAACCCAAGTATACTTGTGTACAGTAGTCAAACAGGTAACAGGAAGAACATGCATAGATTTTATCTCATATATGGTAATCATGGATGCCAAATCTCAGTTGAAACTATCAAGTGCCTCCATACAATCAATATCCGATGCACTAAATTTTCCCAATATCTCTCTTTTTAGTCGATACTTCAAGAGACATACGGGAATGACTCCTTTGGAATACCGGAATAAAGGATAAATCAAACGGTAAAAAAGGAACTTTTGAATTTCCTGTCAAATAGCGGGACAAACTACAAGCAAGAATCCTTAATGAAGCAGAACTCTCGCTCGTAGTATTGTAAAATAAGTATTTATCAGATATAACAACGCTCGTTTATGAGCAGAGCGTTTGTCAATCTTTTAAAACTTCTTCCAACTTTTTTTGAAGTTTCTGCCCTCGAAGATCTCTGTCTATAATCGTTCCCTCTCTGTCAATCAACACAGTATAAGGAATACTCTGTATCGCATACAATTTGGCAGCCTTGCACTTCCATCCTTTAAAATCGGACAGTTGCGGCCAAGAGATTTTCAAATGTTCTACGGCACCCCGCCAGTCTTCTTCGTCTTCATCCAGCGATATACCTATCACTTCAAAACCTCTATTCTTATATTTGTCATAAGCCGCCACAAGGTTTGGCATTTCTTTCAGGCAAGGCCCACACCAGCTAGCCCAGAAATCCAACAAGACGACTTTTCCCTTACCGGCAAAGTCCGAAAGTTTTTTTGTCCCGCCTGACAAAGTCTGTAGTTCAAAATCCGTAAACTTTTTACCGATCATTGTGTTCTTACCATTCTCCACCCTGTCTTTGATTTTCATAATGGTTTGATCCATCTGATACATAGCAGGCACTTGTTGTAATAATGAGTCATTTTCTTCCAGCGTATTTTCACGATACATTTGTTTGAAAAGAGAAACACCGACTAGATTGTTAATTTGTTGCTTCATACAGTCTTTGACAATCTGATAGTATGCCGCCTCCTTCAGCCTGACCTGTTGTTCTCCCTCCTTACGTTGTTCGTCTGTCAGGGTTGTATCGCGCAAGAAAGCATAAGCCTCATCTATTTCGGCAACCGCCTTATCCACCACCTCACGAACTTTTTGGTGGATATCATTAATATAGGTTCCGGTAGCGGAAACAGCCTCTTTAGTCAAACAGACAGTGATATTGCCATTTTCCAAAGAAATCGACCATATATTCACGTCCGTCTATCTTGCCGGTAATATAACGGCAAACCGTAGAGTCTTGTTTTCCTTCAAAAGTAAAAATCCCGTTCCGGACCACAGTTGTTTCCAGTGGAGACAAATCTCCATTCACCGCTTCCTGAAGGACTACTGTGTCACCTTCCTGTGCATTCTCCACTGTTCCGGTAATTCTATAACCGGTATTTCCCGTACAAGCCATACATCCCATCAACATACAGACTACGGCTGAAAAAATAGAATATTTCATATCATTCATTCGTTTAAGTATAAATATGTTCCAATACTTTTTTTATTTGCCTTCAAATGCAAAACCCGATTTCCATGCCGAACGCCCAACGCAATTGTTCAGCACCCATCTCATTCTCATGCACTGTTCGCGTGAAACGGAGCAATGTCCTCCTGTCGGGTCATCCATGATATTCTCCGCGCGGAAGTAACATCCTTCGCTTTCTTTATACCATGTTTCGTTTCTTCCCGGTTTAGATTCGTCCCTTATATAATTCAATGTGTCATCACAATAATCCGTACCAATCTCATTACTCATATAATTACAAGTAGGCAATAACCCCAAATACCGCCCAATGTAATAGCCTATTTCGTTATACCCCGGTTCATACTCGCTAACTTTAAAGTTCCGGTCTATTTTATCCAGTTCCTGCAATTTGTAGAGTACCCCCAAGTCTTTGGCAAGCAAAGATTCATCCTGATATTCTTTCCATTCAATACCTTCAGGCATCCCTTGCACATCTGCCGAAACATACTGAGGTATACAACGGTTACTAACTTTCGAGAAAGTTCCGCTCACACTGCCACGATCAGAAATAAGCCATATATTCATATACTGTTCGGCGGGCCATATCAGATGGTGTGCCGCCAGAAAATCCTCATAATTATTAGTGGCGTCAATTTCCTTCGTCGTGAACCGGTTGATACCCGGTTCCATCATCCGGCTGCCATCCGGGTCATAGCCGGCAAGTACCAGACGGATGTGAGTATCCACCCCTACGGGATTCTGCGTGGTTTCTCCGCTAAACATATAATTCAGTTTACGAAGTACCTGTTCTATCTGCTCCTGTTTGTAAGCTCCCCCAAAAGATTCTATATCTTCCGTTGTCTGGATGATATGAAAAACAACCGGAATGCGTATTTCCGACATATATTGCCGATCCAGCGGTTCCACCACTTGAAATGATACGGAATTGGACTCCAATTGAGTACCTTTTATCTTCAACTTTGCCGTTATCGTTTTTCCAACAAGAGAAGCATCACTGGTAGAAAAATAACGTTGCAAGGCAATGCCTGATTCTGAAGTATATTCCAGCCAATCGTTCTGTATCCGTTCGTCAGGAATCTGATAGTTGTCTTTGGTAAATAAACGAGGATAGAGTTCTAATTGCGCCCTGCCGTCAGCAAGCACCATTTTCTGATTGGCTATCAACTCTATATGATCTATATCTTCAATGCTCATGACACTGTTGTCATGATAAGTATAATCGTCAGGACTACAAGCCAAAAATGCTTGCAGCATCAACGCCATTCCGAAAAAGCGTATGATTGTTTTCTTAGTCATAAAAGTCTTTTTTGAAGAGTTAATAAATAATGATTTGCTCCCAGCCCGGATTCTGCACCATATTCTTGTTAAGCTTCATCTCCCGTGCCGGAATAGGGAAACTATAACGGAAATCGTCAGAAACCAGCAGATGTCTCTCACCGCTGATTGTCCGTTCCATTCTGATACCCAGACGCTTCATATCCAGCCAACGGAAATCCCCCTCCTGATAGAACTCCCGTTTACGTTCATCAAGAATCGCGTTCAGCAATGTTTCATGTTCGGATGGCACTTCAGGAACAGAAGTGTAACGTGCATTACAGAAATCAGTCAAAACATTGCGTGCTTCTCCATCTTTTCCTTGTCTGCATAATGCTTCGGCTTTGATTAGATACATTTCCGCCAAACGGAAAGGCAGCAGGCAACCTCTGCATTTTCCGTTTTCTCTCATCATATTGTATTTATTATTATACATATTATTTTTGAACCACACACTTTTCCGAATATCACTGTCAGTAAAGAAAGAAGCATAGGCAGCAGAAATTCTTCCGTCACTTACATAATCTTGCAGATAGGTACTATACAAATCGCAGACATTGGTATATTCTCCGTCCATAATTCTCACAAAAAACTCGTCGTTCGTCAATTCTACAGTATACGCTGTCGTTGAACAGTCGAATACCCGTTTCAGAATTTCCGCAGAATGCGTCAACGACCGTCCTTTCATAGCTTCTGCAGCATGTTTCTCCGCATCCTCCCAATCGGAAGATACCGCTGCACCAGACATCGCTTTCCATGTATAGACACTTGCCAGCATAGCATGAATAAAATCTTTCCGCCATATAAAGTTCCACTCATTCGTCGGTGCCTGATCCAACAAATCGAATGCCTCGCTACAATCGGCAAATATTTGCCCGAAAACAGTTTGCTGCGTCTCACGTGACGGCATAGTGGTACCTATCTCCATTTGAGGAGTCAGATAGACAGGAATTCCATAATTGTTATCCTTATAAGGAGCATAATATTGCAGCAATTTAAAATAAGTGTAAGCCCTCCATACAAGTGCTTCACCTTTCACATAATTACGCAAATGCTCATTGTCCCCTTCCGCTGTGCTGATATCTGAAATAATGAGGTTAATGGGACCTAAAAAATTATAATACTGCCGCCAGGCTTCTTCGTTGCTCATCAGCCAGGTCTGCATACTCTTTCCGGTTTGTGTATAATCACCAGCTTTCTTATCATAATACTGGGAAGAATTTGTATTGATATTCACCTCTCCGGTATATACGGCAAGATTACCATGAACTTCCGAATGAAAAGGTACTGTAAAGGCATCTATACCGAAAATACGTTCCTGTCGGGGCATATCCGGTGTTTTCAAGTAGTACATGAAACTAGCCATGATATCCCGATAATCTTCTATCGTACTGACTACCTTTTGATCACGCGGCGTTAATTCGAGAAACTTGTCACACGACGTTGTCAGAATGCATAACAGACTTCCAACCAATATACTTATTTTCTTCATAATTCTCCTTGTTTTTAGAATCCGACAGTTAGTTTAAAGTTAAATTCGCGGGCAACGGGATAAGAGAACGCATTTCCAGTACCGACATCCAGCCCTCTATATTTGGTAAACGTCACCAGATTACGGGCGTTGAATCCTAAAGACAGGTTTTGCATGCCCGCCCACTGCTTGATAAGCCGCGACGGGAAGCGATAAATCAACGAGAGATTAGTCAGACGGAGATAGTCTCCTTTCGAATATTTGTCGGAAGTGCACAACGAAGCCCAGTAATCATTGTCCGAAGTGGTGAATTTCGGGATGTCTGTACGGTCACCCGAGAATTGCCAGTAATACAGATACCGCTTTTCACGGTTGGTAGCAGACACTTTCAGGTCGGAAGAATATCCAAGTGCCGCCCTCACCGAACTGGCTTCATTGTTCGGCGCATTCTGATAATCGTTGAAGTTGGGAACAAGATGTCCGGTTTTGAAAGTCCACGAGGTAGTGAATTCCAGCCCTTTATATCTCAAGTAAGTGTTGAAACCACCAACAAACTTCGGATTGGAACGACCGAGATATTGCATGGAAGGCATCTGATACCCCATTTTCTTATCACTGTCCCGCACGAAGTCCACCACATCCGGAATGCCGTTGGGAGAGCCGATCATAGCCAAGTATTGTTTCTTCTGTTCCTCACTGTAAGAATCCCATTTATCAAGGAATGCACTATACGCCCTTTTACCAGCTTCGGTGAGATAATATTGCGGATTACCGGTTTGCGGGTTTACACCTGCCACCTTCCAGCCATAAATACCTCCGGTTTCTTGTCCGATAATATTAACGACGCCACCCATGCTGACATTTGATTTAATAGCATCTTGATAAGAATCATAATCATAGAATGATTTCTTTATCACATTTTTGTTGCGGGCAATGTTGAAAGCGGTACTAAAAGTCCAGTCGTTATTATTAATCCATTTAATGTTAGTATAAAATTCCAATCCCTTGTTTTCAACAATACCGCCATTCGCTTTCACCGTAGTCCGTCCGGTGGAAGCGGGAATTTCCAAATTCTCAAGAATATCTTCCGTTTCATTGAAATAATAGTCCAGAGTAATGTTCACACGGCTATTGAGCAACGACATATCCAACCCGATGTTACGGTCTTTTTTCTTCTCCCAGCCTACAGTAGGATTAGGATAGGTGAATCCCGTAGCAAAACGATTGCCCATATACATCACATTACCGAAAGAAATGGTAGAGAACGGATAAGCGGAGCGGTCAATATTTCCTGTGAAACCGTAGGAAGCCCGAAGTGACAGTTCATTGACGATAGGATTCGCAAAGAACTTCTCTTTATGCAGATTGTAACGCAATCCGGCAGACCATAACGGAGTAAATCTGTTCGTATCACCAATTACGTCGGCACCATCGGCACGATAGTTGAAATTGAAAATATACCGGTCCTTATAACCGTAACGGAGAGAACCCAGAAATGAAACACTCCGGTCTTGCCCGTCCTTCGTATGGAACATATTGCTGATAGCGGAAACCATATCTTCATAAGGCACATTCTTGTCAAAGGTAGGGATACCCGTAATGCGATAATCACCATAATAAATAGGTGAAGTATAACCGAAATTGGTATATTTCTTCGACATGATTTCATTGGCGAGCAAGATACTGAACAAATGATCCTTCTTGACAGTGAACGAATAATCTATCTGATTACGGATAGCCCAGCTATGATTCTTTCCGGAATTTTCGGAAAGTTCTCCATTATCGTAGCCGCTTGGCATGATGTCGTAATAGCGATATGCATTGCGGGCAAATGCCTCATTCGTCAAGACGTATACGTCCCCGGTTCTACTTCGGTAGTTTCCGTATTGTAGCTGACACCTTTCCGGAAAATGGACTCTACGGACAACCCGGGCAACACGTCATAACGGAGATTAAGAGTCATCTCCACATCCGAACCATCCTGTATATTACGCGTGTCTTTCATTTCACGTAAGATATTGAACTGATCGTACACATAACCGGACGCACGTTCCGTAGTATAATTATTACTCAGATAACTGAGATCGGCTGCATAGTTCCCGTTTTCGTCATACGGACGTTCATATGGATTGGCAAACATGGCATAGGTAAACGGATCAATAGCGGAAGCATTGTCCCTGTTCTTACGCGTATTGGCGGACACATTCAGAGCGACAATCAAATTCTTGATAGGCCGATAGTCCAGTTTCATCAACAAGCCGGCACTCTGGTACTTGTTAGAGAGAAGAATACCGTTCTTTTCCTGAAAATTGACGGAAGTATAATACGTCAGTTCTTCCGAACCTCCACGCAGACTGACATTGTGTGAATGTGAATGAGCCGTACGGAAGAGTACGTCAAACCAGTCGGTATTGGTCTGTGCCAATTTCTGAACAGTGGCGTTATACTCACCCGGAGTCAGGAAACCATTCACCATTCGCTTGTAGCTATATCCGCCGCGCCCCGTAAGATAAGCATATTCCAGCCCGAAGTTATTAATAATAGACTGTTCATACCTCAACTTCTCGGCAGAATTCATAAAATCGAGACGGTTAGTCGGAGCAAAAGCGCACTCATAAGTACCGCTATAGTTGATTTGTGTTTTGGAGCGAAATCCTTTCTTAGTCGTAATGACGATAACACCATTAGCTGCGCGCGCACCATAAATGGCGGCGGCTGAAGCGTCTTTCAAGATACTGATAGATTCGATGTCTTCCGGCATAATATTACCTACTCCATCCTGCATAATCGTCCCAGCATAATCACCTGTATTACTTTGAGGAACTCCCTGCGTCATAGGAAGCCCGTCAACAATCCACAGAGGTTCGGAATTGCCGCTCAGGTTATTTTCACCGCGGATCGTGATTTTAGAACGGGTACCCGGCGCACCGGATACGGTAGCACTATTCAGTCCCGCAACTTTACCTTCCAAAATACGATCGATAGAGGTAATACCCTGCATCTTCAAGTCTTTGGCAGTAATGACAGTAGCACTACCGGTCATACGGTCTTTCTTTATCACTTCCATACCGGTAACAACGACTTCATCCAGTGCTTCAGCACTTTCACGCATCACTACCCGGATAGATTTGCCCGGTTGGCTGATATGGCGTGCTTGCATTTTCATACCGATAAAGGTGAACTCCAGCGTATATCCTTTCTCACTGGCGGGTACGCTGAACAGGAAATATCCTTCGGCATCGGTTCCCGTCCGGTGTGTCGTTCCCTGCAAGGTGACGGTCACTCCCGGCAAAGGTTCTCCTGTGGTATCTACTACACGACCTGTTAATTCTACTTTATTCTGTTTACCTTCTTGCTGGGCGGACGATGCTGCCAGTGCACTCCCCGAAATACAGAGGAGACAGAGCAGGAGTGTCCATGCTGCACGCAACTGTCTTGCCAATGAGGAGTAGGATTGATATTGAACTTTCATAATGTTCTGTGTTTTTTTATTAGATTATCTGATTTGCGGGTTGGCTACAACTGCCGGGCATTTGATTTCCAGTTGAAGGGATGGATTCAAGGGGGAATCGATATAACCGCTACTATATACATCATATTCAGTTTTCATATCCTGCGGAATGTAGGATTTCACTTTTATGACACCCAAAACCCCTTTTCCTGTCTGGAAGAAAACGTAGGCAGGCTTAAAATCTGCTATTGCCACCTTAACCTTTTCTTCGGTAATTTGAAAAGAGAAATCATCTGCACTCAAATTCTCAAAATCAGCCTCCGTAAAACTTTCGGGTGCATTCATATAAATGGTATGACAAGGGAAATCATACTTAGAATTATGATCCAACATACTGCGTACACGTATGGGCGATTCAAAATAAAATGCCTCTTGTTCTTTATTCCACGTCAATGCCAAATCTATCAGTTCTTTATTTTTTCTAGCGTTATTTGCTATTTGACTTAAGCCTGTGCTTAAGGAGAACAATGACATTCCATTGTATTCAGTATCAAAATCAGTACCCGAACTTTCGGGGTCGATGAACTTCTCTCCGTCAACGATCAAACCTATCATTTCTGCACCATCCTTGAGAGGAAAGCCTTCAAGACCGATTTGGTCAAGAATACTACGTATTACATCCCCCGTATACCACATCACAATTTCCACCTCATCCATCAACCCCGACAAAGAGACATTGTTATATTCGGTAGAGCTAACCTGTGACACTCTATGCTGCTGAAGCGTCCCATTATACTCTCCCGCAATATCTCCGCCAAAAGTCGTTTTACATTGAAATACGACACGATAATTATCACCATTCTTTTCAACAGTCACTTCTCCTTCAGAAAGGGTAGCAGGAATGTTCTCCTTATTCTGGGTATTGTAATCGGACGAACAATACCCGATGAAAGTATAGGGTTTCTTATCTGTGCCAAACACGTATTTTCCCGGCACCAATTCTCCGAGTTCCGGAGATGCCAGATGAAAACAAATACAAGCCCCCTCACCCTGGGCTTTTTCCAATTCCATATTGCCGTAAAGTCCTGTTTCATAAAGTGAAAGCATGAAGTTACCGGTCTCAATCCGTTCATCACCGGCACGAAAACCTTCCACACGATCAGTCACCGTCGTACCATTCTTCTCGTAAGTATCCTCATATATATAAGGAATACTCGAAATAATTACATTTGGATTACTTTGCCAAATAACTCCACTCTGCAAATTATACGGATAACCATACATTTGAATCATCTTATCAGGATTTATTAAATTATCATCCTGATCGGAGCAGCTCCAAATGCAAACCAGCATACAGAAAGCTACTCCCCATAGATACTTTTTTTTCATAATACAAATTCTTAGTTAACACAAACTTTAAACCTAATACAACTCAGTATAGCAGTATTACAAATTCCAATAACTTCTAGTTAATTTTATGCAAAATAAACAAATAGACAGATTGCTATCAATATCTATTTTTTATTTTTTTGTTCATTTTTTAATATATCCACCCCAAACACCCACATTTTCATTAAAATTTAAACAAATCACATCAGATTACCCTACAATCACAAAAAGGACTTGCCGAAAAACAAAATGCAGCTCTCCACAATTATAGTTCCACGACTTGGCCACACAAAAGCAGCTATGGCTTAATTTTCTAAATAACACTTAAAACTTCACGATAAGTTTCATCCCCCACCCTAAATATCGCTATATTGCGACAAATCATAAATGCAATCAGTATGAAACTTTGGAAATACAGTGAGACATTTTTAACAAAAACAGGAGGAATAACTTACCATGCCAATAGAAATAAAATATTTTGAAGACAGGAAAGACTGGCGCAAGTGGCTGTCCGACAACTTCGAGACTGCCAATGAGATTTGGTTTGTGTTTCCCAGCAAAGCTTCGGGAAAAAAAAGCATAACGTACAATGACGCTGTTGAAGAAGCCCTTTGTTTCGAGTGGATTGACAGTACAATCAAGTCACTTGACAAAGAACATAAAATTCAGCATTTCACGCCTCGAAACCCTAAAAGCACCTATTCGCAAGCCAATAAAGAAAGACTTAAATGGCTGTTGGAAAATAAAATGATACACCCTAAGTTTGAGGATAAAATACAAGATGTTTTGTCTGCTCCTTTCATTTTTCCCAATGATATAGTCGACAGGCTGAAAGAAGATAAAATAACCTGGAAGAACTACCAGCATTTTTCCGACGCATATAAACGTATCCGAATCGCATACATTGAAGCGGCAAGGAAACGACCGGAAGAATTTGAAAAACGGTTAAACAACTTTATCAACAAGACGAAAGAAAATAAGATAATAAAAGGATTCGGCGGAATCGAAAAGTACTATTAATCCTAATCTATTCACAAACAGAATGTTCCTTTTGCATTATTCGTCCTTCCCCAGAAGCATCATTACGTCTTCCGCGTACTTCTTCCCGACCGGCAGGCTCTTGCCGGTTTTTGCCAACATCACTTCCGAACGTGTGAACCTCGTGATACGGTTTCGCGGCACCACAAACGAACGATGTATGCGGATGAACTCTCCTGTGGCAGTTGTTCTTCGATGCTTCGCAAGGGAATTTTAGAAAGTACCGATGAACCGTCGGTAAGATGTACTTTGACATAATTGTCTATCGACTCGATATATAGAATAGTATCAACAGACAGCGCTACATTCTTATACTCCGACTTCAACAATAGTTGCCTTGCAGCAGACTCAGATATATTGAGTAAATCGTGCATCCGAAGCCATTGCTCCGCCTTCTGCATGGCGCGTTCAAAACGCTCGTAAAAGTAGGGTTTGTACAAGAAATCGACGGCATTCACCTCAAAACCGTCCAATGCATAATGCGCATAGGCGGTGGTGAATATGAGACAGCAGGACGGCGGTAACTGCCGTGCCAGCTCAATACCCGACGTGCCGTTCATCTCAATATCGAGAAACACGATATCGGGCTGGCACTCACGCACACGCTGCATACCAAGGCGTGGCGAACTAAATGTTTCCAACACCACCCCTCCATGCCTCTCACAATATTGGCTGATAATGCTCAGCGCAATGGGCTCATCATCTATAGCAATACATTTCAGCATTCATTCGGAGATTTAAGTTCAAGCCGGACATGAAAAGTGTTATCCCCATTGCGTCCGAAGTCCAACCGGTGACGATCCGGATACAGTAACGACAGGCGACGACGGCAATTCTCAATTCCCATCCGCTTTGAGTTTCCGATATTACGATCGAAAACAGAGTTCTTCACCTCAAAACAGATTGTATCGTCTTGTTGGTTCAAGCAAATATGAATGAAACAAGATTCATTGGAAGAAATACCATACTTGAAAGCATTCTCTACAAAAGTAATCAGCATCATGGGTGGTACCGGCATTGCTTCGTTTTCCACCTCGTACGTAAAACGAACATCGGCAAACTCATTCAAGCGTAGTTTCTGAAGTTCTATATACTGTCCTATATATTCCACCTCTTCCGCAAGGGATATAAACTCATGATTGGCATTGTTATACATATACTTCGTCAGATTAATGAAGCGTTCGAGCGTTGCTTCGGTTTTATCCGAATGCGTAATAAGCAATCCGTAAATCGTATTGAGCGTATTGAACAGAAAATGCGGATTGATTTGCGCCTTATAAAGCGCCAGTTCGGCCTTATTGCGTTCATACTCCACTTCCTCACGCGCCAGCCGCTGGCGATAAGCTTCTGTCAGCATCCCTACGGCAAAGCAGAACGTCACTACAACTATATAATGAAGCCATACAGCCTGCTGATTCTGACGTACCCCCCAGATGGGATAGGAAACAGACTCTAATTGCTGTTGCCGAAGATGGTAGAATGGCGAACTGATTTCGTAGGATGACAACAAGAATGTGATTAACAGAGAGAAAGCCATAGCCGCAAGGGCATAAAAACGCTGTTTGCGACCATGGAACAAATTCGGTACAATAAAATACTTGTAAACGAAATAAGTGACATACAGCCAACCGATAAAGACGCTAAGAAGAGGGGATACGTTCCCCACCACCGTCCCACCGGAAAGATGAATATCATCAGCGGCAGAAAGATGAAACAGAAAGCAAGGTCGATATAAAGAGAGACGTTCTTCATCGCAAATTTTATTTATGCTGCTCGAACAACCAGTCCTGCACCCCCTCAATGCCGTAAGACACAAACCAAGTAGCCCGGTGGTTTCCGCCCGTAAGATGCGTAAACAGCAAATGGTTACCTTCTGCGCGCATCTTGTTTGCTTCTTCGGAGAGCTGTGCATTGGGAAGCGTCATGTCCCACGTAGCTTCCGAAACGCTGCTCCCCTGACTGCGCCACAGTTCCACTGCCTCACCTTGCAACGTATTCGACGAGCGGTCGCCCTCGCAGGAGATAATCCAGATATTCTGCTTGTCGAGCGGCCCCATCAACGCAGGATTCCACTTGCCTGCCACAAGCAGCGCACCGGCAAAGAGGTCGGGTTCTTTCAGCATCATCACAATGGAAGACATACAGCCCATCGACTGCCCGGTGGTATAGATGCGGTTCGGGTCGATGGAATAGCGTGTCTGCAAGTCTTTCAGAAGTTCAATAGTCGCGTCGAGGTGATGGCTGTAATTCCAGTTGTCATCCACCGTAATGAAAGGATATTCGGGAGCCACGACGATGCACTTGTGACGCGCCTGTGCTTCCGGTTCCGCCCATGAAGTAGCGCCGTTCCCCTGATAAAGCGTATGTGTGACAGGACCGCTTGCCACGCCTGCATCATGGATGAACAGCACCAACGGATACTTCTCCTCAGGATTATAATCTTCCGGCAGATATATATTATAAGGCAGCACCTGACCGGTATAGGGACTGACGAACTCGTCCTGTTTGAAATCATCCGCCACAAGGCATTTCTCAATAGTGCTTGCTATCGGCGTCTCGCTTGCCTTGTAAGTTTTCCCTTTTGCGGTCTTGATGTCGGCTGTCTGAACCACCACGGCATTGCCCGGATATTCATCATCGCCACCCGTACTCCAGCCCGCCCGCAATCCGGGGCCGCCTTGCATACGGTCACGTTCCTGTTTCTTCTCCATATCGGCAGGCGTGGGTTGTTTGGGTTGTGCGTCCAAGTCCACTTCCGCCTTCACTTCGATGATGACATACGGACCGTTCACGCCCTTTTCAGCCCGTTCGGGAGCAGTGTTGGCATAAACACGCATCACGTCCTTGCCTTCTACCCGATAACTGTTTATGTCGAGACTCTTGTTACTGATAGGTGTATCGTATTCCAACACAACGGTCGCCACCTTGCGTCCGTCACCCAACACACGGCTTATTGCCGTCACAGACTGTATGTGTTCGGGAAGCACGGAGTTGTCTTGGGCTTGTGCCAAGCCGAGGAGCCCAGCCAAAACGAATGTAATGATTGCTCTTTTCTTCATAATCGTAACATTTTCACCTTTATTGATTTTACCTTATTAACAGCTTGTTGCAAAAATAGTTCTTTTTCTTGTGAAAGAAGAATTTCGGGAAAGACGTTTACCACCGAAAAGCAACGTTTACCCCCACTTCCCCATTTACAGATATAACAGTTCGTCGTATTTCCCTACTTTTGCTTCCGACGTATTGAAATATAAGAATATAGATACACAGAAAAATGGAAAAGAAAATATTCGTGGCCCTGCTTGCGGGATTAACACTATGTGCCTGCAAGCAGTCACCGACAAAACAGGAAAATGCAACTTACAGAACCCTGACCGTGAAACAGGAAAACCGTACGTTGAAATCGGAATACACCGCCCGGCTGCAAGGTCAGCAGGTAGTGGAGGTACGCCCGCAGGTGAACGGACTTATTACGGGCATCTGCATCGGCGAGGGAGAGAAAGTACGCCGGGGCCAAACATTGTTCATCATCGACCAGGTGCCTTATAAGGCTGCATTGGCGGAAGCCGTAGCCAACGTGAAGAGCGCAGAGGCAAAACTTGCCACGGCCCGGCTGAATCTGGAAAGTACAAAGATACTGCGTGAGAAAAACGTGGTGCAAGACTATGACCTCAGTACAGCCCGCAATGACTTTGCCGCTGCCGAAGCGGCATTAGCCCAGGCTCGTGCGCAGGAAACAAATGCCCGCAACAACCTTTCATATACAGAAGTGAAGAGTCCCGCTGACGGTGTGACGGGCATGATTGCCTATCGTGTATAGGAGCCTTGGTGAGCAGCAGCATCAGCGAACCGCTTGTCACCGTGTCGGACGACAGCCGCATATACGCCTACTTCTCGTTGACCGAAAGCCAAATCATTGACCTCATGGAGCAATACGGTTCACTTGACGAATTTATCCGACAGATGCCCGAAGTGGAATTACGCATGAGCAACGGCAAGGCATACTCTGAAAAAGGACGTGTTTCGGCAGTAAGCGGTATCGTCACTGCCGGGACAGGAGCCGTGACACTCCGTGCCGACTTTCCCAATACGAGAAACCTGCTTCGCGGCGGCGGCAACGGAACGGTCATACTGTCTGCCAACCGAGAGCGGTGCATCGTCATTCCGCAAGCCGCCACCTATGAGTTGCAGAACAAAACATTTGTATATAAGGTAGTGGATGGCAAAGCACAATCCGCTCCGGTCACCGTGTTCCGGCTGAACAACGGTACCGAATATGTAGTAGAAACGGGATTACAGGAGGGGGATGTCATCATTGCCGAAGGAGCCGGACTGATGAAAGAAGGTGTTGCCGTCAATTCTCAAAACGGAAAGGAGTAAGCCATGACCGTCAAGACTTTCATAGACCGCCCCATACTGTCGGGCGTAATTTCCGTAACCATCATCATCGTCGGGCTGATCGGCCTGAGCCAGTTACCCCTTGAGCAGTTTCCCGACATTGCCCCTCCAACGGTACGTGTCACCACCACCTACACGGGCGCAAATGCCGAAACGGTGATGAAGAGCGTGATAACACCGCTGGAAGAACAACTGAACGGTGTGGAGAACATGATGTACATGACTTCTACCGCCACCAACACCGGTTCGGCCTCTATCAGCGTCTATTTCAAACAAGGCACCGACCCCGATATGTCGGTAGTGAACGTGCAGAACCGCGTAGCCTCAGCTCAGGGACTACTTCCGGCAGAGGTCACGAAATCGGGTATCACCGTGCGAAAACGGCAAAGCAATTCACTGAAGGCCATTTCGCTTTATTCGCCGGATGACTCGTACGACTCCAACTTCCTGACAAACTACATGAAGATAAACATAGAGCCGCAAATGTCGCGTATCGCCGGTGTGGGCGACGTAAACATCTGGGGTGCCAGCTACTCGCTGCGCATCTGGCTCGACCCACAGAAGATGGCGCAATACGGCCTGATGCCGTCAGACATCTCCACGGTGCTCGCCGAGCAGAATGTAGAGTCGCCCACGGGCACGCTCGGCGCAGAGTCGGCAAACACGTTCCAGTATGTACTGAAATACCGGGGACGCTATGAAAACGAGGAAGACTATGGCAACATGGTCATCAAGTCGTTGCCGGGCGGAGATGTGCTACGGTTGAAGGACGTGGCACGTATCGAACTCGGCGCAGAGAACTATGCCATGCTCAGCCAAACGAACGGACATCCGGGAGCCAACTGCATGATGGCACAAACTTCCGGCTCGAACGCTAACGAAATCATCAAGGAGATTGATGCCGTATCGGCCGGCATTTCCGCCTCTTTGCCGAAGGGTATGGTGCTGACGGACATTACGAGCACAAAAGACTTTCTTGACGCTTCCATCTCCAATGTGGTAGAAACACTTTTCATCGCCATTGCGCTCGTTGTACTGGTTGTCTATCTCTTCCTGCACGACCTGCGGGCAACGCTTATTCCCTCGCTCGCCATCATCGTCTCACTGGTGGGCACATTCGCCTTTCTCAGCATTGTAGGATTCAGCCTGAACCTGCTGACGCTCTTCGCACTGGTACTCGTCATCGGTACGGTGGTGGACGACAGTATCGTGGTGGTCGAAGCAGTACAAGCACGCTTCGACGAGGGCTACACCTCTGCCTACCGCGCCACGGTAGACGCCATGAGCGGACTGACTTCGGCACTGATGACGACCACCGTGGTATTCATGGCTGTATTTATCCCTGTCAGCTTCATGGGCGGAACAACAGGAACATTCTACACGCAGTTCGGTCTGACAATGGCTGTCGCCGTCGCTATCTCGCTACTCAACGCCATGACACTCAGTCCGGCGCTCTGTGCCTTGATTATGCGTCCGCGCGCTAATTGGGGAAACGGCGGAAAGCCGGGATTTTCCGATCGTTTCCACTATGCCTTTAACCATTCTTTCCGTCATGTACAACAGAAATATATGAAAGGCGTATCGTTCTTGTTACGCCACAAGAGCATTGCTGTGGGCAGTATCGTGATGTCATGCGCCACACTCGTATTACTTATGAATACGACCAAGACGGACTTGTACCGCAGGAGGACATGGGAACCATCAACATAAACGTGCAGACCGCGCCCGGCAGTAATCTTGAAGAGACGGGACGTATCATGGACGAGATTGAAGCGGCAATACGCGACATTCCACAAATCAAGATATACTCGCGCATCACAGGCAAGGATGCCGTCCACAACCAGTCCGCATCCGCCGGCTCATTCACCGTCCGCTTGAAGCACTGGAGCGAGCGCACGAAAAAAGGGGATGACGTAAACGCCGTGATGAATGAGATTTACCGCCGTACAGATGGCATCAAGGCGGCATCAATCCGCATATCCACCACACCGATGATTTCAGGCTACGGCATGAGCAACGGCTTCGAGTTGTACGTACAGGACAAAAAAGGCGGTAACGTGGAAGAGTTGCTGAAATATACCAACGACTTCATTGACGCCATGAACAAACGTCCTGAAATATCACGTGCCTACACCACATTCGCCACCAAGTATCCGCAGTTCATGGTAGAGGTAGATGCCGCCCTGTGCAAGCGTAACGGCATATCCCCCACCGACATACTCAGCACGCTTGCCGGCTACGTGGGCGGAAGTTATTCCAGCAACCTCAACCGCTTTACCAAGCTCTACCGCGTCATGGTGCAAGCGGCACCCGAATACCGTCTCGACACCGAGGCACTGAACAACATCTTCGTACGCAACAACACTGGCGGGATGTCCCCCATCTCGCAATACCTCACACTCACGCGGGTATATGGTTCGGAGAGCCTTTCGCGCTTCAACCTCTTCTCCGCCATCAGCGTCTCCGGCGTACCGAGCGATGGTTACAGTTCGGGACAGGCCATACAAGCCGTCAAAGAAGTTGCCCGAACCACGCTGCCCGAAGGCTACGGATACGAGTTCGGCGGTATGTCGCGCGAAGAAGCATCGACAGGCAATACCACGACACTAGTGTTCATCGTCTGCATCGTATTCATCTACCTCATCCTCTGCGCCCTTTACGAGAGCCTGATGATACCGTTCGCTGTCATCCTCTCTGTGCCATTCGGACTGATGGGCAGTTTCCTCTTTGCCAAGATGTGGGGACTGGAAAACAATATCTACATGCAGACAGGACTTATCATGCTTATCGGCCTGCTTGCCAAGACGGCCATCTTGCTCACGGAATACGCCTCCGAACGCCGACGCCAGGGCATGAGCATCACCACCGCCGCCATATCGGCTGCCAAAGCCCGCCTGCGCCCCATCCTGATGACCTCAATGACAATGGTCTTCGGCATGCTACCGCTGATGTTCTCGCAGGGAGTGGGTGCCAACGGCAATATTTCAGTAGGCGTGGGGACAGTCGGCGGTATGCTCGTGGGAACAGTCGGACTGCTGTTCGTGGTACCCTCGCTATTCATTATCTTCCAGTATTTGCAAGAACGTTTCCTGCCCGGACGTTCAATAACGGAAACTCTTTAATAGAAAATAATCATGAAAAGAATAGGAATACTTCTCGCCGTCTCCTGCCTGCTGAGCGGATGCGGCATATACAACCGATATTCACGTCCGAACCTGGAGGTAAACACTGACAGCCTTTACCGGGAGACAGGATTATTGGCGGACACAACCACAATAGCTGCCACGCCCTGGCGCGAAATCTTTACTGACCCACATCTGCAAACGCTGATAGCTACGGGACTGGAACGGAACACAGTTCTCGGCATCGCCCGCTTACAAGTGGAAGAAGCACAAGCAGTGCTGATGAATGCCCGCCTGTCCTATCTGCCTTCTGTAAACCTGACTCCGCAAGCCGGCATCAGCCATTACAACGGGGAAACGAAAAAGACCTATACCCTCGGAGCCACCGCTGCATGGGAAGTGGATATTTTCGGCAAAGTGAACAACTCCAGACGCGGTGCCGCAGCGGCACTCGAACAGAGCCATGCCTACGCGCAGGCAGTGCAGACCGGGCTGGTGGCAACCATCGCCGAGAGCTACTACACATTGTTAATGCTCGATGAGCAACTGACGATATCCGAACAAGCATTAGCAAACTGGGATGAAACCATCACTACCCTGAAAGCGCTTGCAGAAGCGGGAAAAGCAAACGATGTAGCCATTCATCAGGCACGCGCCAACCGAACGGCACTCAACGCCTCACTGCTGACCATCCGCAAGAGCATCCGCGAAACGGAAAACAGCCTGTGTGCCTTGCTCAAAGAATCTTCGCATACTATCAGCCGCGGCACACTCGGCGAGCAGTCTTTTTCCGATGAGCTTTCCATCGGCATACCTCTTCAACTCCTTGCCAACCGTCCCGACGTGCAACAGGCAGAGTTTGCATTAGCAGAAGCCTTTTATGCCACGAATGCCGCCCGCACCTCTTTCTATCCGAGCCTGACGCTCTCCGGCACGCTCGGCTGGACGAACAATGGCGGGGACAATACTCAATCCGGGAAAGTGGCTCTCCAATGCCATCGCCCAACTTGTTACCCCGCTATTCAATAAGGGCACGAATATCGCCAATCTGAAGATAGCCAAGGCGCGGCAACAGGAAGCTGTCCTTCGCTTTGAGCAGTCCTTGCTCAATGCCGGCAATGAAGTGAACGATGCCCTCACCGAATGGCAGACTGCCGACGGGCGTATCCGCCTGGACTACCAGCAGACGGCAGACCTCGAAGCTGCCACAGAAAAAACACGGCTACTGATGCGTTACACCTCTGCCAACTACCTGGAGGTGCTCACCGCCCAACAGTCCCTGCTCAATGCCCGGCTGACGCTGGCACAAGATCAGGCAAGCAAGATACAAAGTGTCATACACTTGTATCATGCCCTCGGAGGCGGCAAGAAGTAATAACACACAATATGTTTGTTCATTTAACGCCCGTCGGGTAACAAAACTTTACCCCACTACCCCGTTCACGCATAAAACCAGCAAGATCAATGCTGCAATAAAGGGTCCCCAGAGTCCGACAACCAGACCGAATATGGCCATTCTGACTTGTTTTCTGTTGTATTTCACATCGTCAAGCACATTGTCTTGCAACTTTCTTTCCACATTTGTAACCATAACTTTTCTGTTTTTCTAATTTATAATCCGATAAAGCTCACTTTGGAAACCGCAGGTCAAAAACTGTAATGGACACGCGCGCTAAGTACCGTGAAGTTTCCATTCCCGTTCCTGACATACTGGAGAATGGGCTGGATGAACAAAGACTCACTGACAGCCTTGTTCCACGTCAGCTCCAATGACCACTCCTTACCCTGAAAGAATCGGGCATACTGTCCCGACATCCCAAGCCGGCCGCTCCCGCCGGCATACGCACAGCCTGCCTCCGCATACCGGTAACAGCCGCTCTGCCTGCACGTGTTCTCCGAATACTGCGCCATCAGGATAACGTTCTTGTTGCCAGCTTTCCATATAGGCTGTTCACCATACACCCACCAGGCACAACTCGTCTGCTTCAAGGCTTCCCCCATAGGAGATAGTCGCCCCTCTTCGTCAACGGGATACCGCCTGTTGTGTACAGCCGCCCCGCAAAGTAATGTCCGTTTCCACATTCATACTCCAGTTGCGCCATATCGAAAACCCCATCCCGTTTCGGCCGGACAAGGAACGGGTTGTCATGCCGGTTCCATCCATTATAACCTGCACCGTTGTACAGGCTGTTTCTAAAAGTCCATCCGCCAAAACTCACGTCAAAATACACCGTCAGTCCCGCCAAAGGATAATTGGAAATCGGATAACCAGCCGAAACCGTAGGAAAAATACCACAAGAGCTACCCGTAAAGAGCGAAGTGACATCGGACGTGAAAAAGTCCTCATTCACATTGCGTACTCCGACAAACAGGCGCGCTTTTTTCCACATATGCCTATATCCCATCATGGCGATAGCTGCAAAATATTGTCTTCCTCGATATTGGAGAAGTCTGCCAGTCATCAATGATATTTTCGTTCGTCTTTGCCACATGAATGGTCGCAGCTTCCAGCGAGCCGCTCTTCCACAAGGGCAGGTTCATATCCAACCGGAGAAGGTTCACCCAGTTGGTATTCTTCTTCATATCCCATTGCCATTCGGTGGTATATGCACCACCGAATGTCTGGGTATAAGCCATACAAGGTATCGTACAGCCCACAAAGAAAAGCATTGTCTTCAATTTCATAACCGCAGTTTTATAGCCAACGTTTGAATGCACGGATATAGAGCACCTTCAGTCCCTGCGTCAGCATACAGTAAGCGAGCAGGATGCCGACGAGCCAGGGGAAATAACTCCATGGAAGCGGTGTCAGACCGATAGAAGCGCCGAACGGTGAGAATGGCACATAGATACCGATAGCCATAATCGAGAATGTCATTATCAGTACCGGCCAGGATGCCGTGCTCTGGAAGAACGGAACCTTGCGTGTACGAATCATGTGTACGATTAACGTCTGTGACAGCAGCCCAACGACAAACCATCCCGACTGGAACAAAGATGCCATTTCAGGAGTACGGCAACTGAAGAACCACCACATCACAATGTAAGTCACAATATCGAAGATGGAACTGATAGGCCCGATCCAAATCATAAAGCGGCTCAAGTCGGAAGAATCCCAGATCCGGGGCTTACGCAAGTATTCCGGATCCATGCGGTCAAACGGAATGGTTGTCTGGGATATATCATAAAGCAAGTTCTGAATCAGTATGTGGATAGGCATCATCGGAAGGAACGGCAGGAAGGCACTGGCAACCAGTACGCTGAACATATTGCCGAAGTTAGAACTGGCAGTCATCTTCACATACTTGATAATATTCCCGAACGTCTTGCGTCCTTCGAGCACACCGTTCTCCAGCACCATCAGGTCTTTTTCAAGCAGGATGATATCGGCGCTTTCCTTGGCGATGTCCACAGCCGAATCTACAGAGATACCTATGTCTGATTCACGCAGTGCAGCCGCGTCATTAATGCCGTCTCCCAGAAAACCGACCGTATTCTTCTGCTTCTGCAAGAGTTGGATAATCTCCACCTTCTGCATCGGTGTCAATTTGGAGAAGATATTCCCCACTGCAACAGCCTTCATCTTCTCCTCTTCATTCATCTTTTCCAGTTCGGGCCCCGTGACGGCAGTAGAGGTATCAATGCCTACCTGCCGTGAAATAGTCTTCACCACAGCATCATTGTCACCGGAAAGCACCTTGACTTCCACACCGTGCCCGTGCAACTGGCGGATAGCCTGTGCCGCCGACTCCTTGGGCGGATCGAGAAATGCCAGATAACCTATCAGCACCATCTCCTGCTCATCCTCCACGGCAAAGTTGTTCTCCTTGCTCAGAAAACTCTTATGGGCAAGGGCAAGGACACGCATCCCCTGATTGTTCATCTCCCCGACAAACTTTTGCGCCCTCATCCGTATATCCCCGGTGAGCGGACGTACCTCGCCGCCCAATTCGGCATAAGCGCAGATACCCAACATTTCTTCCACGGCTCCTTTGGTGATAATCTGACGCTTGCCATTGTTGTCCTCCACCACGACCGACATCCGGCGTCGGGTAAAGTCGAACGGAATCTCATCCACCTTCCTGTAAACATTGCTCAAAGACTCAAGATTCAGTTCCTTGACATGTGAAAGGACAGCACGGTCCATCAGGTTTTTCAGCCCGGTCTGGAAATAGCTGTTAAAGTAAGCGTGCCTCAAGATGCGGTTCTCCTTGTCCTCGGTACCGTCAGCATTGACATGGCGTTCCAACACGATATGGTCTTGTGTCAGCGTACCGGTCTTGTCGGTACAGAGTATGTTCATGGCACCGAAGTTCTGGATGGCATTCAGATCCTTTACAATTGTTTTCTTCCGCGACATATTCAAAGCCCCCTTTGACAGATTGGCGGTCACAATCATGGGAAGCATCTCAGGAGTCAGCCCCACTGCCACTGATATAGCAAAGATAAACGCTTCCATCCAGTCCCCCTTCGTAATGCCGTTTACAAGGAACACTATCGGAACCATAATCAACATGAAACGTATAAGCAACAAGCTCACTTTAGTGATACCCTTGTCGAAAGCCGTAGCTGCGCGATGTCCGGCTATACTCTTGGCAATGGTTCCCAGGTAAGTATTGTTTCCGGTCTCAAAAACGATCCCTTTGGCCGATCCGCTCACCACGTTGGAACCCATGTAGCAGATGTTGTCCAGTTCCACCACACTCCCCTTATGATATTTCTTGCCCATCCCCTTAGGGGTCTTCTCTACCGCGTCGGATTCACCCGTCAGGGTGGACTGGCTGACAAACAAGTCCTTCGCTTCGATGATGCGGATATCGGCAGGAATCATGTCGCCGGCAGCGAGCATCACAATGTCCCCCGGCACCAGTTCTTCTATCCTGATTTCCCCCTCGGGGATTCCCGTACGTTTTACATAGCAGGTGTTTGTCACCATCTTCTGCAAAGCCTCGCTCGAACGGCTGGCTTTCCATTCCTGTATGAAACGCAGGATGGCACTCAATACAATCATTGTCGTGACGATGATAATGGAAGTCCAGTCCTGGTTGCCGGGAACTGCCATCAGCACATCCATCACAAAGGATATGGCGACCAATGCCGTAAGTACTCCCACAAAAGGGTTGATGAATGCCTTGGCAAACATGATGAGCGGCCTTTTCCTTTTTTCATGTACAACCTCATTCTTCCCAAAAAGAGACTGTCTTTTCTCTACTTCATTTTCAGTCAGTCCGAGCTGAGTTGTCCGGAAATAATTGAAAACCGATTCGAGTGGCTGTCCTGCGGCCAAAAATACCTTCTCGGCATTAAAAGCGAACTGTTCCTTACGTTTTTTCTTCTTCCACATGTTACTTTTGTTTTATGGATTAATTACTCTGTTTTGCCTTTCGCGCCGCAAAAGTAGGAAGCATTCTTATAAGGAACTGTTAGAAAACTATTAGAGTGGTATTAGAAAACTATTAGAGAAACTTATCATGAGAGAAACAAAACCTATTCAGGCGAATTTCCGGACGAAGCAGACAGTATCAGACGTGGGGAAGCTCCACCACAAATGTAGTACCTTCTCCCCGTTCCGAGTGTACGGCAATGTCTCCGCCGTGCAAACGGATAATCTTTTGAGACAACGCCATGCCGATGCCGTGTCCCTCCACCACCTTTTCTTCTTCTCCTCTATAAAACAGAGTGAAAAGGTTCTGCTTGTCGATATCCGACATACCGATGCCACTGTCCGACAGGCGGACAACAGTCCATTTATCCCAGAAAGAAATCTGGACAGACGAGGAGTTATTGGCGGAGTATTTGCAGTTGTTCTCTATCAGGTTGGAAAAGGCGATATTCAGCAGATACGGATTTCCCGTCACCGTAATCAGACGGTCGTCATCCGCCTCTTCCTGCCCGAAAAGCAGCTCGATACTATATTCCGGATGTGCCCTCAGTATCAGTTCCCTAACATCAAGCAACAGCTCGTCCAGCCGGACATCCCGCATACTGATTTCTTCCTTCCGGTAATCGGCTTTGGCAAGATTCAACAGCCCGTCAATCAATCTTGTCATCCGCCTGGCATCCTGCTGCATATTCTGCATGGCACAGCGGTACTGCTCCGCCGTACGCTCTTTCTGCAGAGACAGATCCAGTTCGGCGATAAGGGCGGCCAACGGCGTGCGCAGTTCATGTGAGACGTTGCTGACAAACATCCTTTGCGAATTGAACGATACTTCCAACCGGTCAAGCAACGCGTTGAAAGCCGTACTGAGCTCACCCAACTCATCACTCTCGTTCTTCACCGGAAGACGGCGGTCTATCCGTGAAGCGGTAATCGTTTCCGCCTCGCTCACGATAGTACGTATCGGTCGCAACGAAACCCTCGCCAAAAAGTAACCGGCAGCGAACAACAGGGGTAATCCTACAACAAACAAAATGAACAACGTTTTCTGCAATCCGAGCAGATTGTCATAGCCGTAACCGTCATAAGCGGCGGCCGTGACTATATACTCCTTTCCCCCGAACGGGTAAACGATACCAATCCCCTGATACTTGCCGACATGAAATTCCATCTCCTTTTTCTGCAGGATATTGTCTATCATTTCCTGCGTTTCCTTGATTATATCGTTCTGTATGGCATCATGGTAAAGCATCCGGAAGTCTGTGGTATAAACGGCTACCTCTACTTCGTTGATGAATTTCTTATTATTCAGGTAGATGGACTGCATAGTCCGGGCATCCACCTGGTCGGCAAGAAACAGATGGGCTTTAGTGACTGCCTCGCTCTTCAAGTCTCTGAAAAGTTTTGTCACGCGTCCGCTCGCTGACCAGATAAATCAAGACCATGCACAGCAGGAAAACAGTAGCCGTCACCCCGGTATTCTTTAATGTAAGCGCTGTTCTTATTTTCATATCTTGTCTGCGAGGATAAAGCCTACCCCCGGCTTGGTATGGATAAGTTTGACATCGAAATCCCGGTCTATCTTCTTTCGCAAATAGTTGATATACACATCAATGAAGTTGGTTCCCGTATCAAAATGAGTATTCCATACTTTCTCCGCTATCTCCACACGGCTGATTACTTTCTCCGCATTCTCAACCATATAGACCAGCAAATTGTATTCCTTAGGGGAAAGCCGGATGCAGATGTTGTTTCGGGTGACTTCCTGCCGTTCCAGATTGATGGACAAATCGGCGTAAGCAATCTGTTTCGCAGGAGCACCGCCTGATACCGCATTCCGTTTCAGCAGCACCCTGACTCTTGCCGTCAACTCCCTGAAATCGAAAGGTTTCACCATGTAATCGTCCGCACCGACATCGAAGCCTTCCAGTTTGTCGTCGGCCGTACCCAAAGCAGTCAGCATCAGGATTGGAACCCGGTCGTCAATCTTGCGGATTTCCCTGCACAGCTCGAAACCATCCATCTTGGGCAGGATGATATCCGAGATAACCAGTTGGAAAGTGTTTGACTGGAAAAGACGCAACCCCATGGCACCGTCATAAGCTACCAAGACCTGATAACCGTTCTCTTCCAAACCGATTTTCAGCAAATCGGCCACTCTCTTTTCGTCTTCCACAATTAATATTCTCTGCATACTTCTTTAGTCTTTGTATCTGAAAAAACGGATTGATTATATTGATTATTTTGAATGCGGATTCTTGCATATGTAAGACAAAAGTACAAAATAATCAGTTCTTTAGCATCATACAAGCTGTTTTTTATGCATGTTTTACGCTTATACCCTCAGAGTGCCTGCCTTCCGTCACTCTATCTTAACCAAATGATAAAGCGTCCCCCGGTAAGACTTCCGGCAGGGTATATTCAACTTCCGGAGCGTACGCCCGAATTGCGATACCTTATTGATAGCCAGTTTATCACGTGTCTTCGTCTGCAGATAACTCAAGATTTGCATGGTGGTCAGCCACTCGCCTTCCTCTTCTTCCGCCACCGGACTAAGATAACAATGGAACAACTGTTCCAACGGGCTTATCTGCTCAAATTCACGGTTCGTCTCTTTCAGAATCTGCTCGTCATCCTCGTTCAGCCAGTAACGCTCTCCTTTATAGATGGCTTCCATCGCCTGCGCGTAAAGCTGTTTGTAATTAATAGTGACGTTCGTGCTGATAGGAGCCGTCACTTCGATACAGATAAAACGGCGGCTGCCGCTGGGGTCGGTCAGCAAATCTTTCTGATTGCTCGTGCCGATAAAAGAAGCGTAACGACGCATTTCGCGGATAGTGTTGCCGTGAGGTTTACGCAGGTTGGCAACCGGTTTCTGCAACAGATGTTTCAGAAATCCCTGTTGGCTGACATTTATCTGGTCGAACTCATCTATGTTTATCAGGAAAAAACGTCCCAGATAACGCTCTGCCTCCTGCTTGCTTTTGAAGTCGATGCTGTCCGTATAGCCGAAACGCAGTTCCGGCGGCAGGATGATACGGCAAAACGTTGACTTACGAAACCCTTGCGGGCCGACAAGCAGGGGCGAAGTATTGTTTCCATGCTGCCGGTCCAGCCCTCTCCAATGCGCTACCATGCTAAGAAACCAGCGATAGAACAATTCCTGCCAATGCGGATTGTCACAAGGAACCAGGCCTGCCAACGCACGGATAAGGTCTTTGCCGTCCCAACGCCCCACCTCATAAAGATATTCCTCGACGGGATTGTACAAAGGGACATATTCCGAGTTCAGGAAACGGTCTACATCGCGATCCCATGCACTGATACCCTCTTTCAGGGCACAGATAGCAATACTGTTGCGCACACGCTTGTCCACAGGCTTGAAATAAAAATGGATGGAATCACGCTGACGGTATTCCAGGTCGTCCAACACTGTATTATAACGAAGTTCGTAACGGCGGTTCATAAATTCTTCCAACAGGAAAGCTGTCTCCTGCTCCCTGCTGATACTGCTTTTCTTGCCGAACCCCTTACATTCCTGATAGAGATTATGCAACTCAAGGCGGATGGTCTGCTCGTCTTCCTCACGATAATAGTGGATAAGTGTTTGCCGCACAGCCTCTTCCTCAGGGATACCCGCCTTGAAACAATGTTCGGCAAGACGCACGAGCAAGGGCTGAAGGTCGTCCCCACGTTTCCAGTCCTCCATTTCCTGAAACGCACGGTTCAGTGCAGCCTCATAAATTTTCTTGAAAGTCCGCGAGGATTCGTATCCCGGCTGCAGGCGCGACAGAAGATTCTTTTCCCCCTGTTTGCGTTGCCGGAAAGTCTCTTCACCCGCCATGGAAAGCGGTTGCTCCAGGCAGAACGGCACTGCGTCCGGATTGTAATAAGGAGCCTCATCCAGTGTCATCCGGCATCTTTGTGCCAACACCGGTTCTTTTAAGTCGATGTCGAAAGGAAGTAGCGGCTGATAACATTTCACCGCCAGCCAATAGGCGTGTACATGGAATAACTCCGCGTCCGTTTCTTTTTCAGGCAGTCCGCCGGCATCCGGCAGGGCAAAACGCACCCATATTTTCACACTACGACCGCTGGAACCACAAAAAGCGGCAAAGGTTTGCGGCAACAGCGCCGCCTGCCGCTTCACAAACTCGATTTCGGACAGACCCGCCAAGTGCTTCACTTCCAGTTGCACCAGTCCGTTATATTGTTTCATCCTTCGTTCTCCGTCTTTGGTGCGGGTATATTCCACGGCGGAATAGATATAGGGCAGCTTGTCTATATGTTCGTACTGACCATACGTGCCCTCCATTAAAGGTATAAGATTTCGCAAAGCCGTGATGTATCCCGATTTTGTCTCCGTCTTCATTTTGTCGAACAATGTACTTGCCTCACAAACGCTCAGAGTTTCTTTTCCGCTCCCGTTGTCTTGTCTGATTAATGTAATTTTCATCCTGTTTTTTACCTGTTTATTCTTTCAATACGGCTTGCCGTTTAACGCCCGTAAAGGTACGTTATAAAGTTCTGAAAAACAAGTATTTTATCTGATTAATATTAGTATTTTATTTGTATTCGCCCTATTCTTTTCGTATCTTTGCTTAGTAGTTGTCAAGGGCTCACTATTGTGGATAAACAAGCTGTCGGCTGTGGACAAACAGGTCTACAGATGTGAACAAGTTTATTTACAACAGTGAGCCCTTGCAAAGCATTAACCGTTAACGGATGCTTCCTAATACGTTGATGTATACTATCATAAGAAATAACATAATAACAATACGTATTTAAAAACAAAAGACTATGGCAATATTATTTGATTGGTATGAGAATCCGAAACCTTCGGACAAGGAAAAAGGAGAGAAAACACTACACCCGCGTATTAAATACAACGGTTCGATAGGGACTGATTTAGTGCGCCGCCGTATTCAGGAACGCTGTTCGCTGACTGAAACGGATGTAACCGCCGTGCTTGATGCACTGTCACACATTTTGGGACAGGAATTGGCCGACGGGAAACAGGTGCATCTGGACGGCATCGGCTACTTCCACCCCTGCCTGACGTGTACGGAACCCGTGACGATAGACACCAAACGGAAAGCAACCAAAATAAAACTGAAAGCAATCCAGTTTCGTGCCGACCAGGCTTTGAAAAATGAGTTCGGAATACTGAAAGTCAAAAGTCTGAAAGGGGGACTGGACTTCTCACAACCGACAAACGACGAAATAGACCGGCAACTGACGAAGTATTTCCAGACACATCAGTTCATGCGAAGATATGACTTCCAAAATCTCTGCGGAATGGCAAGAAGTACGGCAATGAGACATATCCGACGGCTACGCGACGAAGGAAAGCTGAAAAATGAGGGTGGCGTGATGCAACCGATTTATGTACCGGGAGACGGCTATTATGGTAATAATAAACAAGTTACGATTTAATTAGGGAATTTCCCCCCTGAGGGCAACTTTTACCCTCAGAGGGTTAAAAAGCTCTGCCCTCATAGCTGAAACCACGATGAATAAAGGGATTGTAGCAGATTATGAGGGTATGAGGGCAAATTCAACAAAAATATTTCTTGGAGAAAGAATATTTTCAGAGTTGCTATTTTTTTCGTGTACTTGTACTTGCACTTGCATACTCACTCCGGCTGTTCATACTTCTTTTAAGGGGAATAAGATTATTTTTATAATCAGTGGGGTGTCCGATTGGCATACCTATCCGATTTAAATAATAGAATCCAATGTAATTAGAAAAATCAAAGTATGAGAAAAGTATTTATCCAATTATTATTTACTGTCCTACCACTCTCACTGGTTGCACAAAATAATGATTTGCAGAAAAAAGACACGATCTATGACGAAGGAAAAGGTGTTCAATTCCTGGAGATTTCTTATGAACAAGCTCTGGCAAAAGCCAAAGCTGAAAACAAACGTATATTTATAGACTGTTACGCTTCGTGGTGTGCTCCTTGCAAGAAAATGCTGAATACCACCTTCAAAGACACCCGTATCGGAAACTTCATGAATTACCAGTTCGTCACCATCAAAGTCAATATGGAAAAAGCAGGTGACGGTAAGATGATTAAAAACAAATTCGGGGTAAAAGTTTACCCTACTTATCTACTGATTAATCCGGATGGCACCCTTTATAACAAATTTATAGGTGGAGCCTATGTTACGGCCTTTGCCGACAAGCTAAAAAATGCATTACTGGGTGAAGAAGATGAATACATCAAAAAAGAACGCATACAGAAAGGAAACTGACATTTTTCTTTTTCCGGCAGGTTCCTTCTTTCGGTTTTCCACCAAAATCTTTTGAAATAAAGACAAAAATACTACTTTTGCACGCAACTCTCAACTGAATTAATAAGGAATCAAAACGTTCGGAGTATTGGAAAAAGAGACTGAGTTTGAGCTGTTTTTTAAGGAAAACTATTCCCGATTCTATTATTTTGCCTTTCAAATGATAGGTGAAAAGGAAGTATGTCGGGATATTGTAGGCGATGCCTTTGAACAGACATGGGCTTTTCCCGTCAGAAAGAACAGTTTAATCTTACCAGTTATATGTATTCTCTGGTACGCAACAAATGCGTTGACTACCTCCGTCATGAAGCGGCCAAAGCACGATACGCAGATTTCTATATGTATATGTATAACGAAAGTGGTGAAGATGACACGTATGAGGAAATGGAACAACAAATCTCACAGATGTACTGTATGCTGGACAAGTTCACTCCCAAAACCCGTACAATCCTCGAAATGTGCTACTTCCAAAGAAAACTTATAGTGAGACAGCCAGTGAACTTGGCATTAGCGTCAGTGCCGTACGAAAACACATCGTTAACGCTTTGAAAGCATTTAGAACAGTAATTGCTAAAAAAAGCAAATAAACGGTATACAAAACGGACAGAATACGATATATAACAAACAGATTGTCAGAATCAATGGATAAGAAAGATAATATAAAGGAAGAAAAACTGGAACAAATCGTCAAATTGATGGAAGACGGAAAGCAACTGTCCGACGAGGAGTTTGCACTATTAATGCAGGATGAGGAAGTCATGCGCGCCTGTCGGGAACTGCAAAATTGTAAGAATGCCGTGATACGTCAATATGATGATGCCCCCGACGTTGAAAAGGAATGGCAGGTATTCCGACAAAAAGAACGCCAGATTCCATTTCCGAATACACAGCCCGATTCTCTCGTAAATCCGATACCTTCCCATATCTCCCCTTCCAGAAAATCACACCGTTTCTTATGGGGGACACTAACCGGAATAGCCGCATCTTTCCTCCTTATTTTCTTATATGCATGGCTAGTAAGGTCTCCTTTGTCAAAAAATGAGATTATCGCCTTTCAAGCCATCGACAGTGTACAGCAAGTGACGTTGCAAACGAGTACAGGAAACCGAATTGCCCTTGCACGGGACACGCGTGAAGAAGTTTTGGAAGAAGTGGGCACATTACTCAGCAAAAAAGACACGCTTGAATTAGCATATACTGCCAAAAACAGCCCTGATATATCGAAAAAAAATATTGAGACACACCGCCTTTCCACTCCGAGAGGACAAGACTTCAAAATCACTCTTGAAGACGGAACTATTGTCTGGATGAATGCAGAAAGCAGTCTGGAATATCCTTCACAGTTTACCGGCAAAAACAGGTTAGTCCGCCTGAAAGTCGAAGCTTATTTCAAAGTAGCGAAAAATACGGAATGTCCGTTTATTATTTGTACAGACCGCATGCAGATACAGGTACTGGGTACGGAACTGAATGTACGCAATTATGTATCCCGTGATTCTCACGTAACTCTAATTAACGGACGGGTGAAAGTCAGCGACAGCAAGAACAGGGAGCATTCAGCCTGCCTGAATCCTGGTGAAGATGCCCAATGGCGTGAGAATGAATCCTTTGTTATAAGAAATGTTGATACGGACTCTTATGTTTATTGGAAAGACGGCTACTTTTACTTCGACAATATGCCACTGGTGGATGTGACCCAAGAACTTGGCCGCTGGTACAACATCAATGTTGTGTTTGAGAATAAAGAACTAATGGACATGCATATCCGATATTTCTGTGTACGCAACGAAACACTGGAACGGGCAATAAGCTTATTAAACCGCATGAAAAAGATACATGCTACATTAAGCGGAAACACCGTATATATCCGATAATTTCTCCGCTGCTTCATATCATACTCATTAATGGAATTATTACTTTCCCGATACCCGTATTCTCTATGCGGATATCGGGAGCACATTCCTATTCTGTTAATACTCTATTCTTTTTACAATTATTTACACTTTACATCTTTCACTGATGCTTTCAGAATGAGCAACCCACTTCCCCAATCATAAACTAATGCTAGCATTTCTCGACCTATCAATCTTTTTTTGAAAAAAAATCGTTTTTAGGGGTGTCTTATTGTTAGAGGATTCCGATTTAACAATAAAGGTCTAATTATATAATGTTAATAGTTTATGAGAAAGTTTTCAGTTATTTTCATTTTAGCCTTCCTGCTTATCCAATTATGTCCGATCACAATGATCGCCCAAAAAGGGAAAGATAAGGAAATCGTGCTTGAAGTGAAAACGAGCGGCTTCCCCAAGTATTCAAACGCTTGGAAAAGATGACAGACTACAAAATCATGTTCATCACGGAAGATGTGAACAAATATGGCGTGAATGGAACAATTCGTGCAAAAGACATTCACGATGCCATGAAACAAATTATTGGTAACAAACCATTGGAGTATACCATCGACAAGCAATTTATTACGGTGACATCCCAAGAGGCCAACCGCACGACAGAGCCCAGACAAGAGACCATTAAAGTACAGGGAAAAGTAGTAGACGAAAACGGGGTTCCCGTGCCGGGAGTTAATATCAAAATTCACGGAACGAAGCAGGGAACCATGACCGATCTTGACGGACGTTACACAGTAAAGGTGAAACCGGATGACGTGTTGGACTTCTCGTTCATCGGCTACAAAACCGAGCAAATTCCCGTAAAAGGAAAGACGACACTAAACCTCAGCCTGGAGCCCTCTTCCAAAAATCTAGATGAAGTGACAGTTGTAGCTTTCGGCTCACAAAAAAAAGAAAGCGTGGTATCTGCCATTACTACCATACGTCCGGGTGAACTGAAAACTTCAAATAGCGATTTAACCTCAAGCTTTGCCGGAAAAATCCCCGGAATGATAGCCTGGCAGACCGGCGGACTGCCGGGAGCTCTGACGGAAGATGAGATGAATACGAAATTTTATGTACGTGGTATCACCTCATTCCAGTCCAGCGCCAATTCCGACCCGCTGATATTAATCGACGGAGTAGAATCTTCCAAGTTGGAACTGTCCCGCCTGGCAGTAGAAGATATTGAATCTTTCAGTGTATTGAAAGATGCTTCCGCAACAGCAATGTATGGTGCACGTGGTGCTAACGGGGTGATTCTCGTCACCACCAAAAAGGGAGAAGAAGGAAGCGTCTATACTACTGCACGCTACGAGATGGTTGTCGGCAAACCGACGCAGGAAATTGATGTGGTAGACCCCATCACTTACATGAAAATGTATAACCAGGCCATCATGGGACGTTCCAATGCCGGAACTCCTAAATATAGCGTAGAGCATATCAACCGTACAGCTTCCGGCAGATATCCGTCTTGGGTTTATCCAGCCAACGACTGGTATGATATCTTGTTTAAAGGACAGAGTATCAATCATCATGCCGGTGTCACTATCCGTGGCGGCTCCAAAGTAATACAGTATTATGCTTCTGTCAATTATAACCGGGATCAAGGTATGCTGAAGTCTGACAAGCTAAACGATTTTGACTGCAACATCACTAACAACCAGGTTAGTTTTCGCACCAATCTGAATATCAACCTGACATCGGGCATACGGTTAGTCATCAACTCGGCCACTAATATAGATAAATATCATGGTCCGGTAACCGATCAGTCTGCCGCCTACTCATATGCCTTTAACGCTTCTCCGGTAGATTTCGCTCCGGTATATCCTGCCGATGAAAACTATAGCTGGCCACATATCCGTTTCGGTACAACTGCTGCCGGAGCTACCAACCCTTACATGATGAACCAGCAAGGTTATAAGGAACGTACCCGCTACTCCACAACCAACAAGGCAGAATATATCCATAACCTCAGCTCTCTGGTCAAAGGTCTGGAGGTCCGTTTAAGTGCTTCCTATGTGCAGTCGGGCTACTATGACAATACCTTTACCACCAGTCCTTACAAATACTATCTGAAAAAGTATGATTTTGAGACCGGTACACACACACTGGCAGGAGTAGGAAACTCAACAGCCTCGAAAACACTGCGAGTAGGCGGAAACAGCAATAGCACAGATACGCGTGTCACTTATGAGGGACGGGTCTATCATACAGCAGCCTGGGGTGATCATCAGACATCATTAACAGGAGTTGTCCAGGCTTACGAACGTACCTTTACTCCCATATCATCTGTACTGAACGGAATGCCGCAACGTAACCTGACCTATTCGGGACGTGGTTCATATGGATATAAAGACCGTTATTTCGGCGAAGTCAGTGTCGGTTACAACGGTTCCGAACGCTTTGCGGAAGGTAACCGTATGGGAGTTTTTCCTGCTTTGGGAGCAGCATGGGTGGCTTCCAGTGAGAAATGGATGCGTCCGGTTTCCAACTGGCTTTCTTATTTAAAATTCCGTTTCTCGTGGGGGAAAGTCGGTAACGACGGCATCATCTCCACTCCACGTTATGTATATTTGCAAGACATCGGTTCAACCAGTGCCGGCACGACAAAAGACGTGGAAGCTTATAAGACTTCAGGTTCAAGTTCCCGTAAAATTGTAAATTTCTACGGTGACGATGATATCCAGTGGGAAATAGCTGAACAAGCCAACCTAGGTATTGAAGCCAAATTCTTTAAAGGACTGCTGGAGATACAAGCAGACCTCTATCAGGAAGTCCGCCACAATATTCTGTCCAACCGTTATGTGATTCCGGCAAACGTAGGTATAGAAATAGCCCCACTGGACAACATAGGCAAGACACGCTCACGAGGAATCGACCTCTCAGCCAAAATACAACATCAGTTCAATAATGACTTTTGGCTGATTTTAAATGCTACGGCTACTTATAATAAGGTTATTTATAAAGAAATCGAGGAAGCTACCAACAAACCGGCCTGGCAACGTATGGTGGGCAAAGAAATCAGTCAGGCTGTGGGATATATCGCTGAAGGAGTATTCCGCGACCAGGCTGAAATCAATAACTCTCCCCGTCAAGACGGTGATGTTATGCCGGGAGATATCAAATACCGCGACTTGAATGGCGATGGAGTAATCACCGTAGCGGATGCTACTTACATTGGTTATCCGGAAACCCCGAGAATGATTTACGGCTTCAGCGGTTTCCTGAACTACAAAAACTTTGAATTCAGTTTTGCTTTTCAAGGTTCCGGCAAACGTACTTTCTTTATGAATCCAAAGTCCATTTCCCCATTCTATGGTGATCATGCCATGCTGACAGCTATTTATGAAGACCATTGGTCTGAGGATAATATGACATCAAAACCATTCTGGCCACGTCTTTCTCCGCAGAATATCATTACGCATAATCCACAGGAAGACTGGTATAGCGGAGCAGAAGTACGTAAAAGTACTTATTTCATGCGCGAATGTAGCTTTTTGCGTTGCACTTCACTTCAGTTAGCATACAATCTGCCTAAAAAATTACTGCACAGATGGAAAATGCAGAATGTAAAACTATTCGTCAGCGCAAACAATCCGTTCTGTTTTACGAACTTCAAAGTATGGGACGTTGAACTAGGTGAAAATGGTTTCAATTATCCTATTCAGAAAACATACTCTATGGGTTTAAACATTAGTTTTAACAACAGCATAATGATGAAAACAAAAAATATCATATACAGTTTATTATTCGTCTCTTCCGTCTCTCTCACCGGCTGTAAGGGTTATCTGGATGTAGTGCCGGACAATGATATCGAAACGATTGAAACGACCTTCGAAAAACGGGAAGATGCTTACGCATGGTTCAAGACATGCTATTCTATGATAACCATGGATATCTCCGACATCAATGCTTGTCCGGCCTTTTGGGGGGCGGATGAAGTAGTGGCTGATGACTATATCCGTTTGACCAATCCCAACAGTATGCCGGGATTGATGATTGCCGATGGCATACAAATGGCCCAGTCTCCTTATGGCGATGTGTGGAAAAGTACGAAATTTTATGGTGGTATCCGCTATTGCAACCTGTTTCTCAGCCATATAGACGGCGTGTACAATATGTTGCAGGAAGAAAAAGATCTGTGGCGTGCTGAGATACAAGCATTGAAAGCACAATATTATTTTGAACTGATGCGCCGCTACGGTCCCATTATTTTGGTTCCCGAGAATATCAACGCAGCAGCCCCTATTGAAGAAATGCAACAGCCGCGCCGTCCAATCGACGAAGTGGTGAATGCAATCGTAGAACTTTGCGATGCGGCCATCTCAAAACTGCCTTATTATAAAGAGCAAGAACAAAACCACTATGCTTATTTTTCTAAAGAAGGAGCAGCTACCCTAAAAGCCATGACACTGCTTTATGCAGCTTCCAAATTATTCAACGGAAACACAATGATGTCGGAAATGGTGAATAAAAATGGAGAACGGCTGTTCCCCGCATACGATAAAGAGAAATGGAAAAAGGCTGCGGAAGCTGCCGACGAAGCATTAAAAATAGCTGCGGAAGGCGGCAAACAGTTAGTTAAAGGAAGTACCGAGTGGCCGACTCCTATGTTGAATACTATTCGAGACATCCAGCAGTCATGTATGAATTATGACTATAATAATAAAGAAGTATTATTGTGTGTACGGCACCAACGCTTCTCAGCCCCCGTGTTCTATCACCCCAGATTTCCAGAGGAAGAGCTGAATTATTATGACCAATATTGCGTAGGAGGATTCGGAGCTTCCATGAAAATGGTGGAAATGTATTATACGGAACATGGTCTGCCCCTCACTGAAGACAAACAATGGGTAGCTTCCCGTTATGCCATGACAACAGAAAGTGACGAACGATATAAGAATATTGTCCCGTTGGGCGAAACAATCCTGAGTTTGCACCGCCGACGCGAACCCCGTTTTTATGCCAATATTGCAGCACATAACACTTTCTGGTATAAAAAAAGTGTAAACAGCACCAATGAGCCTATGCGCTGCGAATGCCTGCAAGGACAATTAATGGGAACTGCTTCCAAACGTTATGACTCAAGTATCCCGCAATGTCTCACAGGATATTATGTGAAGAAATTCGACAATGCAGATGTAGCTTTAAAAGATTATTATGCAAATAGTTCCTCTGAATCCGGAGATATCCTGTTCCGGCTTCCCGACTTGTTGCTGGCATCGGCAGAGGCATGGAACGAATATCTGGACAAACCAGATGAACGCGTTTACGACCCGCTAGATCAAGTTCGTACACGGGCAGGCATAGCAAAAGTCCGTGATGCATGGAAAACTTATGCGCGTAATCCTCAAAAAGTAGAAACACAGGCAGGTATGCGCGAGATTATCCGGCAGGAGTGGAACATCGAGTTTGCTTTCGAAGGACGCAGATTCTATAATCTCCGCCGCTGGATGACTGCTCATGAGGAACTTAATGCCCCCCTCTATGGATGGAATATCATAGGAGATACGGAAGAACGATTCTACAATAACAATAAAGAACCGGTCATCGTATGGAAGAAACGGGGATTTACCGCTCCAAGAGACTATTTTTTCCCTATCGGCAGCGAAGAAGTGATGATTTCAGGATGTGTTCAGAATCCCGATTGGTAATCGTTGAATTGATTTAAAGACAAAAACAGTTATGAAAAAGTTAATCTATTTAATAATAACAATTTGTACCTTGGTTTCCTGCAATGATGAATCAGAGGGATTTGCAGTTGATTTGCCGGCCGGAGCTTTTGAGTTTACTCCAGCAATGGGCGGTGCGGTGTTGCGTTACAAACTACCTGATGACCCGGACATAATAGCCATAAATGTACGTTACAAGGATGTGTATGGCAATAATATATTAAAGACGGGCAGTAACTCAACCGACTTATTAACAATAACAGGGTTCAATGAAGAAACAAGCGATATACCGGCACAAGTATCGTTCTTGAAACGTAACAATGAGGAATCACACCCCATAGATATAACTTTCAGCACATTAGATTCTGCACCGATTTGTTTTATCAACGGAGCAGAGGTGAAATCAGGCTGGAACGGATGTACACTCGAATATAATAATCCAGAAGGAACTACGGGGATGGCTCATGTATTCTATCTCGGAATCAATCCGTTAGATAATCAACAAGATACGATACTGCTCGAATCATTCCCGTTAAATGCCGGACAAGATGTCAGACATTACACTCCACAGCAAAAAAGTGCATACAATACTATTATAGTACGTGCCGAAGATTATCGCGGATATATTGTGAAAGAAAAAATATGGGAGAATATTCAAGCATTCAATGTGGAAAAGCTTGAACCAACCAATTTTGATGTTATCTATAACAACTCGTTGGAAATACCGGAAGAGAAAATAGGACTTCAATATCTGACGGATGGAGATACGAAAGGAACAGCATGGTTCCAAACCCAAAACTCTCACCATTATTATACTTTCCTTTCACGCGAAAATCGGGTCGGCGAAAGTTCTGAACCGATGTATATTGACTTGAAAAGATGCGCCCGGTATCAGAAATCCGGTTCTACGCTTATCGCCATGTCGGCACATATTCTTTTAGTGCGAAATCTTTTATTGATTGGGGAGGAAGCAGCACTTCCGCTTCTTATCAGGGACCACAGTATTTCAAACGTTATTTAATGAATAAACTGCCTTGTTCGATAACTGTTTATGGTTGCAGGCAAGATGTTTCCGGTTCTGATTGGGATAATTTAAAATGGGAAGTGGTTAGTTCATTTGAAGACAATCCGGATATAAGCGATGATGAACGCTGGACTTATCATGCAGCAACTTGTGGAGGTGTCAAGAAGGCTGACAGCTTCGGAACATTAAGTTTGTTAGAAGGCGCCAGCCCGATTTATAAATCAATGAGTATCAATATTGATATACAAAAAGAAGGGTTCCGCTATTTGAAGATCAAATTTAATGGAACATACAATATGTATCCATCAATTTACGAACGTGATGATACGACGAACAAGCAGACCAAATATCTGACTTTCCACGAACTTGAAATATATTCTGATAAAGATTAAAAAGAGGAGAACAGACATGAAAAAATACATAGGATTATTAATGGCTATATTAACGATGGTATCTTGCGAGTCTCTGGAAGATACTTATAAAGACTATGCAGGAGATGGCCCCATCCGTTACCTCGGCAAATGTATGGATCTGACCGTCCAACCGGATGGAACAGATTGATCGTCAGTTGGACAAACAGCGCAGATCCGGTTATTGATAAAATAAAAGTCACCTGGTCGAAAGACGGAGTTATAAAAGAACAATTACTGGACAGAGAAACAGCCGAGTTTAATATTCCGGATTTGGAAGACGGCAATTATGAAGTGACAGTTTGCTCGGTTGACAAAGAAGGAAACACTTCTTTAAAAAGTACGAGTTACGGTCGACCGTATACAGCTAGTCATGAGATGATACAATCGTTCACACAGATTGTATCCAACCATTATTTTCTAAAAGATCGCCTGATTCTCCTCTTTCAGGGATGGGAGGAGAATGTTATAGAAGCTCATCTGACATATACCAAAACAGATGGTAGCGCCGGACGAATTGAACTGGACGAGCAATTGGTTAATCAACTTTATTATTTGCTGCCCGATGCAATAGATATGTCCCAACCGGTGGAACTTTACCGTTCCGGGCGTATCCCAGGCTGTAATGATGAAATAGTATTTGCCCCAACAGAACTTGAAAATATAAGATTATTCAATGCTGATTTCAAACAAGAAATGAAACGTCAGTTCGGGTTCGATGAAGATATTCCGGATGCTTGGGCGTCCACTGTCGAAGAAATCAGTTTTGACTGGACTATCGGTAGTTTCTCAGATTTATTGCACCTACCAAATCTGAAAAAACTTGTGTTAGGCAAACACCGCTATATCCGTGACGATTTAGTGAATGATTCCGAAACGGCTCAGAGCAAAGTATATGATGCAGAATTAAGTGATTTTGTTTTAAAAACGCTACATGAATTAAATCCTGATTTTATAGTAGAGCGTTACAATAAACATTATCCTACTCTGGCACAGGCTGAATACATTGATGAAAAAGGTCGGACATCTCTTCCCGATTATTCATTCCTTGACCTGTCAGGTTTGAAGTTTACTTCTTCACCTGAGGATGCTGAAAATTATAAATCGTACTTGGAATATCTAACTGATAATGATACAAATACAAGTTGGGAGCCTGCGGGTACGAAAGAACTGACAACTTATTCACTGACATTGGACTTAAAAACTGAAAGATGTCTGCAAGGTCTGAAACTTGTACAAACCTACTTCGATAATGAGAACAAACGTTCCTGGTGTCCCGGTATAATCAAGATATTCGTATCCAAAGATTCCGAAAATTGGGAAAACGCCACTTATCTAGAAGAATTGGAAATCGGCCATAGCACCGGAGAGGTGAATATTATCCCATTTGTAAAGGGAGGTAAACAAGCTCAGTATGTAAAAGTTATGATTTCCACACCACATTCAGTATCAACTTATAATATAAGTTTAGCTGAAATAGGACTTTATTGATTTTCCACCTGTCTTACAATGACAAGAGAGGGTACACTTCACTATTGGGGAGTGTACCTTCTTTGTTATTAACTTTACAAATGGGAATCTATAAATTCAGTGTTTGCCCAGTAACTGCCGAATCATTTAAATGACGGCAACCCAAATGCTTCCAATTCTCCTCAAAAGGTTATAAATCACAAAAAGTTATGTGAAATCCTCAGATTTCATGTATGTTTGTCTCTTGAAAAAGGAGAAATCATGAATATCGAAGATTACAGAGAATATTGCTTGTCGGTTAAGGAAGTAATAGAATGTATGCCATTTGGTGAACACACCTTAGTTTTTAAGGTTATGGACAAAATGTTCACTTTTGCTTCTTTACGCCCTAAGGATGGAAGATTCTGGGCTGACATATTATCATTTCCAATGTACAACTTGCCATGAAACACAAGGTTCCTACTGCTAATAATGCTGTTTTTATCTTCTTGAAATCATGTTTAGTTTTTAATTCTTGCAAAGATAAAAGATATATGGTAAAGAATAAAACAATCTTTTATTAGTTATCGCTTTTAAAAGCATTTTTTTGGTTATTTTTCGCAACAAATATCATTGAACTCATCAAATTATGGATTGGATTGGCCTTGATTTAACATTCCCTATAACCGACCCTACATGGATATTTCTCCTTGTACTTCTCATCATACTGTTTGCTCCTATCTTATTGAACAAGCTCCGCATCCCTCACATTATCGGCATGATTCTGGCAGGATTGGCGGTCGGCGAACACGGTTTCAATATTTTGGCACGCGACAGCAGCTTTGAACTGTTCGGGAAAGTAGGACTTTACTATATCATGTTCCTGGCCGGTCTTGAAATGAATATGGGGGATTTCAAAGAGACACGAAACAAGGCGCTAGTCCTCGGATTGCTTGCTTTTATCATCCCCATCGGAATCGGGTTTGTGGCAAATATCTCTTATCTGAAATACAGTGTCGTCACTTCCGTACTGCTAGCCAGTATGTATGCTTCCCATACGCTGGTAGCCTATCCCATCGTCACCCGTTTCGGCATATCACGCCATCGAAGCGTAAGCATAGCGGTAGGCGGAACAGCGGTGACGGATACACTTACTTTGCTCGTACTGGCGGTTATAGGCGGTCTGTTCAAAGGAGAGACCGGTGGGTTCTTCTGGATATGGCTGGTAGTGAAGGTTATCTTCCTGGGCGGACTTATCATCTATTTCTTCCACGTATCGGCCGCTGGTTCTTTCATCGGTACAATGACAATGTGATGCAGTTCATTTTCGTCCTTGCCATGGTCTTTCTAGGGGCGGGGCTTATGGAGTTTGTAGGTATGGAAGGTATTTTAGGCGCTTTTCTCGCTGGGTTGGTACTGAACCGGCTCATTCCACACGTTTCTCCATTGATGAATCATCTGGAATTTGTAGGCAACGCACTTTTCATTCCTTACTTCCTTATCGGAGTGGGAATGTTGATTAACCTGCGTGTCATCTTCGGACATGGGGATGCGCTGAAAGTGGCTGCCGTTATGATTGTAATGGCACTGACGGGTAAATGGATTGCTTGCTGGCTCACACAGAAGATATACAAGATGTCAGTTCTCGAACGGAACCTGATGTACGGTTTGAGTAACGCACAAGCGGCAGCGACACTGGCGGCAGTGCTGGTGGGGTACAACATAATCCTGCCCGGTGGCGAACGTCTGCTGAATGATGACGTGTTGAACGGAACAGTCCTGTTGATACTTGTCACTTGCATAGCCAGCTCTCTGATAACCGAGCGGGCAGCCGGAAAGGTAGCCATGGACGACTCGGAAACAGGCAAAGAGTCGTCGACAGAAACGGAAAAGATCCTTATTTCTCTTGCCAATCCGAACACGATTGAGGATATGATGAACCTTTCTTTAGTGATACGCGATACGAAACTGAAAGACAACTTGCTGGCACTGAATGTTATCAATGATAACAATACCACCTCAGATAACCTAAGGATGCGAAGCAGGCACTACTTGGAAAAAGCCGCCATGACAACAACAGCCGCCAATGTATCGCTGAAACAGCTCACCCGCTATGACTTGAATATCGCTTCCGGCATAATCCATTCCGTGAAAGAGAATGAGGTGACGAGCATTATCACCGGTTTGCACCGCAAGGTAAACATCACCGATTCATACTTCGGAATACTTGCCGAAAACCTGCTGAAGGGGTTAAACTGTGAAATAATCATCTCCAAATTCCTGATACCGGTCAATACGATAAAGCGAATCGTTATTGCCGTGCCCCCAAAAGCTGAATATGAATACGGCTTTCCACGATGGATGGAGCATTTCTGCCGGATGGGAAGTACGCTCGGTTGTCGTGTACATTTCTTCGCGAACGAAAAGACAACCGCACGCCTGCAAGCATGGATAAAGAAGAGGTATAAACAAGTACTGACCGATTTTTCTCTTCTGGAGGACTGGAACGACTTACTGGTATTGACAGGACAAGTAAGCTACGACCATCTGTTAGTCACTATCAGCGCACGTCCCGGAACGCTTTCTTATGACAGTTCGTTCGAGAAACTGCCGAGACAATTAGGCAAATATTTCTCTAATAACAGCTTGATTGTATTATACCCCAATCAATCGGGAGAACCGCTGGATAGTTCCTTCTTCTCCAAATTATACACCGATACGGAAACACAACATTATGAGAAAGTGGGCAAATGGGTTTATAAATGGTTTAAGAAGAGCTGATAAGAGACATATTCCGAGCATAAATTTATAGCGTTTGAAGAACAAGGCTATTATTGTAATCTAATTTATAGTTTGACTACAATAACAGCCTTATACTATCAGTCTTGCACCATTAATTTTGTATAATATCACCCACTAAAAGAATATAGCCGAGATATGTATTAAACTCATTGAAATATTCAGTTTCCTTTATTCGCTTCGGATTCATCTTGTAGATTTCCGCCTTCTCAAAACGTCTATTATCCGGACGAATAATTACTGTATGTTCTTCTTCATTCAAGGATTCAAACAGACAATAATTAGTACGATTACGATCTCCGCAATATTTATCAAACCTACGGATATAGGAAGGATCATTCTGATCTATCTCTACTGTCATTCCTCCGGATGAGGGGCCGATTAAATCAAACACTCCAACTCGAATCCCCTTAAAACGTACTTTCACAAAATCTTCCGAATCCGAGGATTCCAGAACAACCGGCAATGCTTTTTGGTCTCCCTGAAAATTTGAAAAGGCTTTATCATCTTTCGAGAGTACTTTCCAACCTTCGGAATGTTCAAACTCTGTTACGGGAATCATTTTAGCTTTCTCATAATTACCCGGATACAACGGAGCTTTCAATGCATGTGCCTTTTCCTGCGCCTTGTTCATATGTAACAGGGAGCGGCTCAGTGTCTTTGTATATATAGGATGTCCGCCATCATAAGTAGGATGTGTCCCATCATTCGTAAACACAATCTTACCACCATACTCCTTTTTTGAATCTCCTTTAAAAACCAACTTATCCTCATTCAACAATTCCAAAACATCATCGGCAAAATTAACAGACGGAATATCATAATAGTCTGCTACTGTCTCCATATACCGCACAGAACGGTAATTCTTTCCTGATTTCAAGTCGTCCAACATTGGTTCATTTAGCGTATAGAGAAAACATATATCCGTATGCGGATTATGATGCCAGATCTTACGCACAATTCCTTCCATGGAATGAGCAATCACCAAGGAGTCTGTTTTGGCATCATTCACAGCAAATTCGACAAATACCAAATCCGGATGATATTGCAATACGTCCCGTTCTGTACGGAACACACCCAAATCGGACCCGGTCCCACCAATTCCGGAATTTATTGACGTAAACTGTACATTACTATATTGTTGCTTGAGCCAATCAGTAATCTGCACTCTATATCCTTGATGATTTGTTATACTTCCACCCAAAAAAACAACAGATACAGGTTCATTCTTTTGTATCTTATAATTAAAATTAGGAAGTCCTGCACGCATCTGCAACCCTGCAGAGTCTTCTGTTGTAGTACAACTGAAACAAAACCCGATAAGACAAGCTATAATTCCACTAAATAAAAATTTCTTCATAAGTATAATGATTAAAATGTAAACAGTTTATGCTCTAGATTGACCGGTGACTTACCCTTGAACGGAAGCTGTCCCAACAATATCCGTAATAAAGCAGAATGAGTGGAAGCATCATTCGAATAGGTATTTATATAAGTCTTGACACGTTCAAAATATTCATTTCCAATGTAAGGACTACCCAATGAAATAACAATCACTTTACTTTTGTCCATAGAATTGGCAGCCCATACGGACTGAGCCTCATCGTCCCATAATTGAAGCGGGCCAAATGGAGCATGAGTATTCCGTGCCACCAGAAAGATTACTTTATCATACACTTCAGTCGCATTATCCTGCCAACCTTGATCTTCATAAAGTATATTACGGCGGAAATCAACCTCAAAACCATTCTTCACAAACTCATCCCGCAAATTCTGTAATCGCTTAAAGTCACGGTCATTACCTTTATGAGCTACGGGAGTTACAGCCACCAATAACAGCTTTTTATCTTTTTCCAAAGAAAGTGGTAACTTATGATCTTCATCCCGTACTAAAGTTATGGAACGCTCTGTTATCTCTTTGGCAGCTTCCCGTATTTCAGCCTTTTCTTCTGTTGAGACAGGACGTATCAACTCCCTGTTTTTATTTAATAACCCAAAACGTTCTTTCATTGCCCAAACACGGCGAACAGCATCATCCAACCGTTCCATTGGAATTTCACCACGTTGAATCCGTACTTCTACCGTATCCATGTATTCGTAAGAAGGCCACAACAATATATCTACCCCGGCTAAAAAACTGGCAACTTGCCCTTCCAAATCATTTTTATACCAGCCCCGGAAGCCTGCCATTGTCATTGCATCCGATACCACGACCCCGTTAAAATGCATTTCTTTTTTCAATAACCCGGACAATAGCTCATGAGATAAAGTTGCCGGAGGCAGATAACCATTTATCTTTTCTTTCTGATAGAAAGGTAAAGTTATATGTCCAGGCATGATACATGCAACTCCTTTTTTAATCAACTCGGCAAACACTTTTCCATGATATTGCTTCCACATTTCTTCAGACAAGGAATTGACAGTTGTCATCAAATGCTGATCACGATAATCAACCCCATCTCCCGGAAAATGTTTGATTGTAGCGGCAACAGAGTTATCTTGCAACCCCTTTATTTGTTCGGACAACAAACAAACCGCTTTTTCCGGTTCATCCGAAACTGAACGTGTATTTACAATAGGATTCAATGGATTTATATTTAAATCTGCAACAGGATGTAACACCCAGTTTATACCCAACGAACGACATTCCAATGCTACACTTTTACCATATTTATAAGCTAACTCCGGAGAATTTGCGGCTCCCAGTGCCATCTCTTTCGGAAAAGGAGTCATCCCTTGAAGTCCTACTCCCGATTCATAATCCTGTTGAAACAATAAAGGAAGCTCTGATGCTTTTTGATATTCCTCGACAGAACTACGCACAAAATCAACCCGCTCTTCCTCCGGAACTCCTGTAAACAACTTCCACCCCATAAAATAACCTGTAACCGGGTAACGTTTGAAGTACACGTCCAATGAGCCGTCTCCCAAATCCAATTCTTTCTTGCGATCAGGTAACATTAACATTGTCTGCCCTATCTTTTCACGCAAAGTCAAAAGTTTCCAAGTGGAATCTACCGACTGAAATTCATAAACCTCATTAACCGAACCGGCTGTCACTCTTTCTTTTGTACAAGAAAAGAACACGGATACAAGCAATGTAGCAGTAACTATTAAAAAAGAGTTTTTCATAATTCATTTCACTTTGTTTTTCATGTTACAAAAATAGCACTCCTTATTTTAATCCATTAGAAATCATGTTTCAATCTTTTCCATACATGTATCTTTATTCCTACTCCGGTTACATTACTATCACACAGGTTACGTTTTTCGTTTTCAGCCTCGATTTTGTTTGCGAGTTACTTGCAAACAAATTATATTTGCTTCTACTAAAAATATCTATCAGGACATGAAAAACATTGCATTCATCATTTTTCTTCTGTTTATTTCCATTTGCAGAGCGCAAGACAACAACATATTGTTTCAGAACTATAACGTAAGCAACGGACTCTCACAAAACACCGTTATACGTAGTTTGGAAGACAGTAACGGAGTTATGTGGTTTTGCACGCGGGATGGGCTGAACCGGTTTGATGGTACCGAGTTCGAAGTTTTTCGCGCCGACGGTCAGCCGCACTCCCTATCCAGCAGTGATGTTACCACCATTATTGAAGAATCGCCCGGAGTTCTATGGATAGGGACTCACAGTGGACTGAATCGCTACGATGTATCCTCAAATACATTCACTCAATACTTTCATGATCCGGCGAACCAGTATACTATATCGGACAATTGCATCAAACACTTGTTGTGCGATAACCAAAAAAGAATCTGGGTAGGCAGCATGAAAGGACTCAATCTGTATAATAAGGAAACTGATGATTTTATCCCCATTTCAACCAACGGTTCTGTCTTCTGGCTTATGCAAAACAGTCAAAATGAAATCTGCTATCTTATCAACAACACATTGTGCATCATGAATCCTGTCACCTATGTTACAGAGCGTTTTCAATTCGGTGATGAACATAAAATCTACTTTTTATATGAAGACAATGATAAACGCCTGTGGGTAGGTATGTGGGATTCAGGACTTAAATGGTTTGACCGTAAAAACCGTAAACTTGTAGATGCCAACCTGACAATGGAAAATGGCAAAAATTTCAATAACTCCCAAGTCAACTACATTGTAGAAACGTTGGAAGGAAATCTTATGCTTGCCACACGTGAAGGAGTGCTGATTTATGACCGGCAAGCAAACAGGCTTATCAATTATTACCAACGGGAACAAAGCTGCGGTTTGAGTGAAAATACCATCATCTCTCTATATAGGGATAAAGCAAATAATATATGGATCGGAACTTACGGAGGAGGTGTTAATTTGTACACACCATACAGTAATTTCTTTATTCCTCATAAACCAGAATATAAGCTCCAGAAAAGTATCGGAAACATTAATGCCATAGTAGAATATAAAGAAAAACTTTGGTTAGGCACGGACGGTGGTTTAATCATCTACAATCCCAAAGACGAAAGTTATGAATACTGCCCGCTTCATGTTCCACGCTCGGTAACAAACAATGAGGTAAAATATATACAAAAAGAAGGAGATCATCTTTTATGGATTAGTATTTATTATTGCGGACTATATCTCTATGATATGGAAACCCGCCGCATAATAAAAGAGATACCCGATTTTCCTTATAATCAAGTAAGATGTATTGCCAAAGGTACTGATAATATTTATTGGATTGCTTTAGGAGTAGACAGCCCCGTATTACGTTACCACATGGAGAACAACCAATTGGAAGAGTCTTTTCCAGTAAAGGGTCGTGCCACAGAACTTTCTATCATCAATGTACAAGATTTAAAAGCTATAGGACCTTATATATGGATGGGAACTCGTGCAGCCGGTCTATATCGCTATCACACACAGACTCATGAATTAAAACATTTTGGTAGTGAAGAAAAAAGTCCGGAACAATTCCTGCCAAGCAATCATGTCAGTACGCTGTATACTGATGCATCGGAAAATTTATGGATAGGAACTTATGGCGGTGGCATAGGGTTATATAATAATATCAAAGAAAGTTTCACGATATATAATGAAGAAAACGGTCTTCCCAATAATGCTATCAACAGTATTGTGGCCGATAATAACGGTAAATTATGGGTTTCTACTTTAAAAGGCATGTCATGTTTTGACCCCAAATCAGAGACTTTCACTAACTGGGATAATAAAAATGGATATTCTTTATTGGAAACCAATTTACACGCTTGCCTGAAAAGTTCATCCAACATTTTTTATGTCGGTGGAAATAATCATTTTCTTTCATTTAATCCCCAATTAATTAGACAAAATACATTCATACCCCCCGTATATATTACAAAAATGAGAATTTGGGCAGATTATCTGGAAGATAATAAAACTGCCCAATGGATAAATATTTCAAATCAGAAAATCAAATTAAGATACAACCAAACCTCATTCACAATCAAATTCTCCGCACTTAGTTACGTGTTTGCCTCCAACAATAAATTTTCCTATATGCTTGAAGGATTTGATAAGGGTTGGTCGGAACCGACACACGAACGGAGCGTTAACTATACTAATATCCCACCGGGTAAATATATTTTTAAAGTAAGAGCTTGCAATAATGACGGTATATGGAGCAATGGAAATGCTTCATTATCAATCACAGTGACTCCTCCTCTATGGAAAACATGGTATGCGTATTTGTTCTATCTTGCATTCACCATTAGTATGATTATGCTGTTCATACGTTATAAAACCCGGGAAGCACAACTGAAAATGGATCTTCAGTTAAAACAGATGGAGAAACAGAATATTGAAATCAGTCACAATATGGGTGTACAAATGTTCACCAATTTCTCACATGAGCTCCGTACTCCGCTGACTTTAATCATAGCTCCGCTCACAGACCTGTTGCATAAAGAAGATATGCCTCCGGCATATCGCCAACCATTGGAGCTGATCAACCGTAATTCCCAACGTTTATTATGGCTGGTAAACCGTTTAATGGACTTTCACAAGCTGGAAGCCGGGAAAATGCAACTTCACGTCAGCAATTACAATCTAGGTACTTACATACCTGAAATCATCAAACTATTCATGCCTGTTGCCGAAAAGAAAAACATATCTATCGAATTTAATGATACGACCTCCTCAACAGACACTTGGTTTGATGCCATTCTATTGGAAAAGGTTTTCTTTAACCTGCTCTCTAACTCTCTAAAGCATACTCCCAGCGGTGGATATATTATCATTTCAAGTATGGAAACCAATACTGAAGATATTCAGAAGCCTGAAAATCTGACTCTCCCAGGAAAGATTCTTTTGATTAAAGTAGAAGATAGCGGCTCCGGAATCCCTGCCAATATGATGCCCCGTATATTCGAAGCTTTCTTCCAGGCAGGTGAGAAAGTGCTGGGAAGCGGAATTGGGCTGAATCTGACAAAAAGTATCATTGAGCTCCATGGCGGACGTATTTGGATAGATAATAAAGAAGGGCATGGAATGACCGTGTCTTTCACTCTCCCATTAGGTAAAGATAGTTATACCGAAAACCAACTACTTAGCAAAGACAAGATAGTAAAATCCACCCATGCTTATTCTGATGTAGAAGCACTTATTGCAACAGATGTCAATCCCTGCGAGATATCTCAGACTAATACTTCACCCAAGGAAATAACTCTGCTCATAATAGAAGACAATGAGGATGTACGTAATTACCTGGTATCATTGCTCAGCAAATACTATAATATCTATACTGCCGTAAATTGTAAAGAAGGCTATGAAATAGAACAAAAACAAATACCTGATTTGGTGATCAGTGACATTATGACTCCATACATGAACGGTATTGAGTTTACAAGATTATCTAAAAACAATATGGTAACTTCACATATTCCGATCATATTGCTCACAGCCCGTGTCACTTCATCGCAAGTGCGCGAAGGCTATGAATCGTTAGCTGACGATTATATCATGAAACCATTCGATCCGGAATTGTTGGTTGTACGTGTTGCCAACCTTTTGATTAATCGGAAAAAACTCGCAGAACGATTTGGAACGGAAATGGTATCAATCAACAGAGAACCACAAGAAGCTAAAGAAACTTCTGTTTATAGTGCCATGGAAGAAAAGTTTATGAAAAAAGTAATGGAAATAATAAACAAAAACATAGAAAACCCAGCCTACTCCATTGATCAGTTCAGTGAAGAAATCGGTATGAGCCGCGTACAGGTATATCGCAAGATCAAAGCCGTAACAGGTATGTCGCCCAGTAAACTCATCCTTGACATACGGTTGAAAACTTCACTAGATATGCTTCAAAACACAGAATATACAGTGACCGAAGTTTCTTATCGATGCGGTTTTAATGAAATATCTTATTTCGGAAAATGCTTCAAAACAGAATACGGCTTATCTCCTTCCGAATATATAAAGAAGTACAGGAAATAACAGAGTTATTACCAAAAAGAAGTGCCGCTATCGTAAGACATAGCGGCACTTCTTTTTTAAAACCTCACCTTTTAAGGTTGCTGATAAGATCCTGAATACAAATATTCAATGGAAGGCAACGGCACATACATAGTACTGTAAGGCGGATTCATCGCAGGAATCGGCTCCCCATCAGTATTCGGATTATCATAAACAGCTCCCGGATTTCTCTTTTGCCCATCAATTGTCTTCTGCATAGCTACTAAATAAAGCAAACGGTCGCCATTCTCAAAACCAAACTCTTTGATTCTTTCTTTTTCTATATCTGCTTCAGTTACATTCTTCAAAGGAGTCAATCCGGCACGTTGACGAATCTTATTCACATCTCCTAAAGCTTGAGATGCATTCTTAGAAAGGACTAAGGTCGCACGCGTCAGATATGCTTCCGCCAAACGAATCAACGGTACTTGGGAATACTTCCCATACGGAGCCCGATAATACTTATCATTCCAAAAAGCATTCCATTTTGTCTTGTTATATGCCATTTCATGTATGGTTTTATCTCCTCCATCCGTATAGTTTTTCAGGAAATAATGCAGTTGAGTAAATCTCTTATCAGCCAAGGCTTCTGCACTCGGAACATAATTCGTCAAATCCATAGGATCATCTGTTACCGCCCAGCCAATATACTTAATTAAACGAGGATTCCAGTAAGCACAAGCCCAACCACCATGTTGCCAATTCTGACTGCCACGCGCTCCTTCCAACCATAATTTATTACTAGCATCAAATGTCTTTGACTTGAAATTATAAATACCAGTTTTACACATACGAGCTAACGGAATAGCTACGTTATTTCCCTGATTGCTTTCAGTGAACGCACACTCAAACATAACTTCCTTTGATACCGGGTCTACTGTATATTGTTGTTCGGCATTCCGGTTAAAAGCAACAATCGGTTCTTCTGTCAAATCAAAAGGTGCTACTCCAGCTTCCGCTTTAGTAATCACATAATCAGCTTCTTCCAATGCTCCGTCTTTATCTCCCATTAACCATTTTACACGCATCAACATCATAGCAGCTGAAAATTTATTGGCACGACCACGCACAAAATAATCTTCAGGCATCAGACTTTTAGCTTTAGCAAAATCAGACAACATCTGATCATACACTTCTTTCACAGTCCCCATATAAGGATTGTGCAGACTCTTGTGAATAATCAAGCCTATTGATTAACGGAATGAACTTACGATTATTCCTCTCCACCTGCCGGGTCGTAAGGAGCAACAAAGCTCGGCTAATCAGCCAATAGGTATACCCTCATAAAATATAGTTCTCCGGTCTGACGTGCCAACGTCTTCTTATCATTTTCAGTCATATTGGCAAAAACTGGCTCTCCTTTTTTCTCCTTCTCCTCAATATAAGTCAACGGAGAAGTAGCTCCTGTTACAGAACGATATAATATTGAAAAGGTCTTCTCAAATTGTTGTCCTGTTACATCAAAGGTAGACATCTGACGAGGATACCAGTAAAGTGCTTCCTGCTCATAAGCCCCTTGCGGATTAACCGTAGACAAATCTGCCACCAATTCCTGATAATAAGGGATAATACCGATAGGTGCCTGCCAGTTAGGATTCTGAAAAAGAGTATTATAAGGATCAGCAACAGAATATTCCAAATCATCAACCGATAACCAAGGATTAGATTCCGGACGATCCAGTTCAAAAAATTTATCCATATCACAGGAAGCAAGAAGTGCAATACCGGATAAGGCTATCATTATATTTTTTATCGCTTTCATACTATCAAATATTTAATTAAAATTTAAAGTTAATACCTGCGGAGAATATACGGGTCTGCGGCATTTCACTACCGGAGAATACAGCTCCCTGCGCATTGGCACCTGTTTGGTTCTTTACTCTTACTTCAGGGTCATAGCCGTTAAATGAAGTAATGGTGAAAAGGTTGACAGCTGAGACATACACTCTTAAAGCATCAATATTTATTTTCGAGCAGATTCTTTGTGGAAGTGTATATCCTAAAGTCAAATTACGCAAACGTAAATAAGCACTTTTCTCCAGATACTTGGTGTGACCGGCATCATGTTTTATATAAGTTACATTTTGCTTGTCATTTCCATTGTCATCATAATTATATTTATCTTGCCAACGAAGTTGCGGATACTCTGCAATATCTCCCGGTTTCTTCCATGAGTTCTCATAAATATCAGCAGTCACATTATTACGTCCATCTCCTACAAATGATTTTGTATATCTATGATAATTAAAGGTATAACTACCTAATGAGAGATAGAACATAAATGATAAATCGAATGCCTTATATTTAAAGTTATTTGTCCAGCCCATATAAACTTTCGGAAGAGCCGTTTTACCTTCTTGAATTATACGGTGTTTATTTACGTTTGATTGAGTAGCGGGAATCAATCTTCCGGTTTTCACTGTCTCACCGGTCTTATTGTAACGGTCAAGATCTATTTCATAAATCATGCCGATACCTTTCTCCGGATCAACTCCTGCCCATTCAGCCATAAAATAAGTACCCAAAGCCAGATCTTTCTTCGTGATCGCTCCCGGACGTGTATTGATGATACCGGTCCCTTTTGCATCAACACTCGCATCAAGTGCTGTCACTTTATTCATATTTGTCGTCAAATTATAGTTCATGTTCCATTCAAAGTCTTTCTTGACCAAAGTAACATTAATGTCAAATTCAAATCCCTGATTATACATCGAACCAACATTTGCCCACATAGAATTATTGTCAGCATTACCGCCACTATTGGTGATACCGGCAGATGCGGGTAATTGCACACGCATCAACATGTCACTTGTCGTACGACGATAATAAGCAATAGAACCATTTACTTTATTATTGAACAGCGCATAATCAAGTCCCAAGTCAATACTTTTGTTTTTCTCCCATTTAGCTGCTTTATTAGCGATATTCCATAAGAACATATTCTGCATATTATTGTAATATTGCTTGCTCTTTATACTATACGAATTCTTCGTCACTTCCGAAGGAATGTTCTGATTACCTGTTTCTCCATAGCTGCCACGTAACTTCAACAATGAAATAAAACCGGCATTACGCATAAAAGCCTCATCAGAAATAATCCAACCACCTGATACTGAATAGAAGTCTCCAAAACGGTTTTCTTTCACAAACTTAGATGATCCTTCGCGTACAAAAGATGCTCCAAGTAAATAACGTTGCTTGAACTTATAGTCGATACGGTTAAAGAAACTGAATGTGTAACTCTCACCACCTATATAAGCACTGTTATTCCCCAGCATTGTACCAATAATCTTGGGTTCCTGAAACTCACCACTCAAGTTCTTACCGGCAACAACAGCATTATCCGTATAACTCCTATTTGCTTCAATACCCGTTACAATATCCAGACCATGATCTGTCCATTCACGGTTATATTTGGCAAAAGCATGATATTGTTGGGACTTAGTCGTTTTCTTGCTTTTATTACCTTGGTTACCATCTACATTGCCAGTATTCGTAATCAAACCGGACAACCAATAATCACTTTGCGCCAATCCATACCCATAACTTGCATCTGCACGAACTGAGAGCCCTTTTATCCACTTCAGGTTAACATCCATATATAATGTTGTGCGGAAACTAAAATTCTCACCTGTACTCAACTGATAATCGTTGTCAAGAGTAGCTGTCGGATGACCATCCGCCATTTGTGGATTCCAATACCCTGTAGGGTCTTCCGGATCATACACTTTGCGCCACGGAAACTTATCAGAAACTACCGCCCATTTATTCGTCGTTTTTTTACGGTCGAACTTCAGAAAAGACTGAGTTCCCAAAGTCACAATTCCTTTCTTAAATTCACTATTCAAACGTGCACTGACCGCATTCATGCTAAGCCCTTTCAAACTGGACTCATCAGAACGGTAATTAACAGACGCGTAAGTCGTTGAGTTCTCTCCCCCTTGGTTCAAGGCCACGTTTATATCATGGAAATGTCCCATACGAGTCACCAAATCAACCCAATCCATATCCGTATTCATAGCTTCCTCACGAGTTATCGGAGAAGTCCAATTGGAATAATACGGTTCGATAATATCTTTCTGTGGGTCAAGCGGATTTAATCCCACATTAGCACGAGCCTCATCCATTATATTAAAGTATGTCTTCGTACTGGCCAGTCCTAAATCTGAATTAGTGATAGGAGTAATACCGCCTTCATAATGAACGTCAAATTTAAGTCCTCCCTTTTTTCCCTTCTTCGTTGTAACAATGATCACACCGTTCGCACCTCGGGAACCATAAATTGCAGTTGCAGCAGCATCTTTCAATACTTCTATTGATTCAATATCATTGGAGTTCACCATCGTAGAACCTCCACCTACAATACCGTCAACCACCCAAAGCGGATCACTCCCCGATGCAATAGAACCGATACCGCGAATCTTTATCTGTGGAGTACTACCTGGCATACCGTCATTCACAACTTGTACACCGGAAGCCAGCCCCTGCAAAGAATTCTCAAAACGCCCACCTTGCATCAGCGACATTTCATCACTTTTAATTTTAGAAACAGACCCTATCATGTCACGGCGTTTCTTAGTTCCATAGGCAATCACCACCACATCATCAATCACCACAGAGTTTTCTGTCAATGTGACATCGATAACCCGACGTTTTCCCGGAACAATTTCCTGATTATCAAACCCCATATAACTAAATCGAAGAGGAGAAGAGTCTTTCTGAACAACAATACTATACCGACCATTCATATCAGTAACAGTACCATTCGTTGTACCTTGTTCTAAGACCGAAACGCCTACAAGAGGCTCTCCTTTGGGATCAACGACCTTACCAGTAATTGTTGCATTCTGTCCCCAAACAGACAATGTCGGTAAAATAAGTCCAATCATCAGCACCAACAGGAACCGAGATCGTAATCCAATACGTGTAAATGAATTCATAATAATTAAAAATTTAATAAAGGTTACTTAGTGTTGTTTAACTACGGATGCAAAATTAGGCATTAGACAGCACGGCAATTAATACTCATGCTTCAAAATATATGAGAATAACATCTTCATAACAACACTGGTTACATTTATATAACACATGTTACATGATACGCAAATTCGAATGATTTATGTCAGTCTCAACCGTCATGTTTTTCATATTTTCTGCAATGATATAAAATACTTCGAATAACTCATGAAACAAATCTCATATATTTTGAAATGCCATTATTAAAAAGATTAGCTAAATCACGGTACTTTTGCACTTGTTCTATTTTCAACAATCAATATAATACAATGAAACATTTACTGATCTTATTATTAGCCTGTACGTTTTCCTTTCCCTTCCCAGCCGGGGGCAAAGTATTATCCAGCTTTCCCCACTCCAAGGAGAGAGGGGCATACAAGCAGCCATCGAAAAAGCATCTATGAACGGAAACTCCATTTTACTTCATGACGGAGACTATATCCTTCATAAAAGCATAGATATAAAAAACTGTAAGAAAGGGATAATAATAAAAGGTAAAAATCCGGGAAAGGTACAGTTGCGATGTGATAAACCCTTGAAAGGAAAACTGAGACCTGTCAAAGATACTCAAACCAAAAATAGAGTTCACCCGAATGCTCAAGGTAATATTATGGAGATAGACTTATCGGAAATAGGTATCAATGTTCCGTTTTTTCCCGATTTAATGAAAGAGCGGAAGAACTTTCCACAACTCATTTACAACAATGAGCTACTCCCTCTTTCGCGTTACCCCAACAAAGGTTATCTATATATGAAAAGGGTATTGGACAATTTCGGAACAAACGAACAGGGAGGTACTTTTGAATATAGTGATCCGGAACACGGCAAATGGGTGAATGCCGTCAAAAACGGTCTATGGTTTACAGGATACTGGCGTATCCCCTGGCAGGCCTGGACTGTACGTATAAAGGAAATAGACCCGAACAAACAAACTGTCACTCACAGCGTAGGGATAGAAACAAAGGCAGGAAAAGATGTAGGCATATTTGGCGGCATCGGTTCCAAATATCATCGTCCGTACGGTTCGGGAAAAGAAGAATATTATGTAGAGAACCTTCTCGAAGAAATAGATCAGCCGGGAGAATGGTGCATTGATTTTACAACTCAAAAATTATATCTTTTCCCTCCCGAACATTTCGATGAAAACTTATTGAGTATTGTATCAGACACTACCCCATTGATTAACATTATAAATTCAAATCATATAAAAATAGAAAATATCTCCTTCAAAAATCATTTAGGCGATGGCGTTATCATAAAAAATGCCACAGAATGTCTGATTGCCGGATGTAACTTCAAAAATATATTAGGAGACGCATTAATCATTCAGGGAGGAAAACAAAATAGAATACAAAGCAACAACTTTGAATATATCGGTCGCACCTGTATTGAGGTATCAGGAGGTGACCGAAAAAATCTGATTGCTTGCAAACACTTAATAGAGAACAATTATTTTACCCGTTTTGGTGAAATACAGCGCAGTTATGCTCCTGCTGTAAAACTGGGAGTCTTTACTACAGGAATCGGCATAAAAGAAGGCAATGCAGTGGGAATTAGCGTCCGGCACAATATGGTACACAACGCTCCCCATGCAGCCTTTATCTATGGAGGAAACAACAATATCCTAGAATATAATGAAGTGTTCGACATAGCTCAGGTCACAGGTGATGTCGGAGCCTTTTATAGTCGTTGGGACTGGACTTCACGAGGCAACGTCTTACGCCACAATTTTATTCATCATTCACCACGAGCTAATGCATTGTATGCAGATGATGGACATGCGGGGGACTCAATTTATAAAAACATAGTCCATCAAGTCGTTTCCGGTACCATTATAGGTGGAGGCCACTGCAATCACGTTCACGATAATCTATATTTTGATTGTAGTGCAGCAGGCATAAGTATTGATGCCCGTGGAAAAAAACGAAATTATAATGCACAAAATCCTGAATTCACCCATTTGTTCGATGTTTTCCGTATTAACAAAGGCAACTGGGACAACATCTACCCAGGTATAAGTACATTTTTACAGACCGACCATCTGGAATTACCCATTAATAACAGCATAGCAGATAACACATTTATCAACTGCCGTTGCGGATTACGAAAAGAAGGGAAAGATGAAGATTTTCAATATTCATACTTCGGCAGTAATACAGACTTGGTTATTCCCAACTTAAATTTCCGAGAAATATCTATTCTAAAAAGCCTGAAAAATATTCCGGGAGTTAGCTCTATAACAGAATACCAATTAGAGAAATGCGGACTATATATAGATAAATATCGCACTTCCTTACCGGATAGAGTACAATTAATCAATTCTATAAAACAACAACAAAAGGGTTTTGATTCTATCGAAGATCAACAAGTTACTAATAACAATCAATAATATTATCATGAGAAAACACCTATTTCCAGTCCTTTTGCTAGCGAACACACTGTGGAGTTGCCTGTTTGCTCAAACTCCTATTGTTATGGATATGGTTCATCATAATCCGGGTGAACCTTTTACAAATACATGGTTCAATGAACCTGGGAATTTAGTGCAATATGGTTTTAACTCGCAAGTAGTTAATGAATTTCAATCTGTACATACAGCCATAACATATAGCAGTTTATACCCAAGAATATGTCCTGCCGGTTCTAAAGAGTGTCTATGGATCGATTCTGTTGCTACCCGCATAGAAAACAAGATTGAAGCTATCCATAAAGCCGGATTGGAAGCATATTACTTTACTGATATCATCGTACTTCCCAAACGCCTGGTGGAAATTTATAAAAATGAAATTTGTGACGCGACAGGACGAATTGACTTCACTCGCCCCAAAACACAAGAGATACACCGAATCATGCTTCAAGAAATATTTAAACGTTTCCCGAAACTTGACGGTCTGGTTATTCGCGTAGGAGAAACTTACTTGCAAAATACTCCTTACCACACTGGCAATGGTCCCATACCCAGAAACGAAAAATCATGGGAACATAATTCTACATATAAAACCGATGGAGGAGAAAAAATACACAGTAACCTAATAAATCTGCTGAGAGAAGAAGTGTGCATACGCCAAAATAAAAAAATCTTCTACCGTACATGGGATTTCGGCTACTTCCATATCAATCCCCAATATTACCTTTCCGTAACAAACAACGTTGAACCTCACCCCAATCTATATCTATGCATAAAACACGTACAGGGGGATTATCACCGAACGTATAAATTCAACCCTACATTAGGAATAGGTAAGCACAAACAAATTGTAGAAATTGAATGTCAACGCGAATATGAAGGCAAAGGAGCATACCCGAACTATATTGCAGACGGTGTACTTAATGGATTTGAAGAATTAAAATCAGACTCCCAGCCTTACTGTTTGAACCAGTTAAAATCAAATCCCAATTTTGCTGGTATTTGGACATGGTCAAGAGGAGGAGGCTGGAGAGGTCCCTATATCAAAAATGAATTATGGTGCGACATAAACGTTGCAATATTGGCCAATTGGGCAAACCAGATGTCGTTACCGGAAAAGGAATTGTTTAAGAAATATGCCATGGTCAACGGATTCAAAGGAAAAGACATCGAACGTTTTCATCGTCTTTCTCTTTTGTCTGCTGACGCGATTGTCAGAGGAAGAGCTTCTTTAATTCTCCCCATCAATGTATGGTGGACGAGAGATCAATTCATCGGAGGAGAGAAAGAATTGAGACAGAATCTCAAAACTATTATAGAACAAGGACTAACTCATAAAATCATACTAGAAAAAGCCCAAAGTGTTGCTATCTGGAAAGAGATTGTAGCATTAGCCGACAAAATACAAACAGGCAATCCGGAACTAAAGCGTTACTTACAAACTTCCGCCAAATACGGATTACTTTTATATTCAATCTATGAACAGGGTTGGATTATCATGCTCAAAGGCTACGAAGGAGATATAAACGGCCAATATGACACAAAAAGTATTCGTAAAGCCATCGATAATTATGACCGGTTATGGAAAGAATACAAACTATTCGGAGAGACTCATCCAGATTGTGCCACACTTTATGAGCCTTATAGTTTTGACTTTAACAAACCTCCATTGTATCACGATTTAAAACAAGGACTAAATCCTACTGTAGATAAATACAGAATTATAGATAAACCATAAAAAAACAAGAAAATATGAAGAAGACATTTCTAACCGTGCTGTTATTCTATATTTTCACAGGAATAGTAGCAGCACAAAACCTGTCAAAAACAACAGAATACAATATCTTATTGACAGGAGCCTCATTCGCTTCTCCGCAAAACGGTTGGTTCGAAATAGGTTGTCGCAAACTGAATGCCGAAGCCATTAACCGATCCATAGGCGGAGAAGCCATAGCCAATACAGCTAACCGAATGGTCAATGGCACCCTCTACTCCAAAGAAGAGCTGGAAGAAATTGATGCATTAGTCATTATGCAAGTACATAATAAAGATGTTTATGAAGAACTTCAACTGAAAGATAAATACACGGATTATGAAGTACCATTTGATCGCAGCAATTACGCGGCAGCCTATGATTATGTCATCAAACGTTACCTCACGGAATGCTATGAATTACGTAATGATACTACATCCAAATACTATAATACTCCTTATGGTAAACCTGCAATTATTGTATTATGTACACACTGGCATGATTGTCGCACCGTTTATAATGAAAGTATCAGAAAGCTCGCCGCTAAATGGGGAGTTCCTTTAATTGAATTTGATAAATATATCGGATTCTCAAAAAATGTATTACATCCTGTCACTGGAAAACCTTTCAGCCAATTATATTCCACGGATATTCAGGTTACAGAAGGCATAGCTTATGGACATCATCCCATACGGGGCGAACAATCATATATGCAGCAACGAATGGCAGCTATTTTTGTAGATTTGATGACCAAAATTTTACCTATAAAGTACTAAGTATGAAAAGAACTATTATATATACCCTCTTTCTCCTATCTTTCGTTTGTCAACAGACGAATGCGACACATATTGTTCAAAATCAATATAATTCCTCATTAAACCAATCGGAACGTATGTCTTGGTGGACACATGACAGGTTTGGTCTGTTTATCCACTGGGGACTTTACGCTATGCCTGCTCGCCACGAATGGGTAAAAAGCAGAGAAAAAATGTCCGATGAACATTACAACCGCTACAAAAACTTATTTAACGTGAGTTCGATATAAGGGTTAGAATTATTTATTTGAAAATTAGGAACATAGCGATAAAAGTATTAAATTTATAGTGACCAATTATAACATTTAATCGATTACCACTATGTTCTCAGAGTCTAAAATTACAGAGATTTATTGTATGGCCGATGATTTTTGCAAGGAATTTACATTGCAACAGGAAAAATATATGATTGAAGACAAGAAGACCGGGCATCGTAATAAACCCAACCGTATGAGTGATGCGGAGATTATGGTCATTCTTATTCTGTTCCACTCCGGTGGTTTCCGCTGCTTCAAGCATTATTACAAAGAGTATGTCTGCAAACATTTGAAACACCTGTTTCCGCACCGGGTGTCCTATAACCGTTTTGTGGAACTGGAGAAGGAGGTGTTGCTTCCCCTGACCATTTTCATAAAGAAAGTCCTGCTGGGAACCTGTACCGGTATCAGTTTTGTGGACTCCACTCCTTTACATGTCTGTCGTAACCAAAGGATTCTGATTCATAAGACATTTGAAGGGCTCGCAGAGCGAGGAAAATGTTCCATGGGATGGTTCTTCGGATTCAAGCTGCATCTGATAATCAATGACAAGGGTGAAATCCTCAATTTCATGTTCACGCCTGGAAATGTGGATGACCGGAACCCTTGAAGCAGGGTAAGTTTCTGAAGAACATTAAAGGAAAACTATGTGCAGACAAGGGATATATTGGCCAGGCTCTGTTTGAGAATCTTTTCCTTAATGGTATACAACTTGTCACTAAAGTTAAAAACAATATGAGGAACTCCCTGATGAGTATTGCCGACAGGATCCTACTCAGAAAGAGAGCGCTGATTGAAACAGTCAATGACGAGCTGAAAAACATTGCACAGATAGAACACTCACGACATCGTTCTTTCAGCAATTTCATTGCCAATTCATTATCTGCTATCGCAGCCTATTGTTTCTTTGAAAAGAAACCCGCCATTGAAGTGAACTTTATCAATGACGGGCAACTTACTATCTTTTGATTTTATGTCGAACTCACGTTATTTAATCCCGATTTGTATAATCCGGAAGAATGGGCGTATATGGCAAAAGTAGCCGGAGTTAAATATATGGTTTTCACGACTAAGCATCATGATGGTTTTTGTATGTGGGACAGTAAATATACGGACTATAAAATAACCAATACACCTTATAAAAAGGATATCCTAAAGCCGTTAGTTAATGCTTTTCGTAACGAAGGCATACGTATAGGATTTTATTATTCGTTATTGGATTGGCATCATCCCGATTTCACCATTGACCGTAACCACCCCAAAATGCCACAAAACCCCGAACTCTTGAAAGAATTAAACAAGAACCGTAATATGGCAAAATACAGGGAATATATGAAAAACCAATTAACCGAATTGCTCACTGAATTTGGACAAATTGATGAACTTTTCATGGATTATACGTATGCTGAAGGAGAAAATGGAAAGAATAGTAAAGACTGGGATGCAGAAGGTATTGTTAAATTAGCACGAAAATTGCAACCACAGATTATTATAAACAACCGCCTTGGACTAACAGAGAATAACCAAGGCTGGGATTACATCACTCCAGAACAATTCATGCCACAACAGTGGCCCACAGTAAACAGCCAACGAGTTCCTTGGGAAACCTGTCAAACATTCTCCGGTTCATGGGGTTACCATCGTGATGAATACAGTTGGAAAAGTGTACATCAACTAATTGTTATGTTAGCCGAAACTGTCAGTAAAGGTGGAAATCTATTACTAAACGTTGGTCCAACAGCAAGAGGTGTTTTTGACGAACGTGCTATAGAACGTTTAAACGGCCTGGCACATTGGATGCGTTTTCATAGTAGCGCCATTTATGGATGTACCGCCGCACCAACTGAATATGCTTGTCCCAACAATTGTATTCTCACATATAACCCCAATACTAACCGACTGTATATACACGTGTTAGAATGGCCATTCAAATCCTTATATCTAAAACAATATAAAGGAAAAATCAAATATGCTCAATTATTGAATGACAATTCAGAACTAAAATTTCGGACTGAAACCAAAAAAGGAAGCCATATGACCGAAAACACAGGAGCTGACGATGTTATCATCACTTTACCTGTAGAACGCCCAAATGTCGAGTTACCGGTTATAGAACTTATATTGGAGTAATCAATAGCACTGGAAAATTAATTATTACTGCATCAAGCAAACATATGCATACTTTTTTTTTAATGATGCATCTATTTATAGACGAATTCGGCATGCGCCATTTATCAAATACATGATTATTGATTATGGCAACAAGCTAGTCAAGATATACAAGGACGCAAAGTATAAAGAGTATGATGGCGGTTTATCCATTCAGCATTATGCAATAACCTGATAAATGAAATCACACGAAAGACAGCTATATTGGACAACCATCTATCGAAAAATCAGTCTATCTTTGTGATATTGATAATTAAAAGTAAATATAGATGCCATGAAAGAGACTTTGCAGATTCCCACTCCCGAAATGCTGGAAAACCTGATAGGTAAAGAACTTTATAATGTATGGACTTCGCTTTGCCAACTCATTGAACAGAAGTACAATATGGAACAATTGTGGAATCATGGCGGAAAAGCCTGGAAGTACGAATATAAATATCGCAGAGGTGGGAAAACGCTTTGCGCCCTATATGCCAGAGAGCAGACTTTCGGTTTCATGGTCATTTTAGGCAAAGACGAACGTACCAGGTTTGAATCACAACGAGAAGTTTTCTCCAACGAGACACTGAAGGTATATGATGAGACGACTACTTTTCATGATGGGAAGTGGCTTATGTTCGAACTAAAAGATACCAGTTTATTCAGTGATATGGAACAGCTTCTGTCTATCAAACGAAAACCAAACCGATAAATGATTGAATCAGAAATAAACAAGAAGTATTGTCAAAGTTGCGGGATGCCTTTACGATTTGATGTAGAGAAATACCTGGGTACCAACTCCGATGGTTCGCAAAGTGATGAATACTGCTATTATTGCCTGAAAGACGGAAAGTATATTGTCGATATTCCGATGTCAGAAATGATTAATATTTGGATAAAATACACTGACAAGTACAATGAGTATGCAGACACCATGTACTCACCGGAAGAATTGAGAACTATACTTAACGGACGATTACCCAAACTGAAGCGATGGAAACAGAAATTGGAAACCAGCAACATTCATCATCAAAAGATTCAGAATATTATTGTTCATATCAATAATCATTTATTCGATTCTTTGGATACGGACAGGCTTAGTGACATGAGCGGACTTTCCAAATATCACTTCAGAAGGGTATTTCAGGCTGTTACCGGAGAGAATATAGGAATCTATATACAGCGGTTGCGCCTTGAACATATAGCACATCTGTTGGTATCTACCGATTTTACACTCAATCAGATATTGGAGCAGACAAGTTATCAGACCAAGTTTAGTCTAGCAAAAGCCTTCAAGAAGCATTTCGGAATACCGGCATCTCAATATAGAGAAAAATATAAGCCGATGTATGACGAACAGCACACGTCTCTCACTCCTGAAATTTGGTCAATTCAGCCAATGGAGATATTCTATATTGAAGTCGGTGAGAAGTATAAGGACGAGCTGCGATATAAACTTATATGGAACAGGCTTATAAATTATGCCAAGCGGTATAATGAAGGTAAGTCCGATTACAAATTCGTAAGCGTCAGTATGGACGACCCGTCCATCACACCTGAGGAAAAATGCCGCTTCTATCTCGGAGTAACGATAGATAATAAGAAAGTAGATAACTCTCAACCGGGAGTGATGGAAATTCCCGGTGGTCGCTATGCGATATTCAGGCATACAGGAGATTATTCTTTATTACACAGATTCTACCGGAGAATTTATGAAGAATGGTTTCCGAAAAGTAAGTATCGTCCTCAAAGTACCTTTAGTTTTGAGATGTATATGAATCATCCTGCTTCCACTCCTGAAACGGAACTGGTTACCGATATTTATATTCCGGTAGTAAAGAAATAATAGATTACCAACACTTTAAGAAACAATGTATTATGGGAAAGATTTCAGAAATTATGCTGTTGAAACAACCACAGCAACCTGCCTTGGCTGTTGAAGTACAAACTGATATGAGCGGAATGTCGAAAGCTATCGGAGAGAACTTTGTAAATATAGACTCTTTATTCAAAAAACAAGGAGAAGTTACAACAGATATCCCTTACGTTGAATATCCTGACTTTGAAAGTTTGACTGAACAGAATATCAGAATGATTATCGGTCTTAAATCACCCAAAGAATTACAAGGTAAAGAGGATATACAATCTATAATAATACCGGAAAGAAAAATAGTTTCCTGTCTGCATAGAGGAACTTACGCTGAACTGGCTACCCTGTACAATGAAATGATGGAATGGATAAAGTCCAATGGATACAAGGCTTCGGGGACATCTATAGAGTATTATTATACCGGTCCTGATGTACCCGAAGAGGAACAAGTGACAAGAGTAGAAATGCCACTCATTGTAAATGTTCCCTTAATCCTTCCTTCAACAATGAAGCGGAGACTATTTCTTCATAATCTCCGCTTTCATTTCCTTCAACATTTTCTCTATTGCATATCTATTCAGATACTTTCCCAAAGAAGTTTATTCTCCCGGCAGTAGAACGTCAATTTACCACCATCTTTCAGCCAGGAAAGATAGGAACGGACTGTACTTCCCACTAATACATATTGCTCGATAGTCATCGTCAGATTATATTTCTCAAAAACCTTTTGAAGAATACTATCACCGTCCAACGGCTTTTTACAAATTTCCAGCAATCCGTCAGCTATCTCGTACACTTTAGCCCGGTTGAGGGCAACAAGTCCCTAATATCTGAAGTAACTTCCGCATGCGCCGGAACAAACACATCCGCTTGCATATTCTCCACCTTATCCAATGTTTCGAGATATCGGGCAACATCATAAATAAACGAAACCTGATACTTCTCCAATGTAGCTTGGCTACTAATGCAATCAGCTAGAAAAACCAGTATTGTCGGGAGTACGTACCCCTATCATATCAAAAAAATGTCCCGGAAGAGGCATAACTTCCAGTTCTTCAGGAAATTCATAATCCGTTAGTTCCACCGCCCTACTTTCTTTAGCAAGCAAGAACTTACTTCTTAACTCTTTACATGGATAACCGCCATATAGGAAAGAAGGCTCCAAAACAGGATAATTAGTAAATGCAGTTTCAATGCCGTTCGTAAAAATCGGACAACCCGTCTGTTGTTGCAGATAGTGATTGCCGCCAATATGGTCAGCATTAGAGTGCGTGTTAATGATAGCTTTGATTTCCCAGTTATTTTGAGTTGCAAGCTTCAAAACTTTCTTACCTGCTTCTTTATCATTGCCGCTATCTATCAAGTATACATCTTTATCATTTTGCTTATATACTCCTATTTTCGCAGGACAATTTATATAATAGCTCTGCTTTCCGATTTGCTCCAGTTCGTACATAAATAAACAGGTATAAATGTTTAACCTACATTTTTTATTTCACTCCATAATACTACTTTACGACTTGAATGAGTAAAGTACCTTTATTAGTATCCATCCATTCCGACATCAAGTGATAATATGCCGGATATTCTGACGGAGTTATCAATTGCTTTTCAGTTTCAAGGTACGGACAATCTCTATTTCATCTGTCGTTTTATTCACTGTAACTCCTATACTACCGACAGAATTCTCAATCTTTTATCAGTCGGTAACACTACCGGCTTCATCCCGTCAGCTACTTTCACAATACAAGTATAAGTTTCATCAGGCAAATACCGCAATAACAGATTAACCGGACGAGTTGTATTCATTGCTGTTGAACGTCCTTCATAACCAGCCCAGCCACTCCGCACCTGCGGCAGTTCGAATCTCCGGTAACCTGCCTCCAAAGCTTTTCCGTTTTTGCGGTCACTCTCAATGTATCGTATTGCGAAATTGCATGAGAAACAGTTTCCAAGGCAACCGGCTGTGCATCCATATTGACAACAGAAACAAAATCCTGTATATCAGCAATTGCATTATCAGTAACAAACAGTTTGCTGACAGCAGCAAGCCCTGCTGCATCTTTATCTTCTGTCTTAGGAAAAACCGCCTTTATTTCAGCCTGAATACCGCTTGCCTGTTGCAAAGCAACCAGCAAAGCAACTTTCTCCGCTTCCGTCCCATAAGCCGAACGAACCACTTCGGCAGCCGGACGCAAACGGTATCCGGTTTGTGACAATGACAGACGGCAACTTCCTAGTCCTTGCACGTAAGTAGTAAGCAATTTTGTTTTTTGTTCCGGAGTCTGTGCATTAGCAGTCAGTTTCTTTGCCAGTTTGGAGACTTCTTTATCATTGTTCTCGAATTGTTGTTTTACCACTTTCAAAGCATCCGCTTTTGAAATATAAGTAGAAGCCACAATAGCCTGTACATTACCTGCCGGCAAAGAAACTTGAATCATATTAGGACGCGGCTGTACATTCTTCAATGTCCAGGTCACTGTTTTTATACCACCTATAGTTTTCACTACCGGAACAGCCTTTCCATTCAATAATTCATAATGCAAAGGCTTGTTTTCGGGCACTGACAATGAAAACACATATTCTTTGATTGGAGAAAGTTCTTCCACCTGCTCACACACGTCCAGTTCGGGCAAATAGCCCGGACGGGTAATAACAGAGTAATCCAGATAAATAGTAGCTCCCAACTCCAATCCGGTATGGACTACGACCATTTCTTTCAAACCATTATATGCCGGAGCATCGGCTGCCGCAGAAGGAAGTACTTCCACAAACGCATTTTCGGGTGTTTTTACAATATTGCCGTCTTTCTGACGGGTGTAGGATTCGTGAATCTTCAATTCCTGAAACTCCGGATTATAAACAATAAAACTTTCGCCATACAGGCGATTCATTGCTGCATGGGTAAATAGTGTCAGTTCCTTTTGTACACGCATCTCCTGGCTACCATCAGTATGCAAGGTGTAAGTTTTGTGCAATTTCCCGAATTCGGCTTCGGATGCCGCTTTCACCGGAGCTACTATAAGCAGCAGTACTACCAGTGTAGTTATATAATAATATATCTTTTTCATTCTGCTCTACTTTTTAATCACTAAATATTCGCCATATGCCTTGTGGGCATTCACTGCATTACGGAAACTATCCCAGTCGGAAGCCTCATAGACACGTTTCTTCAAAGCTAGTTTGTTGTGAAGCAACACTTTGTTTCCTTGCTGCGCCAATGAACCTTCAAAATCAGCTCCTGTGCCTTGCATGGTTTCATTCTTGTTGGCATTCGCCAGTTTGTATCCTGCCGGAAGCTGAATCGTTTCATCCAGTTCGACCAGACGCGAGCATCCATCTTTAAAACCATACTTACGCTCTTTCAGCGAAGTGTCGATACGCAAGTAAGAACGCACCTGATTATAAAGGTTATTCATCACCAACGGACGGAAGAACATCTCCTTCTCTCCTTTTAATGCATAGTCAGGTATTTCATAACGGAAGGTGATTTTAATAGGTGCTGCCTGATAGTCTTTGGGATTCTTGCCATAGTCTACACTCAACAATTTGGATTTTGGAGATATAGCCAGGAGCTGGCTTTCCATTGTATTTCTCCATTCGCTCTGAAATCCGGTAGTAAAGATGCGGCGGATATTGCTGTCACTCTGCCCCTCGGCGGTAAGAGTGAAAGTGCCGCGCAGGGTACCGTCTGCATCCAGGCGGTTATCGGCTTTGATACGCACATAATGATTTTCGGGAGCTGAAACCGGAGTGATGCACAAATCAGACCCTTCGGGCACACCCGGCAGATAGTTCTGCTGCTGTTCGGCACTGCTCCATAGTTCGCGACAGAAAGGAACCCAGGTAGGGTCGAGTGGCATATACGTTCCGTTACTTAGTTTCACTACTGCCACACAGTGATTAAAATGGTCGGCAGGAATACTCTCCACACGACTGCCCGCCATTGTCATAGCCGGATAGGCTTCGAAACCTGCCATGCGCAGGAAAGAAATCAGTGTGCCTGCTATATCTTTACAGACCCCGCAACGGTCGGTATAATTCATTTTGGTATTGTGAAGTGTGAACCCCTCTCCTTTTCCCATGGATATGCCGGAATAACGGATATTATCTGCTACCCAATGGGTCAGTACGGCAATCTTTTCCATTTCGGTTTTCTTGCCTTTTATCAGTTCGTCCACTTTTTTCTGTGCTTCGGGCAGTGGGGCAAAACTATCATAATCTTCATTCACTTTATTGAACCACAAGGACTTGTCTTTCCATTGGGGAGTAGAAGACATCATCAGTTTGGGAGCCGCATCAAAAAGGTCTACCATATTCGGTTCTCTGACGAAAGGCATCACATTATCCATTGTAAAAGTGTACACCTTGCTATTGTCTTCATAACGCATGGATGAAGCACATTCGCCCTGATAGAACTGGAATTGCAATTCTTTTTCCATGGGGACAGCCACTTTATAAACTTTACGCACGGTGGGGACACTACTCCAAAAGGAACAATATCATAGAATTGTCCGCGCATAGGCGGGATAAAACGTGAATCGTCTTCATCACCGGTTTCAAGCAACGCATAAGTAAAGCCCTTCTTGGCTATCTCATAATCCACGATATCACCGGGGTGTAAAGCACCGATTCCGAGCATAATCTGTCTTGCTCCCCAATAAATAGCCCGGGCAGGAGCGGCATAATCACAGGTTTCTTTACATCAAGTTCATCAACCTGCCCATTGGCACGGTAAACGGTTACACGTTTGAATTCGGCATAAGCGGTCAGAGGGTCATAATCGTATTTAATTACCCGGTTAGCTACTGCCCTTCGGAGTTTGCACTTTAATCACTTTGCACACAGCAAACGAGCCTTGTCCGGTAGGTTGGACAGATACCAGCGTGCTATCCAGTAATGTCACGCAATCGGATGTTTCATAAGTCTTTCCCTTCGCAGTATTTTCATAAGGTTTCCAGCTTTGAGCGAATGCCGTAGCCGAAGTAAGAAGGAAACAAGCTAATGTAACTGATAGTTGTTTTCTCATGTTTTTTACTTACATTTTATTTATAAGAACAAATGTAAGTAAAATCTTTGAGTATGCGAAGTTTATCTCCTATATTACTTGTTTCGTCATGAGTAATCAGGGCGTTCGTCGAATAATTCTATACCAGAGATTATTTAGACTTACCTTTGCGGTCAGAACAAAAATAAAATAGTAACTATGGAAGAGCAAATACTAATTTTCCGCACTTCAGTAAAAAATGTGCGGGATATAAAACATATCTCAGCGCTTTTCACCCTGTGTCCACAAATCTACAAATGGAATGTAGACCTTGAGAACTGGGAGAAAATACTAAGAATAGAATGTCAGGGAATTACCCCGACTGAAATATCAAAAGCATTACGCGCAATCAACATTTATGCACAGGAGTTGGAGTGAAATAAAAAAGCATATTAGTAAATGCCGGAGTTTTTCTATTCTTTTCCATCAGTCATTGGTTATATTGATTTCCTGGCAGTTTAAATATTCCGTTTTTAAGAAAGGTCGTTTTTTCAGTTAGCAACAGTTCTCTCGAATCTTATCCGGTATTAATTTGCACGTAGAATATTCGTATTCCCTCGGATTTTTCCCAGAATCTTGGGGAACTGCCAAAAGAATAACAGAGTACAACATATTGCTGCTGTCGCGTCGGATATGGCCTCAGCCGCATATACCCCTGTCACTCCCATGAAATGCGGCAATATCAATGCTAGTGGAATCAATAGAATTGCCTTACGCAACAAAGCAATAAAAATAGAAATCCGAGCTTGTCCCAATGCTACAAACATATTTTGGCAGGCTCGCTGCAATCCAAAGATAGTCATTCCGCCCAAGAAAACAGGCATCGTCCAACGAACAGTCTCAATCAACCTTTCATCACTTGTAAAAGCGGAAGCTACCGTTGAAGGGAACAAAATCATGAAAAGCATTAATATCAGGTTGAAAGAGAACATAGTTATCAATACAATACGGAAACAGTCTTTGACTCGCTGCTTGTCACCATGTCCATAGTTATAGCTTATTATCGGGACAAATCCTTGCGCGAATCCGGTCAACGGTACACTGGCAAACTGCATCGCACTTTGCAGAATTGTCAATGCACTAATGTAGATGTCGCCGAACTCTTTCAAACTACTATTAAGTACAAAGCCAACTAAGCTCTCCGTACTAGCCATAATGAATGGAGATACTCCTAAAGCCAATATAGCAAGTATTATTTTCCTGTCCAATCTCATATAACGCTTTTCCAAAGGCAAAGAGGCACGTTTGGAAAAAAGGAAAGTCAGTACCCACGCAGCACTGCAAGCCTGCGAAAGCACCGTAGCCAAAGCTGCTCCTTTCACCCCATATCAAACCAGAAGATGAAGATAGGGTCAAGAATTATATTCAGTAAAGCACCGATGAGAACCGAAAACATGGCAATGGCAGGACGCCCCTGTGCATTAATAAAGCTGTTCAATCCTGTTGATATTTCTACAAATATGGTCCCCAACAGATAAATGGAAAGATAATCCACTGCATATTCCAATGTATTTTCCGAAGCTCCCGTGAAAAGGAGAATGGGTTCCATAAATGTATATGCGATGAAAGAAGTAAGTAGGGTAAATATTATTAAAAGGACAAAACCATTTCCCAATATTTTGCCGGCACGCAAACGGTCCCCTTGTCCGAGTGCAATGGCAGCTAATGGTGCACCGCCACCGCCTACAATTGCAGAAAAAGAAGAAATCAGGATAATGAGGGAAGTAGTTACTCCTACACCGGCCAATGCATCGGTTCCGATGCCCGGAATATGTCCGATATATACACGGTCGACAATACTATATAACAAATTGACGAACTGCGCAGCTACTGCTGGAAGTGCCATCTTAAAAACAAGCGGTAACATGCGCTCTGTCCCCAGTCGTTCTTCATATTTATTTATCATCCCAAACTTCTTTTTCTAAAATCAGTTGCAAAGTTATAAGAAAAACAGGCTTTCCGGTTGAAGGCAGGCAGATAAAAGTTGGAAACCATCAAGTATTTTCCAATGAATATCTTTTGAAATACTAGCTTTGTTGTTGAAACACAAGCAGATATTATCGTTTTATTCTAGCTATTTCTTCGTCAGGAATTCATAGACATGCCAATTGATAAGGTTATGTTGTTCTTCCGTTCCATTCTCTCCCATATTACTATGCGTAACTCCATCTAATTTGATAATTTTTATATGGAATTGTTGCAGTTCTTGTTCGGTAGGCAGAACTCCCGAATCCGCATCATAATCGCATCCTCTTAACGTATATAATTGAGGGTTTTGTGTCCTCGGCATAATCATCCTACGATGGTCCATTGATATAGCTTTACTTATCAATTGTGGATATTTACTTGCAAACAACATTGTCATGTCCCCACCGTTAGAATGTCCTATTAATACAAGATCATCCCAATTTAATTGTGGTTTTAGCTTTTTAAATTCCTGAATCGTAAATAGTATATTATCAGTACCGCGTTCCCAATTCGGCATACGAGTTAGCATAAAATCACCTTCCATTGCCAAAAGAGGGTCATCGGGCAACTCATGTTGTACACTAATCACATAAAAACCTTTTTCTGCAAGAAAACGTGTCAGGTAGGAATAAGATTGATTGGACTTACTATTTTTATTCCCGTCATAACCGTGACTGAATATAATAACTGTTGTTTTTGAATTTACTTTCTGCGGCTGATAAACAGCTATCGGTATAACTCTACTTCTTTCAGCATCAAACAGACAGGTAGTAAACTCTGTTTGTGAAAAACAAGAGAATGTTGATAGTAACAAAATAAATATAATAGTTAGTTTCTTCATGTGTATAGTATGGTGTTCATTACGCAACAAAATTACATAGAATAAAAAAATAACGAGACACTAAATCACTTTAGAAATACATCAAATTACTATCTCATATAATTTGAACCAATTCAACCCGTAATGACCCAATCCTAAATCTACGGTATCAATATACTCAAATCCGCATTTCTCATATAATGAGATAGCAGGTAGATTCTTCTCGTAGACATCCAGCCGAATAGATTCCATTCCCATACTTCGAGCCACGTCCAATGAATACTCCATTAATGTACGCCCAACCCCTTTCTGCAAGAAAGAAGGGTGCACAACAAAAGTGCGTACCACAAGGATATGGCTATAATCTACATCTATTTTCCATTTGACATTCTCATAAGCCTTTTCCGGTTGATGATTCAGAATGACCGACCCTGCTATTTGTCCATCACATCTTGCAACAAAAAGGCTGTTATCATTCACACCGACAACTGCATCTTCCCGAATCGGATAGATTCCTTTTATCCATCCGGGGTAGTTAACCGTAGTTGCCAAGTAATCGTTCAACTCGTCATACAACCTCTCCAGTTCATCTATATCAGCAGAAGTTCCGGGCTCTATTATTAAATTCATATATTGTTTATTTTTGCATTAATTCTTCAATCTTTCCACCTGTAATATAAGGTATACATTCGGATATCTTCTCAATACTCCAATCCCACCATTGCAGTTCTTGCAATAAAGCAATTGTATTTATATCGAAACGCTTCCGAATCTCTTTAGCGGGTGTTCCGCCTACTATCGTATAAGGGAGGAACATCTTTAGTAACCACTGCCCGCGACGCAATAACCGCTCCATCTCCGATATGAACTCCTGCCATGATAACAGCTTCATATCCAATCCAGACATCATTACCTATTACTATATCCCCTTTATTGTCCCAGGCGGAAGCAAGTTCTTTTTTATCTAAATTCCATTCTCAAAAAAAGATAGGAAACGTATAATTGGATAAAGATTTTAATGTATGATTCGCACTGTTGAAAAGGAACTTTGCTCCGCAGGCAATGGAACAGAATTTGCCAATTATCAATCGGTCTTTATTAATCGGATAATGATATAAAACATTGTTCTTCTCAAAAAGAACGGGATCATTTACAAAGTCATTGTATATTGTATAATCACCTACCATAATGGCAGGATTCTTAATCACTGTATTCAGATAGATAGTCTGAAAATCATTGGTACGGGGATATATTTTCGTATTCATTGTGTGATAGCTTCTTTAATAGGGTTTCCAAAATAGAATAATGAAATAACCTGTGACTTATGTGAAGTCACAAAAAGTTGGGACAACAGACTTTTCCATTGTTCACAATCCATATGGGCGAAGCTATTTACAGAGTTGCCATTTCATTGCGTCAGAAGAATAGGATTTATATCACCTGACAAATGTACAAAATAAATTGTCAGATACTATTTTCTGATAGGACAAACAGAAGAAATCATACCGAATTTAACTCTATCATTCAGTTGCCATACTACTTTACCGTTTGAATCAATCTCTACCAATTGGGGATGTTTACCCTTACCGGCTTCACGGTCATGCCCTTGCCAGTTGCAAATATAAAGTCCGCCTTTTTTCAAGGGAAAGAGTTGAGCTACAAAAAATAGTTGCCCGTCTATATCATTGGCATTTACCTGACGGATAATCTTGTTCGAGGTAACATCCAGTTGAACGAAACAATGAGCATCCCCGCAAGCTACCCAATAGTCGCCATTCTTCAGGAAAGCAGTGGAGAAAGGAGTACCGGAGAGTTTGACAGTATTCAGCAGTTTACCGTCAGATGCAATTTCGCGTACTTCAGAAGTAGCAAATAAAGGAACGAGATAATTTCCCTTTTTATTCTTATTTATTTGACGGAACTGTGCATGGGGACGTTCGATACCTGTTTCAAATTCGGTTTTCGAAAGAATTTCCCCTTTTGGATTTACTTCTAAAATGGTAGACGGATGACCACACCAAGCTATTAAAGCATTACCGTCAGGCAATATGCGTGCAGTCTGCATTTCACACCCCGGGAGCAGCAATGTTCCAAAGTTCCTGTCCATCACGGGTTATCATTTTTGCTCCTTTGGAGTAGGAAAAGAGGATTTCTCCTGTTTTTGTAGCTGCTACCGAGTTACATTCCCATCCTTTTTCCAAAGGATACTCCCATACGATTTCTTTTGTTTCTTTATTTATAATGGCAATCTTGTTCCAACCGGAGCCGCCTAACAACAAATGCTGGGGTGACTTACTCTGAACAATCGGTGACAGACACAATAGAGTAAATAATAATATGAGATTCTTCATAGTATACATCATTACGTTCGATTAATTATTCTGTTTTTGTTTTCCCATAAAAGACAGGATTCCAAGCAATACCACCAGAAATACCGATGCTAAAAGATAGATAAATATACCGCCTACATGGTCGTTTTGACCATAAGAATGCATACCGCTCAAGAAATAATTCACTCCGAAGAATGTCATCAGCACGCTATAGAAAGCAATCACTGAAGAGAGATTGAACAGCCACAACTTGTTTCTGAACGGTATCAAATGAAGATGGGTGACAATAGCGTAAACGACCATTGTAATCAGCGCCCAAGTCTCTTTCGGGTCCCATCCCCAATAGCGTCCCCATGATTCATTTGCCCAAATAGCTCCCAGGAATGTTCCTATCGTCATCAAGGCAAGTCCAATCAGAAGAGACATTTCGTTTATGATGCTCAATTCTTTTATCCGTTGTATCAATACAGACTTTTTAAAACTCATCATCACCAAGTTGACTAATCCAAGCAGGCAACTGATACCGAAGAACCCGTACGCACCCACAATAACAGCTACATGAAACATCAGCCACGGTGATTTTAAGACTGGAACAAGCGGGTTTATCTGCGGATCCATCCAGTTCAGTCCCGACACAAACAAAATGACTCCGCCGAACAACGTAGCCAACGCAAAAGTCAGCAGACTGCGGCGTGCAAACAACAATCCGGCAAAAACCGTAGCCCAAGACACGTACACCATCGTTTCATACGAATTGCTCCATGGAGCGTATCCCGCGATATACCAACGCATACCCATTCCATATATATGGAAAAGAAAAACAGCCAGAATAGCAGTAGATAGACAACAAACCACAAAACGCATCCATCTGACATGCTTGAATAAAGATGCAAAAGCGGACACCAGCAACAAACCTCCAAGAATCAAATAGCCTTTCTTACACTGTCTAAACACATCCAGACGATTATATTGTATCTCCGTTTCCATTTTTCCGACAGTAACACCTGCTATCGTATTCTTTGCCTGTTGATAAGTGGAAATCATTTCTACTATTTCATCAGGTTTTGTCCAGTCTCCACTCTGCAGAGAAGTCTGCACCTCCTCCACATACCAAGTCAGAATACGGGAAACAAACATGGAATCTTTCCCTGAAAACGCCGACAAGTCATCACCCGGAGCATACCATGTATGTTCCGGATCATCTTCTTTCGGGAAAAGGTTGATTAACTGCCAGTTTAACAACTGATGAAAGATATTTATTTGTTCATCGAACTTTATCAGTTCCTTATCAAAACGAGTCCGCATGGCAGACATCCTGCCATATGCTTGATCCAGTTTCTCCTGCAACTTATAATTTCCGCCGGCATCAAATACATCCATATAGGCACATTGTCCGGACGGCAGATTATAATAATCTCCCAACTCCTTACCGGGAACAGCAATAAAAGGTATATACCTCCAGAGTTCCGGCATTGTCAAGACACTAAGCAAAAACTGGTCCGAGTTTAAAGAATAAAAGGTATCAGACTTATGTAACTTCCGCAAGACTTCAGACGAAAAGTATTGACAGGAAGCACACGCCCTTCCGGACTGAAGAGGCAATGCCCGAAACGGGCAGCATGCCCGCTGTTAATGACACGCTTTAAAACCGTTTCTGTCATTTGTGCCGAAGTATCAGCGGCATGAACCGGCAAAAAGGAAAATGCCAACAACACAAGAAGAAGAGACGAACAACGTAATTCCTTTAACCGGCGGCTGAGTTGCATAAAACGTGAACGCTTATCTACAAAACACAGCAACAGACCGAGTAACAAAACAGCATATCCGGTATAAGTGACAGTTCGCCCTGCCACATCACGGTTGACAGAAAGTACCGTACCCTGTTCATCCTGGTCATAAGAAGCCTGAAAAAAACGGTAACCTTTCACATCCAGGACATTATTCATATACACTCGTTCCGAAATGACTTCCCCGTCCAGATGTACCAGCAACTCACTTTCATAAGCCGACGGACTGGACGAACCGGGATAACGGGTCAGAGTAAAGTTCATCAATTCCACACTGAAAGGTAGTGTACGGTAAATCACCCCATCGGCATGACGGACAGCAAAACGGTTGCTAGTCTCCCCCTCCCGCAAGTGAAGAAGCCCCTCTTCACCATAAAGATGAGAGACTAACGCTCCCAAAAGGATTAGATTGAAAGCACCATGAGTAACCAACATTCCCCACTTACGCCTTTTCAATGAATGTTGTCTGACAGCGACAGCCAGCCAGTTGACCACCAACAAAAACTGAAGAAAGAAAAACAAAGGAGAACAATACACCACCGACCTGGCAATCTCACTCCCCTGATACTTCTCAATAAAAGTAGCAGCAGCCAAACCTGCACCATATACAAGTAACAACACAATAGTGGTTGTTGGTGAGGAAACCAGTCTTTTCAGAGCAGCCTTCATTAGCACATTCAATTAATCTTCGATAATGACACGGAAACCGACATTGAATACACATTGGTAAGGATAGAATCCTTTACGTGAGTATGCAGTGGAATATTGGGGCCGTTCAATGTACGAACCGCCACGAACCACTTTATATTCGGAGACCTTCTTCGTATTTTCTTTATATGGATAAGGAACATAATCCGAACGCGTCCATTCGGCAACATTGCCATGCATACAGTATAAACCGAACGGATTAGCTTCGTATTTCTTTCCTCCTACCTGCACCAAGCTGCCATCATCCACACCGGCAGCCTTGGGAAGAAACGTATAATACTTATACCAAGACGAATTGGGCGACATCGGTTGCGGATCGACCCCACTCACCGCAAACTTGTTCGTTGTCACATCAGCCAGATTATCTTTCCTGCCAAAATCTGCATTTAAATCACCAAACCAGAAAGCCTGGTCGCTACCTCCACGACAAGCCCATTCCCATTGCGCTTCGGTTGGAAGCGTAATCGTCAGCCCGGTCTTCCGGCTCAATATCCTGCAATATTCCATCGCATCATTATAGCTTACCCGAATGACGGGTTGTTCGGATTTATTGGCAGGATAGCCCGGCACCACATGATCTTTCCACTGCTGGTCCACATAACGGCTGTCATGTTGCGGGAATATAGCGTTATACTGCTGGTTAGTCACTTCCAATTCACCCATCCAGAATGCTTTATCTATCTTCACTTTAGTAGCAGGACAAGCATCCGGTTCACCTTGATAACTCCCCATAACAAACTCACCCGCCGGAATACGTACAAACGTCATCCGAACTCCCGGAGCGATTTCTATCACCTTACTGGTCACTTTCTCACCAGCCAACATCTCCTTTACTTTATCCGGAGTAAACGGCCATCCTTTTGCCCGCGGGCTTTTTTCTTTCACCGGTTTCATCTTCTCCGGCATCACCGGTTTTATTTCACCTTTATTTTTCAGTTGACCGGCATAATCAGCTATTTCCTTCTTCCAGTCCACTCCGGCCCCACAAGCATATTTATCGGTCAGTTGCTTACGACGTTCTATCTGGTCATATCCCTGATAAGGAAACGATGTCAGAACATTGGCATTGAAATACCCCTTGTCGGGAGCATTATAGTCAATCCAGTTATATATTTTCCTCCATTCCGCATCCGTCAGCCGCACATTATAATGTCCTTTCTTCAAAAGACGAACCAGTTCGCTGGTATTCGGGTGATATTCATAAGGGTTAAGTACGACCATATCACCTTCACCTCCCTGACGATGCACATACGGATGAAGATTGAGGTAAGATGTTCCATACCCTTTCTTATCCTTCTTGCCTCCACGCAGGTCGAATGCTTTTCCTTCACCGTTATGACAGGCGATGCAGGCACGGTCCAAAATCGGCTGTATTTCCAAATCAAAGGTAAACGAACGGGTACCGCCTTCAGGGGGAGTCAAAGCATGCGGTGCTTTTTGCGAAGCAATCACACGTTTCGGTATGACAACTTGATTCTGGTCTTCATGGCATCCTACACAAGAGACAATCTCTCCCGGTTGTCCGGTCAGCCAACTACGCATCCACTGCACAGCCACTCCGTCCTTATCCAACGGCTGGATAGAAACCGGAGTATTGGCAGGTATCTTGAAGATAACCGATCCGTCTTCCTCCACCGGAACGGTTCCCAGCATACGTTTTATATCCCACCCCGACTGGATACCATGCCAGTTATGATCGGATTGTGTCTGTACATAAGCATATTCATAAGCGTGCAAACGAAGTGACTTCACTGTTCCGCGCGGAATACCCTTCAACCCTTCGCCTTCATAAATATCTTGTATAAAGACGGTCGCCTGCTTTTCCTCCAGTTTCACCCGGTCAGGAATGGCAGGAGGAGCTATCGTTTTACGAACGGCTATCGGACTGATATATCCTTCTCCTTCCATCTTATGCAGACAAGTTACATTATCAAATTTATCCACCAAATATATACCCCACAAATCATTCTTGTCCAACTTTGCCGCAACCAGAAAATAAGTATCGTTGAGCGGAGAGGGTTTAATAAACTGCGGCCATACATCGTCTACCAATCTATCTTTTACTTCCTCAACGATGGGACGGTTGCGGAAAGGTATTTCCTGCAACATACCGGCAGCTCCTTTACGCGCTTTAGCCGGGTCGAACAGGATAAGACGGCCTGAACGCGCTACCCCGTGATGTCCCGAAATTATACCGACAAAAGCGGAACTATAACCTGGCAAAGGCTGTATGTCAAATGTACTGTTGGGAAACATCGATCCACTGCCGTACAACGCTTTCTGCTCTGTACCGTCGGGATTCATGCTCATCACTATACGGGTGTAATAGTGTGTCAGGTCTGTGTATTCCCAACGAGTGTACATCACACGACCATTATTCATTATCACCGGATTCCAGTTGGCATCCTGATCGAAAGTCAAGCGACGCAGTTTTTTATTCTCCGGTGTATAAAGCACCATATTCCCGACCGGGTCACTCCCATTGACACAAGGAACGCCCTGATAACCTATGTTCGAATTGGCGATAATACGGCCGTCCGGCAGATAAGTTCCGTCATAAAATTCCAGGTCCGGTTCCGGATTATCAATCAGTTTCTTACAACTGCCACCATTCAGTTTTACCTCAAATACATTCCAGCGATTATCAGGCATAGTTTGGGTAAACATCGCACGTTCTCCATCCCAATGCAACTTCAAATCAGCAATAGAAGAAGTATTGGCAGGTTTATAAACGGAACGTACCTGCACATCACCACGCAGATTGGTTAACTCAACAAGCTCTGCATCAAAACCTTTCCGGCGGGCCGATTCCTGATTACTCCAGTTGTTCGACTGCGTACCAAGCTCAGGAGCCATTGCCTTGCGGTCTCTGTTGCCCAACTTATAACGGACGGTCAATACCTTATCTCCATCCAATAAAGGATTAGCCAACAAAATAGCACGCTTATTGGCAATTGCCTTTTCTGCATTTGCCAGAACAGCCTCATCGCCGCTATACACATTACCGAATCCTTGTTTCACCTGCTGCTCCAGTTCAGTCAATACAGACAGATACCTTACGGCATCAAAACCCTGTAACCGCTTCATATCATCATAAGCCAGACGAACAGCCTCCATATTCAGCCATTTCAGTTCGTTCTGTAAGAAGAGCATACGTTGTATCTTCTTATAAAGTTCCTGATATCCGGCCACTTGGTTTTCTACTTTCCTTTCTGCCTCAATTTGTTGAACTGTATTCTTCACGTAAGAAGCGTCTTTCAGATAAGCAGCCGATTTCAAGACGAGCTCGCGCCCGGTAGAAGCATCAACAGGTTTCTCCGACGAAGTTCTATTCATCGAAACAGTTTTTTGTTTTACAGAAACATTCATTTTTGTACTTCTTTGCTGAGCCGTGACTGTAGAAACCAGCAAAGAAGATACTAAAAACGAAATTAATACGCGATACTTGTTTATCATGGTGGATTATTTAAGTCGAATCTACACTAATTCGAAATATTCAATTTATAATGCAGCCGTCGGATGAGTGAAACGCAACCCGGCATTATCATGGTAGTTTGCCCATTCACAAACAACAGCACCCTCCGGCCCCGCCATCATGAAATGAAAAGTTTCCATCTCCTTCAAACGCAGGATATCTCCTACTTTCTGTATTACACAATTCTTGCTTCTGACGGGACCATGCTTTGCCGGAACCGGAGGAGCATCCGGAGTTTCCTCTCCTACTTCCGAAAAATTGTAAACCCATCCTTTCTCTACCATCCATGACTCATGCTTTGCCGGAAAATCCGTTTTGACATGAGCATGTTCAGGAATCATCTGCCCCGGAAGTAAATAAATGGCATGAGCAAAATAACCGTAATCCGGATCATTTATCCAGAAAACACCTCCCATACCTACATTTTCAAAATCCCCCAGGCCAAAGTCCGTCACCCACATATTTTCAGCCATAAACCTGGTAAAAGGGATATTATAGAAAACAAACATTTCCTTCATTGCCTTTATAGCAGTCTCTTGTTGAAATACGCCGTTTTTATAAAAATCGGCATTAGTGTACTTTTTCATATCAGTCATCGTTTTATCTGTTAGTATTAATATAATCTCCGTATCTATTCCATCGCTATCCCCTCTATCTCAATCAACAGCTCTTCCCTGCATACTCCGGCCTGCAAAAAGGAAACAGGAATATTCAGTCCATAACTCTCAATCCCTCTCTTTGCTTCGTCATAGTCCGACTCATTCTTCAGGTAAACACGCAGCATCATTAAACGGGCGTCGTCTATTAATTGAGCGATATTCTCCATTGTTATCTGCAACTGACGCTCCAAACCTACTCCCTTCAGACTTTCTTCTCCTCTGATTGCGGCCGTTCCGGAAATATATACCAGACGCCGGCCATGAAAAGTCATACTCTTGGCACGTTCAAATTTCGGGGTAGTCTTCTTCTGCCGGGCTTCTTCGAGTACCTGTTCGGAATAGGCATGAGCGGCAACCTGCAACTTATTGTCAATAGGAGTAACAAAAGCATCAGGAGTATGAAGCATTGCTGCATCCACGTCAATCAAAACCCCTCCCCGACTCATGCCAATACCTGTAGCGGCAGGGTATCCCTTCGACCAGTCATTTCCCGCATAAAACGCCGTACGTACATTATTAAACGACTGGTAATGTTGTCCGGTTTCGTCATATCCGGTTATTTGTTCTATATAATTCCATTGCCGAACAATGTTGCCGACCAAAAAAGATTCTTTATCCAAGACTCCTTTCAACTGCCGGAAAGCTTCCACTGACCGTTGCTCCATATCCTTATATGCCTCATCGCCTTGAAATCCGCCGGCAAAAAGGAAACGTCCCGATTCATTTTCGACCAATACATAAGGAAGGTTCTCATACTGACGATAAAAGACCCGTTCATCGGCATCGGGGAGATAACTATGTACTTCCATTACCAGCGATGCGTTCAGCACCGGTTGTAAAACATAGCTAAACGCCGGTTCACAATCTCCGAAAAACGCACGTACCTTTGTCCTGAGCATCCGCCGTTGAGCAACATATTCCTCTCCTGAAACAGGCACGCCGAATAAAACCAAACGTAACACTGTTCCTTTCTTGGGCATCCGGGACAATAAATCGTCTATCATAGCCGGGAAATCCGCCGCAGAGGCAGTCAAATGAGAATAATGTATTTTATCACAATAGTTCATAAACCTGCTACTTAAAGGGAATTTACATATTCGGTCAATTCTTCAATTTCTTTTTTTGAAACCTTCCTGTCAATTCCATGCTTGTGAACTTCGAATACTTCCTGCATTGTTTCAGCACGCCCGTCAAACAAATAAGGAGCTGTACGCCAACATTCCACCAGCGTAGGTGTATCCCAGCCTTTCTCAAACTCTATATCTTCACCAATCCGATGCATTTTCATATCGGTGTACAAAGGTCCGCTATGACATTCACCGCATTTCAGTTTTTCAAAGACTTTTCTTCCCGCTTTAGCTTTTTCCGACAACTCTCCGTTTATCAAGTACGGGCTGGAAACCGGACGCAAAGATCTCATATACGCATCCACACACTCGGCCATATCTTCTTCGGGTTCATAAAACTGAATATACCGGAATCCTGCACGTACGGCAACTTCGGCTTTCGCACGAATCCCCGAAATCATGTTAGGAGGTGTCACATGACTATAAAGCAAGCTCTTGCAGTTTTTAGGATTACCCACCCCGTCATTCATCAAGTCCCAGTTCATACCGTCCGTACGGCCATCTCCGGGGTGACATCCGTTACAACTTTGCCAACCTTGATAACAATGCCCCGCGTCATTGAAATATTTCTCTCCTTTTTGTTCTTTTGTCGCGGTACGCCCTACATTCATAGTGACGGCAGTTACCGACAACGTATTCACATCCACTATATTTAATATATCGGCAAAATATGTAGGAATAATCAATTTATTATTTGAGACAAGAAAATTACGCGGACCGTTGCCCTGTAAAGGTATCCTCTTACGAAGGCCATAGAGAAAAGTCAGGTCGTAGTCCAAACGGCTTTTGTCCTCACAACGCTGGAATTTATCCAGCATCCGGGGATGGTCGATAACACTTACCTCGTGCGTTCCGCTATGAGTTATGTAGACATATCTCTCATCACAGGCAATGCCCCATACACCGGCGGCCCCCCGGTCGGGTTCGTCCACCAATACGGCACCTTCAAACTCCTGCTTTTCCACATCGATGATGCTAAAAGCACTTGTATTCATCCACCCTTGCTGCAATTGCGAAGTAGGTACCATAAAACGTCCTAAATTATGCGATACATAAATATATTTACCATCGGGAGTAATGCACATATCCCGCAAAGCATTACTGCCATTCGCCAGTTGGATGTCTTTCACCTTAGTGAAACTTCTCATATCAATTACCGATACACAAGCAGCCACTATATTCAGGTCAGCCCGTTGCGCCGGCAAAAAGTTTGCTACAAACATATACCGTCCGTCTTTACTGAATATGGCAGACCTTGGTTCACGCAAGACCTTCACATTTCTTACCACCTTACATGCTACGGGGTCTATCTCGCTTACCGTATTGGCAAACTGGTTACACACATATATATGCTTCTTGTCCGCAGCAAATAGAGGGTAACAAGCTCCCGAACCGACAGGAATCACAGTTTCCACTTGTCCCGACTTCAACGACAGCACCTCCAGTTGCCCGGTTTTCCCGAAAGTAGTCACATACGCCTTATCTCCATCAAGCAGCAGCCCTGTGGGAGTTTCTTTGAACGGATACGAGCGCAGCTGTTTTTCCGTCAGCAGCAAAACATCCAGCCGCTTTGTTCCTTTTTGAGTCATCAACAATTCGCCTTTTCCATTGACGGCAGTACCTGTAGTAAAGAAAGGCGGATTTCCGGCCATAACCATGGATATGCCACAACCAAGAAGACAAATCAACAAAAAGTTCCTTATCATAGTATTCGGTGTTTTTATAGCGTTATTACTTAAATTCTTCTGTACCCCAGTCCGACAGATATTTGTCCGGCAATCTCTTTGACAATCAAGATAGTAGTACGTAACTGTTCTTCCGTCAGCCGGTCTTTGGGTCCCGAAATCCAAATAGAGCCACAAGGATATCCCGTATAATTCAGCACAGGCGCACCGACACAAATCACTCCGCTCAGTTCCTCTTCATTATCCAAAGCATATCCCTGCTGATAAACTTTTTCCAGTTCTTCCAGATACGCCTCCCGTGAAGTAATAGTACGTGAATTATAACGAGTGAAAGTCATATAAGAAAGATAACGGTTCCGGACAGTAACAGGCAGATAAGCCATAATTGCCTTTCCCGGTGCGGAACAATGCAGTTCAAAAGGTTTGCCTGGCGACAGGACAAAACAAAACGCATGATGTCCCCGTGCCTGTTCAATAAAAATGCCTTTTTCATCCCCCAATACACCAAAGCAGGCAGTCTCTTTCACCCTGTCTCTCAAATCACGCAAATGCGGCAGGACTGTTTCCAACAGATTATGCTCATTCAATGCACGGAAACCCAAAGTCAGCAATTTACGGGTCAACTTATATCGCCTGGTGTCTTCACTAAAAGAAAGATAATCCAATCGTACTAATGTATTCAAGATACGATAAGCGGTAGTCTGCGATATATCAAGCGCCAATTTGATTCCCTGCAGCGTTTCTCCTTCTGCCCGTGAAGAAAGATACTCTATCACTGCAATACCTTTTTCTAAATTAGGCACTTTATAATTATCGTCCGGTTTTTCCGGACTTTGCTCTATATTTTCCATATTTGGCAGCATGTTTTCCATATTTGAAATATCATTCCAGCTTTTGGATAAAAATAAAGATGTTGTTCCTAACTGGGATTACAGATATGTAAAAAGAAGTTAAGTGTGTTACATAACATATTTAGAACACTAAATATGTATTCCATACCGGTGTTTTACCTCAGCCATAACAAAAGTACTTTCCAATGAGCCAAGACTATCAATCGTCCCCAATACATTCAGAATAAACTCCTGATAATATTTCATATTGGGCGCATGAATCTTCAACAGATAATCATAGCTGCCCGATATATTATAACACTCGGTCACTTCGGGAATATCCTGTATGATTCGTGTAAACTCAGCCGCAATATCCCTGTTCAGCCGTCTGAGCTTCACGCTGCAAAATACCACAAATCCCTGATTCAACTTTTCCGCATCGAGTACGGCAATATACTTCTTTATATAACCACCACTTTCGAGCCGTTTGAGACGTTCGAATACAGGGGTTGATGACAAACTCACCCGGGCAGCCAGCTCTTTGGTAGTCAGACGGGCATTCTCTTGCAAAGTACGGAGTATTTGCAAATCCACTTTATCCAGTTTCTCCAATGCACTCATAGAATAATATTCTTCTAAAAGGTAAAATTCAGGAATGAATCAAATCATTCATTCTGTACGACAGCACAAAAATAGTATTATTTTCTATATTTTTATCACATCTTGTTCGATTACTCCACCCGACATAACTTTGCAAGAAAATAGAAACGATTATTTAACTTCAAAAAACATACGATTATGGCAACAAGGAATTTACACTTCGAGACTTTACAGGTACATGTAGGACAGGAGCAGGCAGACCCGGCAACTGATGCCCGTGCAGTACCTATTTACCAGACTACTTCTTATGTATTTCACAATTCGGCTCACGCAGCCGCCCGTTTCGGCCTGCAAGATCCGGGGAATATCTACGGTCGTCTGACTAACTCCACCCAAGGAGTTTTTGAACAACGCGTAGCCGCCCTTGAAGGAGGTGTAGCCGGTCTGGCAGTTGCTTCCGGTGCTGCCGCAATCACTTATGCATTCGAGAACATTACCCGCGCCGGTGACCATATTGTAGCAGCCAAGACTATCTATGGCGGAAGTTACAATCTACTGGCACATACCCTACCTAGCTATGGCATCACAACGACTTTTGTTGATCCGAGCGATTTATCCAACTTTGAAAAAGCTATCCAGGAGAATACCAAAGCGGTATTTATTGAGACATTAGGTAACCCGAATTCCAATATCATTGATATAGAAGCCGTATCCGAAATAGCTCACCGCCACAAGATTCCTTTGATTATAGACAATACATTCGGCACTCCTTATTTAATCCGTCCCATCGAACATGGAGCAGATATCGTGGTACATTCAGCAACAAAATTCATTGGCGGACACGGGTCGTCACTAGGCGGAGTGATCGTCGATTCCGGCAAATTTGACTGGGTAGCTTCCGGCAAGTTCCCACAACTCACCGAACCGGATCCTTGCTATCACGGAGTACGCTTTGTAGATGCTGCCGGCCCGGCCGCTTACGCTGTCCGCATACGTGCCATTCTGCTGCGTGACACGGGAGCAACTATCAGCCCGTTCAACGCTTTTATCCTGTTGCAAGGGCTGGAAACTCTCTCATTGCGTGTAGAACGTCATGTGGAAAACGCGCTGAAAGTCGTGAATTTCTTAAACAATCATCCGAAAGTAAAGAAAGTGAATCACCCGTCATTGCCCAATCATCCCGACCATGCATTATATCAGCGTTACTTCCCGAACGGTGCAAGTTCTATCTTTACTTTCGAAGTAAAGGGCGGACAGGAAGAGGCGCACCGTTTCATTGACAGTCTGGAGATATTCTCACTGCTTGCCAATGTTGCCGATGTGAAGTCGCTCGTGATTCATCCTGCAAGCACCACTCACTCACAACTAAATACACAGGAACTTGTCGAACAGGAAATTTATCCGGGCACTGTCCGCTTGTCTATCGGAACGGAACATATTGATGATTTGATTGCCGATCTGGAACAGGCTCTTGCCAGAATCTAAAATGCAGTAATTTGTGCATTGAACTTTCCGTCACTGTGAAACGTTATAACGATATAACATTAAAACATTGCAGCCATGGAAAAATATTTAATACACAGCAACGAACTGCATCTGATAGACGCAGAGAAAATCCATCAGGCCGTGGAGAAGATGGTGGAGTCACTCGATTTAGCCGCCGGTTCCACTACCAACTTTGACCTCTATCAAGTTGTGGGAGACTACTTTAAAAACCTTGAGAAAAGAAGGAAGATCAACCACGTATTGGGAATCAAAGAAGATAGATATGAATTGGCCGAAGACTTCGGCATCAGATAAAAGAAATTTTATTTAATCACACCAGACAAGTTTTTTATAACAAAAAGGAGGGAGCCCCACTTTCAGTGAAGCTCCCTCCTTTTTGTTATATGTAGTCATCAGTTACCCTGATGTACCGTAAGTTGCGGGAATGGGAAATTGATGCCTTTCTCATTAAAGGTTTCATAAATTGCCTTATTAATATCGAAATATACTCCCCAATAATCTCCACTGTTCACCCACACGCGAATCACTACATTCACGCTGCTGGCATCCAGTGCATGAAGAGCTATAAACGGAGCAGGCTCGTTCAGAATACGCGAATCGGCAACCAATATGTCACGGACAATTTGCTGTACCTTATTATAATCTTCGCCGTAGTCAATGCCGACAATCCATTCTATACGGCGGGTTACCTGCGTGTTGTAGTTTGTCACCACTCCGCTACTCATAGCACCATTCGGTATATAGATTGTCTTATTGTCTCCTGTAGTCAGAATCGTGTGGAATATCTGGATTTCTTTCACCGTTCCGGAAACTCCCTGACTCTCAATCCAGTCGCCTACCTTATAAGGTTTGAACAGTAGCACAATCAGCCCGCCTGCAAAGTTCTGCAGATTGCCGGACAATGCCATACCTACAGCCACACCGGCAGAAGCCAGCAAAGCAGCAAACGAAGTTGTCTCCACTCCCAAAGCTCCACTACCGAGATTATCAATAAGATAGTCAACAGAATGTTTACCAGACTCTTGACGAAAGTCTTGATACTGATATCCACTTTCCGTCTGTCCATCAGACGCCTGATAAACTTGTTGAGCATCGAAATTAGGAAGCGTCCCACAATGAAAACAAGCACCGCAATCAGAATACGTTCGCCGGCACGAATACCGAAATCTATCAGTTGCTGGGTTATAAGCGAGAGCTTATCCAATCCGTCCGCATTGGCTATCGCTTGTTCCACTAATTTATCTGCGACCACTTGCGTAGAATCCGCAACCTGCGTCGCTGTTGCTTGAAATAAGAGTAGCATAAAGAGATGTTATTAAAATGAATAATCTATTGTCTTGCAATTTCAACAAATTACAAAGTTATATTGTTTTTAGTAAATCTAAAAGTTTTTTTTGCTTTACTCCCGCAAAAACCGTAATTTTGTCACCGATTCACTGGTAGGGGTGCCTTAACATGACGGGCTGAGAACATACCCATAGAATCTGAACCGGGTAATGCCGGCGTAGAGAACTAATTAATAAGCAAGATGAAAAAAATTGGATTGATGGCCATCGCCTTATTGGGCGCAGGCATCACTGTTCATGCACAGACGAGTGCAAAGGATAGTATGAAAGTTGTAAACCTGCAAGAAGTGCAGGTAGTATCCACCCGTGCCACGGCAAAAACTCCGGTGGCATTTACCAACGTAAAAAGAGAGCAAATCAGCAAACAGAACTTCGGACAGGATATTCCTTTCCTTTTGTCTACCACTCCTTCCGTATTGACCACTTCGGACGCGGGAGCAGGCGTAGGATATACCACCATCCGCGTACGCGGAACAGATGCTACCCGCATCAATGTCACCGCCAACGGTATCCCGATGAACGATTCCGAAAGCCACGCCATCTTCTGGGTAAATACTCCCGACTTCGCTTCTTCCCTGGAAGATATGCAGATTCAACGGGGTGCCGGAACGTCTACCAACGGTTCGGGAGCATTCGGTGCCAGCATCAATATGCGTACACAGAGCATTTCTTCCAATCCTTACGCGGAAGTTTCCGGCTCTTACGGCTCGTTCAATACACATAAGGAAACGGTAAAAGTAGGAACCGGGCTGATTAATAAATACTGGGCATTCGACGCACGTCTCTCGAATATTCAGAGCAACGGCTACCGTGACCGTGCCTCATCGGACTTGAAATCGTATTTCGTACAAGGCGGTTATTTCGGTGAAAATACAACGATTAAGTTTATTACTTTCGGTGGAAAAGAAAAGACTTATCATGCTTGGGACGGCATCAGCAAAGAGCAGTTGGAGAACGACCGGACATACAACCCGAACGGAATCATCCTCGATGACAATATAGGAAAAGGAAATCCCATCGGTTTCTATGATGACCAAATGGATAATTACCGCCAGACGCACTATCAACTTTTGCTTAATCACATTTTCTCTCCGGCATGGAACCTGAATATTGCTTTCCATTATACCAATGGTTTCGGCTATTATCAGGAATACAAAAACGGACGCAGTCTGGAAGAATACGGATTGAAGCCTTTCTATCTCCCGGGCAATAGTGAGCCGCAGAAGAAAACGAATCTTGTTCGCCAAAAGTTAGTGGATAGCGACTTCGGCGGTGGTATCTTCTCATTGAATTATCAGAACGAGAAACTAAACGCTTCTTTCGGTGGTGGTCTGAACCGATACAGTAACGACCACTATGGAAAAGTGATATGGGTGAAAAACTACACTGAACAGCTCGACCCTGAACATGAATATTACCGTAATAATGGTGGAAAGACGGACGGTAACATTTATCTGAAAGCTAATTATCAGCTAACCGGCGGATTAAGCGCTTATGCCGACCTGCAATATCGTTATATCCATTATACGATTGATGGAGATAATGATAAATGGGACTATACCGCAACTCCTGAACGCCTACAGCGGTTAGATGTCAGGGAGAATTTCAGTTTCTTTAATCCCAAAGCAGGACTTTTTTGGCAAATCAATCCTAACCACAGTGCCTATGCATCTTTTTCTGTGGCACAGAAAGAGCCTACCCGTAATAACTATACGGACGGAATGTTCGACAAATATCCCACAGCGGAAAAGTTGCTGGATTATGAGTTAGGATACACTTATCGCAACGAATGGTTTACGGCAGGTGTCAACTTGTATTATATGGATTACACTGACCAATTAGTATTGAACGGGAAAACCAATGATATAGGTGAAGCCATGGCGGAAAATGTGAAAGACAGTTACCGAATGGGAATCGAGTTGGCGTTGGGCGCTAAATTCAACGACTGGTTACGTTGGGACATCAATGGAACATGGAGTAAAAACCGCATTAAGGATTATACGGGTTACGTATATGATGAAAGTCTGGTGAATGGAGAAATCGTTGATGACTTATGGACGCAGACAGCAATTAAAGGGGGAAACTCTCCTATCGCTTTCTCACCTTCTTTTATCGGAAACAGCCTGATTACTCTCGGCAGCAACGGACTGGAAATTTCTCTCCAGTCTCAATATGTCAGCCGCCAGTATCTCGACAACTTCGGCACAAAGGAAAACTCGCTCGATGCCTACTTTGTCAACCATCTCAGTGCGTCGTATTCTTTTAAGACCCGTCACACAAAAGGAATTACCATAGGAGCTACCGTTTACAACCTGTTCGATACGAAATATGAAACGAACGGATACTCGCAAAGCGTTGCCCTTTACGAAAACGGAGATAAGACAAAGGCGTATGTGATAAAACACGACCCGCGCTTCTATCCGATGGCAGGCACAAATATATTGGCACATATTACTTTCCGTTTCTAAGCAGCTTTGAATGATGGAAATGAATTTCCTTGAAATATTCGGTACGATTGTCGGATTAGTCTACCTTTGGTTGGAATACCGAGCAAGTATCTATCTTTGGATAGCGGGGATTATCATGCCTGCTATCTATATTTTTGTATATTATAAAGCAGGATTGTATGCCGATTTCGGCATCAATATCTATTATCTGATTGCCGCCGTCTACGGCTGGTTCTTTTGGATGTGGGGACAACGGAAAGGAAAGCGGAATCAATCTGCCAATGATAAAACAGGCAATGATAAATCGAAAGCGCTCCCTATCGTGCATACGCCGTGGAAATACTATCTTCCGCTTCTGCTGGTATTCATCGTTGCCTTTATCGGCATTGCCTGGATACTTATTGAATACACAGACAGCAATGTGCCTTGGCTGGATAGCTTCACCACGGCATTGAGCATTGTCGGCATGTGGATGCTGGCACGTAAATATATCGAGCAATGGTTCGCTTGGATACTTGTAGACATTGTTTGTTGCGGACTTTATATTTATAAAGACCTTTATTTTACCTCTGCCTTATACGGACTTTACTCCATTATAGCTATCTTTGGCTATTTTAAGTGGAAAAAATTAATGAGCATACAATGAAATACGAACACTATACTCCCGAAGCCGTGATATTGGCTAACGGTGAATATCCCACTCACCCCCTTCCTTTGCGAATGTTGGAAGAAGCCAAATTCGTAGCTTGTTGTGATGGCGCAGCCAATGAATATATTTCCCGTGGATATACTCCGGACGTAATTATCGGTGACGGAGACTCCCTTTCACCTGAAAACAAAACACGCTTTTCAAACATTATTCACCAAATAGCCGACCAGGAAACGAACGACCAAACCAAGGCTGTTCACTTCCTGCGAGAAAAGGCTACCGGAAAATTGCCATCATCGGTGCTACCGGCAAACGGGAAGATCATACATTAGGAAATATCAGTTTGCTGCTGGAATATATGAAAAGCGGCATGGAAGTACGGACTATTACAGATTACGGAGTATTTATTCCGGCAAGTGGCACACAGACTTTCGTTTCTCACGCGGGGCAGCAAGTATCCATTATCAATTTCGGAGCTAAAGGATTGAAAGGAGAAGGATTGGTTTATCCACTTAGCGACTTTACGAATTGGTGGCAAGGAACTCTTAATGAGGCTACAAACGATCGTTTTACCATTCAGTGCACGGGAGAGTATTTAGTATTTCTAACTTCTATATAAACCGATATTTATTCTCAAGCTATTCTCATCACTATGAGAAAAAATTCTCTAACTGCGATAAGAAAAAAGACTCATAGTGATGAGATTTTTTTCTCATTGCGGCGAGAATCATTCTTTCATTGCAATAGACTGACAACACTTCACATTACTCTGTGCAACAGTCTGTTAAGATGGGCTATAGCGAAAGCAGATACCTCTTGAAGTCTGCAAAGTCTTTTGTCATCTGAAGGCTCTTCTTCTCACCTTTCATAAACTCCTGCAATTTGGCAGGTATTTCCACCGTTTCACCAATGATACTTTCCACTGTTTCGAGGAACTTGGCAGGATGGGCTGTTTCGAGGAATACACCTGTTTCGCCCGGTTGTAAACCTTCTGCCAATGCACGATAGCCACATGCACCGTGAGGGTCGAGCAGATAATGATGTTCTTTCCAAGTCTCTTTCACGGTTTCCCGGATTTGTTCGTCGGTATAGGTAGTTCCCGAAATCTCGGCGGAGATAGCGGCATGAGAACCTTTATACAAATCGAGTACACGGGCAAAGTTGCTCGGGTCGCCTACGTCCATAGCATTAGCGATGGTTGCGATAGATGGACGCGGGTTGTATTCGCCTGTTTGCAGATATTGGTAGAATATATCGTTACGGTTGTTAGCCGCAATGAAACGTTTCACGGGTAATCCCATTTTCTTACCGAACAGACCGGCAGTGATGTTTCCGAAGTTTCCGCTAGGAACGCAGATTACTGCATTGTCAGCTTTTCCGGCACGCTTCAACTGGGCGTAAGCATAGAAATAATAAAATGCTTGCGGCAGGAAACGGGCAACGTTGATAGAATTAGCGGAAGTCAGGGAAAGATGTTCGTTCAGTTCCTTGTCCATGAAAGCCGATTTCACCAATGCCTGACAATCATCGAATGTTCCGTCCACTTCAAGCGCAGTAATATTCTGTCCTAATGTGGTGAATTGCTTTTCCTGTATTTCACTGACTTTTCCTTTCGGATAAAGTACATATACATGAATACCCTCCACACCTAAGAAACCATTAGCCACCGCACTTCCCGTATCACCGGAAGTAGCTACCAGCACATTGACGTTTTTTTGCCCTTCTTTTCTTATGAAGTAACCGAGCAGGCGTGCCATAAAACGGCCGCCTACGTCTTTGAAAGCCAATGTAGGGCCGTGGAAAAGTTCGAGTGAGTAGATATTCTCTGATACTTTCACCAAAGGTACATCGAAACTTAATGTATCATATACAATCTGTTTCAGCGTATCGGCAGGAATATCCTCACCGAAGAAAGCATCGGCTACGCGATAAGCAATTTCCTGAAAGGATAAACTATCAATCGTATCGTAAAAGTCCTGTGGAAGAGGTTTGATAGACATAGGCATAAACAGCCCTTTGTCGGCAGCAAGCCCTTTTACCACCGCTTCTTGCAGTGAGGCAACAGGTGCTTGTTTATTCGTACTATAATAAATCATAATCGGATGCGTTATTTCTTCATGAATTCTTTTATAAACTCGTCTTCTTTCAGAAGTCCGTAACTACCGTTGCAAGCGGCTATTTCATCATACGTCTGCACTTCGTCCGGCTCGATACCCGGATACCAGATAAGAAACGGAATGGGATCAGAAGTATGAGTACGAAGCTCACAGGGAGTAGGATGATCGGGCAATACAGCAATGGCTACCGGTTCGTCCCAATCTTTCACTGCTTCATAAATAGGTCCTACGGCACGTTTATCAAGATTCTCGATAGTCAGGAGTTTCAGGTCGACGTCTCCTTCGTGTCCGGCCTCATCACTGGCTTCGATATGCAGATAAACAAAATCATCCGTCTTCAATGCTTCCAAGGCAGCGGTCACTTTGTTTTCATAGTTCGTATTATAAAGTCCGGTCGCTCCCTCTACTGCGATGCGACGTAAATCAGCATAATAACCGATTCCGTTTATCAGATCGACAGCCGAGATAACCGCTCCTCTCTTCACTTGCGGGAATGTTTCGGAGAAGACAGGCATTTGCGGACGATAACCGGGACTCCAGGGCCAAATACTGTTCGCAGGATCTTTACCTTCTGCCATACGTTTCAGATTCAATGGATGATCTTTCAGCAGTTCCTGTGATTTCAGAATCAGGTCGTTAATCAGATCTGCCGTTTCCTGCGCTTCCGGAACTAATGGTTTCACCATCAGCGGGCGGAAAGGTTTCAAAGGCACATCGTGCGGCGGGGTGCAGTCCAGTTCCTTGTCCCCCCCTTTGATAACCAACAAATGGCGATATTGAACTCCCGTATGGAAACGTACGCGGTCATTGCCCAGTTTCTCTTGCAGGTATTGGATTAATACATCCGCCTCTTCCGTAGAGATATGTCCCGAAGAGTGATTCTTCAGAATCTCCCCTTCCACACAAATCAGGTTGCAACGCATCGCCATCTCTCCCGGTTGCAGGTCTACCCCGATACTCGCTGCTTCCAGCGGTCCGCGCCCCTCGTACACTTTCGGAAGATCATATCCCAATACGGACATATTGGCCACCTCACTGCCCGGATGAAACCCTTCGGCTACGGTATTCAACCGTCCGACACGTCCCATACGGGCCAATTTATCCATGTAAGGCGTCTTTGCATATTGCAGGAGCGTCTTGTCCCCTAATGACTTCACCGGCCAGTCGGCCATACCGTCTCCCAATATGATAATATGTTTCATAAGGCATTAAACGTTTGCGATGCTCATAATATCGGCAAATACTCCGGCAGCAGTTACACCTGCACCGGCACCGTATCCCTGAATCATCATCGGATATTCTTTATAACGTTCTGTAGTCAGCAGGATGATATTGTTGCTGCCTTCCAAGCCGTAGAACGGATGGTTGGCTCCTACTTCCTGCAGGCCGACGGAGGCTTTTCCATTCTCCAGTTTGGCAACGAAACGCCAGTGTTTATTCTCTTTTTCGAGTACTTGGCGGCGGGCTTCAAAGTCAGCATCCAGGCTCGGTACACGTTTCCAGAAATCATCCAGAGAACCTTCGAAGAAGTCGTTCGGAACAAAGAGATTTTTTTCTACGTCTTCCTGTTCGAGGCGGTATCCGGCTTCGCGTGCGAGAATCACCAGTTTGCGGATGACGTCTTTACCGCTGAGGTCGATACGCGGGTCGGGTTCGGAATAACGTTCTTCCTGCGCCATCTTGATGGTACGGCTGAAAGGGATATCGGCACTGATCTTATTAAAGATGTAGTTCAATGTACCCGAAAGTACGGCTTCAATCTTCAGAATCTTGTCGCCACTATGAATCAAGTCATTGATTGTATTGATAATCGGAAGTCCCGCACCTACGTTTGTTTCGAACAGATACTTCACGCCACGTTGGCGGGCAATCGTTTTCAGGTCGCGGTAATTCTCGTAAGCCGAAGAAGCGGCAATCTTGTTGGCGGCTACCACGGAGATATTGTGTTCCAGCAAATCCTTGTAAAGCGATGCAATGTCGGGACTTGCCGTACAGTCTACAAATACGGAGTTGAAGATGTTCATGCTGACTATCTCGTCACGGATAGTCTGCAAATTGCTGTCTTTTCCTTTCTCTTTCAGTTCTTCACGGAAGTTGGCGAGGTCGAACCCTTCACGGCTGAACATCGCTTTGGCTGCATCAATGATGCCTACTACATGGAGTTTCAGTCCGTTTTCCATCATCAGCTTTTGTTGCTGGCAACGAATCTGTTCTACCAGACTGCCCCCTACCGTACCGACACCACAGATAAAGAAGGTTCAATACCTGATATTCGGACAGGAAGAAAGAGTCATGAATGACGTTCAGCGATTTGCGCAAGGATTTGGAATCGACAACAAAAGAGATATTAGTTTCCGAAGCTCCCTGTGCGCAAGCGATAACGTTGATACCATTACGTCCCAGTGTACCGAAAAGTTTACCTGCGATACCCGGTGTATGTTTCATATTCTCACCTACGATAGCCACTGTTGCCAGATTTCTTTCCGCAAGAATCGGAGAGATTTCGCCCATTTCGATTTCTTTGGCAAATTCTTCGTTCAGCACTTCGCAAGCCAGGTCGGCATCGGCATTACGCACACCGATAGAAGTACTGTTTTCCGATGAAGCCTGTGAGACGAGGAACACGCTGATTCCATTCTTTGCCAATGCTTTAAAGATACGGTAGTTGACACCGATTACACCTACCATACCGAGTCCCTGAACGGTAATCAGGCTCGTATCATTGATGGAAGAAATACCTTTAATGGCTTTGCAATGCGGATTGGAAACTTCCTGTTTGATGATGGTTCCCACTCCGTCGGGATTGAATGTGTTCTTTATTATAATAGGTATATTCTTGTGGCATACCGGATAGATGGTCGGCGGATAAACCACTTTCGCACCGAAGTTGCAAAGTTCGGTCGCTTCCACGTAAGTCAGTTCGGCAATCGTGTAAGCCGTCGAGATGACACGCGGGTCGGCAGTCATAAAGCCGTCTACATCCGTCCATATCTCCAGGCTATTAGCGTCGAGTGCTGCGGCAATAATGGCAGCCGTATAGTCGGAACCGCCACGACCGAGGTTCGTCACATCTCCCGATGTCTTGTCGGAGGAGATGAATCCGGGCACCAACGCCACTTTCGGAAGTGAACCGAAAGCCTCCTTCACCAACTTATTCGTCAGTTCCGCATCCAGCGTATGTTTATTATGTTTCTTTTCTGTCTTGATAAAAGTGCGCGAATCGAACCATTCCGCCCCCTCAATCAGTTCGGCAACGATAATGGAAGAAAGGCGTTCTCCATAGCTGACGATTGTATCCGATGTCTTCGGGGAAAGGTCTTTAATCAGGTAGATTCCTTGGAAAATGTCTTTCAGTTCGTTCAGCAGTTCGCCAATCTGACGTTGCAACGACGTTTGCTTTTCTCCGGCGGGAATCACTTCTTTAATCATTTCCACATGGCGGTAAACGATTTCGCGGAACTCGCCTTCATAGGCCGAATCTCCCGCTGCCGCCATCTTCGATGTGTTTATCAATTTGTCAGTGATGCCCCCCAATGCGGAAACAACTACAATTACCGGCTCTTTAGCCGACTCTACGATTCTCTTTACGCTTAAAATGCTGTTCACGGAACCTACGGACGTTCCGCCGAATTTCATTACTTTCATGAAGATACTTATTTAAATGCAATGTCCTGTGTATGGTTTTACAGAACGATTGGTTGTTTACGAATAAAATTGAATTTGAATTTTGCCTGCCTATACAGGCGTGAATCACGTAGATACACAAAACTATCCATCAACCCCTAAGGGTCATGGTACACATCGATGTGACTGTATGTGGATAGTACTTCATCATAGTCCTGTTTCTACTCTTGTTTTTGATAAGTGTCGCAAAAGTAATAATAAAAACGTTCAATCTATCACTTTTTCCCGTTTTTTTCTGATAAAAAGAATATAGCGCGTTCTTTCCGCCTTGTAATTCTTCTTCACTTTTATGACATTTTGCTATTAATATATCATTTATATTATTATATTTGCGAAGACGAACGCAGAAATCAGCTTATGAACCCGCAAAAAACTTCCGTATTGTTAATATACACCGGTGGAACAATTGGAATGATTGAGAACACCGTGACAGGTGCATTGGAGAATTTCAATTTCGAACAACTCCAAAAGCATGTCCCCGAACTGCAGAAATTCAATTTCCCGATTGATACGTATCAGTTCGACCCGCCTATGGACTCTTCGGATATGGAACCGGATATGTGGCGGAAGCTGGTTCATATTATCCATGAGAACTACGACCGCTATCAGGGCTTTGTCATCCTGCATGGCACGGACACGATGGCATACACTGCTTCCGCACTCAGTTTTATGCTGGAAGGATTGGACAAGCCTGTTATCCTGACAGGTTCCCAACTTCCTATCGGGGTACTTCGCACGGACGGAAAAGAAAATCTGATGACGAGCATAGAGATTGCCACCGCCCAGAATAAAGAGGGAAAAGCACTTGTACCGGAAGTCTGCATCTTCTTTGAGAATCATCTGATGCGGGGAAACCGCACGACAAAGATGAATGCCGAGAACTTCAATGCATTCCTTTCTTTCAATTATCCGGTATTGGCGGAAGCGGGGAATCCATATTAAATATAATAATGTACAGATTCATGTGAACGGGGAAGAACGAGAACTGAAGCCGCATTATTTATTGGACACGAACGTGGTGGTATTGAAGCTATTCCCCGGAATTCAAGAGAATGTGGTAGCCGCCACTTTAGATATAGAAGGACTGAAAGCCGTTATACTCGAAACCTATGGTTCGGGCAACGCTCCCCGGAAAGAATGGTTTATCCGACGGCTTTGCCAGGCCAGTGCACGCGGTATTGTAATTGTCAATGTGACGCAATGCAACGCGGGAATGGTAGAAATGGAACGTTACGAAACAGGATACCAGTTATTGCAGGCAGGCGTTGTCTCCGGATATGACAGTACAACGGAATCGGCAGTCACTAAATTAATGTTCTTACTGGGACATGGATATACGCCGGATGAGGTGCGCGACCGGATGAACCGGTCGATGGCGGGCGAGATTACTCTGTAAATCCCCCTATTTGTTTTATGTATTGAACAGATTTTCTATGAATTTGTTTTGCGCGTTGAACAAATTATGCCTATTTTTGTATTCCATAGAAAACAGATAAAGGTATGGATACACTAATTAGAAGATATAAAAGGCTACTGGGAGCTACCTCTACCACTTATATCAGAAGCTTGATGGATACAATCAACTGGGACAACCGCCTGATTGCTATCCGTGGAGCCCGTGGAGTCGGGAAAACAACTTTAATGCTTCAATACTTGAAACTTCATTATGCCGATGACAGCCAAAGTGCCTTATATACGAGTTTGGACAGTTTGTATTTCACCCAACATACTCTTAGCGAACTTGCCGAACAGTTTTACCTGAAAGGCGGAAAATGCCTGTTTTTGGATGAAATCCACAAATATCCGTCCTGGAGTAAGGAAATCAAAAACATATATGATGAATTTCCTGAGCTGAAAATAGTATTCACCGGTTCTTCCTTACTTCAACTTCTGAATGCGGAAGCCGATTTGTCCCGCCGATGTATATCGTACAATATGCAGGGACTCTCTTATCGTGAATATCTGATATTGTACCATCAAATCCATATCCGCCCATACACACTGGAAGAAATACTGGAAAACAGCGACGGAATCTGCAATGAAGTAAATTCCCGATGCCGGCCTCTTGCTTATTTTGAAGATTATCTGAAACATGGATATTATCCTTTTTACCTGGAAGGGAATGCAGAGTATTATACACGTATCGAAAATATAACGAACCTGATACTTGAAATCGAACTTCCCCAACAATGTGGTGTGGATATCAGCAACGTACGAAAATTAAAAAGCCTGCTGGGAATTCTCTCTTCCGAAGTGCCTTTTATGGTAGATATTACCAAACTTTCCGCCATGGCAGAACTTTCACGGACTACCATCCTTGCCTATTTGCAATACCTGGACAGGGCTAAACTGATTCACCTGCTTTATTCGGATAATGATTCTATCAAGAAACTGCAAAAACCGGATAAGATTTATATGGAAAATACCAACTTACTTTATGCATTGACCTTTAAAGATGTAAACAAAGGTACATTGAGAGAGGTATTTATGGTAAACCAGCTCTCTTATCAACATCGGGTAGAATACTGTACCCGCAGTGCGGACTATACGATAGACAGCAGATACACAATAGAAGTTGGCGGTAAGAGTAAAGATGGAAAACAGATAGCCAATAGCAAACAGGCATTTATCGCCGCAGATGATATTGAATATTCAGCCGGAAACAAGATTCCACTCTGGGCATTCGGATTTTTATATTAATGGAGAAAGAAAATGGCAAAAGAGAAAACCGTATATGTATGCAGTAACTGCGGACAAGACTCACCGAAATGGGTAGGTAAATGTCCGTCGTGTGGAGAATGGAATACGTATGTAGAAGAAATCGTACGGAAAGAACCGGCCAACCGCCGACCGGTGTCGGGCATTGAGACGCAGAAACCCAAACCTGTTATCCTCAGCGAAATAGAATCGGACGATGAACCACGTATCGATATGCACGATAATGAACTAAACCGTGTGTTGGGGGGCGGTCTTGTACAGGGGTCCCTGGTCCTGATAGGCGGTGAGCCGGGAATCGGGAAATCGACACTTGTCATGCAGACCGTACTGCATATGCCGGAGAAGAAGATTCTTTATGTATCCGGCGAAGAAAGCGCACGGCAACTGAAACTTCGTGCCGACCGCCTTTCCGGTGTTTCCAGCGATTGCCTTATCGTCTGTGAGACTTCACTCGAACAGATTTATGTGCATATCAAGAACACAAATCCCGATTTGGTCATCATCGACTCTATACAGACTATTTCTACTGAGAGTATTGAATCATCTCCGGGAAGTATCGCACAAGTAAGAGAATGCTCCGCTTCCATTCTCCGTTTTGCCAAAGAGACGCATACCCCCGTATTGCTTATCGGACATATCAATAAGGAAGGAAGCATCGCAGGCCCCAAAGTACTGGAGCATATCGTCGATACCGTTCTCCAGTTTGAAGGCGACCAACATTATATGTACCGTATTCTGCGCAGCATCAAGAACCGTTTCGGCAGTACGGCCGAATTGGGCATTTATGAAATGCGGCAGGACGGGTTGCGACAAGTAAGCAATCCTTCGGAATTATTGCTAAGCCAAGACCACGAGGGAATGAGCGGAGTAGCCATCGCTTCTGCCATTGAAGGGATACGCCCGTTCCTGATTGAGACACAAGCCTTGGTTAGTTCCGCCGTTTATGGAAATCCGCAACGTTCGGCAACCGGTTTCGATTTGAGAAGAATGAATATGCTTCTCGCTGTTCTCGAAAAGCGTGTAGGCTTCAAACTTGCACAAAAAGACGTATTCCTGAATATCGCCGGCGGACTGAAAGTGAACGACCCTGCTATCGACCTGCCGGTTATCAGCGCCATTCTTTCTTCAAATATGGACGCGGCTATCGAACCGGAAGTCTGTATGGCGGGAGAAATCGGGCTTTCGGGCGAAATCCGCCCCGTGAACAGGATAGAACAACGTATCGGAGAAGCTGAGAAATTAGGCTTCAAGCGTTTCCTGTTACCGAAATATAATTTGCAGGGCATCGATACGCAAAAGTTAAAGATAGAATTAGTACCTGTGAGAAAGGTAGAAGAGGCGTTCAGAGCCTTATTCGGATAAGAGATTGATTTTTTATACATCAGTTTTATCCATTTTATAATCAAAAACAACAAGAATCAGATGATACAAGAATACCAACTCCGCGTCCTTCCCGAAATCGCAGCAAACGAACAACGGTTGAAAAAATACCTTTCTGAAGAAAAAGGCATAAACCCACATACTATCAATGCCACCCGAATTCTGAAGCGGAGCATCGATGCGCGCCAACGGACTGTATTTGTCAATCTGAAGGTACAGGTTTACATCAATGAGATGCCCAAAGATGACGAATACGAACATACCATATATAATAATGTAGAAGGAAAACCGCAAGTGATTGTCGTTGGCGCAGGTCCCGGCGGATTATTTGCAGCTTTGCGCCTTATCGAACTAGGTTTGCGCCCGATTATCGTAGAACGGGGAAAAGATGTACGCGAACGGAAAAAGGATTTAGCACAAATCAGCAGGGAGCATACAGTAAATCCGGAATCGAATTACAGCTTTGGTGAAGGGGGTGCAGGAGCTTATTCGGACGGAAAACTATACACCCGGAGCAAGAAGAGAGGAAATGTAGATAAGATTCTGAACGTATTTTGCCAGCATGGAGCTTCAACTTCGATATTGGTGGATGCGCATCCGCATATCGGAACAGACAAATTGCCACGTGTCATTGAGAGTATGCGGAATACAATCATCGAATGTGGCGGTGAAGTCCATTTCGAGACTCGGATGGATGCACTAATTATCGAGAACAACGAAATAAAAGGCATCGAGACGAATACGGGAAAAACATTTCTCGGCCCTGTCATCCTGGCTACAGGACATTCGGCAAGAGATGTTTACCGTTGGCTGGCAGCAAACGATGTCACAATCGAAGCCAAAGGAATTGCTGTCGGTGTCCGTCTGGAACATCCGGCAATGCTGATTGACCAGATACAATATCATAACAAGAACGGAAGAGGAAAATACCTGCCCGCTGCCGAATATAGTTTCGTGACCCAAGCAGAAGGCAGAGGAGGTATATAGTTTCTGTATGTGTCCCGGAGGTTTCATCGTTCCTGCCGCCAGCGGACCGGAACAAGTGGTAGTAAACGGCATGTCTCCTGCCAACCGTGGGTCACGGTGGAGCAACTCGGGAATGGTTGTAGAGATACAACCGGAAGATCTGATAAGTGAAAAGCAGAAAATTGAAAATGAAGAGTTGGCTGCGCGGCAGAAAGAACAACTACTTGCCCTTAACCCATCCCTAAGCAACTCGCAACTTTCAACTCTCAACTCCCAGCTTCTTCCCGTCCTTCATTTTCAGGAAGATTTGGAACGGCAATGCTGGTTGCAAGGCGGCAGACGACAGACTGCTCCGGCACAACGCATGCTGGATTTTACCCGCAAGAAATTAAGCTATGACTTGCCCGAATCTTCTTATGCCCCGGGATTGGTTTCTTCTCCGCTTCACTTCTGGATGCCGGAGTTTATCAGCAAAAGGCTATCTCTTGGTTTCCAACAATTCGGACGAAGCAGTCACGGCTTCCTGACTAACGAGGCGGTGATGATTGGAGTAGAGACACGCACTTCTTCTCCTGTCCGCATCGTACGCGACAAAGAGACATTGCAGCACGTGACTGTACGCGGACTGTTCCCCTGCGGGGAAGGCGCAGGCTATGCCGGAGGAATTGTGTCTGCCGGGGTGGACGGCGAACGATGTGCAGAAGCAGCAGCCAACTATTTCAATCATTAATTAAAACCACACAAACCGATGACCCCCCAACCCGAAATAGCAATTGTAGAATCAAACACCCTCACTTGTCTTGGTCTGAAAGGTATTTTAGAGGAAATGATTCCCATGGCAACCATACGTACCTTCCATAGTTTCAGTGAACTAATGGACGATACCCCGGATATGTATGCCCATTATTTTATTTCCGCCCAAATCTATGTGGAGCACAATGCTTTCTTCCTTCCCCGGAAGCGGAAAACCATTGTACTGGCAAGCGACAGCCCGCAATTCCAACTTTCCGGCGTACCTGTACTCAACATTCACGAATCCGAAGAAGAGCTGGTGAAAAGCATATTAAAGCTCCATCAACACGCCCATCACAACGGTTATCCGATGAAAGATATGCCGCCCATGCCCCCGGTAACATCGCATCAGGAGATTTTATCCGCCCGCGAGATTGAAGTGCTCGTACTGATTACCAAAGGATTAATCAACAAGGAAATAGCAGATAAATTGAATATCAGCCTGACTACCGTCATCACCCACCGAAAAAATATCACGGAGAAATTAGGCATTAAGTCCGTCTCCGGGCTGACTATTTATGCTGTAATGAACGGATATATCGAAGCTGACCGAATCTGACCTCTTAAAAAATAAGTCATAATCCTAATAAATGAGGATTGCCCGTCATCTATATTTGCCGTTACTTTGCACCAGACAAAATAACTGCGAATGAAGACAAAGAATATGATGCTTGCCCTCGCTCTCCTGACGACAGGAACTGTATGGGCGGAAGATTTCCCGAAAGACTCGCTAAAAGTAGTGGACATAGAAGAAGTGGTAGTAATCGCCACTCCGAAAGAGAACCGTAAACTGCGTGACCTGCCCATAGCCGCCACCGTATTATCGCAAGAGAATATGCGTGCCAACCAGGTCAATTCCGTAAAAAACCTGACGGGCATTGTCCCCAACTTATTTATCCCGGACTATGGCTCCAAACTGACAACTTCCATCTATATCCGTGGAATCGGTTCACGTATCAACACCCCGTCCGTAGGACTTTATGTAGACAATATTCCTTACATTGATAAATCTGCATTCGATTTCAATTATTGTGATATCGAACGTATCGACGTACTTCGCGGTCCGCAAGGAACATTGTACGGCCGCAACACGATGGGCGGCCTCATCAAGGTGCATACCAAATCTCCCTTCACCTATCAGGGAACCGATATACGAATGGGAGCAGCGACCTATAACAACTACAATGTTTCACTGTCGCATTATCACCGTATATCCAACCGCTTCGCTTTCTCAACCGGTGGTTTCTACGAACATACGGGCGGCTTCTTTGAAAATTCAGCACGAAATAATGAGAAGGTAGACAAAAGCAATGCCGGTGGCGGACGTTTCCGGGGTATCTATCTGCCGACATCGAATCTGAAAATCGATATGGCGCTTAGCTACGAGTATAGCGACCAGGGCGGTTATCCTTATTATTACACCGGGATTACCCAGAACGGTATAGACAAAGCTAAAGAAAAAGGCAAAGAGCTTACCGAAGACCGGGCAGATTATATCGGAAAGATTTCATATAACGAACGCAGCAGCTATCGCCGCGGACTACTCAACACAGGTGTCAATATCGAATATCAAGCTCAAAACTTTATATTGAGCGCCGTTACAGGTTATCAGCACTTGAAAGACCGTATGTTCCTCGACCAGGATTTCACAGAGAGAAACATCTTCAATATCGAACAAAAACAAAAAGTCAATACTATTTCAGAAGAAATTATATTAAAGGCCAAGCCAGGAAAAAGATGGCAATGGGCTACTGGTGCTTTCGGATTTTATCAGTGGCTACATACCACAGGGCCTGTTTTGTTCAAAGAAGAAGGAGTAAAAACAATGATTGAGGACAATGCGAATACAGCTTTTGCGGGATTACCCGCCGGAAGTCCAAGCATGAACATGACTATACATAACCCTACATTGAGTGTCGGCGGGACATTTGACACTCCTACCCTAAGCGCTGCCCTCTACCACCAATCTACTTTCAATGACCTGTTCATCGAAGGACTCTCCTTCACTGCCGGACTTCGGCTCGACTACGAAAAGATGAGCATGAAATACAATTCGGTCAGCACTCCGGTTGATTTTGACTTTAATCTGAAAATGGGACCGATGGCGTCTCTTAGTGATAATATGCAAGCCCCAACTTCTTTTATAGGGAAACTATCAACTGATTACTTGCAACTTCTACCTAAATTTGCCATCCAGTATGAATGGAACAAGCGTAATAATGTCTACGCTACTGTCTCCCGCGGATACCGTTCGGGCGGATACAATATACAAATGTTCTCTGATTTGTCCCAAACGGAAATGAGCCGTTCTATGATGAACGCCATCATGGCAAGTCCTAATCTTGGGCAGCATCCTCAATTTGGTGCTATATTTGAGCAAATGCTAAGACCTCGGATACCGGAAGAACCTAACGTCAAGACTGCCACCACCTACAAACCCGAATACTCATGGAATTATGAAGTAGGAAGTCACCTCACACTGTGGGAAGGTAAGTTATGGGCAGACCTCGCAGCATTCTATATGGATACCCGTGACCAACAACTCTCCCAATTTGCAGAAAGTGGTTTGGGACGTATTACCATCAATGCCGGCAAAAGTCGTAGCTATGGCGCAGAAGCTTCTCTTCGTGCCAGTGTTACCAAAGAACTCAGCCTGAATGCAAGTTACGGATATACATATGCCACTTTTACAGACTATGTAATCAGGGACGGTAGTATTGAAAAAAACTACAATGGTAAATACGTCCCTTTCGTTCCCAAACATACTCTGAATATCGGTGGAGAATATGCCATCACCTGTAGTCCACGTTCCATCTTCGACCGCGTAGTATTCCAAGCAAACTATAATGCTGCCGGACGCATCTACTGGACAGAACAGAATGACGTAAGCCAATCTTTCTACGGCACATTGAACTGGAGAACAAATCTCGAAATCGGCGATGCCATGATTAGCTTTTGGGCACGCAATTTCTTGAATAAGGATTACGCAGCATTCTACTTTGAAACAATGAATAAAGGATTCATGCAGAAAGGACGTCCGGTACAGTTTGGAGTAGATCTTCGCTGCCGGTTCTAAAAGCCCTCAGTACTCCACGAACATCATAGATGTAACTATAGGGTTATTGCGGCTCATCGGTTTCACCTGATTCTTGAAACATCGATGAATAAAGCGATAGCGGGTGAAAGCAAGGAATAAACAAAGGTGAAATCGTTCAATATCGGTTTCACCTTATTTTTCAAAATATCCCTTGAGCTAAAACAAATATCATTATAGCTAATCCGGATATGCTTATAGCTAATCGAAATATGCTAATAACAAACCCGCCGTCAGGTATTAATAGATGAATTGTCAGATATTAACAGCCTGCCCGCAAAGCATTAACTATCTGACATTCAATAATTAATAGTTGAGTTACAGCATATATAGATCCAACACGTTGGGCATATATGGCCAATACGTTGGAGCTATATACCGGACACATTGGATCTATATACCCGACAACCGATATAAATAACTTCAATAAATGAAAGCAATAACAAGGGATTTCACCCTATTCCACCCCACACTTTCACCCGTAATCTTCTTACTCACAAGCATTTCAATTACAAGGTGAAACCGGTGAAATTTACGAATCAAAAGTTGATGGTACTTATACAAATCAGTAGGAGAAAACAAATTTTCATTCATTCCTGTACAATCATAGTTTGTATCTTCTGATAAGCAATACGCTCCGTCCCATTCTTTACATAAATGATGCCGCAACGTTGAAAGCCATACTTCGTCCAGTATATGTTGCATGACCTTATTATCCCGGTGAGTATCTACCCGGACATTCGACATCCGTTGAAAACACCAGTTCAGGCAGGCTTCCGCCACCCCTTTTCTTGTACCGTTCGTTGCCAGCCGGTGAACTACTCCGTAAGGTTCATCATTGAGCCAGGCTCCTTCATAAATATGCTGATAAGTAGGGTCATCCCCCAGTATAAAACAAAAAGTTCCCAGTATTTCACCCTGCTCATCCGTGCATACGAAACTATGACCGTCTTCTATTTCCTGACGGATAAATGCTTCGGACGGATAACCGTCAATCCATTGAGTTGTATTCCCTGTCGAGCGCATAAAAGCACGGGCATAGTCATAAATCTCCATTACTAAAGGAAGATCTTTTAATTCGGTAAGTCTGATTTCCATCATATAAAAAGTTATTCGGAAATGAAATAGATTATAGAGTTATTCATTGATTGCTCCGCAATGCGGGCACACACCTTTCTCTTTCAACTTCTCCCCACAATGTCCGCAACGATATTTATAGCCACTATTCCGCTGCACTTTCTTCGCGAAAACGAAAACAAAAAAGGCAAGGAATAGATAACCTACATAGATATGAACCATCAAAATAAAGAAGAAATAACAGAAGATACAACAGGACATCAGCCCCAGCAAATAGAAGATTGCCGCCGCCGGAGTCAACTGCCGGAACAAATCATCAAGCACCGCCAAGGCGACTACTAAAAACAACCAGATACTCAGCAAAAAGACTGAGAGGATAAAAGGAACCTTAAAAGGCGACAAAGTAGGATTGAAATAAAAATGCTCCCATGTTTCCGGTGTAAAGACCTGCATGGATTCATATACCGTCGCACTGAAAGCCATCAGCAGGCAGAGGAATAACGGATACACGCTGTCAATATCATTAAAGTACACCATCTGCAACTGTTTCCGCCGGAAAGCCCGAAGCAGGTAGACACCGACAAACAGCGCAAAGATAACCACAAAATAAGAAGCATGCGTATCACTGAACAAATGAATAGCCTGCGAAATACTATCTGTAGGGACAAACGATTGCTTCAACTCCACCTCACGCATCCATCCCTGTTCATCCTGTGTATGTGCCAGCTTCACCCAAATACTATCCACACTATCGGCAGGATGCACAGCAAATTCGGCCACCACCACGCGGTCGCCCCGGTAAAGGTTTATGTACGTATCCTTGATAGGCAGACACTCCAACGAGATGGAATCCGCCATTAATTCCAAATTCGTATTCCAGGTATAATGCCGCTCATAAAGGTAACTCAGAGAGTCCTTTGTTTTCTGCGGCATCTCTTCGGAAGAAAGATCGGGACGAGTATAATGACAAGACGAAAAGAAGAATAGCAGAATCACCACAGAGGAGACGAAAGACGCAGGGGAAGAGAGCTTCTTCCACCAGCCATCCCACTCCCAAAAGCCGGTTCCGCGAGAAAGAGCTGAAACGCTGCGTTCTCCGCATCCTCTGTGGTGAATTATTCTCATTGCGCCGCTTTTACTTTCATTTGACAATTCTTGCAATCGAACTCAAGGCTGAATCTCTTTCCGTCATTCGATACCAGATAATAAGGTTCTTTATAAGGTGAGCGCACCCGCTGGTGAATCGGACACCATCCCATGCTATAACGCAAGCAATGTTTGCAGAACATCAATACCGCATCTTCTACCGCTTCTTTCTCATAAGCCAGGGCAACACGCTGCACGCCATGCTCTTCATAGAAAGAAGCCGCACGGCTGTTCATCACATTTCCCAGATAGGTCAATGTCGTTTGAGGAAAAGCATGCGTGGTCTGTTTCCACACTGCCAACTCCTGGCGGTAGTTTATCCGCCGGGCTGCTATCAGCTTATCCATCGCCTGCCGGCGGAACTCAGCCAATACCGATGCAGGCAGAAACCAGTTTTCCGCAAATGAAACTTTTATCTCTTTCGCTTCAAAAGGTGTATTCCCTAATTTGGCAAGTTGCGTTTTCAGGTTCTCAGTCTGTGGCGTACGTGCCAATTCCTTTTCACGGGGAAGACTCAGCGTGACGCTGTTATCATCCTCATCGGTCAATGTCAGTGAAAAGCCGAACTCATTATCGGCAAGCAATATAGTTACAGCTATCTTCCTTTCAGCCGATTTACGTGACAGTACACGCTCAAATTCCTGGTCGAAATTGCGGTATAGCGTTGTACGGGGTTTGATACGGGGCATCTCCTGCGGATATAATTTATTACTATCCACCCGGTTGATACGGAATCCCTGCAAACGTCCCTGCTCGTCGATATAGCAGACACCATCGCCATTATTAAAGGATTTAAGTCCGGCAACTGTCAGATAGTTGCCCCGGGCCTCCTTCATGGTTCCCATTTCCTCACCCAATGACTTGGGAGTATCAAAAGAAAAAATTTCCTTGTCACGCCCATGTAGAAAATAATGCGTAAATCCACGGCTGAAGCTCTTGTCCAACTGTGGCTTGAACTCATAACGGCAAGTTCCCGAAGATGCCCGTACATATTCCTGACGACGGGCAAAGATAGCGTCCAGCTTCTGACGATAAGCCGCCGTGACGTTCTTTACATAAGACACATCTTTCAACCGCCCCTCTATCTTGAACGAAGAAGCTCCCGCATCCAGCAACTGCTCCAACTCGTCGCTCTGATTCATATCTTTCAGCGAAAGCAGATGCTTATCCTTTACAATCACTTTCCCGTCCGAATCGACCAAGCCGAAAGGCAACCGGCAGAACTGCGCACATTCCCCCCGGTTTGCGCTACGTCCGAAACAAGCCTGGCTGACATAGCACTGCCCGCTATAACTCACGCAAAGCGCCCCATGCACAAACACTTCCAAAGGCACTTCAGGGCAGGTGTCATGTATCTTCCTTATCTCACGCAACGACAACTCACGCGCCAGCACCACCTGGCGAAAGCCTGCCTCCCAAAGGAATTTCACTTTCTCTGGAGTGCGGTTGTCCATCTGTGTACTGGCATGAAGCGGTATCGGCGGAAGGTTCAGCTTTGTAATCCCCATATCCTGCACAATCAATGCATCCACCCCAATCCGGTACAAGGCGTGAATCATCTCTTCCGTCTCTTTCAGCTCCTCTTCTTTCAAAATCGTATTGACGGTGACATAGATACGTGCATTATACAAATGAGCATGTTGCACCAATGCTTCTATATCTTCCAATGAATTTACAGCCGCCGCACGTGCACCGAACTTCGGAGCACCGATATATACGGCATCCGCACCATGGTTGATAGCTTCAATACCACATTCCAGGTTTTTCGCCGGAGCGAGAAGTTCTATTTTACGCTGCTTTATCATTTAATATCATTAATATTGTAAGGTGTTTCCTGATAAACAAAGTAGTTCAGCCAGTTGGAGAACAACAGGTTGGCATGGGCACGCCAACGTACCAACGGAGCTTTATCAGGGTTATCGTCCACGTAATAATTACGGGGAATTTCTATCGGCAGCCCTTTATCCAGGTCACGACGATACTCCGTATCCAGCGTCAACGGAGAATATTCCGAATGTCCGGTCACGAAGAACTCGCGTCCGCCGCGTGCCATCGCCATATAGACACCGGCCTCTTTCGATTCGGAAAGCAACGTCAGTTCCGGAACTTTCAGAATATCTTCCCTGGCGCACTTCCGTATGACGGCTGTGCGGGCACATAGAAACAATCATCAAAACCACGGAAAATAGAATGATAAGGTTCCAGCACACGATGCTCGAAGATGCCGAACATCTTCTTTTCCAGCGGATACTTGGGAATCCCGTAGTGATGATACAATCCGGCTTGTGCAGCCCAGCATATATATAGGGTGGAAGTCACGTGCGTACGTGCCCAGTCGAAAATTTCCGTAATCTCATCCCAATAAGTCACCTCCTCGAAATCCATCTGTTCCACAGGGGCTCCGGTGATAATCATACCGTCATACTTCTCGTGACGCATCTGGTCGAAATCCGTATAGAACGTTTTCATATGTTCAATCGGTGTATTCTTGGACGTGTGGCTCTTGATTTTCATAAAAGAAATCTCCACCTGGAGCGGAGTGTTCGAAAGTAAGCGCACCAAGTCTGTTTCCGTTGTAATCTTCAACGGCATCAGGTTCAGAATCACAATCCGTAGCGGACGAATATCTTGCTGCGTAGCGCGGGAAGTGTCGATAACGAAAATATTCTCTTCCTTCAATAGTTCTATCGCAGGTAGTTTATCGGGTAAATTTAAAGGCATAATCGCTATATATTAGTAATTTGAGTGCAAAAAATACGAAAAATATAGCAGATTATAGGGAGGTTGCTTATTTAGAAGACGTACAAATTAAGTCAATTTAATCATCGAAGCATAACAACTAATCAATAAAAGCCTTATTTTTGCCGAAGAAATTAGTACTAATAATTTAAATCTTAGAAAAATGGCTTACGTAATTAGTGACGATTGTATTGCTTGCGGAACTTGTATCGACGAGTGTCCGGTAGAAGCTATCTCTGAAGGTGATATCTATTCTATCAACCCGGATGTATGTACTGACTGTGGAACTTGCGCAGACGTTTGTCCGTCTGAAGCAATTCACCCGGCTGAATAATACAAGCTACAAAAAATGTACAGGCTGCTTTCTACGGAAGGCAGCCTTTTTTTATTTTCTCCTTCCGGAGAAAAAAGTAGTGGGCGGCTTCCTCGGAAAACCGCCCACTGTTTTATTTTATCTTATCCAAGAACCGTTTATTTCAATTTAGCCAATGCTTCCTTGATACGACGGATAGCTTCCACGATATTCTCATCGCTTGTAGCATAACTCATACGGATACATTCGGGAGCACCGAATGAAGCACCGCCCACACAAGCTACATGAGCTTCTTCGAGCAGGTACATTGCCAAGTCGTCCGAATCTGCAATCTTACGGTCACCGTTGCTCTTTCCGAAGAAAGCGTCGCATTTCGGGAACAGATAGAAAGCACCTTGCGGAACGTTTACTTCGAATCCCGGAACTTCCTTAGCCAACTTCACAATCAAGTCACGGCGGCGTTCGAATGCTTTCTGCATTTCCTTCACCGGTTCCTGAGTGCCTACATATGCAGCCTCAGCAGCCTTCTGAGATACGGAGCAAGGACCTGAAGTGTACTGACCCTGCAATTTGTTGCAAGCCTTTACAATCCATTCCGGTCCGGCAATGAAACCGATTCTCCATCCTGTCATGGCGTAAGCCTTTGGACACACCGTTTACAATTACCGTACGTTCCTTCATTTCCGGGAACTGGGCGATGCTCTGATGTGCGCCGATATAATTGATATGTTCGTAGATTTCGTCAGCGATAACGATTACCTGCGGATACTTAGCCAGTACGGCAGACAAGCCTGCCAGTTCTTCCTTCGTATATACAGAGCCCGTCGGGTTGGACGGAGAACAAAGAATCAATGCTTTAGTCTTCGGAGTAATGGCAGCTTCCAGTTGTTCGGGAGTAATCTTGAAATCCTGTTCGATACCGGCCGAAACAATCACAGGAGTACCTTCAGCCATTTTCACCATTTCCGGGTAGCTTACCCAGTAAGGAGCCGGAACGATTACCGTCACCCGGATTTACCAATACGAGAATCGTATTACAAACAGATTGTTTTGCACCGTTTGCACAAGAAATCTGAGCGGCTGTGTATTCCAGACCGTTTTCTTTTTTCAGTTTCTCAACAATAGCATTGCGCAAAGCCGGATAACCCGGAACCGGAGAGTAACGGGAGAAGTTATCATCTATGGCTTTTTTCGCAGCTTCCTTGATGTGGTCAGGAGTATTGAAATCCGGTTCTCCTACACTTAAGTTAATAACATCAACGCCTTGTGCTTTAAGCTCGTTGCTCTTCTGCGACATGGCAAGCGTCGCCGATGGCGACAAGCTGTTCAAACGATCTGATAATTGATTCATCTTGTATCTATTTTATTGTTGTTGAGTGAAAATCGTTGCAAAATAAGCGATAATATTTGATATACGGAAACAATCTGGCAAATTACTTATTTAAATGTAAAGTATGCCCCATTCTTTCTTTCTTTGTTCTCAGATAACGTTCATTATACGGATTGGGAACAGTTTCAACAGGCACATTTTCCACAATTTCCAATCCATAGGCTTCAAGGCCCACACGTTTCACCGGATTATTTGTCAAAAGTCTCATCTTGTGCACTCCCAGCTCGCGAAGAATCTGTGCGCCTACGCCATAGTCCCGTTCGTCGGCAAGGTGTCCCAGGCAAATATTCGCATCGACAGTATCCATACCGTCTTCCTGAAGTTTATAGGCTTTCATCTTTTCCATCAGACCGATGCCGCGACCTTCCTGATTCAGATAGACAACTACACCTTTTCCTTCTTTCTCAATCATTTCCATGGATTTATGCAACTGTTCGCCGCAGTCACAACGCTGTGAGCCGAGAATGTCTCCGGTGGCACAAGAGGAATGAACGCGTACCAGAATCGGTTCATCCGCACTCCACGTACCTTTAAATATAGCCATGTGCTCCAATCCGTTCGACTTCTGACGGAAAGGAATCAGGTGAAACATTCCGTGTTCGGTAGGCATATTTACTTCCACCCCTTTTTCTACGATTGACTCCTGCTTCAAGCGGTAAGCAATCAGGTCATGGATAGAAATCAGTTTCAAGCCATATTCGTCCGCCATTTTACGAAGTTCGGGTAGACGGGCCATCGTGCCGTCATCACTCATGATTTCCATTAAAGCACCGGCCGGATAAAGTCCTGCCAGACGGGCCATGTCAACAGTGGCTTCTGTATGTCCTGCACGACGAAGCACTCCTTTTTCCTGCGCATACAACGGATTGACGTGTCCGGGACGTCCGAAAGTAGCCGGTGTAGAAGTTGGATCCGCCAATGCCCGAATGGTAGCGGCACGGTCGGCGGCAGATACTCCGGTGGAACAACCTTCCAGTTTATCAATAGTAACCGTAAAAGGGGTCCCCAGCACGGACGTATTGTCACTCACCTGGTGCGGCAAATCCAGTTCCTTGCAACGGGACACTGTGATAGGTGCGCAAAGCACGCCACGCGCATGTTTCAACATGAAGTTTACGTTCTCAGGAGTTATCTTTTCTGCGGCAATAATCAGGTCACCTTCATTTTCGCGGTCTTCATCATCTACTACTATGACAAACTTGCCTTCTTTGAAGTCGGCAATCGCGTCTTCTATTCTATCCATTTTAATCTCTTCCATAACAATTATTTATTAATTTTCTGTATGATGAATTGAACTTGTTCGTTATTCTTTATAATTCGCTCCATGTCCTTAGCCAGGCGGATACGGAACACCCAAATGCGGAAATAGAAAAATAGCCCGATAGGGAAAATCACCCCGGCAGCCAAATTCAGCCAATATATATGGAACGGGCGCACATGAGCAGAAACGGGAATCACCGGATAATTGTTTAATGCGCCTATCAAAGTAGCCGACTTGGTATTGGACATCTCTTCCACCAATGCCTCCAGTTTATCGTTGATAGCCATCACTTCATCGTCCTTTCCGCCCGACATCCACAACTTGAAATAATCCGGTGCTTTCGTCAACTGATTCCGGGTAATATAAGCTTTGCATTCCGCCGTGAGCTGTTCCAATTCTCCGGGTATACGCGCGTAATCGGGATCATTGATAATAACTTCTTTCTTGAATAAATGACGCACACTGCGGATTCCGGCAATCTTCTTAAACCAGTTGATATACGCATCGGCATTCAGCACCACAGAGTCTTTGTTCGATTTGTAAGTAAGGAAGATACCCAACGGGGCAAGAACCGCACTACTTGTCCACATCCCCATCCATACAATCCATTTACCGTCGCGCGCCATCTTATAGCCTGTGTTATCAATGATATAATAAATGATGAACACCAGCACCGACACAATCACCGGCATACCCAAACCACCTTTACGGATAATACCGCCCAACGGTGCCCCGATAAAGAAGAACAGCAGGCAAGAAAGGGAAATCGTAATCTTCTTATGCCACTCCGTCTTATGCTTCCGGATGGCATAGTCATTATTTTCCATCGTGTATTTCTTGAAGCTAAGGTCACTGGACACATTTTCGGCACGGCTGGTGGCAGAAGATATCACTTTCTGCTTCTGCGTCAGGGATGCGGCAGCATAAAGGCTGTCCACATTATATTCCTGAATATTCGCAGTCTCGATTTTGACCGTATCTTCTTTACTCAGCCCGTAGGAAGGACGGAAATTCCCTTCGGCCACTTCCCGGTAATATTGCCTTCCGATACTGTCTCCCAACACTTTCATCGAATCGATGGAAGCTTGTAGCATGGTCATGTTTTGGCACTGGACTGGTTGCTCATGATACTTTCATCCGCCATATTGAAATCGGAGTCAAACTCAATCAGTGTATGTTTCTCCCTGAACGACTCGCGCCGATAAGGCACATTCTGGGATTTCATACTTTGTGCTTTCAGATTCTCGAACAAATCGCCGCTATACAGATGCAGCCAGAGATGCTGTTTGTCAGCAGTCATTTCCAGACGTCCGGAATCCGCATAGATGATATGCGCATTCTCGAATCCGTCTTTCATATTATAAATCAGGACATCGTAGAGCATACCGGTTTTCCGGTCTTTCCTTGCGACTTTCAGGTTATAATCCTTTATCTCGGAATAAAATACGCCTTCGGGAATATCCAGTTCCGGGGATTTTTGTTTCATCGAAAGAATCAGGGTTCCCAGTTTAGCCTGGGCAATAGGGCCGACTACGTTTTGGAAATAGAATGAGACACCGACCAGCCCGCAGACAAAGAAAGCAAGCGGACGCATGATTTTGAGCAGGGAGATACCCGCGGCCTTCATTGCGAGCAATTCATACCGTTCGCCGAAGTTACCGAAAGTAATCAAAGAAGCCAGTAGCACTGCCAACGGCAACGATACTGGCACTAATGTCAATGCGGAATAAAAGAAGAACTGAGCCATCACGCTCATCTCCAATCCCTTTCCGACCAATTCGTCTACATATCTCCACAGGAACTGCATCATAAAAATGAACAGACAGATGAAGAATGTACCTATAAAGAGCATAAAAAAGCTCTTTACAATGAATATATCTAATTTCTTTATGCGTAGCATCTTAATAGGTTCGTGCATTTAAGACGCAAAATTAGCACAAAAAAAGGAGCATCGAAAATTTTTAGTTGAAAGTTAACTAAAAACCACAAGTTCTTCTTAATTTAGCGACTTGTGACTCCCATAATTCTTTCATATCGCTTACCTCGTCCGGATCTGCGAAATCGGTAATTTCTAATACATAGTCACTTGTCAGTTCATTATACGTCATTTTGATTTCGAAATAATCACGTTCGTTTTCATCATCCAGCCAACGGAAACGGATGAAAGAGAAAGCCCGAATAGCTGTAATTTCAGCTTTTCTCTGTTCTGTCTTTCCCCAATGGAACTCTACTATTTTATCATCGGATATTACTTTGTCGGCAAACCAGTCCTCCAACCCGGTAGGTGTACTGATAGCTGCCCCAAAGAATATTTTTAGAAGTTGCGTTCAACAAATACTCCAAATGAATCTTTTCCTTTTTCATAGCAATTTCGAATTGTTTTTACGTGTGCCAAGATAAATACTTTTTTCTGAATACACGGCATAAATCAGACACTTTATTTAATTATTCTCTCACTAATGGCCCTTAAACTCCCTGTTTATAAGGAAATCCGAAGTTCTAAAGAAACAACAAAAAAAATACAGAATTGTTTTGGAGATTATAAAAAAACATCTATCTTTGCACCCGCAATCGAGAAATGATGGCGGGATAGCTCAGCTGGTTAGAGCGCATGATTCATAATCATGAGGTCCCCGGTTCAATCCCGGGTCCCGCTACTAAGCCGAAAGGCTTACAGATAAGACGTTTGGAGGGCTTCCACCTCTGGGCGTTTTTCTTTTTATATACCTTCGGTTTGCGCTATGGTTTGCGCCAGCGTCAAATTCAATGTAACAAAAAAGCCCCCGAAAGTTATCTATCCGACGCTTTCGAGGGCTTTTTTTATTTTATCCTTTTATTCCCATTCTATGGTCGCATTGGGTTTCGGCGACATATCATAGCAAACACGATTTACATTCTTCACTTCTTTCAGAATACGGTCTGTGATTTTCATCAGGACAGGCCACTCAACCGGTTCGATAGTAGCTGTCATGGCATCTACCGTATTGACAGCACGAATGATAACCGGCCAGTCGAAAGAGCGGGCATTATCACGTACACCGACAGATTTGAAATCGGGTACTACCGTGAAGTATTGCCATACCTTCTTATCCAATCCTGCAATTTGGAATTCCTCACGCAAGATAGCGTCCGATTCACGTACAGCTTCCAGACGGTCGCGTGTGATGGCACCCAGGCAACGTACACCTAAACCCGGACCGGGGAAAGGCTGACGATAAACCATTTCATAAGGCAAGCCCAGTTCCAGCCCACAGGCACGCACTTCATCCTTAAACAGTTGGCGCAAAGGTTCTACAAGTTGGAATTTAAGGTCTTCGGGCAGACCGCCTACATTATGATGAGATTTCACCATTTTAGCAGTCTTCGTGCCGCTTTCCACAATATCCGGATAAATGGTACCCTGACCTAAAAAGTCGATGCCGTCCAATTTACGTGCTTCTTCTTCAAACACACGGATAAACTCGCCACCGATAATTTTACGTTTCTGCTCGGGGTCTTCCACACCAGCCAGTTTATCAAGAAAACGGTCTGTAACATCCACATAAACAAGATTCGCCTTCAACTGATTACTGAATACTTCAACCACGTCTTCAGATTCACCCTTACGCATCAAACCATGATTCACGTGCACACATACCAAGTTATCCCCGATTGCTTTCAGAAGCAGAGCAGCTACCACAGAACTGTCAACTCCACCCGACAAAGCCAACAACACTTTCTTGTCGCCTACCTGACGTCTGATCAGCTCTATCTGGTCATTGACAAAATTCGTCATATTCCAGTTAGCTTCGGCCTTGCAAGTATCGAAAACGAAAGATTTTACAGTATTTTTAATAGCTTCAATGTCGTCCGTAAATTCCGCCAGTTTCACCTCACAAGTCGCTTTATCGTGACCGGCAGCCATAACGGGAATCCCCATCGTATAGATAGCCGGATTTACGTCAATAGACACACCGTCAATCACATTATTCGGTCCGCCATTGATAATAATCCCCTTTACATTGGGCAATGCTTTCAGTTCTTCCACTGTGATGTCGTGAGGATAAATCTCACTATACACTCCTAACGCACGGATGGCGCGAGCCAATACCGTATTCTCATGACTACCCAAGTCAAGGATAACAATCATGTCCTGTTTCATCTGATTCTGTTTTTTAATTATGTTATTGTCAATAGTTTCTTTCGTATCAACTTATCCGCAAATATAAATATTTTAAAAGACGTTACAATGTTTGGTTTCCACAAAGTTTCATTTTTCCTTTTCTATTTCCACATCCGTATTGTTAATCGCTTCGTCACGCAATGCAGAACTATTGAAATAATACTTGCCATCCTTGCGAAACAATATTCCTAGATATGGTTCACGGTTGTTTGTGCTCGCACCATCCAACGTATAATATAAGCTCACCGTGACATTCGTTTTCAGCAAGCTCCTCATCTTTTATCAGCATCAACGAGTCAACGGCAGGAATATGTTTCACCAGACTATCAGATGTTTTTGTGTCGTTGCCACGGATAGCTTTCTTCATCAATTCGTATAAAGCCAACAACGACGCGTTTCACCTTATGCCTTCAACCGTATCACAAACCGGCTACCCTTTCCCAGTTCGCTTTCCACCGTCAACGTGCCGCCGTGAGCTTCCACAAAATCCCTCGAAATAGACAGTCCTAACCCGCTTCCCTGCACTTTTGTTCCGGGGACACGGAAGTAACGGTCGAAGATACTTTTGTGATAGCGCGGGTCGATACCTTTTCCGAAGTCCTGAACATATAATTCAATGATAGCATCTTCCTGTCTGGCACCGATGACGACATGACCGTTTTCCTTGGAGTAACGGATAGCATTGCTTAATAAGTTAGTCAATACCCAGGCAATCTTTTCGCTGTCTACAAAGAGTTTTCCTATTTTCTCTTCAGGATATTCCACTTCAATTTGGAATATTGAATTTGTCAGCTTGCACCTGATTAGCCTTAATTGCATATTCAATCAATTCAATCGGTTTCGTTATTTTCGGCATCATCTGCAGTTTACCGGCTTCCACCTGAGTCATGTTCAGCAGTTCGCCTGTGATGCTAAGTAAACGTTCGCTGCTCTCCTTGATGCTCTTTGAGAGTTGCTCCTGTTCCTCGTTCAATTCGCCTACACGCTTGTCCTCCAACAGTTGAAGGCTCATCATTATAGCGGAAATCGGAGTTTTCAGTTCATGGGAGATAGTGGAGATAAAGGTAGTCTTGGCAGAATCCAGTTCTTTGAACTCCGTTATATTTTTCAGTAATATTACATCGCCCAGTTTACGCGGTTCGTCGTTCCCGGCTTCCGTATTGATGATAGGGACATAAGATGCCTTAAAATAACTCTCCTTATTATCAGCGTATATCTTCAAAGGCTCTTTCTGTTCGCTTGGTGTCACCAGTTCGCGAATCAGACGGCGGAGAAGATCGTTTTTCAAGGCAAGCTCTTCCGCCGATTTGCGGATTACATTCTCACGTTTCAGGTTCAGCACATTCAGGGCTTCCTCATTGACAAACAGAATCTCACGTTCCATGTTCAATCCGATGACGGGGTCGTCTATACTGTTCACAATCGCTTCTATGAATTTCTTCGCGGAAAGAATGTCCGACAAGGTGCTGGCACGGTACTCAGCCAAACGTTCCGCCATCCGGTTGAAACTATCGGCTACTTCACGGAACTCTTCATTACCACTCATATTCAAACGCTTCCCATAATTATGACCGGCAATTTCAAGGATTCCCTCTTTCAGTTCCTTAATCGGTTTGCTGATGGAACGGGGCAGCCAATAGAGCAACACCAGACCGGTCAATATACAAATACCGCCGGTAATGGAGATCCATAACAACGCACGTTCCAGCCCCGGCATGGCGGCAGGGCTATCCGGTTCCGTCGCCGTCAGAATCTGCAGGTTTATAACCGAAAGGGTCACCAGCAAAATAATCATTCCCGCCAGCATCCCGATGCCAAGAATCAGTTTCGTTTTAATATTCATAATGTTCATGCGATTAATATTATGCAAGTATAATCAAATCTACATTAGCTTGCGATAAATTATTTAAAAACTTTCTGTATCCCAATACCGAACAGATTGCATACGGCAACCGTAAATCAGGAGTTCCCATACAGACCGTCGATATTTGCTTCTCCCTGCAAACCTTGACGATACTCCCCAAAATATCCTTCGACTGCACCTGAACCACTTCTCCACCAAGCTCCGCCACCAGTTTGAAATGGTTCAGCAGATAACGCTGGCGCGCCAGGTCAATCCTGTCCATGCTCTCTTTCGGTGTCTGGACATACAAAGCGATAAAAGTAGTATTATACCGGGTTGCCAACTTCGCCGCCCTTCTGATAATCCGTCGGGGCGTCCTCTCATGGCTGCTGATACAAGCCATAAACTTCTCATGGCGCAGACCGACGGCAACGCCCATCACCACCTCGTTTTCCACCTTCTTTTCCACACGCAGCGCCACTTCCTTCAAAGCCAGTTCACGCAATTGAAGAATATTCTCCGTACGGAAAAAGTTATCCAATGCCATCCGAATCTTTTCCGGACGATATATCTTTCCCGCTTTCAGACGGGAAATCAGCTCTTCGGCTGTCAAGTCGATATTCACAACCTCGTCCGCTTCCTGAAGCACGCTGTCCGGCACCCGTTCTTTTACTTCAATACCCGTAATCTCCTGTACTTCTTCATTCACACTTTCAATGTGCTGAATATTAATTGCTGAAATCACGTTGATACCCTCGTCCAACAATGCTATAACGTCCTGCCACCGTTTTTCGTTCAGGCTTCCTTCCACATTGGTATGTGCCAGCTCGTCCACAATCACGATTTCAGGATGCACGCGGATGATTGTGTCCAGATCCATTTCTTCCAGTTCCTTTCCCTTGTAGAAGATTTTGCGTCGTGGGATGACAGGCAAACCTTCCAGCAACGCCTCCGTCCCGGCTCGTCCATGGGTTTCGACATAGCCGATTTGGACGTCCACCCCATTCTCCAACAATTCATGCGCTTCCTGAAGCATGCGATATGACTTCCCTACACCGGCTATCATTCCGATGTAAACCTTAAACTTCCCCCGGTGCGACTTTTTTATCAAATCCAGGAAATGCTGTACGCTTTGTTCTCTATCATCCATCCTTTTCACCACTTAACTATTTACGGTTCTCTTCAAGCGCTATATTCAGTTTCAGCACATTTACCTTCTCCGTTCCGAAAAGCCCTAAAAACGGTTTCTCCACATGTTTGTCTACAATGGCTTTCACCTGAGCTTCAGCCAGTCCGCGAGCTTGAGCCACCCTTTTCACCTGTACATACGCACATTCGGGAGTTATATCCGGGTCGAGCCCGGAAGCACTTGCCGTTACCATCTCAGCGGGTACTTCCCCGCGGCGCAGATAAGGATGATGCACCAGGAAAGTATCAATACGCGCTTCTACCTCCGCCAGATATTCAGGGTTGGCAGGCCCCTTGTTGCTACCGGAAGAGCTATCGGCATCATACCCCTCACCCGCACAAGAGGGCCGTCCCCAAAAATAAATATCCTTTGTGAACATCTGCCCCACATTGGCAGCTCCCACTACTTTTCCATTCAATGTAAGCACTTCGGCATTCCCCTTATTAGGCCCTGCCACCTGTGCAAACAGCCACAGAACAAGCACATAGAACACAGAGAAAAAGACACAGAAGACAAGTGTTATTTTAAGTGATTTGAATAAAGTTTTCATTGCTACCGTTTTTTAATTAAAAGAATAAACCTACTAATAAATCAATCAACTTGATTCCGACAAAAGGAACAATCACACCACCTACACCGTAAATCAACAGGTTGCGGCGAAGCAAAGCACTCGCACCGATCGGTTTGTATTGCACCCCGCGCAAAGCCAGCGGAATCAGCATCGGAATAATAATCGCGTTGAAGATAACGGCCGAAAGGATAGCGCTTTCCGGACTATGTAGCTGCATGATATTCAGCGCAGCCAGTTCGGGAATGGCAACCATAAACAATGCCGGGACAATAGCAAAATATTTCGCCACATCGTTGGCAATGGAAAAAGTAGTCAACGTTCCACGGGTCATCAGCAACTGCTTGCCGATTTCCACAATCTCGATCAGCTTTGTCGGGTCATTATCAAGGTCCACCATATTACCGGCTTCCTTCGCCGCCTGCGTACCACTGTTCATGGCAACACCTACATTAGCCTGCGCCAGTGCCGGAGCATCATTCGTTCCGTCTCCCATCATCGCCACCAATTTACCCGCCTGCTGTTCCTTCTTGATATATTCCATTTTATCTTCCGGTTTGGCTTCGGCAATAAAATCATCCACTCCGGCTTTTTCGGCAATATATTTTGCAGTCAGCGGGTTGTCACCGGTCACCATAACTGTCTTCACTCCCATCTTACGCAACCGTTTGAAACGTTCCTGAATACCCGGCTTGATAATATCCTGCAATTCAATAACGCCCGCCACCTCCTTGTTGACACATACCACCAATGGAGTCCCCCCACTACTTGAGATATTGGAAATAACATCTTCCACCTCTTTCGGGAATTTATTTCCGGCACTTTCCACAATCTTACGGATAGCGTCAAATGCCCCCTTACGAATCTGGGTACCATTCGCCAAATCGACTCCTGAACATTTAGTTTCAGCTGTAAATTTTATCATATGAGCACCAGTCGTATTCAAACTACGCATACGAATACCAGATTCACGTCCTAACTCTACAATTGATTTACCTTCCGGAGTTTCATCAGACAAGGAAGACAACAGGCAGTTTTCTACAAAATCGTGCAAGTCAACGCCCGGAACCGTATGGAAATGAGTTGCCTTACGATTACCGATAGTAATTGTACCGGTCTTGTCCAGCAGCAACGTATCAATATCTCCGGCAGTTTCTACCGCCTTACCGGACTTGGTAATCACGTTGGCACGAAGCGCACGGTCCATTCCGGCAATACCGATGGCAGAGAGAAGTCCGCCAATAGTTGTAGGAATCAGGCACACAAACAAAGAAATTAATGAAGCAATGGTGATAACCGTGTTGCTATAATCGGCAAATGGTTTCAAAGTCACACACACAATGACGAAAACAATCGTAAAACCTGCCAGCAAAATAGTCAGCGCTATCTCATTCGGAGTCTTCTGGCGTGACGCGCCTTCTACGAGCGCAATCATCTTGTCGAGAAAACTTTCTCCCGGCTGAGTGGTCACCATTACTTTTATATGGTAGGACAGTACTTTCGTGCCCCCCGTAACGGAACTTTTGTCTCCACCAGCCTCACGGATGACCGGAGCGGACTCACCGGTGATGGCACTCTCATCGATAGAAGCCAGTCCTTCAATAATCTCACCGTCAGACGGAATCACATCTCCGGCATCACACACAAATACATCTCCTTTTTTCAACTGTGAAGAACTTACGGTAACAATCTTACTACCATCCACCTTTTTTGCCGGTGTCTCTTCACGCGTCTTACGCAAACTGTCGGCCTGAGCCTTACCACGTGCCTCGGCGATAGCTTCGGCAAAGTTGGCAAACAACAGCGTTATAAACAGAACGGCAAACACGGTAATATTATAACCGAACGCCCCTTGCGAAGAATTTACAATGGAGTAGAGCGTTACGAACAGCATAACCACCGTAGCCACTTCCACCGTAAACATTATCGGATTCTTGATCATCATCCGAGGATTCAATTTCACGAATGACTGTTTCAAACTTTCCATGACTTGCTCCTTCTGAAACAAAGAAGCTGATTTATTATCTTTCATATCTTCTCTAAATCAGTATTACAAACTTAAATGTTCAGCAATCGTACTCAACGCGTGCACCGGAAAGAAAGACAAAGCGGCAACGATAAAAATAACGGCAAACGTCATTACTCCGAAGGTCAGCGTATCCGTCTTTAACGTTCCGGCACTTTCCGGTATAAACCTCTTCTGAGCCAGCAGACCGGCAATGGCAACCTGGCCGATAATAGGAATGAAACGGCTAAGGATAAGGACTATGCCACACGTATAATTCCAGAAGTAAGTATTATCACCCAGTCCTTCGAACCCCGAACCATTGTTGGCCGCACAGGAAGTATATTCATAAAGTTGCTCGCTCAATCCATGAAATCCCAAGTTGTTCAGCCAGCCGCCTTCACTTTGTACGAAATCGGGATGATGCACATAAATGTAGCTTGACAAAGCTGTAAATACCAGTATCACAAACGGATGAAGCAAGGCGATAACCGTAGCGATTTTCATTTCGCGGGCTTCCACTTTCTTCCCAAGAAATTCCGGTGTGCGCCCCACCATCAGCCCGCTGATAAAGACAGCAATAATTATAAAGGTATAGTAATTCATCCATCCCACACCGACACCGCCGAACCAGGTATTAATCTGCATATTCAACATTTCCACCATACCGGACAGCGGCATGGTAGAATCATGCATACCATTCACCGAACCATTGGAAGTCACAGTGGTAGTCACACTCCACAAAGCCGTCGCCCCGGCTCCCAGCCTTACTTCCTTTCCTTCCATCGCACCGTTATCCTGACTGATTCCCATAGCATCAATACGAGGATTGCCGCCCATCTCCTGATTGACATTGATGCAGACTCCTACCAGATAGGCAAAAAGCATCACCCCGAAAATAGTATATCCTAACTTTCTTCTGCGTGTATAGAACCCCAGCGCAAGTACCATAGCCATCGGAATAATCAGAATAGACCAACATTCCAACATATTAGTAAGATACGTCGGATTTTCCAACGGATGAGAAGAGTTGGCACCAAAGTAACCGCCGCCATTCGTACCCAACTGCTTGATAGGAACAATCGCGGCCGCAGGTCCCTGAGAAACCATCTGCTCCTGACCTTCGAGTGTGGTCACTTTCATCTTTCCGTCAAATCCCATCGGAGTACCTTGAAGAATAAGGATAAAACCTACAATCAGAGAAAGCGGGAGCAGGATACGTGTGCAGCTCACCACAAGAAATTGCCAAAAGTTACCGATTGTCTTTGTAGTCTTGGCAGCAATACTTTTCATGATACCCGCCATAGCAGCCATACCTGTCGCAGCAGTGATAAACTGGAAGAGCATGATGACGAACAGCTGAGTAAAATAAGTCAGCCCGCTTTCACCGCTATAATGCTGCAAGTTACAGTTCACCATGAAACTGACACAGGTATTGAAAGCCTGATCCGGTGTCTGAGTACCGTTACCATCCGGATTCAAAGGCAACCAACCTTGTGCGACCAACAATAGCATTCCCCAAAAGAACCAGAAAGCATTCAGTATCAACAGAGCTTTCAAGAACTGTTTCCAGTTCATTTCCTCTTTGGGGTTGATTCCGCACACTTTGTAAATGCCCCTTTCGAGAGGAGCCATAAAATCCGACCAGGTCTTTTCTCCTTTGTAGACCTTGGCGATATATTTTCCCAATGGATAAGCGAGAATCACCATCAAGGCAACCTGCGCAACCACACCTAAAATTTCTGTATTCATACTTTTACCTTAATCTGTATATTACTTAAAACTTTTCGGGTTTGATGAGCACATACATCAAATAACCGAAACTCGCAATACCTAATACGAATAATGTTGTGTACATAAGTCTATCCTCCTTTTCTTTTAAATATTCTCAAACCAGTCTATACATTTCCAGAATAGCCAGAAACAAGCGACCCCGCTCAACAGGCAGAAAATAAATGATAATGTTATCCCCATGCTTTCATGTTTTTAAATGGATTAATAATTCTGATTATTTGCCAGAGATAATGCCAAAGGCGTGCCAAAAAAGGGAATACAGATATAAAGAACTGATTTACTGAACAATAAACAAATAGTGTGATAATAAAGAATAAGGAAATACCCTACCATTTTGAAAAGGGTATATTATTTTGGAAAGTTATAGAGAAGCGGTATAAGTGTATAAAAACAGAAATCCCCTTGACTCTTAATGAATCAAGGGGACTCTTCAAAAAACGGCGGCTACCTACTCTCCCACTGTTACGCAGTACCATCGGCGTGACGAGGCTTAACTTCTCTGTTCGGAATGGGAAGAGGTGGAACCCTCGTGCTATAACCACCTGAATAAGGTTATGACATGATGAAAAAGTAAAATTAGCAATAGCTAAACGTATATATCGCGACCCGTACAGGTCCGAAAGAAAGTGAACGGGCAATTAGTAATGCTCGGCTATGATGTTACCACCTTTACACCTGCATCCTATCAACGTCATCGTCTTTGACGACCCTAAGAAATCTAATCTTGTGGCTGGCTTCGTACTTAGATGCTTTCAGCACTTATCCAATCCCGACTTAGATACCCAGCGATGCACCTGGCGGCACAACTGGTAAACCAGCGGTCAGTCCAACACGGTCCTCTCGTACTAGTGTCAGAGCCACGCAAATTTCATACGCCCACGATAGATAGAGACCGAACTGTCTCACGACGTTCTGAACCCAGCTCGCGTGCCACTTTAATGGGCGAACAGCCCAACCCTTGGGACCTTCTCCAGCCCCAGGATGTGACGAGCCGACATCGAGGTGCCAAACCCCTCCGTCGATATGAGCTCTTGGGAGGGATCAGCCTGTTATCCCCGGAGTACCTTTTATCCTTTGAGCGATGTCCCTTCCATGCGGAAACACCGGATCACTATGCTCTAGTTTCCTACCTGATCGACTTGTCTGTCTCCCAGTCAAGCGCCCTTATGCCATTACACTCTACGGACGGTTACCAATCGTCCTGAGGGCACCTTTAGAAGCCTCCGTTACACTTTTGGAGGCGACCACCCCAGTCAAACTACCCACCAAACAGTGTCCTCCTTTTTAGGAGTTAGAACTCAAATAATCAAAGGGCCGTATTTCAACAGCGACTCCACAAATACTGGCGTACCTGCTTCGAAGTCTCCGGCCTATCCTACACATCAATTACCCAAATTCAATGTTAAGCTATAGTAAAGGTTCACGGGGTCTTTTCGTCCCATCGCGGGTAATCGGCATCTTCACCGATACTACAATTTCACTGAGCTCACGGTTGAGACAGTGTCCAGATCATTACACCATTCGTGCAGGTCGGAACTTACCCGACAAGGAATTTCGCTACCTTAGGACCGTTATAGTTACGGCCGCCGTTTACTGGGGCTTCAATTCAATGCTTCTCTTGCGATGACATCTCCTCTTAACCTTCCAGCACCGGGCAGGTGTCAGGCTGTATACGTAATCTTTCAATTTAGCACAGCCCTGTGTTTTTGTTAAACAGTTGCCTGGACCTATTCTCTGCGCCCAACTCTCGTTGGGACCCTTTATCCCGAAGTTACAGGGTCAATTTGCCTAGTTCCTTAACCGTGAATCACTCAAGCGCCTTAGTATATTCAACCCGACTACGTGTGTCCGTTTGCGGTACGGGTACCTTAAAGATTAAGTTTAGCGGATTTTCTTGGAAGTATGTTTACACGCGCTATTGGATTGTTCCGAAGAACGCTCCATACTATCAGGTTCGACTCTTGCGGTGGATTTGCCTGCCACAATCAACATCTACACCCTTCAACGGACTATTCCGTCAGTCCGCGGCGCTGTCACTGCTCCGTCTCCACGTCACTCCTTAAGGTAGTACAGGAATATTAACCTGTTCTGCCATCGGCCTCACCGTTCGGCTGAGCCTTAGGACCCGACTAACCCTGATCCGATTAGCGTTGATCAGGAAACCTTAGTCTTTCGGCGAGGGGGTTTCTCACCCCCTTTATCGTTACTTATACCTACATTTGCTTTTCCACACGCTCCAGCAAAGCTCACGCTTCACCTTCGACGCAGAGTGGAATGCTCCCCTACCGATCATTACTGATCCCATAGCTTCGGTAAATTGCTTGATGCCCGATTATTATCCACGCCAAACTCCTCGACTAGTGAGCTGTTACGCACTCTTTAAATGAATGGCTGCTTCCAAGCCAACATCCTAGCTGTCTTAGCAATCTGACTTCGTTAGTTCAACTTAGCAATTATTTCGGGACCTTAGCTGATGGTCCGGATTCTTCTCCTTTAGGACATGGACCTTAGCACCCATGCCCTCACTCCTGGGATCGAACTACTGCGCATTCGGAGTTTATCAAGACTTGATAGGCGGTGAAGCCCTCGCATCTTATCAGTCGCTCTACCTCACAGTAGTAATTCCCAAGGCTGCACCTAAATGCATTTCGGGGAGTACGAGCTATCTCCAAGTTTGATTAGCCTTTCACCCCCACCCTCAGTTCATCCGGAAGCTTTTCAACGCTTATCGGTTCGGTCCTCCAGTTAGTGTTACCTAACCTTCAACCTGACCAAGGGTAGATCACTTGGTTTCGCGTCTACTCCTTCCGACTAATCGCCCTGTTCAGACTCGCTTTCGCTTCGGCTACACATTTTGAAATGCTTAACCTTGCCGGAAAAAGTAACTCGTAGGTTCATTATGCAAAAGGCACGCCGTCACTTCTTACGAAGCTCCGACCGCTTGTAGGCGCATGGTTTCAGGGACTATTTCACTCTTCTATTCGAAGTGCTTTTCACCTTTCCTTCACAGTACTGGTTCGCTATCGGTCTCTCGGGAGTATTTAGCCTTACCGGATGGTCCCGGCAGATTCACGCAAGATTCCTCGTGTCCCGCGCTACTCAGGATACCACTACGCTTCGTTTAGCTTCGAATACCGGACTATCACCGTCTATGGTTTCATTTTCCAAAGAATTCTTCTCACTAAATGTCTTGCGATAACGTGGTCCTACAACCCCATATATGCCGTAACATACATGGTTTGGGCTAATCCCCGTTCGCTCGCCACTACTAGGGGAATCATTATTATTTTCTTTTCCTACAGGTACTAAGATGTTTCAGTTCCCTGTGTTAGCCTCTTGCTATGCAAGATGTCATTCCTTCAGAATGACGGGTTGTCCCATTCGGAAATCTCCGGATCAAAGGTTATTTGCACCTACCCGAAGCTTATCGCAGCTTATCACGTCCTTCATCGCCTCCGAGAGCCAAGGCATCCGCCATGCGCCCTTGCTTACTTTCTTTCAAACTGACTTCTTTCCAACTTGGCATTGCCTAAACAATGTTGATGAGGAAAGAACGTACGGTTCGATATATACTTTTAGCTCTTTACTAAAATTTTACTTTTTGTTATCATCATGTCAAAGATCGTTTTCTCTTTTCAGAGAGAGTGGAGAATAACGGATTCGAACCGTTGACCCTCTGCGTGCAAGGCAGATGCTCTAGCCAGCTGAGCTAATCCCCCAAGAGGTTATCAAGAATCTGGTTTTTGGCTTTCGCTTTTCCCCTTCTTGAGCTTGGTAGTCCCAGGCAGAGTTGAACTGCCGACCTCTACATTATCAGTGTAGCGCTCTAACCAACTGAGCTATAGGACTAGTTCAACCTTGTCTACCTGATGTTAGACTCGGCTTCTTTATTTTTCTCTTGTTTATCTCTATCTATAATTCTATAGATGGTTGATCTATATTCTATAAATAAACAAGTACCAGTAGTACAAAAAACAGAACCTAAATAAAGTCATTTGTAACGACATCGCTCCAGAAAGGAGGTGTTCCAGCCGCACCTTCCGGTACGGCTACCTTGTTACGACTTAGCCCCAATTACCAGTTTTACCCTAGGACACTCCTTGCGGTTACGTACTTCAGGTACCCCCGGCTTTCATGGCTTGACGGGCGGTGTGTACAAGGCCCGGGAACGTATTCACCGCGCCATGGCTGATGCGCGATTACTAGCGAATCCAGCTTCACGAAGTCGGGTTGCAGACTTCGATCCGAACTGAGAGAGGTTTTTGGGATTAGCATCCTGTCACCAGGTAGCCGCCTTCTGTACCCCCCATTGTAACACGTGTGTAGCCCCGGACGTAAGGGCCGTGCTGATTTGACGTCATCCCCACCTTCCTCACATCTTACGATGGCAGTCTTCAGAGTCCTCAGCATGACCTGTTAGTAACTAAAGATAAGGGTTGCGCTCGTTATGGCACTTAAGCCGACACCTCACGGCACGAGCTGACGACAACCATGCAGCACCTTCACATTTGCCTTGCGGCTATACTGTTTCCACTATATTCAAATGCAATTTAAGCCCGGGTAAGGTTCCTCGCGTATCATCGAATTAAACCACATGTTCCTCCGCTTGTGCGGGCCCCCGTCAATTCCTTTGAGTTTCACCGTTGCCGGCGTACTCCCCAGGTGGAATACTTAATGCTTTCGCTTGGCCGCTTACTGTATATCGCAAACAGCGAGTATTCATCGTTTACTGTGTGGACTACCAGGGTATCTAATCCTGTTTGATACCCACACTTTCGAGCCTCAGTGTCAGTGACAGTCTAGTGAGCTGCCTTCGCAATCGGAGTTCTTCGTGATATCTAAGCATTTCACCGCTACACCACGAATTCCGCCCACCTCTACTGTACTCAAGACTGCCAGTTTCAACTGCAATTTTACGGTTGAGCCGCAAACTTTCACAACTGACTTAACAATCCACCTACGCTCCCTTTAAACCCAATAAATCCGGATAACGCTCGGATCCTCCGTATTACCGCGGCTGCTGGCACGGAGTTAGCCGATCCTTATTCATACGGTACATACAAAATTCCCACACGTGGAACATTTTATTCCCATATAAAAGAAGTTTACAACCCATAGGGCAGTCATCCTTCACGCTACTTGGCTGGTTCAGGCCTGCGCCCATTGACCAATATTCCTCACTGCTGCCTCCCGTAGGAGTTTGGACCGTGTCTCAGTTCCAATGTGGGGGACCTTCCTCTCAGAACCCCTATCCATCGAAGTCTTGGTGGGCCGTTACCCCGCCAACAAACTAATGGAACGCATCCCCATCGATAACCGAAATTCTTTAATATCTCTCTCATGCGGGAGAAATATACCATCGGATATTAATCTTTCTTTCGAAAGGCTATCCCCGAGTTATCGGCAGGTTGGATACGTGTTACTCACCCGTGCGCCGGTCGCCATCTCCAGTTTGCAAGCAAACTGAAATGCTGCCCCTCGACTTGCATGTGTTAAGCCTGTAGCTAGCGTTCATCCTGAGCCAGGATCAAACTCTTCATTGTAAAAGTATTGTTAATCAGCATTGCTGCTGTTTTTTTGCTCTGTTCAGGATGCCGTACAATTTATTGACTCTATTTCAAATACCTGTGTCTCACTTATATTTCTATAGTTGGAAACAAGCATTGACGGTTCTATTTTTTAACTTGTACTACTTGTATTGTTTATCAATATTTCAAAGAACTTGTCGCTTTCGTTTCAAAAGGGTGCAAAGGTAAGAGGTTTTATTTTAACTACCAAACTTTTTCGGAAGTTTTTTGTTTTTTCTTTTTAAACTCATTTCTCAGGCTCTCTTGCGAAAGGGAAAGAATAATTAAAAAAGAAGGACTAAAACCGTTTTCTTTGCGATTCGGACTGCAAAGATAAGAACTTTTATTTCTATTATCCAAACTTTTCTGAAAGTTTTTTGTTCTTATTTTTAAGCCGGAGCTCGCTTTATCACTAAGTCATTATATCAAGGCTTTCTTCTCTTGGAAAGCGGGTGCAAAAGTACTCCCTTTTAGTATATACTCCAAATATATCACACTCTTTTTTCTAATTATTTTTGCATATTTATGCTAACTCACTGATTGATAATGATGTTGTAGAACATATTTTTTAGAACACGAGCAGGCGGGGGCGGGAAAGGGAAAGGAAGGACACCTTATTATATTCACGTGCGTGTTCACGTGCGTGCGTTATGCGCGCGAAGGGATTAAAGACCGAGAAGAAAAAAATGGAAATTACAGAAGAAAAAAAAGATGGCGGTAAGATTTATTATAGATAAAAGGGATATTCAGAAAAAAGCAAGAGGATGTCCGTATGGGGAAAATGGACACCCTCTCTAGGAGACAAACCAAAAAGACGACTTTCACAAGCTATCTGCCGGTTCGCGACCTCCGTCATAAATCCGGGGAAGGATTACGAAAACGGACTTCATCACTCCGAAGATTGACGCAAATTAACCAGTTCCGCCCATTTGTTCAGGCTCAAGTCAATGCCGCCTTTTTCCAAGGAATGCAGAGAGGAAAGGAAATATTTTATTATACGCTCAGGATTATCACACATGACATAGGTCAGCTCGCCAAGGGCATAACGAAGACGCGAGATTTGGACATAGTCTACCTGGGTACAGGAGTCATCCATAGAAGCCTCAACCAAATTATCCAGGATTTCATAAGCCTGGCTTTGTTCAGAACTCGTTAACTCACTTATGGGCTTGTGCATGATAGGGTGCTGCATCAAACGGATGATGTTCTCTTTAAAATCGCTACTCATCGTTATTGTCTTGTTTGCCGCATCAGTTCCCGGTGGTGCGAGGGTTATATATAAAAAAGAGAGCGTGGAAACTATCTACTTACGTCCTTTATAGGCATCGGCTAAGACCCTTCCCGAACATAAGTGATAGTCCCACGCCCAATTGAGTATATAACAAGATTATATATACAAAAGATGCGTGAGACCTGTCACTTGTTGCCATTCGTGGATAAAATTAGCCGATTTTCATATATGAATTGCAACAAATAACCGTTCTCAATAAAACTATCAAAAACTTACTTTCTTCGCTAGAAAGTAAACTATGACAAAAGTAGCAATTTATATTTAGCAAGCAAACAATATTGACAAGGAAATGACTATGAGACATGAAATTATTTTGGTTATACGTAGGCGACTTTCAAATCTCCCCCTCCAATTAGCATTTTCGGCTTAAAGGCAACGCATTCATGAGTTAAACTCAACGGGCGATGGAGTTACGCTGCTCAGCCCCTCTGCAAAGAAAAAGAAAACATTTCTCATATTCTCATAACATACACCGTAATTATATATAAATCAACAAGATAGCACTATGAGAAATAAAATCAAAAACGGTATTTCTCATACTTTTTCCACCACTTTAGCCTAAAAACAGTGTATTTCTCATACGTTTATCAATCATTTCTCATAAGGAAAGCAACACTTCCGAAACAGAAGAATTATTAGACAGCAACATCTTTCAAGGTAAACATAAAGGAATGTACCGCTTTATTTCATATCATCAAGCGGTACTTTACAACACACAAAACAGACATCCCGATGTCATCCCACTATTGTCCGGACATCTTTCCTTAAACCATCTGTACATCCTCCCTTAGTCATGTGAAAGGGCTCACTTCTGTAAACAAATAAGCTGACAGCCGTAGATAGATACGACCACATATATGAACAAAAAAGCCCACAATTGTGAGCCCCTACACATGATGAAGGGAAAACATTAGAATAACAAAGGATTGACATACAACATACAAAGAATGACATATAATATATAAGGAGGTTACGTATGACATATAAGGAACCGACATATAATATATAAGGGCTTTACGTATGACATATAGGAGAAAAAGAAAGAAAAAACGGGTACTTGAAACCGAAACAGGCATAAGATTAGAGGCTATATGAAGCAAATCAGGCACAAAAAGCAGCCGGCATGGAGTATATAGACTTAGCACAAGAAAACACATTTCACACTGATTACAAGCACATTACTTATTAAAAGTAAAAAATCAGTATGAGGGTAAAAGTTACTATCAGGGGGATAAAACGACCTGCTACCATAGAGGAAACAACGATGAACAAGGGGATTCAAGATATTTATGAGGGTATGAGGGCAAAACTCAACAAAACTTTTATGGGAAGAACCTACCAACAGAAAGATACAATGGAGTTGGACAAAGTTTTCACTCCGGCATTTTGCAGGGTTTCGAGAGGTATCTATTGGAGAAGATTGCAAACCGGTATATGCCAGCCAGGATATTAATCATTCCCACTTTCTTATCAACAATCATAGCCGGGTATTATCCCATTCCGGATGCCGAAACAATTTCCGACTTGCAGTGTTCTAACCACAACGAATGGCATTGGTTTCTTTGGGCTTCAAAGGAGAAAAGACTTCTTGTATGTAAATCAAGGATATGCGCAAACTACATAGTGTGGGACGGTATATCGATAGCTAATTCCCAAGAAAGCGTTCAGGGATTCCCACTTTAGTTATCAGGAGCCGTCATCCCTAATACCACACTATGTTTTATTTTTGTTTGTTTGTATGCTAATGCCCTGCGCTGTGAAGCGCGGGGCATTCATTTATCTAAATCTTATATTCTTCTATCTTCCGATATAGCGTAGTAAGCCCTATTTTCAACAAGCGGGCTGTCTCCGTCTTATTCCCTTTTGTATATTCCAACACACGTGCAATATGCCTGCGCTCCATCGCAGCCAGTTCAAAACTGCCCGTTGTATCGTCCGAACATTCATAGTGACTGTTCTGAATCTCCAAAGGAAGGTCGCAGACATCCAATCGCCCGCCTTCACAAACTATCAGACTGCGTTCGATTACGTTTCTCAGTTCGCGGATATTCCCTTTCCAGGGCTGTTGCTCCAATGCATGAAGAAAGGCGGGAGTCATTTCACAGATTGCATACGAGAGCTTTTCAGAAAATCTTTTGGCAAAGGCGGCAGCAAGAATCTTAATATCTCCTGCACGTTCGCGAAGCGCAGGAAGATGTACCTGAAATACGGAAAGACGGTAGAACAAGTCTTCACGGAACCGCCCTGCCTTGATTTCTTCCTGCAAGTTGCGGTTAGTGGCGGCAATGACACGTACATTGACCCGTGTCGGTTTGGTGTCGCCTATCTTTATATATTCACCAGTTTCGAGGATACGCAATAACTTAGCTTGCAGTTCAAATGCCATCTCACCGATTTCGTCCAGAAAGATAGTTCCGTTGCTGGCTTCTTCAAAAGCCCTTCTTATCTTTTACCGCACCGGTGAACGAGCCGGCTCTATGCCCGAACATCTCGCTTTCCAGCAATTCCTTACTGAAAGAGGAACAATTGACCGCCACAAAATTCTGCTTGCTGCGTTTGCTGTTATAATGTATGGCCTGTGCAAACACTTCCTTTCCCGTTCCGGTTTCTCCGGTCAGCAATACAGGAACATCTGTCACGGACACCTTTTGCGCCAGCAGGACAGCGTCTTTCAATGTTTTCGATTCCCCCAGAATAGAATCGAACGAATACATCTGCCCGACTTTCTTTTCCAGTTTCTCCAGGCGGACATTCATCTTCGCCTTTTCTACGGCACGGCTGACCAGAGGGATAATCTTATTGTTATCGTCTCCTTTCGTTATATAATCAAACGCACCATTCTTGATAGCCTGCACACCGTCGGGGATATTGCCATGGGCGGTAAGAAGAATCACTTCTACGTTGGGAGCCGTCTTTTGATGTCCAACACCAAGTCCACACCATTTCCGTCCGGAAGAAAAACATCGCACAAAACCACATCGGGCGATTGGACTTCCAATTGCTTGACGGCAGCCTTACAGTCACCTGCCTGACACACTTCATACCCTTCGAGCCCCAACATACGAGCCAGAAGGCTGCGAATCTGGACTTCATCGTCAATAATAAGAATCTTACTCATACAATTTGCCTGTATTAAAATAGAAGAATGAAAAAACAGGGTGTGCAAATATAAGTTTTTTCAATGAATCCATGAACATTTTGCTTACGTAGTTCGTTATTTCCATAGGAAACTATTTACAAAATAAATATATGAAAATAATCATTATCGGAGGCGTTGCAGGCGGAGCTACCACTGCTGCCCGAATCAGACGAGTAGACGAATCGGCAGAAATCATTCTTTTGGAAAAAGGGAAATATATATCGCATGCCAATTGCGGGCTACCTTATTATATAGGCGGAGTTATCGAAGAACGCGAAAAACTGTTCGTCCAGACTCCCGAAGCATTTTCTACACGATTCCGCGTAGATGTCCGCACGGAAAATGAAGTGATTTTTATCGACCGGAAAAGAAAGACGGTCACGGTGCGGCAAAGCAGCGAGGACACGTATGAAGAGAGTTACGACAAGTTGTTAATATCAACCGGTGCCTCCCCCGTACGTCCACCTGCCGGGGATAGACCTGAGCGGAATCTTCACGCTGAGAAACGTTGCGGATACGGATAAAATCAAAGCATATATCGACAGCCACGCTCCGCGGAAAGCCGTAGTGGTAGGAGCCGGATTTATCGGACTCGAAATGGCGGAAAACCTGCATGCGCAAGGGGCGAAAGTGTCGATTGTGGAAATGGGCAACCAAGTAATGGCGCCCATCGACTTTCGATGGCTTCGCTGGTTCATCAACACCTGATGGGCAAGGGGGTGAATTTATATTTGGAACAAGCCGTAGCTTCTTTTGAACGGAACGGCAAAGGATTGAAGGTCAACTTCAAGAACGGCCGGTCTATTGCAGCCGATATCGTTATCTTATCTATCGGGGTGCGTCCGGAAACGAATCTGGCACGGGCTGCCGAACTGACTATCGGCGCTGCCGGCGGCATTGCCGTGAATGATTACCTGCAAACGTCCGACGAATCCATCTATGCGATTGGCGACGCGATTGAATATCGCCATCCGATTACCGGAAAGCCCTGGCTCAATTATCTTGCCGGACCCGCCAACCGCCAGGGGCGTATCGTCGCAGACAATATACTGGGAGCGAAGATTCCGTATGAAGGCTCCATCGGCACTTCCATCGCCAAGGTTTTCGACATGACGGTGGCCTCTACCGGATTGCCCGGAAAACGATTGCGGCTGGAAGGAATTGATTATATGTCGTCTACCATTCATCCGTCTTCCCACGCCGGATATTACCCGGATGCAATGCCGATGAGTATAAAATCACTTTCGACAAGCAGACAGGACGGCTGTACGGAGGACAGATTGTGGGCTATGACGGAGTGGACAAGCGGATTGACGAACTTGCGCTTGTCATCAAGCATGAGGGAACCATCTACGACCTGATGAAAGTAGAACAGGCTTATGCACCCCCGTTCTCTTCCGCCAAGGATCCGGTAGCACTTGCGGGCTATGTGGCAGAAGATATTATTACAGGCAGAACGAATCCTGTGTATTGGAGAGAATTGAGAGACATTGAAATGGAGAACAAATTCCTGCTGGATGTCCGCACTTCGGATGAATTTGCTTTAGGAACGTTGCCGGGAGCCGTGAATATCCCGTTGGATGAACTTCGCGACCGGCTGTCGGAACTGCCGAAAGACCGGATGATTTATACGTTCTGCGCTGTCGGGCTACGGGGATATCTCGCCTACCGTATCTTGACACAACACGGATTTGACAAGGTACGTAATCTGTCGGGCGGACTGAAAACTTACCGTGCCGCTACCGCCCCTATCATCCTGCACGAAGAAAATGAGAATGAAACGCTGGAAACGCCCGCACAGCAAGAGACAACGGCACAAACCGGACAACCTGCCACCCCCGCCGCAACCGCCCAGACAATACGGGTGGATGCTTGCGGACTGCAATGTCCCGGCCCGATTCTGAAGATGAAAAAGACTATGGACGGACTGGCTTCGGGCGAACGGGTGGAGATTACGGCAACTGATCCGGGATTCCCGCGTGACGCCGCCGCATGGTGCAGCTCGACCGGCAACCAACTGATTTCGAAAGAAACATCCGGAGGAAAATCTGTTGTTATTATAGAAAAAGGAGAACCAAAATCATGTAATATTGTTACTACTTGTGATGGCAAAGGAAAAACTTTTATCATGTTTAGTGATGATTTAGATAAAGCTTTAGCTACCTTTGTGCTCGCTAATGGCGCAGCAGCCACGGGACAGAAAGTCACAATCTTCTTTACCTTTTGGGGATTGAACGTCATCAAAAAGTTGCATAAGCCGAAAGTGGAGAAAGATATTTTTGGAAAGATGTTTGGTATGATGCTGCCTTCAAGCTCCAAGAAGCTGAAACTTTCAAAGATGAGCATGGGCGGAATAGGCGGAAAGATGATGCGGTATATCATGAAGGAGAAAGGAATCGACTCACTCGAATCACTGCGTCGGCAAGCTCTGGAAAACGGCGTTGAATTCATCGCTTGCCAGATGTCGATGGATGTGATGGGAGTGAAAAAAGAAGAACTCCTGGACGATGTGACAATCGGCGGCGTAGCAACGTATATGGAACGAGCGGACAATGCCAACGTCAATCTGTTTATTTAACAGGAAGAATTAATAAAATATATTCAATAAGATATGAAAACAATATGTGCAATGCGTGATGTATTCAGAGCCATGACAAACTTTGAATCTGCATTTGAAAAAGTCTACCGGATATCACTGAACGAAGCTATGATATTGTGCAGCCTCAAGTGCTCAACGGAGAGAATGACAGCCACCAACCTGGCAAAACAAACAGACTTGAGCCCGTCGCATACATCAAAAATGCTCCGGATACTGGAGGAAAAAGAGCTAATCATCCGGACACTCGGAAACGAAGACCGCCGGCAAATGTATTTCCATCTGTCCCAAGCGGGTAAACAACGGGTGAACGAACTGGAACTTGATAAAGTTGAAATACCGGAATTACTAAGACCTTTGTTTTAACAACGGATTTTCAAACAAATTCCCGCAAACAGTAAAACAATGAGCAATCCGCCTGAACATGGGCAGATTGCTCATTGTTCTTACAGAAAAGAACAAAAAGAAAGATGTTAATTTTCCGGCAAAATAATTTTTCAGGCGAACCTTTTCTTTTTTTTCTTGTTGTTTGTAACAAAAGCCCCAAGGTACCAGGGCATGATTTTATATAACCTAAACATTATAAAGATATGAAGAAATTAATTCCTATTTTATTGGCGGTCTTTGCACTCGCTTCCTGCGAAAAAGACCCGGACATGGGTAAGCTGGATGACAACTATCTGGTATACACTAACCACGACGAGAAAGCTGACTTCAAAGTTCCTACTTTCTTTCTGGCACATCAGATCCTGGTGATCAGTGACAGTAAAGAACCGGAATATCTCGAAGGAGAAGGCGCTGAACAAATTTTGGCTGCTTACACGGAAAACATGGAAGCCAGAGGATATACGGCCGCTGCCGACAAAGAAAGCGCTGACCTCGGTATTCAAGTGAGCTACATCGCAAGTACTTATTATTTCACCAGCTACGCACAGACGGAATGGTGGTGGGGATATCCCGGTTACTGGGGCCCGAACTACTGGGGCGGAACCTGGGGTGGCGGATGGTACTACCCGTATGCTGTGACTTACAGTTATAGTACCAACTCATTCCTGACAGAAATGGTGAACTTGCAAGCCGAACAAGGTGAAAGCAAAAAACTGCCTATTGTATGGACAAGCTACCTGACCGGATTTGACACTGGTTCCAAAGCTATCAACCGCACTCTCGCAGTGGAAGCTGTCAACCAGTCATTCGCTCAGTCACCTTATCTTACTAACAAATAATCAACTACAACTGTTATGAAAACAAGAAAAAATATATACTTCAAGGTGATAGCCTTGGCGGCTATTGCCATCGCCTTCGCCATGCCGGCCAAGGCACAGTTATCAGACAATGGATATGCCAACATCGACTGGCAGTTCAATGCCCCGCTAAGTAATCATTTCGCTGACAAAGCAAGTGGTTGGGGTATGAACTTCGAAGGTGGTTATTTTGTAACTCCCAACATCGGTTTGGGACTTTTCCTTAACTATCACAGTAACCACGAATACGTAGGTCGTGAAACGTTTAAAATGGCAGGCGGCGATGTAACTACCGACCAGCAACATACTATGTTCCAGTTGCCTTTCGGTGCTGCTGCACGCTACCAATGGAACCGCGGCGGTTCTTTCCAACCTTATGTCAGCGCAAAATTAGGTGCTGAATATGCGAAAATCCGCTCCAACTTCAATATGCTTGAAGCAAGAGAAGACAGTTGGGGATTCTATGCTTCTCCTGAAGTAGGTGTCAACGTATTCCCTTGGGTGTACGGTCCGGGCTTGCACTTTGCATTGTACTACAGCTATGGTACCAACAAGGCTGACGTACTGCATTACAGTGTAGACGGATTGAGCAACTTCGGCTTCCGCCTGGGTGTATCGTTCTAAAAAAGAACTACAACTGTCAGAATATTACGTTAATAATAAAAAGATGCCCTTCTACCGTTACAGGTGGAAGGGCATTTCTTTTTATTTTTTATCGGAAGGATTATTTTTTCTTCATCGCGCCATAAATCGCTTCCTGTATCCGTTCGCGAATATGCAGTTGATTGAGTTTACGATTGGTGACATCGGGATAGATGCGGTTGCTCAGGAAAACATACACTAGTTCGTTCTCGGGATCCACCCATGCACAAGTGCCGGTAAATCCGGTATGGCCGTACACTCCGGCAGGAGCAACGGATGCACAATTTCCCTTCTTTGAATCTTGCATATCCGGCTTATCAAACCCTAAGCCTCGCCTGCTTATCTTTGACACTTCTGTGGTGAATAGCTGACAGGTTTCTTTGCTCAGATAACGTTTTCCGTCTATCTCTCCCCCATTCAGCAACATCTGATAGATATGCGCCACTTCACGGGCAGTAGAGAACAGCCCGGCATTCCCCGCCAGCCCGCCGAAGAAGGCGGAAGCCTCATCATGCACGAATCCCTGCAAGGTCTCTTTACGCAAGAAACGGTCTTTATTGGAAGGAACGATTTCTGATTTGGCAAAACGGCGCAAAGGCAAATAGCCGGTACGCTCCAACCCCATCGGCCCGTAAAACTCACGCTGCAAGTAGGCTTCCATAGGCATACCCGCCAACTGTTCCACCAACATTCCCAACAGAATGAATCCTATATCGCTATATACGTAACGTTTCTGCTTCAACGGAGTTTCCACGATTTTCTCTTCTATCACTTTCCGGAAAGAACGGTTCAACCACAGGCTGTCGCAAATCTGAACTGTATAATCTCCGGTCTTGACAGGAGATATGTATTCACTCTTAAACTTGAATTTCGGGTTCGCCCACGTAGCTGTCCCAATCCGCACCGGATGCTGTGCATCTTTGCGTGCGCTGAACAATCTTCCGTCATAACTATCTTTATCAATGGCTTCTTGGTAGAAAGGAAGCCAAGGGGGCAGTCCGGACTGATGGTACAGGATTTCCCGAATCGTTATATCCTTCTTATCAGTACGTTGCAGAAACGGCAAATAATCGGAAATCTTATCAGTCAGATTAAAACGCCCCTTATCGTAGAGTTTCATGACGGCGAGCAGCGTTCCCGTTGTCTTGGAAAGGGAAGCCAAGTCATAGATGTCCGTAGATTCGACACGCGGACTTCCTTTACCCGCATAAGTGCCGAAAGATTTGTCGAACATGATATGCCCGTTTTTCAACACTACCACCTGGCAACCGGGATAAGCTCCCTGACGAATACCGTCCAAGGCAATGGTGTCAATCTTTTTAAGAAGGGCGGATGAAAGTCCGTATTCCTCCGGAATGAAGTGCGAAGGGCTTTCCGGAGTGATAGTCACTCCCGCACCTGTCGGAAACAATCCGCCGAGACTTGCTGATAATCGGCCGTCCGCGGTAGCTTTGGCAAATAATATGTCAGCCGTCTGACGCTGTACGTCGCTATTGTGACTATGCCCCAATACCACTGCCGAAGCGTCAGATACAGCCCGCTGAATCTGTAACATCATCTTCCCGGGAGTGAAGAACAGATAAATAGCCGGACTTTGAGGAGCAAACTTTGCAAAGAACGGGTGATAAGGAGCCAGGCGTTGTTCACTTACGGCTATTACGATTCGTTTATAAGTAGCCAGCGAATCACGCAGTCGCCGGTTTTCTTCTTCTGTCTGATTAGGACGGAGACGAAAACGTGACAGTGACGCATAGCGGGACATTTGTTTCACCAATGTTTCCGTTTCTCCCGGTTTCCCGACTTCAAGCAATGCAATCCTCTGCGCCTTGTCGGCGTGGAGCGGCAGGATATGATTCTTATTATTCAGAACGGTAATTGCCGCCTGGTTCAGCCGACGAATCAAATCACGTGCCTGAGGGCTGTTGACTCGTTGTTCCAGACCGGACAACTGTACAAACGGCTTTTTCTTGAGTCCTAACACATACTTATAGGTCAATACTTTACGGCATTTATTTTCAATATCCTCTTTGCTCAGTTCCCCTTTTTCAACGGCTTCGAGCACGGCAGGAATTTCATCTTTCAGATTGCGCGGAGCAAGTACCATATCATTACCGGCTTTCAGTGCCTGCAAGCTGACGTTGCCGTTGCCGGACACTCCTTTCATAGCAAGGGCATCGGTGAATATCAACCCTTTGAAGGCCAACTCGTCCGTCAGCAAATCATAGACGACATTACGGGACAAAGAAGAGGGAAGTCCGCCTATCGGCTCGATAGCAGGCACTTGCAGATGTCCCACCATCATACCGCCCAGTCCGGCACGAATCGCTTTTAAAGGGATACAGTTCAACGCTGTCCAAACGCTCGCGAGTGAAAGGAAGCACCGGAAGCGCTTTATGTGAATCGACATCGGTGTCCCCATGACCGGGAAAATGTTTACAGACGGATAATACTCCCCCACCTTCCAGGCCATAAGCGTAAGCGATTACTTTATCTGCAACCTGTACCGGGTCTTCTCCGAAAGAACGGGTGTTAATGACCGGGTTCTTGGGATTGATGTTCACATCCGCTACCGGAGCAAAATTAACCTGCACTCCAATCTGCCGGCATTGACGGGCTACTTCTCTCCCGTATTCATAAATCAGTTGATTGTCACGGATGCATCCCAATACCATATTTCTTGGAAAAACAGGCGTTCCGCGCAAACGCATCGCCAGCCCCCATTCTCCGTCGAAAGTAATCATAACAGGTACTTTCGCCTGTTTTTGCGCCCGGTTTGTCAAGTCGACCTGGGTTTGCATCTTCCCACCGGAAAAAAGGAGTCCGCCTACCTTATAAGTATCGACAGCTTCGCGCAGCAGCTCCAGATTCCGTTTGGTATCTACCGGTGCAATGGTATAGATAAATAACTGCCCCACCTTCTCTTTAAAGGAGAGTTTGTTCATCACCGAGTCTACCCAATGACGGCAATCTTCATCCTGAAGAGCTTTATAAACTAACAGTGGTTCGGCAGTGGTGGTAACATTCTGAGCCGAGCTTGTGGCTTGTCCGACCGAGAATAGAATTAAAATCGCTAAAATTGAGGGAATTATCTTCATTTACGTTTCAAAGTCAAATTGAGACGACCCACACGCACACCACTTTTTCCTGAGTGCATGAGGGGCACCTCTTTTCCGTCCATATTCAAATAAGTTTTCGGGCCTTTCATAAAGGTATGCGAATGTCCGCCCAAAATCACGTCGATATTGCGTGTTTTCGCAACCAGGCGTTCGTCCATCTGAATGCCCAGATGGGACAGGCATACAATCACGTCACACCCTTTCTTTTTCAGCAAGGCTGCTATCTCATTCGATACTTCGATAGGGTTTTCATAAACTACTCCTTCACATTTATTCGCCTGAATCAAACCTTCGGGCTTAGCTCCCAAGCCGAATACGCCAATCTTCAAGCCGTATCTTTCGAGGATCACATAAGGCTTTACGATGCCTTTCAAGGGGGTAGCATCGAGGTTGTAGTTGGCGCAAACTACCGGAAAGTTTGCCATTTTGAAAAGACGTGCCATATTATCCAGGCCGAAATCAAACTCATGGTTGCCGATAGTCATGGCATCGTACCCCATTTCGTTCATCAACTTGACTTCCACTTCTCCCTGAAACATATTATAATAAGGTGTGCCTTGGGAAATGTCTCCACAATCGAACAACAGGACATTCTTATGTTCCTTGCGGAACCGGTCAAGGAAAGTGGCCCGGCGGACAAAGCCGCCTTCATCATAATTACGGTCGCCTTTCTGGTTGATAGGTTCGATACGGCTATGTACGTCGCTGGTCTGTAAAAGTATAAGTTCCTTGGTATCCTGCGCAAATATGGAAAAAGCAAAGCTCAATGCAAGGCATAACAGGAATGATATCTGAATTCTTTTCATATTCAATATTTTTAGATTCTCCTTCTTATTTTATGGTAATGCGTCCGTCCAGTTTGGAAGTAATCATTTTGCCTTCGGCAGTCTGCTTCCGGACATAATCGAGAAATAGGCCGCGTAAAGTAGCGCCATCGGGACATTCGCGTTTTTCTGCTTGCAGGAAAGCGTCCATCCGTCCGTTGCCGTCTGCCAGATAGTCGATGGTAGCTACCGTATAGAGTTGGTTGTCTTCCACGGGTTTGCCGCCAATTGTAGCATTTAATAATTCTCCATTCTTCGTGATTTCCAGACGAATACCACTTACACCTTCTCCGCGCAGGGAAGCAATCGCTTTAAAAAGGCGTTTCATGTCCGAGCCTTTCATTGTCAGGATACAAAGGGAATTCTCAAAAGGAAGTATTTCAAAGATTTCACTTACTGTGATTTCACCTTTCGGCAGGATATTGCGTAATCCGCCCATATTCACCAGGCCCATATCGGCAGGTTTGCCCAACATCGGAGCGGCAGCTTGCTGCAAGACGCTTGCTACGAGATTGGAAAGCAGGCTTTCAGGTCCCCCTTTATCCATTTTCATTTCACTGGTACCGATGACTTCATACATCATCCCGTCAATCTTATCCTTATAGGGCTTTAATACTTCGGCAGCTTTTTGTCCGGATTAGTATCCCAGGAAGAATCAACCTTAATCATACTACCTTCCACTTTTGCCACTTGATAGTGAGCCGCAACCTCCCGTGTCGAGCGACAGGACGTGAACAGGAAACCACCTGCCAATGCTGCTACAATCAGATACTTTACATAAGTCTGTTTCATGTTCGCTATTTTTATTATTTATCAAGAATCTCTTTTAAATGCTTTTGCAATATTTCCTTGGGGATTAACTGCCGCTTGTACTCTGCAATCATTGTGGGACTTAAGCTACGACTTAATGCATATTCAACAACTTGACTATCTGCACTTTTACACAATAATATTCCTATACTCGGATTCTCATTTTCTTTTTACATCCCGGTCTAACGCTTCAAGATAAAAATCCAATTGCCCCAGATATTCCGGTCTAAACTCATTCGTTTTAATCTCCATCGCAACCAAGCATCGCAGTCCACGATGAAAAAAAAGCAAATCAATCCGAAAGTCTTTCATTCCGACCTGCACACGATACTCCTCATCCACAAACAAAAAATCTTTTCCCAATTCTAATATAAAATTCTTCATCTGTTTCACTAAGCCAGCCTGAAGACTTCTCTCACTATGATTTTCAGGCAAACCAAGAAAATCAACCATATATGTGTCTTTGAAAATCCGCCCGGCATCCGGATATGCTTTTTCCAATGCTAGTGATTGATGCGTATTCCCTAATAAACTCCGTTCATAAACACAAGCATCAATCTGCCTGCGAAGTTCCTGATAAGTAAGGTTTTCTCTATTACTTAATAATATGTAGAAGATGCGTTCTTCAGGAGACGTGCATCCGGACATTATCTCAAGATGGGCAGACCAGCCCACTTGTACCAATAAAAAGAGTACAGCAGCATCGTCACCAAATTGCGTCAGAACGTCTGACGCAATTGCCTGTTCTTTGATTTGCGTCGGAATGGCTGACGCAAATTCTACAGTAGAATATTCATTATAGAATCTGACCATTCTTTCAATAGAACGTTTTTCATACCCTTTGATACCGGGGATTTTCTCTTTGAGATATACAACAAGCATATCTATGACCTTGCTCCCCCACTTGGCAGACCTTATTTTATCGGAGACATACCGCCCAATCTCCCAATTACTAAGAATTATCTCATTATTTAAAGCTTTATAAGCTCGCTTCTTACGTGTATCAATTATTAATTTGATTTCGTCAAATTGAGCTTGGTATTGTATATTTGGTATGCTTACTTCCATCTTTATTTATTATTGGTAACCCAACAAGCCTTTTCTTGTTCACAGCTACAAATATACAAAAAACATTTGGCTATCTGCCAAATAATTCGTTACTTTGCACCGCTTTCGCGCAATCGCTGTCAAGAGACGAGATACTTGGTATGTTGCGTTGTAACGATGAAACAATTTAATAATAACAACAATGGATTTAATTAAAATTGCAGAAGAAGCATTCGCTACCGGTAAACAGCACCCGAGCTTCAAAGCAGGAGACACTGTAACAGTAGCATATCGTATTATTGAAGGTAACAAAGAACGTGTACAGTTGTACCGTGGCGTTGTTATCAAAATCGCCGGTCATGGAGACAAGAAACGTTTTACTGTACGTAAAATGTCAGGTACTATCGGTGTAGAAAGAATTTTCCCAATCGAATCACCGGCTATCGACAGCATCGAAGTGAACAAGGTAGGTAAAGTTCGTCGCGCTAAATTGTACTACCTGCGTGCTCTTACCGGTAAGAAAGCCAGAATCAAAGAAAAAAGAGTTAACAACTAAGATTAACTCTAAGATTCGAAATAAAAAAGGGAGCTTCATTCAAGATGAAGTTCCCTTTTTTATTGGCCATCAAATGCTGCTTTTTCCTCACCGGTCATTCTCCGACAGAGATGAAAAAAGAAAATCCCCGGAAGCAATAGTTCCCGGGGACTTTCATTACCTTTATTATAAAATTGATATTATTCTTTAATATCCTTCAGTTCCCAAGCCAAAGCGCTGGCACCCAATACGGCAGCATCAGAGTCTTTCAGTTCGGAAACGAGCAATTTTGTCTTGCCTTTATAGATATTCAAGACATTTTCGTCGATTGATTTCTGAATCGGTTTCATGATATAATCACCCGATTTGGCTAAACCACCGAATAATACAATAGCTTCAGGACTAGAGAATGCAATAGCGTCTGCCAATGCTTCACCCAAAATGTTACCTGTAAATTCGAAGATTTCCTGTGCAAGTTTATCGCCCTGTACGGCTGCATCATATACATCTTTTGATGTGATGTTTTCTGCCGGAATGTTGCGAAGCAAGCTGGAATCGGTACGAGCTGCAAGGAATTCACGAGCTGTACGTGCTACACCGGTAGCCGAACAGTAAGTCTCCAGACAACCTTTACGGCCACAACCACAAATACGACCTTCGCGACGGGCAATCACGTGACCCAATTCGCCTGCAAAACCGTCATGACCATATACCATCTGACCGTTGATAACGATACCACTACCTACACCGGTACCCAGCGTAATCATGATAAAGTCTTTCATACCACGGGCAGCACCGTAAGTCATTTCACCGATAGCGGCAGCATTAGCGTCGTTTGTCAGAGCAGTGGGAATACCCAGTCTTTCTTCAAACATAGCAGCCAGTGGAAGGATACCTTTCCAAGGCAAGTTCGGTGCGAATTCAATCGTTCCTGTATAGTAGTTGCCATTCGGAGCACCGACACCGATACCTCTGATTTTGTCAACACCGCCATTAGCGATAATCAACGGAAGCAGGTTCTTGCAAACTTCGTCAGCATACTCTTCGGCAGTAGGATAACCGGCAGTTTTGATTGAGCTGCTGGCAATAATAGTTCCGCGTGCGTCTACAATTCCAAAGACGGTGTTCGTTCCGCCGATGTCAATACCTACTACGTAGGGTTTCTCCATGTTTGAATTCATGATACTTTTATTTAAAAGGGTTAGTTAATCATTAAGTTTACTGCACACAAATTACGTAAAGAAGATTGAGTCTACAAAATGTTTTTCAAAAAAAGTTCACTCTCTCTGCAACTTTTTGTATCTTGCAGTCGTCTAATAGTAGAAAATTATTAGAAAACAGAAACTAAATAAAGAAAATTGTGATACAACTAACAGACATCAACAAGACCTACAACAACGGAGCGCCTCTCCATGTACTCAAAGGTATCAACCTCAATATCGAACGAGGGGAATTTGTTTCGATTATGGGAGCATCCGGATCCGGAAAATCTACTTTACTCAACATATTAGGCATACTGGACAATTACGACACCGGAGAGTACTACCTGAACAATGTACTTATCAAAAACCTGAGCGAGACCAAAGCCGCCGAATACCGGAACCGTATGATAGGATTTATTTTCCAGTCGTTCAACCTGATTTCCTTTAAAGATGCTGTAGAAAATGTAGCACTTCCTTTATTCTATCAGGGGGTAAGTCGCAAAAAGAGAAATGCGCTTGCACTGGAATATCTCGACCGGCTGGGTTTGAAAGACTGGGCACATCATATGCCCAACGAAATGAGCGGCGGGCAGAAACAACGTGTAGCCATCGCACGTGCACTCATCACCCAGCCACAAATTATCCTGGCGGACGAACCGACCGGAGCCCTAGACAGCAAGACTTCCGTAGAAGTGATGCAGATTCTGAAAGATTTGCATAAAATGGGAATGACGATTGTAGTCGTCACTCATGAGAGTGGCGTAGCCAACCAGACAGACAAGATTATACATATCAAAGATGGTATTATCGAACGAATCGAGGATAACATCGACCACGACGCTTCTCCTTTCGGCAAGGACGGCATCATGAAATAAATCCAAATCCACCACCTACTATACAAACATTATCATGATTGATATTTGGCAAGAAATATACAGTACCATCAAGCGCAACAAACTGAGGACGTTTCTCACCGGATTTGCTGTGGCATGGGGTATCTTTATGCTTATCGTCCTGCTGGGTGCAGGAAACGGGCTGATTCACGCATTCGAAGAATCGGCTTCGGAACGTGCACTGAACAGTATTAAAATCTATCCGGGCTGGACTTCCAAGTCTTACGACGGATTAATAGAGGGGCGACAGATTCAACTGGACAACAAGGATTTCCAGATCACCGATACCCATTTCTCCAATAATGTCATTACGACAGGAGCATCGATCTGGCAAGGTTCCGTCAACATCAGCTTCGGTTCGGAGTATGCCAGTGTCGGACTGGCGGGAGTCTTCCCTAACCATATAGAAATGGAGACCATAAAGCTTTTTAAAGGGCGTTTCATTAATGAGACGGATATAAAGAAAGACGGAAAGTAATCGTCCTTCATAAGAAAACGGCTGAAATACTTTTTAATAAGACACATATCGAACCTATCGGGCAATTTGTCAACATGGGAAATGTTGTCTATCGGGTAGTAGGACTCTGCAACGACAAAGGAGACAGTGGGGAGAATCCCGCTCTCATCCCTTTTCCACTCTGCAAACCATCTATAATAAAGGCGACAAGCTGAACTGTCTGACCATTGCTACAAAGAATCTGGAAACAATCGAAGCAAATGAGAATTTTGAGAAAGAATACCGAAAAGCTCTAGGTGCCAACCATCGTTTTGACCCTACCGACCATAGCGCTATCTGGATATGGAACCGATTCACCAACTATCTACAACAACAGCAAGGCATGGTCATTCTACGCACCGGAATCTGGGTTATCGGTATCTTCACTCTGTTTAAGCGGCATTGTAGGAGTGTCCAATATCATGCTGATCACCGTTAAAGAACGTACACGCGAGTTCGGTATCCGCAAGGCGTTAGGAGCTAAACCGAGATCTATTCTTTGGCTTATTATTGTAGAAAGTATCATCATCACCACCACATTCGGATACATCGGCATGGTGGCCGGCATCGGAGTGACCGAATGGATGAACAATGCCTTCGGGAATCAGACAATGGATACCGGAATGTGTGGACGGAAACGGTTTTCCTGAATCCTACCGTAGATATAAGAATTGCCATACAGGCTACACTTACATTAGTAATAGCTGGAACGTTAGCCGGATTGTTCCCTGCCCGCAAAGCGGTCAGCATCCGGCCGATTGAAGCACTTAGAGCAGATTAAGAATATGAGAATAGACATGGATACCTGTGAGGAAATCCTCATAACCATCACAAGAAATAAAACAAGAAGCCTGCTGACTGCCTTCGGTGTGTTCTGGGGAATCTTTATGCTCGTCGCCCTGATCGGCGGCGGACAAGGACTGGAAGGCATGATGAAAAAGAACTTTGAAGGATTCGCAACCAACTCCGGCTTTCTCGCTTCACAAAGGACGGGCGAAGCGTACAAAGGTTTCCGTAAAGGAAGATCGTGGGACTTGGAAGCTACGGACATCGAACGTCTCCGTTCTCAAGTCAAAGACGTGGAAGTCATCACTCCTTCCATCGCCCGCTGGGGGTCGAAGGCTGTGTACGAAGATAAGAAATACGATTGCAGCGTGAAAGGATTATATCCGGACTATCTCCACATCGAATCACAGGAAATGGCGTACGGCAGGTTTATCAACGAAGTGGATATACAGGAAGCGCGTAAAGTGTGTGTTATCGGGAAACGGGTTTATGAAAGTCTTTTCAAAGCAGGAGAAGACCCGTGCGGAAAATACATACGTGTGGACGGAATTTATTATCAGGTGATTGGCATGTCTTCCTCCGAAGGGGATATGAACATACAGGGACGGGCTTCGGAAGCTGTCACCCTGCCTTTCACCACGATGCAGCAAACGTACAACCTGGGCGGACGAATTGATGTTATCTGTTTTACCGCAAAGCATGGAGTCAAAGTGTCTGACCTGCAACCGAAAATGGAAGAGATTATCAAAGCCGCACATTATATTGCTCCCAATGACAAACAGGCGCTTATGTACCTGAATGCAGAAGCTATGTTTTCAATGGTTGATAATTTATTTACCGGCATTAATATATTAGTCTGGATGGTCGGCTTGGGAACTCTGCTGGCAGGTGCCATCGGCGTATCTAATATTATGATGGTAACCGTGAAAGAACGTACCACCGAAATTGGTATCCGCCGGGCAATCGGCGCACGTCCGAAAGACATCATGCAACAAATCCTGTCAGAAAGTATGGTATTGACAACCATTGCCGGGATGTGCGGAATCTCCTTTGCCGTCATGATACTGCAACTAGTGGAAATGGCTGCAAATTCAGGTGGTGGAGATACTCATTTCCAAGTCAGCTTCGGACTGGCAATCGGTACTTGTGCCTTGTTGATTGCATTAGGAATGTTGGCAGGACTGGCACCCGCTTACCGGGCTATGGCTATCAGACCGATTGAAGCTATCCGCGACGAGTAGAAGTTGAGAATGAAGAGTTGAGAACGAAGAATTAAAAATTAAACACATATATCCAAGATGAAAAAGTATCTGAAAATCGCATTATTGGTAATCATTGCCATAATCCTTATTGGAACGTTCGTATTCCTTTATCAGAAATCCCAGCCCAAGGTCATTGTTTATGAAACGGTGAAGGCGGAAATAACTGACTTGCAAAAAACTACAGTAGCTACCGGGAAGGTGGAACCAAGAGATGAAATCTTAATCAAACCGCAGATTTCCGGCATCATAGACGAATTGTACAAAGAAGCAGGACAAAGCGTAAAGAAAGGTGAAGTGATAGCCAAAGTTAAGGTTATCCCCGAACTCGGGCAACTGAACTCGGCTGAAAGCCGCGTACGCCTGGCAGAAATTAATGCAACACAGGCAGAAACGGATTTTGCCCGTGTAAAGAAGTTGTACGAAGATCAACTGATTAGCCGGGAAGAATATGAGAAAAGTGAAGTAGCCTTGAAACAGGCTCGTGAAGAGAGACAGACGGCTAAAAGATAATCTGGAAATCGTAAAAGAAGGGATTACCAAAAACAGTGCATCGTTCAGTAGTACGATGATTCGTTCTACCATTGACGGGTTGATTCTGGACGTACCGGTAAAAGCCGGTAACTCCGTTATCATGAGCAATACCTTCAACGATGGAACAACCATTGCCACAGTAGCCAACATGAACGACATGATTTTCCGTGGTAATATTGATGAAACGGAAGTGGGACGTATCCATGAACAGATGCCGATCAAACTGACAATCGGAGCTTTGCAGAATCTGACTTTCAACGCAATTCTGGAATATATCTCTCCCAAAGGGGTGGAAACCAACGGAGCCAACCAGTTCGAAATCAAAGCAGCAATATCCGTTCCCGATTCCGTACAAATCCGTTCCGGATACTCCGCCAATGCAGAAATCGTGTTGCAACGTGCCAATCAGGTATTGGCAGTGCCCGAAAGCACTGTCGAATTTAGCGGGATTCTACTTTTGTATATCTTATGACGGATTCCGTACCTCAACAGAAGTTCCAACGTACTCAAGTGACCGCAGGGATGAGCGACGGTATCAAGATAGAAATTAAAAAAGGGATAACTGCACAGGATAAAATACGTGGTGCTGAGAAAAAAGACAAATAATTGACTTCAATGAAAACAATCCGTAAAACCATATCAGTACTTCTGCTCTCAGGAATCGGAATAATTTCCATTCAGGCGCAGGACAACAACTCGTCGCAAGCATGGACACTGCGACAATGTATTGACTATGCCATTGAGCATAATATAGAGATTCGCAAGTCCGCCAACAATACTGAAATAAGTAAGATAGATGTGCATACAACCAAGTGGGCACGTCTCCCTAATTTGAGTGGTAGTGCCAGTCAGAACTGGAGCTGGGGACGTACAGCTTCTCCGGTAGATAACTCATATAGCAATATTAACAGTGCTAATACGAGCCTTAGTTTAGGCACAAACGTTCCTATATTTACTGGTTTGCAGTTGTCTAATCAATACTCGCTTGCTAAACTGGATCTGAAAGCGGCTATTGAAGACCTCAACAAAGCCAAAGAGGATATTGCCATAAATGTCACTTCTGCTTATTTGCAAGTATTGTTCAATTTTGAATTAAGCAAAGTTGCCCATAATCAAGTAAATTTGAGCAAAGACCAACTGAAGCGTATTCAAGGACTTTTCGGAGTAGGCAAAGCATCTCCGTCTGAAGTGGCTGAAGCGCAAGCCCGTGTAGCACAAGATGAAATGACCGCTGTACAGTCCGATAATAAATACAAATTATCATTACTTGACCTCAGTCAACTCTTGGAATTACCGACACCGGAAGGTTTTGTACTTGAAAATCCCAAAGAAGAACTGGAATTTACTCCTCTAACTCCGCCGGATGATATTTATACGCAGGCACTTGCCTACAAGCCAAGTATAAAATCGGCAGAATACAAGTTACAAGGTAGTATCAACAGCATCCGTCTTGCGCAAAGTAACTTCTACCCACAGTTATCTTTTAGTGCCGGTTTGGGAAGTAATTACTATACAGTTAACGGAAAATCAGAAGGGGGATTCGGCAGTCAGATGAAAAACAACCTGAATAAATATGTAGGATTCAATCTTAGTGTTCCACTCTTCAACCGTTTTTCCACACGCAATAAGGTACGGACAGCCCGTTTACAGCAAAACAATCTTACACTGCAATTGGACAATGCTAAAAAAACGCTCTACAAGGAGATTCAACAATCCTGGTACAATGCTTTAGCGGCAGAAAGCAAATATAATTCCAGTGAAGTTGCAGTGAAAGCCAATGAAGAATCTTTCCGTCTCATGAGTGAAAAATTCAATAACGGCAAGGCCACTTTTGTAGAATACAATGAATCAAAACTGAATCTTACTAAAGCACTTTCAGACAGACTACAAGCTAAATATGATTATTTGTTCTGCACTAAAATCCTGGATTTTTACAAAGGACAGATTATAGAATAAATCATCTCTACACAATAAATGAGAGACTGTACCATCCGTGTCTTAAAAAACAGGCACAACATGGTGCAGTCTCTTTATTAATCCCCCACGCAAAGCAAGACATCCATTTTGGGAAATAATATTTAATCTCTACATTATTTCTCTTTTATTTACTGTTTATTGAAGAATAAGCCTTATCTTTCGGCAAATTTGAACAAAATAAAGAGCAATCAAAACAAACATACAAATGAAGGTATCATATTTCAAGAAAGTATTAATATTACTCCTTTTTATAACGGGAATGTTTAATTCCCTCTGTTATGCCGTCCAAACCCAACAGAACAATTTATCATCCGATTGTATTCTAATTATCAACTCTTATACAGAGATGTCATTATGGAGCAACGACTTCATAGATCCGATATACAAAGAATACAGCACAGCGAAAAGCCATGTAGATATCCATACGGAACATATGAATATGCTTATCATCAATGATGAAGAAGCCTTGCAAGAATACAAGGAGAATTTATTTCAAAGATATGGCAATACTCCTCCCAAACTAATTGTTTTATTAGGAAATTCGTCATGGGTATTACTAAACAAGGATATCGAGAAGCATTGGAAAAATATACCGGTTATCCTTTGTGCAGAAAGGAAATATACAGGTGACGACAGCATATATTTAAAAAAGAGGGTTATTCCCGAAAAGGATAGAAAATCACTGGCAGACTATCAGGGCAGCATACCGCTGACTGTCCTTTACACCCCTTTCTACATCAAAGAAACGGTGAAATTGATGGATACGCTTATTCCACACATGAAGAAGTTAGTATTCCTTTCGGACAGGCGTTGTATCAGTGCGCAATACCGGGAAGAAGTCAATGAACTTATACACACCGAATACCCCACCGTCAAGATTGAACACCTGATTGCAGGCGATATTACGAATGATGCCTTGATTGATTCTTTAAAAACGTTTAACTCCCAAACCGGGGTGTTGTTTCTTTCCTGGTTTAAAAAAGAGCAGCAACAAGGTAATGCCATTCTTACCTCCAATATATCCAGGCTATTAAGTAACTACTCTAAAGCTCCCATCTTCACACTGCACAACAATGCCCTGGAAACGAACGGATTGATTGGAGGATGTTTCTGGCCGAATGATGTCATAAAAAACTATATTATAAAAACGGTTCAACAAGTACTGGCGAAGCCACAAATCGGGAAAACCCGATTTATAGAAATGAGACCACCCTGCCCATGCATCAATTATATCGATTTACAAAATTCCGGACTACAGATAAGGCGCTGTCCGTCCGATACAGTTTTCAGCATGAAGCCGCCAACGTTCTTTGAGCAAAACTGGCACTATATTATCATTATTTGTTTTATTATGCTTTCAGGTATCTTATATCTGATGTGGGTAAGAAAAATCGCCGCCGAACGCGGTAAACGTCTGGATGCGATGACGAATTACAGCAGCTTAATAGAAAACATGCCTATTTTATATGCCAAGGAAGAACTTATTTATGATGCGGAAGGACATATTATAGATTTCATCTATCGCGAAGTAAATCCGATTTTCGAAAAGTACATCATATCTAAAAACAAAATAATAGGGAAGAAGCAAAGCGAACTCGGCAAGTCCGATGGTATACAACTTATCAATATGTACAATTCGCTTAACAACAAGAGAGAACTTACTTTCCAATATTATGTTGAAGAAAAGCAAACCTATCTAACTGTTATCATCACCCCTTCCAAACAGAAAGGCTTTATTGACGTCTTTTGCGTGGACAACACAGAGTTGGTAATAACCCAGCAAATGCTCCACTCCACCAATCATAAATTATCCGCTGCACTCGATGTAGCCGATATCACCCCATGGAAATGGGACTTGGAAAAAAACACAATCTTATGTGATGTCAATCGTCCTGTTGAAGTCATCCAGGAACAGGGAATAGTCAGCGAACAGCATTTGTCAGTTTCAGATACTTCCTATTTTTCCAATATCTGCAAAGAAGACAAGGAACGAATAATGGCAGCTTATCAGCGGCTCATCAATGGAGAGGTTTCAAAACTTAAGGAAGAATTCCGGATTGTTCCTAAAAAAGGAAATTCATTGCATTATGAATGGGTGGAAGTACAAGCTACAGTAGATGATAGAGATGAGAACGGCAAACCTAAGACGCTTGTAGGTTCTTCATTAGTCATCACTCAAAGAAAAGAGATGGAAGAAGCCTTGATTAGAGCCAAGGAGAAAGCGGAAGAATCCAATAAGCTGAAATCTGCCTTCCTGGCAAATATGAGTCATGAGATTCGTACTCCGCTGAATGCCATAGTCGGTTTCTCAGGCATTCTGGCTTCGACAGAAGAGGAAGACGAAGAAGAGAAACAGGAATATATACACATTATCGAGGACAACAATAATCTACTTCTCCAACTGATTAGTGACATTCTTGATCTTTCTAAGATTGAAGCCGGAACATTGGAATTTGTATATAGCAATGTGGATGTTAACGAATTGTTCTTCAATCTGGAAGACTCGGCGGGAATGAGGAATAAGAATCAGAATGTCCGGATTATATATAACCGGGAAATGCCGGAATGCAGTATCAGTACAGACAAAAACCGGCTGACACAAGTAGTCAGCAACCTAATCAACAATGCGATGAAGTTCACAGAGAAAGGTAGTATCCAATTCGGATACCATCTGCAAGATAACGATGATTTCCTGCATTTTTATGTAACAGACACAGGTAGCGGAATTCCGGAAGAACAACTGGGAAATATTTTCGGACGTTTTGTCAAACTCAACAATTTTGTACAAGGCACAGGACTAGGATTATCAATCTGCCAGACTATCGTTGAAAACATGGGCGGACAGATAGGAGTAACTTCCAAAGAGGGAGAAGGAACTACTTTCTGGTTTACATTGCCTTATATCCCTACTGAAAAAGTCTCGCTAAACATCAAGGAACACGAAGCTTATCGTCACGTAGACAGTAAGGAAAAGCTCAGCATACTGATTGCAGAAGATAATGACAGTAATTATAAGTTATTTGAATCCGTACTCAAAAAAGAATATACATTAATCCACGCATGGGATGGCGAGGAAGCCGTGCAACTGTTTAAAGAGCATAATCCGCATATTGTACTGATGGATATCAATATGCCTAAAATGAACGGATACGAAGCGACAAAAAAGATACATGAGTTGTCTCCCGAAACTCCTGTTATAGCAATTACCGCCTTCGCTTACGCAGAAGATGAACAACGCATTCTGAATGGTGGCTTTGACGGATATACTTCCAAACGATCCAACCCGGGAAATTACGGACACAAATCATTGAACTGCTGAAAAAGCTCTTATTATTCATGTAAGAACAGAGAAATAGAAGGTTTACTACCTATTCATTCTAAATCCTGCACAACTCTTAAAACATATCCGTCGGTTCATCCGTTACTATAAAAAGAACCAACGGATATGAAACATTTTATTATCGCAGCAGAAATTTATCTCGCAGGAGGATGCTTCTGGGGAACAGAACATTTCCTGAAACAAATCAGAGGGGTAGAAAGCACTCAAGTGGGATATGCCAATAGCATTATCACTAATCCGACATACCAACAGGTATGTTCGGGAGAAACGAATGCAGCCGAAACAGTGAAAGTGGTCTATGACCCTGAAACAATAGATTTAAGTTTACTTCTTGAGCTCTACTTTAAAACGATAGATCCTACCAGCCTTAACCAACAAGGGAATGATCGTGGTACACAATATAGGACAGGGATTTACTATACAAATAAGGATGATGCTCCTGTTATCAATCAGGCTATTCAGACTTTGGCGAACCAATATAAAACTCCCATTGCAATAGAAGTAAAGCCGTTAGCCAATTTCTATCCGGCAGAAAACTATCATCAGGATTACTTGGATAAGAATCCGAACGGGTATTGTCATATCAATCCTGCTTTATTTGAAATGGCACGGAAAGCCAATGCTCCCCAAACAAAAAGTGTATCAAAAACCGGATGATGCGACTCTACGGAAAAAATTGTCGGCAGAACAGTATGCAGTGACACAGAAAAATGCAACGGAGCCGGCTTTCCGGAATGAGTATTGGGATGAACATCGCCCCGGCATTTATGTAGATGTCACTACCGGAGAACCATTGTTTGTTTCTACCGATAAATTTGATTCCGGCTGTGGATGGCCTAGTTTCTCCAAACCTATTCAGAAAGAGCTGATTGCAGAGAAAAAAGATACTACGTATGGAATGGTTCGTACAGAAGTTCGCAGCAAAAGCGGCGATGCTCACTTGGGGCATGTATTCACTGACGGACCGAAAGAAAAGGGCGGACTCCGCTATTGCATCAACAGTGCCTCACTTCGTTTTATTCCGAAAGAGAAGATGAACGAGGAGGGTTATGGAGACTACTTATCACTCGTAAAATAAAAGCTCGTTAAAATAAAAGCGAGACAAATAATAGAGCGTGAAATCGGGGCGGATACAATCCGCCCCGATACCCAAGTTACGGGCAACGCCCGGAATAGTCTAGCCGGCGAGAAACCGGAGTCTAGTTCTCCTACCGCTGAGGAGTAATGATAATGATATTAATAATAAAGGAATAGGTTATCTTCTTGAACCATTACTTCTTTCGGACGAACGGGAAGAGCTACTGCTATTACTTCTCGTACTTCCTGAAGAAGAACGTCTTTCTGTTTGTCCGCTGGAAACATTACTCCGGCTGGAACTGCTGTTTCGAGTAGAACTGTTGCTTCGGCTGGAACTGCTGCTTCGGGTAGAGCCAGCGTTACTGTCCCGGCTAGAACCGGAACTGCTGCGGTTTGAACTGGAGTTGCCGCTACTACGGCTTGAACTGCTATTGTTTCTCCGGCTGGAAGATCTGTTGTTTCTTTCGGAACTGTTATTTCTGCTAGAGGAGCTACTTTCACTTCGCCTGCTTGAACTGACAGTCGAGCTGCTGTTTGTACGTCCGCTTTCACGATTAGAACCGGAAGTAGCCGAGTTACCACTTGCCGGTCTACGACCGGAATTTGATGAGCCGGAGTTCGTTTCCGGACGACGATTGGAACTACCTTCCCCTCTGTTGTTGTTTCTATCAGGCACAACGTCCTTGTTCGGTCTTCTATTTCCGGACGGGTTGGACGGTCTGGTAGAATTTCCCGGACGTACAGCCACTCCCGGACGAGTCGGCGCATTATGCGGACGGGTAGAAGAATTCGGACGGAAATGAACCGAGCCAAAATCCGAACGGCGATAAGAGTGATATACTCTTTGATCCCTCACCCGATGCGGAGTAGAATAATGGTGGAAATTAGTATACCTGCCCCTATAATAACTCGTATGATGAATATACGGGCGGTAATGCGCTCCACAATATGTACGATAATGAGATGGTACACCGAAGTAGAACAAGTTACGGTTCGGATAATTGACATAAACGCGGAAACTCCATCTTCCTCCGGTTACGTATATCGGCCGATAGAAATAATCGGTTCCCATAAACCGGCGGTATTGCACATCACTCAATACCCAGCGAAGGTCATCATTACGAATATCCAATGCTTCATAATAATCGTCTAACGCCCATTCATAGCCACGTGCCACATAATCCATTATATTACGGACAGAATAAATAAAGTCGTAATTAATCTCATACGCGTCATTATATTGCTGAGTACTCAGACTCAATTCATATGCCATCTTATCTGTAAGGAAACGTGTCTCCTTACGCACTTTGCCGGTGCTCATTCCAGCCATCACGGTCATACTGGCACTCAGACCGACAGCAAAGAGTAAAAACAGTATTCGTTTCATAATTCAATCTCCTATCATTTATTATTCTGATGATACTCCTTGATAAACTTACGCACTTCATCTTTATAGGTATCAGAGAATAAGATATTAATCACCTTGTTAAAATTCTGTCTATCCCTTACATACGGATACATCTTCTTCATCATCTCCACCTGGTCGGGAGTATAAGAGAGCTCCTTCACCATTTCCACACATTGAGCAGAAGTGACATCATGCTTTTGCAACATCCTCTCAATCATTTTTTTCTGTTCATCACCCATTATTGTAAACTTCAACTTGTCATGGAACTTTTCAAACTCCGAGTCGGACATTACGCGAATCTCTTCCACCGGATAACGGTTCGGAAAAGCTCCGACAGTAGTAACAGCCGTTGGCGAAGGGGTCACTACCGTAGCAGCATTCATCTCCATGCTTCTGTCTTTAAAAGAATCCATTCCCGATACCCGTCCGTCTGTGAACTGAATCAGCACAATAGACCAGCCGGCATTGGCACTTGTTGAATAACGGCGATACTCCCATTCTTCCGAATTTCCGTCGAAACGGCGAAAGTCGGGTTCTGACCCAAACACATTACGAACCTCGAGCGGTGTCATTCCCTGCTGAATGCTCATCAACATTTTACCGGACATATTACTGGACGTGAAGCAAGCACTGCACAAAAGAATCAGCGACAAAAACAAAACAGCGTGTATCTTTTTCATAACGATATAGTTTTAACTAGTTAGCAAATATCAGCGTCTTCCGTAGTTCCGCACAAACTCATTCATCTTATCCTTATTCGAAGAGAATGTCAGCGTAGAAATTACTGTGAAGAAGGCCTCTTTATCAACAATCCGGGGATACATCATCTTCATTATCTCCATCCGGTCATCATCAAAAGTATAAAGTTTCGTCAGTTGAAGACATTGGCCGGAAGTGAAATCCGAACTTGCCAAAGCTGTATTTATCAACGCTATGCGGTCATCCTTGAAAGGCTCTTTCTTCACATTATTGAGAAACGTCTGGAAAAGCCGGTTGTCCATCACCCTGTCATAATGACCATAATCCGGGCGATGTCCTCCCTGTCCGGGACGTCCGGGTCTGTTGTCCGGGCGAATCCCGTTGCGGTCATCCACCATTATCTCTTTTACACCGTTTCCATCAAAATAAATACGTTCATTATACAACCTCTCCCCTTTCCATACTCGTTCTCCCGGACGGGTAAAGCGAGTAGCATACACTTCAACGGTATAATATCCTGATCTAAGGTTGGCAACGAAGCAAGTAGTGGTCGGCAGACACATCTGATTGCCGCCAAAGTAAACAAGAATCGGGGTATTTCCACCGTCAATGCGGATTCCGCTAAGGGATTGTGCCTTTAAGGAAAGAGCAGCGAACAGAATACAGAAAGTTATTATTATCCTACGCATAGCTTATTTAGTTTTTATTATTAATATCTCTAATCTGATACCACAAAAATAGGGTGAGGAAACTCCCCACCCTAATGATTCTGTCTATTCGTATGTAGGGATTTCCCTATTGTGTTTAGGATTCCGCCAGAGTAATGCCGTCCTCATGCAAGACAACCAGACGCTTCTTGTACAAATCGCCAACGGCCTTTTCTTGAATGTCTTCTTACTAACACCGAACGTGTCATAAATCTCCTCGGCAGGACTTTTATCGTTCAGATTGATTCGTCCCCCCTGTTCCTTGATATAGTCCAGCAATGTTTTCGCAAAATCATCAATCTTCTCAAAACCCGGTTTCTGAAGAATCAAGTCCACCTTGCCATCTTCACGCACTTGCTTCACAAAAGCTTTCATCTCCATCCCTGTCTCCAGCGAAGTGAATATTTCACTATCATACAGCAAGCCGCTATACATATTCTCAATAATAGCCTTAAACCCGAGGTCTGTCTTCTGCCAGATAAGGATATCCACCTCATCACCCGAAGCATACTCCGGTTGCTCTTTCGACAGATAACGTTCCACCTTTGCCGAAGCCACAATACGGTAACTTTCTTCATCCAAATGCGCATGAACCACGTACTTACGTCCCACCTGCATCTTCATCTTCTGCTCGCTGAAAGGGACAAACAGATCCTTCATCAATCCCCAGTTAAGAAAAGCCCCGTATTGATTCACCCAGGACACCTCAAGACAGGCAAACTGACCGACCTGCACGAACGGAGTCAGCGTCGTTGCAATCAGCCTCTCATCCATATCCAAATAAAGAAACACGTTCAGAATATCCCCTATCTTACAATCTTCGGGTACATAGCGGGTGGGCAACAGAATCTCACCATCTTCGCCACCGTCAAGATATACCCCGAAGTCTACTTCCTTCACAACTTCAAGCTGATTATATTTTCCTAATTCAATGTTCATATTTTTAATCTACTCTATTTTATTACTCTTATTAAATACAAAGATAGTCTATTTTCAACAGAACTCTCTATCAAGTTACTATAACTTTTCGTTATCGGATAAAACTATTTGCTATGAACAATCAAGGCTGTAAAATGTTATCTTTGTAGCGGCAAAAAGAAAGATAAAATTATTCACCTTTAAATATATTAAGCTTTATGGAATTCTTAACCAACGAAAAACTTACGATTGTAGGAGCTGCCGGAATGATTGGCTCTAACATGGCACAGACTGCCTTAATGATGAAACTGACTCCGAATATTTGTCTCTATGACCCATTCGCCCCTGCTTTAGAAGGAGTAGCCGAAGAACTGTATCACTGCGGCTTTGAAGGCGTCAACCTTACTTATACTTCCGACATCAAGGAAGCATTGACCGGAGCATCATACATCGTATCTTCCGGTGGAGCAGCCCGTAAAGCAGGCATGACCCGTGAAGATTTACTGAAAGGTAATGCAGAAATCGCCGCCCAGTTTGGTAAAGATATCCGCCAATATTGCCCGGACGTAAAACATATCGTTGTCATCTTTAATCCTGCAGACATCACCGGTCTGATTACTTTATTGTATGCAGGTTTGAAACCTTCACAAGTTTCTACATTGGCTGCGTTGGATAGCACCCGCCTGCAAAACGAATTAGTGAGATATTTCCATATCCCCGCTTCCGACATTCAGAACTGCCGTACGTATGGCGGACACGGAGAACAGATGGCCGTATTCGCTTCTACCACCAAAGTAAAAGGAGAACCCCTGACCGATTTCATCGGTACTACCCGCCTTCCGTTGACGGAATGGGAAGCACTGAAAGTACGTGTCATCCAGGGTGGAAAACATATCATCGACCTGCGCGGCCGCTCTTCATTCCAAAGTCCGGCCTATCTGTCTATCGAAATGATTGCAGCAGCCATGGGCGGACAACCTTTCCGCTGGCCGGCAGGAACTTATGTTTCCAATGGCAAATTCGACCATATCATGATGGCGATGGAAACTTCAATTACTAAAGACGGCGTTACTTATAAAGAAATAGCCGGAACTCCTGCCGAACAAGAAGAATTAGAAAAGAGCTACGAACACTTATGTAAACTTCGTGACGAAGTGATTGAAATGGGAATCATCCCAGCCATCAAGGACTGGCATACGCTGAATCCTAACATCAAGTAAACATACAATATTAGTAGAAAGCCGGAACTCGACGATATTCTTTATCGGAGTTCCGGCTTATTTTTTTATCCTAAGAGTTTAGTTCTGAACGAGAAGAACATTCCGGGCAAATGCCCTTCAACACATAGTTAATGCTATGCAAAGCAAACCCTTTCGGCAAATCAATGACAGGAATATGCGTACCTTCCAGGCAAAATGTCTTGTGGCATTTCTCACAATAGAAATGTGAATGCAAGTCCTGCACCACACAATTACAGGAATTATCGCAAACGGCGTATTTCAACGAACCGCTTCCATCGTCTATGCTATGTATCAGATGATGAGACAGGAAGAGGGCTATTGTCCGGGATATAGTCGACTTATCAACCGTATCCAGCAAAGTCTCCAAATCGAGCAGTGAAACTGCACGTTCAACTTCCATCATATTCTTTAGTATGAGAAGCCTTATTGCCGTTGGCTTGATGTCCCTTCGCGCCAACTTATCCAAATAAATATTCTCTTCCATAATCTCTTATTTTATCATTTTCTGTATTCGTACAGCATTCATAATGGCAAGCAGCGCAACACCTACATCTGCAAAAACTGCTTCCCAAAGGGTAGCGATTCCACCGGCCCCCAATATCAGTACGAGCAGTTTTACTCCGAATGCCAGCGAGACATTCTGCCAGATAATCCTGCGCGTCAGTTTTCCTACCTTGATGGCTTCGGCCACTTTAGAAGGCTGGTCAGTCTGTATCACGACATCTGCAGTTTCGATTGCTGCATCGCTGCCCAATCCTCCCATGGCAATGCCGACATGGCTCAGTGCAAGTACCGGTGCATCATTCATTCCGTCACCGACGAATGCAATCTGATTCGTCCTGTCCTGCCGCAGTTCTTCCAGATGCCGCACTTTACCTTCCGGCAACAAATCTCCATAAGCATCGGTTATGCCCAGCTTTTCCGCAAAGTTAGTAACAATACTTTGTTTATCACCGGATAATATCTGAATGTTTTTAATATGCAATGCTTTTAAGTCATCAATAGCTTTCTTTGCATCCTCTTTCAATGTATCCGCTAATAACAAACAACCGGCATAATCTGTTCCGATGGCGCAGACCACAATCGTATCAGTCACCTGCAATAATTCCGCCGGATATTCAATATTGAATTTGGATAACAAACGACAGTTTCCGACCAGTACCGGAGTCCCGTCAATCATCGCTTCCAAACCGAAGCCGGCAAATTCTTTCGTATCGGTGACAGGCAGCAGTTCTACATTTTGCAGCTTTGCATGGTTCACTATGGCTTTAGCAATCGGATGAGTGCTGTCGCTCTCTACCGAAGCAACCAGCTTAATCAATTCCTTTTCTGAAATACCGGATGCGGATTTACACTCCTGTACCTCAAAAGTTCCTTTAGTCAGAGTTCCTGTCTTATCGAATACAACCGTATTGATTTTAGTGATTGCATCCAGATAATTGCCGCCTTTGAATAAGATTCCCAATCGGGAAGCAGCTCCGATACCTCCAAAATATCCCAACGGGATACTTACTACCAAAGCACAAGGGCACGAAATCACCAGAAAGACTAAAGCCCTGTACAGCCAGTCATTAAACACAAATGCAAACTGAGTGTCAATGAATGAATAAACAAACGGAAGGATAACTATCAATATCGCCAGTCCTATGACAATAGGTGTATAGATACGTGCAAATTTACGGATAAACAATTCTGCCGGAGCTTTTCGTTCCGAAGCATTTTGGACAAGTTCCAATATCCGGGCAAGCGCACTCTTATCGAATGGTCTTGTCACCTTGATTCGAATCACTTTATCGGTCACAATCATACCGGCAAGTACTTCTTCGCCTTTGCGAATATTACGTGGAACACTTTCACCTGTCAATGCCGCCGTATTAAAAGCAGCAACTTCGTTGAGCATCACTCCATCCAAAGGAACTCTCTCACCCGACTTTATCTCTATAATCTCACCGACCTTTACATTCTTCGGGCTTTCTATAATCAGACTGTTATCTCTCAGTACCAAAGCCTTCTCCGGCCTTACATCCAGCAAAGCCCCAATATTACGTTTCGCTTTATCAACCGCCTTGTCTTGAAATAGTTCGCCGATTGTATAGAACAGCATCACGGCTACCCCCTCCGGGTATTCGCCAATATAGAAAGCCCCAATTGTGGCAACAACCATTAGTGTAAACTCACTGAAATAGTCCTTTTCTTTCATGCCCTCCCATGCTTCTTTCATTACAGGAAGCCCAACCGGGAGATAAGCCACGATATACCAGGCTAAAGCAACATATTCTTTATGAAAAAAAGCGAAATCCAGGGCATTCATTATAATACCACTTATCAGCAGTATAAATGAAAGCCCTGCTTTCCAGTATTCTTGAAATATAGAATTCTTAACTTCAACTTCCTTTTCAGATGCACATCCATGTGCACAGCAACTACAATGTCCCATATCTTTCATCTTTTAGTTGCTGCAAAGGTAGTGAATGATTCGTGCAACAAAGTTGCAAATTACCATGCAACAACAGGTTACTCTACCGCAACAAGCATTTCCAAACAGGCACGACTTCTATGCCCAGCTCATTTTCTGAAAAGAACACTCTATCTTCTTCTTTTCCATACCGTTCTATCAAATTTATAGCTACAATATTCTCCAATAATTTAGTTTCGGCATTAATCAGAAAATTACTAAGCAGTCCATTGTCATAAAAATACCTTTTACAACTAGACATACGTTCAACTACTGAATCTGTGAAATTAGGAATGTTAAAAGTCAGATAAACATCATTCATATTCAAAAAAAGCTCCACCAAAAAAGAAAACTTATAAGTAATATCCGCAGCAGTTATTTTCAATTTTTCCATCGCACCAATTATTCCCTATGTCGTCCTTATAAATAACTAAACAGATTTTGTTATATTATCCACATTGGCAGGAGACTCTCCTATAAGAAAAAGAGAGAAAAGAGAAGGCATGCGAAGTATTTTCATATAAAACCATTCCTTTCAGCAACAGCGGTTACAGTAACTGCCGTTGCTGAAAGGAAACAACTGATTATGAGGTTTTACATATGACTAAGAATTTTCTTCCCTGTCATTCCGTATAAACTCTAGCAATCTTTCCACTGCTTCTTCTTCAGGAATATTCTTTTCTACGCATACCTTGCCTTTATAAAGACTGATTTTACCCCGTCCGGCACCGACATAACCGTAGTCTGCGTCCGCCATTTCACCGGGACCATTCACGATACAGCCCATGATACCGATTTTCAGTCCTGTCAGGTGTGAGGTAGCTGCCTTGATACGGGCAATTGTCTTCTCCAAATCGTAAAGCGTACGACCACAACCGGGACAAGAGATATATTCTGTTTTGGAAGTACGGGTGCGTCCGGCTTGCAGGATTCCGAAAGCAGTGGCGTCGACTACCGCATGGCTTAGATTACCTTGATTGAACAAGAATATACCATCGCAAAGTCCGTCAAAAATCAATGCGCCCATATCGGCGGCAGATTTTATCTGCAAATCCTCTGCATTATCTTCTGCATAATGTTGGAAGAAAACAACCGGGTTTTGCAAACCTTCCGTTGCCAGTTGATGCACCAATGCACGGTGTTCGCCCAAACGGTTCGGGTGATTGCTTTGGGAAACGACCACTACTTCAGGATGTTGCTTCAGGCAGGCAATTACTTCGTCCGTCTGTGCCATATAAGGCATAAACAGGAATTTGAGTTCTGCGTTACATCCGCCCATCAGCGGTAATTGCGCATGGTTATAAGCAGGCCAGGTGCCGGCTTCCCCTTGCCATACGTCTGCATCGAGGATATATTCCACGCCTGCTTCGCGTTGTTCGGGCAGAGCACGTCCGGCATAGATATAATCCGGGGTAAATTGAGGATTGACTTCCGTCTTTCCATCCATACGGTCGGCAATGACCACAGGCACGTGTTCTCCACCAATATTGCGGACAGCCTGCGTCTTCCGGCGTTCAGGCGACAGGTAATTGAAATCAGGTGCTTCCAGTCCCGGAATATAAGGATGGTTCTGCCTCAACAGAATGTAATCCACCAGTTTGCGGGCTACGGGGATTTCCGCTTCGGGCGCTTCGCTCAAATATACACGGATGGTATCCCCCAATCCGTCACTCAACAACGCACCGATGCCGAGAGCGGACTTGATACGTCCGTCTTCTCCGTCTCCGGCTTCCGTCACTCCGAGATGCAGTGGGAAAGCCATGCCTTCTTTTTCCATTACGTCCACCAACAGACGGACGGTTTTCACCATCACGACCGTATTGGACGCTTTGATGGAAATCACCACGTCGGTGAAGTTCTCTTCAACACAGATACGGAGAAATTCCATGCAGGATTCCACCATCCCCGCAGGCGTATCACCATAGCGAGACATGATGCGGTCGGACAGAGACCCGTGGTTCACTCCGATACGGATAGCCGTGTGGTTCTCCTTACAGATATTCAGGAAAGGAACAAACCGGTCGTGAATCTTACGTATCTCCTGAGCGTACTCCTCGTCTGTATATTCCAGTTTCTTAAAAGTACGCGCAGCATCTACATAATTCCCCGGATTGATACGCACCTTCTCCGCATATTGAGCCGCCACATCGGCAACCTTCGGATTGAAATGCACGTCGGCAACCAACGGAACCATATATCCCTGACTGCGCAAACCGATGTTGATATTCATCAGGTTTTCCGCTTCCCTGATGCCTTGCGTTGTCAGACGGACATATTCGCCACCTGCGTCAACAATACGCTTTGCCTGTTCCACACAAGCCTGCGTATCCTGCGTAGACGTATTTGTCATCGACTGGATACGAATAGAATTGGGGCCGCCCAACGGTACAGCCCCAATATTCACTTCTGTGGTTTCTCTTCGAAAATAATTGAATAGATCCATTAGTTCGTTTTATATTCAAACTTGACTTCTTTCAGTTCTTCGTTTGCTTTTACGATTTTCTTTTTCAGTCCTTCCTTGTAAGCTGCAAAAGCTTCCGCCAGCTTCTCGTCACTCAATGCAAGCATCTGGATGGCCAAGATAGCCGCATTCATCGCTCCGTTTATGGCAACGGTAGCAACAGGAATGCCCGGAGGCATCTGGATGATAGAATAAAGAGCATCTACGCCATCGAGCACGGAGCCTTTTACGGGCACTCCGATAACAGGAAGTGTAGTGTTGGCCGCTATTACACCGGGAAGGGCGGCAGCCATTCCGGCAGCGGCGATAATAACTTTAATGCCACGGTTGCGGGCATTCTTTGCAAACTCTTCCACAGCTTCAGGCGTGCGGTGAGCAGAAAGCGCGTTCATTTCGAACGGTACATGCATATCATTCAGCAGTTGCGCAGCCTTCTCCATAACAGGAAGGTCGGACGTGCTACCCATGATAATACTTACAATTGGAGTCATTTTGATTTACTATTTTACGATTTACTATTTACAATTTAAAGTGAGGTAAGAATTATCCGTTTACCACAGCTTTGTATGCTTCGGCATCCAGCAAGGTCCTCAACGGCTTTCAGGTCTGTCGGTTTCACTTTAATCAACCAGCCCTCGCCATACGGATCTTTATTAACCAGTTCCGGATTTTCTTCCAATGCTTCATTTTGTTCCATCACTTCACCTGCTACAGGCAGGAAAAGATCGGAAATTGTTTTCACTACTTCGATGGTTCCGAATGTCTCACCGGCTTCCAACGTTTCACCAACAGTCGGTATGTCTACGAACACGATATCACCCAATTGTTCTTGAGCATAATCAGTGATACCTACGTATGCAATGTCTCCTTCAACGCGAATCCATTCGTGTTCGTTCGTGTACTTCAAATTCTGTGGAAAGTTCATAATAATTAGTTTTTAGGATTTATACTGTTTTAAAATAAAAATACTCGAAATAACAGGTTCATCACCGGATGAAGCACCAAAAGGGCACATATCAGTCCGACTGCAAAACCGGAAAGCACCTCACCCAGCGTATGATGCCCCAGGATAATCCGCGCAGAACCGAGTATGCCGGCTATCAATATGAACAGGCATAGCCACACTACCGGATTATAACCGAACAACGCGCTGAAAGATACCAGTCCGCCAATCACGCCACCCATACCGGCCATATGTTCGCTCAGTTTCCATTTCAGATTTACTCCGATACAGATGACGGACACGACCAAAGAGGTAAGAATGATGCCTGTCATATACCAAGGGATATTCAGTTTGCGCATCATCAGCCAACAGAACACATATGAGATGATGGTCAATAGAATAGGTATATAGCGTTTCTTACGTTCGCCCAGCTCCTGACGGTCAAATCCATTGATCTTGCGAAACAGGAAAATCGTAATGGTGGGTGTCAGTATGGTGAAACAGTAGACTATTCCCAACACTATCAACTTATACTGCATCGGCATGATACGAAGATAAGAAAACAGGAATAACACCAGGAATGATAAAAACGGATAGAAAATGGGTAAACACCATCGAAGTGACTCGCGCCACTTGCAACATTGTCTTATCCGCTATGATATGCTCTCTTTCTCTGTCCACTCTTCTTTTAATTACTGATTACTAATTACAAATTATATATCTCTTAGCCCCCGACCGGTCATTATTTCCTTAGCCGTGCCACGGGAATATTCAACTGTTGGCGATATTTCGCTACCGTCCGGCGGGCAATAGGATATCCTTTTTCTTTCAGAATGTCTGCCAGTTCATCATCGGTCAGCGGTTTCTTCTTGTCTTCGCTGTCGATACATTCTTTCAGAATCTTGCGAATCTCGCGGACAGACATTTCTTCTCCGTCTTCCGTTGTATATCCGTCGACAAAAAAGAATTTAAGCTGATAGATTCCGAAATTCGTCTGCACATATTTACTGTTGCTGACACGGGAGATGGTCGATATATCCAGTCCCGTACGTTCGGCCACATCTTTGAGAATCATCGGTTTCAACAGCGATTCGTCTCCTTCGAGGAAGAAAGGGCGTTGCAAGTCAACGATTGCCTGCATAGTAGTCATCAATGTGTTCTGACGCTGTTTGATGGCATCGATGAATCCTTGTGCCGCGTCCATTTTCTGTTTCAGGAACATCATCGCTTCCTTAGATTCTTTAGACTGGTTGGCCTTATTTCTGGTATGCTCTTCCACCATTTCCGTAAAGTCCCGGCTCATGCGGAGTTCGGGGACATTGCGGTTATTGAGGCTTATATTAATCGTTCCGTCATCATAGGTTTCTACGATGAAATCGGGAACAATCTGCTGAAGGTTCCTGCCGATAGCTTCTCCCAACGAAGCACCCGGACGCGGATTCAATTTGGTAATTTCACTGATAACCTCTTTGAATGTCTCTTCGTCAATATCCAGTTTCTTTATTATCTTTTCCCAGTGCTTACGTGTGAACTCTTCATAGCAGTCACGAATCACACGTTCTTCGAGGTCGAGTATAGAACCGGACGTTTTTTCTTCGTCTTTCTTCCGGCAAATCTGTATCAACAAACATTCCTGAAGGCTACGGGCACCGATACCAGCGGGATCAAAATCCTGCAAGATGAGCAATGCCTCTTCGAGTTCTTCCTCTGTCGATTCTATGCCGGCATAAATAGCCAGTTCGTCACAGATGCTTTCCAGTGATTTGCGGAGCAGCCCGTCATCATCCAACGAACCGATCAGGTATTCCACCAGTTCGCATTGGTGTTCTGTCAAATTCCGTTCACGAAGTTGCTCTTTCAGGATTTCATAAAAAGAGGTGGTGTCGGAGAATGGAATATTTTCCGCCTGATCGTCTTTCGAGCGGTTATTCTCCTGCAGTTTATAATCGGGAATATCGTCTTCGGTGAGATAGTCACTTAAAGAATCATAGTCGTTAGCATCATTCTCCATGCCGTCTTCCACACTGTCGGTGTCGGCATATTCATCGGATGCACTTTCTTCTTTGCCTTCTTCAAGTGCCGGATTTTCAAGCAGTTCGGCATGGATACGTTCTTCCAGCTCCACAGTGGGCAGTTCCAGCAATTTCACGACCAGAATCTGCTGGGGCGAGAGCGTCTGTACTTGCTGTTGCGCCTGAGATTGTATTTGACGGGAACCTTGTGCCATATTCGTTTTTGCTTTCTACTATTTCTCGCTACAAAAGTAACTTTTTAACGAGAGATTACACAGATTAAGGGGATTATTTTTAATCCTATAACACAAAATTCGTTATCTTTGTTGCACGAACTTAAAAATTAGGACCATATGTTTGCCAAAGAAACGTATATGCAGCGGAGAGCCCTGCTGAAAAAGAATATAGGCTCTGGAGTATTGTTATTTCTTGGAAATGACGAGTGCGGACTGAATTACGAGGATAACACGTTCCGTTACCGGCAGGATTCTACCTTCCTCTATTATTTCGGGCTTTCATGTGCCGGACTTTCGGCAATCATAGATATTGATGAAGACAAGGAAATCATTTTCGGTGATGAACTGTCTATTGACGCTATCGTATGGATGGGGTCACAACCGACATTGCGCAATAAGTGCGAACGTGTGGGTGTGGCTAATTTAATGCCGTCTGCCGAGATTGTAAGTTATCTTCACAAATGCGTACAAAAAGGGAAAGCGGTTCATTATCTGCCGCCCTTACCGTCCCGAGCATAAATTGAAACTGATGGACTGGCTGGGGATACCGCCTGCACGCCAGGAGGGCTCCATACCTTTCATCCGCGCCGTCATAGCACAACGTAACTATAAATCCGCAGAGGAAATCGTAGAGATAGAAAAGGCTTGCGACGTGACTGCCGATATGCATATCACCGCCATGAAAGTGCTCCGTCCGGGCATGTATGAGTATGAAGTGGTAGCGGAAATGAACCGGGTGGCCGAATCTAACAACTGCCAACTCTCTTTTGCCACCATTGCCACTATCAACGGTCAGACGCTGCACAACCATTATCACGGTAATCTTGTGAAACCGGGTGATTTGTTCTTGATTGATGCCGGTGCAGAAGTAGAATCAGGCTATGCAGGCGATATGTCGTCTACTATTCCTGCCGACAAAAAGTTTACAGCCCGCCAGCGCGAAGTGTACGAAATTCAAAATGCAATGCATCTCGAATCGGTGAAAGCTCTCCGTCCGGGAATTCCTTATATGGAAGTCTACGAATTGTCCGCCCGTGTGATGGTAGAAGGCATGAAGGCGCTCGGACTGATGAAAGGAAATGCAGAGGATGCTGTCCGTGAAGGCGCTCATGCCCTGTTCTATCCGCACGGATTAGGTCACATGATGGGGCTGGATGTACACGATATGGAAAATCTGGGAGAGATATGGGTAGGATATAACGGCCAGCCGAAGAGCACACAGTTCGGTCGTAAATCACAGCGTCTCGCCATTCCGTTGGAACCGGGATTTGTACATACTGTAGAACCGGGCATTTACTTTATCCCCGAACTGATTGATATGTGGAAAGCGGAAAAGAAATTCGCTGATTTCATCAACTATGACGTAGTGGAGACCTACAAGGATTTCGGTGGTATCCGTAACGAGGAAGATTATCTGATTACAGAAACAGGCGCTCGCAGACTGGGCAAGAAGATTCCTCTGACACCGGAAGAAGTAGAAGCTTTGAGATAAAAGTTTTCTGCCGTAAATAAAATTCTGCCACTGATTATACAACACATACCTGTATAATCAGTGGCAGAACTTTATCGCTTCAATCGTTTTACTTGTTTTTAATCGTCCCAATCAGACAAAGGCAGAGTCTTTTTCCCATACCACTTCATCCACGCATACGATTTTCTTTTTCTGATATAAAGCGTGTCACCACAATTTTCTATCGCTTCCCAATCGAAAACCGAATGAGGGCGGAATGACTTTTCCAGCCAGTAAAACAAATGATATGTCATGAAGGGGAGTATCATCCACCACCATGAAAACACTAATGACAAAACTAAGGCTGGCAACAGCGTCAAAAGGAAACACTCCCAAAACTGCCTTGCATGAATCCGCAGTTCCATATCTTCCCACACTTCCAAATACTTATATCGGGTAAAGAAAAAACCACCGAACATAAAGTAATGACTCTTATTCTTCCCTTTTCCTAAGAACCATTTTGCTAAAAGATTATTGTAACAAATCATATTCTCTCTCTTTTTCGTTGTATGTTTATTCATAACAGAATAGATAACCAAAGGTTCAATGTTTTAAAGTCTAATAGAACGTTCAGGCGCTATTTTTTTGAAAATAGAATCTAATTATCATCTATTTTGTATCTTTTTTGCAGTTTTACAGCATAAAAAAATCCTTGTGTTCTCATTGCAGAAAACACAAGGACAAATATATTCTTGCTTATAGCCCTACTTAATATTTAAAGCTACTTCCACCCAAAAACTCGCGAAGCAGGGAAGTCGGCGGAATTTCCTTATCCTGTACCGGAACAAAATATTTAATGAATTTCAGCAACCGGTAGGCTTCACAATATTCGGGACAGTTGCGCGGCACTCCCATCAAAATAGGCTCCGCATGCAGACGAAGAACGGCAAACTCAAAGAGTAATGCCGAATTGAACATGACATCGGCATTTTCCTGATAAGGGAATATCCACTTGTCTTCACCGGCACGTACACTAGGCCAGCGTGAAATGGTTTCACGTGCCGAATATCCCCGATAATTGAAGTCACGGATAATACGACGCAACAGACGGTTGTCAGTTGTCGGAATCCAGTTATGGTCGTCCAGGGAAATGGTAGTCAGTGCAGACACGTAAATCTTGAACTTGCGTTCAGCCGGAATATGGGGAGTCAGTTCGGGATTCAGCGCATGAATACCTTCCAGGATTAAAATCGTGTTATCCTCTATTTTCAGTTTGTCTCCTTTATACTCTTTCTTGCCGAGGGAGAAGTTGAAACGGGGAAGTTCCACCTCCTCGCCACGAAGCAGGGCTTGCAATTGCCGGTTGAACAAATCCAGGTCGAGAGCGTAAAGTGATTCATAATCGTAGTTTCCGTTTTCATCCAGAGGAGTCTCTTCACGGTCCACAAAATAATTATCCAGAGAGATGGGATAGGGTTTCAAACCGTTTGTCATCAACTGGATAGAGAGACGCTTGCTGAAAGTCGTCTTTCCCGAAGACGACGGCCCGGCAATCAATACAAGTTTCACACGGTTGCCGTTCTCTCCCCGGTGGAAAATAGTATCGGCAATCTGGGCTATCTTTTTCTCCTGCAAGGCTTCGGCCACATTAATCAGGTCTGTGGCGTGCCCTTCCTCACAAACCAGGTTGAAATCCCCTGCGTTGTTGAGTCCCATGATATAACTCCAGTTCAGATATTCCTTAAAGACGTCCAGCATCTTCTCCTGCTTCACAACATCTTCCAATACTTCGGGATTCTCGCGGCTCGGAATCCGAAGAAGCAGCCCATCGTAATATTTCACGATGTCGAACAATTTAATATAGCCGGTACTGGGCAGCAGATTACCATAATAATAATCGACCGTATCGCCCAACGTATAGTAATAGGTATAGGGAGCCGGAAGTTTCGAGCAGCCGCACTTTGTCATCCATCCCCCGCTCGCTGAAAACGCGTACCGCTTCCGCCGTATGACATTCGATGCGATGATAGGAAATATTCTCCGCGATAATCTCCTGCATCCGTTGCTTGATGCGTGTCACATCTTCCAGTTCAATGGGACGCCCGATACGCAGATTACAAAAATAGCCTTTCGACACGGGGTGTTCTACAAACAGCTTGCCTTCGGGAAACAACTCAGTGACAGCCTTGAACAATACAAAACAGAGTGAGCGGACATAAGTACGCATTCCGGACTGGTCTCGCACGTCCAGAAACTCTATATCCTTATTGTTATATACTCTAAAATTAAGTCCCTCAGAGCGGTTATTGACCTTAGCGCTAACCACTTGATAAGGAAAATTAAGATTAAAACCGTAATAAATATCCAAAAGTGAGCTTCCGATAGGGAATTCTTTAGAAATATTGTTATTTTTGCAACATATTTGTAACATCTGTTTCATCGGGTTCGTTAAAAGGTGAATAATTTGGGACTAATATACTTATAATCAGACTGAGAACAAATAACCATTAAAAATATTATAGATGGAATATTCTTTTTATGATTTTTTAAAGCTCATAGGTTCATTAGGCCTCTTCCTGTACGGAATGAAGATAATGAGCGAGGGCTTGCAAAAGGTCGCGGGTGACAGACTACGAAGTATCTTGACGGCAATGACTACCAACAGGGTAACGGGTGTTTTAACAGGTGTGTTAATCACAGCCCTTATCCAATCTTCTTCGGCAACGACGGTAATGGTCGTGAGTTTCGTTAATGCCGGGTTACTCACTCTTGCCGAATCCATCAGTGTCATTATGGGTGCCAATATCGGTACTACGGTCACTGCCTGGATTATCTCAATTTTCGGATTTAAGGTTGACATGGCCGCCTTTGCCCTTCCTCTGCTCGCCGTCGCCCTTCCGCTTATCTTCTCGGAAAAGCAACCGCAAGTCCGTCGGTGAATTCATTTTCGGCTTCTCCTTCCTCTTTATGGGGCTTTCTTACCTGAAGGCAAATGCGCCCGACTTGAATGCCAATCCGGAAATGCTAGCCTTTGTACAGAACTACACGGACATGGGATTCTTCTCCATCATTCTGTTCTTACTCATCGGTACTATACTGACCATGATTGTACAGGCCTCCGCCGCCACGATGGCAATTACACTGATTATTCTTCCAAAGCAGCAATCCCGAAGTTACCATCTCTTATAAGCTGTCCGCCTTCCACTCTATCTTCAATATCTGTAACGTATGTGTCCTGATATGGGCTGTGAAGTTAATCGAACGTACCGTATGTGCTTTAATCCATCCGAAAGAAGAGGACGAAGAACCGAGACTGCGGTTTATCACCGGTGGTATGCTTTCTACGGCGGAACTTTCCATTCTTCAGGCACGCAAGGAGATTCATCTTTTCGCAGAACGTACCCACCGTATGTTCGGCATGGTGCAGGACTTGCTGCATACCGAAAAAGATGATGACTTCAATAAAGTGTTCAGCCGGATAGAGAAATATGAGAATATCAGCGACAACATGGAACTGGAAATAGCCAATTATCTGAACCAGGTATCCGAAGGCCGTTTGAGTTCTGAAAGTAAGCTGCAGATACGCGCCATGCTGCGTGAAGTGACGGAGATTGAAAGCATCGGAGACAGTTGTTAATCTGGCACGTACCATCAACCGGAAACGCCAGACCAACCAAGACTTCACCGAAAAACAATACGAGCATATTCACTTCATGATGAAGCTGACGAACGATGCTCTCGCACAGATGATTATGGTAGTAGAGAAACCGGAACATCAGAGCATTGACATCAACAAGTCTTCAATATTGAAAACGAAATCAATAATTACCGCAACCAATTGAAGAATCAGAATATCCTGGATGTGAACAACAAGGAATATGATTATCAAATGGGCGTTTACTATATGGATATTATCGCCGAATGTGAGAAACTGGGCGACTATATAGTAAATGTGGTAGAAGCCAGCAGTGATGTGAAAGAAAAGAAAGCTTCCTGATAAGACAAATAGCAAGAGATAAGAAAGGAGAACCGGCTGATACATATTTACTGTCCGGTTCTCCTTTATTTATCCATTATATTTTTTACTCATACACATACGATTCCGCCAGCCGCCAAAACAAAGTAGCTTCCGGCACAACAGTGGTTCGAAGGACTTTTGCCGTACCGTTTTCCGACACCGGATTGATATTAGCAAACATATTCCATCCGCTAACGAAAGAGCAATCACTATAATTATAAGATTTGTCACTGCCTGTCAACGAAAAAGGACGGTCGGCAAACTGATAGCCAATCATTGCTTTTCCTGCGGAAGAACCCTTGCCTGTCCAATTGGATAAAGCTATTCGCCCCACTCTCTTATCACCTTTAAAAACAAAGAAATCGCCCAATGTAGCTACAAGAGCATCGCCGTCATTTGAAGTTCCCGTCCAGTATCCTCCCATATCACCTCCCCGGCGGTCCACTTTCTGTAACACTTCCGGAGCAAAGACAGTGGGCAAGTCCATAATAATCTGTCCGTTTTCATAAGGGAATGAAAGAGTCTCGATCACTTGCCAGTCAGCGCCCGTCACTTCTACTCCAACCCGGTCGAATATAAAATTATCAGGTATATTCCGTATATCTTTGACTATTATCGTACTATAATCCGGCGTATCCGGAGCAGGTGGTTCCTCTTCGTTTTCATCATCACTACAACCAGCCATCAAAAGGCTGAATATCATCAAAAGAAAGATAACAGGATATAAAAGAAAATTTGAGCAGATAGCGGCAGTTGTCTTGTTCTTATACATGATTTTGGTTTTGTGGGCAAAGATATTACATTTATAATCAGCAGAATAATTTTCGGCATAAATAAAAATGACCGGACACATATGGCATCCGGTCATTTCCACTTAATAAATTCTCCCTCTCTGTTTTATCCTTCGTACGGTTCGAAATCTTCTTTTCCGACTCCACAAAGTGGACAAGTCCAATCATCAGGAATGTCTTCAAACGCAGTTCCTGGTTCAATTCCGCTTTCCGGATCTCCTTGTTCGGGGTCGTAAATATATTCACAGACCGTGCAAATGTACTTCTTCATAACGTTCGTATTTTTAATTGGTTTTCTAATTAATATAACACAAATAGCAAGATATTTGTTCAACACTTCTTTTATAATGAAAGAAAAAACTATCTTTGTAAGCATATTCATCAAGCTAAAACAACAGTATACAAGTATGCTAATAGCATTATTATCAACATTAATAGTTTTATGCGCCATTCTACTACTCTGCTTTTTATGGGAGCGCAGAAAATATCTCCGAATGCAACAACGATTATTCCGGGAATCCAGGAAATTGGAACGTACTAATCGTATCGCCGGTTCTGTCCTAAAAAATGTGCATGCTTTTATCCTGCTAATAGACAACGATTTCAAAGTACTGAGAACCAACTACTATCAGAAAACCGGCACCCCGAAAGGAACGGAAGAAAAAAGAGTGGGTGACCTGCTGCAATGCCGTAATGCATTGGCTGCCGAAGGTGGCTGCGGCACACACAGTTTTTGCGGCTCTTGCCCGATACGTGCTGCCATACGACAGGCTTTCGAACAAAGAAGAAGTTTCACAGACCTCGAAGCCACACTTAGCATAGCTACTGCCGAAAGCGAGACGATAGAATGCAATGCTGTCATCTCCGGTTCGTACTTTCTTCTGGATGAAAAAGAAAATATGGTACTCACCGTCCACGACATCACCCGGCTGAAAAAAGCGGAAGAGGAATTAATACACGCTAAAGAAAAAGCGGAAAATGCCGATGTTTCCAAGTCTGCATTCCTGGCTAATATGAGCCATGAGATACGTACGCCTCTCAACGCCATCACCGGATTTGCGGAAATAATGGGCAGCGCAAATACAGAAGAGGAGAAAGCCCAATATCAGGAAATCATAAAGATGAATGCCGACCTCTTACTGCAACTGGTCAACGACATCCTCGATATGTCAAAGATTGAAGCAGGGACTTTGGAATTTGTATATACTACGGTAGATATCAATCTGTTACTTTCGGATTTACAGCAGCTTTTCCAGATGCGGGTGAACGATGCCGGCGGGATGATTAAAATTATCGCAGAACCATCATGTTCTTCCTGCCTCATCCAGACCGACCGTAACCGCGTGGCCCAGGTGATTTCCAACTTTACCACCAATGCGATAAAATTCACGACTGAAGGTACGGTGCGTCTCGGATATGAGCCTAGAGACACCGAACTTTATTTTTATGTAAAGGATACCGGTGCAGGTATTCCGGCAGATAAACTGCCGGACGTATTCGGACGCTTCGTGAAGTTGAACAAAGACAAAAAGGGAACGGGGCTGGGACTTTCCATCTCCCAAACCATCGTAACCAAACTGGACGGACAGATCGGGGCGGACTCCGTAGAAGGCGAAGGCTCCACTTTCTGGTTCACTATCCCCTACCGGACGTGCGGTAAGCCACAGTAACAAATCCAACTTCATATTTTTTTTTAATTAAACATTTAATCACAATATTATGTTGTACTTTTGTAGCCCAAACTAAACGCATGTATCTGCATGAGTACAAATAAAGATGATTTTTATCATATAGGACTTACTGATAATGAAGTCCTGCAAAGCAGGGAAAAAAATGGCATTAACCTGTTAACGCCTCCCAAGCGTCCTTCCCTTTGGAAGCTCTATCTTGAAAAATTTGAAGACCCGGTTGTACGCGTACTGTTAGTAGCAGCCGTTTTCTCGTTAATCATTTCCATCATCGAGAACGAATACGCTGAAACAATCGGAATTATAGCAGCTATCTTACTGGCCACCGGTATAGGTTTCTTCTTCGAATATGACGCCAGCAAGAAGTTCGATTTACTGAATGCAGTCAACGAAGAGACATTGGTAAAAGTGATCCGAAACGGACGTGTACAAGAAATTCCCCGCAAAGACATAGTGGTAGGTGATATTGTAATTCTGGAAACCGGTGAAGAAATTCCTGCCGACGGAGAACTGCTGGAAGCCATCTCTTTGCAAGTAAACGAATCTAATCTGACAGGCGAACCCGTTATTAATAAAACAACTGTAGAAGCTGACTTTGATGAAGAGGCAACTTATGCTTCCAATTTGGTGATGCGCGGCACTACGGTAGTCGACGGACACGGAACCATGCGTGTACTGCATGTGGGAGATGCTACTGAAATCGGGAAAGTAGCCCGACAAAGCACGGAAGACAATCTCGAACCTACTCCGCTGAACATACAATTGACCAAACTCGCAAACCTCATCGGAAAGATTGGTTTTACCGTTGCCGGTCTTGCCTTCCTCATCTTCTTTGTGAAAGATGTACTGCTCGCCTTTGACTTTAGCACATTAAACGGGTGGCATGGATGGTTACCGGTTTTCGAGAAGACACTCAAATACTTTATGATGGCAGTTACTCTGATCGTAGTAGCCGTGCCCGAAGGCTTGCCCATGAGCGTTACTCTCAGCCTGGCGCTGAATATGCGCCGTATGCTCTCTACCAACAACTTGGTACGGAAGATGCACGCTTGCGAAACGATGGGTGCTATCACTGTGATTTGTACGGACAAGACCGGTACACTGACACAAAACCTGATGCAGGTGCACGAGCCCAACTTCTATGGTATAAAGAACGGCAGCAACCTGTCCGACGACGATATCAGCACGCTTATCGCAGAAGGTATCAGCACCAATTCAACCGCTTTTCTTGAGGAATCGGCTGCCGGTGAAAAGCCGAAAGGAGTAGGAAATCCTACCGAAGTAGCTTTGTTATTATGGCTGAACAGCCAGGGAAGAGATTATCTGGCTCTTCGTGAGAATGCACATATCCTCTACCAGTTAACGTTCTCTACCGAACGGAAATTCATGGCGACACTTGTAGAATCGCCATTAATCGGAAAGAAAATACTCTATATCAAAGGAGCACCGGAAATTGTTCTCGGCAAATGTAAGGAAGTTGTACTGGACGGGAAACGGATAGATGCCGTGGAATACCGTTCGACGATAGAAGCGCAATTGCTGAATTATCAGAATATGGCGATGCGTACACTTGGATTTGCTTTCAAGATTGTCGGAGAGAACGAACCGGACGACTGTACGGAGTTGGTATCAGCCAATGATTTGAACTCTTAGGCGTCGTAGCCATTTCCGACCCGATTCGTCCGGATGTGCCTGCTGCCGTTGCCAAATGCCAGTCGGCGGGCATCGGCATTAAGATTGTCACCGGTGACACGCCGGGAACTGCCACGGAGATTGCCCGTCAGATAGGTCTTTGGAATCCGGAGACGGATACGGAGCGGAACCGCATCACCGGAGTGGCATTCGCCGAATTGAGTGACGAAGAAGCATTAGACCGGGTAATGGATCTTAAAATCATGTCACGCGCCCGCCCGACAGACAAACAACGCCTGGTACAATTACTCCAGCAAAAAGGAGCGGTAGTAGCCGTAACCGGGGACGGCACAAACGACGCACCGGCTTTGAATCATGCACAAGTCGGCCTGTCGATGGGAACAGGAACTTCCGTAGCCAAAGAAGCCAGCGACATCACCTTGCTCGACGACTCGTTCAACAGTATCGGAACCGCCGTCATGTGGGGACGTTCACTTTATAAGAATATCCAGCGTTTCATCGTTTTCCAGTTGACGATTAATTTCGTCGCGCTGCTTATCGTTCTGCTGGGCTCCGTCATCGGTACGGAACTTCCGCTGACGGTCACGCAGATGTTATGGGTAAACCTGATTATGGATACCTTTGCCGCCCTGGCTTTGGCTTCCATCCCGCCCAGTGAAACCGTGATGCTTGAAAAACCCCGTCGCAGTACTGATTTTATCATCAGCAAGGCAATGCGGTCCAATATAATAGGTGTAGGCTCTGTTTTCCTTATCGTACTGCTCGGAATGATTTATTATTTCGACCACAGCCCGCAAGGTATGGATATACACAACCTCACCGTCTTCTTCACTTTCTTTGTCATGTTACAATTCTGGAATCTCTTCAATGCCCGCGTATTCGGAACCACCGACTCGGCATTCAAAGGACTTTCCAAATCATATGGAATGGAATTGATCGTACTGGCTATTCTGGTCGGACAATTCCTGATTGTACAGTTCGGTGGAGCTGTATTCCGTACGACACCACTCGACTGGCAAACCTGGCTTCTGATTATAGGCGTTTCGTCCACGGTGTTATGGGTTGGAGAACTTGTTCGCCTTGCACAACGTATTATTCACAAAAAGAGTAGAAATGAAAAGTAAAGGAATTAAAAACCTTCTTATTGATTTGGGCGGTGTGCTTATCAATCTCGACCGCCAACGTTGCATGGAGAGCTTTAAGAAATTAGGGTTCACAGACGTAGAAGAGCGATTGAACATCCAGCAACTGCATGGAATATTCATGCAGCAGGAAAAAGGTCTGATCACTGCCGCCGAATTTCGGGATGAGATTCGGAATATGATGGGCAAAGCAGCAAGTGACCGACAAATAGATGCAGCCTGGAATAGTTTCCTGGTAGACATTCCCGCCTACAAGCTCGACTTGCTGCTGGAATTACGCACTAAGTACGTTGTCTACCTGCTCAGCAACACCAATGAACTCCATTGGAACTACACCTGCCAGAATTTATTTCCATACCGCACCTTCAAAGTAGAAGATTATTTTGAAAAACGTATCTCTCTTATGAGATGCACATGGTAAAACCGGAACCGGAAATTTTTAAAGCCGTCATCGAAGATGCAGGCATCGAACCGCAAGAAACACTCTTCATCGACGACTCTGAGATAAATTGTCAAGCAGCCCGCGAACTGGGTATTTTCACTTATACCGCAAAAGCCGGCGAAGACTGGAGCCATCTTTTCAAAAACAAATAAAAAACCGTGGAGATGCAGATTATACGTGACATATCGACCCTTATCCCGGAACCCTGTGTAGCTACCATCGGCTTCTTTGACGGAGTTCATGCGGGACACCGCTATCTCATCCACCAAGTGAAAGAGACAGCCGCAGCCAAAGGTTTACGTTCTGCACTGGTTACTTTCCCCATTCATCCCCGCAAAGTGATGAACGCCGACTATCGCCCGGAGCTTCTGACCACACCGGAAGAAAAAATCAACTTACTGTCCGACATTGGAGTAGACTACTGCCTGATGCTCGACTTTACCCCGGATATTTCCCGACTGACGGCACGCGAGTTTATGACTCAGATACTCAAAGAACGCTTTCAGGTAAAATGCCTGGTCATCGGTTACGATCACCGCTTCGGACACAACCGCAGCGAAGGGTTCGAGGACTATGTACGTTATGGAGAAGAAATCGGCATAGAAGTTATTCAGGCAAAAGCCTATGCCAACAATATAGAAATGAAGGACGGGGAGCATACAACAGTCAGCTCTTCCCTAATCCGCAAACTGCTTCATAAAGGAGATGTAGACTTGGCAGCCCGCTGTCTGGGATACGAATATTTCTTGGACGGAACGGTTGTAGGCGGCTATCAGGTGGGTAGGAAAATCGGCTTCCCGACCGCTAACTTAAGCGTTGACAACCCGGACAAGCTCGTTCCGGCAGACGGTGTTTATGCCGTGTGGGTGACATTCGACGGAAAAACGTATATGGGTATGTTGAATATAGGCATCCGCCCGACGATTGGCAACGGGCCTAACCGGACGATTGAAGTGAACATCCTTCACTTCCACTCCAACATATACGACAAGTTTATCCGGCTTACTTTTGTAAAACGGACTCGTCCCGAACTGAAATATTCCAGCATTGACGAGTTAATCGTGCAACTTCACAAAGACGCTGAAGAGACAGAAGCCATCCTTCTTGACAAAGGTGCCGGCTACTCCCTCCAGAAAGAGCAAAATGAATAATAACAACTTAAAAAATAGTTTCTTATGCAAAAGACATTTATGAGTATCTCGCTGGTGGTAATAGCCATATCTATGTTAGCTATGTTTATATGCAGTTTCTTTACCACTAAATAAAGCAGACAGCCTTATGAAGACAGCCGTCAAATTAGTACTAATCGACCTTCTCATCGCACAGATCGTCGCTCCTATTCTGATTATGATTCCCTGTACCATCTATTTATTGGTCACTACCGGGAATCTGGATAAAGCTGTCCTAACGCAGACAATCATGATTCCGGCACAACTGGCCGGACAGGTCATGATGGGTATCTATCTCTGGAAAGCAGGCTATATCAGTACACAAAAGTCTGCATGGTCGCCAGTTTCAGCCCCTTATCTGATTGGCAGCGCATTGGCTATCCTCACCGGCGGCTTTCTGGTATCTGCACTTATGGGACTGCTAGACTGGATACCCAACATCATGGAGCAATCTTTCGACATTCTCCAATCCGGTTGGGGCGGTATTCTTGCGATAGCTATCGTAGGTCCCGTGCTCGAAGAGCTATTGTTCCGCGGAGCCATCACCAAAGCCTTGCTGCAACAGTACAATCCGGCGAAGGCAATTCTCATCTCCGCACTCCTGTTCGGTGTCTTCCACATTAATCCCGCCCAGATACTTCCGGCATTTCTGATTGGTATCCTGCTGGCGTGGACGTATTATAAGACCGGCAGTCTGATTCCCTGTATCCTCATGCATATACTGAACAATTCCCTTTCCGTCTATCTCAGTATCAAATATCCCGAAGCAGAGAATATGGATGACCTGATAAGCGGCACACCCTATCTGATTGTTTTATCAGGAGCGGTTCTCTTACTTATCGGAAGTATCCTGGCTATGCGCTACCTGACTTCCAGAAAGCAAGAATAGAAAGACAGCAATAAAAAAGGGAAGTTTTCACTTCCCCTCTTTTGCTTTGAACGCCAATGCGTACATTCGTATTTGTTTCACCATCGACAGCAAACCGTTGCTGCGTGTAGGCGACAGATGCTCCTTCAATCCGATTTTATCAATAAAATAAAGGTCGGCATTCAATATTTCATCAGGCGTATGCCCTGACAACACTTTAATCAGCAAAGCGATAATACCTTTTACAATCAACGCGTCACTTTCCGCCTTAAAAACAATCTTGCCGTCTACATCATCCGCCTGAAGCCATACCCTACTTTGGCATCCCTCAATCAGATTCTGCTCCGTCTTATATTTTTCCTCAAGCGGTTCCTGCTCATTTCCCAAGTCAATAAGTAGTTGGTAACGGTCCATCCAATCATCGAAGTCACTGAATTCTGCAATAACTTCGTCCTGCAATTCATTAATTGACATATTATTTATATTATTTCTCGTTATAGATTACTTCCAGTACAGTCTGCCCGACTGCTTTCAATGTGCTTTTATCAATATGCTCCATATTATCCGTAAGCGTATGCCAGGTAGGAGTAAATCCACCTTCGGGATCAGAAGCTATAATATCAATCGTTTTGATACGCGCCAAGCGGTTGATAAACAAGTGATCATCCGTCACTCCGCCACCGTCTTCATCAATAAACATACTGCCGTATCCCAGCTTCTTGGCAGCTTTCCACACTTTCTTATTGATATCCGGTGCGAATCTCTCGGAATATGATTCTTTCAGGAAAACGGTATTTTTGCCGCCCACCATATCGAGCAGTATACCGAAACGGGCATTATATCCCTGCACATGAGGATTACGCGCCCAATATTGCGCTCCCAGGCACCATGATTCTTCATTATTCTGATCGTGCGCTCCATAATCTTCCGCATCCAGGAAAATAATGTCAATACCCAGTTCCGGTTGCTGTTGATTAACCAGACGGGCTATTTCCAACAAGGTCCCCACTCCGCTCGCTCCGTCATTCGCTCCCAGAATAGGAGTCTTATGGTTCTTTTCATCAGGATCGTTGTCAGCCCAGGGACGTGTATCCCAATGCGCAAACAAGGCAATTCTCTTTTTGCTTTCCGGCTTATAAGAACCGATGATGTTCCGCGCTTTCAGCAAAGTCCCGTCATAAGCTATCAAATCAGCATACTGGTCGGTCACCTGCGCACCGAAATCTTTCAACTGCTTAGCCAGATAATTTCCACAGGCTACGTGCTCTTTCGTATTAGGCACACGAGGTCCGAAATCCACCTGACTCTTTACATACAGATAAGCGCTGTCGGCATCAAACTGCGGCACGTTCACCGCTATCTTTTCGCTTTGTTCATTTGTAGTATTTGCCTTGTTGCCACCTCCGCAGGAGAAAGCCGATAATAACAAAAAGGCACTTGTCAATATTATCATAGGTTTCTTTTTCATCGTTCTCTTTTCTATTAAAGTCTCAAAATTAGTCATTTTCATCACAGCATTGTTCAGATGGAATAGATTATTAACAAATAAACTTTAATTCGACATTTTTCTTTCCGACCGTGAGCTCCACTTTTGCTCCATTGACAAGCGGCAAATTGTGAGTGACATGCCCCACCGGAAAATTAAAACAAACGGGGTAATCATACTCTTTCACCAAATCCGCCAAAGCTGCATACAGTTCCTTACCCAACGAACGGTCTTCCTCATATTCAGTAAACTGTCCGACAATAAGCCCGGACAATTTCTCAAGCACACCACCCAGCTTCAAGTTATACATCATACGCTCAATGGCATGAGGCCGCTCGCTGACATCTTCTATAAACAGCACCGTACCTTCCGCCGGAATATCGTAAGGAGTCCCCGCAAGCCGTAAGCCACCGCCATATTTCCGCCACGCAAGACACCTTGTGAACTCCCCTGTCTGTTCAGTTTATGCTTTTCACAAGTATAAGAAGGCAGATTTCCGAACAGAATATCCTTTAAGTACGAGGTACACGGATCATTTTCCGGCTCCACCGTAAGATGGCGTGCCATCAATGAATGCAGAGATGCATATCCGTTCTTCTGAAACAGATTGTGCAGTGCCGTGATGTCACTGAATCCAAGCAGCCATTTCGGATGCTCATAGAAAGCCGTGAAATCAATCTTATCAATCAAATGTACGGCTCCGTATCCTCCACGGCTGCAAAGGATGGCTTTCACATTCGGATCGTCCATTGCATCCTGCAAATCTTTAAGACGTTGTTTGATTGTTCCGGCATATCTCCCGGAAGAGCCGCCGGCATGCTTTCCTACGGCAACTTTCAGCCCCCATGACTCTAACCGTTTCCCGGCACCTTTCAGAAACAGCTTGTCTATCTTACTGGAAGGCGACACTATGACTACCTTATCACCCTTAAAAAGGGGGGAAATTGAATATCCATATGTTATGTTCTATTTTGTTGACTTTCGTTGATAAAAACGTACCCAGTCCACTTCCATCTCCACCGGCAGGTCGGCAGGTTCGACAGCCCCTACCCATGCCCCACCCAACTGCATATCAATCAGCAGGTAAAAAGGTTGATTGAAAGGGAACTGTCCTTCTTCCTCGGTCTGTATGCGGGGATAAGTAAACGTATGTACATCATTGACATAAAATGAAAGACTGTCCGGAGACATCTCTACCGCAAAAACATTGTACCGTTCCGGACAAATCACTCCTGTGGAATGTGACTTGGGAGTCTCTTTGATACCCAACGTATAGGTATAATGAGAATGTACCGTCTGATAGGCAATGGAATCGTAATTCAGACGCTCCATAATGTCAATCTCTCCACCCGCCGGCCAGGCTGCTTTTTCAGGGAGCATCCAGATGGCAGGCCATGCCCCCTTAGCGGCATTAAGTTTGGCACAAATCTCGATACGCCCGTTTTCGAAGGCTTTTTTACCTTTCGTATAGACCCCGCCGGTTAAATAGGGAGCAGTGTCATTAAGCTGTGTATGATTGACAATACCTCTCAATACCAGTTTGCCCTTACGCATAGAATAACAAGAATCAAAGTCGGTCATATAATTATTCCAGTCGGATTTCCCGCGTGGAATCTTGCTCCATACCTTCGAATCGAAACTCTTTTTCCGGCTGAAGTTCTCTTCCCACACTAAAGACCATCCGGAAGGAGTTTTAGATGTTTTGCAGGATGCAAGCAACCAACAAAGAAGAATCAAGCTAACAAATAATAGGTTTTCAAACTGTTTCATGCCACTTTTATTAATCGGGGGATTTATGTATGCAAAAATACATCAAAAAACGATTCCATACGCATCCGGCAGGCAAAACAAATAAAATATAGCAAAATGTTACACAACAGATGTATTTTTTCGGGTTATAATCCTTATTTTTTCAATCATTTTTCTGATATTTGCTAAAAATCTAACGTTATGGAACCTATTCTAAATTTTGCCCAACTCACAAACCACCTCAAGAAACTGAACCAAAGAAAACGAATTGCAGTGGTTTGTGCCAATGATCCTAATACGGAGTATGCCATTACGCGTGCTTTGGAAGAAGGGATTGCGGAGTTTCTGATGATTGGAGATTCGGCTATCCTCGAAAAATATCCTGCACTCAAGCAATATCCGGAATATGTGAAAAGCATTCATATAGAAGATCCGGACGAAGCGGCACGCGAAGCCGTGCGCATCGTCCGTGACGGCGGAGCGGATATTTTAATGAAAGGAATCATCAATACGGACAATCTACTGCACGCCATACTGGATAAAGAAAAAGGACTGCTTCCGAAAGGGAAAATCCTCACGCATTTGGCTGTGATGGAAATACCGACTTACCATAAACTGCTTTTCTTCTCGGATGCCGCAGTTATCCCACGTCCTACCTTGCAACAACGTATAGAAATGATATGGTATGCCATTTGTACCTGCCGGCATTTCGGCATTGAACAGCCGCGTGTGGCATTGATTCACTGTACGGAGAAAGTAAGCGCCAAGTTCCCTCATTCACTCGATTATGTGAATATCGTGGAACTGGCCGAAGCCGGAGAATTCGGAAACGTCATTATCGACGGCCCTTTGGATGTACGTACGTCCTGCGAGCAGGCCAGCGGTGATATAAAAGGCATTGTATCTCCTATCAACGGACAGGCAGATGTACTTATATTCCCTAATATAGAATCAGGAAATGCATTCTACAAATCTGTTTCCCTGTTTGCCAATGCAGAAATGGCAGGATTGCTGCAAGGACCGATTTGCCCCGTCGTCCTTCCGTCCCGCAGTGATTCGGGACTGTCCAAATATTACAGTATAGCGATGGCATGCCTGCAAGTTTCAGGAGATTGCGAATGCAGAAAACAAGTGCTTAATCAAGGTAATAATTCATAATTCAAACATCAAAACTCTATGAAGATTCTGGTCATCAATCCCGGTTCCACCTCTACAAAAATTGCTGTATATGAAAACGAAACACCTCTGTTGGTCAGCAATATCAAGCATACGGTAGAAGAATTATCCGTTTATCCGCAGGTGATAGACCAGTTTGAGTTCCGAAAGGATCTGGTACTTCAGGAATTAGAATCCAACGGTATTCCTTTTGCTTTTGATGCTGTCATCGGACGTGGCGGGTTGGTAAAGCCCATTCCCGGCGGCGTATATGAAGTGAATGAAGCTATGGAACGGGACACATTGCATGCCATGCGCACGCATGCCTGCAACCTCGGCGGTTTGATAGCCAAAGAACTGGCATCCTCTCTTCCCAATTGTCCTGCTTTCATTGCCGATCCGGGAGTCGTAGACGAACTGGAAGATATAGCCCGTATCACAGGCTCTCCGCTTATGCCGAAAATCACCATCTGGCATGCATTGAATCAAAAGGCAATAGCCCGGCGTTTTGCCAAAGAGCAGGGAACAAAGTATGAGGACCTTGATTTGATTATCTGTCATCTGGGCGGCGGCATTTCAATAGCTGTCCACCATCACGGGCGGGCTATCGACGCGAACAATGCGTTGGACGGCGAAGGCCCTTTCTCACCGGAACGTGCCGGAACGCTTCCGGCAGGTCAACTCATCGACCTTTGTTTCAGCGGACAGCACACGAAAGATGAATTAAAAAAACGGATTTCCGGTCGTGCCGGTCTGACTGCACATCTGGGGACTACGGACGTACCCGCTATTATCAAATCCATAGAAGAAGGGGATAAAAAAGCGGAACTGATATTGGATGCCATGATTTATAATGTAGCAAAAGCCATCGGTGGCGCTGCTACCGTCCTATGCGGGAAAATAGATGCCATCCTTCTGACCGGGGGAATCGCTTATTCAGATTATGTTATTTCCCGACTCAAAAAACGCATCTCATTTCTGGCTCCTATCCATATCTATCCCGGGGAAAACGAAATGGAGTCATTGGCGTTTAATGCGATAGGAGCATTGAAAGGAGAGTTGCCTATACAGGTCTACAAGTAACATGACCTTTTGCACAAGAATAAGTTAACCGCCTACTCTTCCCCCCAATGCCTTTAAACTATTGGTTTCAAGGCTCGAAACTCTAGTTTCAAAGGTTTGAAACCAAAGTTTCACCTGCTTGAAACCAGAGTTCCAGTTACTTGAAACTTTTGTTTCTTTAGTTATGAAACTCCAGTTTTTCGCTATTGAAACTAAAGTTTCAGGTAAAGGAGACCAACTTGGAACTTGCTTTTAAAAGAAGAAGAGAGGTGACAACAAAAATGCCATCACCGTGCTGTCACATACTGCTGTCACATCATTGCTCATTCACAATCAAGAAATTAGATATAAATATGTGACAGGTGACAGCAAATTTTCACTTTGTAATTCCCTAGTAGAGTTGCTGGGAGATTATATTTCAACTTATTTCCGTACAGTTCTACTCATTGCTGATTCATATTAGAATCAGGAAGTTGAAAAGCTGTTCCCTCACAACTAAATTCGGGACATGCAAGATGGGGCTTCCCACCATATCAACACCTTTAATGGAAAGAAGTCCGAAGTAGAATAGCAAAGACTTGAAATTACTGGGATCTATCATCTCCAATGCAGAAAAATGAGTAACGATATCGGTAGTTATCTCTCCTTGCTCGGCTATTTCCTTATATAACGGAAAAGTTCTCTCCCAATCCGTGGTCAAGCTTTATCAAGTATGTCAGTTTATTGAAGTCGGTACGAATATTGAGAACTTTCCACGTACATTACTTTTCGATAAAGTTCTGTACCAAAGGTCGAAAGAATATAATTCATGAAATTATCATACTCATCAATAAACAAATATCTCAAAGAGAGGGTTCGCTTCAAAATTTAAAGCGAACCCTCTTTATTTCTGAATAATCTACAATTACACCTTATACTTAGAAGTAAAGGAAAGTATTAAAGACCTAACAATTCATCAAACTTCTTTGCTGTTCTAGAGTCCGAAGGACGTGTCATGTTAGCAGAGATAATTTTGCCTTCACGGTCTAACAGGATAAACCGGGGGATACCATTAATAAGATAGGCATCCATAAACGACCTGTCAGTACCCATGTGAAGTTGGATTCCTTTCAGTTCATCTTTCTTTACCATGTTTTCCCATGCTTTCTTGTTTTTATCGCATGACATACTGACAAAGTAAATATCCTTGCCCGCATATTTTTCTTCCAGTTCTTTCAATGAAGGAAGTTCTCCGCGGCAAGGGCCACACCATGTAGCCCATACGTCAATGTAGATATACTTGCCTTTCAAATCAGCCATGGAAACGGTTTTACCATCTATATCCGTATAAGAGAAACTAACGGACGGATTACCCGATCTTAGCTTTTCCCATTTGCCACAAAGTGTATTAAACTTTTCTATAGACTGCGCATCTTTCACATGCTTGCGGAACATGGCAATCAGGCTGTCAGCATCGTCCAAGCCGCTATTCTCTACATAGCTATAAACGAATTCATTCATCAGAAATTCTGCAACTTCCGCATCTTTTATTTCAGAATCTACATAATGGACACGTTGTTCAATCACTTTTGAATCGTTTGTTTTTCCTTCGAGGCTCAAAGCTGTAACAGCGCCAGGCAAGTATGCTTTGTATTCTCTCAGAGCCAACAGTTTTGCGTCAATTGGAGTTAGCCCTTTCAGCTTTTTATAGAATGCTGCCGAAGGAGTGTAGTCTTCATCTTTTCCGTAATAAGAATGATAAGAAGCATACAATGGAAGATAATAGTAAGTGTAATACTGCAAACGTACCTTTTCAAGCTCGGTAAAGCCTGCAGGTAGCTGCGCGGACTCCAAAACCTGACAATTAGCCGCATACAGACTATCGCCCCTATGTAGGATGGCATCTTCCTGCATTTTCATATCGGGCATGCCTAACGACTTGAGTTTTCCGCTTCCAAGATAAGTGTTGATAGCTGCCCCTTCTCCTGCGAAAGTCACATTCTTCCACATATCATCACTGTTGAACGACAGACTAAGATCCTGTTTAGGATCTAGATAAAGGGTGCGGCGTCCGCGAGTATATTGCATGGTTACATACTGCGGCACAAAGTCTGTAATTTCAATGCTTCCATTTCCGGCTGCATCTATCGCAATTTCCTTTTGTTCATTACTCTGAGCAAAGGTTAATACAACTTTAGCCGTTTCATTGGGATTAGTTATCTTGAAAGTCAGTTTGGCAGCTTCTGCCGTTGTGAAGGCACTCAGCGTTAAGCCGAGCACCATCATTGATTTTATTTTATACATATCACTTCTATCTATTAACGTTCATATTGAGGAATGTCCGGATTATATTCCAATACATTTTGGGGAACAGGCATGATATAACGCGGGTCATTCGCCGGAAGTTCCCATGTTTCATTTCCCACTTTATGGACAATCGTTTTTGCAAATTGAGGTTCTTTGTTCAGACGCCGCAAATCCACATATCGCATATATCCTATCATTGCGAATTCACAACGACGTTCGTCAAGTACTAACTGTAATGCTTTTTGTCTATCTGTATAGTCCGCAGCATCATATGCAATATGATTTTTGATACGGGATGCACGCAAGGTATTCAGGTAGCCGATGGCTTTGGAAGTAGATCCTACACGTGCTTCACATTCTGCCGCAGTCAGAAGCATTTCAGGAATGGACGTCCCCGCATTGATTTGTATCCATGCTGTATAAACGGTATATCCTTCGAAGTATTCCATACCCGCTCCCCGGTTCATGCAGTCGGAACGGAAAAATAAATCCTCACGCAAATCCACTTCGCCTGCCTCTGTATCTGTATTTTTGGCAAAAGCCTGACGCAGGTCTTCGCTTTCAGCTACGCTGTTGAAAGTATGATTACTGATATAACGGGTATAAAGCTGCTCCGGGCTTGAGAAACCATATTGTCCGTCGGGGAACTGTGTCTCATTTTCATCATCCGTCACGATATTTCTCCACTGTGTTCCGTCAATCTTCTTATAGTTGTTATATTCGATTAACTGGATATTCTGCGGATCAGAAAGTATCATATTGGCATATCTCAAAGATTCACTATAATTGCCCATATACAGATACATACGGGACAACACCGAATAACAAGCATTCTTAGTGGGATAGAAAGGGAACGCTCTTTTGTCAGCCAGACTTGCGGAAGCAGTCTCCAAATCTTCTCGTATCTGTTCATAAACTTCGGCCACTGTATTACGCTTATACTTACCGCCCCCTACTTCTTCACTCAACACCAAAGGTACGCCATAATCCGTAGCCGCGGTAGAAGCATCATATTGCTTTCCATAGACATTAATCAGACATAAGTACTCAAATGCACGACCGACTAATGCCTCTGCTTGCAGACGCCGCTTGTTGGCATCACTACCGCCCGTGGAGCTTAATACATTATTAATAATGGCATTGTAGTTGAAAATGTTGGAATACGCATCTTCCCAGATAGCATCACTATTTCCGGGTGTATACACCTGCCCCGGCTGAAATGAGAAGATATTCCTTTCATGATCTTTTTTACCAATATATTCGAACCACTCAACTGTCGTTTCACCTTTTTCCACCATCATAGGGTCGTCAGTGAAATAAACAAGATAAGGATCCAAGACATTGAATAAAGATTGATTCGCCATTAACTTTTCGTAATCATCATAAGTCTCGGGATAGTATAACCTTTCGGTTTATTGCCCAACCAGTCATCGCAGGAAGCTAAAGATATGATAGCACAAGCAATAGCAATATATTTTGTTATTTTCATATTATTCTTACTATTCAAATTTTGTTTTTAAAAATTAGCTGATAGCCCGATTGTGTAAGTTGCAGGAATATGCTGTCCTCTGGACGGCGAAAGGCTTGTTCCTGACCATACTTCCGGATCTAAGTTCTTGTCATTGGCAGCCCAATACCACAAATTCTGAATTTGCAGGTTTACGCGAAGGTTCTGCATAAAGAATTTTTTGATCCATACTTTGGGGAATGTATATCCTATGGAAAGGTCACGCAGCTTAATATAATCTCCCTTTTGGATATGCTTATCCGCCGCACTCCACAGGTATTGTACCTGGCCTGAACGGCTGTGTTTATACAGGAAGGCAGGAGCCATGTTCGGATCATTCTCATCACCCGGCTGTCTCCAGAAGTTAAGACGGTCACGGTCTATCGCACTGGTAGAGTTCATCACAGGATACATTGTGAACATACTGCTTGCTGCAACATCTCTATATTTATGACCGCCATAGAATATGAACATGAAATCCAAATCAAATCCCTTGTAAGTAATCCGGTTTGATAAAGAAGCGGAATAAGGTGGAGTGGTAGTTCCCGCATATTCCAAGTCCTCCGGCTTTAACAAATCATAGCTATTGACAATGGTTCCATCGGCTTTATAAGCCTGCGGCAAACCTTCCTTATCCAAACCGGCATAACGGACTACAAATATAGAATTCATAGGATATCCTTCACGATTCTGCAAAGATCCGAAATAACTGTAAGCCGAAGTCCCTGAATTTTCAATTTGAGTCAGTTTGTTCTTATTATAACTGAAGATGATATCAGAAGACCAACTGAAGCTATGTGTACGAATATTTTCGCTATGCAAAGTGACTTCCACACCGCGATTATACATCTGACCGTAATTCAACTGCAAAGAGCTCCAACCGGAAGTCGGGTCGGTTTTCCGTTGCCCCAACAAATCTACTGTCTTTTTATTATAGAACTCGATTGTTCCGCTCAAACGGTTATTCAGAAGATTAAAATCAACGCCTAGGTTAAATACTCCTGTCTTTTCCCAGCGCAAAGTCGGATTGGGGGGAGTAGAGATGTACGAGTAATATTCATTCGTATAAGAGTTGGGACGCGAATTAGTTGTAGCTATCATATACGGGCCGCTGTCTTTGGCTATATTACCATTGATACCATAAGTTCCGCGTACCGCCAAACGATCAATCCATTGCCAATTTTCCAAAGCTACATAATGCAATCCGGCTGACCACAACGGACGATATTGGTATTTGGGGTCTGTACCGAACAAGTTTGACTGGTCAATACGAATACTACCGGTGGCAGATAAACGATGGTCTAACGAATAAGACGCATTACCATAGAATGAGACATAGCGGTCGTCGGTATCATAAAACGCATCATACGGACCACTAAAATAATAGCTGCCATATAAAGCCTCCGTTCCACTTATACCTGTTCCCAATTGTAGTTCATTAAACGACTTCCATGTTAAACTTTGCGGGTCATACCCCCATTTGGTATAATCTGAGCGTTGAGTTTTTACTTGTCTTCTTTCAGCACCAACCAGCACTTGTACATCATGTCTGCCCAATTCCTTATTAAAATCCGCCTGCACACGAAATGTATATGACTTGTTCTTATACCATTTTTCAGTGATACGTCCACCTACCGGAATATGATTGACAATATTTCCATCTTTAATAACAGTCGCATTATTTATTGTAGACTTCATGGTGTATGAGTTTACATCATAATAGTCACTTTCATAAATAGAAGAATTCTCATTTTGGTAGTATACTGATAAATTCAATTCCGGCATAATCTTGAATTTGGCACTAAAGTTCAAATTCTGATATTTCTTCTCTTTGTTATAATGCCTCTTGTCTATCTCATCCAACGGACGATAAGTTTCATCTAACAGCCCCTTAGCTACTAAATCGTCAATAGATGCCTGTGTACGGCTCATAGTCCATACGGCAGGAGTACCATCTTCATTGCGAAGCATACGGTAAGGCTTTGAATATAAATTACTAAATCCTTCGAAACCGTTATCGTAATCTTCTTTGTAATTGCTATTGATAATACCTACATTAACCTGCAACCATTTAAAGAAATCAAACTGGTTCTTTAAATTAAAGCCGATACGTTGACTCGATTGCTCTTTTTCGTAAGGAAGATTTTCCTGATAGTTTGCCGATAAAGCATATTTATAAATATCAGAACCGCCACTGAATGATATGTTATGTTGATGCGTAATTTCAGCTTTGCGCAGAAGTTCGTCCTTAATCTGTGAATAACTATCACGATTACGATATACATCGAGCTGTGACTGCAACTCCGCATCGGTAGCTATTTCACCCGCTTCGCGTTTATACATCAACAAATAAATTTCATTCGTAGAACGCGCATCATCAGGCTGATATGGATTATGATTATATCCGAAGAGTTCTTGCATCAAGTCAACCAACTCACCGCTTGAAGTCAGATTCATGTAGCTATGTGAAGGCAGCGGTGTAAACTTGACACTACCGTTATAACTGACACGGGTTTTACCTTTTTCACCGGAACGGGTAGTGATTACTATAACACCGTTAGCTGAACGGGCTCCGTAGATAGAAGCCGCCGTAGCATCTTTCAAGACCGTCACATTAACAATATCGGCAGGATTAATAGCGTCCAACTCTCCTTCATAAGGAATACCATCTACTACATACAGCGGTGCCCGTTTGCCTGTAACCAAGGTTGATACTCCACGTATAGAAGGCGCAAGATTCTTATCCGATGTCACTCTCAGGTCCAACCCCGCAACCTTTCCTTCCATCCTGTTCAAAATATTAGTCTGGAGCTTTCCTTCCATATCCTTCGGCGTCATGATAGCATAAGAACCTGTCGCACGTTCTTTCGAGATTGTCTGATAACCGGTCACTACCACTTCATCCAACAATTGGCTTGCAGGTTTTAAATCGACTGTATAATTAGACTTATCCTGAACGATTTTCAACTCAGCGTTGGTATATCCCACAAAAGACACCACCAACGTATTCCCCGCCTCAACATTCAGTGAGAATTGTCCGTCTATATTAGTGACCGTACCATTATTAGTTCCTCTCACTATAATACTGGCCCCGGGAACCGCATCTCCATTCTCATCTCTAACCACACCAGTGATTCTTACTTTCTTCTGGCTCACTTCCATCACCGTATCATTATGTTTCATCTGCTCAGCGTAAACAGAAGAAACCGGATAAAACGACATAGAACTTAAAGCAAGCAAGCCATATAAACTGCTTCTCTTCGTAATATTTGCTACTCTCATCTTTCCAACAATTAATCAAATATGTTTATGTTATTTTCGTTTAGGCTTTGCTTTCAATGCATCCGGACGCATATTGTACACTGTCTTTCCGTGTGTCGGCGGAGCAATAATATAAGCAGGAACCGCTTTTTTGTCATTCATTCTACGGACAAGCATCTCCAGAGCAGAAGCGTATTCCTGATGAATAAAAGCATCATCTCTTTCTTTTTGATTATAAGCAATATACCGCAAATAATCAACGCACTTGTAAAACCATGCATCAGGCAGTTCATCTACCTTATAACTTAAACGCGCAATAAATTTCAACCGGGAGATAAGCTCCTGCTGGTCAACATTTGGATCTGCAATCATCGCATCAATCTGAGCTGCGGCGGCATCATAGTTCTTTGCGTTAACACTGTTGTTGATACGAATCATTTTGCAATTGAAATCTTTTCCTTCGTAGTCGCACAAGGCTTCAATAGCAGCCAGGTCGCCGTAGGTTGTTTCTTTAGCCAGCTTTGCATCCACTGCTTTTTTCCCGAAGCGTTGACAGAAATCCGTATAATTGTCCGATACTTGTTTCAGATAAGGAGTCATGCCTGAGATATTGTTCACATATACTTCCCATATATCGGGGTCTGTCAGCTTGGCACCGCCTTTCAGTAACTCTTCAAAAGCTTTCTGAACATTATCACGGGCATAAACGGAGTGATTGTAATTGATGTAATTGATTAAAAAAGCACGTTCCCTGTTGCCTTTCGCATACTGTTCCTGCAGGTAAAAAGAACGTTGCGCAGGTATAGTGGCATCCTTTCCTGTCTGAATGAACTGTTCTGCCGACTGGCGGCTGCTACTTCTATGAACTATTTCTTCAGTGGTAGGGTCAATAAACGCATAAGTAGGATAGCTACGCACTCCATATTTCTTTGCTAACGTAACTCCCTCGCCTTCTTCTGCATCTATTTTCAGATTGACGAACGTATTATTGTAATAATACCCCACTGTCGGCAAAGAAAAGACAGTCTGCGCCATATTCATACAAGGACCACACCATTGAGTGTAGAAATCTATGAATATAAGTTTATTCTCTGCTTTTGCTTTAGTTACGGCTTCCGCCCATGTGACACCGTGTAGAAAGTTAATACCTGCGCTCTGCGCACTTAAAGAAATTGCATAAATACATGCAATTAAAATAGACAAATTTCTCTTCATGTTTTATTATTTGATTAAGAATTTGATCGTATGTTTAGTTTGTAATTTGTTCTTTTTCTTTAAAACTATTAATAAATCGGCGCAAATCTAATCATTTTAGTATTACTATAGAAATATAATACCCATTAAAAATATGAAATGATAAAAAAGTAACGATTTTCACGGAGTATTTGGAATATTACAAACAAAAGGAGCGAAGCCCCCTCGACTTCGCTCCCCCGCAATCTTTCTCCCTTCATTTCCTAATACACGGAGAAAACATGTTTGGATCAAAAAAGTTATACCTATAATTATAAACTATTTTCAACTCTTAAAAATTCCGGCCGGTATCCCACCAAAGACGTGTACCGCAATTGTCTGCTCCACCCAAAGCATCCAGCAATTGCTGATACTGTTCCGGATTAGTGGTCTTAATACTTACAAAGAAGTTCAAACGGCGAGGACCGATTTTCGAATCTACCGTACCGCCACTTTGATTCACCATCACTTCAAATAACTTAGGAAATCCGGTGCGACGTTGCTCTGTCCATGCCTCACAACCTTCAGGAAACATTGCCAGCCATTTCTGAGTGATGATACGTTCCAACTTCACAGCAGGCTCTGCTCCTTCATCCCATTTCGGCGTAATCGTACCGGCAGCCTTCACATTATATTCCGCATTGAACGCATCTTTATAATCCGCAGGCACATTATCACTTGCCAGGAACTTATCCGCTCCATCAGCTCCCCATTGGGCAAAAGAAGCTCTCACGCCTTTTTCATAACAATCTTTCGGATCTTCTGTTGTAAATTCCCTCAAAGCGGCCTCAGCACGAAGAAACCATATTTCGGCAGGAGTCATCAGCACTGCACTCGTTGTTTGCGAGATGGTACTTTTGGAATGTTTGGCATAGTTCTTATGGCTAAAACCGGTTCCTGGACGGATTCCCTTATAAGTCCCGGCATAGGCTATAACACTAGTTTCATCTTTTACCCCTTCCGCCTTTTCAAAATATTTCTCCAAACGAGGATCCTCATAACCTTTCATGTAAGATTCCAGATTGGCATTCAAAAATACTTCACCCCATCCTTTGTTGATTTCTCCAAACGGATTTGTAAAGCCCAATGCAGTGGAAACAGCAACAATGTCATTATTAGCTTCCAACAATCCACCTGCATCCGGATTCATTGCTTTCTCAATCTCAGCGGCAGCAGTCTTAGGAGCTACGACTGACAGACGTACAGCCAGACGCAGACGAAGAGAATTGGCAAACTTAATCCACTGGGCATAGTTCTTTTTTCCTTCAGGCATAAAGACATCGAAGCTGGTAAAGTTTTCCATACCCGGATTATCAGCCACAAACTTACGTATCTTGTCAATGCCTTCATCCAAATCTTTGAAGAACGCTGTATAAGCCTCTTGTTGGGTATCAGGTTTTGAACCGGTTTTAGAGCCGAACTGGGTATAGACAATCGGCCCGTAAAGGTCGGATATACGATGCATCAGCTCCACTTTCAATATTTTAGTTATACCGTAAAAGCCCCAATTAATATTTTCATTTATCTGCTCGGATTTCTGCACTTCAGGCATGATATATCCATAAGTATTGTCCCATGAAGAACCGTTCCATCCGTCCATCATGTAATAGGTACTATTATTCTTGCCGTCATTGAAAGGATTGAAATCATGAACATATCCGGCGAACAAGTCCGAGCCAAGGTTCTGCATGGTCTGAAAAGTCCAGTTTTTGCCACTTCCCCAATCATAATTAAAATAAACACCTTGTTGCACAATGCTCAAAGGAATCGTGTAATAATTAAAATCCTGCTTTTTGGATTCATTGTTGAATCCGGCTTCATTGGTATTGTATGATTCGAAAGAGTCTGTACAAGACGAAAATCCGATCATGCCGCCTAATAGTAAACTAGCTATATATGTGATATTATTCTTCATAATATAAAACCTCCTCATTTTAGAATGTAAACTTAACATTGAAACCTAAACTACGGGTAGTCGGCATACCAAACACGTCAATACCCTGATTATCGTTGCCTGTTGATAATACTGCATCCGGATCAAACGGAGCTTTCTTCGAAATAAAGAACAGGTTGCGCGCTACAAAGGACAACTGTACTTCTTTGAATACCCCACCGGCTTTTGCAAGCAAAGATTGCGGGAAAGAGTATCCCAATGAAAGTTCGCGCAAGCGGATGTTAGTTGCGTCATACATATAATATTCCGTACATCCGTCACGACCGCTGACTGCCGTATAGAATTTCCTCGGATTTACAGAAGTGCCTTCCAGATTAACTGCTCCGGCATTCCGGGCATCACCTGTATTCAGGCTGACACCTCTCTGGTCGAGTTCTGCCTGTGTCTGTGACAATACATCACCGCCAAAACGTCCGTCAATCAAGAAATAGAGTGAGAAACCTTTGTAAGTGAAGGTATTACTCCAACCCAACATAAAGTCCGGATTACAATTACCAACCTTTTCTGTGTTACCGCCACCAATCACATTCGGCACTTTATCACCGTCTTTATCCGTAGTATATACTATCTGACCGTTATCATCACGCTCGAAAGCCTTGCCATAGATGTCGCCAAACGAACCGCCCTGTACCAAACGCATGGAATAGGAAGAAGAGAAGCTTTCATCACCATAAACAAATGTTTTCAAGTCGGGATGCAATTCGACAATCTTATTTTTATTGGTTGAGAAGTTAAATTGAGTTTTCCAACGGAAAGCATCATTCATCACCGGCGTAGCACCTAAAGTCAATTCGACACCTTCATTCTGAATATTACCGGCATTCACCAGATAGGACTTATATTCCGCACCTGCTGAAGAAGGTAAGGTAAACAATTGATTTTTAGTATTCGTACGATAGTAAGTAAAATCAAGCTCCAACCGATAATTGAAGAATTTCCATTCCGTACCCACTTCATAAGAGGTACTCATCTCCGGCTTCAAATCGCTAAAAGGTGCGCTTGCATAAGAAACGATGGCGCCGCCGGCACCAATAATATCGTTACTTCCGGGAATGGAATTACTGACAAACAAAGGAAGGTCGTTACCTACTTTTGACCATGAGCCCCTGATTTTACCAAATGAAATCCATTCAGGAAGTTTCAAAGTCTTATTCAAAATCCAGGAAAGGCCGACAGAAGGATAGAAGAAACTCTTATGGTCGGTAAAGGCCAATGTAGACGACCAGTCGTTACGGGCAGTTACGTCCAGGTAAAGGCTCTCTTTCCATCCAAATTGTGCCGTAGCGAATATAGATTGCAATTCTCTTCGTTGATTAATCAGTTCTTCAATATAAGCAGCTTGCGTCATCTTGATATTGGATACTGTAAAGACATTCGGATAATAAAGGGAAGCTGTTTTAGAATCCAGTCTCAAAGAATTCACATTGGTACTGTTGATACTGGCACCAACTGCTCCATTCAATGAGAAATCGTCCCATGTTTTATTGAACATTGCCATAACATCACCATAATACAGAGTCTCGGTATGATTCAAGTCAATATAGCGTCCATTCTGTCCCGAAAGAGCCGGTGCCGTAGAAGCATACATTTTCTGCTGATACTGGTCGTGCGTATAATCGGCTGTACCGCGAGCCTGAATATTCAACCAATCCGTAATTTTCACGCTGGCTGTCAATGAAGCGATTACACGCGTACGTTTATCATTGCTATTGATACGGTTCGTAATCCAGTAAGGATTCTGTTCCATGTCCTGATAAGAAGTATACCAGTTCTGAACATTCATATTACGCTTTGCATCAAATTGTTCAAACTCAGTTTTATATTCGGAGATATCTTCACCTCTGGGGAAGCCATATAATCCAACCAACGGATTCATATAATAACCACCGGAAGTAGGACGGTTCTTGATTGTTTGCGTCATCAGGTTCACATTAGCGTCCAGTTTCAGATAATCATTGAAGAAATTGGCTGTCTCACGGAAGTTGAGGTTATGCTTCTGCATCTTATTCTTTTCAACAATACCTTTGGCAGTTGTATTGGCGTAAGAAAAATAAGTCTGCATCTTATCACTACCGGTCATAAACGATACTGAGTTAATAGCCGTCACTCCATTCTGGAAGAAGTCACCTGCATTATCGTAGTCTTTCAATGCTTTCTTTTCCCCCCATCCGTTTTTGTTAGTAGGATCCATAGCATAACTGTTCTGAAATTCCGGCAAACAAATTGCATGGTCAACAGTCAGGTTGGATGAGAATGTTACTTTCTGCATACCCGCTTTACCCTTCTTCGTTGTGATAAGGATAACTCCATTGGCAGCTTGAGAACCATAAAGAGCGGCAGCGGAAGCACCTTTCAAAATACTCATGCTTTCTATATCATCCGGGTTCAGGTTAGAGATACCATCACCACCGTCACGGTTACCTGCATCCGCCGTACCACCGATTGCCGTTGACGCCTGTTCATTACTACCATTCAGCATCGGGACACCATCAATCACATAAAGAGGCTGATTGTTTCCACTAACAGAACGGCTACCGCGAATAGAAACCTTTGCAGAACCGCCAAGTCCGGAAGAACTTTTAGTAATCTGTACACCAGCGGTTTTACCGGCCAATGCATTAATCATATTCGGATCTTTAGCACGGGTAAGTTCATCACCTCCCACTTGTTGGGTAGAATAAGTCAGAGAAGCTTCTTTCTTCTTGATACCCATAGCGGTAACCACCACCTGCTCCAAAGCCATCGCTTCTTCTTCCATCTTTATCTTGAAATTCGTCTGCCCGTTTACTGGAATGCTCTGCGGTTGATAACCTACATAAGAGACATTGATAACAGCGTCACTGGGAAGTTTAAGCGTAAAGTTACCGTCCAGATCGGTAATCGTCCCGTTCGTCGTACCTTTTTCTACAACGCTGGCGCCAATGATTACTTCACCTCTCGCATCAGTCACGACACCTTTTACGGTTATTATTTTCTGTTGCTGTGTGGATGCACTATTCTCTGCGTTCTTGGTCAGCACAATATTATTGCCTTCCATTACATAATGAACACCCGTACCTTTGAAGGCGCGGTCGAGTACCTCGGATACCGGCTGATTGTCGGCAACTACATTAACTAGCCGCTTTACATCAACTGTTTGTTTGTTGTAAACGAACAAGTAATCGGTCTGTGACTCTATCTTGGAGAGTAACTCACTTACTTTCAGCGTCGAGCGGGGAATGCTGATTTTTGCACTCTGAGAGTATCCATTCTCACAATAAGCTTGAAATGTTACGAACAGAAGAAGGAATAAAGTGATCTTCATAGTCAGTATTATTTGCTTAGATTCTAAACTTTTTGGGCAAAAAAGCCCTTTCAAAGAAATTTTTCTCATATCTTTGCAACGTGTTAAGTTAATAAATTGATTAAGGTCGATTTTTGACTGTTTCGAATCGGAAAGTATGGGGGTACTTTCCGATTCTCTTTTCAGATAACGGGGTTATTGACTGTTATTCATAATTCTTATGCTTTTAAGGGGTTAGTACTTAGTTAAGGTGTATATCTAATGTGCACTCATTTTTTTATTTTATAAAGATGCTGTCTTTTTCGGCACTCATGGAATAAGTGAACGGATGATCTTTCTGAATCACTTTGAGTACGTGTTCCACGCCATCCTGATCCTTGAACTTACCCGTGCAACGATAATTCAGCACTTTCGGATTATTCACGATGATCTTCACCTTATAATATTTTTCCAGTTTGCCGAGCAACAGATTAAAGGGAGTATCATCGAAGCAGTATAGCCCGTCTTTCCAGCGGAGATAATCAAAATCTGTAAACCGTTCCTTTCTGAACTTTCCGTCACGGGAAATAAAAACTTCATTCACTCCCAGACGAGTGAGCGGACGTTCGCTGCCATTTGCGTAGATATCGACAATACCTTCAAGCAAAGTAGTCGTAAATTCATTGCTTCCCCGGTAAGCGCATACATTAAAATGTGTTCCTACCACTCTCACCTGATTCGTCTCCGTGTTTACATTAAATGGTATCTCTTTGTTCTTCGCCACTTCAAAGTAGGCTTCTCCGTCCAACTCCACATCCCTCTCATTACGTCCGAAATCATGGGAATAACTTAATGTGGACTGTGCGTTCAACCATACTCTCGTACCGTCTGCCAAAGTGATCTGCGCCCGTTGACCGGCAGGAACCGCCACTGTTTGCAGATGCGCTGTCTTACCGTAATAGTATTCCTTGAACAGGAATCCGCAACTGATTGCCACTACTATGACAGCAGCTATGCGGGCACTCCACCTTAACATAGGTAAAATGCGAGTGCCCATTGCCGCCTTCTCTCTCTTCCTGTTGGTTTTGGTATCGGTAAAAAGGGCAATATCAAACAGCATACGTTCTTTCTGCAATGCCTTCCGGTTTTCCTCGGACTCGTCCACCCAGTTAAGAATACGCTTTTCTTCCTCAACAGTAGCGTTGCCCTTAAAATATTTATGTAATAACTCTTGGGTCATATGAATTGTCTTTTTCCTGTTAATACTTATAAGAGGCCTTTTTCTCCCCTTCTATATATAAAACAGGCCAACCCTGGACAACCCTAACGAAAAATGCGACTTTTTTTATAAAAGAATAGAAATAAGATAATCTTTCAGTTCGGTACGCAAAATTTTCAGTGCTTTAGTGATATGAAACTCCACGCTTTTAAGAGAAATCCCAAGCTGTTCGGCGATTATTTTATTAGGAGTATTTTGATAACGGCTCAACATAAAAATCTTCCGGCTCTGTTCCGGCATCCGCTTCAAGGCCTTTTGCACAATGTGCTGTATTTCCGCATTGAAAATAGTATCCGGCTCACAATCCTCCAATGTAGAGATACGAAGATCCAGTTCACGCTGCCTGTGCGTGTTTATTTCTTCTTCGGCACGAAGACGGACTTGCAGATGTGCCAGATAGTTCAGCGCCTTATTTTTTATGATCGTCAACAGCAACGCGTGCAAATTAGAATCTTCTTCCCATTTATCTCGGTTTTCCCACAAAGTTATCATAGATTCCATCAATATGTCTTCTGCCTCCTGCTTATCACGGATGTATGAATAGGCGAATGACAAAAACTTCTCCTGATTCTCATGAAAGAATTCAGAAAAAAGTTGAACAGAAGAGATATTACTCGTTTTGTGCATCACGCATTAGCTTTAAAGGTTGGTGTTTTCTTTCTTTTATACAAAAGAACAGAAAGTTTTCCATAAAAGCAAAATTTCAGACAAAAAAAATAGTCCGGAAACTTAGTTTTCGGACTATCCTTTGTCATATAAAAGCTATCACTTTTTTACTTTTTCTCCGGTCTTGGCAACAAAACCTTTCTTGAAAGTTTGAATTTGCCAGTTTTCGGATCGATATCAATCAGTTTTACCTCGATTTCATCACCTTCTTTGATTCCGGCTTCTTCAACAGTTTCAAGACGTTTCCAGTCAATTTCGGAAATGTGCAGCAAACCGTCCTTGCCCGGCAAGAATTCGATAAACGCACCGTAAGGCATGATAGAACGAACTTTACCTTTGTACACTTCACCCACTTCAGGAACAGCAACGATTGCCTTAATCATGCGCATTGCATCATCAATACACTTCTTGTTTGTTCCGGAAACTTCGATGCGTCCCATACCATCAATTTCTTCGATAGTAATCACAGCACCAGTTTCTTCCTGCATACCTTGGATAATCTTTCCACCAGGACCGATCACAGCACCGATGAATTCTTTAGGAATTGTCATCGTTTCGATACGAGGAGCATGTTCTTTCAAGTCAGCACGCGGTTCAGCGATTGTTTCTGTGATTTTATTGAGGATGTGCATACGTCCCTCTTTAGCCTGGTTCAAAGCACGTTCCAGGATTTCGTAGGACAGACCATCTACCTTGATATCCATCTGAGTAGCAGTAATACCGTCTTTTGTTCCGGTTACTTTGAAGTCCATATCTCCGAGGTGGTCCTCGTCACCGAGGATATCAGACAATACGGCATATTTCTCTTCGCCCGGATTCTTAATCAATCCCATGGCGATACCTGATACGGGTTTCTTTATCTTCACACCTGCATCCATCAATGCCAATGTTCCGGCACATACGGTAGCCATAGAAGAAGAACCGTTAGACTCAAGAATATCAGAAACTACACGCACTACATACGGATAATCAGCAGGAATCTGTCCTTTCAAAGCACGCCAAGCCAAGTGACCGTGACCGATTTCACTACGACCTACACCACGCTGTGCTTTCGCTTCACCTGTAGAGAAAGGAGGGAAGTTATAATGTAACAGGAAACGTTCTTTTCCGTGTTCCAGAACATCGTCGATAATCTTCTCGTCGAGTTTGGTACCCAGTGTAACAGAAGTCAGTGACTGAGTCTCACCACGAGTAAAGATAGCAGATCCGTGAGGACCGGGCAAAGGACTGACTTCACACCAGATAGGACGGATTTCGGTAGTCTTACGACCGTCGAGACGCTTACCTTCATCAAGAATAGAACGGCGCATTGCTTCTTTTTCCACATCATGGTAGTAACGGTCAATCAGCGCAGCCTTTTCTTCCAACTCTTCTTCAGAGAACTGAGCCTTGAATTCTTCACGGATAGCCTCGAAAGCTTCAAAACGCTCATGCTTGTTGTTGTTTCCTGAAGCGGCAACGGCATATGCCTTGTCATAACATGCTTCACGAACAGCCTTACGAAGTTCATCATCGTTCACTTCGTGGTTATATTCACGTTTCACTGTTTTGCCGACTTCTTCCGTCAACTCCATCTGAGCCTTGCAATGAATCTTGATAGCTTCGTGAGCTACTTTCATTGCTTCCAGCAATTCAGCTTCGGATACTTCCTGCATTTCACCTTCTACCATCATGATATTTTCATAAGTAGCGGCAACCATAAGATCCATATCAGCTTTTTCCAGTTGTGCAAAAGTAGGATTATGAAATTGATACTTGATATGCTACACGCTTCATGTACTAGAAAGGGGAAATCAGTTCCGGAACTGCATCTTTAGCGGCACAAACAGTAGCTAATAACATGGTATTTCCCATGCGTAGCATTACAGAACCGTCTGCCTGTTTTGCCAACTTTCCCGTCTCGAGCGTGATGGTTCTTCCATCTGCCAACTCGATTGTCTTAACAATTGGGTTAATCATAAAATTGTTTTATCTATACTTTTCTTTCAAAATTCCTGCAAAGATATACATTTATCGTTGTAATCGGGTGGAAATGAGGTAAAAAGTTAGTTACGAACTGATTTTTTTAAAATAGGATGAAGAACACAACAAAATGCTTTGACTAATCTCGAAAAGAAGTATATTTGCATCTCGTTAATAACACACACTATATGAAAAAGGTTACTTTTGCAGCGCTCGCCGCACTTACTATTACTGCTTGTAGTTCCGGTCCTAAATTCCAGGTGAACGGGGATGTATCAGGAGCCGACGGTAAAATGCTTTATCTCGAAGCTTCCGGTCTGGAAGGTATTATTCCGCTCGATTCGATAAAACTGAAAGGGGAAGGTACATTCAGCTTCAAGCAACCCCGTCCCGAATCACCCGAATTTTATCGCTTGCGGGTAGACGACAAAGTCATCAACTTTTCTGTAGACTCCATCGAAACAATCCTGATTAAAGCACCGTATGTAGATTTCTCCACTACTTACACTGTGGAAGGTTCGGAAAACAGCAACAAGATAAAAGAATTGACACTGAAACAAATCCGGCTTCAGAAAGAAGTGGACGATTTACTGGCTGCACTGCGCAGCAACAAGATAGGTCACGATGTCTTTGAAGACAGCTTGGCGACACTGCTCAACAACTATAAGGAAGATGTAAAAGTAAACTATATTTTTGCCGCACCCAACACGGCGGCAGCTTACTTTGCTTTATTCCAAAAGCTCAACAATTATCTGATATTCGACCCGTTGAACAATAAAGATGACGTGAAGTGCTTTGCAGCCGTTGCCACGAGCCTCAACAATGCATTCCCCGATGCCGTACGTTCCAAAAATCTTTATAATATTGTAATTAAGGGGATGAAGAACACACGCCAGCCACAGGCGAAAGCATTAGAGATTCCTCAAGAGAAAATAGTGGAAACCGGAATTATCGACATCGCCCTGCGCGACGTGAAAGGGAATGTACGCAAACTGACCGACCTGAAAGGCAAAGTCGTATTGCTCGACTTTTCCGTTTTCCAGTCGCCCGCCGGAGCACCTCACAACCTGATGCTTCGCGAACTATATAATACATACGCTTCACAAGGACTGGAAATATACCAGGTATCTCTCGATGCGGACGAACACTACTGGAAAACTGCGGCAGACAACCTCCCTTGGGTTTGTGTACGCGATGGAAACGGAGTGTATTCTACCAACGTAGCTGTATATAATGTTCGTCAAGTTCCATCTGTCTTTTTGATAAACCGCAACAACGAATTGAAACTTCGCGGTGAAGATATCAAAGACTTGGAAGCGGCTGTCAAGTCATTGCTCTAAGTTGTTATAATTTAGCATATTTCTTTTAAATATGTTACATAGCATCATTTTTCGCTTGACACGTATCTCTTAAAAGGCTATCTTTGCAAAGAAATAATGATAAAGAGGGTTCCAACATGTGCCATGTTGGAATTCTTTTTTGTTTATATGACCATTTAAAACAATTAAAGGAGGAAAACATCATGGCTTATATGTCAGAAGAAGGTTACAAGAAACTAATGGCGGAACTTAAAGAACTGGAAACAGTGGAACGCCCGAAGATCTCTGCGGCAATAGCCGAAGCCAGAGATAAAGGAGACTTGTCGGAAAATGCAGAATACGATGCCGCCAAAGAGGCGCAGGGTATGCTTGAAATGCGCATCAACAAACTGAAAACAGTGATCGCTGACGCAAAAATCATTGATGAGTCCAAACTCAAAACTGATTCCGTACAGATTTTAAATAAAGTGGAGCTGAAGAATGTAAAGAATGGAATGAAAATGATTTATACCATCGTTTCTGAAAGCGAAGCTAACCTGAAAGAAGGAAAGATTTCCGTCAACACCCCGATTGCACAAGGTCTGCTTGGCAAGAAGGTAGGTGAAATAGCAGAAATTACCGTTCCACAGGGTAAGATTGCATTGGAAGTAGTAAACATATCCATTTAACGTTAAGGCAGGTCTTCGTATAAGACTTGCCTTATTTTATCCCAAAAAGTTATGGCAACAATATTCAGTAGAATCATCGCAGGCGAAATCCCCTGCTACAAGGTGGCGGAAAACGACAAGTTTTTTGCATTTCTCGATATCAATCCGCTGGTAAAGGGACATACGCTGGTGGTGCCCAAACAGGAAGTAGACTACATTTTCGATTTGAGCGATGAGGATCTGGCTGCTATGCATGTATTTGCAAAGAAAAAGTGGCCCGTGCCATTGAAAAAGCTTTCCCCTGTAAAAAGGTGGGCGAAGCGGTTATCGGACTGGAAGTTCCTCATGCACATATTCATTTGATTCCTATTCAGAAGGAATCGGATATGTTGTTCTCGAATCCGAAGCTGAAGCTGTCGGATGAAGAATTCAAGTCCATAGCACAAGCAATCAACTCCTCTCTATAAAACATGATGATGAAATAAGCAAGAGCGTTCTGTGAAGGACGCTCTTTTTTTGTTTCACACTGAGGGACTTTTATTCCCCTTGTTCTCGGCAACTTCCACCAAATATACCCCGATGCAAATAAAAATGATAGCAAACGTCTGCATCCAACTGAAACGGTCCTGCCCTAAAATAAGAGAAGCGATGGTTGCCACAATCAGAATCAGATAACCATAAATGGCAACCACCGTTGTCTTCAGATATTTCAAACCGACAGGAAGCAACATATAACTTATGGTAGTCGGGAAAATCAGGACAAACATCAGAACCAGGAAAGGCATCCAGTGAAACGGTACAGAGAACACAGCAGCATCGAAACCTGTAATCAGCGACACGATAATAGCGGATACGGCCGCACCGGAAAATGTGTACCGCAACATAGTTATCGCCCCGATAGCCGTGAGAATACGCTGGCTCAAAATCAGATAGACAGCATAGACTACGGAACTAGCCAGACAAAGCATATTTCCGGTGAAGGCATCGGATGCCAAATCATCACTCTGTTGCGTCAAGATGCAGACCAACGCACCGACCAGTCCGATAGAGATACCGATTATCTTCTTTGCCGTCGCTTTCTCTTTATAAAAGAAGATCATAATGAGAAATACCCAGATAGGTTGAAGGCTGGTGAATATGGAACTGGAGACAGGGGTTGTTTTGCTCAACCCCGCCAAATAAAGAAACATAAAGCCATAAAGTCCCAAAGCCCCTAACAAAAAGAGTAAACATTTGTCCCTGCCCGATGATTTTTCCGGTGGCATGAACCATCCGATTACCCAAAAAGCGACTGCTGCAAATGTGCAACGAAGTGTTGCCCCTGTCAGCGGACTCATCCACAAAGGCAGAAGGAACTTCAAGGCATTCATATTCAAACCGCTAAAAATTTTCGAGACAGCCATGCTCAGATTGGCCTCCAGTTTCTTATTCTTCATTTTTTTATTTCAGTTGATCATTAAACAAAAGGTAGTACGCCGCAGGTAAGCCCAGAAAAAGGTTACTACCGTAATCAGGAGATTAAAGATAAAAGGAAATTCCTGAGACTGGGTGTGGAATATCCACTGGAAAAAATCGACCATAAAAGGATAAAGCAGAATGGCGAGGTAATTCATCATCATTACAAATGCCAATGCCAAAGTTGTCTTTTCCGGCAATGCAACATGGGTGGTCTTATCATAAAGCATGGGCTGGATGACACCATATCCCAAACCGACAAGAATACACCCCGGAACAATCAGCCACTCTATCGGAGCTATCCAAATCAACAATAACCCCAAAGCCATTGCCAACAAGCTATATGCTTTTGTCCGCTCTTTCAATACGCCTGCAATCTTATCCAGCCCAAATCCAGGCGCCATAATCGCCAGAAAGAAAAGCGAAATCATCAGCCCTGAGTTACCACTGGAAAAATGATGTTTCTCCATCAGAAATGGTAAATTGAAAATAACAGCCAGCACAATGTAAGTTGTCACTCCATAAAAAAGCATCAACTGTACCAAGTGTTTGAGATGGATGCCATACTTGCTCTTTCCGGTATCTACGGTAGGCTGTCCCGACGTTGAACCGCCACTATCAACCGTATCCGTCCCCGGCTGGTTCGTCTTTAAATGCCCGACCAGCAGGATAGAAACTAAAGGAAGGAGATAAACCAAAAATGGTAAATGCCAACTGACTTCTGCAAGATAACCGGTCACGGCAGTGGCTATCACCAGTGTGAAATTGGTAATGGCAGAACTTAATCCGAATTGCTTCACACGATAAGTTCCCACAAAATAGCGGGAGACCAATCCGGTAGATAAAGGGATAATAAGTCCGGAACCGATAACAAGCAAAGCGCTTACCACAATCAATTGCCACATTTTATTGGAAATCAGATATAAAATGCCGCTTGCCGCAAAAAGCCAGAGTCCAATCTTCAGGATACGGACATAATCAACTTTTTCCGTCAGTTTACCACCCAATAATATAAAAGGAATAATAAGTAGTGACGGCATCGAGGTCAACATCTGTATATCCAAATACGTAGCTTTTGGAAATATCTTCGTCAGATCACCCAATATCGGCGAGACAGCCAGCCCCGGCAGTGAGGTCAATGCCGAAATAGACCAAATGGCAATTAAAGTAATAAGAGGAATTGTTCCTCGTCCAGTCTGTATTTTCATATGCTTATTCGTTAAAAAGTTCAGGTTTGAAGAAAACAATACTCACCATATAAAGTTCAAAGCGTATTATTTACGGTTTTATATTTTATCAACCGGCCTTATGCAGATGAGAAAAAACCTCCCCCTTAATAAACGCCAAATAATGTAAAAGCCGAAAACTTTCAAATCCATCCGCTGTTGTTGTGGGAAATTCGACGGGGAAAATCCCCATCGTCCTAAACCTTTAAAAAAACAAATTAAGTATGGAAGATTTAAATTTCAGAAAAGGTGATGCAAAAACCGATGTATTTGGTTCAGACAGAATGTTACAACCCTCTCCGGTAGAGAAAATCCCTGATGGACCAACGACTCCTGAAGTTGCCTACCAAATGGTTAAAGACGAAACATTCGCCCAGACTCAGCCACGTTTGAATCTGGCTACTTTCGTAACCACCTATATGGATGAATATGCCACCAAACTGATGAACGAAGCCATCAATATCAACTACATTGATGAGACAGAGTATCCGCGTATCGCAGTAATGAATGGCAAATGTATCAACATAGTTGCCAACTTGTGGAACTCTCCTGAAAAAGATACTTGGAAAACCGGAGCATTGGCCATCGGCTCTTCCGAAGCCTGTATGCTGGGTGGTGTAGCTGCCTGGTTGCGCTGGCGCAAGAAAAGACAAGCCCAGGGCAAACCATTCGATAAACCAAACTTTGTTATTTCGACAGGTTTCCAGGTTGTTTGGGAAAAGTTCGCACAGTTGTGGCAGATCGAAATGCGTGAAGTGCCTTTGACTCTCGATAAAACCACTCTCGACCCCGAAGAAGCTTTGAAGATGTGTGACGAAAACACAATCTGTATCGTACCTATCCAAGGTGTTACATGGACAGGATTGAACGATGACGTGGAAGCATTGGACAAAGCACTGGATGCTTACAATGCCAAGACCGGTTATGACATTCCTATCCACGTAGATGCCGCAAGTGGTGGTTTCATCCTTCCTTTCCTTTATCCGGAAAAGAAATGGGACTTCCGTTTGAAATGGGTACTTTCTATCAGCGTATCCGGTCATAAGTTCGGTCTGGTATATCCGGGACTCGGCTGGGTCGTTTGGAAAGGTAAAGAATATCTGCCCGAAGAGATGTCATTCAGCGTAAATTATCTGGGCGCGAACATCACTCAGGTAGGTTTGAACTTCTCCCGTCCTGCTGCCCAGATTCTCGGACAATATTACCAGTTTATCCGTTTAGGATTCCAGGGTTACAAGGAAGTACAATACAACTCATTGCAGATTGCCAAATACATCCATGACGAAATCGCCAAGATGGTTCCGTTCGTCAACTACTCCGAAGAGGTTGTGAACCCGTTGTTCATCTGGTACTTGAAACCGGAATATGCCAAAACAGCCAAATGGACTTTGTACGATTTGCAAGACAAACTGTCTCAGCACGGTTGGATGGTTCCTGCTTATACATTGCCTTCCAAACTGTAAAGTTATGTAGTAATGCGTGTCGTTGTCCGTCAAGGATTCAGCCGCGACATGGCAGATATGTTGTTGGGTGACATCAACAACGCTATCGCAGAACTCGAAAGCTGGAATATCCGACTCCTACCCGTATGGCACAGGACAAGAATCTGCCGGTAGAAACCAAGATGTTCAACCATGGCGGCCGCCGTCACAAAACAGTAAAAAAATAAAAGAACTATGGATAAAAAAGTAACACTCGCTCAATTGAAAGAAGTGGTACAGGAGGCATACGACCAGGTAAAGAACCAATACCGGCGGCAAGAACGCCGACTATATCCCCTACCTGGCAAATGTCAATAAAGATCTCTTTGGAATCAGTGTCTGCCTGCTCAACGGGCAGACCATCCATGTAGGAGACACCGACTACCGCTTCGGCATAGAATCCGTATCCAAAGTACATACGGCAATTCTGGCATTGCGCCAATATGGCGCCAAGGAAATCCTGGACAAGATCGGGGCCGATGCAACGGGCCTGCCTTTCAACTCAATCATCGCCATCTTACTGGAGAATGACCATCCGTCCACTCCATTGGTAAATGCCGGTGCCATTTCTGCCTGCAGCATGGTAGAGCCTATCGGTGATGCTGCGAAGAAATGGGATGCCATCGTAGGAAACGTGACCGATTTATGCGGCAGCGCCCCACAGTTGATTGATGAATTGTACAAGTCCGAATCGGATACCAACTTCAACAACCGCTCCATCGCCTGGCTGCTGAAAAACTACAACCGTATCTATGACGACCCGGATATGTCGTTAGACCTTTATACCCGCCAGTGCTCACTGGGAGTTACCGCACTGCAACTTTCTATCGCAGCCGGAACAATCGCCAACGGCGGTGTAAACCCTGTAACCAAAAAGGAGGTGTTCGATGCCAGCCTGGCTCCTAAAAATCACTGCCATGATTGCCGCAGTAGGTTTCTATGAACATACCGGCGACTGGATGTACACTTCCGGTATCCCTGCAAAAACAGGTGTAGGTGGCGGCGTAATGGGTGTATTGCCCGGACAATTCGGTATCGCTGCATTCGCTCCTCCTTTGGATGGTTCGGGTAACTCTGTAAAAGCGCAGTTGGCTATCCAATACATCATGAACAAACTGGGTCTGAATGTATTCGGCCACAATCATATCACCATTGTCGACTAAAAGACTTTCCTGATAAAAAAGTAAAGGTTACTATCCCGCGATAGTAACCTTTTTCTATTCCTCCTTATCCGGCCAAAAGCTCATACTTGAGGGCTTTGGCGAATATCATCATCCTTGCGTATTTTGTATCGCAGGTTTCTCTGTTGCAGCCGCTTTCTGCTCAGCAGCCTTTTTCTGCTCTTCTTGTGCTTCGTAATATTGCTTTTTCCGTTTGTTGGATTCCTGAATCAGATTCGTGATATAGACTGTAAAAATCGGGAACATCATCATACCCAGAGCTGCCAACAGTACGGAAAGCACTCTACCGGTAGTCGTCACCGCAATTATATTCGACCCGACGGTAGTCACATCCATAAATGCCCACCACAAGGCATCTCCATACCCATGAACCAGCGGATTCACTTTATGTTCGAGCACGAAAAACGCAAGACTGGAAAAATAGACCGTTGCCAACAACATAGTCAGATAAGAGATAAACAAGCTCGAAGCCCGGTTGTACGTCAGCCAGCCGACCACAATGGCAAGCGCATATCCACCCCTCAGCAAAGGAATAAAACGGAGAAAATAAGTAATCTCCGGAGAAAACGTCCATCCGTAATAGGCAATAATGTTCTGATAAGGGATGGCTACCAGCAAGAAGATGAAATGTGTCCGTAAATAACGTCCTTTGTGCTTTGCCAGGAAAAACTCCAGTACAAAATCGAAAAGAAACCAAAGACAAATCCATAACTGAGTCTTCATGTACGACGACTGTGTATAAAAAGGAATTCCTTTAAAAGTATCCACAGAAATACTGATAACCAGAAAAAGGAGACATCACTAATATAATAAGGTGAAGAATGCCATAAATCCCCTTTTTCCCTAAGATAAAATCCGAAAGTGCTGATTTCATAACTACTTAGTTTATAATAAAATGATTCTTGTATAATGTATAATGTGTAGAAACAATCAGAGAAAGCGATTGTTTCGTGACAAGCCATTTTGAGGGTACAATATATTCGATTTTACGATGTTAATTAACGAACTTTGAAAGATATTGCGGGAACATCTCACGCAAAATGTTGTTATAGACACTGACTTAAAAATATTTTTCACTTAAAACCTTAACTTATGGCAAATATTAAAAATGCAGTGAAGCTGGGGGTGTTTACCCTCGCTATCATGAACGTTACGGCAGTAGTATCATTGCGTGGACTACCAGCCGAGGCCGTATATGGAATGAGTTCGGCCTTCTATTATCTTTTCGCAGCTATCGTCTTTCTGATTCCTACATCGCTCGTCGCAGCAGAGCTGGCGGCTATGTTTCAGGACAAACAGGGTGGTGTGTTCCGTTGGGTAGGCGAAGCGTACGGAAAGAAATTGGGATTCCTTGCCATCTGGGTACAATGGATTGAAAGTACGATCTGGTATCCTACAGTATTAACCTTCGGTGCCGTATCCATCGCCTTTATCGGAATGAATGACGCACATGACATGTCACTGGCTAACAATAAGTATTACACTCTTGTCGTGGTACTTATCATTTATTGGCTGGCTACCTTCATCTCACTGAAAGGAATGGGATGGGTAGGTAAAGTAGCTAAAATAGGCGGTATGGTGGGAACCATCATCCCCGCTGCCCTGCTGATTATCCTGGGTATCATCTACCTGGCAACCGGCGGACAGTCCAACATGAACTTCGACAGCAGTTTCTTCCCTGACTTTACCAACTTTGACAATGTCGTTCTTGCCGCCAGTATCTTCCTGTTTTATGCCGGTATGGAAATGGGCGGTATCCACGTAAAGGATATGCAAAACCCTTCAAAGAACTATCCGAAAGCAGTATTTATCGGTGCACTTATTACTGTTCTTATTTTCGTTCTCGGTACTTTTGCACTCGGTGTTATCATCCCTGCAAAAGACATCAACCTTACTCAGAGCCTGCTCGTCGGTTTTGACAACTACTTCAAGTATATCCATGCATCCTGGTTATCACCGATCATCGCCATTGCTCTTGCATTCGGTGTGTTGGCAGGTGTATTGACATGGGTTGCCGGTCCGTCCAAAAGGTATCTTTGCCGTAGGTAAGGCCGGTTATATGCCTCCCGTTCTTCCAGAAAACCAATAAATTGGGTGTACAGAAAAATATCCTGTTCGTTCAGGGTGGTGCTGTTACCGTATTGAGCCTTCTGTTTGTGGTTATGCCTTCCGTACAGAGCTTCTATCAGATCTTGTCACAGCTGACAGTTATTCTTTACCTTATCATGTATCTGCTGATGTTCTCAGGAGCTATCGCACTGCGTTATAAGATGAAAAAGCTGAACCGTCCGTTCCGTATCGGTAAAAAAGGTAACGGCTTGATGTGGATCGTCGGCGGCCTCGGTTTCCTCGGTTCATTACTGGCGTTTATCCTCAGCTTTATCCCGCCCAGCCAGATTTCTACAGGTAGCAACACGGTATGGTTCTCTGTATTGATTATCGGTGCAATTATCGTTGTCGTTGCTCCGTTTATTATCTACGCTTCCAAGAAACCGTCCTGGGTAGATCCTAACTCTAACTTCGAACCGTTCCACTGGGAAGTACAGGCTCAACCTGCTACTGCTAATGTAGCTACCGGAAGCACCACTGCAAGTACAGCCACCCCCAGTACCACAACTTCCCATACCAACGCTTCAAGCGCTGCTCCATCAGGCAGTCCCACTGCTTCGAACGGAAGTTCCGCTTCAAGTAAAGCGTCTTCGGGAAGCGGAGACACGAATAAGGATGCACCTAAATCATAAAGACTAAGCGTACATCCTGTTTATGAAAAAAGTAATCTCGCTTCAGCTATTCGAAAAAGCCGAAGCGGGATTATTTTTTATCCAAAGGCGGATTCATCCCTGTATCTTTTGCAGTATGCCCTGTGGCAGTATAAACCAGAAAGTGGAACCTTTATCCAATTCGGAATCCACTCCGAGACTCCCACCTAAATTCTTGATAATCGTTTGCGAAAGCGCCAGTCCAAGCCCTGTCCCCTGCACTTCACGATCTAACTTAATGAAGCGCGAGAATATCTTATTCTGTTCCTCTTCAGGTATGCCGATACCCGTATCGGACACATAAAAACGCACATCTTCCGTACCTTCCATATGACAACCAAAACGTATTTCGCCCGATTCTGTGAATTTCATCGCATTATGTAGCAGGTTCGTCACCACCTGAATAATACGTTGCTGTTCCGAATACAGCATAATCGGTTGTACTTGCGCCTCGCAAACCAGTTTTACTGCAGACTGCCCGTTCATCTTCATTCTAAAGACTCCCTCCAGTTCCCGCAGTAAATCATTTGCGTCAAATTCCGAATATTGGAAATTCACCGCCCCCGCTTCTATTTGCGAAAGGTCGAAAATATCGTTGACAAGACGTAGCAAGCGTTCATTGTTTTCTGTGATAATGTCGGCATATATCTTCTTTTCTTCTTCACTGGCAGCCGACACGATTAAACCGGAAAATCCGACAATAGCATTCAGCGGTGTACGCACTTCGTGGCTCATATTGGATATAAAGGCAGATTGTAACTTCTCGACAGAGATGGAGTGTTCTTTTTCAATAGTCAACAGTCGCTGCATATTTCTCAACTCCGTCACATCATAAACAGTCAGTACCATATAATCCTCACCGCCAATTTCCAGATACGTCCCCGAAACCGACACATCACAAGGAATCACTTTCTTTTCGTCTTCACTCAGCAATCTCATGGAAGCATCCAATTTCTTAAAGTCTGTTTTGTCACGGAATGCCTTACTGATATTTGTACGGACACAGCAAAATTTGCATTGTTCATGCTTGCCACACTCGCCTGCCGCAATCGCATTCCGACAATGCAGCAAGTCCCCAACTCTTTTGATTGTCCCGTCTACCGGAGCCGAAAGGCCGTTCAATGAATAATAATTGGTATCACTAACCACAAAATCTCTATCAATCAACAGAAAGTAAGCATTGATATTCTGTAGAATCATGGACGGGATTCCGACTTTATCGAGCTCCGCTTCTTTGGCACGTATTTCTTTCCGGATTGATTGGAACTTCAGTAGCACACAAATGAGAAATATTGCTAAAACAGCTATGACAAAAACAGTTAATGCCGCCATGATAATAGAAGATTTTAATATTGCTTGAATTGTTTTTACTGTGTAAAAGTATGAAATATACACCATAAAATCAGCATTTATCTACATATTTCTTCACTAAAAACTGCTACTATTTTTTTCTATACCAGAAATTGACGAAAATTTCTTTCAAAGTTATTGTGGTATTAAAAAATATACTTATCTTTGCACCCGCAAACGAGAAAGGTGCCATAGCTCAGTTGGTAGAGCAAAGGACTGAAAATCCTTGTGTCCCCGGTTCGATTCCTGGTGGCACCACTTTTTAAGAAAGAAAAACGATGTAAATCCCTGAATTTCAAAGAAGTTCAGGGATTTCTCATTTCCAAGAATAGGTAAAATAAGTGGGATTGAAGCAGACTATACGTCCTTATTCGGGGGACAGTTTTAGAAAGCCTTGAATGTTCCACTGCACAATAGCTACTTCATTCTTTTACAGCACGCTGCGCTTTTTTACACAACAGAGTCCTCGGTTCGATTTCCTAACTTTGTATCATTAAAAATTGAGCTGTATGGAAAGAAAAAGATTCAGTGTTTTGTTCTTCATCAAGAGAAGCAAACTGTTAAAAAACGGGGAAGCTCCCGTGCGTGTGCGTGTTACTTATGACCGCTTGTATGTGGAACTTCAACTAAAACGAAGCGTAAAAGTCCCACTTTGGTCGCAGGACAAAGAGAAATCAATAGGCAAAGACCGCAATTCCATAGAACTAAACCATTACATTGATGCCTTACGTGTGAAATTCTATCAAATCTATCAAGATTTAGAACTGGAGGGAAAGATTATTTCTGCCCGTGCCATAGTAAACCGCTATCAGGGAAAGGACGAAACTTTCAAGACATTATATAATGTATTCAAGGAGCATAACGACAACTGCCGGAAGCTAATCGGAACGGATTATGCCGACATTACCGTAAGACGTTACGATAATTGCCTTAAATATCTTATGGAACTGGTGAAACGAGATTATAAGGTAGATGATATTCTACTACGTGAAGTAAACGGGGAATTGGTGCGTAACTTTGATTTATACCTGAAAACGGAAAAGCATTGCGCACAAAATACTGTTATCCGTTATATGAAGTGTTTCAAGAAAGTGATAAACCTTGCCATTGCAAATGAATGGATAACAAAAAATCCATTTGCCGGAATCAAGTTTCACGAGATAGAAGTAAACAAACAGTTCCTTAGCCAAGCCGAAATAAATAAGATATGGCAGAAAGAGTTCAAAATAGAACGGCTGGAACTGGTACGGGATGTATTTATCTTCTGTGTGTACACGGGACTGGCGTTTATAGACGTATATAATTTACGTCCCGAACATATTTCAGAGGATAGCAACGGCAACTTGTGGATAGTAAAAGCTCGTGAAAAGACAAACAATCTTTGTAATATTCCACTTCTGAGTATTCCGAAACAGATACTTGACAAATACAAGGACAATCCGTATTGCCTTGACAAAGGCGTTATGTTGCCAGTTCCCTGTAATCAAAAGATGAACAGTTATTTGAAAGAAATTGCCGACCTGTGCGGAATTAGAAAAAATCTAACCACGCACACCGCCCGACACAGCTTCGCAAGCGTCATTGCACTGGCTAACAATGTATCACTTCCAAATGTGTCTAAAATGTTGGGACATTCTTCTACGAGAATGACACAGCATTACGCAAAGGTATTAGACCTAAGTATTTTGAAAGATATGCAAAATGTTGAAAATCTATTACTACTGTAACATATTAGGGAGAAGATGAAATTCATCTTCTCCCTACAGTATAGCAATAATTACAAAATAAACGAACCCAATCTCACAAGTAAAAAAATCAATAGTCCGAATATTACTATTATTGATTTAAAAGCAAATATCATTCCAGCAAACATATTTCCAATAGGAGACAGAACTGTTACGATAACACATAAAGTCAACAAAGAACAAATCCATAAAGCTGTATATTTTTTCTTTACCAAATCAATATATCCCATTTGTTCTTTTAGTTCTTCTCCATTTCTTAATATTATATCAATCTCTTTAGGGATCAGTAAATCTGAATATCGTTTTTTTAAAACAACATATCGATTGCTTATGTTTTTCTTCTCTACTTCAATATCACCTCGCATCCAAAGTAAATATAAAAATGAAATAAAAAAGACGGCATAACACAATATGCAAACTTCCTTTGTAAATAAAAAACAAGACTTAGAATTACCACCTAATACTTCTAAAACGATAGTACTAAAAAGAACGTAATACAGGCAAGAAGATTGTGTTTAAACCCTTCTAAAAAATCTTTTTTAACAGCAGAAGACAAAGAGATTATAGCATCAAGTTCTTGATAAATCTGATTTCTAATAGCAACATATTTATCTAGATTTTCTTTTAAATAGGTCTTAAATGAAGACTGAATAGAAATAAAAACATTATCTTCAATAGCAATATTATCATTTGCAATAAAAAGGCTTAATACATTTCTTGCAATACCGATCTTATCTGTTTTATTACCTTCTCCAATATAAATCCATCTAAATATTTTAAAATACTCGTTTTCGGTATTTTTTAGTAATGAAAATGAATTATCAATATTCAACTCTCCATTAATATTCTTATAACCACAAAGTTTGTAAACCAGTTTTCCATCCTTTGCATTCAATGATACTATATCTAAAATAGAGCACAATGAAAAAACAGCCGATAGAACATCAAATGTTTCTTGAAATATATTTTCCACATTACTTCTTTGAGTTATATGAAAATATAGAGGGGTCAATTTGTATACATCAAGATTTCCCCAATACACATTTTCTCTAATATCCTCTAAACAATTTACTATATGAGGCTTTTCTTCCCTGTTGTGGGAGAAATAGAACCCCTCTGTTTTAAAAGAACATATATCATCCTCCAAAAGATAAAAGACTATCCCCCTCTTCAACTCTTCTTTTGATAAAACAAATAATCGGTTTTCCCATGTCAAGTCATTCCAATAATTACATAAAGCTATAAAATCATAAATATTCAATACCCTTTCTCTAATTTCTTTTCTAATTTTTACTAGAATAGAGAAAGAGTTTACAACTTCTATATCATCAGGATCATTTAAATCTAAACTTGCAAGTTTATCACTAATATGACTTACAAAGTTTTCTACATCAGTTATACTATGCAAAGAATTAATGGTTATTTCAGAATTGCCACAATACAAAAAATCAAACTGACAATCATCCAGTATTTGCGCATAAAATAAGTTTATATCATCAGCTATCACACAAAATGGACGAGGTAATCGAAAGCATACCTCAACTTCATTAAATGATTCTTTCAATAAGAGATCTTGTACACCAATCCCAAATGTTGTCGAAATAAGATTAATCAGTTTCATTGCGTTTAAAATAATCATATCCAGAATCTGTTTTTATCTGAATCCATTTTCCATCTTCATTCTTTAATGGAATAATAAGACTTTTCTCTTCTTGAAAACTCATATCATCTATTTGCAATTTCAACTTTGGACTTAATGGAATATTTCTTTTAACTCTACGATTTATACTTGCAGGTATAATAGAAAAAGATGTATCGAAATTTTTATTTTCAGACATTTTGTTTACCTTGTCCTTACACCTGTCAAGAGAGAGCCCTTCAAGAATTGGAGTATAATGCTCCCAAACATGTTGCAGATATTCAGATAAATTAAACTCCTCATGACTTCTAAAATAATAAATTGTATTGTCCCGTAGTACTCTATAATCATCTGGACTTTTCACTTTCACCGAAAAGATAATCTTATCGATCAAATGCGTCAATACTTTCTCAGTATTCTTTGCATCAGAATTACAAAGCTGTACATCCAAATATCCTTCCCACCAATATCTAGCCGAGCGTCCTGAAGGATCATAGATAAAAGCATTGATTAACTGATTATCAACTATCTCACAAAAGAATGATTTATACGTTTTCTTATTCAATGGAATGCCTCTTCTAGTCAACAGCTCTCTCTCATCGAGAAATTTATCATGGTCAGTTTTAGTTATTATGAAATAAGTCTTACCATCGTCCTCTACCAACAAATGAAATAAACTACCTTTAGGTATTTGTGTAATAGAGCCATATAGTTCTTGAGCATCTTTTTCTTTACGAAGCAATCTTTCGGCACTAATGGTAACAGATGAATTTTGTATTTCTACAATATCATTCTCAATTCCTTCAACAATAGCACTCAAGAGTCTATTATCAGGAGGAATCAAACAAGCTCTCTTATTCTTACCTGAGAATATCTCATTTAGAATTGATTGCACTATTGGCTCAATATCACTATAATGTTCTGTTAGATCTACAGCATCGATTGTATTCAAACTTTGTTCAATATGGTGCAGAAAAGCCTTTCTAATGTTCATAAGCATTTATATTTAAGTAACATAAGACAAATGTAGCTCTTTTTCTGCACATAATAATCAAACTCTTTAGCCTATTTTATACGATCATAAAAGAAATGTGTTAATAACTTCTTCGATAATGATTTTCTAAAAGGACACAAATTTCTGATTCTTTATAAATTATCTTTCCTGGAAGCTGTACATATCCCAACAGTCCTGTATCTCTGTAATCCTGCAAAGTTCGCTTGCTGATACACAGCTTTTGACAGACTTCCTCACCTGTCAGGTAATGTTCGCCACCCAGTACCGGATGATAATTCGTTACCATGTATTCCACATTCTCCAACATCCGGTCAAGGGATGAAAACAAGACTTGTGTTATATTGGAATCTTTCGTTATCAAATCCATAGGTTCTATTTTTTAGAGTTATTCTTCACGTGATTTTGCATAAAGGTTTCCACATCCGAAACCTTATAATAAATCTTGTTATTGATTTGCGAATAAGGTAATTTACCCGTATCACGATAGGTTTGCATCGTCCGGGCAGACACGTTCAGCAAACGGCAGGTTTCGCAGTTATCCAACCACTTATCCTGTTTTCTCCGCAAAGGAATACACAGGGCATCCATACGATTGATAAAGTGGTTAAATTTTTCCTGCCAAAGCTCGAATGTTTTCTTTTCAATGGTTACTATTTCCATATTTCATTATGTTTTGATATTACTTCTTTTTTCTTGTTTGATGCAAATATATAGCCTTGAATAATAGCTTGTTTCAGACTGTCCGCAGATGTCCTTATATGTCCTCATTTGTCCCACTTGCATAGAGAAAAGTATAAGAAAAACCCAAAAAGGTAAGCGATATAAAGAACTTCGTTCACATTTCATTCCCTATTATAATAAGGTAAAGAACACAAGCGAACTTTCACAGTCTGATAGTATTTTGAAGCAGAGCCGAGCAAAGCAATTCCAAATGCCTGACGCTTTGTTTTTTACCATTTTTTCTTATTTTATTTGTGGTGCTAATTCAAAAAACAAAGCACCATGAACAATCCTTTTGAAGAAATTTTCAAGCAGCTGGAAAACATCGAAAAGATGATTTCCCCCATAGTCAGTTCTTCATCCAAAGAACCGGACAGCAAGCAATCCGTTTTAGTCAAAATATCCGTAGCCAGCCGGATAACCGGATATTCAGTTAATTACCTCTACCACTTAGCCAGCAGCGGAGCGATACCATGTGTCAAACGTGGACGCTCCTTACGTTTCGATGTGGACGAGTTGCAGCGGTGGATGCAGCAACAATATGTACCAGCTTCCAGCAAACTATCCGATGAAAGAGAAAAGGGATAACGAAGCGGAACACACCGAGGGTAGGTTATCCAAGAACGAGCGCATCGAAAGGCAGCTTAATTCCTTGTACGACTTCCGGTTTAATATTGTGAAAAGCAGGACAGAATACCGGGCTGCAAATACTTCCGGTTTGTATCAGCCAGTCACAAAGTTTGCTTTGAACTCTTTCAGGCGCAAACTGGATGTTACCGCAGGTATTACCACCTCTGCCGAAAACATCCGTATGATATTGGAAAGCGATTTCGCAAATAAGGTGCATCCCATACGGGAATACCTTACTGCCCTACCCTTGTTGAATCCTGCCGGACATGGATATATCAAAAAACTGTTGAACACGGTGCAAGTAGCCAATCCCGGCAAGTGGGAGGAGTATTTTACGAAATGGCTTGTCGGTGTGGTAGCTAATGCCATGAATGATACAGGCTGTCAAAACCATACTTGTTTAGTCCTTACTGGCGACAATCAGGGACAGTTCAAAACATGGTGGCTGGATAACCTTTGCCCGTCATCGCTAAAAAATTATCTATTTACCGGGAAGATAGACCCACAAAGCAAAGATATTCTGACACTGATAGCCGAATATCTGTTTATCAACATCGACGACCAGCTAAAGGAACTCAACAAGCAGAATGAAAACGCATTAAAGAACCTGATAACCACCCCGGCAGTTAAATACCGCAGACCGTATGATATTTACATAGAGGAATATCCGCATTTAGCCAGCTTCATGGCTTCGGTGAACGGTAACGAGTTCTTGACAGACCCGACAGGGAACAGACGATTTCTGCCTTTTGAAGTCCTGCACATTGATAAACCGACAGCAGAAAGTATCAACATGGATAATGTCTACTCCGAAATCATGTACTTGTATCGGCAAGGTGTACGCTATTGGTTTAATGATGCGGAGATTGAAGAACTGCACCTGACAAATGCGGAATTTGAGGTGCAAACGGTTGAGTTTGAAATGCTGATGCAGTATTTTGAGAAGCCCACAGAGGAAGAAGAAAGCCTTTTCTTTATGACAACAGCGCAAATTCTCACTTGTTTACGGGATGTCTGCCCTATGCAGTTATCTGAAAAACGGTTGGGGGAAGCATTGCGGAAAGCCGGATTTAAACGGGTACAAAAGCGTATCAGCAACTGCAACTATTCAGTATATGGGTACAGAATAAAGCCTGTTTCCATACCCTACACCGATAACGATTACGGTTAACACAGCCGTTTTATAATTGGCACAGTTACTCCCATGTAGTAACTACCGCAAAACATCTTACTGTGTTTTATTCATTGAATACCAATCTTTTATACAATACGCAGTAAAGAAGTAAGATAAAACCCTGAACTTTCAGGAAATTAAAAAAAAGAAAAGTCAGAAAACAACATAGGTAATATTTCTATCTCTTTTGTATAGAATAACTTACTTATCTTACTGCATAGAGTATAATCCGTTGAAAGAAAAAGAGATAGGTGCAAAAAGTTGACTATTTTTCTTCTTACTCGCTTCTTACTTCATTACTGCAATTTACAAACATTCAAAAATAAAGATTATGACTTATCAGGAAGCTAATCATATCAGTATCAAAGACTATCTGAAATCATTGGGCATTCTGCCCGCAGTGGATAAATATTATTACGGCATGTACCATAGTCCGTTCCGTCAGGATGATACGCCCAGTTTCAAGGTGGATTACGGTGTAAACCTGTGGTGTGACTTCGGGACAGGCGAGGGTGGCTCGCTCATCGACCTTGTAATGAAGCAGCACGGGTACAACGCCTACGATGCTATCTGTCGGCTGGAACAGTATTCATCCGGAAATTCTTTTTCTTTTCAAGGAAAAGAGGTTTCAGAAAAGAATCAGCATGAAAGGAAACAACCGACCAGCCCGATAGAAATCCGTAAAATCCAGCCGTTGCAGAATCCAGCACTCATAGATTATTTGAGAAGCAGGAACATTCCACCTCAAATGGCAGTACACTATGTGCAGGAAATGTATTACCGTATCGGCGACAAACCTTATTTTGCACTCGCTTTCAAGAACGATGCCGGAGGTTACGAGCTTCGCAATCCACGTTTCAAGGGCAGTACATCACCCAAAGACATCACACACATACGGCAGTCAGGCAAAAAGAACGATAGCTGTTTTGTTTTCGAGGGAGTTATGGACTATCTTTCTTTTATCGCCATCCGGCAGAAAACAAATCCTACCTATCCTTGTCTTGACTGGCAGGATTATGTTATCCTGAACTCAACCACAAATGTAGATAAAGCCTTATACCCGTTAGCCGAATACGAACATATCCACTGCCTTTTGGATAATGACGATGCAGGGCGTAAAGCTACCCAAGCCATACAAAAAGAATATTGTTGGCATGTACGTGATTCATCACATCTGTACAATGAATACAAGGACTTGAACGATTACCTGTGTGGGAAGAAGTTCAACCAAGCAGAGAATAGGATGCAACAGTCAACCCAACAAACGCAGTCGGAGAAACAAAAACAGTCTGCCAAGCAACAACAGCAGGAAGATAAAAATAGACAAACTCCCGATGAAAAAAGAAAAAGGGGCAGGCGGTTGTAATTAGTAGAACAGGCAAAGCATACCAACGGCAAGCGGTATGATTTAGGGGAGCAAGGTTATGTTTCGGTAGACCGAAACACCTTGCTTTGCTCATCGCAAAGGGAAATTTCTCCCGTTGGTCGCAATTTCTAAGATACCACCTAAAAAGCAAAAACGTATGACAGAGATAAGAAACAAATCAGGAGGTCGACCGGCAAAGAACCGGATAGACAAACAAAAACGGGTAGTCAGTACGAAGCTGACAGAGTTACAGTATTACGCTATCAAGAAGCGAGCCGGAGAATCCGGTCTGCCTATTAGCGAATACGTCCGGCAAGCGATTATTTCGACAGAGGTAACACCCCGACTGAACAAGCAGGACGCAGACAGTATCCGCAAGTTAGCCGGAGAAGCCAACAACCTCAACCAGCTTGCGCACCGTGCCAATGCAGGAGGTTTTGCGCTCGTGGCAGTGGAGCTTGTGAAACTGAAAAACAGGATTATTGAAATCATAAACCAGTTATCGGATGATTGGAAAAATAAAAAAGGGAAGCGGATTTAAAGGTTGTGTGAACTATGTACTCGGCAAGGAACAGGCAGCTTTGCTTCATGCGGAGGGAGTGTTAGCCGAAAGCAAGCAGGACATTATCCGTAGTTTCTGTATGCAAACAGAAATGAATCCCGGTTTGAAGAAGCCAGTCGGACATATTGCACTAAGTTATTCGGTAGTGGATGCCCCAAAACTAACAGACGAGAAAATGATACAGTTGGCACAGGAGTACATGCGTGAAATGAAAATCACCGATACGCAGTATATCATCGTGCGGCATCAAGACCGGGAGCATCCGCATGTGCATATCGTATTCAACCGGATAGATAATAACGGTAAAACCATTTCAGACAGTAACGATATGTACCGGAACGAGCAAGTTTGCAAGAAGCTGAAAGAAAAACACGGACTGTATTTTGCCAAAGGGAAAGAACAGGTGAAACAACATCGTCTAAAAGAGCCGGACAAAACGAAATATGAGATTTACACGGCTGTAAAGAATGAAATCAAAAAATCAAGGAACTGGCAGCAGTTACAGGAGCAGTTAACGGAAAAAGGTATCAGCATTCAGTTCAAACACAAAGGTCAGACGGATGAGATACAGGGTATTTCCTTTTCCAAAGGTGAATACACGTTCAAAGGCTCGGAGATTGACCGCAGTTTCAGTTTTTCCAAACTGGATAAATATTTCGGGGATGCAGGGTTGACAACAGCCGGAAGCAACAAACAGACAATTACCATACAAACACAGGAGCCAGCAATAAACAAAAGTGATAATTCGCTACTGGCAGGTTTAGGCGGTCTGTTTTCTGTTTCGTCCCTCCGGTTGATGAAACGCCTGACAATCCCGATTTGAGAAAGAAGAAGAAAAAGAAACGACAATTAAAGTTATAAGCGTATGGAAGAAAATTTGATTTTAGAGGGGCTTCTCTCTATAATTACGGAACTGAAAGAGAAGCAGGAACAACAGGTGACACCAGCCAGTCGGGAGGAAACGATAAACCGACTGGATGTTATCGAGCAGCGTATTTTGGAATTACAGGGAAAGCCTGCCATTCCTGAAAACATAGTGCAGGAGATTTTAAGTCAAATCGCCAGTATTAAGCAAGGACAGTCCGAGAACCAAAAACAAGACCTTGAAGATATAAAGGGGCTTATCGTAGCTTCACACAGATATTTCAAGGAGAAAGTAAAGATATTGTTTCCAGCTGACACACAACAATTGGAAAAGATAGAACCCAGTTCTTTATATGACAAATTTCTAAACCGAATTACTCCCTACTTAAAACCTAAATACTTTCTTTTTTCAGCAGGAATACTCATTTGCCTTGTATCGTTAGTCCTGAATATCCGTTTTGCTGAACGGATGCAGCAGTTACAGGACAATGATATAAAATACCGTTATCTCCTGATGAAAGGAAAGACAGACGGTAACAGTTTAGATTTGCTGGAAATGAATTTCAGCCGGAAACGGGATAATGCTTTTATTCAAAGCGTAACAGATACGGTTATAGATTTTGAATATCGTAGCCGTAAGCAAGCGGAAGCGTTGGAACGTGCAAGGCTGTTGGACGAGCAAGCCAAACAGTTAAAAAGGAAGCGGATAAGTTAGAAAAACCATAGAAAAGAAAGAGCCGGAGTAAGTGATACCCACCACTCCGGCTTATCTGTCTTACTTCTTTTCCCCGAACTGCTTTTCAAAGTTACAGAGCATGACCGCATTAAACCGTTCCTTGATGAACTTCCGGACATCCGAAGCCCGGTAATAGACTTTTCCGCTAATCAACATATAGGGAAGCTCGTTTTTGCTTCGTAGCCGTTGCAAAGTTCTGATGCTAATTTTGAACAATAGGCATAAATCTTGATTATCCAGTAGGTTATCATCTTCGGACAGCACTTTATCGGCATTGCGCAATATTCGTACATCCTTGCAAAGCTCATCCAATTTGTCAAATAGCTTTTGCATCCATTCCTTGAAATCATAGTTTTCTATATACATATTTGCTTCATTTTTCAGATTATACATTAATGATTGTCAATCGATTGATGAAGCAAAGTTCGGAAAACCAGTGCAAAGAAATTACGGGGTAGCACATGGAATCCCCTATAAATTAAAGCTAAGTCATTGATTATCTATATCCTTTTTTATCATGTTCGTTTCGGATAAGGTCAGATAGTCCATTAAGAAATCCGGTTATTTTTCCCGGCTTGCGCTTTATTACGTCCTCATGCTTTTGGTGATAGTCTTTCAGTTGAATGTTAAATACCCATTCAAAGGCTTTAGACAAGTCGGACAAGAAAGCAGGTTTGCCATTTTTATAGACGATACGTTTGGAAAGGAATAAACCGCTGATAATTTCCATTATATCAATCAGGTTTGTTTTGTCTGCCAAATAAAGAGGGGAAAAAGATTGTTTGTTAAAGTGTGATTTGAATTGTTCCGGGTACTTGATGTGCCATTCAACAAGGCGTATTTCATTGTTCAGTAATCCTATCGCTTCATCAACAAGATACAAATAAGGCATTTTTTTCTTGCTCAAACCGTACATGATACGATTTAAGTCTATGCAATCCGAATGAAAAATAGCGTAATAAAACGCTATTATCCTGTTCGCTGATACTGAAATCAGCCAAATGAATAGCCAATTCTTCAATAGCTTCTGTAAACTCTGATACGGAAACTTTACGTTGTGAGCATTCCGATAATAATCGAAAGAAACTCAAATCTGATATTTTGTTCATACAATAGAAATACTAAATGTTTTTTTATTAAGCACATATATTTGTCATCCCATTAAATAGCATTCAAGTGAAGCTATTGAATAAAAACATTCCCAGCATTGTGAGCTTCTAATTTTTGTGCATCTAAGCAAGAAGTTACCCATGAAGCAGATAAACATCGTATTCTAACTTCCCTACAAGACACAATATCTGAAACTGTATCACCTATATATATCATTTCATCCGGTTGTAATTTATAATCTGCGAGCAGTTCCCTAAAATTCTCTGCTTTATTATTTTTGAAAGGATTTCCAGTTTTTACTTTATCAAAACACGTGTCCATATTAAATTGACGTAATGTTATCGCACAGCTCTTTTCTCCTTTTCCTGTAACCAAAGCAATAAGAATAGATTTCTTTTTTAACTTCTCAATCAGTTCTGTTATACCGTCAAAAGGACGAGGGCACATTATATGCATTTGTTCGTATATCACGTAGAAGTCATCCAAAGCATTTTCCCAATTATAACCAACAAGTTTTTTATCATCCCTTTTCATTTAACCCAAAAGTTTCTAAAATATCATTTTCGGATATATCATTAAGAGTAACATAGGGAGTTACTGCCTTTTTTAAGGCTTTGAGGCACATGGGAATTGTATCTCCGATTGTACCATCTAAATCAAAGGCTACTAATTTAATCATAACCTTACATTTGATTGATTTTCCGTATCACCCGGCAAGGATTTCCTACCGCCAAGCTATTTGCCGGAATATCTTTTGTAACAACACTTCCTGCACCAATCACACATTTTTGCCCTATTGTCACTCCCGGTAAAATAATTACTCCACCGCCAATCCAGCAGCCATCCTCTATCATGACAGGGAGGGCAAAAGTTCGACGGACATACTTACAGCCATCCGGGGTTTCTGTCAATACAAGCCGTTCATTAAACTCTACCGGGTGAGTTGCCGTATAGATTTGTACATTAGGTGCTACCAGCACATTGTTCCCTATGGTAATCTTATTGCAATCCACAAAGGTACAACCGGTATTTACAGTAACATTATCCCCTATATGTATATTGCAGCCATAATCACAAATAAACGAATGACCGACAGAAACATTTGCACCTATGCTTCCAAACATTTCCTTTAGTACGGCATGTTTTTCAGTCTTTTGTTCATACGGCAAAGAATTGTATTTCATCAACAAGTGATGAGCTTTACTCTTCAAATTCATAAAAAATGGGTCGTGGCAATCATACCATTCACCAGCCAGACATTTTTCCATTTCTGTTTTCATAAGCTATGATTTTAAATATACTGCAAAGTTATACCGATTTTTCGGCTAATTTTAGGTATTATTTTTCGTTATTTTGGTATTAATCCGTTTTTTAGGGCTATATTTATGGCATGAAAAGAGAAAACCTACATCAACCATTCGAAATTAGTTTTAGCGAGCTTGACGAATCCTTGCTAAAAGAGCATGAACATACCTTTTTTGAATTAGTATATATTCTTTCAGGAACAGGCATCCAATGGATTAACAACAATATGTTTCCTTATCATGACGGACATTTGTTCATGATTACTCCCGGAGATACGCATTCTTTCGAAATCCATACAACAACTAAGTTTGTCGACATCAAGTTTAACGACATATATATACATTCTTCTGTTTTCGGTGCTGAAAATATCCAAAGACTGGAGTTTATTCTTCAACATGCTAATCATCAACCCGGTTGTATACTAAGAAATAAAGTAGATAAGTTTCAGGGAATATATTAACCGAAATTTATACAGCAAGGAGATTATAACACAAATAATTAATACGATTATTATTGTGGTAGCACGCAATATCGCAATGTTCTTGCCTGAACAGGTGGATGAATGCTCTGAGGACAAATCGCTTGACATATTGCAGTATATTCAAGCAAACATCTATAAAACAGGTAAAATCAGAGCAAAAGATATAAGCCAACATTTTGGCATTTCGGAGAATTATTTAGGACGATATATCAAAAAACATACTAATGAAACTATGCAGCAATACATTTTAAACTACAAACTAAAGTTAGTAGAAAATAGATTATTGCATAGTCAAATGAGAATTTGTGAAATCGTTGAAGAATTGGGGTTTACCGATGAGAGCCATCTTAATAAGTTTTTCAAAAAGTATAGAGGATGCAGCCCCTCTAATTTCAGAAAGAACAAATTGAAGTAAATCATATACATATCCTTGTTCTTAGAGTTATTGAAACAATAGAAATGACTATTTTTGCATTATATTTATAGATGTCTATGACAAATACAGAAACCATACAATCACTCATCGATAGCGGAGAAGGCTATAATGTAGAGTTCAAAGTTCGTGTTCCTTCAAAGGTTCGTGAACTAACAGAGGAAATTTGCGCTTTTGCTAATGCCGACGGAGGATATTTACTCATCGGTGTAGATGATAACGGGAAGATTATTGGCACAGATTTAGAGAATGACAAACGTTCAGCCATTCAAGGCTCTATCAGTGAAATATCTCCGGTTCTTCATTGTGATATGTATGCGGTAAATATCGAAGATAAGACAGTTTGGGTAATTGATGTTCCGTCAGGGAAAGATAAACCTTATATATTTTCCGGTTCTATCTTTGTGCGTGAGGGTGCAAACTCGCAGAAACTTCGTACTGTTGAAGAAATGCGCAGCTTCTTTCAGGAATGCAACAAGATATTCTTTGATGCTATTCCCTGCTCATGGTTCAACATCTACACTGATTCAGACGAACAAGCGATAAAAGACTTCCGCACGGAAGCAAAGCTAAGTCCATCGACTGCCAACAAACAGATATTTGAGAATTTAGAACTGTTTACGGATAAAGGAGTAGCCAAGAATGGAGCAGCCATGTTCTTTGGGAAACAACCTGAACGAAAGTTTCCACACGCAGTAACAAGATGTATCCTTTCAAAGGAACAACCAAAGTATATATCATTGATGATAAAACCTTTGGCGGTCCACTATACCAACAATATTTGCAGGCTATGGCATGGCTGGAAAGTAAACTGCAAGTAGCTTATAAAATTGAGGGAGCAGGACCAAGAGAAGAAATTTGGGAAATTCCTCTTACTGTGTTTAAAGAAGCCATTATTAACGCTCTCTCACATCGTGATTATTACGAACAGGGAGCAACCATTACAATAGAAATGTTTGATGACCGGTAGAGGTTTCCAATCCCGGAGGGCTTTTGCCTATTGTAGCTAAAGATTTCGGACACAAGAGTATGACACGTAACCCGTTAATCTTTGGATTATTTACCCGCATGCATTTGGTTGAAAGGGTCGCATCCGGTATTCCCCGTATGCAGGAAGCCATGAAAGAAGCCAATCTTCCTGAGCCTGAATTTCATACGGACGGGATGTTTACGGTTATATTCAAAAGAGGTATCAGTATCAAGAATGATACTGTAAATGATACTGTAAATGATACTGTAAACTCAAAAGAACAAGAAGTACTAAATATCATCAAGCAATATCCGGGACTTAATTCGTCTAAGATTGCAGGATTAATAGGCAAAAGTGTTCCGACTGCTAAACGCTACTTAAATTCTTTGGTAAAATTAGGATTAATAGAGTTTAGGGGGGCACAGAAAACAGGTGGATATTATTTAGTATAAAAAAATATGGCTCAAATTGAATTTAATGAATTTGATTTCAGAAAAGTTCATCCAATAAAGTTACCATTCGCAGAAAAATACATATATGATGTTGACAATATTTTTTATGCAGATACAGGACTATTGGATGCAAGACAAACAAATATGTTCTTTCAAGAAGCAGGAAGAATGTTGATTAACGCTATTAACTTATTTTGTGATGGATATTTTGATTGTGCTTTTTACAGTTTACGCCAGTCTTTTGAAATATCAGTAACTTCTTTATATTTGAATGAAAATAAATCTATCATAGATAAATGGAATAAAAAACAAAGTGGGTTTGAGCAACACACTATGGTTAAATCCTTAAAAGAACAATTAGAAGATTACAAGGAACTAAGAGAAGGATTACTCAAACCATATTTTGAGAAACTACGTTCTATTATGGAAAAAATGAATAAATATATCCATAAACAGGGATTTTCTACAATGTATACTATGAGATATAGTTTTGAAGGGCGTAAAATATATAAAGAAGAACAATTGATAAAATTTTTCACCTATTGTTTAAAGGCTTGTATTGGTGCTGTTGCTATATGGAGAATTGTTATAGACCCAATGCCTGCATTATTAAACGATGAGACTATTTTTCGAAAAACACGTGAAATGATTACAGAACCATACAGTGATGAATTTATCGAAACATATATAGGAAATGATATATTTGAGTTATATAAGCAATCAACTCTCTATAAAGAATATTACCAATATTTCAATCAGTATGAGGAACAGAACGAAGCTGTATTTTATCTTATTCATTATCAATGTATAAATAGAAATAACCTTGATGATATTTATAAGCAAATTCATCTATTAGACATTAAAGAAAGAATTGCAGTATTATTTATAACATTCTCAGAACATATAACAAATATCATATTTGGTAATGGTCTTTTTAACTTTACATCCAATATTGTTTTTAAAGGAGATGATAAATCTATTACATATGGAGAAGGAATATATGATAATTATTTCAAAGAACATGATATAAACCAACCATACAAAGGAGGATTTATTTCCCGTTTCAAATTTAAAAACGAGAATGTAATTGTAATTCATAATGAATTGTTTCTTGCAGAAGAATTATCAGCATTCAATCTGATTAATGAGAAATGTGCAGACTATTTACAAAAAGAAAATGATAATTTTAATAGGATAATAGATGAATATACAAATACTAATCAACAAAAGATGTGATTTCCTTTAACTTTATGAATAAATCTCTATCTTTGCATTCAGAAATCGTACCCAAGATACAAACTTGTGTTGAACGGTGCAAAGCTGTGAAAACCTTATTCAAGGGACTTACATCGTAGCAAAGATATAACTTACTGAAAGATAGTGCTATATCAACCCGGTTTCAGTTGCTGGTGGCACCACTTTAAAGAAAAGCAAAAAACAGTAAAATCCTGATTTCCAAACGAAATCGTTTTTTGTTTTCCGGCGGAACGCAAAAAACGGCAGAACAGGAACCGGAACGCAACAGGAAGCTGCATGAGATATCCGGAAAATTGATGAACCGGGTAGAAAATAGCTAAAACGTAAAAAACGCTAATCATAGAATGAAAAAAATTACAGTTGTTTGCCAAATAAAAGGAAATCCGGCAAACAACTGTTAGAAAATGAATATAATATTGAAGCAGATCAGGCTAAGGAACTACTATTGTTCCTTTCGCTGCCCTGAAATCAAGGGTTATTATAGTATTGGCAGCCCATACATAATCTTTGTTCGGTTCATTCATGCCCTCTTTGCGCAAATAGATTTCAAGAGTCTCCGGATTAACAGCATATTCGCGTTTCCAAGCGCCAAATGAAGGATTAAGATTATCAAAAGCAGGAATATAAGGATTTATTCTGAAACGTCCTTCATTAGGTAAAGTAACAGAAAATGTTTTCCCGTCGCTACTTTCCGTAAAAGGTAAGATCTTCTCGTTGTTTCCTCCGGCTGCCGTTCCGTAACCATAGATTACAGGCTTTTGAATGGAAATGGTCTTCGAACCTAAATTAACGAAAATGATATAAGTACCACTCTGGGGGATAACCACTAGCCCTTCGTCAGAGATTTCGAAGCCCACATTATTAGTCAGTCCGGTAAACTCTCCATCACCAAATATCTTGGATGTAGAGAAACGAATTTTAGTTCCGGCATTGAAATAATTAATATGTATCCATCGGTCGGCACTGTTCCAAACCTTATCCAATGAGATGACCCCATCCGAACCCCAATTCATGTTTCCAAATTCATCGCCAACCATGTAAATAGCTTTCGCTGTTGAGGGGACATCACTCGGAGAGGCAAAAGTTACAGCGATTTTACCTTTATCTTGAGAGAATTCAAGTTCTATTGGTATATTAGAAGTAACAGGAACCGATTCCAGTGCAGCACCTACACCACGATAATAGATTTGTCCATTATAGATGTTGAATTCCATACTGTTCCAGTCTCTATTGTTATAGTCGGAAGTTGCATACATCTGAAGGTTACCTTTTGTAGTAGTGACAGCAGAGAATTTCTGCCCGGAAAGCTCGAATGATACTTCTTGCCCGTCAAAGCACTCACCTATTCCATAGACGGCAGGTTTCTCAAAAGCTATGAGATTACGGTTCATATCTACATATACCAAATACAGGCCGCTTGTTTCTACCATCGCTCTTCCGTTACTGCCTACAACATAATTGATATTTGTACCCAAAGAGGCAAAACTTTCCGCATCAGATTTTTCCGATGCCCATTTGATTCCCTGCCCAGCATTGAAATACTTGATAGTCCAAAATGCACCATTGCCAAGCTGTCCCACAGGAACCATCTCTACCACATTTGTCGAACTCCAGTTCCAGTTTCCAAATTCATCGCCAATCATATACAATTTCTCCGGATACCCCTCCGGTTCGGGTTCTATGATCTCATTACCCGTCATCTTCGCAAAGAATCTTCCTGTCAAGACTTCATATTGAAGTGTAACTTTATACTCACCTTTGTTCTTTTAAGATTGAGTTGCACTTGCGACTGGTTGGTTAGTTCAGCATATTCTTCAGTTAAAACATTCATTTTTATACTTCCTCCCGTTCCGGTGTACATAGAAGAGAATGTATATTTCTCCGTATCCGTCTCCTTCACATCAAAAGATGTATTATCGGTATAATTAAACGAAAACTCTGCCGGCAATATAACTTCTAACTTGTCACTAGACACCCAGGTAACCACATGATTAATATGATCGTAAAACGGTTTTTGAAGAAAGAGTTCGTTTTCACCGTCTTCTGTCAGTTCGAATTTACTCAAACGGAAATTGAATGGAACAATATTAACCTGTTTCAATAAGGGATTCACAATTATCTGATACAATCCATCTTCCATTACTCTGAAACCGCCGGCTCCAGAAGCCAAAGAATAAGTTGATACCTCACTGTTGTCGTTTTGCAAAAGCGCTCCCTGCCCATAATAAACGGGTTGCCCATCCGGTCCGACTAAAGAGATATGAAAAATCCCCGCTGGATGTCAGCCATGTGTTCAATGCGACCAAAGTGCCCTCTTTTATCACGTTCATCTTACCATTGATTGCCTCTACCGAGAATTGGGATGCGCTCCCCGTCAGATAGATACCTTCGGGAACATTGACGTTCATAGTGTATCCCGTCGTCGGCACAACGACAGAAAATAAATGGCAACGAAAATACAAATAATAATTTTATTATAGTTTTCATCTTCATGATTACATTAAATTATAAATAACTATACTATTGGAATCTAATGGTATTTGACTAAAATTTCACATCAAACTGATGTTGCTTCTTGTCTTTTCCATTCGCTCCTACCACATCAATCACCATTTTTCCATCTTTTATCTTACAGCAAGATAGCTGTTATTATCATTGACAAGGATGGGAAAGTTGGCTTTATCGGGTTCTGATTCACGGAAATAATATTTATGAGTGTGTCCGGATAACATCAGATCAATTCCAGCCGTATTTAAAACGGGCAACAAGGTTTGCTGCAAATGATAGTTTCCATGCCAGTTGCCTATCGTCGGCGGGATGTGCAGGAATGCGACCCGAAGGGATGATTGCTTAAAATCGTTTTCTTCCACCACACTCTGCAACCATCGGGTTTCTTCTTCCTCGATAATTGTCATAGTCGGCGATACCGGCATACTCCAAATCCGAATCCGGCTTATCTTCACCGGAATCAAGAACAAGAAAACAAACCTTACCTATGTTGAAACGATAATAAAAAGTTCCGGTAGACGTAGGAAAATACTTTATCAACGCATCGGAATAAACTCCACGTGTTTCATGGTTTCCGATTGAAAACAATAGGCACCTCGGACGCAAACAATTCGACACAAACATCAATATAATCCTTACATATCTGCTCCTGCCCCTACCCATGACGACATATCTCCATTAAGCAAAACGAAATCAAGGGATTTGAAATCTACTTCCCGGCACAGGGACTTCATATAGTCACTCCGCCCGTGAATATCATTTAATACCAGAAAGGAAATCTCCTTCTTCCTGTCGTTGAAGGTTCTAAACCTGAAAGGTTCTTGCTTGTATACATTTGAAGCAGCAATCGATCCATAAGTCACCCAGTCGCTCGAAGGCCAGAGACAACTTCTCTCGAAAAATCCGGTATCTGTATTCCTTGCCGGGTTCCAAATGCTTGATGCGTACACGGTGGATTGTATCATTGGCCCGCTTACGTCCGGACTCCGTATCGTAAAACCTCGGACGTTCCTTCCCATAGAAATGATCTTCACCGGTAGGCGCCACTTCCACCCACGAAAGAGCAGGTTTGTTTGTAATCCATACCACTGTCACGCCATCGGTACTCATATCACAGGTAAGGACCGTGTGATCTTTATATTGTCACCATCATGCGGAAAGCCGGGCGGCAAAGATGACAAAAATACAATTATCCATTTCTCATAGAACGGTTCCTCCTTCTAATTTATTAGTTTAACCGATATGGCTTGTAAATCATTACTATTACAGCCAGTCATAATTTCAAATTCACCGGGTTCTACCACGTAGTTCATGGCAGCATCATAAAAGCCTAAAGCTAAAGGAGAAATGTCAAACTGAATGGCCTTTGACTCTCCCCCGCTTTCAAGAATATTTTCTTTGAATGCCTTCAATTCCTTTACAGGACGCACAACAGAAGCAACTTTATCATTCACATATAGTTGCACAGTCTCTTCACCATCTCTGTCTCCGGTATTGGTTACTGTCACCAAAACGGAGATAGTCTCCTGTCGCGTATATTCCTTTTGGGTACTCCGTGGAGCTGAATAACTGAATGTGGTATAACTCAAACCGTATCCGAAAGGATAGAGCGGAGCATTCGGGACATCAATATGCCGGGTGGTTGAGGAATGGGGCATATCTCCCGGACGTCCGGATTTCTTATAGTTATAGTAAACCGGTACTTGTCCCTCCACCCGTGGAAAAGAAATGGTCAATCTTCCGGAAGGATTATAATCACCAAACAGTATATCAGCGATAGCAGTTCCTGCAGAAGTTCCTAAAAACCAAGTTTCGAGAATGGCCGATACGTTCTTGTCCACCCATTCGATAGATAGCGGACGCCCATTCATCAATACGACGACAACGGGTTTCCCTGTGGCAACAAGTTCTTTTATCAATTCTTCCTGCACACCCGGCAAATCCAGTTGGGCACGGCTCTCGATTCACCACTCATCAAAGCTTTTCACCGACAACAGCAATCACCATATCACTTTTGGAAGCCAATCTCACCGCTTCTTTGAATCCTGACTTATCTTCTCCGTCAAAATCGCAACCACGAGCATATCCAATTTTCGTTTTGTTATTGGCAATTTTATTCTTTATTCCCTGCAACACAGTCGTCACATGGCGCTCTTCACCCTCTTGCTCTCCACGAACCCAGCAGTTCAGTCTGATTATCAGCCAGCGGACCTACCACCGCAATGGAACGGACATTTTTTGCCAGCGGTAATATGTGATTGTCATTCTTCAACAGGACAGCCGATTTATGAGCCATGTCCAGTGCCGCATCCAGAAATTCTTTTTTCATGATTGTCTGCGATTCGTATTCTTCATTACAGAATTTATATGGATCAGCAAACAGTCCCAAAGCATATTTGATATGCAGAATCCGACTGACGGAATTATCCACATCTTCCATGCTGATTTTGCCGGCTTCTATCAGTTCTTTCATGTATTTATTATAGAGTCCATCGTCATATCCATATGTCTATGCCGGAATTGAAAGCCAGGCGGACAGCATCTTTATCGTCTTCCGCCACCCCGCCACCAGTTGTTTCACTGCTTCCCAATCGCTTACCACAAAACCATTGAAATTCCATTGACCTCTCAATAAGTCTTTGAGCAGAAACGGATGTGCGGATGCAGGAATACCATTTATATCATTGAAAGCACTCATAAAAGTAAGTACCCCGCATCAATGCAAGCCTTAAAAGGAGGTAGATATCAAACAAAGTCCGTTCTGACATATCCACCGGAGCATAATCTCTTCCAGCCTGGGAAGTCCGTAAGCTACCCAATGCTTTGCACACGCCAATACTGAATTATTCTCCCAAAGATTCCACTGAAAACCATTTACTCTTGCTTTAGCTATTTCGCTTCCCAGATAGGTGTCTTCTCCTGCTCCTTCCACCACCCTGCCCCAACGGGCGTCTCTTGCGATGTAGACCATAGGAGCGAACGTCCAATGTAGTCCGGCTGCCGAGGATTCAATCGCAGCAATCTTGGCACGTTCTGATCTGCTAAATCCCAACTACACGATTCCGCCAAAGGAGTCGGAAAGATTGTCTTATATCCATGAATCACGTCCATACCCAACAAGAATCGGTATCTTTATCCGGGAATGACGCATATTCTTTTCCTGCAAATCACGCAATGTCTTTGCACCGGATATATTCAAAACAGACCCTACAAGTCCGCGTGCTATCAATGAATCGTTCAAATATTCTGATTCAGGACCGGTTAAAAGCGTACGGCCTACGTATTGGGATAACTGGCCGATCTTCTCTTCCACAGTCATCCGTGATAGAGCAAATCCTTAACAAAAGAATCCGCTTCCGGAGTATGAGGTAGTTTACTATTTCCGACAATCCGGGTATGCGGATCGCGAACATAAACTCTTATCCAATCAATATCGAAATCAAATTGCTGCAATTCCTCCGCAGGATAGCCGACATCCAACTTGTCAAATGCTCCTACCTGCCCGGTGATAGCAATATCCCAAACTCTGTCCAGCCGTTTCTCATTACGAGCTTTAGTGATAAAATCAGTATATGCATCCCCAACTGTGTACGGGTATGTATCTGGTAATTGACTTTATTATCTATCAAAAACGTAATGATAGCATGATTGTTATCAACAGGATCGGGATCTATCTGAACCGCATATACATGGAAATTATCTCCCGGCTTATCGTCTCCGATTTCAGTATATCGTATCTGGCCTTTGGGTAGATTGATTCCCAACTTTTGCGTTTCCGAATTGAACAAATGCAAGGTTTGATTCGCTTTGGCCGGATAAGGATTTTCCCCGAAAGCTTTGGTGAAAAAACTCCAGTATATCTATTTCGGCCACTCCAGCTCCTTTATAATGCCTCAGCCAAAGTGCATTCCAAAGCCCATATAAATATGGGACTTTGGCTTTGATCTCTATGCGGCAAAAAGGATAATATTTCTGTATCGGAATCTCTGCTGGACAGCGCTCCGACCACCATCCGGTCTTGCTCTTCACACTGGGATGAACGGGACTGGGCGCATCTTTACTTTTGAATGAGTGAATTCGACAAATCTTCTCTCCTGTAGGAAGGGTTTCGATAAAGACCTGCTCCGGACGGTATGTCTGAAGCATGGCTTTATTTTTCTGATTATAGGTGGGTCGCCCCACTTTTTGGGGAACCATATATTCCCCAATACCGGGAGTCGATCGCATCTCCATTAAACTCATCTCCATCGTAGTAAATCCATCCGGGAGGGATTTCTGATGAAGGAGGAATAACGGCTTGAGCCTTCACCGCCCCGATACAGCAAAATATGATTATTAGAATCTTTATTCTCAACATGATATTTCTTTTTAATAATTTACCAACCGGGATTCTGTTTCCAGTTCTTCAACTGCAGAATCTCACTTTCAGGTATGGGATACCAATACATTTTTGAATCAAACACTCTCTTTTCTACCACAGCACGGGAGAGTAATAAAACTTCTCGACGGGATATTCCGGTTTTTCAGGAATCTCCGGTTCTATTTCATCCCGGGTAAATACACGCACCCAGTCTACATCCATCGAAACGTTTCTCAAATTGGCATTCCTGTCTTCGGGATAGCCGATACCATTTTCATTCTTTCCTCCGATTTGTCCGGTTATCGCAATGTCCCAGGTCCGCTTTTTCTCTTCCCTCCGCTATTGCTTTGGTTATAAATGTATTATATCTGTCATCATAATCAATCGTCTTGAATGTATTGGTTACTTTACCATCCAACAGGTAGCTGATGATAGCATGCTTATCCGGAGAAACCGGGTCCGGATCTACCTGAACGCCATACGTATGGAAGTCCGATCCCGGATCAAAATCAAGCACTGTATGTCGTCCGTACCCATTCACGTTGATTCCCAGATTGCCTGTTTTATTATCATGCAAATGTAAAGCCTGGCTAAGCCGGCGGGGTGAAGCCGTATTCTCAAATTCCTTGACGAAAAACTCTTCGATGTCAAGTTCCGCAACACTGGCTCCTGCATAATGACGGCACCATGGTCCCATCCATATACCATATATATAAGGTATCTTTTGCACGAATCTCAATACGGGAATGCAGAGGATAATATTTCCCCTGATAGCCATATTTGTCGGTATCCCGACTGGACAAAGCTCCCGACCACCATCCTTCTCTCGTACTGGCGGTACTTAATGCCGGAGCCGGTGGATTGTCATCCTTGGTGGCTGCTATCCGGGCAAAGCTCAATCCACCACTCCCTTTCTCAATCGTAATCTGTTTTTTACGATAAGTCTGGATATTCCCGGTGGGTTGTCCATACTGGGAGTTTCCTACCGGAGTGTCGCTTCCATACTGTCCCCAATATGAGTTGTTTATGACCAAATCATTGAATTCGTCTCCATCGTAATAATGCCATCCTTCCGGAACTTCGTTAGCCGGTATTATAGAATTCCGGGTAACAGCTCTTCGAGCCTGACTCTTACGGGTGATTTCAAGCCCTAGCAAATCTCCTCCGAGTGTTTCTTGCGCAATCTTCCACCGTCTTACATCCCACGAACGATGTTCCTCAAATGCCAGTTCGACACGACGTTCACGCCGGATGCGCTCACGCATTTCGTCCTGCGTCAATCCGGAAGGCAGATTCGGCTGTCCGGCACGGCTGCGCACTCGATTGACGTACTCTGCTATATCCGCATTTTCGGGATCGTATTCGTTCAAGGCTTCCGCATAATTCAGGTAAATCTCCGCTAAACGAAACAACGGCCAGATATGTCCCTGACTTCCTCCACCGGTTTGGATATTCACATCTTCATTGAGGTACTTTTTTCAGATAGAATCCGGTTTTTGTTGCATTGGTAACGCCCAAACCGTCTTTTCCACCGTCCCAGTTCTCTACCACTGTGCTTTTCCAAGCGGAATCATTCAGCAGAATAGTAGCATTCAACCTGTCATCCCGGTAGAATTGCGGACGAAGAGCATTTTCCTCATTCTCCCAACAAAAATAGCTACCATCTTTCATCTCATAAGAGTCTACCAGATTCAACGAGGGATTGATGCCGCCTATCCCACCATAACTGACAGGAAAGTTGTATTTTTCAAAATCGGAACTGTTTCCGTAACGACGCATCAGAATAAACTCGGAATTCTGAAAGTTATTCTTGAATAAGGTGGCATAATTTCCATACAACGAATATACACCCAGATCGATTACGTCTTTCGCAGCTTGTGCTGCAGCTTTCCATTTCTCCATATCGGAAGGAAGATAGCTTTCCGAAAGATTCTGCCAGTCCAAATACAAGGGACTGGCCGCACAATAAGACTCTGCTTTTCAAAGCCAATGCGGCTCCCTTCGTTGCACGTCCCAAATCCGAATCGATTCCTCGTCCCGGAGTTAAATCGAGCACTTCGGCTACCTTATCACATTCACTGGAGATGAATGAAATACAATCGTCCATCAACGGACGTGGAGTCTCCGAATAATCTGCATTGACAGATAGTGTAGAAGTAATTACAGGTACAGGTCCGAAACGCTTCACCAGTTCAAAATGGAAAAAACGCTCTTAAAAAACGGGCTTCATATCCATGTTTTCAAGTCATTCAGACGGTTCTGATATTCATTCTGATTATCCGGATCGAGTCTGTATTTATCCAGATTCACTCTGTCTACATTTTCTATAAATTCATTCGCTATGCGAATTCCTGCGTAATACTTATTCCACAAATCATCCGGATTGGACCTTGAATTCCAGGCTCCGGTGTTGAAGTGCTGGATGTTGCAGGAGGCATTAGCATGCTCGGCATCATCGGTAGCGGCATCCAGCATAGCTTCAGAACCGATACGGTTGAAACCATCGGGCAGATACCGATAAGCATTGACTAGAAATTTGCTTGTACGTTCATAGGAAGTAAAGGTCATCTCGTTGTCGATAAACGAATCATACTCTCTGTCCAGATAATCACTGCATCCGGACAATATGCTGATAGCAGCAAGAGCATTCAATATGATAGATAAACCTATTGGGTATTTCATAATTATTATATTTTTGTTCTTACCTATTAAAAATCAATTTTTATTCCCAGGTTGTAGGAACGTGTCAACGGATATGTAATCAAAGAACTGCTTTCCGGGTCGGCCAATCCGTCAAGATGACTCACGGTGAAGAAGATTGTTTGCGTTAGCATATACATACAATCCGGACAGCTTTAACGCTCTTGCTATTGACTGGGGGAAGGTATATCCAATCCGGATATTCTTCATTCTGAAGTAGTTCCCGTTTCTTTTCCAATATGTAGATGTCCGGTAATTGTTTTCAAACGTCCGGGTAGACAAACGGGGATAAGAAGCATTGGGATTCTCCGGTGTCCAACTGTCAAGTAGCCAGTTTGAAGCGGAGCCATTGTCGGTAAAGGAATAAGCCAACGGCCCGCTCAAATAGATGTCTCTATTAGCAACGCCATGGAAAAGCCTCAACATCTATCTCCTTTCCATTCAAAGCCTATTTTCAAAGCATAATTCCACTCCGGAATATTAGAATATCCCACAGGATAGGAATCATTGGAATCGACTACCCCATCACCATTTTTATCAATATATTTTATATCACCAGGTTTTATTTCTCCAAACTGTGGTACCGGTAAATGTGATTTCAAACTTCCATTCGAATCGAAATCACTCTCTTGATACAGTCCGTCAGCAACAAGCACGAAAGGAGTATTCACGGAATGCCCTTTACGATATTGATAATCGTAGAGTTTCACTTCTTCCGCCATATCGACAATTTCGTTCTTTGCATACCACGCTGATGTTTCAACGTAATAGTTAAAGTTGTCTTTAAGGCTGCTTTCGTACCTGATCGTTCGAAACCTTGATTCTTTACTTTACCTACATATCATATATATATGTATCGAGGCTCCAACAAAGGGAATAGTGGAATATGTGACATCATATCTTTCTTTATGGAAATAATCAAATTCTACCGACAGACCTCTCAGTAAAACTGCATCCATTCCAATATTGAATACACGCTCCTTCTCCCAACTAATATCGGGATTGGCAATCATATTGCACGAAACCCGCCTGTTGATGACGATCCTGTGCCTAAAAATAAGAGCCGTTACTACTATAAGTCTGGTCGAACAGATAACGTCCATTCTCATTCTGATTGTTTCCAACGAGTCCGATAGATGCTCTTAGTTTCAAATATTCAACCCAGTTGATATTTTCATGAAGTTTCTTTCGACAATATCCATCCGACGGAGAAAGCGGGAAAGAACCCATATCTTTTTCCGAGAGCATAATCATCACAACCTGTATATGAAGCTGCAAATTCTCCTATGTATTTTGATTATAAGAGTAAGTTACCCGCCCCGCATAATTCAAGTATTTAATGTCATCACGACTTCCATATTTCTGATATAAATCAGACAGGAAAAAGATACTGGCAGTGAGTTGATGTTGCTTGAAAATGCGATCATAATCCACCTGTGCCTTAAAGTTCAGACGACTCCAGTCTGTACGGAATCCTTCATCGGATTCCAAAGGAGAATCAGCACCGTAAGGTGTATATAGCACACCCCCCCTGCTCCTTTGAAAGAGAATAACGGGCATAATTCTGATCCTTTATAGATGAATCCGCCATGTAGTTATTGTAAGCAATACCGGCACTCACACTTAATCCCTTTGTCAGTTTCTCCAGGTCGTATTTAGGCATAAAAATCAACTGGAAAGTCCGACTGTTTTCTTTATAAAGTCCTCTGCTGACGATATTACCGACCGGGTTAGTAAAAGCGGCATTTCCTCCATACGATCCGTCAGGGTTGTACACCGGAAATGCATTCGGAGCTGTTCTCCATATCGCTCCCAAAAGTCCGTTGGCAGAACTACTGCCTCCGGGAATAGAGCGATTACCCACATTCCCGCTAAAATTAAGGCCGGTAGACAGGTGTTTGCTTATCTGAATATTCAAATTAGACCTGAAATTAAAGCTCGCATAATAGGCATTCGAGTTCTTCCCTGCGTTTTTTATCGGTATTTTTGTAGAAACCGATGTTCTGCAAAAGATTCATCATTACATAGTATTGCACAACATCCTCCTTTAAAACTTAAATCAGCCATACTTAAAGGAGCTGTATTATTCAATATGGCCTTTTTCCAATTGACATTGGGGTAAAAGTAAGGATCGGTATTGTTCTGATAGGCATTCAATTCCTCTGGAGTGTATAAGCGGGGCAATCCGTCATTCATACGCGCCTGATTGTATAAGGTGGCATAATCATACGCATTGATAAGATCGGGAACACCCAACGGTTGTTGTATTCCCGTTTGCAAACGGATACTGACTTGCGGAGCAGGAAACGCATCCTTTCTTGGTAGTCACCAATAAAACACCATTTGCACCACGCATACCATACAAAGCCAAAGCCGAAGCGTCTTTCAATAATGTTACAGACTCGATTTCCGCAGTTGACAGACTTTCAATCGGGGCTTCGAAACCGTCAACATATACCAGCATCTTTTTGTCCGTTTGCATAGGATGTACGTCCCCGGAGGTAGAGATTCGCAATAGAGAAATCATAGCCGGGTTCTCCGCTTTGTTGCATCAATGTTAGTCCGGTAAGCTGTCCTTGCAGACTGTTTCCCAAACTTGCGGAAGTGGTTTTCATCAGCTCTTCTCCATGTATAGAAGAAATGGCACTTGTTCGCCTCCATTCCGGTTGTTGTCCATAGGCGACTTCTACAAATGCAGAGTCAACTATGTGTTGAGCAAACAAAACGGGAGCATAAAAAGTGAGAATAGTAGTCAAAAGTATAGCATAACGCTTCCCTTTGTATATACTGTTTATTATTGTCATACCTTTTATTTTTAGTTGATTGAACATATTTACCATCCCGGATTCTGAAGCATATACCCTTTATCTATTTCGGTCTGCTTGATAGGATGTAAATAAGAACGGTCACTCCATAATCTGTTTTCAAAGACATAAGGTTTGTAATGTACTTTATCCGGTGCTCCTGTAACAGCGGAGAGCTGCAATCCATACATAGCACCTTTCATTACACCTTCATCATCGGCTATCAGCCAACGTCTTATATCCCAAAAACGATGATCTTCATAAGCCAGTTCCACGGCTCGTTCTCCTTCGCAGTTTCTCCCTGAATTGCTCTTTTATTCAAAGTGGAAGGAAACCCCGGCATTCCGGAGCGTTCACGAACTTTCAGGACTGCATCGAATGCTTCTTTCGGGGGAGTTTCATAATATTCATTCAAAGCTTCTGCATAATTCAGATAGAGTTCGGCTACCCGGAAAACAATCCAGTCCATGTTAGTGGAGTTGCGCGGAGCCGTTGCTCTTAGTACGCGAGGTACCCATTTGCGAACCAGGTGTTTCGTTTTATCATAGGCTACATTGTGAGCTCCACCAGGCAGAAAATTAAGAATTCCAATTTCTGTATTCCAGTTAGCTCCATGCGCTGCAATGGTTTGCGCAAAACGAGGATCCAGTTCATCGTACTTTTCAAGCAGATCATCGCCACCATCCATATTCCATGTTTGTTGGTTCCCGTCTTTTTTCTCATAGAAACGCACGAAATTGAAGGTTGTAAAAAGACCGCCGTCGCTCCAACTACTTCCCGCCCATGCCGGTATATTGCTTGTTATGGGATGACTGCTTGTTGTGAAATTCCGATATTTTTTGTTGGCCAGAATTATTTCTTTGTTATCGGGAGCAGTCCACACATGTTCGTAATTTGTTTCAGGTGTTCCCTCATCGTACAAGTCGTAATAACCTGAAGACTCTACAGCAGTAATAGCCGCCTTGGCTGCTTTGACAGCCTCATTCCAGCGTTCTTTACTATAGTTTCCATATCCTATCAGGTCATTATTTCCGCTAAAAGGAAGATACGGATCATCGGTATTGAACAAGGGACTCGCCGCATACAGGAGTACTCTGGATTTGAGGGCTAAGGCAGCTATCCTGTTTGCCCGTCCCACCAATATCGAATTCGTATAATAGTCCGGTAATATGGAAGCAGCCCGGTCACAATCGATAAGAATAGAATCTACACAATCGGAAAAAGTGTTCCGGGGTAGTTTACCATCTTCCGACGGATTTATCCTACGGTGTATTATAGGCAGTCCACCATATCTATATACTCCTTCCCAAAAGACCAAAGCTCGCATAAAATAGGCTTCGCCTTTGGAACGTTTCTTAAAATCAATGTCTCCCGGATCATCGGGCACTTCATCAATACGTTCAAGCACGATATTGCATTTTCGCAATGTCTGCCAACGGGTGTTGTGACGGGGGTCTTCATCCCAGTCTATGCTGCTGTTGTTATGATTGTCCACGTTCCACGAAGCATTGCCTTTCCCCCAGTTTGCACCTTGTTCTGCTTCATCACACGCACCTGCCAGGGTTGAGGTTGCACACAGTTTACGGTCGATCCCGCTACTTCCCATCGAGAATCCCAACGGCATACCCTCTGCATAAATGCCCGTTATGTATTGTTCTGTCAAAGTCCTGTCGGCAAAGACACCGTCTTCATCCAAATCGACAGAGGGCGGAGCTTCCAGATAGTCACTACACGAAAACATCAATACAGACGACAGAAGTATTGCACATATATATGTTATTCTTTTCATGATTATCAAAAATTTATATTAAGACCAATATTATATACTTTCTGCAACGGATATGTATTGATTTCAACATTTCCGCTTCTCGAAGGTGCTTCGGGGTCCAGATCTACCACATCTGTCCACGTAAATAAATTGGAACCGTTGAAATATAATCTTACACTATTCAGGTTAAGCCGTTTGACAAAACCTCCGGTAAATGTATATCCTACTTCGAGGTTTTTCAATCGCAAATAACTGGCATCCCGTATCCAAAGAGTAGAAGGACGATAGTTGTGATCGGTTTCTCCGTTGGGATTCAGAGACAAACGGGGAAGTGATCTTTTCTCCCGCCTCATACCGTTCCTGTGTCCAACGTTCTTTTATCAGAGATTTCGCACTCTCTTCTCCTTTCGCGAAAGGCCACATTGACCGACCGAAATATTTAATGGATACATTGTCGGCTCCCTGAAATAAGATGGAAAAATCAAATCCTTTATATTGCGCTCCGAATGAGAAACCGTAAATAATCTCCGGTACGGGGGTGTATCCTATCGGAACCATGTCGTAATCATCAATCACTCCATCCTGGTTGACGTCTACATACTTGACGTCTCCCGGTTGCAACTGATTCCCGCTCCATGAACTTTTAGGACGGTCTAATGCATTGATTTCTTCCCACGAGTTATAGTATCCGTCAAAGATCAGTCCAAAAAACTGGTTCTTTCTTCTCCCGGTACTCATCTGATAATCATATCTCTTCTGCACTTCATCCATGTAGATGATTTCATTCCTCGCAAATGAATAATTGAAGCGTGCCCAATAATGGAAATCTTGTATATGATGTCTAAAATTAAGGTCCATTTCCCAACCGCGATTTTCCATTTCTCCAAAATTATATGCAGGAAGATTAGCACCTATAATCATGGGGGATGTTGATCTGTTGGCTAATATGTTATTTCGTTTTTCTTTGAATATATCAAATGAAGCAGTCAGACAATTATTGAACAGATTAATATCTACACCGACATTCATCTTTTTCGCCTTTTCCCAAGTCAAATCAGGATTACCGATTTTATTTTCAACAATCATCAGTGAAGTATACGGATTGGAAGCCAAACCGAAATTATACTTGTTCACACCCGAATCGCTCGCTGCTCCATAAGAAGACGGCAGATACAAAAATCGATCACCACCTATCTGATCGTTTCCTACCTCTCCGTAGGAGCCTCTCACCTTTAAATATTTAACGATATTGTTTTTCGGAAAAAACTTTTCTTCACTGACGACCCAACCTAGTGAAACAGCTGGAAAAAATCCGAACCGTTTACCTTTGGCAAAATTCTCGGTTCCGTTGTATCCCATATTGAATTCTGCCAAATAACGGGAGGCATATTCATAGGTCAATCGTCCTACCAGCCCTTGATAAGCATTAGGTACATAATATTGAAGGGAGGGAGGAATAGTATTTACTCTGATTATACACAATAAGCGCTGTCGTTTTATGAAGCCCGAAAGTTCTATTATAATCAATTCCAAACTCCATATATACTTTCCGGTTCTTGTCCCATCCGGTACTTACGGACCAGATACTCTCTTCTGATTGGGGGATCAGATAGATGTAATCGGATCTTCCGTATCACGGCGCGCAAGATAATAAGGAAAGGTTTTCGAATATTTCTTACGGCTATAATAATAGCTATCATACGCGATACTCCCGTGTACAGACAAACCTTTGGTCAAAGATGATAAATCATAATTCAGACGTAACGTTGTATTGACGTTATTCCTGTTATCTTTCTGATAGCCGTTGCTCAATAAGGTTTGCCAGGGATTGACGCTTCCCAATCCATCCTGTATGCGGACAATTTTATTGTCCACCAATCCCGAGAGCTCAAAGGATTGGCAAAAGAAATAGCTTGCCAAATTCCACTGTTACCGGAACCTGGAGTAATTACCCTGCCTATCTGAGCAGCCATTTGAACGGTTGCCGAAAAGTCCCGCGTTATCTGAAAATCAAAATTAGTTCTGAAGTTATAACGGGTGTTACGGGGATTCACGTCATGATCCGAATCTATCTTGGTATGTTTATAGATACCGGTCTGATCGAAATAGCTTCCCGATATAAAGTATTTCACACGTTCTGTACCACCCGAAAGGTTGATGTTGTGTTGGGTGCGGGTAGAAAACTTTCTAAGAAAATCGTCTATCCAGTTAGTGTTCGGATGCAAAATCGGATCAAAGCCATTTCTGTACAATTCAATATCTTTATCCGTGAATTTCGGTTGGTAGGTAGAACCCGAAACCCGGGAGTCATTTTCTAAAGCTTCATTGTATAAAGTTGCATAATCCGCACTATTCAGATAACTGGGGAGCTGGGTAGATTGCTGCAAAGCAAAATTACCCGAATAGCTCAACCGGGGACGCCCTCTTTCCCCTTTACGGGTAGTAATTAATACGACGCCGTTAGCTCCCTTTACTCCATAGATCGCTGTTGCCGAAGCATCTTTAAGTATATTCAATGATTCAACTTCATTCGGATCTATACCATCAAAGTTAGTTCGTTCGATGCCATCGATCATTATTAAAGGAGCCGTGTTGTCTGTAAATGTACTGACACCTCTGATTAACAGACTGGAAGCGTCTTCGCCGGGAGCACCACTTCTTTGAAAAGCAATCAATCCCGGCATTCGTCCTACCAGCATGTTACTAATATTGGATTGTTGTGTCTGTACCAATTCTTTCCTCGAAATAGAAGCGATAGATGCTGTCACACTTTCTTTCTTCTGCTTTCCGTAACCGACAATAACGACCTCCTCCAGACTTTGCTCGGCTTCTTTTATTTCAATAGAAAGCACTTTATTGTCTTTTACAGGTACTGTCGTCGTGACATAACCGATATAACTGATTTCCAAAACTGCATTCGGATTTACAGATAAGGCAAAGCGCCCGTTTATATCGGAAATTATGCCGTTAAATGTACCGACTTCCTTGATATTGGCACCGATAATCGGTTCTCCTTTTGTATCGGTAATAGTACCGGTTATTCTCCGAGGTTCCTGCTGGTGTGAAGAAAGATTCTTTTTCACTGCCGCTTTTTCTCTTTACAACAATCTGTTTTCCATTTATTTCATATACCAGATTTGTCTTTTCAAACAAGGCTGACAATTTTTCTGTGATTGTCTTCTTCCTAGATAGATCTACACTGACAACTTGATTTAAACTAGGTCGGATATCTTTCGAATAGATGAAAACGTAGCCTGTTTCTTTCTCTATATCTTTAAAATATTCCAGTAGAGTCCCTTTCTTTATATCATAGAGTTCGCTCGTTCCATTTCCATTAGCGAGAGTTACATTCGCTATAAATAGAAAAATAACAAAAAATTTCACAAACAGATATGATTTACAAAGAAAATATGCCCTATTTGCATGATTGTAATAGGAATTTTCCATATTTTTGCGTATCAATTTTTAGGTTTTTCATAAGTAATTGAAAAATTTAAATCTCACGGGTTCGGAAGAGTTGCCTCTCTTCCGAACTTCTTTTTTACAAAGGCTTCATTTCTGTGGTTTATTCATAGGCATTAAATTTTTAGGGTTATTACTCGATTTTTATACTTCCCGCTTCAATTGTATACTTGACATCGTACAGCAACGAGAAGGTTTTCATGACTTGTTCTATATCATCAAATAAAATAAGTTTTCCCATTGTACACTTTTGCGCAACTTCCGGCGTACATGTGATAGATACATTATAGTAGCGACTTAGCCGTTGGATAATATCTTTCATTGTCTCACCCCGGAACTGAAGTACGCCATCTTTCCATGAAATATAATCGTAAGCATTAACTTCGTCGATGCCGGATATCCCATCACTCAACTTAAAACGCTGATTAGGCAAAAGGACAAAATCTTCATTGGAAGTTTGCTTTTACATTTACTTTTCCTTCTACCAACACCACGGATTGCAATGCATCATCAGCATAGGCAGACACATTAAACTTTGTTCCCAATACATTAACTGTCAGTTGGGGTGTCTCTACATAAAAAGGCCGGGAAGTATCTTTGGCAACTTCTATATAAATCTCTCCTTCTACTTTTATCCTGCGTTCGCCCGGACCAAAAGAGGAAGGGAAACGTAATTTACTTCCGGAATTAATCCATACTTTCGATCCGTCTGCCAATACAATGGATGAATGGCTACCATAAGGAACTAACAATGTATTTTGTTTTCGGGATTGAGCCTCCCTCTTTGATTATCTCTGTTTCCTTACCATCGGATTGAATAGTAATATTGCTATCATAAGTAATGACGGCATTATTCTCTATCTGAATCGCTTCCGCATCATCTCTTATCAGCATTACTTTCTGATACAGAGTATCTGCTTTCACATTGACAAGCAGATCATCAGCAGTTCCGGACGTCTGAAAAGAATGAATCAACCAGAAAGAAACAATACCTAATATTAGTACACAGGCGGCAGCATAACGGGTAAATAAGATAAAACGATGTCTCTTATCACGACGCTCCATGCTTGTCTCTATACGTGCCCACAATCTTTCTGATTCTTCGGGTAAGCGCTGAACCGGATTCAGCCGGGCAGATAATATGATTTTGCGGGCCTCCTGTAGGGATGCTTGATCTTCGGGATGCTCTTTTTGATAATTAACCCACCATTCTTCCGATTCCTGGGTAGGAGCCAGACACCACAATATGAAGTCTTCATTTTGTAGCCATTGTTTTGTCGATTCAGGTATTCGTTCTGAATGCATACGCGTTCTTTTTATTGTTTCACTTTAAAAACACGCAAAGAACAAAAATACCCCCATGAAAATTAAAGAAAATAACCGAAAAGAAAAAAATAAATAATTTGAGGCTGAATTTTACGCATTTGTTCGATAGCCCGATACACTAATTTCTGTGCTGCTTTAGGTTGTATTCCCATCAATTTCCCGATTTCCTCATAGCTAAGTCCTTGGGTATAACGAAGGTATACAGCCTCCCGTTGTCGGTCTGTAAGGCTATCCAGCATCTTTTTTCAACTGTTTTTGCATAGCAGCTCTTTCTTTTTCTTCATTTATGAGTTCAAAGCCGTTCACTTCAATAAGGAAACTATAGTTGTCAGAACCTTCTTCCAGGAATTCGGTATTCATTTCTTTTTTCTTAATGGTCCGAATTCGGTTTTTTAAGCAGTTCAACAGATAGAACTTCATATTCTGACTTTCCCAAAAGTTTATGCTCACGCTCATATAAATACAAAAAGAAACATCCTGAATGGCATCTTCCAAAAGTTCTTTACTAATGCCAAAAGCAATGCCGTATGAAAACAAATCGTTCTCATATGTCTCATATAACCATTTATATAAGGATTGCTTATTCTTCATACCATCTTCACAAAAAGTTAGAATCCTATCTTCTAAAGAATATTGAAATAATAATTATCGCCAACCTGTCTCATCCCATCCGACAACATAACACATTATAAAATTTATCTTCCACAGACTGTATCCCCTCTGTCATTTTCACCCAATAGCCCTCTGTGACAAAGCTACGAAGAAAATTGTCATCTGCTATATAAACTAAGCACTGAACGTAATAAGATTCTCTTTCATCATCGCCATTATGACAAGCGACTACCAGCATAGCTAAACACACAAACAAGGAGAAAATTTTTATCTTTTTCATTAGATTTCAAGTTTATTACGAGACAAAGATAAAAAATATGAGAAACAAAGCTCTATCTCTTAATAATATTAACAATTTAACTATTGCTTATGACTCTTCCGATTTCGATGCGATAAATCATATCTTACCAATATTACATCATGACATTTTTCCTTGTAGTAGAACGGACATGACAGGTTACGGCAGGATACTATATAAAAAGAAGGATATTATAAAACTACTGGATGAAAACAGACTGAAAGTTTTTTAAAAGCCGACAGTATAGAAATTCCAGTATAAATGAATACATTAGAAAGTTTTCTGTAATTTTATCCCAATAGTATTTGGAGGAATCGAACCTTTTCCATATCTTTGCACCGTCAAAAAAATGACAGCGATAAAGATTGAAATAATTGAGATTAGGAATATGGCTAATTCAATGGTTTTGATTTTAACGATATAAGATTTAGTGCTGTTTATCAGGGACTTAGAAATAAAAAACTTTAAATATCCGATTCCTGGTGGCACCACTTCTTAAGCAATCGGAATGTAGCGCAGTTGGTAGCGCACTACGTTCGGGACGTAGGGGTCGGGCGTTCGAGTCGCCTCATTCCGACAAGATAAAGGGTAGCTTTCTGGATTACAGTAAGTTACCCTTTAATTTTATTTAGTTGCCGGGACGAAATCGGGACAGCCGGACTCAAATCTATCAACCTATTATATCATGAAAAACAGATTCTGCATTTTGACGGCAACCGCCCTCTTCCTGCTTTGTTTCAGTTGCACAAAGACTCAAGTGACTCATTCTGAGAATGAGAAGACAATCACTCCGCCTATCATGGGATGGAGTTCATGGAATGCGTTCCGTGTAGACATCAGCGAAGACATTATCAAACACCAGGCCGACCTTATGGTAGAAAAAGGCTTGAAGGACGCAGGCTACCACTACATCAATGTAGACGACGGTTTCTTCGGCAGACGGGATGACAACGGAGTCATGCAGACCAACGAGAAACGTTTCCCGAACGGCATGAAACCAATAGCCGACCACATACACGGACTGGGAATGAAAGCCGGCATCTATACCGATGCAGGCAACAACACCTGCGGCTCCATCTGGGACAATGACGCAGCAGGAGTAGGCGCAGGCATTTACGGGCATGAGCCGCAGGACGCCCAATTATACTTCGGCGACTAGGGATTCGACTTTATCAAAATAGACTATTGCGGCGGAGATGTACTGGGACTGGAAGAGCAAGAACGCTATACCTCTATCCGCAACAGCATAGACAAGGTAAACAAGGACGTTTCCGTGAATATCTGCCGATGGGCCTTTCCCGGGTACTTGGGCCAAAGACGCAGCAACCTCCTGGCGTATCAGCGGAGATATTAATGCACATTGGAACTCACTGAAATATGTAGTCGGAAAGAATCTCTACCTGTCCGCCTATGCCGGAAACGGACACTACAATGATATGGACATGATGGTAATCGGATTTCGCGACGACAGCAAAGTAGGCGGGAAAGGACTTACTCCGGCAGAAGAAGAAGCACATTTCGGTCTGTGGTGTATCATGAGCTCGCCTTTGCTTATCGGCTGCAATCTGGAAAACATACCGGAGTCTTCTCTCGAGCTGCTGAAAAACAAAGAATTGATTGCCCTCAACCAAGACCCGCTAGGTTTGCAGGCTTATGTAGCACAACACGAAAACGACGGCTATGTACTGGTGAAAGACATCGAACAGAAACGTGGCAATGTACGCGCTGTGGCATTATACAATCCCTCCGATACAGTATGCAGTTTCTCCGTTCCATTCTCTTCCCTGGAATTTGACGGGAACGTGAAAGTTCGTGATTTAGTAAAGCATAGCGATTTAGGCAGTTTCTACGGCAACTTTGAACAGACTCTGCCCGCACACAGTGCCATGTTCCTTCGTATGGAAGGCGAAACGCGCCTGGAACCGACATTGTATGAAGCAGAATGGGCATACCTGCCTCTTTTCAACGACTTAGGCAAGAACCCGAAAGGCATTATTTACACCAACGACAAGGAAGCATCCGGCAAAATGAAAGTGGGATTCCTCGGCGGACAACCGGAAAACTATGCTGAATGGCGCGAAGTGTACAGTGGAGACGGCGGACGTTACAACATGACCATTTACTATTCATTCGGCAAAGGACGACAATTGGAAGTAGACGTCAACGGCATTATCACAAAAATCAATTCATTGGGAGAAGACGAAACACACAATCAAATCTCCATTCCTGTAGAACTGAAAGCAGGATATAATACCATCCGCATGGGAAACAGCTATAACTGGGCACCGGACATTGACTGCTTCACCCTGACCAAAGCGCTGTAACATTACAACCGATATATAAAAAGGAGCAATAATGAATCTATTTCATTTTGCTCCTTTTCTGTCTAGCCATGTCTAGTTTCTATTACGGATTCACTATTATTTCCGCTTTCTCCCGAAGCGTCATTTGTAATTGGGCATCTTTATCCAATGGAGTCCATACAACACGGTTGCATTCTCCTACCAGTAAGGCGTTATGATGTTTTTTAGTACCTCTAAGATACTCTGTACCTATTTCGCAACTTTCAATCATCCAGTCCCATGTACTATTCAAGTTCAGATAGAAATTTTCAATCTTACTATCCTTTGCCTTAAATCTCAAATCTTCTCCATCAATACTAAAAGAACGGAACTGGCAAGAATCAAGCAATACTTCCTGATGAAGCACATGTACAAACAAAGAATCCATTTTTACCTCCTTCAAGTTCATCTTTAAACCTTGCGTATAAAAAAGAAGACTGCTTAACGAATCCACAGACAACTGTACATCCATCCCTACCGCATAAATATTGTCTCTATCACGAAACTTGGCAGGAATATTACCATTATTAAAATCAAGTTCCATCAGTAACGTATCATTTACCTGGCTTACTTTTAGATACTGATTCTTTGATAAACAATCTTTCTTTCTCCTGCCGTAGAAGAGCTTGTCACTGTCACATCACCATTCACATAAATCCACCTATCTTCACCATCCTTATCCCGGTTAATAAACATCTTCACTGCATGTACATTGTCCAAATCCATTTCTACCCGTTCATCTCCTCCTACAAAAAGGCCATTTTGTTTGTATGATTTCCCGGTTGTAGCCACTAAAGCAATAGAGACAACAATAACAATCAACCCGGAGACGATAAGACCTATTAATATATAAGTAGTACGTTTCATAATATTTCGTTTTTTATTTCTGCTTTTTTATAAACTCACGATACATTGCTTCTATCTCCTTCATCGGAATATCCAGTGTATATAACTGGCGAAAAAAATAGTCCAACTCTTCTTTCAAAAAGATTTCTTTGCGAAGAGAACGAATCAATTCCTTAGCTCCCAATGCTACAAAATACCCTATACCGCGTTTATTATAAATAATATTCTGTACCTGGAGATAATCGAAAGAACGCATCACCGTGTTGGCATTCACCTCTACAATAGCGGCATATTCTCTGACAGAAGGGATGCGTTCCTCTTCCCCAAATTGCCCCAGAAGTATCTCATCACAGATCCTATCAGCGATCTGCAGATAAATGGCTTTACTTTCTTTAAAATTCATAAGCTAAGGATTACATTCGGTTAATAATTTCAGACTCCTTGAAACGGAAATAAGCAAGTATCCAGTTAAACAGAGTAAAGAATATGCAGACAGCAATAAATAATCCCCATATAGCTTCATCAGACATTATAATATTACCCGGGAAAGAATAATTCATATTACTCTGCAACAACATTTTACTCATAAAAGCCCCCACCAAGAAATAAACTATCCCAATAACCATTCCCGATGCAAATGTTTTCAAAAATGAGTTTTTAGGCCATATAGTACTACCTAATATAAATAAAGATTGAACGAAGAAATATCCGGCTATCAATGCTCCGAACTCCCATCCTGTCCTGCACAATGTATAATAACGTTTTCCCTTGCCGACCAAATGAGACAAATCAACAGGAGCTATAAAGTCCTTTTCAGGATAAGCCAGCGAATAAACCATCACCCTCGTATAGTCCGCCAATTTATAGGTAATCAGAAAAACCACCAGGAATACCACCGTAAACACAAACCAGCGTGAAAAGAATCTCTCAAAAGGAGTTACCGGGGTCATTAATATAGACATGCGACTCGTTTTTGTTTTCATCTTCTCCATCGTGAACGAAGCACTCAAACAGCCGAATACCCATAAAGACCAAATAAACACAACCAAAAGAAATGACCATGCCGGGTCATTCGAACTTTCATAGTCATGCCTATATTCAAAATATCCATTCCAAATTACCACCACCGCCATCACTCCATAAAGCAACACAATACGAAGCACATTCGATTTCCAACTCTCCACCATCTCCTTGCGGCAAAGATTCATAAAACGAGGCAAACTGAAAAAAGTATCTTTTATCATCGTCTTTTATTTTTGAGTGTGAAACAATCGGGCTATCTCTTCAGGAGCAGCCAACGTAGCATTAAAAAGAAGTTCCAGGTTAATCTCCGATTCTTCTTTCTCTACATTGGGAAGTATCAGATGGTTACCTTGAATGGTAGGAATCGCAAAGAGAGCACTCTTCGCCAGTTCGCGGTCGTCACTCTCCACAAAGTAAAGTTTATCGCAGATAGAACTTGTCGATTCATCCAACAGCACACGGCTATCATCCATAATCAATACATGGTCGAGCACCTTATCGATGTCACGAACCTGATGCGTAGAAATTACAATCGTCTTATCATCCGACATGCCCGATGCGATAAACTTACGGAACTGGCTTTTTACCGGGAATGTCCAAACCATTGGTCGGTTCGTCCATCAACAAAAGAGAAGTGTTTGTAGCAAGCGCAAAGCTCATGAATACTTTCTTTTTCTGTCCCATAGAAAGTGATCCGAGATCAATATCAATATTCATCTCAAAACAATGAAGATACTTAATCATCTCCTCCTTGCTGAAACGGGGATAAAAAGGGCTGTTCAACTCCACATAGCTAACCAGAGAGACTGAAGGTAATTCAAACTCTTCGGGAACTAAAAACATATCCTGCAAAGTGACCGGCAACCGGCGACGAACGTCCGTATCATGGAACATCACCCTGCCGCTTTTAGGCGTCAACAACCCGGACATCAAATAAAGAAGAGTGGACTTTCCGGCACCATTCTTCCCCAGCAGTCCATATACCCTGCCAGACTCAAAAGAAAGAGAGAAGTCCCGGAGCACCTCACGCTTCGATTTACGATAAGCAAATGAAAGATTTTCTACTGCAATCATAGTACTTTTGTTTAATGAATTAGTTAATTCTAGTGTATTAGTATAATAGTACACTGCAAAAGTAGACAATCTTTTGAATAAAGCAATAGAAAAGCTGAAAAAAGTACAAAAAAAGGAGAAGCTAAGATCACTCTCCACTCCTCCTGTCACGACAAACAACTAAAATTATTCACTATTTGATGCCGTCCAATGCCCTTTTAGCAGTAGCATTAGCGGGGTCTATAGCCAAAATTTTGCTCCAGTATTCCCGTGATGTATCCTTGTTCGCTTTCGCTTCAGCTTTCAATGCCGGGTTTTCGATAGCCAACAGATAATAATATCCGAGATAACTGTAACATTCCACCAGGGCAGCATTGTAATGGGGATCGTTTTTACTTTCCAATAAAGCAGCCACTTCCTCATAGAAAGGCTTCGCCAGTCCCTGAGTCGTTTCGGGGTCAAGTGCGGAATTGGCACGTGCCCGCCAGAAATTGCCCAGATAGCTGTCCGGTGCCGCCACTGCGATAACCTGGAAAACAGAATCGGCAGATGCCAAAGCCTGTTTACGCTCTTCTACAGTGATGGTTAACGAATCAGGTTGTGTACCCGCTCCATAATAAAGCCTGCCAAACTGGAATTGTAAATCCGGAGTTTGTTTTTCTTTATCAAGAGACGAATAATATTTTTGGTAAGCGCTGATCGCTTTCTTATAATCATTCTTCTGCTCGTAAGCAGCAGAGATATTCTTGTACAAATCCGTCTTTGTCGGATCCATTTCAACCGCCTTTTCGTATTGTACTACTGCATCGTCATACTTCTTCAAATCCTCCAGCAAATGCCCGTAATACATATAATCCAAATAAGAATAGTCGGCCTTGTCGCACTCATTAAAGAAGACATCCGCAGCCTTTATCGCTTCGTCAAAACGTTTCAGGTCAGTATAATTATACATTGCCAGCCGGTTGAACGCAGCATGACGGGGATTCTTCTGCAAACCCATGTCAGCCACTTCGAGCGACTTCGCAAAATCATGGTTCAGGAATAAGGCAAACGCATATTTCACCAAATCCTCTTCAGTCGCAGCCGGCCCCGTAGCAAAACGCGAATAGGCGTCCGCTGCTTTACTGAAATCATTCTTTAAATAATAAATCTCTGCCAGTTTTTTGTCTACTGCCGTGTTGGACGGTTCCAATGCTTTCAACTGGTTCAGCTTTTCGATGGCAAGGCTTGCGCTCGCCGACTTATAAATATCTGCATACTTCAGATAAGCATCCGCACATTTCGGGTCGAAGTAAATAGCCTCTTCATACTTCTGAGAAGCAAGACCCGCATTTTTCTGTTTTACGGCAATATCCCCTTCCAATACGGAAGCCATAGCCGACTTGCCATCCGCTTTCCTCGCAAGGGCAGCATACTCCTGCGCTTCGGTAAGTTTGCCGGCATCCAGATAAGCATCACCGACAGCTACCAAAAGTTCCACATTCTTTTTATTCTTTCCTTTAATCAGATGCTCAGCTTCTTCAGCAGCCTGTGCCGGGTTCGTCTGAATAGTTTCCTTCAATTTTGCAACGCCTGCCCGCCATTCGGCATCGGGCGATTGCGCGTAGAGCGACCCAACTGCTATAAACGCTCCAGCTAAAAACATTTGTACTCGTTTCATGATAGTCTCTAATTTTAGTTATTATTCGTCTTTCACGTGGACAATACGCACCGGCTGTGTAGCCGGAACAAGCCCGGATTTCAATATAATCCGCTGCCCCTTGTCGGATGTCATAAAAGAAGTGAATCCCCAGGGCAGCCCGTTGCGGGGATCATTCAGAATTGCGTAAATCGGACGCGCCAACGGATAGTTGCCATAATACAGATAAGCCTGATAAGGTTTATAACTGTTTTCGGAGTCGCCACATCCTCGGCACTCACCGCCATCACTCTGATTTCTTCCTTGAAAGAAAGGTTGGTAGTATCACTGCGGTTGCCCAGCCAGTTTACCCCAATCACACCTATTGCTTCGGGATTCTCCGCTACAAAATCTATCACCTGCTGATTCGTATTCAAGGCACTCACATTCTCCGTAGCCAGCGGTTTTCCGCCACAAACGGAATCCATCGCAAAGCGTACGGTACTCGAATTCTTATTGTCGAATACCACCAGGATATCCTTCAAGCCGGAGCGGGGATTCACCTGTTTCCAGTTTTTCGCTTCTCCCGTCAGGATACGGCGGAAGTCCCGTACACTCAACAAAGAATCCGGATTCGCACGATTCACAATCAATGCCAGTGCATCGGTAGCCAACTTAATCTCGCGGGGATAGAACTTACGGCTGTGGAACGAATTCATCTCTTCCTCAGTCAGCGTCCGGGTTGCGATTGCCAACCGGACACTGTCTTTCAGAAGTAAGTTAATCGCTTCCACTTCCGTTGTATAGCGAGGGACAATCCCGGCCAAAGGATACAAGCTCTCGAATACATCGATTTCTTCCTGTACAATGGGCTCGAAACTTTCATCCGCCGCAATAGCTATCACACCGGACGAATACGTATCCGTCGGTCCCTCTTTCGATTTAGAGCGGCAAGCACTTAATGCCGCCAGCAAAACGATTCCTATCAGCCAAAATTGTCTCTTCATCATCTTTCTATTGTAACCTGAACATTACCGGAACGGTGAACTTCACACGTACCGCCTTACCATTCTGCTTACCCGGAATCCACTTCGGCATACTCTTCACCACGCGTACAGCTTCCTTATCCAGATAAGGATCCACGCCACGGGCGACACGCACGTCCGAGATAGAACCGTCGCGCTCCACCACAAACTGAATGATGACACGCCCCTGCGTTCCATTCTCCTGGGCGATAGTCGGATATTTGATATTCTTGCCCAGATAAGACATCAATTCCTGTTGTCCGCCGGGGAAAGCAGGCATCTGCTCTACCATATCGAATACCTTTTCCGGCTCCGGTGCAGCCTGTGTCACCACCTGCTTCAAGTCCGCGATATCCTTACCGTTGGCTTCGTCATTACCTTTCACGTCGGCAATGGAGATAGCCACCTTCGTAGAAGTCAGCTCTTCCTGACTCTTGATCTCATTATCCTCATGCACCTCCTCATCCTTCTTGATGACAGGAGCCGTAAACTTGATAGAACTCTTCAATGCAGGCGGGGGAGGCGCTACCGGTTCCACCCGTTTCATCTCTTCCTGTTTGATTTCCGGCTCTTCCAGTTTCGACAGAGTAGTGACCTCCGTCATTACTTCTTTCTGTTTCGGAGTTGCCAACTTCACCAGCGTAGGAATCGTAAACCCGATCAATGCGATGACCAATACAGCCAGCATTGCCAGATTGTGCCGTTTCGTAGAATTGGCGCGCATCTTGTAAGCGCCATACGCTTGATTCTTGCCTTCAAAAATCAGTTGACACCATTCCGAAGAAGTTAAATCTATTTTTGCCATTTTACTTTTCTTTTTTAGGTGTTACATCATTTATCGGCAAGGTTCTGTGACAATGCTCCCTTAGCATCGAAATTCTTAATCAAGAACTCGTCCGCCTCGGCAATGTCCGTAATCACATACTTACCTATATTGCATATCTGCATTTCGTCCAGCGCGTCAATCAGATTCATATAAGAAGCATCATCCGTCGCCTTGATAATCACGGTCGGCGTGTCTTTTCCGCTCTTAATTTCGGAAACCTGCTTGCGGTATTCCTCCTCTGAAATCTTTAAGTCCAGCTTCTGCTGCTTCAAAGCTCTCACTTTGTTCACGGCAGCCGCATTCTTCTGAAGAAGTACGGCACGTATTCCGTCCGGAGTGTAACTAGTCTCTTTCAACGAAGTATAATCCTTGTAATTCGGTTCTCCTTCGTAGTAATAGAGTTTGTTATCCGCTCCCAGCAATAATGTAATTGCCTGCGAAGCTTTCACCATACTCTTCTGTTGTTCAGTAATATTCTTGTCATTGCTCGGCATGCTAATCTCCATCGTCTGAGGTTTGCTCAGGGTGGTACAAAGCATGAAGAAAGTAATCAGCAACATATTCATATCCACCATCGGGGTAAAGTCCACCCTTACGGCAAATTTCTTCTGCTTGCTCTTTCCGTTTTTTCCGCCGCTCTCTTGTACTTCAGCACTCATTCTGTTTCCTCCTTTTTATTCTTCAGATTCCGTTTTGAGAGAAGTAATCAGATTATACCGATTCTCCCGCAAATCCTGAAGTGAGTTCATAACGTTCTTTATCACTGAGTATGGAGTCGAAGCATCCGCCTTGATAGCGATACGCAAGTCAGCATTGGCAAGACGTGCATTACGCACCCATGACTTGAACTGATTGTCGGTACTATCGCAGGGAATCCCTTCATTTTTGAGAATCTTGTCCCGTTGTTCTTCAGGCAGATCCAGGTATTTCTGCATACTTCTGATAGGCACTCCGAAAGTTGAAGCCAGTGTAAACCGCTTCTCCTGTTCGGGAGTAAACTTGATGCCATACTCTTCCCCCATGCTCTCCAAAACAGCCTGCATATCCTGCTGTTTGTCGAGGCTCATAAATATTTTCCCGTTCGGGTCCACCAGAATCTGGAGCACGTTCGTCTCCGGGATTTTGATTTCCGATACGGAAGCCGGAGTATTCACCTGCACCGGTTCTTTCTTCACGAATGTTGAAGTCAACATAAAGAAGGTCAGAAGCAATACGGTAACGTCACTCATAGCAGTCATATCTATGAACGTACTTTTCTTTTTAATTTGCGCTCTACCCATGATTAATAGATTTTAAAGGGTTCGCAGAATTAGTGAGTAGCAGCAAAAGTCTGCACGATAGAGAATCCGACCTCGTCAAGTCCGTAAGTCAGTTTATCAATTTTGTTAGTGTAGTAGTTGTAAGAGATAACAGCCAGAGCACCGGTCAAGATACCGAAAGCAGTGTTAATCAAAGCCTCGGAAATACCTTGCGACAAGGCCATGGAGTCGGCACCACCACCGGCGGACAGGGCGGCAAACGAACGGATCATACCGATTACAGTACCGAGCAATCCCATCAATGTACCCAAAGTCGTAATTGTAGCGATAATCGGAAGATTCTGCTGCATCATAGGCATTTCCAGAGCAGTTGCTTCTTCCAGTTCTTTCTTGGATAGCCAGCAGCTTTTTGTTCTTTAGGCAAAGCAGTGTTCTTTTCCATTTCTTCATACTTGCGCAAAGTAGCAGTAACTACATTGGCAACAGAACCGCGTTGCTTGTCACAGATTTCCTGTGCCTTCTTAATATCTCCGGCAGCCAGGGCAGCTTTGATATTGGCAACGAATTTAGCTAATGAACCTTTTCCGAAAGCAGAACGAAGAGCAAAAAAGCGTTCAATACTCAAAGCGAGTACAGTTAACAACAGTGTCTGAATAACAGGCACAATCACACCACCTTTGTAGATAGTCCCCAGAAAGTTTCCGGGCAACGGATGGTTGTTAGGGTCATTGTTCATAAAGTTAGACGGATTTCCCAACAGGAACTGAAAAATACACACTGCTACAATGAAACAGCAGATGATTACGATACCGGCATTCTTTATACCTACAATCTGAGACTTTTTTTAGTAGTTTCCATAATAAGTTTTTTTGTTAAGATATTAATTTTAGTTATTTAGAAAATTTTCAAATGATTAGATACACTGCGCTATAGACCCTGTGACTTTTTAAACACACAAAAAAGGCGCACAGTTCATACAGAAGTACGAAAAGTAAATTAATACGAGTAAAAACGGGAGAAATACTAAATAAGGATACGTCTTAGAGCGAACACGTAGTAGTCGCTGCAGATAATGGAGTAATGTGGATCCTTATCCGAATAATAGGATTTACTTTGATCTAATACAAGTGAGTTTTCTCTTAACAAGAAGAACTTATACATAACGTCTTTAAAGAAATCATTGGATTCAATGATTCTACGCAGACGATAATTATTAGCATTTGATTCAGTAATCGGTTTAAAGCCTAATTCTACGTCAGAAATAGACAAAGACTGAGAGTGATTATAGCCCACAGAATGACTATTGACAGACGAGCTTTGATTAGTCACGGAAGTTGCTTCAGAGAATTGACAAGAAGAAGCGCAAGCTGAAATACAAGAAGATGAATTCCCGGCAATTCCACTTATGCTAAAGGATAGCATCAGCAGAAAAAAAGCTAATATGAATTTCGGGGAAACTTTCATTGTATTTTAGTTGTTATATTGTCCTTGTTTATATCCGGCAACAAATGTAAGCAATAAAAGCGTACGTTTGTCGTTATTCACATCATTTAAGCATAAAAGTTTAACTCTATTATTAGAACAAGCTACAAAGAGGATTGTTCTTTAAGAAAGTAATTTTATGTCTTAAAAAACATTTAAAAAGTTGTCCGGCCGTTATTATTCAACGATCGGACTGAACTTCTTTAATCTATATCCGGTTTCATGGGACAGCATAGTATGTTATTTTGGAAAAGTTATAGAGAAGCGGTATAAGTGTATAAAAACAGAAATCCCCTTGACTCTTAATGAATCAAGGGGACTCTTCAAAAAACGGCGGCTACCTACTCTCCCACTGTTACGCAGTACCATCGGCGTGACGAGGCTTAACTTCTCTGTTCGGAATGGGGAAGAGGTGGAACCCTCGTGCTATAACCACCTGAATAAGGTTATGACATGATGAAAAAGTAAAATTAGCAACAGCTAAATGTATATATCGCGACCCGTACAGGTCTGAAAGAAAGTGAACGGGCAATTAGTAATGCTCGGCTATGATGTTACCACCTTTACACCTGCATCCTATCAACGTCATCGTCTTTGACGACCCTAAGAAATCTAATCTTGTGGCTGGCTTCGTACTTAGATGCTTTCAGCACTTATCCAATCCCGACTTAGATACCCAGCGATGCACCTGGCGGCACAACTGGTAAACCAGCGGTCAGTCCAACACGGTCCTCTCGTACTAGTGTCAGAGCCACGCAAATTTCATACGCCCACGATAGATAGAGACCGAACTGTCTCACGACGTTCTGAACCCAGCTCGCGTGCCACTTTAATGGGCGAACAGCCCAACCCTTGGGACCTTCTCCAGCCCCAGGATGTGACGAGCCGACATCGAGGTGCCAAACCCCGCCGTCGATATGAGCTCTTGGGAGGGATCAGCCTGTTATCCCCGGAGTACCTTTTATCCTTTGAGCGATGTCCCTTCCATGCGGAAACACCGGATCACTATGCTCTAGTTTCCTACCTGATCGACTTGTATGTCTCCCAGTCAAGCGCCCTTATGCCATTACACTCTACGGACGGTTACCAATCGTCCTGAGGGCACCTTTAGAAGCCTCCGTTACACTTTTGGAGGCGACCACCCCAGTCAAACTACCCACCAAACAGTGTCCTCCTTTTTAGGAGTTAGAACTCAAATAATCAAAGGGCCGTATTTCAACAGCGACTCCACACAAACTGGCGTCTGCGCTTCAAAGTCTCCGGCCTATCCTACACATCAATTACCCAAATTCAATGTTAAGCTATAGTAAAGGTTCACGGGGTCTTTTCGTCCCATCGCGGGTAATCGGCATCTTCACCGATACTACAATTTCACTGAGCTCACGGTTGAGACAGTGTCCAGATCATTACACCATTCGTGCAGGTCGGAACTTACCCGACAAGGAATTTCGCTACCTTAGGACCGTTATAGTTACGGCCGCCGTTTACTGGGGCTTCAATTCAATGCTTCTCTTGCGATGACATCTCCTCTTAACCTTCCAGCACCGGGCAGGTGTCAGGCTGTATACGTGATCTTTCAATTTAGCACAGCCCTGTGTTTTTGTTAAACAGTTGCCTGGACCTATTCTCTGCGCCCAACTCTCGTTGGGACCCTTTATCCCGAAGTTACAGGGTCAATTTGCCTAGTTCCTTAACCGTGAATCACTCAAGCGCCTTAGTATATTCAACCCGACTACGTGTGTCCGTTTGCGGTACGGGTACCTTAAAGATTAAGTTTAGCGGATTTTCTTGGAAGTATGTTTACACGCACTATTACCGTTTCCCGAAGGAATTGGTATACTATCAGGTTCGACTCTCTTTGTGGATTTGCCTGCAAAATCAACATCTACACCCTTCAACGGACTATTCCGTCAGTCCGCGGCGCTATCACTGCTCCGTCTCCACGTCACCTTAAGGTAGTACAGGAATATTAACCTGTTCTGCCATCGGCCTCACCGTTCGGCTGAGCCTTAGGACCCGACTAACCCTGATCCGATTAGCGTTGATCAGGAAACCTTAGTCTTTCGGCGAGGGGGTTTCTCACCCCCTTTATCGTTACTTATACCTACATTTGCTTTTCCACGCTCCAGCAAAGCTCACGCTTCACCTTCGACGCAGAGTGGAATGCCCCTACCGATCATTACTGATCCCATAGCTTCGGTAAATTGCTTAATGCCCGATTATTATCCACGCCAAACTCCTCGACTAGTGAGCTGTTACGCACTCTTTAAATGAATGGCTGCTTCCAAGCCAACATCCTAGCTGTCTTAGCAATCTGACTTCGTTAGTTCAACTTAGCAATTATTTCGGGACCTTAGCTGATGGTCTGGATTCTTCTCCTTTAGGACATGGACCTTAGCACCCATGCCCTCACTCCGGGGATCGAACTACTGCGCATCGGAGTTTATCAAGACTTGATAGGCGGTGAAGCCCTCGCATCTTATCAGTCGCTCTACCTCACAGTAGTAATTCCCAAGGCTGCACCTAAATGCATTTCGGGGAGTGAGCTATCTCGTAGGTTCATTAGCAAGGCACGCCGTCACCTTACGAATCACTTGGACCGCTCCTTCCGACGCAGTTTCTTTCACTCTTCTGTTCTTCTGTTCACCTTTCCTTCACAGTACTGGTTCGCTATCGGTCTCTCGGGAGTATTTAGCCTTACCGGATGGTCCCGGCTGATTCACGCAAGATTCCTCGTGTCCCGCGCTACTCAGGATACCACTACGCTTCGTTTAGCTTCGAATACCGGACTATCACCGTCTATGGTTTCATTTTCCAAAGAATTCTTCTCACTAAATCTCTTGCGATATCGTGGTCCTACAACCCCATATATGCCGTAACATACATGGTTTGGGCTAATCCCCGTTCGCTCGCCACTACTAGGGGAATCATTATTATTTTCTTTTCCTACAGGTACTAAGATGTTTCAGTTCCTGTGTTAGCCTCTTGCTATGCAAGATGTCATTCCTTCAGAATGACGGGTTGTCCCATTCGGAAATCTTCCGGATCAAAGGTTATTTGCACCTACCCGAAGCTTATCGCAGCTTATCACGTCCTTCATCGCCTCCGAGAGCCAAGGCATCCGCCATGCGCCCTTGCTTACTTTCTTTCAAACTGACTTCTTTCCAACTTGGCACTGCCTGGGCAATGTTGATGAGGAAAGAACGTACGGTTCGATATATACTTTTAGCTCTTTACTAAAATTTTACTTTTTGTTATCATCATGTCAAAGATCGTTTTCTCTTTTCAGAGAGAGTGGAGAATAACGGATTCGAACCGTTGACCCTCTGCGTGCAAGGCAGATGCTCTAGCCAGCTGAGCTAATCCCCCAAGAGGTTATCAAGAATCTGGTTTTTGGCTTTCGCTTTTCCCCCTTCTTGAGCTTGGTAGTCCCAGGCAGAGTTGAACTGCCGACCTCTACATTATCAGTGTAGCGCTCTAACCAACTGAGCTATAGGACTAAGTTCAACCTTGTCTACCTGATGTTAGACTCGGCTTTTTTCTCTTGTTTATCTCTATCTATAATTCTATAGATGGTTGATCTATATTCTATAAATAAACAAGTACCAGTAGTACAAAAAACAGAACCTGAATAAAGTCGTATGTTACGACATCGCTCCAGAAAGGAGGTGTTCCAGCCGCACCTTCCGGTACGGCTACCTTGTTACGACTTAGCCCCAATTACCAGTTTTACCCTAGGACGCTCCTTGCGGTTACGTACTTCAGGTACCCCCGGCTTTCATGGCTTGACGGGCGGTGTGTACAAGGCCAGGAACGTATTCACCGCGCCATGGCTGATGCGCGATTACTAGCGAATCCAGCTTCACGAAGTCGGGTTGCAGACTTCGATCCGAACTGAGAGATTTTGGGATTGGCATCCTGTCACCAGGTAGCGGCCTTCTGTACCCCCCATTGTAACACGTGTGTAGCCCCGGACGTAAGGGCCGTGCTGATTTGACGTCATCCCCACCTTCCTCACATCTTACGACGGCAGTCTCTCCAGAGTCCTCAGCATGACCTGTTAGTAACTGAAGATAAGGGTTGCGCTCGTTATGGCACTTAAGCCGACACCTCACGGCACGAGCTGACGACAACCATGCAGCACCTTCACATTTGCCTTGCGGCTATAATGTTTCCACTATATTCAAATGCAATTTAAGCCCGGGTAAGGTTCCTCGCGTATCATCGAATTAAACCACATGTTCCTCCGCTTGTGCGGGCCCCCGTCAATTCCTTTGAGTTTCACCGTTGCCGGCGTACTCCCCAGGTGGAATACTTAATGCTTTCGCTTGGCCGCTTACTGTATATCGCAAACAGCGAGTATTCATCGTTTACTGTGTGGACTACCAGGGTATCTAATCCTGTTTGATACCCACACTTTCGAGCCTCAGTGTCAGTGACCAGTCTAGTGAGCTGCCTTCGCAATCGGAGTTCTTCGTGATATCTAAGCATTTCACCGCTACACCACGAATTCCGCCCACCTCTACTGTACTCAAGACTGCCAGTTTCAACTGCAATTTTACGGTTGAGCCGCAAACTTTCACAACTGACTTAACAATCCACCTACGCTCCCTTTAAACCCAATAAATCCGGATAACGCTCGGATCCTCCGTATTACCGCGGCTGCTGGCACGGAGTTAGCCGATCCTTATTCATACGGTACATACAAAATCCACACGTGGAACATTTTATTCCCATATAAAGAAGTTTACAACCCATAGGGCAGTCATCCTTCACGCTACTTGGCTGGTTCAGACTCTCGTCCATTGACCAATATTCCTCACTGCTGCCTCCCGTAGGAGTTTGGACCGTGTCTCAGTTCCAATGTGGGGGACCTTCCTCTCAGAACCCCTATCCATCGTAGTCTTGGTGGGCCGTTACCCCGCCAACAAACTAATGGAACGCATCCCCATCGATAACCGAAATTCTTTAATATCTCTCATGCGGGAGAAATATGCCATCGGATATTAATCTTTCTTTCGAAAGGCTATCCCCGAGTTATCGGCAGGTTGGATACGTGTTACTCACCCGTGCGCCGGTCGCCATCTCCAGTTTGCAAGCAAACTGAAATGCTGCCCCTCGACTTGCGTGTGTTAAGCCTGTAGCTAGCGTTCATCCTGAGCCAGGATCAAACTCTTCATTGTAAAAGTATGTTAATCAGCATTACTGCTGTTTTTTGCTCTGTTCAGGATGCCGTACAATTTATTGACTCTATTTCAAATACCTGTGTCTCACTTATATTTCTATAGTTGGAAACAAGCATTGACGGTTCTATTTTTTAACTTGTACTACTTGTATTGTTTATCAATATTTCAAAGAACTTGTTGCTTTCGTTTTAAAAGCGGGTGCAAAGGTAAGAGGTTTTATTTTAACTACCAAACTTTTCGGAAGTTTTTTTTTTTCTTTTAAACTCATTTCTCAGACTCTCTTGCGAAAGGGAAAGAATAATTAAAAAAGAAGGACTAAAACCGTTTTCTTTGCGATTCGGACTGCAAAGATAAGAACTTTTATTTCTATTATCCAAACTTTTCTGGAAGTTTTTTGTTCTTATTTTAAGCCGAGCTCGCTTTATCACTAAGTCATTATAGCAAGGCTTTCTTCTCTTGGAAAGCGGGTGCAAAAGTACTCCCTTTAGTATATACTCCAAATATATCACACTCTTTTTTTTTTTTTTTTTTGATGCTAACTAGCTGATTGATAATGATGTTGTAGAACATATTTTTAGAATACGAGAGGCGGGGCGGAAAGGGAAAGAAGTACACCTTATTATATTCACGTGCGTGCGTTATGCGCGAGAAGATTAAAAAGTATTTCTCATATTCTCATGGTTTATATAGTAATCACATACAAATCAATCAGATAACACTATGAGAAATAAAATCAAAAACGGTATTTCTCATACTTTTTCCACCACTTTAGCCTAAAAACAGTGTATTTCTCATACGTTTATCAATCATTTCTCATAAGGAAAGCAACACTTCCGAAACAGAAGAATCATTAGACAGCAACATCTTTCAAGGTAAACATAAAGGAATGTACCGCTTTATTTCATATCATCAAGCGGTACTTTACAACACACGAAGCAGACATCAAGATGTCATCCCACTATTGTCCGGACATCTTTCCTTAGCCATCTGTACATCTTCCCTTAGTCATGTGAAAGGGCTCACTTCTGTAAACAAATAAGCTGACAGCCGTAGATAGATACGACCACATATATGAACAAAAAAGCCCACAATTGTGAGCCCCTACACATGATGAAGGGAAAACATTAGAATAACAAAGGATTGACATACAACATACAAAGAATGACATATAATATATAAGGAAGTTACGTATGACATATAAGGAACCGACATATAATATATAAGGGCTTTACGTATGACATATAGAAAAGAAGAAAACGGGTACTTGAAACCGAAACAGGCATAAGATTAGAGGCTATATGAAGCAAATCAGGCACAAAAAGCAGCCGGCATGGAGTATATAGACTTAGCACAAAGAAACATATATCACACTGATTACAAACCGATTACTTATTAAAAGTAAAAAATAAGTATGAGGGTAAAAGTTACTATCAGGGGGATAAAACGACCTGACACCATAGAGGAAACAACGATGAACAAAGGGGTTCAAACGATTTATGAGGGTATGAGGGCAAAATGAATAAAAACTTTTTAGAAAGAGAAGCCCTTTCCGCACACCAATCTCAATAAGCAGAGAGATGAAAACGTGAGGAAAGGGCAAATATGATGTGATTCAATCCTGTAACCTACTGACGAAACAAAAAGAATTGCGGGCGGGTATATATCCGGATATCTTTTACTTTTCCGGATAAGAATGACCCTTCACGCACTTTCACCCGCAGGGCAGAAACCTTATATATCTCTTTCATATCAATAATGATCTGATGAGGATGAGTAGAACTAACAGCCGGGTCTGTATGCCAGAATGAAGAGACATCGCCATCATATAAATTCTCTCCTATCCCAAGATTTTTATCAGACAGTTCACTACTTACATAAACCACATCCCACTTTGTCTTATCAATCGCCTGTCCCTTATCATCCAACAACTCAACCTCTGAAATACAAGCTTGATTGTCATCGGTATAGGAAGAAAGCGTTTCGATGCAAAAATGGCGGAGAGTAGCGGCAACAGGAAATGCAAATTGTTGCCAGTCATTGGTTTCCTGCACGGTAGCTTCCAGTGCAACATCCCCCTTCTCAAGAATCGGAGTTCCCTGAACGGCGCGGCGTTGCCCTTGCCGATAATTCTTGTCCACTCCCAAACTATCAAGTATGGGACGGTCCAACCCTTGTAAAGTACGGTTGCCGGTATCTTCCATTTCAAAAACGACTATTTCATTCTCCCCTTCTTTCAGCCACGGGGCAGGCAAATATAAAGTCTGCTGCGGACCGATATTCCAAAACCGTCCCAGCGATTTACCATTCACCCAAACAGCACCTTTCCCCCAACGGCTCATATCAACAAAGCAGTCGCCTTTCTTCTGAATGGTGAATATTCCCCGATGGAAAGCCGGTTTCCCCTGGATACTCCCGCCAAAATTCATTTCGGAGACCTTTTCTTTGTAAAGCGGCAAAGGAGTGATAGACCATCCGGTCAACTTTTCATCTCCCCACAATACCTGATTCGTAATTCCTTTCCGGTTGAACAATATATCAGGACCATAATTGACACGGCCCGAATTTTCGACCAATATTTCTAATTTAGCAGGAGCTTTCCGGATATCGAGCATCACATTGTTCTGATTGTAACGGCGATCCAAGCTTGCCACTTGTCTACCGTCGACCAGAATCACGGCATAATCACGCAAATCCTGTATTATCAGTTTTTGCTTGCCCGCCTTGTTGAGAGTAGTCTCATAATGTATATAACCGAAATCAACTCCCAAATCTTCCATTGAAAGCACATTTTCCGATTCGGTAGTCTGATGAAAAGCAGCTTTCAGCGGAGCACTCTCTTTCAGTTCAATCGTTGCAAATGCCGTCGTAGGATTATCAGCAGGCACTTCTGGCAGAACCGTTCCTTGAGGCAAATATTTCTGAATAACCTCCCTGAAAGCATGATATTTCGGATAACAGTTTCCCCATTCCCCCAAAGGCGCATCATAATCATAGCTTGTAGGCTGCGGACGGTAGCCACCGGCCGTATTCGCACCGTTCGTATACCAGAAATTCGTTCCTCCGTGAAACATATACATACTGACAGATACTCCATGCCCCAGCATCCAGTCCAGTTGTTCCGCCGGACGTTTATAATCGACCGTCGAATGATGCTGTCCCCATACGTCGAACCATGCCGGATAAAATTCCGCCACAAAATACGGACCGCCCGGATGATATTTATCCACGATTTTAAAGATATCTTCGCTGAATACTCCATTCAATGTCGGCAATGCCCCATCAATATGTCCGGCCTCAACCTGTCCGCCACCGTCACAAGTAAACAGCGGGACATTGAACCCTGCATCTTTTATCATATCGCGGAGAGCTGCCAGATATTCCTTATCCGCCGCGTAAGAGCCATATTCGTTTTCCACCTGCACCATGAGTATATTTCCCCCGTTATTGACAGTCAACGGTGCCAACTGTTTGCCAAGCGCTTTTATATACCGTTCACAATATTGCAGGAAGCGGGAATCTTTGCTGCGGTAAACCATGTCCTTTTCTTTCAACAGCCAAGAAGGGTATCCGCCGAAGTCCCACTCAGCACAGACATAAGGTCCCGGACGTAATATCACATACAAACCTTCTTCCTGTGCCAGACGGACAAACTCGGCAACATCTGCCTGCCCGCTGAAATCAAACTCACCGGGCTGACGCTCGTGAAAGTTCCAGAACACGTAAACCGAGATTGTGTTCAGCCCCATCGCACGGGCCCTCTGCAGCCGGTCGCGCCAGTATTCGTGAGGGATGCGGGGATAATGCATCTCCCCGCAAATCAACTGTACATCCTTGCCGTCAATAGTAAAAGCTCCCGCATCTGCCTTGATACGCTCTTTCGAAGACAAACAGGCACTCAGTAGAAACGGCATCAACAGACAAAGCAGATTTTTATAAAATTGTTGTTGTTTCATCTGTTTCTCCTCTTAGTTTACAAAAGCATGTTGATACTTAGTAACCTTGTTCCACCCGCCGCGTGTAAAATCGGGTACTGCCACCGGAGCCGAGTTATTTTCAATGGAAAGACGAGTCAACTCGGCCATGCAGCACCATTCGGCCAAATCATAGACATCCATATCCAACGGCAATCCATTGCGCAAGCAATAAACCAGCCGGTAATCCATTATATAGTCCATACCGCCATGACCGCCAACTTTCTTGGCCGTCTCTTCCAATTCCACATGAATAGGATGCTTGTATGCGTTCATCATTGCCACTTTTGCCTCTTCGGGCATAGCCCCGTGAGCGTTCAGGTTCTCATGATTGAGCACCACATTCGTATCCACCTGTTCCGGACGCAGACAGTATTCCTCAACCGGATATTTGCTGGCATATCCGTCGGTACCGACCAACTGATACATACGGCTATACGGACGCGGAGTCATTACATTATGCTGGATAAGCATCGTCTTGCCGTTTTCGGTACGAATCACAGTAGTAGTCTGGTCGCCGTTCTGAAAGTCTTTCACCTCTTCGCCCGTTGTTTTCCGGATATATGCCGGACCGTTCACCGCCTTTGTATCCATTGCCACCAGCGTTTTCATGCGATCCCCGATGAATATCAAGCAACTGGCAAGCAGGACCGATGCCGTGTGTAGCATATACGTCTCCGCGGTTGTTACGATTGTAGTCCATACGCCAATTGTTCCAGTAAGACGACCAATAATCCTCCAGATTATGAATATACGCCCCTTCTACATGCAGAATTTCACCAAACACACCCTGTTGAGCCATGTTCAACGTAGTGAGTTCAAAGAAATCATACACACAATTCTCCAGTTGCATACAGTGCTTGCGGGTCTTTTCGGAAGTATTTATAAGATTCCAGATTTCCTCCAATGTCATAGCAGCCGGGACTTCAATAGCAACGTGTTTTCCGTGCTCCATCGCATAGATACCCATTTCGGCATGATGTCTCCAGTCCGTCGCCACATAAACAAGATCAATATCGTCCCTGTCACACAACTGTTTCCATGAATTTTCATCCCCGTAATAAGCAGCAGCTTCCGGCAGACCGGCTTCCCGCAGAATATTCTGCGCTTTCTCCACACAATCCTGACGGATATCGCATAAAGCCTTAATCTGTGTTCCCGGAATATGCGTAAAACGTGCGACAGCTCCCGGACCACGCATTCCCAATCCGATGAATCCGACACGTACCGTATCAATTTTGGGAGCAGTCAGCCGAATCACATCCTCCTGTCCGGCAGGACGCACCGGTGTTTCTACCACAATAGGCTGAACCGTATCCCCTTTATTTTGCTTACACGCCGAGAAAGCGATAAACAAACATACCATTGTTAAACTGAAAAATATCTTTTTCATAATCCTTATTGCTTATAATAAATTAGTTTAGTCATATTCTTCTCAAAAATTATTAATTGCTTTCCGGGCTTTGTCCACCATTTTTCCCGCCGGGGCATCTGCCAGGCGTTCAAGACGAAAGTCTGACAATATCTGTTCAATCCGTTTCAACTTGGCCGGATGATTCTTAAACTCATCCCTCAGTATACGAATCTTCTCAAAGTCCTGGATTCCTTCCTGCAACTTTTCCATTCGGACGGAAGAACGTCCGCCCGGATAAAACAGGAAACAGTCTCCGGCAGCCCAAGTACGGAAACGGGTATCCTGCAACGGCTCCTCCACCCAACTATTATATGCCCAACGCAAATACCGTCAAAGTTTTCGGCAGCCGCATACCAGGCAAGCCAGCTCGATTCTGCCGGAGGTGAGAAAGTGAACATATTCGGACGCGCCTCAGTGCAGCAAGTATAATAAGTGCTTTTCTTCCCTTCCGCCTTCCGTTTTGCCAGTACATCCGCCGGAAACACCTGACCGGAAGCTATGCTATAATCATAAATGTCGCTCTCAATTTCATCATGGTAGTTGCCGGCAAGAGCCACTTTATAGCCCGGCTCCGCTTCGCGTATCAACGCAATCGCTTTCTGCATCTGCTCCATCGGACGTTCGTCCATGGCGATAGTTGTTATTTCAAACCAGCCCTTTTCCTTCAAATGGCGGGCGAAGTCTTTCAGGAAGGGAAGCCAGTAATCACGGTATTCAGCAGTTCCGACTTCAGCTTTCACCGATTTCATGCCATCAGAAGCCTGATCGTAATAGCGGAAAGATAACTTCCAAGGAATCAGTGAATAACAATTTATCTCACGGTCAATGCCCAAAGACATCATAAACTCCACCCAACGGTCGAATACTTCATAATTATACAACCAGCTTCCATCCAACTGACGTACACGCATCACCATTGAATCAAACGGGTCTTCAGTCTGCCCGCCCCAAGGCTGATGCATAATGGAAGCTGTAATACATTTCTGTCCGGCATCTGCCAACGGCAGAAAAATGGAACGCATAGCCGCAAAGTGCTCTTTACTCCATAAAGGAACCTGATGATAACGCGCTACCGAATAAGGATTCTGCCACAAATCAAGATGAAAAGCCCATTCCGCAGCAGGCGGCAGTTGCCTGCCGGATACTTTCAGTTCTATATCCAAAGGAGCAAACGAACTGTCGGGAAAGGTCAGCTTGCCCCGATATGTTCCCGAGGGGGTATCGGAAGGCACCTGACAACTGAGCCATACCGGTTGTGTCTGACGGCTTTTGATGTCACATATTCTCTTTATATCCAACACATCCGCTACCATTGAAGAATCAAACTCCGCATGATTGGTGCGATATCCGCAGCCCGACTTGCCATCTTTACTCAACTCATCGGTCATGATATAACGCAAAAAATAAGTACGGAGGGCAGAAGCCGGAATCACCGCACCGCCCGAACCTTTCAGGTCGCTGACTTCCGCCCGTATGTTTTTGCAGTCGCGCGTAGTCCAAAGCAATGCCAATGCATTGACCTTTTCCCCCTTCCATGCTGTACCTTTCCAGGTGCGGGCAGCCATTACATCCGTCACCGGCACGTTAGTACGGCTATAACGGACATCGGTCGCCCCCCATGCACTGTTGTAGGCCGATTTGCACTGTTCCCACTTGGCCTCATCAATCGGTTTCGTATCGGTAAGCTCCGCCAAGTCTGATGACGGGCAGGCAGCCGGAAGAGTTATCTCATTCACAATCTCTTCCAGAGACATACGCGGCGCATCGTCAGCGATTTTCAGATTCTTCTCCACCCACTCACGTTCCCAATGGAAATAATCGGGAGCTTTTGCCTGTTCGCCACGAAGCTGTGCACGCAAATAGTCGAAATATACAATCCAACGGTCTTTATAATAGGTATTCATCATACCCGCCCACTCTTTGTAAGCATAATCATGCAGGTTATCCTCCGAAGTCACATGCTCTCCCCAATAAGTAATCAACATCATCAGGTTGTGGAGATTATTACTTTTCTCGGCAGAAGTGCCGCCTGCATCTTTGGCCTGTTGTTGCCAGGTGCTCAGACGGAAGAAAGGATCTTGAGACAATAATTCATTTTCCGTATCTATCATCGTAAGGAACCGGTGCGTTTCCTTCTCGAATTTCTCCGCATCCTTCGCTTGATAAGCGGCTACGATACCCGCAAAGACCTGATCGGCTTCGTTAGCTATCATCTGCCGCAGGAAGTGAATCAAATCAATGCGGTATGTACGGACATTGCGAAATTCCGGCAATGCTCCGGCAAATAACAATGCCGCTTCCTTATAAAGTTCCAAATCATACTTCTTCGCCAGCCGCCCCCAACTGGAAACCGATTTAAGCTCCAACGACGGACGTGCACAAAGAATATTTTCAGGAGGTCCTTCCTGATAACCTACCTCACTGCTGTATATTGATTTCAACATCAATCTCCAGGCTGCACGTACTTCATTGGTTATCTTACCATAACGTGCTGTGATATAGGCGTCAATCCACCGGTCGACATCTACGTGTTCCTTATGCCATACCAGTTCAAGCAACAGTTCATAAGCCACCGGATTATTGTTTATGCCTTCGGGCAATATCCCCACCCCCTTCATATAAGAAGAATATTCGCCTTGGGAAGCTCTATAAACTTCATCGGCAAAACGTTGCAGTTTTCCATTAATCCCCGGCCGTTCACCGAAATTAGTGACAGTAGCCCATATAAAAGGAGTTCCTTCGTATCCCTTACGGGTTTCCCAATTATTGGTATTCTCGCCAAATAATTCCTGAACAAGCACATACCTCTTGTCCAGTTTTTCCAATAAACCGGGTTTAGGATTATCCTGCCAGCCTTGCAACACCCAGATAGAACCGGGGAAATGCTTCTGCATCACTTTTTGTATAGCCCGTCCGGCATCTCCCAAAGACACTCCCTCCGTAGCTCCCCCCTCATGGAACGGGTCACCGGAGAAGAAACGGATATCCGAACCGTACAGCCGGCGTGTCTCGTCATAGAAAATGGCGGCAATACGTTCAAACTCCGGATCTGTGGGATCAAGGATATCGGGACGCGTGAAAGCTCCCCAATTTCCCTGCGGGATAATATGAGCTTTGCTTTTGGTCTTCAAGTTACTCGGCACCATTCCATAAAAACCGGGCATTAAAGGTTCAATCCCCAACGACTTCATGCGTGCCAGCATTTTCTGAACCAATTTCTTCCGGCTGTCTATCTGCGACTGGGGCATAGGACCTCCCCAACCTTCGATGTTTCCCATCAGCCACCAAGCATTATAAGCCGGACCGGTGATGAAATCGGCTATTTCCTTCTCCGAATAGTTCATCCGCCTGAGCACGTTTTGCCATACGGCTTCCGAGCCGTTGGCCACAAGCATCAGGTTCACCCCATTAAGCGCCATCCAGTCGAGTTCCCATTGCCAGTCATCCCAGGTATAAAAACTCATGGTGTAGTTATAAGTACAGTAATTTAAAGCATAGCGATATATAGCAGAGGTTTTGACTGTTACTGGTTGTTCTACGACCGGAAGCTCAGTTACGGGGGCGAGCTGGTCACCAAGATGAGACATGCTTCGGTGACAATAGTATTTCAAATACCAATTGACACCAACTGCCGCTGTGTTTGCGTCAGTAGCTTTTACTACCAGATTCTTCCCGATAGTTTGCAGAGTGAAGCAATCACCGTCCGGAGAGGATACTGCCTCAAAGCGGATGTGCTTGGCAAGCCACGGCGCCCGGCGGTCTACAAGTCCCTGTACACCGTCGAACACGTCCGCATAACCTTTGACTACTACGAGAAGTAAAATAAACAATAGAAGTATTTTCTTCATAACTTATATAGTTAAGTTTCATAAATTCTTGAACCTGCATATTTGTCCCCATCTCAGGAGAAATATACAATTTACTGGTCGGCACCGATATTTATCTTGTTATCTCCGAGACGTTTATCACCGTCTATATCATACTCACCAATTATTGCGCCCGACATAATAAATCCAACATTTCTGACAGGAGATTCGGACAATAAATGCAAGTCAGGTTTTTCTACCTCCTTGTTTTTCAGTTGCGGATCTACATTGTAAACAGAGTTCTTGTCTCCGCTGGCTTTCTGCCATTCTGCGAAGTCTGTATATTCTTTTCCGTCCCAAAACCATTTCTGTACCTTTTGCCCGGGAGAAAAATAAAGATTGTACCCTATTTCATTCCTGTCTCCCGTTGCCGTATATTTACGTATGAATATATCCCGGTCGCTCAATGCATAAATAAGGTTATTCATTATTACATTATCCGTGCAGTTTTCCGTCAGACGGATTTCTCCTTCACTGTCTTTTGCATCGTTTATCTGTCCCGAATTGTTGGTCCCGTTCAATGAGCCGCCTACTAAATTATTGTTATATAGAGTATTGTTCACAATATGGCATCCGGAAGTCCCGCCATTGGTATATCCTATATAATCTCCCATATATATGCCTGTGCGGTAGTTGTTGTACACAAAGTTATTGCGTACGATACAATCTTTTGTGGACAGTTCATTGCTTTCACTCACCAGTCCGATGGCACGGTCGCACTCCCATACTTCGTTTTGCTCAATGACAGTATTCGCTCCGCCACAGACATAAATGCCGATAGCCCCGTAAGCCGCAGGATTATTACAAACCACTTCCCAAAACTCAGGGGTGTATTGATGAGTACACCTGTATACTTTATTCCTGCGAACGATTCCGTTGCGGGCATAATTCACCTTGATATCCCCACCCGGATTAAGATTATCGCCGCCGGCCACAATGATTCCGATATTTTCGACATCATGCACCTCACAATCCCGAACAACAAATCCGTCAACGTTTCCGGCAATCGTCAACGATTCACTCGTTCCGGTGTGCATATCAAAAATCTCACACTGCTCAATTGTAAGGTTGCGTATCGATGTCTCATCGTTGGTCCCAAGCACCAGGATGGCGTGGGCACTGCGCCAATCGTCCCAGTACCGCACATTGTATATTTTACAGTTGCGGATTGTGATATCACCCGATTTTCCGTTAATGAGTATCCCTTCCGGATCGGAATTGGGAGATGCATTCACCGCATTGCATATATGTAAGTCTTCCAGTGTCAAGTGTTGTATATCTCTCAACTGCACCAATGCCGACCATCCTTCCAGCTTCAAGCCTGTACCGTCAATCTTGGCTGTTTCGCCGGGATAGCTTTTGATAGTAATCGCTTTTCCCGGTTCGCCCGAACGTGTAGGAATGACAAACTCATGATATGCCCCTTCACGCAAAAAGACGGTGTCTCCCGGAAGGGCATATTCCAATGCCTTAGCCACTGTCTTCAACGGAGTATTCTTTCCGCCTTCCGCCAGGTCGTCACCACCGGGGGATACATACCACCCTGCAGCCGACTGATTAGAGCATCCGCACAGTAATGCTCCCATAAATAAAAAGTAGATTGCTTTTATATATTTTTTCATGTTTTCTCTATAAAAATAATACCCTATTGAACTTTATTGATAGGCTCCTATACTGATAGAGGAACCGCTGTAACGTGCATTTCCTGCAAAATCTTCAGTGCCATTAAAGTAGGAACTGATAAACCATCCCGCATTGACAGCCGGTGAACCCGTTTTCAGCCGGAAGTTAGGATTGCTCAAGCTCGGATTGACCAACAGAGGGTCTATATCGAACAAGGAACCTGTATCTCCACTGGCTGCTTTATAGGCTTCCCATGAGGTGTATTCTACGTTTTCCCATACCCAACGCTTGTTTTTGGGATTGGTGGAATAATAGATATTGTTGCTTATCTTGTTGCCTGTTCCGCTCGTAGTGTATTTGCGTACGAAAATATCCCTGTCTGTTACCGCATATACAAGGTTGTTCGCAATGACGTTATCATAGCAATTTTTCGTCATGCGGAGTTCGCCTTCGCAACTGTCTTCATTATCCTTGATACCTTCGGTATTGTTTGTACCGTTGTATGAACCACCTACCAAATTGTTATGATAAAGCGTATTGTTCAGTATATGGCAGTTTCTCGTACCGCTTACTCCGTCGAAGAAGCCTATATAGTTGCCCATATAAATCCCCGTACGATAGTTGTTGTAAATTATATTGTTCCGCACAATACAATCCGTAGTGGAATATTCATCACTTTCACTCACCAGCCCGATGGCACGGTCACATTCCCACACTTCATTTTGCTCGACAATCGTACGTGCCCCTCCACATATATAGATACCAATAGCACCATAGGCATCTGTTCCCCAATAATCCGTCGAATTCTGATGCGTACATCTGTATATCTTATTACGACGGATTACACCGTCACGCGCAAAATTAACAGACAAGTCGCCACCAGGATTCAAGTTTTCTCCTCCTGCTACAATAATACCGATATTTTCCACATCATGCACTTTATTGTCTTGTATGGTAAAATTCGTCACATTACCCACCAGTGAGAATGTCTCACTCGTACCGCTATGAATATCATGAATATCACATTTCTCAATCAGGATGTCTCTGACAGGAGTTGTATGAAATCCTGTTATCAAAATGGCATGGGCGCTACGCCAATCATCCAGACCGTTGTTCACATCTTGTCCGGCTCGTGTACACGTGTTTTTGACATTATAAATTTCACATCCGCGAATCTCAATATTATTAGATGTCCCCGTGATATGAATACCTTCAGGATCGGCATTCTTGGCAGTATTTATGACGTTGCAGATATGCAGGTTTTCCACTGTGATAAAATTTACATCTTTAATTTGTACCAATGCATTGCCCCATCCCTCTATTTTCAGTCCTGTGCCGTCAATCTTGACAACTTCATTTTTATAGGCTTTAATAGTGATTCTCTTTTGGCGCGTACCCGACTTCGAAGGAGTCACATGCTCATTATACACACCTTCCCGCAAAAACACGGTATCACCGGGATTGGCTCTCAGCAAAGCCTTAGAGATTGTTTTCAGCGGAGTTGCAATCATTCCGTTAGACGAATCGTTACCATTCGGGGCAACAAACCAACTGACTGCTTTTGCCGGCTCCGGTTTTTCACCGTCATCACCGTCATCACCATCGTCTTTTCCGTCATCGCCTCCTTGTTCAGTATCAATAGCCTCATCCAGTTTATCATCACCGCATGAAACCATTCCCATTGCGAGAATAAAGCACAGCAATAGAACAAAATTCTTTTTCATTGTTTCTTCAGGATTATAGGGTTTACATTTTTCTAAATTAAAAAGTGATTGGATAGTCTGACAAGGCTTGCTTATGCACAAGCCTTGTCAACTCCTGTCCTGTTTACTCGTAAACAATCTTTCTTACCACATTATTCTTTCTGTCAAGTACATAGATCAATCCGTCCTTATCTACAGCCACATCTTCCGGTCCGCTGAATGTCGCAGCAGAACCATTGGCATCATTATACCCTGCCAAAGAACTTCCTGCAACAGTACGCACCACATGATTCTGCAAATCCAGTACACGGATACTTTGGTCTGCATTATTAATGTCACCACCATAGGCACCGTTACCTGCAATATAAATATTTCCGTCAGGACCTACAGCCAAACCACCGGGGAAAGAAAAGCGAGCCTCGTTGAACGAACCGTCTACATAAGCCTGTTCGGTATTACCGGCTATTACAGAACGCTGCCATGATGAGCCATCATGCATATATTTCACAATACGGTGCACACCACTGTTAGCAGCTTCCGACACATAGATATCACCAGCGGCATCAACAACGATTCCCATACACAAAAGAGAACTTTCATTAACACCAACTTGCGTATCCGGACCATCCTGATTGAATTTCCAAACACCCGTAGACGGATGCGTATAATAAATATCGCCATTCCGTTTGTCTACTGCCAATGCCCAAGGCTGATTGCTCGTATTTCCCAATGTAGTAACCACGCCGTCAGGAGTAATCTGACGGATGGTATTATTACCAGTTTCAGTCACATAAATATTTCCGGCAGCGTCAGTATCCATTCCGTAAAGGTTAGAAAAACGTGCCTGCATCCCTGTACCATCAGCATAACCTCTCTGACCGGCAAAACCTGCCAGGGTAGTAACCGTTCCGTCAGGAGTAATCTTACGAATACATACATTGCCGGCTTCTCCTACATATACATTACCGTCATTGTCGACGCAGATACTTCCTCTCTGCCAAGGACCATACGTCCAATTGGTGTTATCTTCTTCGGTCACATCAAGATGCAACATTGTTTCAGAACCTTTACCGTCTTGGTAACCGGCTTCGCCATTTCCGGCAAACGTAGATACATTCGCGGCAAATGAATAAACAAAACTTTCAATTGTAGTAACCGGCTCGCGTCCGGCAATCGAAACTTTCAACCGCCCGTCACCCATACGGGCAGGGACTATAGCCATAATGTTATTCATATCACAACTCAGTACCGTTAAAGGTATATTACCTACCATTACGGAAACTTCATCAACATTAGTTGTAAAATTCTTACCGGTAATAAGAATTTCAGTCCCCGCACTACCGCTTGTGGGGTAGAAACGATTTACTACTACGGGACTTCCCGCATTATGCCCGTCATCATCTTTACAGCTGCCCAGCAGTCCTACACTACACACCAATAGGACAAGAGCAATATAGTGAATAAAATTTGTTTTCATAAGGTTTGTTATTTTTCAACAGTTGTAATCTTCTTCACGCAGTTATTCAGCCTATCCAACACATATACCGTGCCATCCTTGCCCACACATACGGCAGAAGGCGCACCGAACGAAGCCGGCAATATCTCTTCGGCAGAACTGATTCCCGCATATGCCGGTAAAGTGAACATACCGTCTTCATTACCGGAAGTTGCAGAGCCCGCAAAAGTTGTTACCATTCCGGTCTTCATATCTATATAGCGGATACTTTGATCGATATGTGAACGCAGTCCGTCTTCATAAACTTTAGCACCATTTCCAGCTACCAATATATTGCCGTCCGGCGTAACCGCAATTCCCCAAGGAGAAGCAAAAGTGGCTTCCATACGAGGCCCGTCACTATTTCCAGCTACCCCCGAACCTGCTACAACTTCCGGAGCACCCAACCCCGTCTCGGTATAAGGGAATCTGATAATCTGGTTGGAACGGCTCTTGACAGCATAAAGATCACCAGTGTTCTTATCCACATCCATTCCTCCAATATCCCATATATCATAAAGCCAATCACCTTGACTCTTAACACTTGTGCCATAATCATCCAAGTCTTTCATAAAAAGGCAATTGTCATTTCTGCTATAAAAACGATTATGCTTTTCATCAATGGCAATGATAGTGGATGCAGGATTTCCTAAGAAATGAGCTTTGCCGTCCGGCTCAAAGAATGCAGAAGTGCCAATCCAGCTATCACAAGCATAGATATTTCCTTTGCTATCTACCTTTATGTCTGCAGGACGAATATCCGCATCATAAGATCCCCCCTCCGTATACCGCCAGTCGATATTCCAATCAGGATTAGAGTTACCTTGACCGGCAGCTCTACTCAGCTTACCGTCCGGGGTAATCTTAGTAATACACATATTGCCAAGTTCACCTACATAGACATTACCGTTATCATCAACAGCGATACTACCAAACCGATTAGCGTCCGCTCCTTCCCAAATAGAACTTCTGACAGAAAGCACATCGCTTCCCGGTAATGTAGTAATTGTACGTTCAAAGATAGGCGCATCATCATATGTAAAGTCTACCGAAAATGCTCTGCCATTAAAACTTAGGACAATAGGAAAAGTTCCTTCTTCTGCAAGTTCAGGGATTGTCACTAGAAAACACGCTTTTTCCGCATCAAATACACAAGTTGCTTCCACATCTTTATAAGTAGCGGTAGGATTCGTAATTTCCAGAGGCAAGTTTGAGATATAGATACTTACTTCCGTCCCTACTTTACCCATAGCAGGAGAATAACTGGCAAGTGCAGCTTTCTGGAAAGTAAATTTAGCTTTGGATTGTACAGCCTTACCGTCCACAGTCACCGTCAACGGTGCATTATCCACCAGCTCATTGTCCGGCACTTCTACTAGCAACTGCTCTTCGTTCGACTGCAAAACTGCTAATTCTACTCCATTGATACTCACGCTGACAGCATTTACATCCAACGCAAACTGTTCGCCGTTAATCAATAACTGTGTACCTCCTTTTCCCGTAGTCGGCGCAAAGTCAAAGATATTCAGTTCACCTGTAAAAAGCGGTTCTGATTTATCTTCATCGGTACAACCGGTGAATATGGCTGTTGTCAAAGCAACAACCATATATATATAATATGAAATTTTCTTCATTTTTCGTTCTATTAGAATTATGTCCTGGATAAATTACTGTCCCCATCCCGGATTCTGCACCAACGCACGATTCCGGTCTATTTCAGATTGCAAAATAGGATACAGATACATTTTATTATCCCAGTAACGCGTCTGGAATAATTTTCGCTCGTAGAAACCTTCGAACTGGAATCCCTGCCCGCCATCATTTGCTTGTACGTTCATGCTATAAATCTTACGATTCTCTTCCTTCTCAAACAGCAAACGACGCTGAAGAGTCCAGAAACGGTCTCCCTCAAAAGCCAACTCAATCTGGCGTTCACGAAGAATCCATTTTCTCATTTCCGCTTTATTGCCAACTGCCTCTGGATAAAGTCGTGTCAACGGATTAGTAATACCGGCACGGCTTCTGATTTCCTGAAAATAGGAGAGAATGTCCGAATGCCCCGGATTGTATTCATTCAACGCTTCAATATAATTCAATAGAATTTCTGCATAACGAATGTGAATATACGGACGATAAGAGGTCTGGTCATTTCTGATGCTCGAAGTGGTGCTGACTCTTTTCGCTACATTGTATCCGGTAAAGTCTACCCGACCGCCTGTCGCTCCTGATTGACCGGAAAGATAATATTCTGCCCTTCCAAATCCATCTTGATTGGCCGCAGAAGAAAAATGGTTGTAGTCATCCGCAGAAATAGCCGATAATACCGGACGAGCGTTATAATGTACAAAAGCATAAAACGAGGCTCACGATTGACATACATATTATGCTCTCCTTTGCGATACCCACGCTCTATCTCATTGCGAACAGAACCGAAATGGCGTGAATCGTCATTTTGAACAAATCCGACCTCCGTGTAAGAATCATCATCATTGATATCATATCCGTCGGCAGTCAAAAATGCATCCACAATATTCTGAGTGGCATTTGACATACAGAAGCCTTTTGGCCCCGGTGTACAACGTATATCATGACCATACAACCAATTATCACCAGCCATGTGGGTAGCGAAAATTACTTCTGCATGCGTGCCGCTCATGAATAGTTCACGACAAGACAAATAGGGGTCAAAGTTTCTGTCACCGCTTTCCGTATTGCGATAAAGATGATAAATACCCAAATCCATCACATCTTTTGCCGCATCGGCTGCAAGTTCCCATTTGTGCGGATCGTAAGTTTGTGGAGCTAATAACTGTCCGTCCTTATCTTTAAAATCCTTATAACGGGGCGCTTCAGTTTCACTGCCATTCCATAATTCACTGGCAGCCAGAAGACGTACTTGTGAAATAACTGCTTTGGCAGCTCCTTCAGTCGGACGCCCCAGGTTGGCATTAGAAGACCAAACCGTTGGAAGAACACCATATGTTGACTCCATCAAGCCACAAATATATTCCACACATTGGTCAAAAGGAGTACGTGCATACATATTGAAGTTCTCATCCAATTCCGCCGGTTTTTCACAGATTACAAAAGGTCCGTACAAGCGAAGCAAATTCCAATAGAACCATCCACGGAGAAAACGGGATTCTGCCTTATACTGATTTTTCAGATCCGCACTTACAATATTATCCGGAACACGGTCAATATTAGCTTCAAATGTCAGCGCTTTCTGGATTCCTTGATAATAGTGCCCCCAACGATCCTGAGCATTGTCACCGGGACCATAGTTTCCTTCCACCATTTTACGAACGAACGCACCGGAAAGTACACAAGACGTTTCGTCCGAGAATCCTAAAGTCGTCGGATCATCCGTATTACGCTCTATGTACCCGTATACATTATATAAATATGCTTCTACATCAGAGCGTGTCTGCCAGATTTTATCCGTTGTTTTCAAGTTCTCCGGTTGCTGGTCCAGATAATCACACGAAGCAAGCATGCCTAATGCAGCAACGGAAAACAACCCAATGGTTAATAACCGGTTAATTATATTTTTCATTGTTCTTATCGTTTTATTAGTTAAAATGCAACTCTCATTCCAATTGTCACCATACGTGACAGTGGATATTTAGCACCGTTCGATCCCAATTCCGGATCCCACAACTTGAATTTAGAGAAAGTCAACAGGTTTTGACCTGATAAATAAAAATAAAGATAATCAATGCCTTTAGCTGTCAATGTCTTATTCTCAAGCGTATAACCTAAAGAAGCTTGTTTCAAACGTAAGTAATTTCCGTTTTTCAGCCAATGAGTGCTATTGACATAATTGTTATCCGAAGTGCTGGCTCCCATAGTCATACGCGGATACCAGGCGTCATCACGGGGATTGTCTTCTGTCCAACGGTCCAGTGCCTTGGAAATGATATTTGTCGGGTTCGCTCCCATACCGGCGAAAGGTACAATACCTACACCGTTGGCTCCCCAGCTACCTCCACCAGTATCAATATAAGAACCATTGGCCATTAAAGAGACATCAGCCACTCCTTGGAAAAAGAGAGAAAGATCAAAATTATGATAATTGACATTAACCCCAAATCCATATGACCATGACGGGAAATGTGATTTTCCTAAATAACATTGGTCATTCGGATCAATGACACCGTCACCATTGAGATCTTTATACTTGATGTCACCCGGTGCCAATTCACGCAACTGCTTCGGACTTTTCTCTATCTCCTCATAACTCTGAAAATAACCTTCAGCTACATATCCATAAAATTCACCATAACTGGTACCCTCGCCTTTTTGATAAGCATATTTCATTTGCGGCTCATCCTTGAATACGATTTTGTTTTTGCTATAAGTAGCGTTACCGAAAATACGAAGACCTACTTTCTGAGCAATGCTTGTCTGATATTCAATATTAGCATCAATACCCTGATTGTCCATTTCACCCATGTTAGCATAAATAGCAGCACTTCCGAAACCGGACATAGCAGGCAGAGAAGAACGCTGAATCAAAATGTCCTTACGACGTTCCTTATAATAATCCAGTGTCAGATTGAACTTTCCTCCCAACATCATTTCGATACCAATATTGGTTTTATAGGATTTCTCCCAAGTCAGGCTTTCCGAAGCCAACAAGGTTTCCCTGATACCGCCTACATTATTACCATTCGGTCCGAAACCATAACTATTTCCACCCCCATATTGAGTGAAATATGCAAAACGGTCACCTGTTCCACCAATATTATCGTTACCTACAATACCATAAGATGCACGTAGTTTTAATAAGTCGATATACTTGGTAGCTCCCCTAAAGAACGGTTCGTTAGAGATAACCCATCCCAAAGACGCGGCAGGGAAGAAGCCGAAGCGGTGATTGGGAGCGAAGTTTTCCGAACCTGTATAGGAAGCGTTGACTTCGGCAAGGTAACGGTCTTTCCAGCCATAACTCAAACGACCGGCAATAGCCTGATTACGATACGGAATGGCACCTATTGCAGAGCCGGCCGTAGCCACCATACGGTTACGCATATTATAAAGTAACATACCGCTCACACTATGAGCACCAAAGGTACGGTCATAGGCAATATTAGCTTCCGTATACATCACGCGCTCACCCGTATCACTGTGGTCATACCATAATTCATTCGATCCTTCCCTAATGGGTTTGTTGAATACCAATTCCCCATTGGCATCACGCTGGTTAGTATACCACAAGTCTACGCTACCGGTACGCTTATTATTAAATTCGCTATAACTGTCGAACGAAAAACGGACATAAGCAGAAAGTCCCTTTGTGATGAAGTCCAGTTTCTGGTTCAATGTAAACACCGACTGCAAAGCAGGACGGAACGTATCCGAATATCCAGAGTTCTGGAGCAAGTCCATCGGATTGACACCAGCATTTGCCGGCGGTCCTGCCCAACGTCCATCCGGATAACGTATCGGAAAGCTACGGGAGAAGCAGCATAAGCTTCGTACCAGATTCTAGAGGCGGAAACACCCGGATAACGTGAATCAACCATCATAGCAGCCAGATTCATCTGCAAAAGCGTAGACTTAGTAATATTTACGTCAATGTTACTACGAAAATCATAACGCTTGTAATCCAGATTCGGATTGAATCCATTCTCTTTCTTTACATTATATTGCCCACCTTGATTATAGAAAGAAGCAGACAGATAATAACGCACCAAGTCACTACCTCCACTGATATTCAAATTGACATTGGAAACTGAAGTCATGTCTTTATAAGCAGCACCAATCCAGTCCACGTTCGGATAGAGATAAGGGTCCAAGCCGGTTTGCGTCTTCAAGATATCTCCGCGACTATAAACCTCACTCTGTCCCGAATTACGACGAGCCTCGTTGTATAGCTGCATATAACCTACCCCATCCAACATATTAGGCACTTTCGTAAAATTCGTAAAGCCAGTCTCCGCCTTAATTGATATTTTAGGCTTACCTACCGTACCGCGTTTCGTGGTAATAATCATTACACCATTAGCACCCTTAGCACCATATACAGCAGTAGCAGAAGCATCTTTTAACAATGAGATACTTACAATATCTTCCGGATCAATATTGTTGTAAGCACCACCGTAAGTAGAGTTCACATCATCGCGCTGTACACCGTCCACAATCACTAACGGTGAAGTGTTTCCTGTAAATGTACTGATACCACGAATAGTGAACGTAGAATTATCATAACCCGGTTCTCCACTAGACTGCACAGAAATTATACCAGCAACTTTTCCTTGTAAAGCGTTACTCAAATTGGCTACCGGAGTTTTCAAACTTCCCATATTTACTGAAGCCACCGACCCTGTCATGGTTACTTTCTTCTGAGCACCATAACCAACTACAACGACTTCCTCCAAAGCTGAAGTTGATTCTTCCAAAGAGATATTGATTGTTGTCTGATTTCCAACCTTTACTACTTTGGGTTCATAGCCCATAAAGCGATATTCCAATTCTGTCTGACCACCAGGAACCGTAATCATATAAAATCCATCGAGATCAGTAATCACACCGGTAGTAGCATTCAACAGCTTTACACTAGCCCCCGGAATAGCTTCACCTGTAGTAGTGGTAACATTACCTTTTATCGTATGCGATTTCTTTGTAACTGCTGACTGTTCTTCTTTTGCCGGAAATAACAGAATTTGCTTTCCTTGCACTTTCCAAGAAACCCCTTTTCCTTTAAAAGCCTGCTCCAAGATAGCATTAATCGGTTGCTTATTGGCAGAAACCGTAATGGGCCGATTCACTTTTACCTGGTTATCTTTGTAAAGAAAAGAATATGCACTTTGATTTTGTACAACCTCCACAAACTGCTTCAGCGTTACATTTTTCACATTTATCGTCAGTAATTCAGATTGTTGCGCCTTAATTTGAACAGGTATAAGAAGTAGTAAAAACAACATTTGCCAGACGCAAAATCTCATCTTCCCCGAAAAAGAAGAAGGCAAAATAAAGCCCTTCATTCCCTTTGGGATTGAAATATTTTTCATAAATTTGCAATTTAAAATTAATAATAGGTTAGAGATTAATTTTAATCTAAAGGATTGGAGAACGGGAATTTTTCAATCCTTTTCTTCATTTTTTTCAGGTAGTGTTCATCATTCTTTTTTTTAGGGTTAGCAATTGTTTTTCAAGTTATTATCTATTAGGCTGCCTATTTTCTTATTGCGGAGTCACTAAATAAGTTCCATCCGGTTGTTGCTGATAATGAATGGGGGTCATTTGATTGATTGTTTCAAAAATATCATCCAGGCTTTGTTCAATATCAAAACGTCCTGAGAATATTTCCTCTTTCAAATCTTCACCCTCAATACGAATCTCTGTATGATAGCGTTTACTTAACATAAACATCACATTTTCCATTTTTTGAGATTCTATATTCATATATTTATCTTTCCAGGTTGTATAAAGTTGCAAATCAACGTGATGAACTTCAATGTCGGCCTGTTGTCTAACACGTCCCATCTCCCCCGGACGCAAAATCACCCCCTTATTTGTGTCGTGGCGTTCGTTCAATTGAACGGAACCGGACTCCAATACAACTTCCGCCATCTTTTCCGACTTCGATACCTTCACATCAAAACGGGTACCCAGTACCTTTACTTCCACTACATCAGTAATTACCTGAAAAGTTCTTCCACCATCTTTCTTTACATCAAAAAATGCTTCACCTTCCAAATATACTTCCCGATCGCGAGCAGACAATTTATCCGGATACTTCAATCTTGAACCTCCACCTAACCAAACTTTTGAATTGTCCGGAAGTGTAAAGAGCAAGGCTTCTTTTCCCTGATTCATTACAATCAACATATCCGGCCTGCTCCATACCTGATAACCCAGAAGTCCTCCTAAGACAAATAAAGTAGCAATACAAGCTGCAACAGCATAACGACGGATAATGAACATCGGACGATGTCTCTTTTCTGTTTTCATGCCGGCTTCAACTTTATCCCAAGTCCGACTCATTGTTTTCTCAAGCAAATGAGTATCCATTTTCACCTGTGATTCATCCACTAACCGGGAAGCACGATGCAACGAGGCATCTTCCTTCAACAGCCGTTCTAATGCATTTTCCTCATCTTTGCTCAAGGAATGATCAGTCCTCTTAGCAAGCAAGTCCCATATATTACTATTCTCTTTCATCATCTTATTGAGTATTATTAAGCGCTTCTATATATAAAGACAGAAATAAAATTAAAAATACGTAGCTTTAATAAAATAAAAAGTTATTTTTGCAGATAAATTTTGTTAATAGACGCTTCTACATATCAACAAATCATTTTAATCATTTTATAACCAATTAGTTAGCCATGTCTCAAGAGAAAGATGACATAACTTATCTATTACAACAAATCAGTGAAGGAAACTCTTCCTGTTTTGAAAAGATGTATAAGCGATATTTTAAAAAGTGTTATTCCATTGCATTGTATTTCGTTCAGTCGACTTCTTCAGCCGAAGATGTACTATCTGATGTTTTTCTTACTCTGTGGAATAAACGCGAGAACCTGAAAGAAGTGAAAGACTGGGATTCTTACTTATTTATAACGATTAAAAACCACGCCATCACATTCCTGGAAAAGAATCGCCAGGATAATCTAAGTTCTATCGACCAATTTACAATAGAGATAGCGGGAAACGAACTTACTCCGGAAGAGAAACTGCTTAAAAAAGATATGGAAGAAAGTATGCAGCAAGCTATCCGGCAACTGCCTGAGAAAACCAGAATCGTTTATTGTATGGCTAAAGAAGAACATATGAGCTATAAGCAGATCAGCGAAGCACTGGATATATCTGAAAGAACTGTCAACACACACATGACAACCGCCATCCGCAGACTGACGGAAAGTCTAAAAAGATACTTTAGATAAATCCATGCAAATTCCTAAAAAATAATTGTACATTCGTCCTGTCAATGATAAAAAAACGACGGAGAAAAACGATCTTCTCCGCCGATTTATTCACGCTTCTGCCTTTTGCTCTCCCAGCTACATCATTTCGCAGGAGTAAAAGCAATAGCCAGTGATTCTTGCTTGATTCCCTTTGGTAAAGTTACTTTTACTCGCTCACCCTCAATACTATATTTCATCCTTTGCCCATTCTGTAAAAGAATCATTTTACCTTTTGGCAGATTTCCTGTCCACTCTATCGTTTCAGGCAACTGCCCATTTTCCGGTAGCAGATAAATAGCATAACGGTTCTTACCATCCTTGGCGGCAGTAAACCAAACATTTCCGTCATGAAAAACAGGTGTCGGACGTGTACCGTAAATAGCCTTACCATTCGGACGCAACCACGCTCCTATTTGATGAAGGCACCTAACCACTTCATCGTCAATTGTACCTTTAGCAGTTGGACCGACTCCTAAAAGGAAGTTTCCTCCCTTTGCCACAGTTTCCACCAATGTAGCAATAATTGTGCTGGCAGATTTACATGGAGAACCCTCGACATGACTCCAGTGGTTTGTCAAAGTCATGCAAGTTTCCCAAGGAGATAATGTTTGTTTTTCCAAAAGAGATTGCTCCGGAGTACGATAATTTTCATTCCGTCCCGGTATAGTTCTATCTACAACCAACAAATGCGGTTGTGCACGACGCGCATTATCTGCTATTTCATCCATATTGATATCCTGGTCCGGAGCACACACCCAACCGCCGTCCAACCATAAAATATCTACATGACCATAGTTCGTCATTAACTCATTAATCTGACGTGCAGTATAATCACAGAATCTCTTCCAACGCTCCGGATATTTCTTGATATCATAATTCACATTCCGATCCGGGGTTGCCCAATAAGGACACCAATAATCCTCACAGTGCCAGTCCGGTTTAGAAAAATAAGCCCCAATCATAAAATCTTTCTTTCGGAAAGCATCCCAGACATGACGAGTAACGTCTTTCAGAGGATTATTCTTAAAGGCTCCTTTAGCAATAGTAAAATCAGTCTCTTTGCTGTCGTACATACAAAAACCGTCATGATGCTTCGTTGTAAACACAACATACTTCATTCCTGCATCTTCCATAATCTCCGCCCAACGTTCCGGAGCAAACTGAGTAGGATTAAACGAATCTTTCAATCCCCAATACCACCTTTTGTATTCATCATAGGACATATTATCAGGACGCGAAATCCATTCACGATCTTCCGAACTAAGTGTCCAGGACTCCATGATACCAGGCTCCGAATATATCCCCCAATGGAAAATGACTCCGAATTTCTGGTCCTGCCATTTATCAAGATTCTGTAAGACAGCGGGTTCCGTAGGCCATACATAGCCGTCAGACGTTTCATGCACAAAACTCTGTGCAAAGCCGGTGGTAGTCAGCACTGCACACAATGCAGTGGTAACCGTCAAAAGTTTAAATGTACTTTTCATATTTCACTTTTTTTCAAAATGCCTCAAAAGGCAAGGTTATATAATAATAGGTTAGAATAATTCATCAATTATACAATAACTTGTTGTCAATTCTCCAAAATTGTTATTTCAGCTCCGGAAGCATAGTCTTGTCCCCGCTGCTCACTCAAAGCAGTAAAACGGATATAACGAACCTTTACAGGCCGGGCAAACAAGACTTTCTTTTCACTGAGATTATTCTCAAATGTACCTTCCCGAATAGGAGTATCCCAATTCTTGCCATCCAAACTTACATGAACCGTGTAATCCTTCACATTACCATTGTCCACATCGTGACGTGGCAGATAAGTAAAGCCCTTTATTTCCTTAATTTCACCTACATCCAAATCTACCCAATGCGGATGCTTGGCAACTGTGACAGAATACATCGTATGCCAAATAGTATTCGGATCACCATCCACAAGATGAAAAGCATTGCCTTCACCCGGTTCCTGACTACTGGCATATATCACATTCACCGGAATACTCTCTAATTTTGTGAATACCGCATTGCTCTTTATCATAGGAGCATGTTTATACCAAGCTGAGACAGTTCCACCATCACGCAAAAGAACCGGTGATTCGTATTCTTGAACCTTGCCTCCATTTACAGTATACTGAATAGCCGTTGCTTTCTGACCGGATGTAATCTCCACTGTTCCGACACGGTCACGAGTTACAGACAGGGGAAGTTCCCCGGAAGGTGCTACACAGGCGATAGCGGATAAATCCGCACCCGACGGCCGGATGATGAATCCCATATTATGATGTCCGGCATACACACAGTCTTTCGTCAGAGGAATCGGGCCACAGCTATTTCCCCCTAATCCTGTTACGGCACAATCCAGATATAAATACGTATCACCTGCTGCAGGTAATTGATATGGATGAGATGCCAAAACCATATCCAAAGACGAATAAGGCAAAGCAGAAACTGACAACCGGTCGGTAGCGATAAAAACAGCCCCCTTGTGTTGAGAATCGGTCAATGCACACCAACGTACGTCTTCATGGTTACCCATATTCTGCGGTTTAGGGAAATTAATGAATTCATCGGCAACCCTACTTTTATGTATTTCTATAAATTGACTGCTCTTACGGTCGGAATAATTATCAATAGGACCACGACCATAATATGTGAAATTTTCAAATTTACGGGGTACTTTCATCACATAACCCAAACGCGGCAAAACTAAATTCGGCTGATTGGAAGTTATACTAGCTTCCAACTCAATAGAGCCATCTTGATAGACTGTCCATATCTGATTCGTAACAAACTTAAAATCTTCACTTTCAAAAGGTCTATCGGAACGCTCCTCAATCCGGTTCTTGCCGGAATACATACCTCCACCGATAAACGCACCATTAGGAGCCTGTGACTCTACCGCAAAAGATAATATGACCGCCCCATTTTCCTGCGCTTGTATATAATGACTGATTACCTTATGTCTCAGATTATGCAGACCGTTTTCGAACCAGGAAGAGAAGAACCAATTATCATTGTTAACGAAAGCTCTCAAAGCATTTAATTCAGGTCCGCCCCCTTCTGTTATGACAAACTCATCATTATATTTCAAGCTATAGATGCTTCCGGTAGATTTGCCGAACGCTACTTCGAATCCGGTTCCCTTGACAGATACGATATTATCGCCCGACTTTACACCGGAAAGTTCCAGGTTCTTCCCGAATGAGGCTACTTTACTTATCTCCGGACGGTTACCGGCCTCTTTTATCCGGAACTGTTCTTCCGCTACCACATAATCTTTGTCTGCCCAAGGCATCTTTTCTTTCAAGCAGAATTGAATCTTCAAAAAATACTCTGATTGTTCTGACAAATATTGACTCCCATATGGAACGGTAATAAGTTTTTTCGTCCGCGGAGCCAGGTTTCCCAAGTCTACGATAGCTGATTTTATTTTGTTTCCATTCTCATAAAGCGACCAAGTCACAAGATAGTCTGCAAGATCTTTAAAATAGTATTTATTAAAAACTTCCAATATCCCTTTTTGTATATCAACAGCTTTTACTCCTATATGCTGATATACTTTCTTTACTTCATAATATTGAGGTTTAGGCTCCAAATCACCGAACATGATTCCATTCATAACAAATTGTCCGTCATTAGGCACATCTCCAAAATCACCGCCATAAGCCAGATAACGAGTTCCGGTTGCCGGGTCATAGTTATATAAAGACTGGTCTACCCAATCCCAGATAGCACCTCCGCACAGAAAATTAGTTGATTCAATCGCTTCCCAATAGTCGGCCAGATTACCGCAGGCATTCCCCATTGAATGTGCATACTCGGAAATATGAAACGGATATTTAATATCATACTTCCCCTGTGCCGCTCCACTAACCCAATCTACGGAAGGGTATTGATTGGACCCCATATCAACTATATCATTGTTTCGTTCATACTGGACAGGACGCGAAGCATCAAACTTCTTCAACGCCCGATAAGCAGAGACGAAGTTATTTCCCGGACCGCCCTCATTGCCTAATGACCAAATCACAACAGACGGATTATTAACATTACTATGCACCATTTCCATTACACGTGCAATGTGAGCTTTCTCCCATTCTATCGGATGAGAGAGAGAAGCTTCTTCATAACGGAATTCATGTGACTCCAGATTAGCCTCATCTTCCAGATAAATTCCGTATTTATTGCAGAGATGATACCAATAAGGGTCGTCCGATAATGGGAGTTGCGCACATGATTAATATTGGCACGCTTCATCAGCATAATTTCCTTTTCCATTGTCTCCCGCGAAACGGCGTGTCCTGTAGCCGGACTGGATTCATGACGATTTACGCCTTTCAGCTTCACAGTCTTACCATTAATATAATAATATCGCCCGGCCAACCCGAACTCATCTTCCGAAGCCGGCGTATCCCTGATTTCTACCTTACGAAAACCGACAACTGTTGAAACCGTCTCTACCGTCCGGTTCTTTTTGTCTTTCAACTCCGCTACCAATGTATAGCAATAGGGAAACTCAGCCGACCACTTCTGAGGCGTTTTCACTTGAAATATAGTTTGTACATTTGTCGATTTTCCCGGTACAACTTCTTGAACGACCGTTGACAACCAATCGCCCACCAGCGTATTCTCGTCAGAATATAGTTTATTGGCATACAGTGAATAATAAATCTTATAGTTTTTAGCTATCTTCTTATCAAGATTCCGAATTTCGGCATTAATCGTCAAAGAGCCGTCCGACAAATTCTTATCCAAGTCGGGAATAGCGACCAAATCACGGATGTGAACCTTTGGAACTGAATGCAGAGACACTGTGCGAAAGATTCCCGGAAGACGGAACATATCCTGAGCTTCCAAAAATGAACCGTCAGAATTACGATATACTTCGGCAGCTACTACGTTTTTACCTTTTTGCAAGTAGGAAGTAATATTAAAACTAGCTGTATTACGGGAGTTTTTGGAGAAACCTACATATTGGCCATTAATCCAAAGATAGAAGAAAGAGTCTACACCATCAAAATTGATGAAAACCTCACGTTCCTCCCAGTCTTGCGGGATATCAAACTCACGACGATAAGAGCCGACTTCGTTGCGATGCTTATAAGTAGTCCAATGAGTTGGCGGAATACGCATTACTCCATTTTTCCAATCACCGATTTCGACATGCTGTACGAAGATAACTGATTGGTTCACATAAACAGGGGTTCCGTACTTCTGGCTTCCGTCTTTCTGAATTCCATAAATATTCCAATTGGAAGGAACAGAAATCAAATCCCAGGAACTGACATCAAATTCTGGCTGATAAAATTCTTTCGGACGCATATCCGGTTCAGGCGCCCAATGGAATTTCCAATCTCCATTCAGAGATTTCCAGTATCTACTGTTTTCCGGTAGTACTTTCCGGGCACTCTCAAGATCGGCAAAAGAAAAGAAATAAGCATGCGGCTGCTCCTTGTTCAATGCCAATTGTTCAGGGGATTCCCATTCGTTTCCATTGGGAGCAGTTGTTGATGCATAAGCAAAACCTTTTAAAGGTTCGTCTGCCAGAGTTTGTATAGTCAATATGCTATACAATACAGTAGTTAACAAAATTCTGTGCATGGTATTTTTCAGGTTGTTCTGATAATAAAGACACAGATATTCTGTTAAATACGTAGTTGGGATAATAAAAAACTTTTTAAGCAGTATGTTACAAGATCCGTTCTATCTCCTTCAACTCCTCTGCTGTAAACTCCAAATGATCCAGTGCTTTCAAATTGTCGGCCAACTGGTTGACAGAGCTTGCGCCCACAATCACCGAAGTCATTCGTTCATCTTTCAATACCCATGCCAGAGCCATTTCTGCCAGCGTCTGTCCACGACGACGAGCGATTTCATTCAACTGCCGGACAACTTCTATCTTTTCAGGAGTTACTTGCGAACGTTGAAGGAAACCGGAAGAGCGTGCAGCCCGTGAGCCTTCCGGAATGCCGTTTAAGTATTTATCCGTCAGTAATCCTTGCGCCAAAGGGGAAAAGGCGATGAAGCCGGAACCGTATTCTGCTGCCAGAGGAAGGCTTTCCGCCTCAACCTCACGGTCGAACATACTATAACGATACTGGCTGATAAGACAAGGAACGCCTGCTTCCGCCATCATTTCGTAGGCAACGCGCGCTTGTTCGGGGGGATATTTTGAGATTCCGATATACAGAGCTTTTCCTTGCTTTACAATATCAATCAACGTTTGAATGGTTTCTTCTACCGGAGTGACTCCGTCATAGCGATGGCTATAGAAAGATATCAAAATACTCCAACCCTGTGCGACGGAGACTTTGGTCAATACTTGCCATCAGGTTTTTGCGGGAACTGTTACCGCCATAAGGTCCTACCCACATATCATGTCCGGCTTTGGAGGAGATGATCATCTCATCCCGGTAACCTTGGAAGTTCTCTTTCGAGAATCCGTCCGAAATTAGTTTCGGCACTTCCGGGCACAGGGCCATAGTTATTTGCCAGGTCGAAATGGGTGATGCCATGGTCGAAAGCATACTTTATCATCTCAGTCGACACACTAAAATCGTCCACACTGCCGAAATTGTGCCACAATCCCAAAGAGATAAGAGGTAACTGCAATCCGCTCTTGCCGCAATATTTATACTGCATCCGTTCATAACGGTCGGGTGCCGGTTGATAAGTGAATGAATTATCCATATGATTAACGATTTATATTTCCTCTTACAAAGAAAGGAAAAATATGCCAAACAATATCCCAACTAATCAATGAAATGGCTCGTTGTCCTACATTAACCAATCCACTCATCTAGAGGAAGTTTTTGTTTCATGCCTTGAAACTATTTGTTTCTCGGTGTGAAACAGTTGGTTTCTCGGTGTGAAACTATTAGTTTCAAACGTATATGAAACTTTTTGTTCCAAGCAACCGGAAACTAAAGTCCCCGTCAATGGAGCAAATGATCAGCCTGCATGAAAGAAACTTTAGAACTGGAAGTAAATGAACGGCTGAATCTCCGAACTCTTCATCTGAATGACTACATAAATCAGAACGACCATCATCAGCGCTTTCCCCACAAACGGCAGACAAATGACGCCCCGGCATACTGTATTTTCCCAACTATCGGGTGCAAAATGAAGCAGGAAGCCGAGCAGCATCAATGCAAAGACCTTCCAATAACCTTCCAGCAATTGAGGAAATAGTTGAGGGCGGAAAGTGGTGAATATCTGTTTCAGCATATCCATTGAGTTTTGGAAATCTGCGTTACGGAAGAATATCCAACAGAAGCATACGAAATGGAAAGTGATGATTACACCGAATATACGACGCCAGCCGTGACTTTCCTCGCCTTTCCTGCGACCAGTGATTGTCATCCACATTTTGTGCAATGCCAAAGCGATGCCGTGAAATGTTCCCCCAAAGTACGAAATTCCAGGATGCCCCGTGCCATAATCCGCCTAAAAACATGGTGATTATCAGATTCATGTATTGACGGAACTTCCCTTTCCGGTTTCCGCCTAAGGATATATACAGATAATCTTTCAGCCAACTGGAGAGAGAAATATGCCAACGCCGCCAGAATTCGGTTATGGAAGCGGACTTATAAGGAGAATTGAAATTCAGATTGAAATGGAAACCCAACAGCAGAGCAATACCGATAGCCATATCGCTATATCCGGAGAAGTCACAATAAATCTGCAAAGCATACCCGTATACTCCCATCAGATTCTCGAGTCCCGAATAGAGAGTAGGATTATCGAAGATACGCTCCACGAAGTTGACGCTGATATAATCGGAAATAATCGCTTTCTTGAACAAGCCGGAGAAAATCAGGAAGATGCCTCGCCCGAACATCTCCTGCGAGACAAAGAGGGGTTTCCGTATCTGCGGGATAAAGTCGCGTGCACGAACGATAGGCCCTGCAACCAACTGCGGAAAGAAAGATACATAGAAAGCATAGTCCAGCAGGTTGGTCAGTGGTTTTATATCTTTCCGGTAGACATCGATGGTATAACTCAATGATTGGAAAGTAAAGAAAGAGATGCCGACAGGCAGAAAGATGTCGAGTGCCGTAAATTCCCCTCCCATCAACGAGGCAATCACTCCCCCCAGGAAATTAGTATATTTAAAGTAGGCAAGAAGCCCCAGATTGACTCCCAGACTCAGAGTTACCAACCCTTTGCGTTTCCAATGTCCCCCGGTACGAGCCATAAGTTGTGCAAGAAAAAAGTCGGCAACAGTGACTATGGCAAGCAGAAAAAAGTAAGTGCCACTACTCTTATAGTAGAAATAATAGGAAAAAAGGGTGACAAACAAGATACGGGCGGTATATTTATGTTGCAACAACACGTACACTACCATAAAAGCAGCAAACAGCCAAAGGAAGATACCACTGCTGAATATCATCGGTGCCTGCGGATCGTAGGTAAGCACCTCTTTTAACCGGCTGAAATCAATATCAATGGGAAACATAATCGTTATATGCTTTGATTAAGGCCTGGTATAATAAATTCCCCTTGAAGGATGTATCCTTCGGGTAAATAATGCACATGATCGGGACGCATCAGTTTCGCTTCCGTCCAGTTGGTACAGGCACGGCGCTTTGCCCCCTACTACATCGTACATATCCCACACCAGCAGGCGGTTATTCCTTGCATAGCGACGGATCGTTTCTGCGGCTGTCACCGTACGGGGATTAATGGCATAAGTACGCCTGCGCTTTCTTTGCCGGAAACTTTCATACGAACCCGGCGGAGTAGTGAGAAGAACAGGTACATTGGGGAGACTGTCGCGCAGAAGCTTGACAAGTTCATCCATTTGGTTGTAATGCACATTGATATTATAACGCCGGTTATGACTTTCATTCGTTCCGAAAGAAAGAATCAGCATTTCGGGTTTCAAGGCCACGATTTCGGCAATACGGTCGGGATGGGTAAAAGTGAGACAGGTAGCTCCGTTCACTCCTTTATCAATATAAGAGACAGCACCGAAAGTCTCGGCCAGACGGGCTCCGGTAGTCTGCGGATAGATGTGCCCGCGTACGTGACTGTCTCCGATATGAACGATACGAACCGTATCTTCGGACAATCCGGCACGCACTTGGCGGAGATGTTCAAAAACGGGAGACAACAAACCTATACTGTCGATAATCTCATTTCGTCCGGTTTCGCGGAAAACTGTCGGGAAAGAGACTTGCGCGGAAATGGTATCGTTTGTCCAGGTCATTTCCCGCAAAGGTTTGATCATTTTTTTAAAGTCTTGCCTAATGGCGGGCAGGCAGGGATACGGTCTTGTGCTGTTATCTTTGAAAGAGAACAAGGAACAATAAGAATTCCTGCCAGCATAAGCATAAAGACAGACAGTAGGTTATTCTTTCTCATAATCTCTTCTCCTGTCATATTGTTTCTTACCGTATATCAATGTCTCATAAAGCAGCCCTGCCAGATGTTTGCCACCCCGGAAGTTGATATGCGTATAATCATAGTTTGCCATAGACGGTTTGGCATGAACCAGTTTCGCCATACTGCCCTCGCCGCCCATTGCTTCGAACATATTCCAGAAAAAGCGATACCGCTTTCGGCAGCAATGTTCTGCTGATAGCGAATCAGATTCTTGACTCCCGGCATGGTGCGAAAGTCGCCGTTCTCGTTCTTATAGTCACGGTCGCCGACACTCAACAGCAGGATTCCGGCTTGGGGGAAACACGTTTTCAGATGTTCGATAGCTGTCAGCAGTCCTTTTTGATAGTTATCGTAGTTACGTCCGCGTTCGGTAGCGACGTTCAGACCGTATTCAAGAATTATCAAGTCGTAGGGGCGCTGGCGATTAAACTCTTTCAGCATTTGTTGCGGAATGCCACGCAGGGAAAGCCCGGAACTGCCACGCAACGAGAAGTTATCGAGAATGATACCTTGCTTTCCATCCATTGCCAGACCATAGAAAAGCGTGGAGTCAGTACGGTTTACCGTCCAGCGGATGGAGCCGATACGTCCGTTTACTTGAATTTCCTGTAAACCGCCGGAAGGTGCCAGTGCATAATTTCTGTTGTCTCCTTTGTTCACACGGGCAGAGAGATGAACGGAATCTTTATTATAAAAGAAGATAGAAGCACGCTGGCAGGTATCAAGCAGCGAAGCGTATTTGCTCTGTCCGCGTAACTCCACATAAGCTCCATTCCGGGGAACGAAATAATGACCGGAGATGCCTTGTTTTTTCCTGTCGAAGTAGACACTGTCCGTCACTGCGTGGCTCGCCCATCCACCGAACTGATGCCGTACCGTAGGACGATAACCGCTTGTCATGGAAGTGATGGTGACAAAACCTACTCCACAACCACCGAATCGTTTCTGAAGCATTTCGCGCAGGTCGGCGGTAAAAATATCCGCTTCAATAAAGGAGTCGCCGAATACGGCAATACGTACCAAGCGGTCATCGGAGCCGGAAGCCCCGGAAGAGAGACGGTCGAGAGCTTCATAAAAAGGAGCCATGCCACGACGGGTGGAGTCGCTGTAATCTTCAATACAGGTCATACCTGCACGGCAAGTATCTACAAAAACCGGCTTTACTACGGGTGGCAGAGGAATGCTGTCCGAATCCGCTACGGCTGCGTCCGTGTCCGGATAACGAAGGTCACTTAAAAGGTCTACACGCCTCATCGTGTGCCCGTCAATGGTGATGACCGGAAGCCAGTGCAGCCCCAACAGGGCTGCAAACACAACCAGCACAAACCACAACGAATATTTCAAATAATTCTTTATAATCTCCATAATGTTCCTAAATCCCAAAACGACCGCAAAGATAGATAAAAGCCATAAAAAGAAGGGAGAATCTACATTATTTATAGATTCTCCTTTCCGTTTATTTATCCGGCAGACCGGTCATCAAATGGTTCGCTCAATGTTCCACACAAATGCGCGCAAGCCTAATTGTTCCGTTTCCATGTCCATCCGATGCAAGGGTGTCAAGCAACGGATCTACTTTATGGTCTTCGACTACAGTGATAATAGCCGAACACATACTGGGCCAGGCATGACTACCGAAGTGCGGATCGCCTGTCTTTGAGCCACGTCCCTGCACCTTTTCAAGGTATGTAAAGCCACGGCAACTCAGACGGTCGAGCAATGCCATGATCCGTTCGTAATAAGCCTGATCGAATGTTATCAATACTGATTTCATATTTATTTTCTGTTATTTCTTAATAATGGTGCTTTTATTCTCCTGAAAATAAACGTCCAGTTCGCGTTGATGGCGAAGTTTACGACGTCTGTTCTTGATACCTGTTCCGGCAAATACACAGTACAGTGTAGGAATCAGGACGAGTGTCAACACAGTAGATACCGTCAGACCACCGATTACGGCAATCGCCATCGGACTCCACATCTCAGAACCTTGTCCGCCACCGATAGCCATCGGAATCATACCCAAAACGGTCGTGGCTGTTGTCATCAATACCGGACGGAGACGGCTCTTACCGGATGTCACCACAGAGTTGATGACCGCCATACCCCGCTCTCGACAGAGCGTGATGTAGTCGATGAGCACAATACCGTTCTTCACCACAATACCGATCAGCATGATACCTCCCAGCAAACTCATTACACTCAGCGTACTGCCCGTAAAGAACAACGCCATCAAGACTCCACTAAATGCAAACGGCAGAGAGAACATGATAATGAACGGATAAGTCAGAGACTCGAACTGTGCTGCCATTACGATGAATACAAGAATGACAATCAGGATACCCAATGTTCCCAAGTCGCGGAACGAATCCTGCTGGTCTTCATACGAACCGGAAATCTGAATCGTGATTTCTCCCGGAATATCCATCTTATCAATAAGCTTGTTACCGGCAGCTACCACGTCACCCAACGGAGCACCGGAGATAACGGCGGATACGGTCACGATACGTTCACGGTCTTTACGCTCAATGGTAGGAGGCGCAAAACGTTCGACTACCTTTCCGACATCTTTCACACGGACAGCCTGTCCCTGGGCATTGTAGATAAGGATATTCTCCAAACTTTCCAGACTTGTACGATATTCGGGTGCATAGCGCACTTTGATATCATACTCATCCCCGTCTTCACGATATTTGGAAGCAACGGCACCATTGATACGATTACGCAAGTAGTTACCGGCTGTAGCCAGGTTCAGTCCGTGCATCGCCAGCTTCTCACGGTCGAAGTCGACTTGATATTCCGGTTGGTAATCGCTACGGCTGATATTGACCTCGGTTACCTTTCACTTTCAGCAGTTCGCGTTTCAAACGGGCTGCTACGCTATCAGTCATCGTCATATCGTATCCGTATATCTCAAAGTCAGCGCTCGCCTGAGCGGACATACCTGTGTTACTACCTCCGAGGATTACCTGTGCCTTGCTGAATTCCGGATAGGCTTTCAAATCTTCACGCATCTCATCACAGACCTTTTCCAGACTGATATTACGGTCGCCCGGGTCTACCAAACTGATGTTGAAGGAAATAATGTGCGAGCCGTTGTCCTGCATGGAAGCCCACGTATTATCCGAGTCCGCCTGACCTACGGTATAGTTACATACCTTCATGATGTCCTTATACTTCGTCAACCATTGATTGGTCAGTTTTTCCGAAAGTTCCTGCGCTATCTCTTTACGTGTACCAATCGGCAACTCAAGCTGAACAGCAATACGGGCATTATCCTGTGCCGGGAAGAATTCCGTACCGATGCCCTTCGCGCACAGCAAACTGATAATAAAGAAAGCGATACATCCCACGATGACAACCGGACGATGACGTACCGCCCAATTCAGCATCTTCGCATACCCGGCATCGAGCCCGTCCAGTACTTTCTCAATCGGAGTAAAGAAGAGTTTGAACATCTTCGACGGTTTCTTCTGCAAACGAAGTAATTGCGAACAGAGCATCGGGGTCAGTGACAGCGCCGCGACCGTAGAAATAAACATGATGGCACACATCATCCAACCCAACTGTTTGAAAAGCACACCGGACATACCACTCACCATCGTCAACGGGAAGAACACGGCGATCATGGTCAGCGTAGAAGCAATTACGGAAATAGCCACCTCATTCGTTCCATGTACTGCTGCCTGTTTCGGGTCCGAACCACGCTCAATATGTGTCGTCACGTTTTCAAGTACCACAATCGCATCATCCACCACCATACCGATAGCGATAGAAAGAGACGAAAGCGAGATGATATTAATCGTATTTCCACTGATTGCCAGGTAAATGAATGAAGCAATCAACGAAAGCGGAATCGTGATACAGATAATCAATGTCGCACGCCAGCGTCCCAGGAACAGGAACACGACGATCACAACGAACAGCAAGGCATATGCCACGGTTTCGGTCAAACTGTCGATCGTATTCAAAATATTATCGGACGTATCAACGATAACACCGATTTTCACATCACTCGGCAAGTTCTTCTGAAGTCTCGGCAAGGCATCCGCCACCTTCTTGGAGATTTCCACCGAATTGGCTCCCGACTGTTTCTGAACAACAATCATAGCACCTTGCACACCATTATTATAGGTTTCCTGTGCGCGTTCTTCTACGGTATCGACAATTCGGGCTACGTCCCGCAAAAAGACGTTTGCCCCATTGTTTGTACCCACCACAACATCTGCCAACTGACGGGAATCTTTAAACTCTCCTTCTACACGCAACGCGTAGGTTTCACTACCAATATCGAAGTTACCACCGGGAATATTCTTGTTCTCGGCACCAATAATAGAACTGATTGTTTCGATAGTCAAGTGGTATGCTTCCAGTTTGTTAGGGTCGCAATATACCTGAATCTCACGCTGCGGCGCACCACTGATAGACACCGTTCCCACACCGGGAATACGTGCCAACGGGTTAACCACACGGTCGTCCAGTATCTTGTAAAGCGCGGCCTGGCTCTCATTGGCCTGTACCGAAAGCAATACAATCGGAATCATGTCCGTACTGAACTTGAAGATGATCGGATTCTCGACATCATCCGGCAGCTGTGAGCTTACCATGTCGAGTTTGTCACGTACATCATTCGTCAGCACGTCAATATCATTACCAAACTCAAATTCCAATGTAATCAATGACATATTCTCGGAAGAACGAGAGGTAATATGTTTCAGGTTACTCACCGCATTCAAGGTATTCTCCAGCGGCCGGGTAACGTTATTTTCTATATCCGAAGCACTTGCGCCAGGATATGCGGTCATTACCATGATCGTATTTGTATCGATGTCCGGATACAAGTCGATAGGCAATTTGGACAAAGAGAAAAGACCAAAGATCACTACTGCGAGGAAGCAGAGCGAGGTCATAATCGGTTTCTTAACCGCACCTTCGTATAAACTCATGTTTAATAGGTTTTATATCACATTATAAACTTATTTCTCAACTTCCACTTCCATACCGTTCACCAAACGTGACTGGCCGGCAACTACAACCTGAGAATTATCGGGTACACCGGATTTCAGCTCGTACTCCGAACCCATGCGTCTGCCTAACTCCACTTTGTTGTAGGACACTTTGCCATCTTTATAAACGTACACATAGCGATCGCCGGAACCTGCCTGTTTCACAATAGCCAAGTCGGGCACTACAACGTTGTCCGCCGTACCGAAGTTCAACGTTACACGGGCAAACATTCCAGGACGTACGCGCTGGTCTCTGTTGTCCAGTCTAATTTCTACCTGGAATGTACGGGTAGCAGCGTCTATCGTAGGATAAACCAGATTAATGGTTCCTGTGAATACTTCATCACCATATACATCCAGTTTCACATCTACCGGTTCGCCTTTCTTCACCTTCGTGAAGTAGGTTTCAGACACATTGATAAGGAGTTTCACCGGAGTAATTTGTTCTACGACCAGTACCGGCTCTCCCCACTGTACATATCACCGTTATCATAGTTGCGCGCAGTAATTACACCACTAATCGGGCTCAGCAAAGAAGTGTTCTCCAACAGATTCTTATAAGCTGTCTCTGTCACGTCAAGTTGCATCTTTGAAGCATCCCACTCTGATTTGGAAGCACCGCCTACCTTATAAAGTTCGTCGATACGATTAAATTCAATTTTCTGATTGTCCAGTTGCAGTTTCGTCTGTTTGAGGTTAGCTGCATCCATCTGCACTAATTTCTGTCCTTTGGATACGCGGTCGCCCACCTCTACAAAGATCTTGTCGATACGTACGGGAGATGAAGGAGCGATATTGTTTTTCACTTCTGCTTCTACCGTTGCCGTATAATCTTGTATCTGCTCTACGGGACGAGCTTTTACCTCTGCCAGTTTCACGATGGGTTTCGCGTCCACGTGTTCCACAGTAGCTTTGTCTTTTCCACCTGTACATGAGCCCATAAACACAGCTAACAGCAGGGCTACTAATTGGATACCTTTTTTCATATTCCTTAGTTGTAATTTTTTAGTTGTCTATCTTTATTGTTTTCCCAAAACCTGATCAAGGTCAGCCTTAGCTACCAGGTAATCGTAGATTGACTGATTGTAAGTGAGTTGGGCTTGCGTCAGTGCCACTTGAGAACTGTTGAGTTCGAGCACCGTACCTTTACCTACATCATAACGTTTTTCGGCAATCACCACCGCTTTCTTAGCCTGCATTATATTTTCTTTATTGCTGACTACCTGCTCTGTGTTAGCAGCCATATTGTTACGGCAACTGACAATCTGCATATTCAACTGTCTTTCCGTATCGATGCGGTTCCAGTCAAGCTGGCGCATCTGGATGCGGGCCGATTTTACCTTCGTAAAGTTGCTCGCCCTATACAAAGGAATGCTCAGATTGAACATCAGGCTCGAACTGTTGCTCCAGTTATAATCGAAGAAGTTGATATTCGGATTATACAAGGATTGATAGTTGTAGGAGAAACTCATCGAAAGAGTCGGCATAAAGTTTGTTTTCAAAGACTTGACGTTCTTCTCTAATAACTTCATGTTCAAGTCCAACTGTTTCATAGTGGTATTGTTGTTCAGATTTACGTTCTCTTCCTTCAATTGGTTGGCAAACATAACCATCTCGTAATTAGTCAGACTATCATTAATCTTAATATCCACATCAGCCGTAATGCCCATCAACACTTTGAGCTGCAACTTAGCCAAAGTCACTGCGTTGGCTGCCGAAATCAGGTTCGGTTTGATGCTACGCATCTGCACTTCCGCACTGATTTTATCATATTCGCTCACAGTCCCCTGCTGATACTTGGCATTGACAACATTATAATTGTCTTCTGCCAGTTTGTAACTGCCTTGAAGTACTTCGTAACTATCTTGTGCAAGCATCAACTGATAATAAGCTTTACTTACCTGATTGATCAAATCCAGTTCGGAAGCACGCGACTTCTCCACTGCCAGTTCGATATCTGTCTTTGTCATTGACATGGCCCGGTAGACTGCCCGGTGCAAACAAAGGCAGGTTAATGCTCAGTCCGGCATTGGCGGTATTCGTACCATCCTGCCCCATCTTGAACGACATATCGTTCAGTTTCATTTCGGCTGCCTTGATTGTATGATCCACAGAGCCGGCGATGCTGGCTTCGGGCAACAGACTTTGCCATGCTTCCTTACCGGCTACTTTCTTTAAGGCAATTTCTTCTGCCGCCACTTTTATCGTAGGATTCTCATCCAACGCTATTTCCAGGGCTTTGTCTAAGGTTAAGGTCAGCGTATTCCCCGCCACCTGAGTCTCCTGAGCTTTTGCAAAGCCAAACGCACAGAACACTACAGCCATCAGAAGAATCTTCTTACCTGTCGGTCTTTTCATTTTGTTCATAAACTGGTTTCTAATTAAATCTTTAATTGTTTGTCAACAGAACCTCACTCTTGCTTTTCGCCCATGCGGTTCTTACGATATTCTTGTATAAATTCCTCTAAAACTTTGGCTCCTTTTTCCGTGGAAATGCCACGTATATAGGTAAACATGATGGATTCGTATACTTCTATAAAAGGATATTCGTTGCAAACATCGGTATTCAGCAATACGTCAAACTGCTCACGTACCAACATATTGACAATAGCAAAATTCACATCTGAACGAAAAATACCCTGGTCTACCCCCACCTTAAAGAAGGACATTGTTTTCACCGAATCACTGTCCTGCCGGGCTCTCATTATCTCGTATACCTTCGGATATTTCTTGATGTCCTCAAAAAAACGTTTATTCGTCTGATGAAACACTTCAATGCTTTTCTGAAAGACAGCAAGTATCACTTCCAGCACATTGTGCGATTCCTCATATACCTGCTGCAAATACCTGTCTCTGTCTGCCTGTGCCTTCAATATGCATTCTCTCAACAACGACTCCTTATCCGCAAAGACTTCGTAGAGCGTACGTTTGGATATACCTAATGCTGCCGCAATATCGTCCATTGTAATACTCCTGATACCTTTCGTTCTGAAAGCTTCCATTGCCGTCACCACGATTCGTTCTCTTAATTCTGCTCTTTGGGAAGCGTCTTTTCCATGCTCTGTCATCGTTCGTTCTTCTTTATTGTTTTAATGCAGTTTTCGTTTTATCTTCATTTACAGAGGAAAAACGGAACAAAGATAAATAGAAAACTCAATTAACAAATTAAGTTTCCACGTATTTATAGTCCATTTGAGAATTATTATCATTCAATGGACTCATATGAAAACAAGTGTTAAGAGGTAATATGGAACAAATACACGGCAAAGGTAGGAAGTAAAAGAATATGGAGTAAAGTTTTATCGCTATCAGAAGGGTTCTGACCGATAAATGCCGGATAAACGCCGATAAAAATCGACGCTTACCCGGCAATAACAGTCGCCCATATTAACGAAAATAGAAAAAGGGATGGGTTTATGGTTAATATTCTATTTGATTCCTTTTCAGGAAGGCAACTGTTTTATGTATCTCCTTGTACATCACGATGTCATCTTTCACAAAAGGCACTTCTTTCCGGTAGGCATGCAGGAAACTCTCCAGCAGCGGAGACGTTTTCAGCGGACGGCGGAAATCGATGCCCTGCGCAGCATTCATCAGTTCAATGGCAAGAATATGTTCAAGGTTATCCATTATTTTATAGAGTTTGGTGGCGGCATTGGCGCCCATACTCACGTGATCTTCCTGCCCGTTGGAAGAGACAATGGAATCGCTTGATGCGGCATAACAGTACATTTTGTTCTGGCTGACCATCGAAGCAGCAGCATATTGGGGAATCATGAAACCGGAATTCAGTCCCGGATTGGCAACCAAAAACTCCGGAAGTTCGCGAAGTCCCATAATCAATTGAGAGACACGGCGTTCGGAAATGTTTCCCAGTTCTGCCAAAGCAATGGCAAGAAAGTCATAGGAGATGGCAAGCGGTTGCCCGTGGAAGTTTCCGCCTGAGATAATCCGGTCTTCGTCAGGAAAGATGGTGGGATTGTCTGTGACAGAGTTGATTTCTGTCAACAGGACAGAAGCAACGTAACGAATCGCATCTTTCGTGGCGCCATGCACCTGAGGGATGCACCGGAAAGAATAAGGATCCTGCACATGTTCTTTATGACGTTCGATAAGTTCACTGCCGGCCAGTAGTTTACGAAAAGCTTCGCCTGTCTCAATCTGTCCCTGATGGGGGCGGATTTGTTGGATACAGTCCATAAACGGGTCGATCCGGCCGTCAAAAGCTTCGAGAGAAAGGGCGGCTATGAGGTCGGCTTTTTTTGAGAGGCGGAAGGCTTTGAGCATAGCGAATACACCGTTGGCACTCATGAACTGGGTACCGTTGAGCAGTGCAAGCCCTTCTTTACTCATCAGTTTGACAGGTTCCCAACCAAATTCGTCGAGAACGCTGATAGCCTCACATTTCTTTCCTTTATAATAGACATCACCGACACCAATCAGGGGAAGGAAGAGATTAGCCAGCGGGGCGAGATCTCCGGATGCTCCGAGAGAACCGCGGTCATAAACGATAGGCATGACGTCATTATTGAAGAAATCGAGAATACGCTGTACTGTGATAACTTGTACGCCACTATGTCCGAGAGAGAGGGCGTGAGCTTTCAACAACAACATCAGTTTGATAATGACCGGGCGGATTTCTTCGCCTACGCTGCAAGCATGACTCTTTATCAGGTTTTCTTGGAGTGTACCCAGCTCGCCGGAAGAGATGTTCTTGGTACATAAAGAACCGAAACCTGTTGTTATGCCATACAGGGGCTCTTCGGAAGAAGCTATCTTACAGTCAAGGTAGTCACGGCATTTCTGAATACGTAGCTTGGCTTCGGGAGCTAATTCCAGTTTTAAGTTCTCGTTAATAATCCGTTCGATGATTTCGAAGGTCAGTTCTCCGGAACCTATTTGATACACATTCTTGCTCATACGCGTAAATCTTGGTTGACGGCATCCAGTATTTCTTTTTCTTTCTGACAAGCAGCCTGCTCTATCTTATCGGCTTCAGCTTGCAGTTGGATGACAAATTCCCGGTCTTTGAGCGAACCGAGGTTGATACGGACATTCAACAAAGCTCCTAAAACGGCAGAACGAGCGGACATCATGGCTACGCAGGCATCGGTAACGGCATTTCGATTGCCGAAACGGGCTACATCGGCGATAATTGCCATCATATCAAGGGCTTTCCGGGCCACTTCCAAAGGGATGAGGGCAGCTTGTTTGGTTGCTTCCTGAATAGCAGCACTTCGGACGGCTTTTTCTTCATCGGTAGCTTTGGGAAGTTTAAAACAGGCAAAAACTTCATCATAGGCTTCGGAGTCTTTATCGATAAGTGCAATAAATTCGCCTAGCAGGCGGAGAGTGATTGTTTGTGCGTGCTGCATTAGTTCTTCGCTGATTTCATAGCCTTTCTTACCTACGGTCAACCGGGTTACCATTGTGGAAAGGGCGGAAGCTAATGCACCACTTAACGCAGCAATACTACCACCACCGGGCACAGGGTCACTGCCAGCCACTTTATCTAAGAAATCTTTTACGGTTAAATCTGCTAACATGGTATTCTATTTTTTAGTTAGTTATTAATTGGCAGGATATAACATACCACCTTTTATAGTCATTATTACGCTGTTCATTCCTATATAGTAAGGCAGGATGTGATAGTCTCCGGAATTCAGGACAACAAAATCGCCTTGTTTGCCGACTTCAATACTGCCGATACAGTCGGCTCGCTGAAGAGCAGCAGCACCGTTCAAGGTCAGGGCAGTGATGGTTTCTTCCACACTCAATTTCATGTAGATGCATGCAAGGGCGATGGTTAAAGGGATGGAACCGGAGAAACAGCTTCCCGGATTCAAGTCTGTGGCAAGTGCCACGGCACAGCCGGCATCAATCATTTCACGACCGCGTGCATAAGGTTCTTTCAGTGCGAAAGCCGTCAAAGGTAACAGAGTGGCCACTACGCCAGTATCAGCCATTGCACGAATACCGGCATCGGAAGCGTGCAACAGATGGTCAGCGGATAAAGCTCCCAATTCGGCTGCTAATTCTGCTCCACCGAAAGAAACTATTTCGTCTGCATGAAGTTTCAGCAGAAAACCTTGGTCTTTGGCAGCTTGGAGTAGGCGGCGGGACTGTTCGACAGAGAAAACTCCTTGTTCGCAAAAGACATCACAACATTCGGCGAGTGCGTTTGCACGGACGACAGGAAGCATTTCGTGAATCAGAAAGTCGATATAGGCATCACTTCTTCCTTTATATTCTTTTGGAAGAGCATGGGCTCCTAAGAAAGTGGATACAATGTCGATACGTTTGTGCTCGTCATTGTTCAGGCTGCGCATTATTTTCAGTTGTAACAGTTCGGTTTCACGGTCCAGACCGTAGCCACTTTTTCCCTCTACTGTAGTCACTCCCATCGTGCTCATCTTTTTCAGAAATGTTTCGGCTGCCGAGCGAAGTTTCAGGAAATTCATTTGCCGGGTAGCTTTTACGGTACTGGCTATCCCTCCGCCACGTTCCATGATGGACATATAGCTTTCGCCTTTCAGCCGCCATGAAAATTCTTCGGAACGTTCTCCGCCAAAAACAAAATGGGTATGCGAATCGACAAAGCCCGGAAGCAGGCAATGTCCCCGGGCGTTGTAATGCCAGTAGTTCTGATAGTAGCCATCGCGGTCTTCGCCACGGTTCTCACCAACGTAGGTGATGATTCCTTTGGTGACTTCCACGGTTCCGTTCTCTATGACTTGCAGTTGCGACATCTCTTCACCTCTACGGGCAGAAAAGCCGATAGGGGTGACAATACGGGCATTGAATATAATCAGGTTTTCACTCATATAGTTACTTTTAGTTATTCCATGATACGGGCTTCCAAGACTTGTTGCATGGAGAAGTTTTCCAGTCCGAGGTAGTAGGAGGCTGTGTCGATCAGGGCTTCCATCGGCACCAGACCAATGATCTCACTTCCAACAATCGTAACACCATAGCGGCGGGCTTCGATACGGACTAATTCGAAGACACGATAGAGTGCGGTACGGGTGTAATCGGTCATATTAATGGATACTTGGGTGATATTCCGCTCTTTCAGTTCCACCCCCATTGCTTTGACGTAGCGGAGACCGCCGTTGATATGCCGGATATTTTTTGCTATCTTGGTAGCTATTTCCAGATTGTCCGTACTCAGATTGATGTTATAAGCGACAAGCGGCATACGGGCTCCGATGGCTACGGTTCCCGCGGTGGGATGACGTTCGGCGGGACCGAAATCCGGTTGCCATTCGGGAAGTTTTATTTTCTCAGCCATTCCTTCAAATTCGCCTTTGCGAACGGCAGCCAGATTCTCCCGGTGCGGTGCAGTGGCAGACTTTTCATACAGGAAGACAGGAAGGTTGTATAACTCGGCTACACGGGCAGCAACTTCTTTCGACAGGGTGATTGCTTCTTCCATCGTAGTGTTTTTAATCGGGATGAAAGGGACAACGTCCACTGCTCCCATACGGGGGTGTTGCCCGCTATGATGATTCAGGTCTATCAGACGGACGGCAACGCCAACAGCTTCGGCCACTGCGTCACGCAAAGCTTCAGGTTCGCCGACAAGAGTGACGACCAAACGGTTATGATCCTCATCGTTACTATAATCAAGTAGTTTTACGCCTGCTTTTCCACGGAAAGAAGCTACTATTTTATCAATTTTCTCCAAATCACGCCCTTCACTAAAATTGGGGACACATTCAATGATTTTGTTCCAGCTCATAATAAATATCTATCTTATGGTTACATCTCAAAGAATCGCATTTTGCGCGACAACTTTCTCTATTAATTCTTCATCTGCCAGATATGGCATGGTTATTTGATAGTCTCCGGCATGAGATTCGTTAAATGATTCACTAGTTTCCATTGCATGCGGATTGCGGGCCCACGAACGGCGGGCCACTCCGCCCCCATCACATCCCAAAGCATGGCGGAACGGAGTATTTCATCTACTCGCTCACTGCCATCACATACCATACCAAAGCCACCGTTGATCGCTTTTCCAATACCGACTCCACCGCCATTGTGCAAAGCTACAAGGCTCATTCCACGGGCACAGTTGCCGGCAAAGCACTGCACAGCCATATCCGCCATCACATTGCTTCCGTCTTTTATATTCGATGTCTCACGGAAAGGCGAATCGGTTCCACTCACATCATGATGATCACGGCCCAACATGATTGGTCCTACTTCTCCCCGCCGTACCATTTCATTGAAACGGAGGGCGATATTCATTCTTCCTACGGCATCCTGATAGAGAATACGTGCCTGAGTACCTACTACCAGCCTGTTCTTTTCGGCGTCGCGTATCCAGTTATAATTATCTAAATCCTGTCCACGCCGATTGACATCGATACATTCCATGGCTGCATGGTCTGTTTTTATCAGATCTTCATGTTTCCCACTCAGGCAAACCCAACGAAAAGGACCGTAACCGTAATCAAAGAGTTGAGGTCCCATAATGTCTTCCACATAACTCGGCCATATAAATCCATCTTTCTCATCAACTCCATTGCGGGAAATCTCTTTCACTCCGGCATCATAAATCGCTTTCATAAAGGAGTTGCCATAATCGAAGAAATAGGTTCCCCGAGCTACCAGCTTTTTAATAACTTCAAAATGACGATACAGAGATGCATCTACCAACTGCCGGAATTGTTCGGGAGACTCATGAAGAAGTTGCGTACGTTCTTCAAAAGTCAGTCCGACAGGACAATAACCGCCTTCGTATACGGCATGGCAAGAAGTTTGATCAGATAATAGTTCGATGAGGATATTTCTCTGTTCGGCGTATTCGAGCAGATCGACTACATTTCCGTGATAGGCTATTGAACAGGGTTCGCAACGTTGCATCGCTTCGTTTGCCATCCGATAGGCTTCTGCCACGTCCTCCGTGATATGTGCCACCCATCCCTGCCGATAACGTGTTTCGATACGGGAGCTATCGACTTCGGCTATAATAGAGGCTGCTCCGGCTATCTCGGCTGCTTTGGGTTGGGCTCCGCTCATTCCGCCCAATCCGGAGGATACGAAGAGGTGACCACGCAAATCTTTGTCCTGCGGAATGCCGAGTTTCAATCGTCCGGCATTGAGTAATGTATTGAAAGTGCCATGAACAATACCCTGCGGACCGATATACATCCAGCCGCCCGCCGTCATCTGACCGTAATTGGCAACTCCCATTTGTGCGGCAATGTGCCAGTCGTGCTGATTGTCGAACTGACCTATCATCATAGAGTTGGTAATAATAACGCGGGGGGCGTCAGGACGGGAATGAAAAAGTCCTAAGGGATGACCGGATTCAATCACCAGAGTTTGTTCTTGAGTCAGTTCTTCCAAATATTGTTTTATTAGGCGATATTGCATCCAGTTCTGGCAGACTTGTCCGGTTTCACCATATGTGACAAGTTCGTAAGGATATAGAGCTATATCAAAACTGAGATTATTATCAATCATCACCTGAAAGGCTTTACCTTCCAGGCAACGGCCGCGATACTCGTCTATCGGCTTTGCTTTCAAATCACCTTCAGGACGAAAGCGGTATCCATAAATCCGGCCTCGAGTACGCAGTTCCTCCATAAATTCAGCAGCTAATTGTTCATGCCATTCAGAGGGGATATAACGCAATGCGTTTTTCAATGCTGTAACTGTCTGAGCCGGGGTAAGTGTATAACCACGGTCGGGAGCTCTCCGGATACCTTCTACAAACCCCGGATAAGATGGGAGCGTGTTGCCAAGAGTTATTTTCATAATAAAACAGATTAAGGATTACAAACTGTAAGTAACACCGTCGTATAACTCTTCGCAAGATAGAAAAAAAGGAGATAAAAGGCAAGAAAAACAAAGATTTTATTATCAGAAAGTTATTATTCCTGTTTATCCTGCAATTCCAGCAAATATTTAAAAGTATGTTTCGCTTCCGGACTGGCATCTTTTAAATAGGCTTGTTTCAGTTCGGGATATTTTTTCAATAATCCAAGCATCTTGTTTTTGTCCAGAAATTCAACCTTTCCTGTCTCTGTATTCAATTCATAGCAGACGCGTTTTGTGACCAAACTTGAAGCTGCAATGGCATCACCGATATTTCCACCCAACTTAACATCATCTTCTTCTACGAAATTTCCACCGACAACGGAACCTAAAGGCATGGCACAGAAATAGATATTTTTGCCCAACTGAACAGCCGGAGCATACCACGCCCCGAAACGCATCTTTTTATATCGCAACTTACGACAATTCAAATATAAATTTCCTTTTTCATCACGCACGGCAAAACAGCGCTTTTTCAACCGTCTCCCCATAGCCTCATCACTACCTGCCGTTATCCGATAATCGGCCCCGCCTGACAGCACTATCTGATTCCGGGAACGCTTTTCTACCCGCAACACAGCAACGGTATCGCCATCCTGAGCAAGCAACTCTTTTAAGTTGGAATAAATAATATTCTGCGCAATTAACGGAAAGCTAACCACGCTCATCAACAACAATAAGATACATCCTTTCTTCATAGACCACCCTTCTTTCCTGCCTAAACTCATTTTAGTGTGGAAAGTTATAAATTTTAGCGGAGAAATGCAAGGAGAAATACAAAAAGATCGAAAAAAGGAACAGGATACCAACATTTACTTTCCTGCCCCCGTTACTCTTACTCTACATACATTATCAGAGGAGATATACGAATGATTATTGCTGAATCTATATTTCAATCGTCACCCGTTAATAAACGGTAAATTTGCTCCCGACTAAAACAAGCTCTTATCTTGACCGTTACGAATTATATTACCTTTGCGAAAAAGTATTGAATTTATCATGGAAAAACTGGAACAGATTATTGCTATATATCAACAAGTCATTCAAGAAGCAGAATTGGCATTACAAGATGCCCGGAAACGTATCTATTATATCAGTCTTTTGCGATTGATTTTATTCGTTGGTGCCATAGCTGGTGCCATCGTCTTTTGGTCTGACGGATGGCTGTATATTTCTGTATTTGCTGCCCTACCTTTTATCTTATTTATTTGGCTGGTAAAACGCCACAATTTTTGTTTTTTTTTCAACGGAAGGATTTTCTAAAGAAGAAAATAGTAATCAATGAACAGGAATTGAAAGCCATTCAATATGATTTCTCTGATTTTGATGCTGGTGAGGAGTATATTGATCCCGGACATCTCTATACATTCGATCTGGACATATTTGGAGAACGTTCTCTCTTCCAATATATTAATCGGACGTCAACGCCTGTCGGCAAACAGCATCTCGCCAACTGGTTCAATACCCATCTGGAAGCTAAGGAAGCTATCAAGCAACGTCAAGAAGCTATTCGCGAATTGTCAACAGAACTGGAATACCGACAGCAAATCCGTTTGCTTGGATTATTGTATAAAGGAAAGCCTGCTGATACTGCTGAAATCAAAGAATGGGCCGACAGTCCGAGTTATTACCGGAAACATACATTATTACGTATCATCCCGACAATAGTAAGTATCATCAATCTCATATGTATAAGCCTTGCTTTTGGGAACATTTTACCTGCCAGCGTTGCCGGTGGTGTATTTATAAGCTTTGTAATATTCAGTTCTATCTTTTCCAAAGGAATCACCAAACTGCAAACGACCTATGGTGAAAAGCTGCAAATTCTCTCCACATATGCCGATCAGATTCTTCTTACGGAGAAAAAAGAAATGCAAAGTCTTGTATTGAAACAATTAAAGACGAAACTTACCAATCAAAATCAAACTGCTTCTCAGGCAGTCCGGCAGCTTTCCAAATTAATGAATGCTCTTGACCAACGGAATAATCTGCTGATAAGCAGCATACTCAACGGTCTTATATTTTGGGAACTACGTCAAGTAATGAGAATTGAACAATGGAAAGAAATACATGCCGGCAATCTTCCACGCTGGATAGAGACGATTGGGGAAATAGATGCTTACTGTTCCCTAGCTACATTCGCATACAATCATCCCGAATATATTTATCCTGAGATTTCCTCACAGTCTTTCCATCTGCAAGCCAAAGCGCTCGGTCACCCTTTAATGGGGCGTAACAAATGCGTACGCAATGGAATAGATATCGACAAACGTCCTTTCTTCATTATTATCACCGGAGCAAATATGGCAGGTAAAAGTACTTACTTACGTACAGTAGGTGTGAATTATCTCTTAGCATGCATAGGCGCCCCCGTTTGGGCTGACCGAATGGAGATATATCCGGCACGCCTCGTCACCAGTCTCCGCACCAGTGATTCATTGACCGATAACGAATCTTATTTCTTTGCCGAACTGAAACGGTTAAAACTAATCATAGATAAACTGGAAGCAAGGGAAGAGCTTTTTATTATCCTCGACGAGATTCTGAAAGGGACGAACTCCATGGATAAGCAAAAAGGTTCTTTCGCTCTCATCAAGCAATTCATGAATATGAACGCTAATGGTATTATCGCTACTCATGATCTTTTGTTAGGGACTTTAATAGACTCCTTCCCGCAGAATATCCGGAACTATTGTTTCGAAGCAGATATAACAAATAACGAACTTACCTTTTCTTACCAAATGAGAGACGGAGTCGCCCAAAATATGAATGCCTGTTTCTTGATGAAAAAAATGGGGATAGCCGTTGTTGACGACTCCCCCCATCTTATGCATGAAAATTAAAGTTCTATTTTATATCGTATTCTGCTTACATCTTGATAGAAAAGCTACCACAGCGGAAGCTCCATCATTTGTAAAATATTGCACAGATGTTATCGGCTGATAATTATAAGGCACAAACTGGAACAATTGTACGGCTGCGAACTTCTTGTCTTCAGAAAGTATCACGTCCATACGTATATTACCACTTGACGCGCTTTTAATAGCTGTTCCGGCTGAAAATGAACCAGAATTGACTAGATTCGTCAAAGAGTCCATATGCTTCAAATCAAAGAATATGCAGTGTTCTTTAGTTACACTTCCAGTAGGTAAATACACAACTTCCTTGGATTTCCAGAAAAGCCGGAATATACCTAAAAGGAACAATCCTGTTCCAAGTACCATTAAAGCCATACTAATTGTAGAAGACTTGTCTTCCAACTCAAAGGTAGAACCAAAGGCCAAAATACCGACCAGTAACATTACACAAGAAATTAAAAGACCGGAGATACTCGTACGTTTAGCGATATCGGGATGTGAAGATGCAAATATAGTAGCATCAATAGCTTGAGTTGCCATAATATTGAAGTTTAAATTATTAGTAAAAATATGAAGATAATAAAGACAACCAGCATACATATACACTAGTAATCATAAAAGAAATAATACCAATAAATAAACGTCTAAATAATAATATGCCTTAAAGTAAATACATAATATTCACTTGCAGGCTGGCAATAATAGGAAGTTGTAGTGTCATAGATCCGCCCCAAATGTTGTGAAAGGGAATTATCACGCTCAGCACAGCATTGCAGCAGATTCTTCAATGTAGTGAAGTACTCACCAAGTTGCACACGTTGGATGCGTGTCACCGATATCTGATGGCTTTGCAAATTTGTCAATTCGGCTACAGGCGAACAAGGAAACTCAGGAGTACTAATCTGCCCATGTTGTATTACTGAATATGTGATATCATTCTCTGCCTGTCCCACTGTTTTTTCAGTGAAAACATTGCCTGCGACCCCATGAAGGGCAACTGCCAGCAACAGAAACAATATTACCTTTACAAATTTTGCCATATTCTCCTGCAAATATAACAGATAATTCTTACGAAAAGTTCATTCGGTAAATCTTTTAATGTATCTTAGTATTAGCAAACAAGCTCCCAACAAAAAAGGCTAGCCCTTTCGGAATAGCCTTTTCTATATCTATAAGAATAATTATTAAATTATTCTGCTGATTCTGCTTTTGGTTCTTCAGCTTTCGGAGCTTCAGTTGCAGGAGCTTCAACAGCAGCAGGAGCAGCAGCTTCAGCACTCTTCTTAGAACGACGAGTACGAGTAGCTTTCTTAGCAACTTTTTCTTTTAGCCATGTTTTCATTGTAGTCAACCAACTCAATGAAACACATTTCTGCATTGTCACCTAAACGATTACCAGTCTTGATGATACGAGTATAACCACCCGGACGGTCAGCAATCTTAACCGAGATTTCTTTGAACAATTCTGTTACTGCAATCTTATCTTGCAGGTTGCTAAATACAACACGACGAGAGTTCGTAGTGTCTTCTTTAGACTTGGTAATCAAAGGCTCAACAAACTTCTTCAAAGCTTTTGCCTTTGCCACAGTCGTAGTGATTCTTTTGTGCTTGATCAAGGAGCAAGCCATGTTAGATAACATAGCACTTCTATGAGAAGCAGTACGACCTAAATGATTGAATTTTTTATTATGTCTCATTTTTTATTCTTTATCCAATTTATATTTAGAAATATCGGTTCCAAACGACAGATTCAGACTTTCCAGCAAATCATCAAGCTCGGTAAGCGATTTCTTTCCGAAATTTCTGAATTTCAACAAGTCAGTTTTGTTGAACTGTACCAAGTCTCCGAGAGTTTCTACGTCAGCAGCCTTCAAACAATTAAGGGCACGAACTGACAAGTCCATATCAACAAGCTTAGTCTTCAACAGCTGACGCATATGCAATACTTCTTCGTCAAACTCTTCATTGCCATCAGTATCGTTACTTTCAAGCGTGATCTTCTCATCAGAGAACAACATGAAGTGATAAATCAGAATTTTTGCAGCTTCCTTCAGTGCTTCCTTCGGGTGTATAGAACCGTCGGTACTAATTTCAAGCACTAGCTTTTCGTAGTCAGTCTTCTGTTCTACACGGAAGTTTTCTACAGCATACTTGACATTACGTATCGGTGTATAAATAGAGTCGATTGGAATTACATTAACATCCGTGCAATATTCGCGATTTTCATCAGCAGGAACATATCCACGACCTTTGTTAATAGTAATATCAATCTGCATAGTTGCCTTAGAATCTAAATGACAAATAACTAATTCGGATTTAACACTTCAAATCCAGTCAAAATACTACCTATGTCACCTGTTTTAAATTCACTGGAATTTCGACAGTGATGTGCTCACTTTTCGCCTCGAACTCTTCAACTACTTGCTTGAATCTCACTTGTTTCAGATTCAAGATAATGTTGGTAACATCCTCTTTTACTCCAGGTACACTAGAAAATTCATGCTCCACCCAGCAATACGTAAC